>JAESFX010000022.1_pt1 | contig 538245 bp, 535 predicted proteins | sample 9269501 | NCBI WGS metagenome assembly JAESFX01 (sample SAMN14515570, study PRJNA621655) | algae metagenome | isolation source: Desmonostoc geniculatum HA4340-LM1 and co-occurring heterotrophs from cave... | place: USA: Maniniholo cave, Kauai, Hawaii | collected 2009-07-28
GCGGGCGGTGGTGGCGAGGCGCTGGGCGTCCGCGCTGGTGAGCTGCCCTCGGTGACGGAGCCACGCCGTGAGCGACACCGACCCGTCCACATCCCACAGCTCCGCCGCATCGAACTGCGCCACCGCCACGACCAAGCGGGCTTCGAGGCGATCGCGGAAGCGGAGGGCAGCGGCGATCTCCCGGTCGTCGCACCCGATCTCCGGGATCTCGGTGGCATCAGCCCATGCCTCGAACATGCCCCCATTCTCCCAAGGAGGTGTGACAGTCCTCGGGGCCTGCGCCGACCCTCGGGCCGGCTGCCGGTCGGTACGGTGCAGCGGTGAGCCGCGCCGGTCACGACCTCCGCCTGGTCGCCACGGACCTCGACGGGACCATCGCGTCCGGCTATCCGCCGGCGACCTCGGAGCGCACGGCGACGGCCCTGCGGCGCCTCGCCGCGATCGGCATCCCGCTGGTGCTGGTCACCGCTCGCCCGCCCCGGTCGGTCCGGTCGATCGCCCGCCAGCTCGGGGGCCATGGCCTGGTCATCTGCGCCAACGGCGCCCTGGTGTACGACCCGGCGACCGACGGCATCATCCGCGACCACTCCCTTCCTCCGGACACGGCTCGCCAGATCATCGAGGCGCTGCGGCGGGCGCTGCCCGAGATCGCCTTCGCCGTCGAGGTCGGGGTCCGCTGCGGGCACGAGCCGGCCTTCGTGCCCGGCGAGCCACCACCCGCCGACACCCTGATCGCCACGGCCGAGGAGCTCGTCGAGGCCCCGGTGGCCAAGCTGCTGGCCCGCCACCCGTCCTACGACACCGACACCTTGGTCGAGATCGCCCGCCGGCTCGTCGGCCACCTGGCGCCCGTCCACAACTCCGGTGGCGAGCGCCTCCTCGAGTTCTCGGCGCCCGGCGTCAGCAAGGCCAGCGCCCTGGAGCAGCTCGTCGCCGAGGTCGGCGTCCCCGCCGAGGCCGTCGTCGCCTTCGGTGACATGCCCAACGACATCCCCATGCTCGCCTGGGCGGGGAGGGGCGTGGCCGTCGCCAACGCCCATCCCGACGTGCTCGCCATGGCCGACGACGTCTGCGGCGCGTGCGACGACGACGGCGTCGCTCGCTACCTCGGCGAGCTCCTCCCGCCGCAGCCGGGGGAGCCGCTCCCCGCAGCCCTCCCGACCTGACGGGGCGTCAGTTAGGGTCCCGCCGTGGCTGATCCGAGGAACCATCGCGTCCTGCTCGCCCAGCGCCCGGAGGGGCTGGTGGGCGACGACGACTTCACCCACGACGTGGCCGACGTGCCCGAGCCCGGCGACGGCGAGGTGCTGGTGCGCACCGAGTGGGTGGGCATCGACGCCACCGTGCGCACGTGGCTGTCGAAGGCCGAGGGCTACATCCCGCCCGTGGAGATCGGCGAGGTGGTGCGCAGCAGCGGCATCGGCCGGGTGGTGGCGTCGAACAGCCCGAAGATCGCCGAGGGGGCGCTGGTGGCCACGCTCACCGGGTGGCAGGAGTACGCCGTGGTCGGCGACGACCCGATGCTCACGACCCCGCTCGACGAGGGCACCGACCCGCTGGCCGCCCTCGGCGTGTTCGGGGCCAACGGCCTCACCGCCTACGTGGGGCTCACCGACATCGGTCAGGTCAAGGAGGGGGAGACCGTCGTCGTGTCAGCGGCGGCCGGTGCGACCGGGTCCATCGCCGTCCAGATCGCCAAGATCCTCGGCGCCCGGGTTGTCGGCATCGCCGGCACCGACGAGAAGTGCGCCTGGCTGGTCGACGGCCTGGGCCTCGACGGCGCCATCAACCACAAGACCGACGACATCCCGGCGAAGCTCAAGGAGCTGTGCCCCAAGCGGGTCGACGTGTTCTTCGACAACACCGGGGGGCCCATCCTCGATGCCGTGCTGGGCCGCCTGGCCGACCACGCCCGGGTGGTGCTGTGCGGGGCCATCAGCTCCTACAACGACGCCTTCAAGCCGCCGGGACCGCCCAACTACCTCAACCTCATCTCCCGGCGCGCCCGCATGGAGGGCTTCATCTCGTGGGATGCGTGGGGGCGCTACGGGGAGATCATGGGGATCCTCGGCGGCTGGGTGGCCGACGGACGGCTCCAGCACCGCAGCCACATCTTCGAGGGCCTCGAGGCGGCCCCGCACGCCCTCAACGCCATGTTCACCGGCGAGAACATCGGCAAGATCGTGGTTCGGGTGGGCGGTACCTGACAGGTTCTGTCCAGTGGTACCCTTTGCACATGGCTGAACGGAGTCCATTCCCGTACCAAGGGCCGCTGGCACCGGAGGAGGTGTCGGGGCGTGACGCGCTGGCGCGCGACCTGGCCGAGCGCATCGCGGGCCGGCGCGTCACCGCGCTCCTCGGCCCTCGCCGGTACGGCAAGACCAGCCTGCTGAAGCGGGTCACCACCGACCTCGCCGCCAGCACCGGGGCCGAGACGATCTGGATCGACCTCTACGGCCTGAGCTCCATGGCCGACCTCGCCGGCGCCATCGACCGCGGGCTGAGCGGCGTCCAGGGGGCGGTGCGGCGCATCCTCGACTCCGTGGCCGGCTCGCTGTCGGTGCACCTCGGCGTGGTGGGCGTGGAGCTCTCGAAGGGGAAGCGGGACCGTCCCGACCCGGCCCTGCTGCTGCGGTCGCTCCTGCAGATCCTGGTGCGCACCGCGCAGCGCCACGACCTGATCGTGGTCTTCGACGAGTTCGCCGGCATCGCCAACGTCGACCAGGCCGCTGCCGTGCTGCGCACCGAGCTGCAGCACCACTACCGCGACCTGGCCATCGTGTTCGCGGGCTCGCAGCCCTCCACCATGCGGATGCTGTTCGCCGACCAGGGCCAGCCCTTCTTCGCCCAGGCCGACCTGGTGGAGATCTGGCCGCTGTCCCGAGCCGCGGTGACCGACATCGTCGAGCGCGGCTTCGAGGCGACGGGCCGCTCGCCCGGCACCACGACCAGCTCCCTGGTGGCCATGGCGGAGGGCCACCCGCAGCGGGCCATGCAGCTGGCCGATGCGCTGTGGTGGCACACACCCGAGGGCGGCACGGCTGACGCCGAGACCTGGGAGCAGGCCCTGGCCGACGTCCGCCGCCACGTCGACAGCGGGTCCGACCGCCTCTTCGCCCTGCTGCCGGTCGGCCACCAGAAGACGCTGCGGGTCGTCGCCAACGGCGGCAGCGTCCACGGCACGGCCGCCGACGTGCTCGACCTCGCCTCGGGCACGGCCACCGCCGCCGTGGAGGCGCTGATCGGCAACGGCTACATCGTGCGCCGCGACGACGACGGCCGCCTCCGGATCGTCGACCCGATGCTGGCCGACTGGATCCGCCGGCGCTTCCCGGTCTGACCCGGACCGGCGCTCGGCGCTACCAGTCGGCCACGAGCGCCGGAGGCAGGCCCTCGAGCGGGATGCGGTCACCGGTCACGCCGGGACCCTGGGCGAGGAGGGTGCCGTCCTGGTCGACCCAGAGCGACCACTCGTAGGTGCGGTCCTGGTGCAGCGACCGGTCATCGGCCACCGGCTCGCCGCTCACCGTGTTGGGCATCCCGTCGGGGAGCCAGGTGGCGAACCAGCCGGGGTCGTCGGGCTTCCCGCTGTCGACCGGCGTGAGCGTGGCCCCGTCCCAGGCCCAGCGCTGCACCTGGGGCTCGGCGTCGGCCTCCATGGCGACCGTGAAGGCCAGTCCGGACCCGTCAGGCGACCAGGTGAGGCCCCGTGCGCAGCAGCCGACGTTCGCCGTGGCAGCCGGCTCGAGCAGCCCCGCACCCGGGTCGGGCAGTGGCCCCCCGAGCTCGACCAGCGTGACGGACTCGCCGGTGGCCGTGGCCAGCCAGCGACCGTCGGGGCTCACCGCCGGGTAGGCGCCGAAGGTGAGCTGCTCCGGCTCCCCGCCGTCGATGGGGATGCGGAACGTGATGCCGCTGGCCGGCTCGCAGCAGGTCGAGAAGTACACCCACTCCCCGTCGGGCGAGATCTCGACGTCGTCGATGAACTGCGGACCGCCCTCCTCCTCACCGGCCGGCGGGCCGGTCGGATCGCCGCCGAAGTGCAGCTCCCGTTGCCCGCCGTCGGCGTCGACGACGACCAGCCAGCCGTCCTCCCGCACCAGCACGATCGTGTCGGGACGGTCGGCGGCGGCCACCTCGGTGTCGAGGCAGTCGGTGCTGCTGGTCGTCGTCACGCCGGGGAGGTCCGAGACCGTCGACCGGACCTCGAGCTCGGCGTCGCGGTCGGGATAGCGGGCCACCCAGGCCGTGGGGACGTCGTCGACCGTGAGGTCGGCCGGCGCCAGGCCCTGGCCCTGGAGGCGCTGGAGCACCGTGGCGGGGGCGACCTCGGTCGCTGTGATCGAAGAACCCGCAGGGGAAAGGGCGGCCTCGACCGCCGCCTGCTCGGCGGCGGGGGTGCCGGGTGCCGTGAGCACCACCAGCTGGACGGCGCCGGCATCGCAGTCGAACAGGCCGACGATGTCGCCGTCGAGGTCGCCCGGCGTGCCGTCGACGGGGTCGGACGGATCGTCGACGGCGTCGACCTCCTGCTCGTCGTCGCCCTGGCTGACCGCGACGCCGACGCCGACGACGAGGGCCACGATGGCGGCCGCGGCGATCAACCGGGCAACGCGCCGAGCGGGGGTGCCCGACGGGGCGGCGGTCGCCGCCTCCACCCGGCGGCGCAGCGAGTCGTCGGCGACCACGCCCTCGGCCTCGGCGCGCAGCGCCTGGCGGAGCAGGTCGTCGTGGGGGTCGGGGGTGGGGTCGTTCATCGCAGACCCTCCAGGGTCTCGGCCAGGGCGGCGCGCGCCCGGTGCAGGTGGGTCTTCACCGATCCGGGCCGGATGCCGAGGGTCTCGGCGATCTCGGCGTCGGTGAGGTCGAGGTAGAAGCGCAGCACCGTGCAGTCGCGCTGTCGGTCGGGTAGGGCCCGCACCGCGGCGGCGACCTGGCGCTGGCCGTCCCGGCGCACGGCGTCCACCTCGGCCGCCGCTCCCTGGCCGGGGCGCTCGGTGGGTCGGCTGCGGACCACCCGCAGGTGCCGGTGGTGGCCATGGGAGAGGTTGATCACCGTGCGTCGGAGGTAGGCCCGCTCGGCGCCCGGAGCGGGTCGCCGTGGAGCCTGGTGGTAGCGGACGAACGCCTCCTGCACGAGCTCCTCGGCGAGGCCGTGGTCGCCCACCAGCACCACCGCCAGCTTGAGCAAGGGTGTGGCGTGCTCCCGGAAGAGCCCGTCGAGGTCGGGGAGGTGGGTGGGTGGGTCGAGTGCCATCGCGGTCACGCCCCCCTAGACGCGCGGGCCACCCGAACGGTTGACACGGCGCCGATCCGCGTGCCGGGGCTCAGCCGCCGAGCTGGCGCTCGAGCGTGGCGACGTCGGTGGCCGGGAGCAGGCAGGCGTAGCCCCGGCACACGTAGGCCTGCCCGTCCTCCCGGCCCTCCCACAGCGGGCTCTCGTAGCGCTCCCCCCAGGCCAGCACGGCGTTGGGCAGGTGGCGGCGGCGCACGGCGGCCACCAGGTCGGGGCGGTCGCCGGGGATCACGATCTCGGTGGTGCCGCGGGCCACGAGGTCGACGGCGGCCAGCACGTGGCCGAGCGCGGTGGGGTGCTCGACCGCCATGGCGCCGAGGAGGCGGACGACGGCCTCGCCGTGCTCCCGGTAGCGGGCGTCGTCGGTCAGCGCCGCCAGCCGCAGGAGGCCGACGGCGGCGAGGCCGTTGGCGCCGGGGGTGGCGTTGTCCATGAGGTCCTTGGTGCGGGCGACGAGGGCGGGCGCGTCGTGGCCGGTGGTGAAGACACCGCCCCGCTCGTCGTCCCAGAACAGCTCGATCAGGGCATCGGCGGCGGTGCGGGCGTGGTCGATCCAGCGGGCCTCGCCGGTGGCCTCCGCCAGGCGGGTGAAGGCATCGACGAGGGCGCCGTGGTCGGTGGCGTAGGCGAGGTGGCGGGCCCCGGCGTCGGCCTGCCAGGAGCGCAGCCACCGGCCGTCGGGCCGGCGCAGCTCGGCCAGCAGGAACTCGGCCGTCTCGACCGCCGCCGCCACCCACGACGGCTCCCCGGCGGCGGCGCCCGCCTCGGCCAGGGCGGCCACGAGGTAGGCGTTCCACTCGGTGAGCACCTTGTCGTCGAGGCCGGGCCGCACCCGCTGCCCCCGCGCCTCGAACAGCGCCTGCCGGGCGGCCTCCACCTCCGGCGGGCGCAGCAGCTCGCCGCGGGCGTGGAGCCGGTTCGGGATGGTGGTGCCGTGCTCGAAGTTCCCGCCGGGGCGGAAGCCGTACCAGTGGCGGGCGGCGTCGGCGCCCGCACCCAGGACCTCCCGCACCTGGGTGTCGCTCCAGACGTAGAACCGGCCCTCCTCGCCCTCGCTGTCGGCGTCCTCGGCCGACGACGTGCCCCCGCCCGGCTGGCGCAGGTCGCGCAGCACGTAGTCGATGGTCTCGGCGAGCACCTGCCGGTACCTGGCCTCGCCCGTCAGCAGCCAGCCGTGGGTGTAGAGCCGGATGAGCAGGGCGTTGTCGTAGAGCATCTTCTCGAAGTGGGGGACCAGCCACACGTCGTCGACGGCATAGCGGGCGAACCCGCCCCCCAGGTGGTCGTAGATCCCCCCGGAGGCCATGGCGTCGAGGGTGGTGACGAGGGCGCCCAGGGCTCGCTCGTCGCCCCGAGCCGCGGCTGCGGCCAGCGCCTCCTGGGCCATGGGCTGGGGGAACTTCGGGGCGCCGCCGAGCCCGCCGTGCTCCGGATCGGCGGCCTCCAGCAGGGCGTCGATGGCGGCGTCGACCTCGTCGACGGTGGGCACGTCGGGCGCCGGCGCCACCAGCGCCGAGCGGCCGAGCGCCCCGGTCAGCTGGTCGGCCTGGTCGAGCAGGTCGGCCCGCTGGGTCCGCCAGAGCTCGTCGATCCGCTCGCACAGCTCGACGAAGCCGATCATCCCGCCCCGCCGCTCCTTGGGGAAGTAGGTGCCGGCGAAGAACGGGCGCCCGTCGGGTGCGCACACCACCGTCATGGGCCACCCACCCTGGCCGGTCATGGCCTGGGTGGCCTCCATGTAGAGGTCGTCGACGTCGGGGCGCTCCTCGCGGTCGACCTTGACGTTCACGAACAGCCGGTTCATCACCGCGGCCACGTCAGGGTCCTCGAAGCTCTCGTGGGCCATGACGTGGCACCAGTGGCACGCCGAGTACCCGATCGAGAGGAGGATCGGCACGTCGCGGGCCCGGGCGGCGGCGAACGCCTCGTCGCCCCACGGGTACCAGTCGACCGGGTTCTCGGCGTGCTGGCGGAGGTAGGGGCTCGTCTCGGCAGCGAGGCGGTTCGGGCCGGGCATCGAGCCCACCGTACCGACGGACGCCGGGACACCGGACGCCCCCGGCGCCCCCTAGGGCTGGGCGGCGGCCGCCTGGCGGTGCAGGCGCCGGGCCTGCAGGCCGGCGAGCGTGAAGCCGAGGACGACCAGCGGCGTCACGACCAGCGCCAGCGGCCCCACCACGTCGACCGCCTCGCTGTCGCCCGCGTCGAGGACCAGGAACGTGACGTAGAGGGCGTAGAACGCCATCAGCACGAGGCCCTCCCAGCGCTGGATCACGAACCCCTTCCAGATGATCGGCACCAGGACCACCGTGGCGGCCAGCATCACCGGGAAGTCGACCTGCAGGGAGCTGTCGGCAACCGGGATCGGGCTGGGCGACACGATGCCGGTCAGCCCGAGCACGCAGAGGAGGTTGAAGAGGTTCGAGCCCACCACGTTGCCCACGGCGATGTCGCGCTGGCCCCGGAGCGCCGCCAGGAGCGAGGTCGCCAGCTCGGGCAGCGACGTGCCCACCGCCACCACGGTGAGGCCGATCACCAGGTCGCTCACCCCGAGGTCCTCGGCGATGTCGGTGGCGGAGCCCACGAGGAGCTGCGAGCCGGCCACCAGCACCACCAGCCCGACGAGCACGAGCCCGACCTGCACCGGGAGCGGCTGGTCGACCACCTCGACCTCTAGCTCCTCGACCGCCTCGTCGTACTCCTCGAGCACCTCGTCCCGCTCGTTGCGGGCCGATCGGATGAGCCAGCCGGTGTAGGCGACGATGCCGGCGAACAGCAGCACGCCGTCGAGCCGCCCGATCTGGTTGTCGAGCGAGAGGGCCAGGGCGAGGAGCGACGCCCCGATGAGCAGCGGGATGTCGATGCGGATGATCCGCTGCGTGACGGCCAGGGTCCCGACCACCGCGGAGCCCCCGAGGATCAGCAGGATGTTGACGATGTTCGATCCGGCCACGTTGCCGAAGGCGACGTCGCCGCTGTCACGGAACCCGGCGCTGACGCTCACCGCCAGCTCGGGCGCGCTGGTCCCGAAGGCGACGACGGTCAGCCCGATGATCACCGGTGCGATGCCCAGCCGGGTGGCGATCGAGGCGGCGCCCCGCACCAGCAGCTCGGCGCCGGCCACCAGGCACACGAGCCCGCCGACGAGGGCGACGATGGTCAGCGCGGTCATGAGCGGGAAAGACTGCCACGCAGGCGGACCGGCCTCGCGCACCGGAACCCGGACGCGAGCGGTCCCGGCCCCACCGAGGTGGAGCCGGGACCGGTCGGGGACTGCTCAGGTCAACCGGTGAAGGTCGGGTTCGCCGTCACCGGGGCGGCCGGGGGAGCGGCCGGCGGGGTGCCGGGGTTCGCCGGGGTGGCGATGAACGCCGCCTCGACCGCACCCGCATCGCAGGTGGCGACGCCGTTGCCGTCACCGTCGATCGGACGGGCGGTGCCACGCTGGTCGGTCTCGCTGCAGAGCTCGGCGAGGCCGCTGTCGATGGCCGGGCTGCCCTGGGCGGGCAGGTGGGTCAGGGTCGGACCACCGTTGTCGGCCAGCGCCCCGAGCTCCGGGTCGTCGGTCACGGTGTCGGAGGCCACGTCGGCACAGCCAGCGCCGAGGACGTTGCCGCCCAGCGACTCGAGGCTGCCACCGCAGTCGTCACCGTTGTTGCCGGCGATGATCGAGTTGCCGAAGACGACGGTCTCGAGCTGCGGGCTCTCGAAGCCGAACACCCCGGCGCCGAGCGGCGAGGTGTTGTCGGTCACCGTCACGCCGATCAGCGTGATGGTGCCGTTGACGTCGAGCACGCCGCCGCCCGCTCCGTTGGGAGCCGCGTTGCCGGAGACGGTGGAGTCGAACACCTCGAGCGTGCCGCCGTCGTTGAAGAGCCCGCCGCCACCCTCCTCCGCGCCGTTCTCGGTGCCGTCGCCGTTGGCGACGTTGTCGGCCAGCAGGGTCCCGCTGACGGTCATCTCGCCGACGGCCGAGTTCCACAGGCCGCCGCCCTCGTTGGCCGCCACGTTGCCGGTGACGGTGCTGTCGACGACGTCGGTGGCACCGGGGCCGGTGAGGTGGAAGCCGCCACCGTTGCCGGGGCTGGCGCCGGTGGAGTTGTCGGCCAGCACCACGCCGATGAGGGTGGTGTTGGCGGGGTCGACCGCGTTGCCGCTGGCCTCGATGCCGCCACCGGCCCGGCTGGCGTCGTTGCCGGCGATGACGGTGTCGGTGATGGTCACGTCGCCACGGACGTTGAGCACGCCGCCGCCCGAGGACGGGCCGCTGCCGGTCGCGGTGTTGCCGGTGATGGAGCCGCCTCTGATGGCGATGCTGCCGGTGGCCGCTGCCGGGGCGTCGTTGGTGCCGCCGCCCTGCTGGAACACGCCGCCGCCGCCGTTGAACATGGTGGCGCCGACGGTCACGTCGTTGTCACTGATCTCGGTGTCGGTGATGGTCATCGTGCCGGCGCTCGAGTTCCAGACGCCGCCGCCCTCGTTGGTGGCGTCGTTGCCGCTCACCACGCTGTCGGTGATGTCGGTCGAGCCCGGACCGGTGATGTGCAGGCCGCCACCGTTGCCGGGGGTCGGGCCGGTGGTGTTGTCGGCCAGGGTGACGCCGTCGAGCGTGGTGCTGGTGCCCGGGGCGTTCTGACCGTTGATCTCGATGCCGCCGCCGGCGCGAGCCGACGAGTTCCCGGAGATCGTGGTGCCCTCGATGAGCACGGTGCCGCGGATGTTGAGCACGCCGCCGCCGGACGACAGGGCGCTGGCGGTCGCCGTGTTGCCGGTGATCGAGCCTCCGACGATGACGAGGTTGCCGGTGCCCAGCGCGGCGCTCTCCTCGTTGTTGGTGCCCGCACCCTGCTGGAACACGCCGCCGCCGCCGTTGAAGAGCGTGGCGCCGACGGTCACGGCGTTGTCGGAGATGTCGGTGTTGGCGATGATCATCTGGCCGGCTGCCGAGTTCCACACGCCGCCGCCCTCGTTGGTGGCCGCGTTGCCGGTGATCGAGCTGTCGCTGATGGTGGTCGTGCCAGGCCCGGTGATGTGGAAGGCACCGCCGTTGCCCGGCGTGGCACCGGTGCTGTTGTCGGCGAGGGTCACCCCATCGAGGATCGTGACCGGGGTCAGACCTTCGACGCCGGGACCGCGGTTGGCCTCGATGCCGCCGCCGGCACGGACAGCGCTGCTGTCGCTGATGCTCCCGCCGTTCATGGTGAGGGCGCCCTGGGTGAGGATGCCGCCACCGCTGTTGCCGAGCTCGCCGCCGTCGTCAGCCAGGCCGTCGACGATGTTCACGTCGTTGAGGGTGAGCGAGCCGCCGGGGAGCACGTGGAAGGCGCGATCGATGTCGTTGGCATCGACGGTGGCGCCGTTGCCGTTGATGGTGACGGCGCTCGTGATGTCGAGGTCGCCGGCGGCGGCGGTGTCGTCCGCACCGACCAGCGAGAGGGTGTAGGTCGTGCCGCCGACCAGGTTGATGACATCGGCTGCGCCGTTCCCGTTGGCGGCGATCACCGCAGCTCGCAGCGTGCCCTCGTCGAGGGTGTCGGCGGTGTCGTCCACGGTGAACGTGGCGGCCTGGCTCACGCCCGTGCTGAAGGCGAACAGCCCTCCGGTGAGTGCGAGCACGCTGGCGGTGCTGGCGATGGTCCTTCGTCGCATGGTTCCCCTTCGGCATCGGCGCGCCATCGGGGCGCGCACGTCGGTTCCGAGAGGTGTACGAAGCGACCTCGTTGTCCGGATCACCTGATGTGCGCCAGATGTCACAGGCGGGGGAGGGGTACCGTCCGGCCATGCAGATCTCGCTCGAGGGCAAGGTGGCCCTCATCACCGGCGCGTCGAGGGGCATCGGCAAGGCCATCGCCCAGAGCTACGCCGACGCCGGCGCCTCCGTGATGCTGTCGTCGCGGAAGCAGGCCGACCTCGAGGCGGCCGCCGCCGAGATCGGCGGCGACGTCGACGTGGTGGTGGCCAACGCCGGCGACCCCGACCAGGCGGCGGCGGCGGTCGACCGCTGCGTCGAGCGGTTCGGGGCGGTCGACATCCTGGTCAACAACGCCGCCACGAACCCCTACTTCGGTCCCACGATGGAGATCGACCTCGCCCGCTACGACAAGACCTGGGAGGTCAACCTGCGGGGAGTGCTGGTGTGGACGCAGCTGGCCTGGCGGGCCTCCTTGGCCGAGCGGGGCGGGGCGGTGGTGAACATCGCCTCGGTGGGCGGCCTCTCGGTGGAGCCCGCCATCGGCATCTACAACGCCACCAAGGCGGCCCTGATCCACCTCACCAAGACGATGGCCGCCGAGCTGTCGCCCGGCGTGCGGGTGAACGCCATCGCCCCGGGGCTGGTCAAGACCGACATGGCCCGGGCCCTCTGGGAGCCGAACGAGGCTCGCATCGGGGCCTCGATGCCGCTCGGTCGCCTCGGCGAGCCGTCCGACATCGCCGATGCGGCCCTGTTCCTGGCCAGCGACCTGTCGTCGTGGATCACCGGCCACACCCTGGTGGTCGACGGCGGGGCGCTCCTCGGCCCGGCCGCCCGGAAGCCCGCGCAGGGCTGAGCCGTGGGCCGTGGCCGCCCCGACGAGCGCCCGGAGATCGAGGTGCTCGGCGCGGATCGCGGCCTCGTCTCGACGGAGACGGTGACGACGGGCGGACCACGTCCGGGCCGGGCCCGCCGGTTCGGGCTGGTGGGGCTCGCCGTGCTCGGGCTCCTGGTGGCCGGCCAGGCGCTCGACGACGGCGACCGCCCGAGCGACGGCGAGCCGAGCGACGGTGCCCTCGCCGAGGACCGGCCAGGGGAGCCGGCCTCGACCACCAGCCGCCCGCGGGGCACCACCACGCTGCCCACCACGACCACGACGCTGCCCGCCGGGCCGCCGCTGGGCGGTCCGGTCGAGGGCACGCTGCTGGTCTACGGCTCCGGGGTGCCCCGCTGGACCGCCGTCGACCTCGCCACCGGCGCACGCCGGGAGGTCCGGCTGCCGGGGGACAACCCGTACGGCGCCCTCGCCGTCCGGGGTGGGGTCGTGATCACGACGGTGAGCAGCCGGGGGCTGGGCGCCACCTTCTACGACCTCTCGGAGGACGAGCCCGAGGGCGTCTACCTGGGTCCGGGCGACTACTCGCTCCCGTCGCGCCGGTCCGACCAGGTGTGGGTGGTCGCGGGCGCCGACCGCTTCGAGGGTGAGCCGCCCTCGGGGCCGATCACGGCCTCCCTGGTGGACCTCACCGGCGCCGTGGTGCGCACGATCGAGGTCGAGGTGGGCATCGAGGTGCTCGGTGTGTCCGACGCCGGCGTGATCGGGACCCGCGGCGGGCGGCTGTACGTCACCGACGAGTCGGGCGCTCGGGCGCTGGCCGATGGGGTGCCGCAGGCGGTGGCCGCGGGGCGCGCCGTGGTGGAGGCGTGCGACGACCAGGCCCGCTGCGAGCTGCGCCTGCTCGACGTCGACTCCGGCACCTCGCGCCCGCTGGGGCCGGCGGCGTCGGCGACGTACGGGATGGCGCTGAGCCCCGGGCCCGACGGCCTGGTGGCGGTGTCCGAGTACGACGGGAGCAGCGGTGCGGCGCGCCTTCGGCTGCTCCTCCCCGACGGGACCGAGTCCTCGGCGCTGCCGTTGCCGGCGGTGAACGGCCTCCCCGGGTGGCTCCCGGACGGCAGCGGTCTCGTGGTGGCCGACGAGCGCAGGGTCGGCGTCGTGCGGTGGGTCGACGGCGAGCTGCGGCTCGAGCGGGTCGAGCGCCTGGCCGACCTGGCCGCCGAGCTGGTCCTGGTCGTCAGCGGGTGACGGTCGTCAGCCGATCGCCGGGTGGTGACGTCCCGTTCGCCGCGCCGGACGGATCGGCGCCGCAGGCGCGGCGGGGCCTCGACGACCGCTCGCCCGAGCTGGCGCTCGTCACCTCGGGCTGAGGGCGCTCCGCTGCACCTTCCCGCTGGACGTGCGGGGGAGGGCCTCGACCAGCTCCAGGGCCTTGGGGGCGGCGAAGGCGGGCAGGTGCTCGCCGGCCCAGGCGCGCAGCGCGGCGAGGGAGGGGGGAGCCGCAGCATCGCTCGGCACCACGACGGCCACCACCCGCTGCCCCCACTCCGGATCGGGACGGCCCACCACGGCCACGTCGGCGACCTCGGGGTGGGTGGCCAGGACCCGCTCCACGGCGATCGGCCACACGTTCTCGCCGCCGGTGATGATGAGGTCGCCCCGGCGCCCGGCCACCGACAGCACCCCACCCGTGAGCTGGCCGAGGTCGCCGGTCGGGTACCACCCGTCGGCGTCCTTCGGGTCGACGCCGTCGCGGTACGACCGCAGGAGCATCGGCCCGCGCAGCAGCACCTCGCCGTCGGCGGCGACGGCCACCTCGACGCCGTCGAGGGGGCGGCCGTCGTAGACCACGCCGCTGCCGGTCTCGGTCATGCCGTAGGTGGCCACCACGTGCGGCGGCCGCTCCGCGGGCGGGGCCTGGCCGCCGACGAGGATGCGGCGGAAGCGCCCCGCGTCGACGCGGGCCAGCGCAGTCGGCACGAGGGAGGTGAGCGTGCAGCCATCCGACGCGGCCGCCTCCACGGCCGCCGCGTCGAACGCGTCGTGCACGGTGAGCGGGGTCCTCGTGCACAGCGCACGGGTGACCACCGACAGGCCGCCGACGTGGGCCAGCGGGAGGCAGGCCAGCCAGCGGTCGCGGGCGGGATCGACGCCCAGCGCGGCGCTGGTGGCGCGCGCCGAGGCCGCCACGGCGTCGTGGGTGAGCACGACCAGCTTGGGGTGGCCCGACGTGCCGCTGGTGGCGACCACCAGGGCGTCGCCGTCCGCGACGGGCTCGTCGAGGTGCGCGGCGGCCAGCACCTGCTCGCGGGCCGGCCCGGGGAGCCGGTGGTCGAGGGGCAGCACGGCGTCGCCGTCGTCCCACGCCTCCTGCAGCGCGGTGACGAACCCCGGGCCGATCGCCTCCAGGGCGACCAGGCGGTTCACCGCTCGACCTCGGCGCGCACGACCACGGTGGCAGCGTAGGAGCGGATCGGGCGAGACTCGGCGCCCCATGACCGCTGCGCCCGCACCGACGCCTTCGCCGCCGCCCACGGGCTGGCGCGTCTGGCTGGCCGGCGCCCGACCGCGCACGCTCCCGGCGGCCGTGGTGCCGGTGCTCGTGGGCACCGCGTGCGTGGCCGGCGAGGGCGACGTGATCGCCTGGCGAGCGGTGGCCGCTGGCGTGGTGGCGCTGGCGCTGCAGGTGGGGACCAACTTCGCCAACGACTACAGCGACGGCGTGCGCGGCACCGACGACCCCGGGCTCCGGGTGGGCCCCGTCCGCCTCGTCGGGTGGGGGCTGCGGCCCCCGGGGGCCGTGAAGCGGGCCGCCCTGCTCTCGTTCCTGGTGGCGGGCGTGGCCGGCCTGGCCCTCGCGGCGGTGGTGGGCCCGGAGCTGCTGGTGGTGGGGGCGGCCGCCTTCGCGGCGGGCTGGTTCTACACCGGCGGATCCCACCCCTACGGCTACTACGGGTTCGGCGAGCTGTTCGTGTTCGTGTTCTTCGGCCTGGTGGCGACGATCGGCTCGACGTACGTGCACCTCGAACGGGTGACCGCGCTGAGCGCGGTGGCGGCGATCCCCGTGGGGCTCCTCGCCACGGCCCTCCTGGTGGTCAACAACCTGCGCGACATCCCCGGCGACACCGAGTCGGGCAAGCGGACGCTGGCCGTGCGCCTCGGCGACGGGCGCACCCGCGGCCTCTACGTGGGGATGCTGGTGCTGGCGTTCGTCTTCGTGCCGGTGGTGGCGGGCGGCTTCGGCCGCCCGGCCGCGGCGGCCGCAGTGGTCGGCGTGGTGCTGGCCCGCCAGCCGGTGCTCGCCGTGCTGGAGGGAGCCCGGGGCGGCGCGCTGGTGCCGGTCCTCGGCGCCACCGGTCGGGTGCAGCTGGTGGCCGGCGCCCTCCTGGCCGCCGGCCTGGCGCTCAGCGCCTGAGGCTCACCGCGCCCGCAGGCGCACGGGCGTCGGGTCGGCGGCGCGCTGGGCGGCCTCGTGGTTCGCCCGCAGCTGGCCGCAGGCGGCGTCGATCTCCGTCCCCCGGGTGCGGCGGACGGTGGCGTTGACGCCGCCCTCGCGGAGGCGGTCGCGGAAGGCCCGCACCCGGGCCGGGGGCGTGCCCCGGACGGCGTAGCCGGGGGTGGGGTTGAGGGGGATCAGGTTCACGTGGGCGGCCAGCGGGAGGCTCCGGGAGCGCTCGACCAGCAGGTCGGCATCCCGGTCGCGATCGTTGACGCCGTCGATGAGCGCCCACTCGAACGACAGGCGGCGACCCTTCGCCTGGAGGTACCCGGCGCAGGCGTCCATCAGCATCGACAGGGGGTAGCGCTTGTTAATCGGCACCAGCGCGTCGCGCAGGTCGTCGTCGGCGGCGTGCAGCGACACGGCCAGGTTCACCGGCAGGGCCTCCTCGGCGAGCCGGCGGATGCCCGGCACGATCCCGACCGTCGACACCGTGAGGTGGCGAGCGGAGAGGCCGAGGTCGGCTTGGAACCGCTCCACCGCCCGCCACGTGGGGTCGTAGTTGGCCAGTGGCTCGCCCATCCCCATGAACACCACGTTCGACAGGCGCCGGCCGTCGTCGCGCGCCCGGCGGGCGGCCCGCACGACCTGCTCCACGATCTCGCCGGTGGAGAGCTGGCGGTCGAACCCGGCCTGGCCGGTGGCGCAGAAGGAGCATCCCATGGCGCAACCGGCCTGGCTCGAGACGCACACCGTGGAGCGGTCGTCGTAGTGCATGAGCACCGTCTCCACCTGGGTGCCGTCGTGCAGCGTCCACAGCCACTTGATGGTCTCGCCGCGGTCGCTGGTGGACTCCTCGGCCACCTGCAGCGCCAGCGGGAGGTCGACGTCGAGCTGCTGGCGCAGCGCCTTGGGCAGGGTGGTGAGCTCGTCGGGCGACGCCAGCTGCTCGTAGAGCCCGGTCCAGACCTGGTCGAGCCGGTAGCGGGGCTGTCCGTCGAGGTGGGCGGCCAGCGACGAGCGGTCGAGGTCGTACCGGGTGGGCGCGGTGCCGCTCACGGGGCGGGGACCTCCACCACGTAGCTGCGGTCGCGGTGGTGCACCTCGAACCCGAGCTGGTCGTAGAGGCGCCGACCGGCCTCGTTGCCGCCGTCGACGTAGAGCATGCCGGTGCCGATGCCCCGGCGGTGCAGGTGGTCGAGCCCGGCCAGGGTGAGCGGGCGCCCGAGGCCGCGGGTCGACGGGTCGGCCGCGATCACGTAGATCTCGCCGAGGGCCGGGTCGTCGTCGGTGGCGGGGTGCTCCTTGGTCCAGCAGAAGCCGAGCAGCCGACCGTCGACCTCGTGGAGCAGGAACCCCTCGGGGTCGAACCACGGCTCCTGCTCGCGCTCCAGGAGGTCGTCGAGGGTCCAGCCGCCCTGCTCCGGGTGCCAGTCGAACGCCCGGTTGTTGACCTCGAGCCAGGCCGCCTCGTCCTGGCCGACCACGAACGCGCGCACGGGCAGGTCGGCCGGCTCCTCCACGGGGAGCGGCCGACGGAGCTGGAGCAGCTCGCGCTCGGGCTCCAGCCCGGCGGCCAGGCTGGCGGCCTCGGCCACCGGGTCGCCGCCGGTCGCCCAGTGGCGGGCCAGGCCGCCGCCGGCCTCGCCCACGGCAGCCAGCGCGGTGCGCAGGTCGGCCGAAGCGGCCTCGACGTCGCTGCTGCGGGGCAGCTCGATGAGCCAGCCGCTCTGGACCCGCCGCAGCTGGGCCGGCCCCGAGGGCACGGTGAGGTCGAGGCGCCGCATCGCAGCCACGGTACCGGTGTGTACCCTCGCCGCCTGATGTCCGACGCCCCCCTCCCGGTCGAGCGCCGGCCCCGCACCCCGGCGGGCCGGGCCCGTCGCACGCTCGAGCGCCTGACCCCCGAGTACCCCGGCACCGCCCGGGACCTCTGCGCCCTCGAGCACCGCAACCCCTTCGAGCTGCTGGCCGCCACCATCCTGTCGGCCCAGTGCACGGACGAGCGGGTGAACATGGTGACGCCCCACCTGTTCGCCCGCTACCCCACGCCGGAGGACCTCGCCGTGGCCGCGCCGCTCGAGCTGGAGGAGATCATCCGGTCGACCGGCTTCTACAAGAACAAGGCCAAGAGCCTGATCGGGATGGCCCAGGGCGTGGTGGAGCGCTTCGGGGGCGAGGTGCCGTCGAAGATGTCCGACCTCGTGACGCTCCCCGGGGTGGGCCGCAAGACGGCCAACGTCCTGCGCAGCGTGGCCATGGACCTCCCGGGGCTCCCGGTCGACACGCACGTGGGCCGGCTGGCCCGCCGGCTGGGCCTCACCGACGAGACCGACCCGGTCAAGGCCGAGCTGGCGCTCAACGCCATGGTGCCCGCCGCCCAGCGGGGCGTGTTCAGCCTCCGGCTCATCCTGCACGGACGAGCGGTCTGCGTGGCCCGCCGGCCTCGCTGCGAGATCTGCCTCCTCGCCGACTTCTGTCCCAGCGCCGGACAGGGGTGATCGTCGGGTCCTGCCGACTTTCGGCACGCAGCGTGACACTGCAGACCCGATGACCACGGACCGTGAGAGTGGTTTCGGTCGCAACCATCCCGTATCCTGGGGACGGACCGGAGCGATGACCTTGGTGCGAACCGGGTCCCGCCACCCGGTCCTCGCGACGTCGGGATCCGCCGCCTGACGTCGCCCGAACGAGGGCGCTCCTCACGGAGCGCCCTCTTCGCGTCCCGGCCGGGGCCGGCGGTCAGAGCTTCTGGAGCAGGGCCCGGAGGCGCCGGTCGGCCGAGCGCAGGCTGCGCTCCACGTCGTAGAGGTCCGACGCCACGTCCTCCCGCGGCGAGCCCTGGTAGCCGTCAGCCAGCTTCGTGACCCGGTCGGTGAGGTCGGACAGCGCCGTCGACAGCGAGGAGAGGTGGGCAGCGTCGAGCTCCATCGGCCCAGTGTGCAACGTGGAACGGGTTTCGGAAGGATCTGGGGCCCCACGTATCCTCAGCGAGTGCTGCAACGACTCGACCTCCGCGGGGCCACCGGCGACCTGCGGGGCCGCCTGCCCCGACCGCAGGCCCAGGTGGAGCCGCCCATCGACGAGGTGCGGGCGCTGCTCGCCGACGTGCGCGAGCGGGGCGACGACGCCCTGCGCGAGCTCACCGCCCGCTTCGACCGCGCCACCATCGACGACCTCCGGGTGCCCGACGCCGAGGTGCGGGCGGCGCTGGCCGCCATCGCCCCCGAGGTGCGGGCCGCCCTCGAGGTGGCCCACCGCAACGTCACCGCCTACCACCAGGCCCAGCGCCACGCCGACGGCGAGCACCGCAACGGCGGCATCACCGTCCGGGAGCTGCAGCGGCCCGTCGACCGGGCCGCCTGCTACGTGCCGTCCGCGCTGGCGCCGCTCGTCTCGACGGTGATCATGACCGCCGTGCCGGCCAAGGTGGCCGGCGTGCCGGAGGTGGTGCTCGTCACCTCGCCCCAGGCCGACGGCACCGTCGCCCCCGGGATCCTGGCCGCGGCGGCGATCGCCGGGGTCGACGAGGTGTACCGGGTGGGCGGCCCGGCCGTGATCGGCGCGCTGGCCTACGGCACCGAGTCGATCCGCCCGGTCGACGTGATCGTCGGCCCCGGCAGCGCCCGGGTGGCCCAGGCCAAGCGCGAGGTAGCCTCTGCCGGCCTCGTCGGCGTCCCGTCGGCCTTCGCCGGGCCCTCGGAGGTGGTGGTGGTGGCCGACGCCTCGGTGCCGGCCGCCTACGCCGCCATCGACGTGGTGCTGCAGGCCGAGCACGGTCCCGACGGGCTGGCCTGGCTCATCACGTGGGACGAGTCGGTGGCCGACGCCGTCGCCGCCGAGGTGGCCACGCTGGTGCCCGCCTCCCCGCGACGGGAGCACCTCGAGGCCACCCTGGCCGAGGGCGGCTACGTGGTGCTCGTGGACGGGCCGGAGCAGGCCATGGCCGTCAGCAACGCCATCGCGCCCGAGCACCTGGAGCTCCTCGTGGAGGACCCCGAGGCGCTGCTGCCGCTCGTGCGCCACGCAGGCGCCGTGTTCTGCGGCGCCTTCGCGCCGGCCTCGGTGGGCGACTACCTGGCCGGGCCGAACCACGTGCTGCCCACCTACGGCTCGGCCCGCTTCAGCGGCGCGCTGCGGGTCGACGACTTCCTGAAGCACGTCCACGTCGTCTCCCTCGGGGCCGACGGGCTGGCCGAGGTGGGGGAGCACGTGATCGCCCTGGCCACCTACGAGGGCCTCGACGCCCACGCGCAGTCGATCCGACTCCGGCAGGGGCCGGCGTGATCGGCCCCCGCGACGACCTCGCGCTCATGGAGGGCTACCACTCGGCGCAGGTCGACGTGGCCGTGCGCCTCAACACGAACGAGGCGCCCGAGCCGCCGCCGCCCGGCTTCGTGGAGGCGCTCCACGCCGAGCTCGACGGCCTCGAGTGGCACCGCTACCCCGACCGCGCCTACACCCGGCTGCGGGAGGCCATCGCCGCGCACCACGACGTCGACCCGGCCCAGGTCTTCGCGGCCAACGGCTCCAACGAGGTGCTGCAGACGCTCTGCCTCGCCTACGGCGGCCCGGGCCGCTCGGTGGCGGTGTTCGAGCCCACCTACGCGCTGCACAGCCACATCGCCCGCGTCACCGGCACGGCGGTGGCCACCGGCGAGCGCACCGACGACCTGGCCCTCGACCTCGACGAGGTGCGACGGGTCCTGGCCGAAGCCACCCCGGAGATCACCTTCCTCTGCTCGCCCAACAACCCCACGGGGATGGTCGAGACCGAGGCCACGGTGCGCGAGGTGCTGGCCCTGGCGCCCGGCCTCCTGGTGGTCGACGAGGCCTACGGCCAGTTCGCGCCGTGGTCGGCCCTGGAGCTGGTGGGCGACGACGTGCCGCTGGTCGTCACCCGCACCTACTCGAAGACGTGGTCGATGGCGGCCGCCCGCCTCGGGTACCTGATCGGCCCCCGGTCGCTGGTCGCGCAGCTCGACCAGGTCGTCCTCCCGTACCACCTCGACTCGCTCAAGCAGGCCGCGGGGCGCCTCGCCCTCGAGCACGCCGACGCCATGCGGGCCCGGGTGGCGGCGCTGGTGGAGGAGCGGGGCCGGCTCACCGCCCGCCTGGCCGACCTGCCCGTCACGGTGTGGCCGTCGGGCGCCAACTTCGTGCTGTTCCGCCCGGACTCGCACGACGGCGCCGCCGTCTGGCAGGGCCTCGTCGACCGGTCGGTGCTCGTGCGCGACTGCTCGTCGTGGCCTCGCCTCGACGGCTGCCTCCGTGTCACCATCGGCACCCCGGCCGAAGACGACGCCTTCCTGGCCGCCCTGGAGGAGATCCTCACATGAGCCGTTCCGCCGCCAAGGAGCGCACCACCAAGGAGACCGCCATCTCCGTCCGGCTCGACCTCGACGGCCCCACCGGCGAGGTGTCGGCCAGCACCGGGCTGCCCTTCTTCGACCACATGCTCGACCAGCTGGGCCGCCACGGCGGCTTCGACCTCGCCATCGAGGCGCAGGGCGACCTCCACGTCGACGGCCACCACACGGTGGAAGACGTGGGCATCACGGTGGGCGAGGTCTTCCGGGAGGCGCTGGGCGACAAGGCGGGCATCCGCCGCTTCGCCAGCGGCCTGTTCCCGCTCGACGAGGCGCTGGTGGAGGTGGCCCTCGACCTGTCCGGGCGCCCCTTCACCGCCTACGACGTGCCCTTCGGCGAGGTGCTGCCGCTGGGCGATCCGCCCTTCAACCCGGAGATGGCGGAGCACTTCTGGCAGAGCTTCGCCACCTCGGCCGGCATCACCCTGCACGTGAAGCTGCGCGAGGGCCGCAACACCCACCACATCGTGGAGGCCAGCTTCAAGGGCGTGGCCCGCTGCCTGCGCGACGCCGTGCGCATCGACGGCGCCGGGATCCCGAGCACCAAGGGCGTGATCTGACGGTGCCGTCGTGACGCTGATCGCGGTGCTCGACTACGAGATCGGCAACCTGCGCTCGGCCCAGAAGGCGCTGGAGCACCTGGGCGCCGATGCCCGGCTCACCGCCGACCCCGGCCTCATCCGGGAGGCGGCGGGCGTGGTGCTGCCCGGCGTGGGGTCCTTCGGGCCCTGCATGGACGCCGTGCGCCGCACCGGGATCGACCAGCTGGCCCACGAGGCGGTCGAGCGGGGCACCCCGTTCCTCGGCATCTGCATCGGCATGCAGCTCCTCTTCGAGGCCTCCGAGGAGAGCCCGGGGGCCGCCGGCCTCGGGATCCTGCCCGGCACCGTGCGCCTCCTGCCCGACGACGTGAAGCGCCCGCAGATGCAGTGGAACCTGCTCGAGCGACGGGGTGACCCCGAGCTGCTGCGCGGCGCGCCCGACCCGGCCTGGGCCTACTTCGTGCACTCCTTCGCGGCCGACACCGACGACGCCATCGTGACCGCCACCTGCGAGTACGGCGGCACCGTGGTGGCGGCGGTCGAGCAGGGACCGGTCTGGGCCACCCAGTTCCACCCGGAGAAGTCGAGCCGCACCGGCCTGGCCGCCCTCGGGGCCTTCGTCGACCGGGCGGCCAGCCCGGCGGCGGTCGGCTGATGGAGCTCTACCCGGCCATCGACCTGCGCGGCGGCAAGGTGGTGCAGCTCACCCAGGGCGACTTCGCCCGCGAGCGCGTCCACGGCGACGACCCCGTCGCGGTGGCGGAGGCCTTCGTGGCCGCCGGCGCCGGGTGGATCCACACCGTCGACCTCGACGCCGCTCGCACCGGCGAGCCCGTGAACCGCCACCTCATCGCGGCCATCGCGGCGGCCGTCGACGTGCCCGTGCAGGCCGGCGGAGGCATCCGCAGCGCCGAGGCGGCCCGGGCGCTCGCCGACGTCGGCGTGGCCCGCGTGGTGATGGGCACCGCCGCCATGGAGGACCCCGACCTCGTCGCCACCATCGCCGGCCGCCAGCCGGTCGCCCTGGGCCTCGACGTGCGGGGGCGCGAGGTGGCCATCCGTGGCTGGGCCGAGGGCTCCGGCGTGGAGTGGCCCGACGCCCTCGCCCGCCTGGCCGACGCCGGTGCGCAGGCCGTCGTCGTCACCCAGATCCAGGTGGAGGGCCTGATGGGCGGCCCCGACGCCGACGGGCTGGCCGAGGTGCTGGCCGCCACCGACCTCGACGTCATCGCCTCCGGTGGGGTGGGGACCCTCGCCGATCTGGTGGCGCTCGACGCCGTGGAGGCCGCCGGCCGGCGCCTGGCCGGCGCCATCGTCGGCACCGCGCTCTACGAGGGCCGCGTCGACGTCACCGACGCCGTCGCCGCCCTCGCTCGGGGGGCGGCGTGAAGGTCGCCCGGGTGATCCCGTGCCTCGACGTCGACGCCGGCCGGGTGGTCAAGGGCGTCAACTTCGTCGACATCCGCGACGCCGGCGACCCCGTCGAGCTGGCGGCCCGCTACGACGCCGAGGGCGCCGACGAGCTGGTCTTCCTCGACATCACGGCCTCCTCCGACGCCCGCGACACCACCGTGGAGATGGCCGCCCACGTGGCCGAGCAGGTCTTCATCCCCTTCACCATCGGCGGCGGGATCCGCACGGTGGAGGATGCCCGCCGCCTCCTGCGCGTCGGTGCCGACAAGGTGTCGGTGAACAGCGCGGCGGTGGCCCGCCCCGAGCTGGTGGCGGAGATCGCGGCCGAGTTCGGCACGCAGTGCTGCGTGGTGGCCATCGACGCCCGCCGCCGCCCCGACGGCACCGCCGAGGTGTTCACCCACGGCGGCCGCACGCCGACGGGCATCGACGCCGTCGCCTGGGCCCGGCAGGTGGAGGCCCTCGGCGCCGGCGAGATCCTCCTCACCTCGATGGACCGCGACGGCACCAAGGAGGGCTTCGACACCGAGCTCACCGCGGCGATCGTCGACGCCGTCGGCATCCCGGTGATCGCCTCGGGCGGCGTGGGCACCCTGCAGCACCTCGTCGAGGGCGTGACGGAGGGCGGCGCCGACGCCGTCCTGGCGGCGTCGATCTTCCACTTCGGCGAGCACACCGTCGCCGAGGCCAAGCAGGCCATGGCCGCCGCCGGCATCAACGTCCGCCCCGCCTGACCCGCGACGGGAGGCGGGGCTCAGAGCTGGTCGGTGAGCCAGGTGGTGGCGCGCTGGGCGATGCGGGCGACGGCGCCGACGAGGAAGTGGTCGCAGCCGTCGACCACCTCGACGGTGACGCCGGGCCAGTCGCCCACGGCGGCGCGCACCTGGTCGGGCGGGCCGTACTGGTCGTGGGCCGGCACCAGCACGAGGGTGGGGACGGCGTCGACGGGCCGGCCGGGGAGCATCGGGGCGGGCGGGGCCACGAGCACGCGGGCGACCAGGCCCACCGGCGACGTGCGGGCGGTCACCGCGGCGCCCCACGAGTAGCCGACCAGCACCACCTCGTCGCAGCCGGCCTCGAGCGAGGCGGCCGCTGCGGCGGCGGCCAGCTGCGCGGTGGCCAGGTCGAGGTCCGGCTCGGGGAGGTCGACGCGCAGCGCGGTGACGCCCCCGGTGGCCAGCTCGTCGGCCACGGCCACCACCAGCGGGTGGTGCCGGTCGCCGCCCATCGCCGGGTGCGGGTGGAGCACCACACCGGCCGCTCGGCTGGGCCCGGCGGGCCGATGGATGTCGCCCTCGAGGTCGTGGCCCACGGGGCGGGAACCTATCGTGGCCCCATGACCGCAGCCGAGGCCCGGGAGAAGCTCCCGATCAAGATGCTCAACGACCGCATCCTGGTGAACCTGTCCTCGGAGGGCGAGCGGCGCACGTCGGGCGGCATCCTGATCCCCGCCACCGCCGAGATGAAGAAGCGGCTGGTGTGGGGCGAGGTGGTGGCGGCCGGGCCCAACGTCCGCACCATGGAGGCGGGCGACCAGGTGCTGTTCAGCCCGGAGGACCGCTACGAGGTGGAGGTCCGCGGCGACGACTACATCATCCTGCGCGAGCGCGACATCCACGCCGTGGCGGCGCAGCGGCTCGAGGAGTCGAGCACCGGGCTGTACCTCTGATCAGGCTCTGATCAGCCGTCCAGGCGCACCCACGCGGCCTTGAGGTAGGGCGGGTCGCCCGGGCCGCTGCGGTGGTCGAGCGGCAGCGTGCGGGTGTCGATCGCCCCCCGGCGACCAGCCGCCGCCAAGCCGAGGTCGACCTGCTGCAGGAACGTCGGCCACGACATGCGTCGGAGGTTGGTGGAGACGTAGAGCTCGCCCCCGGGGGCCACCAGGCGGGCCGAGCGGGCCACCAGCTCGTGGAGGTCGCGGTCGACCACCCAGCGGGCGGCGCCCTTCTTGCGGCCGGTGCTGGAGCTGGGCGGGTCGACCAGCACCACGTCGAACGTGCGCCCCTTCTTGGCGAAGCGCTCCAGCCACTCGAGGGCGTCGCCGTAGACGAAGTCGTGGTCGGCCGGGGTCAGCCCGTTGGCGCGGAGGTTCTCGGCGGCCCAGTCGAGGTAGCGCCGGCTGAGGTCGAGGGTCAGCGTCTCGGCGCCGCCCATGGCGGCGGCCACCGACAGCGACCCGGTGTGGGCGTAGGCGTTGAGGACGGTGCGGCCGGCCAGGTCGGCCCGCCGCAGGTGGCGCCGGGTCTCGCGCTGGTCGAGGAACAGGCCGCTGGACGTGGCGCTGGCCTCGAGGTCGAGCACGTAGCGGATGCCCAGCTCGAGCACCTCGAAGCGCGGCTGCGCCCGGCCGGCCACCAGGGCGGCCGGTCCGCCGCCGCCGGTGCGGGGGCGACGCTGGCGGTAGACGGCCTGCACCGGCGCGGTGGCCTGCCAGGCGTCGAGCCAGCCCGGTGGGAGGGGACCGTCGTCGTCGGTGTAGGACAGCACCAGGGCGACGTCGCCCAGGCGCTCCACGCGGGTTCGGGCGAAGCCGTCGTGGTGGCGGTCGATCCAGAGGTAGGCGTCGGTGTCGGCCGGGTCGAACAGCGCCGCTCTCGCCTCGTGGGCGGCCAGCGCGGCCAGCGCCGGATCGAGCAGCGCCGCCACCGACGTGGCGTCGAGGGCCCGGTCGAAGCTGGCCGGTCGCTCGGCGGTCAGGTCGAGGGCGCCGCCGCTCGGGTGGTCGAGCCGCATCCCGGCGGCGTGCAGGAACAGGCGAGCGGCGGGGGCACCGTGGTGCTCGTCGTCGCCCAGCACCGGCATCCCGAGCGAGGTGGCGTGGGCCCGCACCTGGTGGGTGCGCCCCGAGTGCGGTCGCGCCTCGTGGCGCTCGGTGGCGGGGCCGACGGCCGCGCGCTCGAAGTCGGTGACGGCGTCGGCCCCGTCGAGCGGCAGCTGGCAGCGGCGCGCCGACGGGCGGCGGTCGTCGCGGCCCACGAGCAGCTCGTAGCGCTTGGCCACCGTCCGCTCGGTGAGCTGGGCGGTCAGGGAGCGGTTGGCCTCGGCGCTCTTGCCGAGCACGAGGAGCCCCGAGGTGCCCTTGTCGAGCCGGTGGAGCACCGACAGGTGGTCGTCGGGGCGCTGGCGCTGCACCCACTCGTACATGCCGTCCTGGGCGTGCTCGTCGGCGCGGTGGGTGTTCACCCCCGCCGGCTTGGCCACGGCCAGCAGGTGCTCGTCCTCGAAGCGCACCCACGGCTCGGTCACCGGGGCAGCCTAGGAAGCGCCGGCGGCGCCGACACCAGCCAACCGGTTTCGGCCCGTCGAGAGCCCACCCGTACGATGACCCGCATGCCTGTGGCCACCCCGATCGACGCCTCCGACGACCAGCTCGCCCTGGTGAAGTACGACGACGCCGGGCTCGTCCCGGCCATCGTGCAGGAGGAGGGCTCCGGGCAGGTCCTGATGATGGCCTGGATGAACGCCGAGACCCTGCGGATGAGCCTCGACGAGGGCCGCACCGTCTTCTGGTCGCGCAGCCGCCAGGAGGTGTGGCGCAAGGGCGACACCTCCGGCGACCGGCAGTTCGTGCGCCAGGCCTTCTACGACTGCGACGGCGACACCCTGCTGTTCGTGGTCGAGCAGGAGGGCAAGGGCGCCTGCCACACCGGTGAGCGCTCCTGCTTCTACCGGGCCTTCGGGTGACCCTGCGCCCCTCACGGGAGGAGTTCCGGGCCCTCGCCCGCGACCACACGGTGCTCCCCGTCTGGCGGGAGGTGCTGGCCGACCTCACCACCCCCGTGTCCGCGTTCCTGCGGGTGGTGGGCGACGAGCCCGGCTTCCTGCTGGAGTCGGTGGAGCACGGCGAGCGCTGGAGCCGCTGGAGCTTCATCGGCCGCAACCCGCTGGCCACCCTCACCGCTCGCGGGCGCCAGGTGGAGACCACCGGGACCCTGCCCGAGGGCACGCCCACCGACGCCGGCATCCTGGCGGCCGTCGAGCACATCCTCGGCGCCTGGAAGGCGCCCGCCCTCGCCGACCTGCCCCCGCTGCACGGCGGGATCATGGGCTACCTCGGCTACGACGTGGTCCGCGAGGTCGAGCACCTGCCCGACGTGCCGCCCGACGACGTGGGCCACCCCGACGCCATGGTGTCGGTCATCGGCCAGCTGGCCGCCTACGACCACTGGCGCCAGCGGGTCACGCTGATCGAGAACGTGATCGTGGAGCCCGGCCTCAGCGACGCCGAGCTCGACGCCCGCTACGACGACGCCGTGGCCCGCCTCGAGCGGCTCGGCGTCGACGGCGCCCACGCCATCGACGAGCCGCTGGTGGAACCCCCGGACCCTGCGGACGCTCTGCCCGAGGTCCGCCCGGCGATGGGCTCCGACGCCTACCGGGCCGCGGTCGACGTCGCCAAGGAGCACATCCTCGCCGGCGACGCCTTCCAGGTGGTGCTGGCCCAGCGGTTCGACCTCGACCTCGACGCCCACCCCTTCGACGTCTACCGGGTGCTGCGCCAGGTGAACCCGAGCCCGTACATGTACTTCGTGCGCCAGCCGGGCGTGACGCTGGTGGGCTCGTCGCCGGAGCCGATGGTCCAGCTCCTCGACGGCACCGTGATCTCCCGGCCGATCGCCGGCACGCGCCGCCGGGGCCGCACCGACGAAGAGGATCGTCGTCTGGGCGCCGAGCTGCTCGAGCACCCGAAGGAGATCGCCGAGCACGTGATGCTGATCGACCTGGCTCGCAACGACGTGGGCCGCGTGGTGGAGTTCGGGACCGAGAAGGTCGACGAGCGCATGACCCTCGAGCGCTACAGCCACGTCATGCACATGACGTCGCAGGTCTCGGGCCGCCTCGCCGCCGGCCGCAGCGCCATCGACGTGCTGCGGGCCACCCTGCCGGCGGGGACCGTGTCGGGCGCGCCCAAGGTGCGGGCCATGGAGATCATCGACAGCCTGGAGCCGACCAAGCGCGGGCCCTACGCCGGTGTCGTCGGGTACCTCGACTTCTCCGGCAACATCGACACCGCCATCGCCATCCGCACGATGGTGGTCGACGACGACGGTCGCGCCTCCGTGCAGGCGGGCGCCGGCATCGTGGCCGACAGCGTGCCGGAGGACGAGGACCAGGAGTGCCACAACAAGGCCCGGGCGCTGCTGGCCGCCGTCCCCGCCGCCCGCCGCATGACCGCCCGGCGCCGGGCGCACGCCCGAGGCGACCGCCCCGAGGCTGGGTAGCGTGGCCCCGATGGGGGACACCGACCTGCGGACCGAGCTCGGCGCCGCGCCGCTCGTGCGCGACGTCGTCCTCGTGCACGGCCCCGAGGCCGCCACCTACCTCCAGGGCCAGCTCAGCCAGGACGTCGAGGCCCTCGCCGTGGGGGCGTCGGCGCCCACGCTGCTGCTGCAGCCGACCGGCAAGGTCGACGCCTGGCTCCGGCTCACCCGGACGGGCGACGACGCCTTCGCCCTCGACGTCGACGCGGGGTGGGGCGAGGCGGTGGCGGCCCGCCTGCGCCGCTTCAAGCTGCGCACCAAGGCCGAGGTGGAGCTTGCCACCTGGCACGGGTTCGCCGTGCGCGGCCCCGGGGCCGCGGCGGTGGTGGCCGGCGACGGCGGCACGACGGTGGCCGCCGGTTGGCCGGGGGTCGACGGGGTCGACGTGTTCCCCGCAGACGGCGCCGCCGACGACGCCGCATCCCTGCTCCCGCCCGACGTGGCGATCGCCTCGGCGGCGGCGCTCGACGCCCTGCGGATCGAGTGCGGCGTCCCCGCCATGGGCAGCGAGCTCACCGACGCCACCATCCCTGCGGAGGCCGGCCAGTGGCTGATCGACGCCTCCGTGAGCTTCACCAAGGGCTGCTACACGGGCCAGGAGCTGGTGGCGAGGGTCGACAGCCGGGGCGGCAACGTGCCGCGACCGCTGCGAGGGCTCCTCCTCGACGACGACGCACCGGTCGGCGCGTCGGTGGTGGCCGTCGGATCGCCCGAGGACGCGGCGCCCGTCGGCACCGTCACGTCGGTCGCCCGCTCCGCCGACCTGGGCGCGGTGGCCCTGGCCACCGTGGGCCGGGCCGTGGAGATCGGTGCGGCGGTCGAGGTGCGCTGGTCGGGCGGCCAGGTGCGGGCCACCGTCGCCGGGCTCCCGCTGCGGTGACCCGCCGAGCGGTCGTCGCCGGTGCGGCGGCCCTGCTCCTGCTGGCGGCCAGCTGCACCGGTGACGACGACGACGCCGGCCCTGCGCCGACGCCGACCGACGTCACCACCCCGACCTCGCTGGTCGACCGGAGCGGCGTGGTCCTGCGGCCCGTCGGCGGCGTCACCACCACCAGCATCCAGGAGCAGGGTCGGGCTCGGATCGTCGGCACCGTGCGCGGCCCCACCGGGCCGGTCGCCGGCGCCACCGTGCGGGTCGAGCGGGTGCTCGTCGGCGGTCGCACCGCGCCGACCGACGTCGCCACCGGCCCTGACGGCCGCTTCGAGCTGGCCGGCGTGCCGGGCGGCCGCTACCGGGTGCGGGCCTTCCTGGCGCCGAGCCTCGCCCAGACGACCGCCGAGGTCCGCTTCCTGGCCGACGGCGAGGAGCACCAGCTCGACCTCGTCGTGGAGGACCAGCGGGGCCTGGTCGTGCGGGCCGACGTCGCTCCCGATCCGCCGACGGTCGGCGCGCCCCTGAACCTCGTGGTGCTGGTCACCTCCCGGCAGGTCGACGCCGACGGGGTGGTGCGGGCGACGCCGGTGGCCGGCCGGGAGGTCGAGCTGGGAGGTCTCGGGCGCTGGGTGGCGCTCGCCGCGGCACCAGCCGGCGGGGCTGACCCCGACCCGGACGGACCGACCGGATCGGCGACGCAGGTGCTGCGGATCGATGCGGCGGGGAGGGTGCGGATCGAGCTGCGCTGCGTCGCCCCGGGCCTGCCGGGCCTGTCGCTGCGGGTGCCGGTGCTGGTCGCGCCGCCGGCTGCTGCCCCCGGCGGGCCGACCGCCACGTCGTCGCCGCCGATGACGACCGTCGAGGTGGTCGACCTCGACCTCCCGGCCTGCGCCGGCGCCCAGCCCGGGACCTCAACCACCACGACCGTCGCCGCGGACGGCGAGCCGTGACCCACTACGACGTGCTCGGCGTCGCACCGGGCGCCCCCTCGGCGGAGGTGCGGCAGGCCTACGTGGCGCTGGCACGGGTCCACCACCCCGACCGGGCCGGCGGCGACGCCACCCGGATGCAGGCCATCAACGCCGCCTGGGCCACGCTCGGCGACCCCGAGCGCCGGGCTCGGTACGACGCCGAGGTGCTCCACGCCGCGCCGGCACCACCACCGCCGGGGCCGTCGTGGGGGCACGGGGGCAGCGAGGTCGACGGGCTCGACGACGACCTGGAGGACGACCGACCGATCGGCGGCCAGGTGGTCCTGCCGCGCTGGGTCTCGATGATCCCGGTCGGCACCTTCGCGGCCTCGGTGGTGCTCTTCGTCGGCTCGCTCCTCATGGCCTCCCCGGCGGGGGTCGGCGCCGCCGTCGCCCTGTTCGTGCTGTCCTGCACGCTCTTCCTGGCCGCCCCGTTCATCGCCCTGCTCGCCTCCCGCCGAGGTGGCTGAACGTGGCGATCGTCCCCGGGGACCGGCCGCTAGGGTCGCCGCCCATGTCTGACAAGCTCGTCGTGCTGGCCCGCATCTCCGTCCGCCCCGACGCCGTCGCGGAGGCCGAGGCCGTGCTCCGGGGCCTGGTCGACGCCACCGCGGACGAGGACGGCACCGCCCTCTACGTCCTCCACCGGGAGGGCGACACCGCCTCCTTCTGGTTCTACGAGCTCTACGTCGACGCCGCTGCCCTCGACGTCCACGGCAAGGGGCCTGCGCTGGCCGAGGCGTTCGGCACGCTCGGCGCCCTGCTGGCCGAACCCCCCGAGATGCACCTGCTCAGCCCGATCCACGCCAAGAACCTCGACCTCTGAGGCGGTGGTGGCGACCTACCTCGACGCCATCCTGGCGGCCCATCGCGCTCGGGCGGCAGCCGACCCCCGGTCGCTCGACGGGATGCTCGACGCCGCCCGCCAGGTGGCACCGGCGCGCGGGTTCGCCGATGCGCTCCGCCGTGCCGCGGCGACCGAGCTGGCCGTCATCGCCGAGGTGAAGCGGCGCTCGCCGTCCAAGGGCGACCTCGCCGCCGACCTGGATCCGGCCGAGACCGCACGCGCCTACGAGCGGGGCGGGGCGGCCTGCCTCTCCGTCCTCACTGACGAGGACCACTTCGGGGGCTCGGCCGCCGACCTGCAGGCCGCCCGGGCCGCGGTCGCCGTGCCGGTGCTGCGCAAGGACTTCACCGTGGACGCCCGCGACGTCTGCGACGCCCGCCTGATGGGCGCCGACGCCGTCCTGCTCATCGTCGCCGCCCTCGACGACGCGGAGCTGGCCGACCTCCACCGCCTCGCCGTCGACCTCGGCCTCGACGTCCTCGTGGAGGTGCACGACGAGCCGGAGCTCGAGCGGGCGCTGGCCATCGGCGCCACCGTGGTGGGGGTCAACCAGCGCGACCTCGTGACGTTCGAGGTCGACCACGACCGCGCCGTGCGGGTCGGCGCCGCCATGCCGGAGGGCATCGTGCGCGTGGCGGAGTCCGGCGTGCGCGGCCCGGCCGACGCCGGCGCCCTCGCGGGCGCCGGGTTCCACGCCGTGCTGGTGGGGGAGTCGGTGGTGACGGCCGGCGATCGAGCGGCCTCGGTCGCCGAGCTGCGCCGCGCCGGTCGGTAGCCTGACGCCGTGTTCGTCAAGATCTGCGGGGTCACCACCGAGGAGGACGCCCTCCTGGCCGTCGCCATGGGCGCCGACGCCATCGGGTTCAACTTCGTGCCCTCGTCGCCGCGCTTCCTGGCCGTCAGCCGCGCCGCCGACATCGTGAAGCGCCTCCCCCCGGAGATCCTCACCGTCGGGATCTTCCGCAACGAGGCCCCGGAGCGCGTCGTCGACCTCGTCCACCAGGCCGGCCTGCGGGCGGCCCAGCTGCACGGCCACGAGTCCGCCGACGAGAGCCGCTGGGTGCGCGAGCGGGTGCCGGTGACCATCAAGGTCTTCCCCGGCGGCGACCCCGACCTGGCCCGAGCCACCGCCTTCGGGGCCGACGTCGTCATGCTCGACTCCGCCAGCCCCGGCTCCGGGCAGGTCTTCGACTGGTCGCTGGCCGAAGGGGCGCCGTCGGGCCTGCGCATCCTGCTCGCCGGGGGCCTGACCCCCGACAACGTCGCCGAGGCCATCGAGCGAGTGCGGCCCTGGGGCGTCGACGTGGCCACCGGCGTGGAGTCCTCGCCCGGCGTGAAGGACCCCACCCTCGTCCGCCGGTTCATCAACGCCGCCAAGACCGCCGAGCCCGAGGACTACCACGGCAGCGACGACCAGAAGCCCTACGACTGGATGCTGGAGTGATTCGATCCCGGCTGAACTGCGCCGGGATCGAGATTGTCTCGTGCGGCCTGCGGCCGCGCTGACCGCCTGCTGCGGCGGGCACAGCAAGCTGCGCCCGCCGCGGGTGGGGGGCTCCGGCGGAGCCTCTGCCCCCCACACCCCCCGCCGGCGTGATGATCGTTGCGCCCTTCCGCTGGGTCGCATCCGTGGCGGCGCGCTCGACACCCCCGCCGGCGTGGTGGTCGTTGCGCCCTCGTGCATCTTGGACGCGGTAGGAGCACCGCACCCGCGGTCTCGGGGAGTTCGCCGTGGTCGTCGCGCCCTTGCCCTTGACCTTCTGGGGTGGTGCCGTCTCGTCGACGGCTTCGCAGCGGCGTGGATGGGCCGGTTGGTGGGGGTTCGCGGTTCTGACTGGCGCGGAGGGTGGCGCTCGGTTCACGCTTCCTGGATGAGCGACGCTGCGGTTCCGCTGGTGATGGGCGATCCTGGGGACAGCGGGCGGTTCGGGGACTTCGGCGGGAAGTACATCCCCGAGACGCTGGTCGGGGCGTGCGCCGAGCTGGACCACGCCTTCCGGGAGGCGTGGGCCGATCCCGAGTTCCGCACCGAGCTCGACCGCCTGCTCACCACCTACGCCGGGCGCCCCTCGCTGCTGTACGAGGCGCACCGCCTGTCCGACGAGCTGGGCTGCACCCTCCTGCTGAAGCGGGAGGACCTCAACCACACGGGCTCCCACAAGATCAACAACGTGCTCGGCCAGGCCCTGCTGGCCAAGCGCATGGGCAAGCACCGCGTCATCGCCGAGACCGGCGCCGGCCAGCACGGCGTGGCCAGCGCCACCGCGGCCGCCCTGCTCGGCCTCGAGTGCGTGGTCTTCATGGGCGAGGTCGACATGGAGCGCCAGGCGCTCAACGTCTTCCGCATGCGCCTGCTCGGCGCCGAGGTCCGTCCGGCCCTCTCCGGCAGCCGCACCCTGAAGGACGCCGTGAACGAGGCGATGCGCGACTGGGTGGCGACCGTCGAGACGAGCCACTACCTGCTCGGATCCGTCATGGGCCCCCACCCCTACCCGTGGATGGTGCGCGAGCTGCACCGGGTGATCGGCGACGAGGCCCGTGAGCAGTGCCGGGCCCTGCTCGGGCGCGACCCCGACGTGGCGGTGGCGTGCGTGGGCGGCGGCTCCAACGCCATCGGCCTGTTCTCGGGGTTCGCCGAGCTCCCGCACGTCCGGCTCCTCGGCATCGAGCCCGCCGGCGGCGCCGCGGTCGGCCACGGCGTCCCGGGCATCGTCCACGGCTCCAAGTCGTTCCTGCTGCAGGACGAGCACGGCCAGGTGCAGGAGGCGCAGTCGATCTCGGCCGGCCTCGACTACCCGGGCATCGGGCCCGAGCACGCCCACCTCGCCGCCTCCGGCCGAGCGCAGTACGAGAAGGTCACCGACGACGAGGTGCTCGACGCATTCGAGCTGCTGGCCCGCACCGAGGGGATCATCACCGCCCTCGAGTCGGCGCACGCGCTGGCGTGGGTGTCGAGGGCCCGGGAGGAGCTGGCCGGCCAGGTCGTGCTGCTCAACCTCTCCGGGCGAGGCGACAAGGACGTGGCGCAGGTGGCCGAGATCCTGGAGGGTCGACATGGCTGAGGTGCGCACCGTCGGCTCGCTGGAGGCCCACCTGCGGCAGCGGCGCGCCGAAGGTCGCAAGCTCCTCATCCCCTACGTCACCGGCGGCCTGGGCGCCGACTGGCTCCAGGTGCTCGCCGCCATGGCCGCGGCCGGGGCCGACGCCATCGAGGTGGGCATCCCGTTCTCCGACCCGGTGATGGACGGCCCCACCATCCAGGAGGCGTCCGAGGCCGCCCTGGCGCGGGGCACCGACCTCGACCAGATCCTCGACGAGCTGCGCGGGGCCGACGCCGGCGTGCCGCTGGTGGCCATGACCTACGTGAACCTCGTGTTCCACAAGGGCTACGAGCGATTCGCGGCCGAGGCCGTCCGGTCGGGCGTCGACGGCGTCATCCTCCCCGACCTGCCGCTCGAGGAGGTGGGGGAGTGGGAGCCCCACGCCGAGGCGGCGGGGCTCGAGACGGTCATGCTGGCGTCGCCGCTGACCTCCGACGAGCGGCTGGCCGTGCTCTGCGAGCACTCCCACGGCTACGTGTACGGCGTGAACCTCCTCGGCGTGACCGGCGAGCGGGCCACCGTGGGCGACCAGGCCGTGGCGCTGGCCCGACGCCTCAAGGCCACCACCGACCTGCCGGTGATCATGGGCTTCGGCATCTCGACCGGCGCGCAGGCGGCCCAGCTGGCCGAGCACGCGGACGGCGTCATCGTGGCCTCCGCCCTCATGCGGCTCCTCCTCGACGGCGCCGGTCCCGAGCAGGTCGGCGACCTCGTCGGCCAGCTCCGCACCGCCCTCGACGCCGGCTGACCGTCGACGCAGCTGACCCTCGACCCCGTCACGGCCGCGCCCACGAAGGACCGTCGACTGCGGAGATCTTGCGGCGTCCAACCGTGGTCTTCACGGTTCAGCGCCGCAAGAACCTCGAGGTCGGCGCGCTCCGGGGGTGTGGGCGTCCCCGGCGGGTCAGCTGAGGTGGGTGCGGAGGAAGGCGAGGGTGCGCTCCCAGGCGAGGGCGGCGGCCTCGGGGTGGTGCTCGGGGCGGTCGGGCTCGAAGAACCAGTGCGACGTGCCCTCGTAGCGGTGGAACTCCACGGCCAGGCCGTCGAGGTGCAGCTCGGCCTCGAGCAGGGCCAGGCCGTCGTCGTCGACGTAGGGGTCGACCTCGGCGTAGTGGCCGAGGAAGGCCGAGGTGGCGTCGGCCATGTCGATCTCCTGGCCGCCATAGAAGCTCACGGTGGCGGCCACCTCGTCGGCCGTGCGGGCGGCCAGCCACAGCGCCAGCGAGCCGCCCATCGACAGCCCCAGCACGCCGACGGGCCGGTCCGGCGTGGCCGGCAGCCCCCGCAGGACGGCGAGGCCCGACCGGGTGAGGTGGGCCAGGGCGTCGGCGTCGGCCTCCGCCAGCAGGCGCTCGCCCTCGTCGATCGTCTCGGCCACCGCGCCGTCGAAGAGGTCGGGCGCGAGGGCCACGAAGCCCTCCTCGGCCAGTCGGTCGCACAGGCGCTTCACCGCCGGTGTGAGCCCCCACCAGGCGTGGAGCACCAGCACGCCGGGCCCCTGGTCGCCGTCGGGCAGGGCGACGTAGGCGGTGCCGGCACGACGCTTCTCCATCGCGGCCACGGTAGCGGTGGCCGGTAGGTTGCCCGCCATGCCGCACGGGGAGAAGGCCGACCACTGCGACCTCTGCGAGGCCGCCAAGATCACCCACTGGTTCCACGAGGACGACGTGTGCTGGATCGCCGAGTGCGAGATCTGCGACACGCCGATGGTCGTGTGGCGCTGGCACGGCATCGACCCGAGCGCCGACGCCCTGGCCCACATGCACGCCGAGCTGGCCCGGGTGGGCGAGGCCGTCTTCGACGGCCACTACGTCGACGACAACATGCGCAACATCCCCGACCACTACCACGCCCACGCCCGCCCGCAGGGCGGCTTCTTCGGCCACGGGCACCGCCGGGACCGATAGCAGGCAGCCGCCCCCACGGTTCTCTGTGCGCTGGCGACCGGCATGCGGTGCCCTGCGCACACAGAAGCGGGGGTGCTCCGACCCGCCGGGTGGACCTGCCGGTAGCGTCGACGCCGTGAGCGACGAGGTGAACGTGTACGAGGCGGTGGGGGGTGCGTCGTTCTTCGTCGACCTCGTCGACCGCTTCTACGAGGGCGTGGCCGCCGACGTGCTGCTGCGACCCCTCTACCCGGACGACCTCACCGAGCCACGCCGCCACATGGCGCTCTTCCTGCAGCAGTACTTCGGGGGCCCGGGCACCTACAGCGAGGAGCGGGGCCACCCGCGCCTGCGCCAGCGGCACCTCCCGTTCGTGATCAGCGAGGCCGAGCGCGACGCCTGGTTCCGCCACATGGCGGTGGCCCTCGACAAGGTGGTGGTCGAGCGGGGGACCGATCCGGCGCTGGAGGCAGAGATGCTCGAGTACTTCCACCGGGCCGCCGACTTCATGGTCAACGCCCGCTAGGCGCCACCCGCCGCCCCCGGAGTCGCGTGCGGCCGTGGTGGCGTCTTTCCTACTAAGTCGATAGGGTTTGTCGCGATGGAGGACCTCCTGCTCATCGCGCTGGCCGGGTTCCTGGCGTCGCTGGTCGACGGCGCCCTCGGCATGGGCTTCGGGCCCACGTCGTCGAGCATCCTGCTCAGCGCCGGGGTGAGCCCGGCCGCCGCGTCGGCCACGGTGAACCTGGCCAAGGTGGTCACCGGCACCGTGTCCGGCGCCGCCCACTGGCGGTTCGGCAACGTCGACCGGCAGCTGGTGCGGCGGCTCGCCGTGCCGGGCGCGCTCGGCGCGCTGGCCGGCACCACCATCCTCGTCAACGTCGACGGCGACGACCTGCGCCCGATCCTGGCCGTCGTGCTGGGCCTCATCGGGCTCCGCATCCTCGTGCGCTTCAGCAAGCCGCTCCCCATGCTCCCCGACGCGGTCGACGGCCGCCCCGCCGGCGCCGACGGGCGCGGCGTGTCGATCGCCGGCGCCGCAGGGGGCGTCACCAACGGCCTGGTGGGCGCCTGGGGGCCCGTGGTGACCCCCTTCCTGCTCCACCGCGGCCTGGCCCCTCGCTTCGCCGTCGGCTCCGTGAACACGGCCGAGGTGGCGGTGGCGGTGGTGTCGGCCGGCTCGCTCCTCGGGTCGTCGGGCGCCGACGGGCTGGAGGCGTCGATCGTCGTGGCGATGCTCGCCGGCGGTGCGGTCGCCGCACCGCTGGCCGCCTACGTCGTCCGCTGGGTCCCGCCCCGCCTGCTGGGCCTCGCCGTGGCCGGCCTCCTGCTCGTCACCCAGACCCGGGAGCTGGCCGGCGCCCTCGAGGCAGGTCCGGGCCGCTGGCTGGCCTACGGGCTGATCGCCGTCGCCCTGGCGGTCGCCGCCGCGGCGCCGAGGGCCCGTCGGGCGATCACGAGCGGCCGGCCGACCGCCGCCACCGCGGCCCCCGCGGGGCAGTAGGTTCGGGCGCCATGGCGCTCTCTCCCGGTGACAAGGCCCCCGCGTTCACGCTGCTCGACCAGCAGAGCGAGAAGGTGAAGCTCTCGTCGTTCAAGGGCCGCAAGGTCCTGGTGTTCTTCTACCCGAAGGCCGACACGCCGGGGTGCACCACCCAGGCGTGCGGGATGCGCGACATCCTCGGCGACATCGGTGACACCGCCGTGCTCGGCATCAGCCCCGACCCGCCGGCCAAGCAGGCCAAGTTCGACGACAAGTACGGGCTCGGGTTCCCGCTGCTGAGCGACGAGGACCACGCCGTGGCCGAGGCGTTCGGCGCCTGGGGCGAGAAGTCGATGTACGGCAAGAAGTACCAGGGGATCATCCGCTCGGCCTTCCTGATCGACGAGCAGGGCAAGGTGGAGCAGGCCTGGCCGAAGGTCAGCCCGAAGGACACCCCCGCCAACCTGCTGAAGTCCCTCCAGGCCTAGCGCGTGGGTGCGCTGCCGGCGCCGGCCGACGTCATCCCGCACCGGCCGCCCTTCCTCTTCGTCGACGAGCTCACCGAGCTGGTGGCGGGGGAGTCGGCCGCCGGTCGCTGGCACCTCACCGGCGACGAGGCCTTCTTCGCCGGGCACTTCCCGGGCCGCCCCACGCTGCCGGGGGTGCTGATGGTGGAGGCGCTCGCCCAGGTCGGCGCCATCGCCGTGCTGCAAGAGCCCCGGTACGCCGGCAAGCTGCCGCTGTTCGGTGGCATCGACGGCGTGCGCTTCCGGCGCCAGGTCGAACCCGGCGAGACGCTCGACCTCCGGGTGGAGATGGGGCGGCTCTCCGCCCGCGCCGGCAAGGGCCACGGCGTGGCCTCGGTCGGCGGCGAGACGGCCTGCGAGGTCGACCTGCTCTTCGTGATCGTCGACGCCTGATCTCACGCGGGGGGCATCCTGGTCGTTGGTGACCCAGTGAACCTGCCGCCCTTCCAGCACCTGCTCGACGCCCACGCCGCCGACCTGCACCGGTTCTGCGTCGCGCAGGCCGGGCCGCACCACGGCCCCGACTGCTTCCAGGAGGCGGTGCTGGCGGCGCTGCGGGCCTACCCGGCCCTCACCGACGGGCGGAACCTGCGGGGATGGCTGTTCACGATCGCCCACCACAAGGTGCTCGACCACCACCGGTCGGCGACCCGCCGACCGGTCCCCGTGCCCGACGTGCCCGAGCGGGTCGCCGGCGGCCCACCGGCCGCCGACGGCGACCTGTGGGGCCAGGTGGCGCGGCTGCCGGAGAAGCAGCGGGGCGCCATCGCGCTGCGGTTCCTGGGCGATCTGCCCTACGCCGAGATCGGCGCCGTCCTCGGGTGCTCCGAGGCGGCCGCCCGCCAGAACGTGCGAGCCGGCCTGGCCGGGCTCCGCCAGGAGGTCACCCCATGAGCACCCCCGACACCACCCACGACATCGAAGCCGCCCTGCGATCCACCCCCGCCCGAGCTGCGGCGCCCGACCTGGAAGCCGCGCTGCGGCGGGCCGAGTCGGAGCACCTCGTCGACGTCGCCTACACGACCGTCGACAGCCCCATCGGCCCGCTGCTGCTGGCCGCCACCGAGGCCGGCCTGGTGCGGCTCGGGTTCGAGCGCGAAGACGACGACGCCATCCTGGTGGACCTGGCCGCCCACGTGAGCCCGCGGGTGGTGGAGGCCCCCGCCCGCCTCGACGAGGCCCGCCGGGAGCTCGACGAGTACTTCGAGGGCCGGCGCGACCGCTTCGACCTGCCCCTCGACTGGCAGCTGTCGCGGGGCTTCCGCCGCACCGTGCTCGAGCGGCTCCACGCCGAGGTGCCCTACGGCCGCACCGTCAGCTACCTCGACCTGGCCACCACGGTGGGCAACCCGAAGGCCTCCCGGGCGGTCGGCACCGCCATGGCCACCAACCCCATCCCCATCGTGGTGCCCTGCCATCGGGTGCTGCGCACCGGCGGCCACCTCGGGGGCTACGGCGGCGGCCTGGACGCCAAGGTCAAGCTCCTCGCCCTCGAAGCCGGCGAGCGACCCCTCTTCTGACGACGTCTGTGGTCGAAGACGTCCGTCGACCGGACGAGATCGACCACAGCCGTCGGGCCGTCGAGGGGGCGGGGTCAGGTGGCGGGGGCGAGGACGAGGGTGCCGTTGTGGCCGCCGAAGCCGAAGCTGTTCGACAGGGTGGGGCCCGGGGTCCACGCACGGGCCTCGCCCAGGACGAGGTCGAGGGCGGGGAGCTCGGGGTCGACCTCGGTGGTGACGGCGGTGGGCGGGATGAGGCCCCGGCGCATCGACTCCACCACGGCCACCGCCTCGATGGCGCCGGCCGCGCCGAGCGAGTGCCCGGTGACGCCCTTGATCGAGGTCACCGGCGTCCCGGCCGGCCCGAAGAGCTTGGCCATGGCCTCGGCCTCGGCGGCGTCGTTGAGCGGCGTCGAGGTGCCGTGGGCGTTCACGTGCGCCACGGCGGCGGCCTCGACGCCCGCCGCGGCCAGCGCGATCTCCATGCAGGACAGGGCGCCCCGCCCACCGGGGGCGGGTGCCGTGATGTGGTGGGCGTCGGCGGTGGACGCGCCGCCGAGCACCTCGGCCAGGATCGTGGCGCCCCGGGCCTCGGCGACCTCCCAGGCCTCGAGGACGAGCACCGCCGCCCCCTCGGCGATGACGAAGCCGTCGCGGGTGGCGGCGAAGGGCTCGGACACGTGGCGGTTCGACATGGCCGTCATGTTCGTGAACCCGGCCATGCCGACCGGCGTCATGGCCGCCTCCGACCCGCCGGCGGCCACCACGTCGCAGCGGCCGCTGGCGATCCACATGGCGGCGTCGACCAGCGCGTGGGTGCCGGCGGCGCACGCCGTGCTGACGGTCTGGCAGGGCCCCTGCCAACCCCACCGCATGGACACCGTGGCGCTCGGGGCGTTCGGCATCATCATCGGGATCAGGAAGGGCGACACCCGCCGGGCGCCCTTCTCGTTGTAGGTGGTGATCTGCTCCTCGAGGGTGGCGATGCCGCCGATGCCGGTGGCGATCAGCACCCCCTTGCGGAGCGGGTCGACGTCGCTCTCGCCCGCCTGGGCGAGGGCCTGGGTGGCGGCGGCCAGGCCGAGCTGCGTGACCCGGTCGGCCCGCCGGGCCTCCTTCGGGTTGTCGAACACCGGGGTGGGGTCGAAGTCGTGCACGCGCCGCTCGCCGTCGGGGGGCGCGCCGAGGAGGCCCTCCCAGAAGGCGTCGACGCCCGTGCCGACCGACGACAGGACCCCCAGACCGGTGACGGCGACCCGGCGCATCGGCTACGCGCTCGCGCCGAGCTTGGCGCTCACCATGTCGAAGGCCTGCCCGACGGTCTTGATCCCCTCGAGCTCCTCCTCCTCGACGGTGATGTCGAACTCGTCCTCGAGGGCCATGACGAGCTCGGCCAGGTCGAGGCTGTCGGCGTCGAGGTCGTCGGCGAAGCTGGCCTCCTTGGTGACCTTGTCGGCCTCGACGGACAGGACGTCGACGGCCAGGGCCTGGAACCGCTCGAAGGTGTCGCTCATGGTGGGTCTCCTGTGCTGGTGGGGGGATCGGGATCGGACGGGTGGTCGGGCTAGAAGCCCATGCCGAGGCCGCCGTCCACGGGGACGACGGCGCCGGTGATGTAGGCGGCGGGCTCGGAGGCGAGGAAGGCGACGGCGGCGGCCACCTCGTCAGCCTGCCCGATGCGGCCGACCGGCACCTGCGCGGCCATGGCGGCGCGGGCGTCGTCGGGGAGGGCGGCCAGCATGTCGGTGTCGATGGGGCCGGGGGCGACGACGTTGGCGGTGATGCCGCGCGGGCCGTACTCGCGGGCGATCGAGCGGGTGAGGCCGATGAGGCCCGCCTTCGACGCCGCGTAGTTGGCCTGGCCGGGGGCGCCGATGTAGGCGCCCACCGACGACACCGTGATGATCCGGCCCCAGCGGGCCCGCATCATCTTGGGCACCACCCGCTTGGCGAGGCGCCAGGTGGCGGTGAGGTTCGTGTCGATGACGTCGCGGAAGTCGTCCTCGCCCATGCGGACGAGGAGGCCGTCGCGGGTGATGCCGGCGCTGGCCACCAGGACCCCGACCGGGCCGAGCTCCTCCTCGACGCGGGCCATGGCCCCTTCGACCGCGTCGGGGTCGGTCACGTCGCAGGTCACCGCCAGGACCCCGGGCTCGTCGACCGGGGTGGCCGAGGAGGTGACCGCCACGCGGTGGCCGTCGGCGGCGAAGCGCCGGGCGCAGGCCAGACCGATGCCGCGGCTGCCGCCGGAGATCAGCACGGTGCGGGGCGCGAGGTCGCTCATCGGGCCCATTCGACCACGGCCGACGCCCACGACATGCCCGCCCCGAAGCCGATCACCAGCACGAGGTCGCCGGCGTGGAGCCGTCCGGCGTCGGCGGCATCGGCCAGGGCCATCGGGATCGAGGCCGCCGAGGTGTTGCCGGTGGTGGCGAGGATGTTGGCCGTGCGGGCCTCGTCGAAGCCGAGCTTCGACCCGGCCGAGGCGATGATCCGGGCGTTGGCCTGGTGCGGGACGAAGAGCGCGATGTCGTCGGCGGTGACCCCGGCGTGCTCCATGGCCCGCCGGGCCGACTCCACCATGATGCGGACGGCCCGCCGGAAGACCTCCGGGCCGTCCATCTCGATGGTGCCCCCGAGGTCGGCGTGGAGGATGTGCCGCAGGGAGCCGTCGGAGCCGAGGTCGAAGCCCCGCACCGCACCGGGCCCGTCGCTGCGCTCGAGCACGATGGCGCCGGCGCCGTCGCCGAAGAGGATGGCGGTCGACCGGTCGTCCCAGTCGACGATGGTCGACATCGTCTCCGACCCGATGAGCAGGACTCGCCGGAGCCCGGCCCGGAGCAGCCCGTCGGCGGTCACGAGGCCGTAGACGAACCCCGAGCAGGCGGCGTTGAGGTCCATGGCCCCGCCCCGCACGCCGAGGGCCAGCTGGATGGCGCTGGCGCTCGCAGGCATCGTCTCGTCGGGCGTGGAGGTGCAGAGCAGCACGAGGTCGATGTCGTCGCCGGTGGCGCCCGCCATGGCCATGGCCCGCTCGGCCGCCTCGATGCCCAGGCCGGTGGTGGTGCCGCCCACCCGTCGCTCGCGGATCCCGGTGCGCTCGACGATCCAGGCGTCGCTGGTGTCGAGGGAGCCCTCGAGGTCGGCGTTGGTGACCACCTTGTCGGGCAGGGCCGTGCCCCACCCGGTGATCCGAGCGCTGGAGGCGGTCACAGGGACCATCTTGCAGGACGGCGGCGCAGAACGGTGGCCCGCAACGGGATGTTCACGCAGTGCGCAGCCACGCCACCGGCTGGCTGCGGGTGAGGCGCTCGCCGGCCACGGCGAGGAGGCCCTTGACGGTGCCGTGGAAGGGGGAGCGCACCTCGTGGCCGGCCACGTGCCCGACGACCCGCCCGCGCTCGATGTGCTGGCCCTCGGCGACGTCGTGGGCGGGGGTGAAGACGCCCGCCGCCGGGCTCACGACGAGGCGCTCGGCGGCGAAGAGGTGCTCGCCGTCGTGGTGGCCGGCCGCCTCGAGCTGGGCCACGGCGCCGGCGGCGGTGGCCGCCTCCACCACGGCGTCGAGGGCGGCGGGGTCGGCGGCGGCGCGAGCGGTGCCGTCGGGCGCCGAGCGCTTGGCCATGCCGGTCAGGACGTTCCCCGGCCCGAGCTCGAGGAAGGTGGTGACGCCGTCGGCCACCATGCGCTCCACCGTCTGGCGCCAGCGCACCGGTGCGGTCAGCTGCGCGTGGAGCAGGTCGGACCACTGGTCGGCGTGCTGGTGGGGGAGGGCGTCGACGTTGGCGACCAGCGGGACCTCGGCGTTGGCGAAGGCGATGCCGGCGAGGGCGGCCTGGAGCCGGTCGGCGGCCGGGGCCATGAACGGTGTGTGGAAGGCGCCGCCCACCGGGAGCGGCAGGACCTTGCGGGCGCCGAGCTCCTTGGCCAGGGCCCCGGCGGCGCTGATGGCGTCGGGGTCGCCGGCGATGACGACCTGGCCGGCCCCGTTCGAGTTGGCCACCCACACGTCGCCGTCGGTGCGGGCGCAGGCCTCGGCGACCACGTCGTCGTCGGCGCCGAGGACGGCCGCCATGGTGCCGGGCCGGGCGTCGGCGGCAGCCTGCATGGCGGCCCCGCGCTCGGTGACGAGGCGCACGCCGTCCTCGAGCGGGAGGGCCCCGAGGGCGGTGAGGGCGGTGTACTCGCCGAGGCTGTGGCCGGCCGCCACGTGGCAGCGCACGCCGAGCGACCGCACGGCGTCGTGCACGACCAGGCTGAGCACGTAGGTGGAGAGCTGGGCGTTCTCCGTGCGGCGCAGCTCGTCGGCGTCGGCGTCGAGCAGGAGGGCGGCGACGTCGCGGCCGCTGGCCTCGGACGCGGTGGCGACGAGGGACCAGGACGGGTGGTCGGCCCAGGGCCGGCCCATGCCGGGCTGCTGGGATCCTTGGCCGGGGAACGTGAAGGCGAGCATCAGCGCTCCGACCACCCCGATGGGGGCGGGGTTTCACGATCGCACCAAGTTCCCCGCGGGTAGGGCCTTGCCCGCTCGTGAAGCCATGACCGGCGTCACGCCGGTGGTGCCCCGAGTGGGACTCGAACCCACACTGTGCGGGTTTTGAATCCGCTGCCTCTGCCGATTGGGCTACCGGGGCCGAGCGGCGATCGTACCCGGTGCCCCGGACGGCGGCGACGGCGCCGGACCGTCAGCCGACGAGCTTGACCGTGGTGTCGTCGCAGTCGATCCGCTGGGGGGTGATGTCGGAGCCGACCACGTTGACGCCGAGCAGGTCGGTGAGCGGCCCGAGGACCTGGCTGTCGAGCAGGGTCAGCACCGGGTTGACGAGCGTGTTGAGCACGCCGCCCAGGGTCTGGGTGATGCCGAGGCCGCCGAGCTGGCCCAGCACGCCGGCGCCGCCCACGTTCGACAGGGCGAGGCCGGTGAGGCCGATGTCGCCGGCGCCGGTCTGCTCGGTGGTGACGCCGAGGACGTCGGGGGGCACGTCGAACTGGGCGAGGTCGAACACGTCGCTCTGGAGGTTGCTGAAGGTGAACTCGAGGCTGCCCAGCAGCGGGCCCAGCACACCGCCCAGCACGCCGCGGCGCCCGAAGTCGACGCGCACGTCGACCTGGATCTCGTAGAGGCCGGTGCGGGTCGAGACGTCGAGGCCGAGCGGGCCGCCGCACTCGATGGCGGCGATCTGCCCACGGCCGTCGGCCAGCTGGATCGAGGCGTCGACCGTCACGGTGGCGTCGACGGCGCCCACCAGGAGGCCGTTCACGAGGCAGAACAGGTTGGCCAGCCTGGGCACGCACGCCCCGACGTTCTGCGCCCCCACGGTGACGCCCACGTCGGCCGCCACCTGGCTGGTGCGGGCCGAGGCGCCCACCGGGCCGTAGGCCGAGGCCACGCCCTGGATGACGCGGAGGCTGCCGGTGGTGGTGACGCCGGGCAGGGTGCTCGACAGCGCCGGCACGGCGAGGCCCGAGCAGGAGCCGAGGTCGGCCGGGTCGGTGCACTGCGAGAGGAAGGCGCTGGTGGTCAGCAGGCCGAGGGCGTCGATCTGCGAGTCCAGCGCGGCCGACTCGCCGCCCTGCTCGGCCTGGACGAGCTGGCCCAGCGTGATCGGGGGCATGGCCTCGATCTCGGGCGTGATCAGGCCCTCGAGGATGGTGGCGTTGGCGGCGTCGCCGTTGCGGCGCAGCACCTCGGCGGCGGCCAGGATCGCCTCGTCGACGCCGATCTCCGTGTCGAGGACCTCGTTGGGCGTGAGCAGGCCGAGCTCGGCGCCGAGGTCGGCCACGCCGAGGGTGGCGGTGGCCAGCCCCTGGTAGCTGAGGGCGTTGAGGCCCACCGGGCTGCCGAGCAGCGGGGTGAGGAGCGAGTTGAGCAGGCCGGCGCTGGCGGGATCGAGGGCGGCGCCGAAGGAGCCGATCGAGAACCCGGCCATGGGCTCCTCACCGGTGGACGCCACCGCGCTGCGCTCGACCTCGCCGGACCCAGGCTGGAAGAAGTACTCGGTGGTCTCGACGGCCGTCACCTCGACGGCGTTCGGGATGCCGGCGTCGGTCGTGGGGATGAACCCGGACGCCTGCGTCCACGTGCCCCACTCGACCGTGAGCTGCGCCGGGTCGACCTCGTTGCGGGCGGCGGCGTCGATCAGCGCGGCGGCCGCCGACGGCTGCCCACCGCCGCCGACGACGATCTCGGCCTCGGTGCGGCCGTCGGTGAGACGCACCAGGTCCAGCGCCACGATGTCGGCACGAGCCTGCATGGTGCGGCGGCTCGAGCGCTGGCGACCGAGGTCGACCGCGAACGCGGTCATGAGGATCAGCACGGGCAGCAGCAGCGCGACGACCTGCAGGGTGGCGCCGCGCTCCTGGTCGGTGCGGATCATTCGTTCAGCCTCGCCACCGACTGGGCCCGGATCTCGTCGGGCAGGACCGCCGAGATGATCGGCACCGGGACGATCAGCGGGTTGGCCTGGTAGTCGTAGACGAGCTCCACGGTCACGCAGTCGGGCTGCGTGTTGCCGGTGCCCGAGTGGTACCCGTTGGTGTCGGGCACCGGGTCGGAGCAGTCGTGGATGCTGACCGTGCAGGTCATGCCGTCGACCCCGCACGTCCGGCCGAACCCGTCCACGGCCTCCTCGGTGGCCGTCTGGGCCGCCAGCCGGCGAGGGTCGTTGGCGCCGGAGGTGGACGACGGGATGGCCACGGCGCCGGCGCGGGCGCCCTCGGCGGCGGCGCGGGTGACGTCCTGCTTGAACGACAGGATCAGCCCGAAGTTGATGATCCCGAACACCAGGAGCATGAGCAGGCCGCCGACCAGGGTGAACTCCACCAGGGCCGCGCCGTCGTCGCCACGGAGGCGGCGGCGGGCGGCGGGCGGGGTGGGGTCGGTCATGTCGGCTCCAGGCGGCGGCGGGTGGTCGGTTCGCCACGGCGGTGCCGAGGTCCTCCGTGCCCGCACCCAATGGGGTGGTTTGTCCCGAACAGGTATCGGCCAGATCGGCGCCGAGCACCATGGCCCAGGTGGGTGGTTTTCGGCTGGTCCGGGTGGACTAGTCCTCCGGCCCGCCGCTCACATCTTCGCCTGCTCGACGAGCGGCCGCACGGTGGCCGCCACGGTGGGGTCGGCGGCCAGGTCGTCGACCGCCACGGGCAGGACCAGGGACCAGTTGGGGCGATCGACCTCCGTGGTGCCGGGCACGTTCGGTCGCCGCTCGACGAGGCACAGGTCCTCCAGGGTCACGAGCACCAGCGCGGCGGGCGTGCGGGCGAGCCGCCGGTGCACGGCCGCCACCACCTCCAGCGGCGAGGCGCCGTCGACCGGTCCGACCACCGCGTCGAGCCGCCGTCGCAGGCGCTCCGCCGCCTCGGGAGGCGCCGGCCGCCCCAGCCGCTCGAGCTCCTCGGCATCGGCGCCGGTGACGACGCCGGCGATGGTGGGCAGGTCGTGGGTGGTCACCATGGCGAGGGCCTCCCGGGGCTGGTCCTCGGGGGGCGCGTCCTCGAACCACACCAGGCGGGTCGAGAGCACCGAGGTCTCCCGCAGGGCCTCGCGGAACCCCGGCTCCACGGTGCCCAGGTCCTCGCCGACCACCACCGCGCCCGCTCGAGCGCTCTCGAGCGCCAGCACGTCGAGCAGCTCGCGGCCGGCGAAGCGCACGTAGGTGCCCTCCGACGGCGGGCGCCCGGCGGGGATCCAGAACAGGCGGGACAGCCCCATCACGTGGTCGACCCGCAGCCCGCCGTCGCTGGCCATCGACGCCCGGAGCAGCTCGGCGAAGGGCCGGTACCCGACGTCGCGGAGCCGCCACGGGATGAACGGGGGGAGGCCCCAGCCCTGGCCGTCGCGGGCGAAGTCGTCGGGCGGCGCCCCCACGCTCATCTCGAGGGCCAGGAGGTCCTGCAGCAGCCAGGCGTCGGCGCCGTCGGGGTCGACCCCGATGGCGAGGTCCTGCACCAACCGCACGCCGGGGACCTGGGCGGCCTCGAGCTGGCGCTGCACCAGCTGCTGGAGCCAGGCGTGGAAGGCGACCCGGTCGGCGTGCTCGGCGGCGGCCCGGTCCACCGCGGCGGCGTCGGGTCGCCGCAGCTCCGCCGGCCAGGACGACCAGCCCGGGCCGTGGAGGTCGGCCAGCGCGCAGAACCGGGCCCACCCCTCGAGCGGCGCGCCCTGCGCGCTCCGCCAGGCGTCGAGCGCCCGGCGGTCGGCGTCGGACCGGGCGGCCCACACCCGCTCCAGAGCGGCCCGCTGCAGCGCCCACACCTGGTCGCGGTGCACGACCGGATCGGCGAGGAGCCGCCGCGCCCGCCCCGCCAGGCCGGCCACCTCCGGGACGGCCTCGGCGCCGGGCACGGCGTCGACCCGCAGCAGCAGCGGGTTCCGCCAGCGCCGGCTCGACGGGTAGTACGGGCTGGGCTGCACCGGCGCCGTCGGCGTGGGGGCGTGGAGCGGGCTCAGCCCGAGCGCCCCGCCGCCGGCTGCGCCGACCCAGCGCGCCACGTCGCGCACGTCGGCGAGGTCGCCGATGCCCCAGCTCCCGGACGAGCGGGTGGTGGGGACCTGCATGGTGACGCCCCACGCGTGGAGGTCGGCCGGGAGGTGGCAGCGCCGCGGGCTCACGATCAGGGTGGTCGTCGGCCCGCCGTCGGCGGGCACCAGGTCGTGGATGCCGAGCGGGAGGTCGGGCGGCAGGCGATCGAGCTCCCCGAGGTCGTGCCCGCCCTCGAGCAGGAGCCGGCAGCGACCGAGCAGCGGCTCGTCCTGGCCGGGCCGCACCACCCACACGGGCGAGCCGCCGGGCTCGCCGCCGTGGTCGGGTGCCCCCATCGCGGCCCGCACGGCCTCGAGGGTGGAGGTGGGGGCGGCGTGCCAGGCCCCGCCCGTGTCGATCCAGCCGTCGTCGATGCCCCAGGCGTCGGTCGTCACCCCGGGTCGGCCCCGGGACCGTTGCCCGCCCGCTCGTCGATGAAGTCGGTCAGGGCGTCGAGGTCGACCTCCCGGCACGTGCGCTTGAACACCCAGGCGGTGGCGACCACCGGGTCCGGCAGGTCGGGGTTCTCCGCGACGACGACCCGGTCGCCGGCGAGGCCCTCGAGGGCCGCGACGTCGTCGGCGGCGAGGCCGGGGCGGTGCTGGAGGAGGACGTCGCCCCGCTCGAGGATGCCGACCTGCACCGGGCGGGTGAGCGGGTCGTCGACCACGCCGGTCTGCGAGGGTGCCGGCTGGTGCGGGCCGGAGGTCGGTGGGTCGGAGCGGTACTCCACGTCGGTGGCGTCGCCCAGGACGTGCACGAGGTACGCCGGATCGAGCCCCTCGCGCAGGATGGGGCCGCAGCCCCCGGCCGATCGGTCGGCCTCCCCGCAGCCGCCCACGGCGGCCAGCGCGCCCAGGACCCCCGCGGCGAGCAGGCGGGTGCGGGCGCGGGTCACCCCTGCATCGTCGCAGATCGGGGCGGTCGCTCCGGCGGGCGTACACTGCGGCCCATGTCCCGGTCCCTCGTGGAGCGCCGCCTCACCGAGGTCGGTGCTCGTCTGCGCCACCTCCGCGAGGAGCTGGCCGTCTCCGACGAGCAGCTCGGCCACCTCGCCGAGGCCGCCGACGACGCCCGCCTCCGCTCGCTCGTGTCGGAGACGCCGCTGGCCGACCGCGAGCACCACGACGCCCAGCGCCACGCCGACGCGATGGCTCGCCACCGCGCCGAGGTGCTGGAGCAGATCGCCCAGCTCGAGCACACCCAGGACGAGCTCCTCGACCGGCTCCTGGCCGAGACCTCGTGACCCCCCGCCCGAAAGGACACCACTGGTGACCACCCGCGTCGTCATCGCCGAAGACGAAGCCATCATCCGCCTCGACCTCAAGGAGACCCTCCAGGAGGAGGGCTACGAGGTGGTCGGGGAGACCGGGCGCGGCGACGAAGCCGTCGAGCTGGTCCGCGACCTCGCCCCCGACCTGGCGATCCTCGACATCAAGATGCCGGGCCTCGACGGGCTGGCCGCCGCCCGCGAGATCAGCGCCGACCGCCGGGCGGCCGTGCTCATCCTCACGGCGTTCTCCCAGCGCGACCTCATCGAGCAGGCCCGCGACGCCGGTGCCCTGGCCTACCTCGTGAAGCCCTTCCAGCGCTCCGAGCTGATCCCGGCGGTGGAGGTGGCGCTGGGCCGGTTCCGCGAGATGCAGGCGCTGTTCGACCAGAACACCAGCCTCGAGGAGCAGCTCGAGACCCGCAAGGTCGTCGACCGGGCCAAGGGGCTCCTCATGGACGAGCACTCGATGACCGAGGCCGACGCCTTCTCGTGGATCCAGAAGCGGGCCATGCAGGACCGCCGCACGATGCGCGGCGTCGCCGACGACGTGATCGCCGGCGAGCTCCGGCCCGATCAGTAGGGGAGACGTGGCCGGCCGCACCGTCCTGCTGATCGACGGCAACTCGCTCACCTACCGCGCCTTCTTCGCCCTCCCGACCGACATGGCCACGGCGGCCGGCCAGGTCACCAACGCCGTGTACGGGTTCACCCAGATGCTGGTGAACCTCCTGCGCGACCACCGGCCCGACGTCGTGGCGGTGGCCTTCGACCGCCCGGAGCCCACGTTCCGCCACGAGCGCATCGCCACCTACAAGGGCAACCGGGAGTCGGCGCCCGACATCCTGCGCCAGCAGATGGGCCTCGTCCGCGAGGTGGTGGAGACCTTCCACATCCCGATCTTCGAGGTCGTCGGGGTCGAGGCCGACGACGTGCTCGCCACCCTCGCCACCGAAGGCCGCGACGCCGGCGACGAGGTCATCATCGTCACCGGCGACCGCGACAGCTACCAGCTGGTCGAGGACCCCCACGTGAAGGTCCTCTACAACAAGCGCGGCGTGTCCGACTACGTGCTCTACGACGAGGCCGGCATCGCCGAGCGCACCGGCGTGACCCCGACGCTCTACCCGCAGTACGCCGCCCTGCGCGGCGACCCCTCCGACAACCTCCCCGGCGTGCCCGGGGTGGGGGAGAAGACCGCCGCCAAGCTCATCACCACCTACGGCGGGATCGACGGCATCTTCGAGCACCTCGACGAGCAGACCCCCAAGCTGCGGGAGAACCTCGGCGCCAACGAGGCCAACGTGCGCCAGAACGTCGAGGTGATGGTGCTCCTGCGCGACGTCCCCCTCGATCGCTCCCTCGCCGACCTCGCCTTCGACCGGTCCGCGATCGACGTCGACGAGGTGCGCCGGCTCTTCGAGTTCCTCGAGTTCCGGAACCAGAACATGTTCGAGCGCCTGGCCGAGGTGCTCGACACCGACCTCGGTCCATCGAGCGCCGACACCGAGGTCCTGGAGGCGGAGGTCGAGGTCCTGGCCAGCGCGGAGCAGGCCGTGGCCGCCATCGACGCCCTGGCCGCAGGCACCACGCCGCTCGCCCTGGCCGGCGCCTGGGAGGGCGAGGAGGGGCGCTCGCCGCTCGTGGGCCTGGCCCTCGTGCGCGATCCGAGCGCGGGCGACGTGGTGTGGGTGGCCGGCGAGCTCCTCGCCGTCGAGCCCGTGCGCGCGGCGCTCGCCACGCTGGCCGCCCTCGACGGCCGCCCGCTCGCCGCCCACCAGGCCAAGCCGCTGGTGCGGGCGCTCACCGGGCTCGACGTCGACGTGCGCAGCCTCGCCATCGACACCTCGCTGGCCGCCTACCTCCTCGACCCGGCGGAGAGCCGCTACCTCCTCGAGGAGCTGGCCGTGCGCTACGCCAGCGTCAGCATCCCCGAGGGCGACGCCGCCGCCGACGGCCAGCTCGACCTCGAGGGCTCGTCGACGCCGGCGGCCACCATCGCCGGTCGGCGGGCGCTGGCGGTCGACCGCCTGGTGGCCCCGCTCCTGGCCGCCCTCGACGTTCAGGGCCTGCGCCCGCTGCACGACGACATCGAGGTGCCGCTGGTGGGCGTGCTGGCCCGCATGGAGGACCTCGGCGTCGGCGTCGACGTCGCAGAGCTCCAGGCGCTGCGCGACCGCCTGGTGGCCGACGTCGAGCGCCACCGGGCGTCCATCGTCGAGGCGGCCGGCCGCGACTTCAACGTGAACTCGACGCTGCAGCTGCGGGAGGTCCTCTTCGACGAGCTGGGCCTGACCCCGCAGAAGAAGACCAAGACCGGCTTCTCCACCGACGCGGCCAGCCTCGAGAAGCTCCTCGGGCAGCACCCGATCATCGAGCACCTCCTGGCCTACCGCGAGGTCGAGAAGCTGCGATCGACCTACGGCGACGGGCTGCTGCAGGAGGTCGGGCCCGACGGCCGCATCCATGCCACCTTCAACCAGACCGTCGCCCGCACCGGACGGCTGAGCTCCGACCAGCCCAACCTGCACAACATCCCCGTGCGCTCCGAGCTGGGCCGGGAGTTCCGCAAGGCGTTCGTGCCCGCCCCGGGCTACGAGCTGCTGGTGGCCGACTACAACCAGATCGAGCTGCGCTGCATCGCCCACCTGGCCGAGGACCCGGGCCTCATCGAGAGCTTCGAGTCGCGGCGCGACATCCACACGGAGACCGCCTCGCGCATCTTCTCCGTCGAGGCCGACGCCGTGACCACCGAGATGCGCTCGAAGGCCAAGATGGTCTCCTACGGCCTGGCCTACGGGATGGAGGCGTACGGCCTCGGCCAGCGCCTCAACATCCCCACCGAGGAGGCCGCCGAGATCCTCACCGCCTACTTCGAGGCGTTCCCGGCCGTCCGGGCCTACATGGACCGCACCGTCGCCGAGGCCCGGGAGCGGGGCTACACCGAGACGCTGTTCGGTCGCCGCCGGCAGATCCCCGAGCTGGCGTCACCCAACTTCCGCATCCGGCAGGCCGGTGAGCGCCAGGCCATGAACGCCGGCATCCAGGGGCTGGCCGCCGACATCTTCAAGGTGGCCCTGGTCCGGCTCGACGCCCGCCTGGCCGCCGAGGAGCTCGAGAGCCGCCTGATCCTGCAGGTCCACGACGAGGTGCTCCTCGAGGTGCCGCCGGCGGAGGTCGAGGGCACGGGCGCGCTGGTCACCGAGGTCATGGCCGACGCGGCCGACCTGTGCGTGCCGCTCGAGGTGAACCTGGCCGTGGGGCCGAGCTGGGCCGCCGCCAAGGGCTAGACAGGGACCGACGAGGGAGGCACGGATGGCAGGTGGCAAGAAGCTCGATCGTCGGGGGAGCGGACCCAGCTGGTTCGTGATGCTGGCGATCCTGGTGTACTTCCTGTACTCGGTGACGGCGGCCGCGATCACGGCCAGCGACTGCGGCGACGGGCCCAAGGAGTGGAGCTTCTTCCCGCCGGGCTACGAGTGCGTGGGGCAGCCGGGCCTCGGGTGAGCCAGCCCGACCACTGGTTCGAGCCCGTCGCCGACCACCTGGGCGCCGCCTACCTGCGCTACTCCTTCACGAAGGGCACCGCCCAGGAGGTGGCGTTCCTGTCCGACGCCCTGGGCCTGTCGCCCGGGCAGCGCCTGCTCGACGTCGGGTGCGGTCCCGGGCGCCACGCGCACGCCCTGGCCGAGGCCGGCCTCCAGGTCGTGGGCGTCGACATCAGCCAGCGCTTCGTCGACCTCGCCACGGCGACCGCCCCGCCGGGGGCCACCTTCGAGCGGGCCGACGCCCGCGCCCTCAGCTTCGACGCCGAGTTCGACGCCGCCATCTCGCTGTGCCAGGGCGCCTTCGGGCTCACCGGCGGCCCGGGGGCCCCGCTCGACGGCGACGGCGCCGTGCTGGCCGGCATGGCCCGGGCCCTGCGGCCCGGTGGACGGCTGGCGGTGTCGGCGTTCTCGGCCTACTTCCAGCTGCGGTACCTCGAGGACCACGACGCCTTCGACGCCGACGCCGGCGTGAACCACGAGCGCACGGAGGTGCGCGACGAGGCCGGTGCGGTGGCCGCCGTCGACCTGTGGACCACCTGCTTCACGCCACGCGAGCTGCGCCTCCTGGCGGCCGCCGCCGGGCTGGAGGTCGAGGCCGTCTGGTCGGTCACCCCCGGCGCCTACCGGCGGCAGCCCCCAGGCACCGACACGCCCGAGCTGCTCCTCCTCGCCCGCCGGCCGTGACCGGGGCGGGTGCCCCGGTGTACGCTGCCCGGCGCGCCTGCGGCGTCCGCCCGGCGCGCTCTGTCCCATCCCCCGATTCCTGAAGGCCTCCTCCCTTGTCCGACGACACCCTGACCTACGAGCCGAACCCCGAAGCCACCGACGCCCCCACCGGCTTCGGCACCTTCGCCGAGGACGGCACCTACACCCCCCGCCAGATCACCGTCGACGACCTCGGCGGCACGTTCGGTGACGCCATCGACGGCACCCTGGTGTCGGTCGAGGACGGCCAGCTGGTGGAGGGCACCGTGGTCAAGGTCGACCGCGACGAGGTGCTGCTCGACATCGGCTACAAGTCCGAGGGCGTGATCCCGAGCCGCGAGCTGTCGATCCGCAACGACGTCGATCCCAACGAGATCGTGTCGATGGGCGACAAGATCGAAGCGCTGGTCATCACCAAGGAGGACAAGGAGGGGCGGCTCGTCCTCTCCAAGAAGCGGGCCCAGTACGAGCGGGCCTGGGGCGACATCGAGCGCATCAAGGAAGAGGACGGCGTGGTCTCCGGACCGGTCATCGAGGTCGTCAAGGGCGGCCTCATCCTCGACATCGGCCTCCGCGGCTTCCTGCCGGCCTCGCTCGTGGAGCTGCGCCGGGTCCGCGACCTGCAGCCCTACGTCGGCAAGACGATCGAAGCGAAGATCATCGAGCTCGACAAGAACCGCAACAACGTCGTGCTGTCCCGTCGGGCCTGGCTCGAGGAGACCCAGAAGGAGCAGCGCGAGGACTTCCTGGCCAACCTGAAGCCGGGCGAGGTCCGCAGCGGCGTCGTGTCCAGCGTCGTGAACTTCGGCGCCTTCGTCGACCTCGGCGGCATGGACGGCCTCATCCACGTGTCGGAGCTGTCCTGGAAGCACGTCGACCACCCCGGGTCCGTCGTGGCGGTGGGCGACGAGGTCACCGTGCAGGTGCTCGACGTCGACCTCGACCGGGAGCGCATCAGCCTCTCGCTCAAGGCCACCCAGCAGGACCCGTGGCAGGAGTTCGCCACCAGCCACCGCGTGGGCGAGCTCGTCTACGGCCGGGTCACCAAGCTGGTGCCCTTCGGTGCGTTCGTGCAGGTGGGCGAGGGCATCGAGGGCCTGGTGCACATCTCCGAGATGTCGGCGCACCACGTCGACCTCCCCGAGCAGGTCGTCACCCCGGGCGAGGAGCTGTGGGTCAAGATCATCGACCTCGACCTGCAGCGCCGCCGCATCAGCCTGTCGATCAAGCAGGCCGCCGAGGGTGGCGTGGTCGCCGCCGAGTACCAGGAGCACTTCGGCGAGCAGATGTACGACAACGAGGGCAACTACATCGGCCCCGCCATCGAGCACGACGAGGCTGCCGAGGCCGCCTGGGCCGAGTACTTCGAGGATCCCGACGCGGCCTCCGCTGCGGCCCCGGCCGCCGCCGAGGGCGAGGCGGCCCCCGCCGCCGAGGCGGCCCCCGAGGCCGCTGCGCCGGAGGCTGCGGCCTCCGAGGGCGAGGATCCTGCGATCAACGAAGGCTGACGCGCGGGGGCCGGGCTCGACCCGGCCCCACGCCGCCCTCCTGTTCACACGGAAGTCCCCAAGTTGCGCTAAAGGTGAGGCTAAGGTTCGGCCGACCTTGCGGTAGGTCCATTCCGAGAAGAGGTGGGTGTGAGCTCTCGTAGAACGCTGATCCTGATCGCGGCTGCCCTCGTAGGGGCCATCGCGGCCTACGCGCTGTTCACCTACGTCGGTGGCATCGAGGACGAGGCCAACGACAACGCCGAGCGAGTGAGCGTGTTCAAGATCGTCGGCGACATCCCCAAGGGGACCTTCGGCGACGAGGCGTTCGCCCAGGGGCTGATCGAGGAGGACGTGATCGCTCGGGAGTTCCGCCCGGCCACGGCCATCTCCGACCCTGTCGAGATCGACGGCCTCGTCGCCATCTCCGACCTCCCCGCCAACCAGGTGGTCGTGAGCAACCAGTTCGTCTCCCAGGCGGAGTCGCTCTCGACCTTCTCGAGCCTCCTCAAGAACAACGAGGTGGCGATCACGGTCTCCGTCGACCAGGTGCGCGGCGTGGCCGGCCTCCTCGTCCCGGGCGACTTCGTGAACCTGCTCGTCCTGGTGGAGAACGTCGACGCCGAGGCGGAGGCCGTCGAGACCCAGGCCGCCGTCTTCGAGACCCCGGCCCGGTACCTGTACCAGAAGGTCCAGATCCTGGCCATCGGCCAGACCCGGCGCCTGGAGCCCGGCGAGACCGCGGCCACCAACGCCGACGGCACCCCCGTCACCAGCACCACCTCAGGCCTGGTCACCTTCGCCGTGCCGGCCGACGCCGCCCAGCAGATCGCCTCGGTGAGCGCAGCGGGGATCTACCTCACCCTCGTGCCCCGGGACTACCAGCCCACGGCGATCGACCCGCTCGACCCGCTGGCCGCGCTGCCCGGCGAGGATCCCGCCCAGCTGACCCCCTACGGTCCGGAGGGGCGCACCGAGTCGTAGACCCGGAGCGCTCTCCCGACCGCCCGTTCAGACAAGGAAGCCCTCCCATCGCCACCAACCCGACGAACCTCGTTCCGGTAGCCGTCCTCGACGACGACCAGGATGTCCGCGGGCGGCTGGCGCTCCAGCTGGGGGAGCGGGCGGCCCCCGTCGACTCCATCGGCAGCCTGGAGCAGATGCTGCGGGGCGCCCCGCACGTCCTCGTGCTGGGCCCGTCGTTCGCCAACCCGACGCGGCTGGCCGAGGTCAACGGCACCCTCCAGGCCCACCGGGAGATCGGCACCATCCTCATCACCGAGGAGCTGTCGACCGACCTGCTCCAGACCGCCCTGCGCTCGGGCGTCAAGGACGTCCTGGCCGCACCCGTCGACACCGCCCAGCTGGTGGCGGCCGTCGACCGCGTCACCGACGCCCTCGACCTCGGCGCCTCCGCCGACCCGGGCGCCGGCGCCCCCTCCGCGCTCGCCCCCGACGGCGGGCCCATCGGCAAGGTCGTCACGGTGTTCTCCACCAAGGGGGGCGCCGGCAAGTCGATGCTGGCCGCCAACCTGGCCGTGGTCTTGGCCAAGCGCAGCGACAAGCCCGTCGTGCTCGTCGACGCCGACCTGCAGTTCGGCGACGTCGCCGTCATGTTGAAGCTGGCGCCGCAGCACACCATCGTCGACGCCGTGGGCTCGCTCGACCGCCTCGACGCCACCCTGCTGCAGCAGTTCCTGATGCGCCACGAGCCGTCGGGCCTGCTGATCCTGCCGGCGCCGCTGGAGCCCTCCTTCGCCGATCAGATCAGCGCCGCCGAGATGGTGAAGATCGTGGAGCTGCTGCGCACCTTCTGCTCCTTCGTGGTGATCGACACCCCGGCCTACTTCAACGAGGTGGTCCTGGGGCTCATCGAGGAGAGCGACGAGGTGCTCCTGATCGCGGGGATGGACATCCCCAACATCAAGAACGTGAAGATCGGCCTCCAGACGCTGCGCCTCCTCAACGTCCCGATGAGCAAGCTCCACCTGGTGCTCAACCGGGCCAACTCGAAGGTGAAGCTCGACGTCAGCGAGGTCGAGCGCACGCTGCAGATCAAGGCGGAGTCCCTGATCCCCAGCGACGTGGTCGTCCCGCAGTCGGTGAACAAGGGCACCCCCGTGGTGCTCGACGCGCCGAAGTCGGGTGTCGCCAAGTCGATCGAGCAGCTGGCCAACATGTTCCTCGTCGACGACTCCGGTCGTCGGCGGCGATGAGCGACTGAAGGGATAGGGCGGATGAGCCTCTACAAGCGCCTGCACGAGGTGCAGCAAGGCCCCGCCGGTCCCGGCGCGAGCCGCCGCGACCCGGTGCTCGACGAGCTCCGGCAGCGGATCCACCACCACCTCATCGACGAGCTGGGGCCGATCCTCTACGACAAGCGCCTCTCCGAGGACGACCTCCGCCGCCGCGTGCACGAGCAGCTGCACTCGGCCCTCGCCCAGGAGCGGGCGCCCCTCTCCGCGGCCGACAAGGCGCAGCTCATCCAGGACGTCTCCGACGACATCCTCGGCTACGGCCCCATCGACCGGCTCCTCAAGGACGAGGAGGTCACCGAGGTGATGGTGAACGGCCCGGAGTCGGTCTACGTGGAGCGGGCCGGCCGGATCGAGAAGACGGCCGCCAGCTTCGTGGACGACACCCACCTCCGGCGGATCATCGACAAGATCGTCAGCCAGGTCGGGCGGCGCATCGACGAGGCCGTGCCGATGGTCGACGCCCGCCTCCCCGACGGCTCGCGCGTGAACGCCGTGATCCACCCGCTGGCGGTGGGCGGCCCGTTCCTCACGATCCGCAAGTTCTCGAAGGACCCCTTCCAGATCGACGACCTGATCCGGTTCGGCACCCTCAACGCCCACGCCGCCCGCTTCCTGCAGGCCTGCGTGGTGGGCCGGCTCAACGTCATCGTCTCCGGCGGCACCGGCACCGGCAAGACGACCACCCTGAACGTGCTCTCGTCGTTCATCCCCACCGACGAGCGCATCGTCACGGTGGAGGACGCCAAGGAGCTGCAGCTCCACCAGGACCACGTGCTGGCCATGGAGGCCCGCCCGCCGAACATCGAGGGCAAGGGCCAGGTCACCATCCGCGACCTCGTGCGCAACTGCCTCCGCATGCGGCCCGACCGCGTGGTGGTGGGGGAGTGCCGCGGCGGCGAGGCCCTCGACATGCTGCAGGCCATGAACACCGGCCACGACGGCTCGATCACCACCATCCACTCGAACAGCCCTCGCGACACCCTGGCCCGCATCGAGACGATGACCCTGATGGCCGGCTACGACCTCCCCGTGCGGGCGATCCGCGAGCAGATGGCCTCGGCCCTCGACCTCGTGGTGCACCTGACCCGCCTGCGCGACGGCACCCGCCGCATCACGCACATCACCGAGGTGCAGGGCATGGAGGGCGACGTCATCACCCTCCAGGACGTCTTCCTGTTCGACTTCGGCATGGGCATCGACGAGCACGGCAAGTTCAAGGGCCACCTCAAGGCCACCGGCGTGCGCCCGAAGTTCGCCGAGAAGCTCGCCGACCTCGGCATCCGCCTCGGCCCCGAGGTGTTCCAGCCCGAGGCGTTCGCCCGCCGGTCCCAGGGCGCCGGCTGATGCGTCGCGGCCTGGCGGCCCTCCTCGGGCTCTGCATGGTGCTGGTCGCCTCGGCGACCGGCTTCGGCCCGGCGTCGGCGCAGGACGAGAGCGACGTCATCGGGATCCGCGACGTCGACTCCACCGACCCGGAGGCCGTCGAGGTCACCTTCTTCTACCGGGGCGACCGCACCGACCTCACCGGCTTGTCGATCCGCGAGTCCGGTGATCTGGTGGAGACCACCACCGCCGTGCCGCTGGCCGACCAGGAGTCGCTGGGCGTGGTGCTCGTGATCGACGCCTCCGGCTCGATGGAGACCGGTGCGCTGATCGAGCGGGTGCTGGAGGCGGCCCAGGCGTTCATCGAAGACAAGGCCCCCACCGACCAGATCGCCATCGTGAGCTTCGCCGGCGAGGTGCGGGTGGTGCAGGAGTTCACCACCGACGCCGCCGTGCTCACCAGCGCCCTCGACAAGATCTCGCTGACCGACGACACCTCGCTCTACGACGGCGTCGTCCGAGCCGCGGCGCTGTTCGATGACACCGAGCTGCAGCCCAACCTCGTGGTGTTCTCCGACGGCGGCGACACCACCTCGACCAACACCCAGGCGCAAGCCCAGGCGGCCGTCGAACGAGCGGGAGCGGTGCTCTTCGCGGTCGGCGTGCCCAACGAGGGCTTCAGCTCCCTGGCCTCGATCGCGGAGGCCACCGGTGGCACCTCGGCGGTCGCCGACGACGCCGGCGGCGTCGGCGAGCTCTTCGAGTCCGTCCAGGCCACCCTGCGCCAGCAGTACGTCGTCACCTACCCGTCGAGGGCCACCGAGGGCACCGTGCCGATCGAGCTGGTCGTCGGCACCCAGAGCGCCACGGCGGAGGTCGTCGTCGGCTCCTCGCAGGAGGGCGCCGGCTCGCTCGAGGCGCAGGTGGTGGCCGAGCCGTCTGGACCTGCGTTCTTCCGCACGTCGACCGGCCTGCTCGTGGCGCTCGGGCTGGCCGTGCTGGCCGTGGTCGCCATCGTCTTCAGCCTGGGCTCCACCTTCTTCGGTCGTGAGGACAACCTCGGCGCTGCCCTCAGCCCGTACTCCGAGGGCTACGTCGCCGGTCCCGACGGCGAGGGCGACGACCTCGGCGATGGCAAGGGCCAGCAGTTCGCCCAGACCGCCCTGCTGCAGCGCGCCGTCCAGGCCACCGGCGACTTCGCCGAGCGCCAGGGGTTCCTCACCAAGGTGGAGGCCCGCCTGGAGCGGGCCAACCTGCCGCTCCGGCCGGCGGAGGCGCTGTTCTTCTACGCCCTCGGCGTGGTGGTGGTGGCCCTGCTGCTGCTGGTGCTGGCCGGCGACCCGATCGTGGCGCTGATCGGGATCGTGGTCCTCGCCATGGTGCCGCCGGCCGTGGTGTCGTACCTCGCCAACCGTCGCCGCAAGAGCTTCGAGAGCCTCCTGCCCGACACGCTGCAGCTGCTGGCGAGCACGCTGCGGGCCGGCTACTCGCTCATGCAGGGCGTCGAAGCCGTCTCCCAAGAGGTGTCGGAGCCGATGGGTCGGGAGCTGCGCCGGGTCGTGACCGAGGCGCGGCTGGGCCGACCGCTCGAGGAGTCCCTCGAGGGCATCGCGGACCGCATGGAGTCGGGCGACTTCGCCTGGGCCGTCATGGCCATCCGGATCCAGCGCGAGGTGGGCGGCAACCTGGCCGAGCTCCTCGTGACGGTGGCCGACACCATGACCGAGCGCGAGCGCCTCCGGCGCGACGTCAACGCGCTCACCGCCGAGGGCAAGATCAGCGCCATCGTGCTCGGGATCCTGCCCCTCGGCCTCGGGTTCTTCATCTACACGCTGAACCCCGGCTACATGGATCCCCTCTTCGAGGAGACGATCGGCAAGATCATGCTCGGCGGCTCGGTGCTGCTCGCCTTCTTCGGGTTCTGGTGGATGAAGAAGACGATCGAGATCGACATCTGATGGCCTCGACCCCAGGGACAGAGAGGAGCGCTCGATGCTGATGGTCGCCGTGGTCTGCATGGGGGCCGCCATCGGGCTGGCTCTCTTCGCCGTGCTCAGCCAGGCCGAGGAGAAGGCCGTGGTGCGGGCGTCGCTGCGCCAGCTCGACGACTACGAGGTGGAGTCGGTCCGGGAGAAGGAGCTGCTCGTCCCGCTGCGTGACCGCGCCGTGGCCCCGTTGCTGTCCGGCCTCACCGGGATCGGCAAGCGCTTCACCCCCATCGGCTACGTGGAGCAGGCGCGCGTCAAGCTCACCTCCGCCGGCACGGGCGACCAGGAGTCGGTGGACCGCTTCCTGGCCATCCGCGTGGTCACGGTCGTGCTCGCCCCGGTGGCCGCCTACTTCGTGTACCAGAACGCGCCGGTGAGCGGCCTGGCCCAGCTGCTGCTGGTCGGGCTCGTGCTCATGGTGTTCATCATGGGCCCCGACGCCATCCTGAACCGCAAGGTGGAGGAGCGGCAGTACGCCATCCGCAGCCGCCTCCCCGACGTCATGGACCTCCTGGTGATCAGCGTGGAGGCCGGCCTCGGCTTCGAGCAGGCGCTCGACCGCACGGTGTCGGCCGTCCCCGGTCCGCTGACCGACGAGTTCTCCCGCATGCTGGGCGAGGTGCGCGCCGGCGCCACCCGCTCCGACGCCATGCGGGCCCTCGATGCCCGCACGAACGTGCCCGAGATCCGCTCGTTCGTGCTGGCCATCCTGCAGGCCGACACCTTCGGCGTGTCCATCGGCCGGGTGCTGCGCGCCCAGGCCGACGAGATGCGCATCAAGCGGCGCCAGCTGGCGCAGGAGCGGGCCCAGAAGGCCCCGGTGAAGATGCTCATCCCGATGGTGTTCTGCATCTTCCCGGCGCTGTTCGTGATCGTGCTCGGCCCCGCGGCGATCAGCATCTCCCAGTCCTTCTGAGCGTGGGCGAGGCGGTCGGCCAGGCGCAGCGGTCCCGCACGTCGCCGAGCATCGGCGCAGCGGCCGGCCTGCTCATCGTGGCCGCAGGGGTGGCGGTCGGCCTCCGGTCGCTCGCCGACAACTCCTTCCTGACGCACCTGGCCACCGGCCGCCTCATCCTCGAGCAGGGGTCGGTCCCCTCCGCCGACCCCTACTCCTTCACGGCCGCCGGCGAGCCGTGGGTGGTCCAGAGCTGGCTGGCCTCGGTCCTCTACGCCACGGCGGAGAGCATCGGCGGCCTCGAAGCCGTGCGCTTGTTGATGGGCGTGGTGGCGGGGGCGCTGGCGGCGCTGGCGTGGACCCTCTTGCGCCCCGCCACGGGCCTCGTGGCCCGGCTGGCGCTGGGCGCGCTGGCCGTGGCGGTCGGCGGCGGGCTCTGGACCGAGCGGCCCTACATGCTCGGCCTGCTGGCCTTCGCCGGCTTCGTGCTGGCGGGGGAGGGCCGGCTGCGGCCGGTCTGGCTGGTGCCCCTCGCCTGGGCGTGGGTGAACGTGCACGGCTCGTTCCCGCTGGGGTTGGTCTACCTGGCCGTCGTGGCCCTCGGCGCTCGCCTCGACGGCGACGATCCGTCCACGGGGCTCCGCGCGCTGGCGTGGGGGGCGATCGGCGTGGTGGCCGGCGCCATCGGCCCCCTGGGCCCGAAGGTGCTGCTGTTCCCCCTCGACCTGCTCGGCCGACAGGAGCTGCTGTCGAACGTGGTGGAGTGGCAGGCCCCCAGCTTCGGCAGCTTCAGCCAGCGCGCCTTCCTGCTGCAGGCGATCGTGGCCGTGGTGCTGCTGGTGCGACGCCCCCGCTTCCGTGCCGCCCTCCCACTCGTCGTGTTCCTCGCCGCCGCCCTGCTCGGGTCCCGCAACATCGTGGTGGCCTCCATCGCCTGGCTCCCGGCCATGGCGATGGCGGTGGGCGACGTCGGCGGCATCCGCTCCACCGACCGCACCCCCGTCGCGCGGGTGCTGGGGGTGGTGGCGGTGGCGGCGATGGTGCTCCTGGCGTCTGCTCGGCTGCAGCTGGCACCGGTCGACCTCGACCGGTACCCGGTCGACCTCTTCGCCTACCTGGAGGAGCAGGAGGTCGACACCACGGAGGTCCGGCTGGCCGCCCCCGACTACGTGGGCAACTTCGTCGGCTTCGTCTACGGCCCCGAGGAGCGGGTGTTCTTCGACGATCGCTTCGACATGTTCCCCGACGAGGTGGCCCAGGCCGCCCTCGACCTCACGTTGGTGCGCCCCGCTGTGCTCGCCTCGCTCGACGACTTCGACATCGCCCTGGTGGCGGTGCCCCGCACGAGCCCGCTGGCGCTGGTGCTGGCCAACGAGCCCGGCTGGCGGGCGCTGTACCACGACGAGCGGTGGGTGCTCTCGTGCCGCCGGAGCGCCGAGCTGGCCCCGGCGCTCACCTGCTGACCGCGGTCGCGACGGCGACCTGACGACCCGTCGCCCGCCGGCCCGACCCGAGGGGTCGGACCTCTGCGGGTCGGCGCCCGGGCTGCCTCGTGACCGTTGCGGCGGGCCGGGGCGGCACCCGCCACGGCCGCCCGTCCCGTCACGCCGGCCCCGTCGTCGCAACGGGGCCGGGACGCGAAGGAGGGGCGGAGCCGAAGCCCCGCCCCTCCCTCAGTTCGTCCGAAGACGGTTCGGCTACTAGTTGATCGCCGAGCCGGTCGAGGAGAAGCTCGAGTTGGCCTCACGACCGAGGATCTGGATCGCAACGATGCAGACGACGGCGATGAGGGCCACGAGCAGGGCGTACTCCACGAGGGAGGCGCCACGCTCGGAGTCCGAGAAGCGGGCCCGCAGCCAGGTGGCGAGGAACTCGTAGGTGCTGATCATGATGGTGTGCTCCCTAGGGTGATGGTGCCCCCGGTCACCCGGGTGCGGCTTCCTGTCTCGGAAAGTATCGGCGGCGATGCCTCGTACTTGAATAGGTCATGTGGACCATTCGCGTACGCCCTGGTGGGATGCGGTTTTCAGGTCAGCCGCACGATGCCCATCCGCACCGCCTGGAGCACCGCCTGGGTGCGGTCGCGAGCGTCGAGCTTCTGGTAGATCGAGGCCAGGTGGTTCTTCACGGTCTTCTGGCTGATGTAGAGCCGCTCGGCCACCTCGGGGGTGGAGCAGCCGTCGGCGATGAGCTGCAGCACCTCCTCCTCGCGCTTCGTGATGACGCGGTCCTCCTCGGCCGGGCTGGGCACGGCCAGGCGACGGACCTCGTCGAGCATGGTGGCGGCCAGCTGCGGCGAGAGGGCGGTGTCGCCCTGCGCCGCCATGCGCACGGCATCGGCCACCTCGTCGGTGGAGCAGTCCTTCACCAGGTAGCCCGAGGCGCCCGCCCGGATGGCCTCGGCGAGCACGTCGTGGTCGGCGTGCATCGTGAGCATGATCACCTGGGTGGCGGTGTCGGTGGCCCGGATCGCCCGGGTGGCCTCCACGCCGTCCATCTCCGGCATCGACACGTCCATGAGGACGACGTCGGGCTGGAGCTCGGCCGCCATCCGCACGGCGTCTTCGCCGTTGTCGGCCTCGCCCACGACGTCGAACCCCTCGTCGACCATCGAGCGCCGCAGACCCTCCCGCAGCATCCGGTGGTCGTCGGCCAGCAGCAGCCGGATCGTCACTCCTACCCCCTCGAAGTCGCGCCGCCGGTCGTCAACGGGCGCCGACGGTGCAGCGTACCCGCGTGCCCCGACCCACCTCGGACTCCACCACCAGGGTGGCGCCGATGCTGGCGGCCCGCTCCCGCATGCCGAGGAGGCCGTAGGAGTCGAGCCGTCCGGCGCTGCCCACGGGGAACCCGATGCCGTCGTCGCCCACCTCGAGGCGCCCCTCGCTGCCGTCGCAGCGCCAGGTGATCGTGAGGTGGGTCGCCCGGGCGTGGCGCTCGACGTTGGTGACGGCCTCCTGGGCGATGCGCCAGAGCTCGCGCTCCTGGAGGATCGGGAGGCGCCCCGTCTCCTGCGACCGGAGGCTGACGGCGAGGCCGCTGCGCTCCCGCACGCGGTCGAGGAAGGCCTCCAGGGTGGTCGAGAGGCTCTGGGAGTCGGTGACGTCGGTGCGGAGGTCGTAGAGGGTGTCGCGCACCTCCCGGATCACGCCGCGCACGTCGCCCCGGAGCTGGTCGAGGGCGGGGCGGGTGTCGCCGCCGGTGGCGCCGTTCTTCACGATCCGGTCGAGCTCGAAGGCCAGGTAGGCCAGCGACTGGCCGATGCGGTCGTGGAGGTCGCGGGCGATGCGGGTGCGCTCCTCGTCGGCGCCCACCGTGCGCAGGCGCCCGAACCAGCGGGCGTTGTCGAGGGCGAGGGCGGCGGGCTCGACGAACCCGGCCAGCAGCTCGACGTCGCGCGAGGAGAAGTGGTGCGGCTCGCTGTGCTCGATGCACAGGAGGCCGATGAGCGAGCCGCGGGCGGGCAGGACGGCGTAGATGCCCGACGACGTGCTGGGCGAGAGCCCGGGGCCGCCGCTGGCCAGCAGGTTCTGCTCGCTGACCAGGCTGCGCATGCGCACGGCGCGGGCGAGCGGCCGGGGGAGGTCCTCGGTGGCGATGATCGAGGGCGGGCGACCGCCGTCGCGGCGCAGCACCTGCCAGCGCTGGTCGGTCTCGTCGAGGAGGAGGATCGAGGCGCTGTCGTAGTCGAAGAGCCCCTGCAGCTGGGCCACCGTGGTGTCGAGCACCTCGTCGAGGTCGAGCGAGGCGGGGAGGGTCTGGGTGACCTGGTGGAGCTGGTAGAGCAGCGCGTTGGCGTCGGTGAGGCGGCCCAGGCGGTCGAGGGCGAGGATCTGGCGCTCGTCGGCCTCACCGGAGATCCTGCGGGCGTAGCCGGCCACCAGGGCGACGAGGAGCACCTCGACCGACCACTGCACCGAGGTCCGCAGCGCCTCCTCGCCGTAGCTGGGCTCGAAGGCCCACGGGATGCTGACCGCCAGGAGGGCGGCGATCCCGATGCGGATGCCGAAGCCGAAGCCGCGGGCGAAGCCGGCCACCGCCACGGCGGCGAGCAGCGTGAAGGAGTAGGGCGAGTCCCAGTAGCCGGTGGCGGTGAGGGCCAGCACGGTGCCCGCCACCTCGCCGAGGACGAGCAGGAGGCCGCGCATCTCGTCGCCGTAGCGCAGCGGCCGGATGGTCCGGTAGATCGTGTTGACCAGCAGGGCCAGGCCCACCACCACGACGGACGGCTCGCCGGCGCGGATGTCGGGCGTGGCGATGACCAGCGAGACCGCGGTGGTGCCCCACCGGATGACGAGGATCGCCTGGGTGAAGGGCGACAGCGAGTCGACGGGCAGGCTCGGGGTGCCTGCTCCGGCGGCGGCGCCGTTCAGCCGAAGGCGCCGCCGATGTCGGAGGCCGCCGGACCCAGCAGCACCACGAAGATCGCCGGGAAGATGAACAGCACCAGCGGGAAGAGGATCTTGACCGGCAGCTTGGCGGCCTTCTCCCGCGCCCACTGCTGGCGCTTGGACCGCATCTCGACGGCTGCCGACTTCAGCACCCGGCCCACGGGCATCCCGAGGGCGTCGGCCTGGGTCAGCGTCAGCACGAAGTTCGATAGCTCTGGCACCTCCGTGCGCTTCTTGAGGTTCTGGAGGGCTTCCCGTCGGGGGAGGCCCAGCTCCATCTCCCGAAGCGTACGCGCGAACTCGTCGGCCAACGGGGAGGTGAAGTTGTCGCAGACGACGCCGAGGGCGCCTTCGAAGCCGACACCGGCCTCCACGGAGATGGCCAGCAGGTCGAGCGTGTCGGGGAGGTCGCGCAGGATGGCCTCCCGGCGGTCCTCGACCTTGCGCTCGAGCCACGACTTCGGGGCCTGGGCGCCGACGATGGGCAGGAGCGCCAGCATGAAGATGGCGATGCCGCCGCTGAAGGTGCCCGTGGTGGCGGCGACGATGCCGAGCACGAAGCCGCCGACGCCGCCGACGACCTGGAGGCTGATGATCTCCTCGGCGCGGTACTGCCCGGACAGCCCCGCGTAGAGGAGCTGGAGCTGGATGCGGTGCCGGTAGTTGCCGGGCAGGAGGCCGCCGAGCAGGCCGAGCACGCCGTCGGCGAACGGCCGCACCACGCGGGACAGGAAGGGCTCGGCCAGGATCTGCTGGAACTCGTCGCGCTCCTCCACGTCCTCGTCGAGGCTGCGCAGGTAGTCGGCGGCCCCCTCCTCGGTGACGGGCTGGCGCTGGGCCAGGCCGATCAGCGCCAGGGCGGCGCCGCCCACGAGGAGCAGGATGCCGAACGTGGTGCCCATCAGATGTCCACCTTCACCATGCGCAGGATCACGAGCATGCCGATCGCCACCGAGGTGAGCGCTCCGCCGAGCCAGACCCAGCCCCAGCCCCGGAACATCGGGTCGAGGTAGCCGGGGTTGCTCATCTGGATGAAGAGGCCGAGGAAGATCGGCAGCGCCCCCAGCACGTAGGCGGAGATGCGCCCCTCGGCCGTGAGGACGCCGACCTCGCGGCGGATCTCCTCCCGGGCCCGGATGAAGTCGGCCAGCGTGTGGAGCAGGTCGGCCAGCTTGCCGCCGACGGTCTGCTGGATCCGGATGGCCTGGACCACCCAGTCGACGTCGCGCACCTCGAGGCGCTGCGCCATGCGCTCGAGGGCGTCGACGAGGGGGTCGCCGAGCTGCGTCTCGGACACCACCCGGGCGAACTCCTCGGCCAGCGGCGCCTCCGCCTCCTCGCACATGAGCTGGATCGATCGCAGGAACGTGTGGCCGGCGGCCAGGGACGAGGCGATCAGGGTGAGGGCGCCGGGGAACTGCTCCTCGAAGCGCTTCGTGCGCTTCGCCACCCGCCGGTTCAGGTAGGCCACGCCGAGGGCGGGGCTGATCAGGGCGGCCACCAGCCCGAAGGGCAGGCTGGAGGTGATGGCGGCCACGAAGGCGCCCAGCACCAGGCCACCGGAGATCACGAAGAGCACGAACTCCCCGGGACGGATCGGCAGCCGGGCCCGCTCGAGGAGCGTGAGGAGGCTGCCCTTGGCGTCGACCTGGTCGATGAGCCGGCCCGCCACCCCGATCGTGTTCTCCACGATGCTGGAGTGCTGCTCCACGGCGCTGGCGAGGTCGACGTCCTTCTCGCCCCAGGGCAGGTCGAGGATGTCGGCCAGCTGCTCCTCGCGCTCGTAGACCCGGGTGAGGAGGCCGACGGCCAGCAGCGCCAGGCCGCCACCCACCAGGCCCATGGCGACCAGCTGTGAGGTGCTCACCGGAGGCGCTCCTGGTCGGCGACCTCGCGGGCGCTGGGCACCCGGACCTTGCGGCCGCGGCCGGCCGGGGCGGGCCGGCCGGGCGCCGCCCCCACCGGTGCCTTGAAGGCGGAGGCGGGCACCTCCACGTGGTTCTCGTTGAGCTTGTCGATGAACTTCGGGCGCAGCCCGGTGGCGACCAGCTCGCCCGAGACCGTGCCCGGGGCTCCCGGCACGCTGCGGTACTTGAAGATGTCCTGGAGGAGGATCATGTCGCCCTCGAGGCCCTGCACCTCGGTGACCGCCGTGATCACGCGCCGCCCGTCGGGCATGCGCGAGACCTGCAGGATGAGGTCGATGGCCGACGCGATCTGCTCGCGGATGGCCCGGACCGGCAGGTCGTACCCGGCCATCAGCACCATCGTCTCGAGGCGGCTGATGGCATCGCGGGAGGCGTTGGCGTGCACCGTGGTCATCGAGCCCTCGTGGCCGGTGTTCATGGCCTGGAGCATGTCGAGGGCCTCGGCCGCACGGCACTCGCCCACGATGATGCGGTCGGGCCGCATGCGCAGGGCGTTCTTCACGAGGTCGCGGATGCTGACCTGGCCGGTGCCCTCGGCCGAGGGCGGGCGGGTCTCCAGGTTGATGACGTGGGGCTGCTGGAGCTGGAGCTCGGCGGAGTCCTCGATGGTGATGACCCGCTCGCCGTCGGGGATGAAGGCCGACAGCACGTTGAGGTTGGTGGTCTTGCCGGTGCCCGTGCCGCCGGACACGAGGATGTTGAGCTTCCCCCGCACGCAGGCCTCCATCACCGTCACCAGGTCGAGCGTCCAGGTGCCGAAGTTGATGAGGTCCTTGGCGGTGTAGGGGTCCTTCGAGAACTTCCGGATGGTGAGCACGGCGCCGTGCAGCGCCAGCGGCGGGATGATGGCGTTCACGCGGGAGCCGTCGGGCAGGCGGGCGTCGACCATGGGCGAGGCCTCGTCGACCCGGCGGCCGACGGCGGAGACGATCTTGTCGATGACGGCCCGGTACTGCGTGTCGTCGGTGAACGACAGGTCGGTGTGCTCCACCCGGCCCTCGCGCTCCACCCAGATGTCGTCGTAGGCGTTGCACATGACCTCGGTGATCGACTCGTCGGCGAGCAGCGGGTCGAGCGGCCCGTAGCCGAGCGTGTCCGACATCACCTCCTGCACGAAGCGCCGGCGCTCCAGCGGCGTGACCTCGACGTCCTCCCGCTGGAGGATCTGGTCGAGGGCCGACCGCACCTCGGCCGCCAGCTCCTCGGCGGTGAGGCCCTGCATCTTCGGGGCCACCTCCTCGAGGACAAGCTCGCGCACCTTGCGCTTGGTGGCGTCCCAGGGGCTGGTGCCCTTGGCCTTGGCAGCGCGCGCCCGCTTGGCCACGTTGGCGGCCGCCGGGGCGGCCTTGGGCTCCGGGGCGGTGGACTCGGCCTCTCGGCTCTCCTCCTGCTCGAGGGCAGCCAGCTTCTCGGACAGCTTCATCGGGGGCTCCTCACAGCGGGGTCAGCTCTTGGTGCGGCGCCGGAAGAAGCTCTGCTTCTTCTGCGCCGTCTCGGTGTCGACGACGGCCTGGACGTCGGTGGGCAGGACGAGCTTCATGCCGCCGGCCATCAGGCTGCTGATCTCGGCGGTGGGGGAGGCGGCCATCACGGGCATGCCGAGGTTGATGGACCGGCTCACCTCCTTGGCGTAGGGGAGCACCGACTCGAAGCCCTGCGGGAAGAGCTTGGTGACCTGCTCGATGTCGATGCCGACGTCGCTCTCGGCCTTGTTCAGGATGAGCCGCACGTTCTCCGTGGGCACCTTGAGGCGCTCGAGCGTGCCCAGGAACACGCTCATGTTGCGCACGCTGGGCAGGTCGAGCGTGGCCATGACGTAGAGGATGTCGGAGAGGTCGAAGGCCACCAGGACCGTCTCGGCCAGCGCCGGCGGGCTGTCGACGATCACGTAGTCGAACCGGTTGCGCACCGCCTCGAGGATGCGGGTGACGTCGGGCGGGCTGATGCGGTCGGCCTCGGAGGGCTCGCGGGGGGCGGCCAGCACGCTCACGCCGGTCTCGTGCTGGACGCAGTACTCCTCGATGTGGGCCTGGAGGTCCGCTTCGTCGGTGTCCTCGCGCTGGAGGGCGTCGAAGATCGTGTACTTCGGCCGCAGGCGCAGGGCGGTGGACACCTCACCGAACTGCAGGTCGAGGTCGACGATGCACACCCGCTTCTGGGTGTAGCGGGTGAGGAAGTAGGCCAGGTTGGTGGCGTAGAAGGTCTTGCCGCAGCCGCCGGTGGCCGACGCGATCGTGTAGACGATCCCGGGGCCCCCGCTGGGGGCGGCCGCCCCGGCGGGCACCGGGGCCTCGGCCACCGCCACGGCCGCCGGCGCCATCCCGGCCAGCTCGATGCCCCGCTCGACGGCCTCGGCGAGGTCCTTGTCGTCGATCGGGAGCTGGAGGAGGTCGACGGCGCCGGTGCGGACGATGTCGCGGAGGCTGGCGTCGGGCCGTCGGCTGAAGGCCAGCACGAGGCTCATGGCGGGGAGCTCCTCGCGGATGAGCCGCAGGCGGGCGAGCCCCGAGCGGGTGCCGAGGCTGGGCCCGGCGACGAGCACGTCGAACGGCCCCTGCTCCTCGAGCACCTCGGCCACCGACCCCACCCGCGAGCACGGCACGATCTCGGGGCGCGGGCTGAGGTCGGCCAGGGCCACCCGCAGCTGCTCGGCGAGCGTCTCGCTGCGGTCGAGGACGAGGATCTTCGGTGCGGTCATGGGACTCCTACCCGCCGAACGCTGCGTTCGGCTCTTCCTGGAGGATGGTGTCGGGATCGCGCCCGGGCGTGGGACCGGCGGGGGGAGCGTCGTCGGCGGTGAGGGTGGCGTAGAGGCTCTCGAACTCGGTGCTGAAGATGACCTTCTCGGCGTCGTCCGTGCGCAGGGCGAGCAGGTAGGTCACCGTGGAGCCCGAGGCCCGCTGGGCGGAGGTGGCGGCCTCGGGGTCGGTGGCCTGGCCCCGGCGCGGCGGGATGGTGAGGTCGACGTCGAGGACCTCCACGTTCGTGAGGAGCAGCTCGGCGCGAGGGGTCACGGCGGCCCCGGCGGTGCCGGAGAAGAGGCCGTAGAGGTTGATGAGGTCGCCGGGGTTGACGTACCCGGCGGCCCCGGCCACGAAGTCGATCTGCACGGCCACGGCCTCGAAGCCCTCCGGGACCTCGAAGGTGCGGTTCACCAGCTGGAGGCCGGTGCTGGTGATCTGCTGCTCCTCGGCGAAGCCCTGCACGAAGGTGGCCCCGGCCAGCTGGTTGAGGCTCTGGACGGCGCCGGGGGAGAGCTGGTCGGCGGCGATCTCGATCTCCCGGAGCTGGCCGGCCTCGATGAGCTCGTCGGCCAGGCTGCCGGCCTGGATGTCGGCGCTGCCGACGACGACGGTCACCGGGGCCGCCTCGCTGCTGCCGCTGTCCTCGTCGTCGGTGAGGAGGTACACGATGACCCCGCCCACGATGAAGAAGGCCACGCCGAGCAGCACCAGCAGGTTGGATCGAGAGCGCACATCGCCTCCAGGGGTGGCCGCGCCGGGGCGCGGATCGGGTGTCGTGCCCAGGTGCAGGGTGGGAAGATTGTCGGCATCTGCCGGGTTCGGGAACACCCCCCGGACGCGCCATTTGCGGGTGGCCCGATCTGACTAGTCCGCGCCGCTGCGAAGATCGGGGTGGGGTGCGGCTCGCAACCAGCCGCTGAGCTGGCCCGCATCGTAGAGCCGGTGCATGGTCGGGTGCTGGGGGGCCTTGCCCACCACGACGCCGTCGGCGGTGGTGCCCCACCAGCCGACGTACTGCTGGCCGGGCCGGTGGGGGTCGGGGATGGCCAGCGGCGTGGCCGGGACGTCGAGGCCCGAGGCCTGCCAGGCGGGGTCGTCGAGGAAGACGACCATGCGGGGCCGGCAGAGGTCCCGGGCCGTGCGCAGGTGGCCGGCGTCGCCGCCCACGTGGACCAGGGCGGTGAGGGCCAGGCTCTCGGCGGTGCTCCACGCGGGCTGGCGGGCCCGGAAGAGCTCGATCGACCACCGGCGGACCTCCGCCCAGAAGCCGATCGGGTCGGGGTAGGCGAACCCGTCGTGCAGCTCGCCGAGCGTGAGCGGGCCGTCGGGCCAGGGGTGCAGGGCATCGGCCCACGTCGGCGGCTTGGTGGTGACGAGCAGCAGCCAGGCGTTGCGAGCCCCCGGCGAGTGGTCGGGCCAGCGGGGCACGTCGGCCAGGAGCCGCCGCCGGGCTCGCCGGGACAGCGCCCGGGCGGCGCGCAGGCGCGTGGCGGGATCGTCGTCGAAGACCGGGTCCGTGTCGCCCACGGCCGCACCCTACGCACGGCGGCCCGGGGCGTCCGGGACGGGCGGCTACCGTCGCCGTCGTGCTGCTCATCGGCCTCACCGGCGGGATCGGATCCGGGAAGTCGACGGTGTCGGCCCTGCTCGCCGAGCGCGGGGCGGTGATCATCGACGCCGACGCCATCACCCGCGACCTGCAGCGCCCGGGCACCCCCGTGTTCGAGGCGATGGTCGAGCGCTTCGGGCCGGGCATCGTCGCCGCCGACGGCACGCTCGACCGGCAGGCCGTGGCCGACATCGTGTTCGCCGACGCCGCCGCCCTGGCCGACCTCGGGGGCATCGTGCACCCGGCGGTGGGGGCGGAGATCGCCCGGCGCCTCGAGCAGGAGCAGTCGACCGACCACGTGGTGGTCCTCGACGTGCCGCTCTTGGTGGAGTCGGGTCGCGACGACCTCGCGGCCCTCGTGGTGGTGGACGTCGACCCCGAGCTGGCGGTGGCCCGGCTGGTCGAGCACCGGGGCATGCGGGAGGACGACGCCCGCGCCCGCATGGCCCGCCAGGCCACCCGGGAGGAGCGGCGGGCGAAGGCCGACCTGGTGATCGACAACTCCGGGACGACGGCCGACCTGGAGCGGGCGGTGGCGGAGGTCTGGCCGAAGCTGCTGGCCCACGGAGCGCCCCACTAGGTGGGCATCCGCCACGACGACGATCGGCTGCCGGATCGGTCGACCCGGTCCGACGCGCTCGCCGTCTTCTCCGTCATGTGGGCCCTGGCGGGTGCGTGGCACGTGCTCGGCAACCCGACGCTCGCCCCGGGCTGGTCACAGGTGGTCCTGGGGGCCACCATCGGCGCGGTGCTGCTGCGCCCCGGCGCGGTGGCGCCGCTGGCGGCGCTGGCCGCAGCCGGGCTGGCCACGGTGTGGCTCGAGGCCCCGCTGCTCGGGAACCACTGGCTGCTCTACGGCTTCGTCAACCTGGCCCTGCTGGTGTCGGTGGCGGTGGGCGCAGCCCGGGGGGCGTGGGACCACGCCGGCGACCTGGCCATCCGGCTCTTCCCGGCAGCTCGGCTCTGCCTCCTCGGCTTCTATGCGTTCGCGGCCTTCGCCAAGCTGAACGCCGCCTTCTTCGACCGCTCGGTCAGCTGCGCCGTCTTCTACTTCCGCGAGTCGACGGACTCGCTGGGGCTGGGCGCCCTCCAGCTGGGCGGGGCCGGCTGGCTTGAGTGGGCGGTGATCGGCGCCACCGCCGCCATCGAGCTGTCGATCCCCGTCCTGCTCGTGCTGCGCCGCACCCGCCACGTGGGCGTGGTGGTGGGCCTGGTGTTCCACGCCCTGCTGGCGCTCGACCAGTCGCACCAGTTCTTCGACTTCTCCTCGGTGCTGGCCGCCCTCTTCGTGCTGTTCCTCCCGGCCAGCGCCGGGACCTGGGTGGCGGAGCGGGTGGGCTCGGTGCGGGCCCGGCTGGCCCTGCGCCACGACCTGGCCCCCCGCTGGACCCACTGGGCGCTGGTGGCCGTGCCCTGCGCCGCCGTGCTGCTGGTGGCGCTCGACGCGCTGGACCGACGCCAGGCGCTGCTCGTCGGCTGGTGGCCGTGGCAGGCCTACGCCCTCGCCGGCGTGGTCCTCGCCGTGCGCTACCTGCGCCAGCGCCCGGCCGTCGCCGAGGCCCGACCGCTGGTGCTGCACCACGCCCTCTACGCCCTGGTGCCGCTGCTCGTGGTGCTCAACGGGCTCACGCCGTACCTCGAGCTGAAGACGGCCTACGGCTGGAACATGTACGCCAACCTGCGCACCGTCGACGGCGACTCGAACCACTTCCTGGTGCGGGCGACGTTCCCGCTCACCGACGAGCAGGCCGATCCGGTCCGCATCATCTCCTCCAGCGATCCCGGGCTGCGCCGCTACGCGCTGACGGGCTACGCGCTGACCTGGCGCCAGCTGCGGACCTACCTGGCCGACCGGCCCGACACGCGGCTGACCTACGAGCGGGGTGGCGAGGTGATGATCCTCGACCGGGCCGACGACCTGCCCGAGCTGGTGGAAGGGGTGCCGGCGTGGCGGGAGAAGGTCCAGCTGTTCCGGGCGATCGACCTCGGCTCCCCGGAGCGGTGCGTGCCCACGTTCGGTCCCGCTCGCTGACAGGGGCTGTCAGGGTCCCTCGGTAGCATCGTCCGGGTGCCCCCCTTCCGGATGGTGTCCGACTTCGAGCCCGCCGGCGACCAGCCGCAGGCCATCGCCGCGCTCACCGAGAGCATCTCCCGCGGCGACCGCTACCAGACGCTGCTCGGCATCACCGGCTCCGGCAAGAGCGCCACCATCGCCTGGACCATCGAGCAGGTGCAGCGCCCCACGCTCGTGCTGGCCCCCAACAAGTCGCTGGCCGCCCAGCTGGCCAACGAGTTCAAGGAGTTCTTCCCCGACAACCGGGTGGAGTACTTCGTGAGCTACTACGACTACTACCAGCCCGAGGCCTACATCGCGAGCTCCGACACGTACATCGAGAAGGACTCCTCGGTGAACGACGAGATCGACCGCCTGCGCCACGCCGCCACCTCGGCGCTGCTCACCCGGCGCGACGTGATCGTGGTGGCCTCGGTGAGCTGCATCTACGGCCTCGGGACCCCCGAGGAGTACAAGGACAACCTGCTGCACGTGCAGGCCGGCGACGAGATCGACCAGCGCAAGGTGCTGCGCAAGCTCGTCGACATGCAGTACGAGCGCAACGACATGAACCTCGTGCGGGGCAAGTTCCGGGTGCGGGGCGACACCATCGAGGTGCACCCCGCCTACGACGAGCACGCCGTGCGCATCGAGCTCTTCGGCGACGAGGTGGAGCGCATCCAGCAGGTCGACACGCTCACCGGCGAGCAGGTGGCGGTGCTCGACGAGCTGATCCTGTTCCCGGCCACCCACTACGTCACCGGCGAGGAGCGGATGCGCAAGGCGATCGTGCGCATCGAGGCGGAGCTGCAGCAGCAGCTGGCCACCTTCGAGAAGGAGGGCAAGCTCCTGGAGGCCCAGCGCCTGCGGATGCGCACCCAGTACGACCTCGAGATGATGCAGGAGGTCGGCTACTGCAACGGGATCGAGAACTACTCGGCGCCGATCGACGGGCGCGGGCCAGGGGAGGCCCCGAGCACGCTGCTCAACTTCTTCCCCGACGACTACCTCCTCGTGATCGACGAGAGCCACCAGGCCGTCCCCCAGCTGCACGGGCAGTACGAGGGCGACCGCTCTCGCAAGCTCCAGCTGATCGAGCACGGCTTCCGGCTGCCCTCGGCGGCCGACAACCGCCCGCTGCGGTTCGAGGAGGTGCTCGAGCGGGTGAACCAGGTGGTGTTCCTGTCGGCCACCCCGGGGCCCTTCGAGCTGCAGGTGTCCACCCAGGTGGCCGAGCAGATCGTGCGCCCCACCGGCCTGGTCGACCCCGAGGTGATCGTGAAGCCCACCAAGGGCCAGATCGACGACCTCATCGAGCAGATCAACGCTCGCATCGAGGTGGGGGCCCGGGTGCTGGTGACCACCCTCACCAAGAAGATGGCCGAGGACCTCACCGACTACCTCCTCGAGCAGGGCCTGCGGGTGCGCTACCTCCACTCCAACGTCGACACCATCCAGCGCATCGAGATCCTGCGCGACCTGCGCTTGGGCGAGTACGACGTGCTCGTCGGCATCAACCTCCTCAGGGAGGGCCTCGACCTCCCCGAGGTGTCGCTGGTGGCCATCCTCGACGCCGACAAGGAGGGCTTCCTGCGCTCGGAGACCTCCCTGATCCAGACCATCGGCCGGGCCGCCCGCAACATCGACGGCCAGGTGATCATGTACGCCGACAAGGTCACCGACTCGATGCGGCGGGCCATCTCCGAGACCCAGCGCCGCCGCCAGCTCCAGCTGCGGCACAACGAGGAGCACGGGATCGACCCGCAGACGATCCGCAAGGCCGTGACCGACATCCTGTCGCTGCTCCGACCCGCCGAGGCCGCGCCGGTGCCGGGCAAGGGGGAGCGCTCGCGCAGCCGCGACCAGGTGCACCGGGAGCTCGGGAACCTCGCCGGCGACGAGCTGCGCCGCCTCATCCTCACCCTCGAGGAGGAGATGCACGAGGCATCGACCGAGCTCCGCTTCGAGTACGCCGCCCGCCTGCGAGACGAGATCAAGGACCTGAAGCGCGAGCTGCGCGACGTGGGGTGACCGAGCGGCCGCAGGTCGGCTGGCAGACTCGGCCCCGTGCCTGGCCCCAGCCTCCAGCGAGCGGCGTCGTCGCTCCGATCTGCTGAGGCCCCTCGGCCGCTGGTCCACCACGTGGTCCTGCTGGTGGTCCTGCTGCTGGCGGTCTGGCCGCTGCTCGACCAGCGCGGCGACTTCATCGCCGACGAGGGCTCCTACGGGCTGCAGGCGAGCGCTCTGACGTCGACCGGCTGGGACGCCGGGTACGCCTTCGCGCTGGTCGACCCCGACGGGGTGCTCCAGCCGTACCACGCAGCGCGCGTCGACGGCCCGTCGCTGATCCCCTACGCCGCCCACCCGACCTGGCCGGTGGCCCTGGCCGCCTCGACCTCCGTGCTCGGGGAGAGCGCCGGCTTCCGGGTGTGGGGGGTCGGATCGGTGGTGGGGCTGAGCGTGGCGACGGCGGCCATCGCCAGCACCCTCGGGGGACGCCGGCTGGCGCCGTGGGCGTTCTGGGCCGCCGCGGTGTCGCCGGCGCTGGCCAACGCCTGGATGCTGTGGGCGCACGCGCCGGCGGCGGCGCTCGGCGCCGGCCTGATCCTGGGGTGCCTGCGCAGCACGGAGGGCCGCCGCTGGGTGGCCCTGGCGGCGGGCTGCGCGGCGGCGGCGGTGCTCCTGCGCTCGGAGGCGCTGCTGTGGGCGGGGGCCGTCGGTGGCGCGCTGGTGGTGCTGGGCCCGGATCGCCCGCGCCGCGCCCTGGGCGGTGGCCTGGCCGCCGCCGCGGTGGCGGCGCTGGTCCTCGAGCGGTGGTGGATCTCGGCGATCACCGACGGGGCGGGGGCCGGCGCCGTGGCCGCCCGGGGCGAGGGGGCAACCGTGGCGGAGCGCCTCGGTGGCCTGCGCATCGCCCTGGTCGACGGCGCCATCGCCAGCGACGGTGGCCAGCTCGCCGGCCTCGTCGTGCTCGTCGCCATGGGGGGAGCGGTGCTGGCGCTGGTCCGCCAGCGGAACGAGCTGGCCATCGGGCTCGTCGCCGTGGCGGTCGTGGCCGCTGCCGCCCGGATCCTGGTGGCGCCTCGGGATCCGGTCCCGGGGCTCCTCGCGGCTGCGCCGTCCCTGCTCCTGGCCGCGGCCTGGCGCCCCGAGGATCGGTCGCAGCGCTGGCTGGCCCTGTGCGTGGCGGCCTACGTGGCCGCCATCGGCCTCACCATCTACCCCGACGGTGGCGCCTTCCAGTGGGGAGGGCGCTTCTTCGCTCCCCTCACCGGTCTGGCCGTGGCCCTGGCGATCTGCGGCCTGGCCCGCGTCGCCGACCACTGGGCGACGGCGCCGCCCGGCCGCCTCACCGCGGTGGTGGCCGCCCTGCTCGTCGTGCAGGGGGTCGGAGCCCTGGTGGTGCCCGACCGCATCCGCACGTGGACGGCGGACTCGGTGGCCCAGGTGGCAGCTGAGGGCCGGGGCGTCGTGATCACCGAGGGCACCCAGGTCGCCCGGCTCGACTGGCGATCGTGGCCCGATCGCTGCTGGATCGCCATCCCCGAAGGGCAGGGCAGCGACGGCGTCCGGACCGTGGTGGGCGCGCTCGCCGCCGCCGGCGTGCCGGAGGCGGCCTACGCCGGTGTCGACGCCGATGCCCTCGCTGCCGCCGGGCTCGCCCCCGAGGCCGCCGCCTCGGGCCGCATCGGCTCGGTCGCCATCCCGGGTGCCGCGCCGACCCCGGCCCTCCTCCCGCCGTACCGGTGCGATGGCTGAGCCGCTGACCACCCGGGCTCGGCGCGCCCCGCGCGCGCGCCCCCTCCTCGCCGGGCTCGTCCTGCTGCTGGCCTACGTCGCCCTCAGCGCCGTCACCGACCCCGGGGGCTACCTCGGGACCGACACCGGGGCGAAGGTGGCCACCCTCGAGGTGATGGTGGAGCGCGACAGCTGGCGGCCGGAGCTGGGCTACTGGGCCGAGTCGCTCGACCCGGACGGCGACCTGCACCCGGTCTACGACGCGCTGCCCCGCGGCGACGACTGGGTGCACGTCACCACGCTGCCGATGCTCGTGGCCGCCCGACCGCTCTACGAGCTCGGGGGGTACCGGCTGGCGCTGCTGCTGCCGATGCTCGGCGCGGTGGCGGCGGCCTTCGCGGCGCGGGCGCTGGCCACCCGGCTCGGCGGCGACCCGGCGGCGGGGTGGTTCGCCTTCTGGCTCGTCGGCCTGGGCGGACCGATGGCGGTCTACGCCCTCGACCTGTGGGAGCACGCCCCGGGGGCCGCCTGCATGGTGGCGGCGGTGGCGGTGCTGGCCGGCGTGGTCGACGGTGACCGCCACCCGGCGTGGGGAGCGGTCGCCGGCGCGCTCCTCGGCACCGCCGCGACCATGCGCACGGAGGCCTTCGTCTACACGATGGTCGCGGTGGGGGTGGCGGCGGCGCTGCTGGCGCTCGGTCGCCGCGTCCGGGAGGCGGCCACGACCGGGGTGGCCGCCGTCGCCGGGTTCGCCGTGCCGTGGGCGGCCAACGGGCTGCTGGAGGGCGCGCTCAACGGCGTCGAACGGTCCGATCGGGTGGCCAGCGTGACCTCGCGCGGCCTCGACGACCTGGCCCTGCGCGGGCGGGAGGCCGCCACCACGATGCTGGCGATCCGACCGTCCGACGGCGCAGAGCTGATCGGCGTGCTGGTCGTGGCCCTCGTCGTCGGTGCGGTCCTGGCGGCCGGGCGGCGTCCCGAGCTGGTGCGCCCGCTCCTCCTGGCCACGGGCGCGCTGCACCTCGCCGTCCTGGCCGGTGGTCCCGACTTCGTCCCAGGCCTGCTCGTGGCGGCCCCCGCCGCCGTGGTCGGGCTCCTGGCCATCCCGGCGGCCGGACCGCCGTCGGCCCGCTACGTGTGGGCCACCGCAGTGCTCGCCCTCCCGGTCGTGTGGGCCTTCCAGTACACCGGCGGGGCCCGGCCCCAGTGGGCCGGGCGCTACATCCTGGTCAGCGGGCTCCTGCTCGTGGTGCTCGGCGCCGTGCGGCTGCACCGGTCCTCCTCGAGCTCGCTGCGCTGGGGCGTGGTGGCCCTCTCGGCCCTGGTGACGGCCAGTGGCGTGGTGTGGCTGGCCGAGCGGTCGCACTCGGTCGACGACTACTTCGCCGAGCTGGTGGAGCGGCCGGAGGAGGTGATCGTCGTGCGCAACGGGTTCTTCGTGCGCGAGGGCGGTGCCGCCTACGTCGAGCGCCGCTGGCTCACCGCCGTGAGCGACGAGGACCTCGACGCCGCGATCGAGGTGGTGGAGCGCTCCGGGGCCACCACCTTCGGCGTGCTCGACAACCAGCCGACGGCGGCGCCGACGCTCGCCGGTGCCACGCTGGTGGGCACCACGGAGCGCGAGGTGGCGGGCACGGCGTTCTTCCTGCACTCCTACCGCCTCTGACGAACATGCGTTCGTGAGGTTGTGGTGCCCGCTAGCCTGTGGCGGTGTCTGATTCCCTCGTCGTCCGGGGCGCCCGGGAGCACAACCTCAAGAACGTCGCCATCGAGCTGCCGCGCGACAAGCTGATCGTCTTCACCGGCCTCTCCGGCTCGGGCAAGTCGTCGCTGGCGTTCGACACGATCTACGCCGAGGGGCAGCGCCGCTACGTGGAGTCGCTGTCCTCCTACGCCCGCCAGTTCCTGGGGCAGATGGACAAGCCCGACGTCGACTTCATCGAAGGCCTGTCGCCGGCGATCTCCATCGACCAGAAGTCGGCGTCGCGCAACCCGCGCTCCACGGTGGGCACCATCACCGAGGTCTACGACTACCTCCGGCTGCTCTACGCCCGCATCGGGGTGCCCCACTGCCCCGAGTGCGGCGCCGAGATCACCCGCCAGACCCCCCAGCAGATCGTCGACCGCATCCTGCAGCTGCCCGAGGGCACCCGCTTCCAGGTGCTGGCGCCGGTCGTGCGCGGGCGCAAGGGCACCTACGAGACCCTCCTGGCCGACCTGGCCGCCCAGGGCTACGCCCGGGCCCGCATCGACGGCGAGGTCCACGAGCTGACCGACAAGGTCGACCTGGCCCGCTACGAGCAGCACACCATCGAGGTGGTCATCGACCGGCTCGTCGTGCGCGAGGGCCTCGAGCGCCGGCTGACCGACTCCCTGGAGACGGCGCTGCGGCTGGCCGACGGCGTGGCCGAGGTGCAGATGGTGCGGCGCGACGGCGAGGCCGTCGGCGGCGCCGAGGACGGCGAGGCCGACGACACCCTCACCTTCTCCCAGCACCTGGCCTGCCCCAACGGCCACGGCTCCTTCGAGGAGCTGGCGCCGCGGAACTTCTCCTTCAACTCGCCCTACGGCGCCTGCACGGTCTGCGACGGCCTGGGCACCCGCTTCGAGGTCGATCCGGAGCTGGTGATCCCGAACTGGGACCTCTCGCTGGCCGAGGGGGCCATCTCCCCGTGGGCCGGCGGGCACAGCCAGTACTTCAAGCGGCTGGTGGAGGCGGTGGCCGAGGAGCTGGGCGCCGACCTCGACGTGCCGTTCTCGCAGCTGACCAAGAAGCAGCAGCAGTCCTTCCTGCGCGGCACCGGCGTGGGCAAGGTGCAGGTGCGCTACAAGAACCGCTACGGCCGCACCCGGGCCTACACGGCGTCGTTCGAGGGCATCGTCCCGTACCTCCAGCGCCGCCACAGCGAGAGCGAGAGCGACACCCAGCGGGAGCAGATCGAGGGGTACATGCGGGAGGTGCCGTGCCCCACCTGCGCCGGCGCCCGCCTCGGGAAGCTGCCCCTCGCCGTCACGATCGACGGCCACACCATCGCCGACATCTGCGCCATGTCCATCGGCGAGGCGGCCAAGGCCCTGGCCGGCCTCTCGCTGTCGGAGCGCGATCGCATCATCGCCGAGCGGGTGGTGAAGGAGGTCAACGCCCGCATGGGCTTCCTCCTCGACGTCGGCCTCGACTACCTCAGCCTCTCCCGCTCGGCGGCCACCCTCGCCGGCGGCGAGGCCCAGCGGATCCGCCTGGCCTCGCAGATCGGCTCCGGCCTCGTCGGCGTGCTCTACGTGCTCGACGAGCCCTCCATCGGGCTGCACCAGCGCGACAACCGTCGACTGATCGACACGCTCATCCGGCTCCGGGAGCTGGGGAACACGGTGCTGGTCGTCGAGCACGACGAAGACACCATCTCCGTCGCCGACCACGTGGTCGACATCGGGCCCGGGGCGGGCGAGCACGGCGGCGAGGTGGTGCACTCCGGCACCGTGAAGGCGCTGCTCAAGAACAAGCGCTCCATCACCGGGCAGTACCTGGCCGGGAAGCGCTCGATCCCGGTGCCCGAGAAGCGCCGCCCCCCGGGCAAGGACAAGCTGGTGGTGAAGGGGGCGCGCGAGCACAACCTCAAGGACCTCACCGTGGAGTTCCCCCTCGGGGTGTTCACCGCGGTCACCGGCGTGTCGGGCTCCGGCAAGTCCACCCTGGTCAACGACATCCTGTACCGGTCGCTCATGCAGCGGATCTACAAGTCGAAGACGCCCCCGGGGCTCCACAAGAGCGTGGAGGGCCTCGACCACCTCGACAAGGTCATCAACATCGACCAGAGCCCCATCGGCCGCACGCCCCGCTCGAACCCGGCCACCTACACCGGCGTGTGGGACCACGTGCGCAAGCTCTTCGCCGCCACCCAGGAGGCCAAGGTGCGGGGCTACCTCCCGGGCCGGTTCTCCTTCAACGTGGCCGGCGGCCGCTGCGAGGCGTGCTCGGGCGACGGCACGATCAAGATCGAGATGCACTTCCTGCCCGACGTCTACGTGCCCTGCGAGGTGTGCAAGGGGGCCCGCTACAACCGCGACACCCTCGACATCACCTTCAAGGACAAGAACGTCTCCGACGTCCTCAACCTGTCCTGCGAGGAGGCGCTGGAGTTCTTCGCCAACCAGCCGGCGATCTCCCGGCACATGCAGACCCTCGTCGACGTCGGCCTCGGCTACGTGCGCCTCGGCCAGCCCGCCACCACCCTCTCCGGCGGCGAGGCCCAGCGGGTGAAGCTGGCCAGCGAGCTGGCGAAGCGCTCCACCGGCCACACCATCTACATCCTCGACGAGCCCACCACCGGGCTCCACTTCGAGGACATCCGCAAGCTGCTGACGGTGCTCAGCCGCCTGGTCGACCAGGGCAACTCGGTGCTGGTCATCGAGCACAACCTCGACGTCATCAAGACGGCGGACTGGCTGATCGACCTCGGTCCCGAGGGCGGCAGCGGCGGCGGCACCGTGGTGTGCGAGGGCACGCCCGAGCACGTGGCCGGTGTGGCCGCCAGCTACACGGGCACGTTCCTCAAGCCCCTGTTGGAGGCCTGACGGCGGGGGATCCTTGAGTAGCGGGGTCCCAGCGCCGATGCTTGCTGCGATGCGACCGGTGCCGGATCGATGAGGAGAGCCGCCCGCCCCCTGCTCTACGCAGGGGTCCTCGTCGTCGTGTTCGGCCTGGCCCAGGTGCACGCCACCTTCATCGGCGACTACTCCTTCACCGGCACGAGCCGCTTCGGCTGGACGGTCGCCTACGCGGGCCTCCTGTGCGTGTTCGCCTACGGCTTCGGCCTGCCCGACGTGCCCCGCAGCCGCAAGGCCGCCCTGGGCCCGGCCGTCGGGGCGGCGTTCCTGGCCGCCCTGTCGATCTCGCTGCTGCAGCTGTTCATCGGCGACGCCCTGCTCCCGCGGTTCGTCGTGTTCGGCTCGGCCCTGCTCCTGCCCGACTGGTACCGGATCTGCGTCGGCCTCGCCGTCGGCGGACGGTCCCGCGCCGAGGCGCGCGACCGCGTCGTGGTGGTGGGCTCCGCCGCCGAGGTGGCGGCGCTCGAGCTGGAGCTCCAGGGATCGCCCGAGCGGCCGGCCTCCATCGTCGCCAGCCTCACCGTCGACGGGGCGGTGGGCAGCGGGGGCGCCACGGGGCCCATCGAGGCGCTGGCGGCCACCCACCTCCCGACCGTGCTGGTGCTCGACCGGGAGGCCCAGGACCACCCCGGGATCGTGGCCCAGGCCGCGGCCCTGCACGCTGACGGCGTGCGCATCCGGTCGCTGACCCTGTTCTACGAGGAGTGGCTGGCGAAGCTCCCCGTCTCCGAGCTGGAGCGGGCGTCGATGCTGTTCGACATCGGCGAGGTGCACCGGGCGGGCTACGGACGCCTGAAGCGGCTGATCGACGTGCCCCTGGCCCTCGCCGGCCTGGTGGTCTTCGTCGTGGTGGTCCCGCTCGTCTGGCTGGCCAACCTCGCCGGCAACCGCGGCCCGCTCTTCTACCGGCAGGAGCGCGTCGGCAAGGGCGGCAGCACGTTCGCCATCCTGAAGTTCCGCACCATGACGGCGAGCGACGAGCAGGCGCCCTCGACCGACGACTGGACCACCGAGCTCGACCCCCGGGTCACCTCGTTCGGCCGGGTGCTCCGCAAGACCCACCTCGACGAGCTCCCGCAGGTCGTCAACATCCTCAAGGGCGATCTCGGCGTCGTGGGCCCCCGCCCGGAGCAGCCCCGCTATGTGGCCGAGCTCAGCGAGAAGCTGCCGTTCTACGGGCTCCGGCACCTCGTCCGCCCTGGGCTGACCGGCTGGGCCCAGGTGAAGTACGGCTACGCCGGGAACGAGGCGGACGCCCTCGAGAAGCTCCAGTACGAGTTCTGGTACCTGCGGCACCAGAGCGTCCGCACCGACGCGCGGATCATCGGGCGCACGGTGCGCTCGGTGTTCGGCGGCGAGGGCCAGGGACGATGAAGGTGATCACCGTGCTGGGCGCGCGGCCGCAGTTCATCAAGGCGGCCCCTGTCTGCCGAGCGCTGGATCGGGTGCCTTCCATCACCAGCTCGCTGCTGCACACCGGGCAGCACTTCGACGACGAGATGTCGGCGGTCTTCTTCGATGAGCTCGGGCTCCCCGCACCGGACTGGAACCTCGGGCTCGGGTCGGGATCGCACGGGCAGATGACCGGACGGATGCTCGCAGCCATCGAGGAGGTGCTGATCCAGGAGGCGCCGGACTGGGTGATCGTGTTCGGCGACACGAACTCCACGCTCGCCGGGGCCTTGGCAACGGCCAAGCTGACGTCTCGCCTCGCGCACATCGAGGCTGGGCTGCGCTCCTTCAACCGCTCGATGCCCGAGGAGATCAACCGGGTGGTGACCGACCACCTCAGCGACCTGTGCTTCGTCCCGACCTCCCTCGCAGCGAGCAACCTGGCCGACGAGGGCATCGCTCCGGAGCGCGTGGTCCACTCCGGCGATGTGATGTACGACGCAGCACTGCTCTTCCGCGAGCGCAGCCGCACCCGCCCAGCCGGGCAGGTCGTGCCGACCGAGGGATCCGACTACATCCTGGCCACGGTCCACCGAGCCGAGAACACGGATGATCCCGACCGCTTGCGTGCCGTCATCGGAGGGCTGGCTGCGGTCGCTGCGCACACGCCCGTGATCCTCCCGCTGCACCCTCGCACGGTGCAGGCCGTCGAGCGGCTCGGAGACCTCGACTTGGCCGGCATCACCATCGTCCCGCCGCTGGGCTACCTGGACATGGTGGCGCTCGAGGCCGGAGCCTCGCTGATCGTGACCGACTCGGGTGGGGTGCAGAAGGAGGCGTTCTTCTACCGGCGCCCCTGCCTCACGCTCCGGGATGAGACCGAGTGGCAGGAGCTGGTCGACCTCGGATGGAACCGGGTGGTGCGCCCGCAGGAAGCGGCGCAGGTGGCCGAGGCGGTGGTCCAGGCGCTGGCGGCGCCGCCCGGGCTCGATGCGACCCCCTACGGCGATGGCACCGCCGCCGAGCAGATCGTCCAGGCGCTCATCGAGGCCGGTACATGAGGATCTGGCTCGTGAACCACTACGCCCTGCCGCCCGGGTCGAAGGGCGGGCCGAGCCGACACCTGGGCCTCTCGCGGGCGCTCTGCCGGCGCGGCCACGACGTGACCGTGATCGCGTCGGCGTACGACCACTACACGCGCGCTGCGCACCGAGATCTGGGGCAGCAGGACACCCTGGTGGAGGACATCGACGGCGTGCGCTACGTGTGGCTCGCCACCCCGCCCTATGCCGGCGTGGTCGGAAGGGTGCGCAACATGGTGACGTTCGCTCGAACAGCCGTGCGTCGGGTGCCGACGCTGCCGCTCGAGCGTCCCGACGTGGTCGTCGGCTCCTCGCCGCACCTCTTGGCGCCCCACGCGGCCCGACGTCTCGCCCGCCGGTTCGACGTCCCCTTCGTGATGGAGGTCCGAGACCTGTGGCCGCAGTCCCTGATCGATCTCGGCGAGATGCGTCCGTCGAACCCCGCCATGGTGGTCCTGCGGCGCTTGGAGAGCTCCCTCTACCGATCGGCTGACCACATCATCGCGGTGCCACCCCATGCCATCGACCACATCTGCGCCAACGGCGGGCGCCCCGAGGGCACGAGCCACATCCCGAACGGCGTCGACCTCGCGCTGTGGCCGAGGTGCGCTCGACCTGCCGGTGCCGACGCACCGCCCTTCACGCTCGTCTACGCCGGGACGCTCGGCCATGCCAACGGCTTGGAGGTGGTCGTCGAGGCCGCCCGCCAGCTGCAGGCGGTCGGAGAAACCGGCATCCGCATCCGCCTCGTGGGTGCCGGACCGGAGCGTGATCGCTTGCAGGCCATGCTCGCCGGCGGCGGCGGCAGCATCGCATCGGTCGAGGATCCGGTGGCCTCCTCGGACGTGCCCGGGCTGCTCGCGGAAGCCGACGCCTGTCTGATGGTGCTGCGTGACTCGCCGGTCTTCCGCTGGGGGATCAGCCCCACGAAGCTCTTCGAGTACTTCGCCGCCGCACGTCCGGTGGTCTTCGCGGTCCGGACGCCGACCGACCTCGTGGCGGACCTCGACGGGGGGGTGAGCGCAGAACCCGGCGATCCTGGATCCCTGGCGGATGCGATCGTGCGCCTTCGCGACACGCCGTCGGATGATCGCGATGCGATGGGAGAGCGCCTGCGCCGGTACGCCGAGGAGCGCCATGGCTTCGACGCGCTGGCGGCCTCGCTCGAGGACGTCCTCGCGGGCGTCGTCGCTCGAGCTCGAGCTGGGCAGGGAGCGTGAGCCACATCGCGGCGTCGGCGGTCGTCGAGCCAGGAGCGCAGGTGGCCGCGGACGCGACGATCTGGGACCTGACCCAGGTGCGGACCGGTGCCGTTGTCGGCGCAGGGTGCACCATCGGTCGCAACGTGTTCATCGACAGCGGCGTGGTGCTGGGACGCCACTGCAAGGTGCAGAACAACGCCCTGCTGTACTCGCCCGCCACGATCGGCGATGGCGTGTTCATCGGGCCTGGGGTGATCCTCACCAACGATCGCATCCCACGCGCGGTGGCGCCGTCCGGTTCGCTGCTCGGACCGGCCGACTGGTCGGGCGCAGGCGTCGCGGTCCGGGAAGGCGCATCGATCGGGGCCGGCGCCGTGGTGGTCGCCGGCGTGGAGATCGGGGCCTGGGCGCTCGTCGGGGCCGGCGCCGTGGTCGCCGCCGACGTGCCGTCGTTCTGCCTGGTGGTCGGCAACCCGGCGAGGCGGATCGCCTGGATCGGTCGGACCGGTGCGCGGCTCGAGCGCATCGACGCGGATACCTTGCGATGCCCAGCCACTGGCGCCGACTTCGCCGACCGTGGCGACCGCATCGAGGAGATCACGTGATCCGCATCGCCCAGCCGATGATCGGCGACGAGGAGCGGGCCGCGGTCGACGGCGTGCTCCGGTCGGGCGCACTGGCACAGGGCCCCGAGGTGGCGGCGTTCGAAGCGGAGTTCGGCTCCTGGGTGGAGGAGCGCCACTGCGTGGCGCTGAGCTCGGGCACCGCGGCGCTGCACCTGTCGCTGCTGGCGCTGGGGATCGGGCCCGGCGACGAGGTGATCGTTCCGTCGTTCACGTTCGCGGCGACGGCGAACGTCGTGGTGCTGGTGGGCGCAGTCCCGGTGTTCGCTGACATCCGACCCGACACCTTCTGCATCGATCCTGACCACGTGGCGGCGTTGGTGACCAGCCGCACGTCCGCCATCATGCCGGTGCACCTCTATGGCCACCCAGCGGCCATGCCCGAGCTGCGTGCCCTGGCGTCCGCCCGGGGCCTCGCCCTCATCGAGGACGCAGCCCAGGCCCACGCGGCCTCCCTCGATGGCACCCCCGCCGGAGCGTGGGGCGACGCTGCGGCGTTCAGCTTCTACCCGACGAAGAACATGACCACCGGCGAGGGCGGGATGGCTGTTTTCGCCTCGGCGGAGGCGGCGCACCGGGCTCGGCTGTTGCGGAACCAGGGGATGGAGCGCCAGTACGAGAACGAGGTGGCGGGCTACAACCTGCGCATGACGGACTTCGCAGCAGCGATGGGTCGCGTCCAGCTCAGCCGCCTCCCGGCGCTGACGGCCGCCCGCCGAGGCAACGCCCACCGACTGGCGGAAGGGCTCCGAGGCGCTGTGGTCGTCCCCACCGAGGCCGCGGGAGCGGTGCACGTGTTCCACCAGTTCACGGTCCGCACCGCCGATCGCGATGCCTTGGCCCAGCGGCTCGACGCTGCAGGCATCCAGGCTCGGGTGTACTACCCCACCCCCGTCCATCGCCTCCCGGCGTACGACCTGGTCCTTGACCTCCCGGAGACGGAGCGAGCCGTCGTCGAGGTGCTCTCGCTCCCGGTCGGTCCCCATCTGGGAGCCGACGAGGTGGAGCGGATCATCGAGGTGGTGCGATCGTGAGCACCCTTCGAGCAGGTGTCATCGGCCTCGGGATGATGGGCAGGCACCACGTCCGGGTGCTGCGGAGCCTCCCAGGGGTGGAGGTGGTCGGCGTGTGCGACCCGCTGGGCGATCCCCACGGCGTGGCCGGCGGTCTCCCCACGTGCACAGCGTTGGACGAGCTGCTGGCCATGGGCGTCGACGCCGTGGTCGTGGCCACCCCGACCGACGACCACCTCCCGGTGGGGCTGCAGCTGGCGGCCGCCGGGGTCCACGCGCTGATCGAGAAGCCCTTGGCGGCCGACGTGGCCTCAGGGCGCGAGCTGCTCGCTGCGTTCGCGAGCGCGGGGGTCCTCGCAGCGGTCGGGCACATCGAGCGCTTCAACCCCGCGATCCGGTCGCTGAAGGCCCGCCTCGGCGCGGGGGAGCTCGGGGACCTCTACCAGGTGGCCACCAGCCGCCAGGGGCCGTTCCCCGATCGGATCCGCGACGTCGGCGTCATCAAGGACCTCGCCACCCATGACATCGATCTCACCGCGTTCGCTGCCGGAGTGCCGTTCGCGACCGTCTCGGCACGCGTCGCACACCGGGCCGGCCGTCCCCACGAGGACCTGGTCGCGGCGGTCGGCTTCCTGGAGGACGGCACCGTGACCAACCACCTCGTGAACTGGTTGACCCCAATGAAGGAGCGCCGCATCGTGGTGACGGGAGATCGCGGGTGCTTCGTCGCTGACACCATCACCGCAGACCTCACCTTCTACGCCAACTCCAGCGTGCGGACAGAGTGGGACGCGATCGGGCGGTTCCGCGGCGTGTCGGAGGGGGACATGGTCCGCTACGCCATCCCGAAGCCCGAGCCGCTCGCGGTCGAGCTCGGCGGGTTCGTCGACGCGGTGCAGGGGCGGGGGGGAGAGATCGTGACTGCAGAGGAGGGGCTCGTCGCGCTGACGGTCGCCGAGGCCATCGGTCGCGCAGCGGCAGCGGGCACGGTCGAGGCGATCGAGAGGTGAACGTCACCGTCGTGGGCCTGGGCAAGATCGGGCTGCCGCTGGGGGTGCAGATCGCCAGCCGGGGCCACCGGGTCACCGGGCTCGACATCTCGGCGGAGGTGGTGGCGACGATCTCGGCCGGGGAGGCCCCGTTTCCCGGGGAGCCGGGGCTCGACGATCGCATCCGAGCAACCCTTGCTGACGGCACCTTCCGGCCCACGGTCGATGCGGCTGCCGCCGTGGCCGATGCCGACGTGGTCATCGTCGTGGTGCCGCTCGTCGTCGATGGCGACCGGAAGCCCGACTTCGGGCCGCTGGACGACGCGACCCGCGCCATCGGACCGCACCTGCGGGCGGAGGCGCTGGTGAGCTACGAGACCACGCTCCCGATCGGGACCACTCGAGAGCGGTTCACCCCGGCGCTGGAGGCCGCCTCGGGCCTGAAGGCGGGCAGCGAGCTCTTCGTCTGCCACAGTCCGGAGCGCGTCTCGAGTGGGCGGGTGTTCGCTGATCTGCGCCGCTATCCCAAGCTGGTCGGGGGCATCGACCCCGAGAGCGCTCGCCGAGCCGTCGAGTTCTACGCCTCGGCTCTCGACTTCGATCCGCGCGACGATCTCGGCCGAGCGAACGGCGTCTGGGACCTGGGCAGCGCCGAGGCCGCCGAGCTGGCCAAGCTGGCCGAGACGACCTACCGCGACGTGAACATCGCGTACGCCAACGAGCTCGCCTCCGTGGCCGAGCACTGGTCGCTCGATCTCCGCCCCGTGATCGAGGCGTGCAACAGCCAGCCCTTCAGCCACATCCACCAGCCCGGCATCTCGGTCGGCGGCCATTGCATCCCCGTCTACCCCCACTTCCTGCTCGCCGGTGCGCCCGACGCACGGCTCCCCGGCGTCGCCCGAGAGGTCAACCGAGCGATGCCGGCCCGTCACGTCGACCTGCTGCAGGAGCTGCTCGGCGGCTCGCTCGCAGGTCGTTCCGTCGTCGTTCTCGGGCTCGCCTACCGAGCGGGTGTCAAGGAGCACGCGTTCTCCGGTGCGTTCGACCTGGTCCGGGAGCTGGCCGAGCGTGACGCAGCGGTGACGGTCCACGACCCGATGTACCTCGACCACGAGCTCGTCGCCCTCGGGATGCGTCCGCACCGGCTCGGTGATGAGGTCGAGGGCGTGATCCTGCACACGGCTCACGCCGACTACCTGGCACTGACCGCTCGGGAGATGCCAGGGATGCCAGCGGCCGTCGACGGCCGCGGCGTCCTCGGCGAGGTCAGCTGGGCTCGAGCGGTGCGCGGCCTGGGGCACTGACGGAGCCGCCTGCCAGGTGGCGCCTCAGCGACCGCCAGGCCAGCGCGGTGCCCACGACGGATCCGAGCGCGAGCCCGAGCAGGGCGCCTGCGGCTTCAAACAGGACCGCACCCCCGGTCAGGAGCCCGAGCGCTAGCGGTGCCTCGAGCAGGCGCGCTCGAGCGAGGTCGCGAGGCTCCCCGATCGCTCGGAGCCCGACCATCGGGACCCCGGACAGCGCGACCGCCGCGGCGTAGGTGGCGTACGCGGGCGCCAGGTCTCGCGCCGAGGACCAGGTGTCGCCAAGGAGCAGCTCGCCCAGCGAATCGGGGAGGACGAGCACCATCGCTGCGGTGGCGGCGACGACCGCCAGGAGCCCCATCCCGATCCGTCGAAGCCCGCGAGTCCAGGCGGCCGGCGAACGCGGCGTCGAGCGAAGGGACCGGACGAGCGCGGGCCGGGTGCCGAGGAGGACCACGGAGTACGGCCCGAAGAGCGTCTCGATGCTGCGCATCGCCCCCGCCGCAGCCGTGGAGACGATCGTTGCGACGAGGAGGTAGGCGCCCTGGACCACGCCGTGGATGGCGCCGTACTCGACGAGGAACTGCGAAGCCGTCCCGGCCCTCGTGGCCAGCCACCTCCGCCCGCCCGTCGGTCGGACGCCGAAGGTCGCCAGTGCGACGAGTGCTGCGACGACCCCACCGATCAGCCAGGTGGCGATCGCCAGCTCGAGGGTGATCTCGGTGAGGGCAGCAACAGCGACGGAGCACACAAGCTGCACCCCGATCCAGACGGCATCGAGCGTGGCTGCTCGGGCGGCTCGGCCGCGCCCGACCGAGAGGTAGCGGGCGACGTCCTGGACGCAGAGCGCGGGGAGGCAGCCGGCCACGATCAGGAAGCTCGTCTGTGCTCCAGGTCCGGCGAGCATCCCCGCCCCAAGGCACACCAGCCCTCCGACGACCCCGATCAGGGCGGCAGCGTGCAGCGCTCCCGCTGGAGAGCCTCCGGCCTCGTCGAGGGCGATCAGCGGTTCGGCGACCAGCGCCCGGGTGATGGCCACGGTCAGCCGGTACAAGGCGATCACGAGGGCAAGGGTCCCGAGCTGGGCCGGCGAGGTGCTCTGTGCGGCGATCACGACCAAGAGCGCGTTGCTGAGCGCGGAGAGGACCTGCCCCCCGGCGGACCACCCGAGCTCGCCGTGTCGCCCGAGCGCTCGCACGGCTGTCAGCGGTCCAAGGCGGAGGAGCGGCGATACACCGCTCCCAGCCAGACGCGCGACCGGGCCCGTGGCAGGAGGCGCTTGAGGGATCCGCCATCGATCGACGGCTGGCCGGCGGCAGCCTCGAGGTCGCCGACCCCGCACTGGGGGCAGATGGGCGCGCCCTGTCGTCGCACGAGGCCTGCTCGCTCGGCTGCGGTGGCGAGCCACCACGGGTACCAGACGCCGCGTGGTCCGAGCTCGCACGTGCGCACCAGATCGAAGCCAGGCACGAGGTCGGCCATCGTGGTGGCGTTGAAGGACCGCAGGTGCTGGAACCGGTTGAAGCGACAGCCGCAGGCCGGGCAGGTCACGCGGGCCCGGCGGCGGTCCTCAGCATGCGGCACCGTGATGACGACGTACCGTCGGGCCACCCGGCCCAGCTCGGCGAGGGTCGAGCGGTAGACCCGTTCGGGGAGGTGCTCGATGACCTCGCAGATCGTGACGCAGTCGACGGCGCCACCGCAGGCGGGGACGAGGTCCACCGAGCCGACGATGCGGGGCTGGGCAACGTGGCCGATCGCCGATCGGCTCCGCTCGACCGCCGTGGTCACGAGCTCGGGGCGAGCCTCGGCGAGGGCGTGGAGGAGCGCGCCGTCGCCAGCCCCGAGATCGAGGAGGGTCGCCACATCGCGCGGGATGAGGTCGACCGTCTCGGCGATCCGCTGGGCGTGGGGCCCGCTGGCCGCGCTGCCGCCCCAGAGGTCGTCCTGCTCGAAGTACTCGGCCTCGGCCATGGGCCGACCGTACCCTGGGGCCGGTGGGGCGACGGCGGACCGCCTAGACGATCTCGAGCATCCGCTGGAGGGCCACCTTGGCCCACTCGGTGGTGTCGGGGTCGACCGTGATGCGGTTGACCACCTCGCCCTCGACGAGGTTCTCCAGGACCCAGCACAGGTGCGGGGCGTCGACGCGGAACATGGTGGAGCACGGGCAGATCAGCGGGTCGAGGGAGACGACGGTCTTGTCGGGCGTCTCGTCGTTCAGCCGGTTGACCAGGTGGATCTCGGTGCCCACGGCGATGGTCGACCCGGCCGGCGCCTCGTTCACGGCCCGGATGATGAAGTCGGTCGAGCCCACCTGGTCGGCCAGCTGGCACGTCTCGTAGCGGCACTCGGGGTGGGTGATCACGATGCCGTCGGGGTGCTCGGCCCGGAAGGCCTCGATGTGCTCGGGCAGGAAGCGCTGGTGCACCGAGCAGTGGCCCTTCCACAGCAGGAGCGTGGCGTCCTTGCAATCGGCCTCGCTGAGCCCGCCCCGCTCGAAGCGGGGGTTCCACAGCCGCATGTCGTCGAGGCCGTAGCCCATGGCCAGGCCGGTGTTGCGGCCCAGGTGCTGGTCGGGGAAGAACAGCACCTTGTCGCCGCTCCCGGTGGCACCGACCGACTCCTTGCCGGCCCGCAACCCCTTGCCGAGCGCCCACTCGAGGATCGCCCGAGCGTTGGTGGACGTGCAGACGGCCCCGCCGTTGCGACCCACGAAGGCCTTCAGGGCGGCCGAGGAGTTCATGTAGGTGATGGGGATCACCCGGCTGATGTCGGTCACGGCGGCCAGGGCCTCCCACGCCTCCTCCACCTCGTCGAGGTCGGCCATGTCGGCCATGGAGCACCCGGCGTTCAGGTCGGGGAGGATGACCTGCTGGTGGTCGCCGGTGAGGATGTCGGCCGACTCGGCCATGAAGTGCACGCCGCAGAACACGATGAACTCGGCCTGGTCGTGCTCCTGCGCCAGCACGGAGAGGCGGTAGCTGTCGCCGCGCGCGTCGGCGTGGCGGATCACCTCGTCGCGCTGGTAGTGGTGGCCCAGGATGAACACCCGGTCGCCGAGGGCGGCCTTGGCGGCGATGATCCGGGCATCGAGCTCCTCCGGGGACGCCCCGGTGTAGCGCTCGTCGAGCTGTCCCTGAAGTCTCAGCATGTTGTCGGGTCCCTCCACGGGTGGGGGTTCCGGTTGGTGAACGGCGGGGACAGCCCGGTCGCCTCTCCCGCGGGGTTGTCGTCCCCGGAACTCGATATGTCGCCGGATACCGGGCCGGCGCTCGCAGCGTAGCGGCCCATCGTGGCTCGTCGGCGCGCCCGCGCGGTCTAGCGTGGGCACCAAGTGCTGGGACGCCGAGGTGCGGCTGCCCGGGGCACCTGGATCGGGCGGTCCTCTGCGCTCGGGGCTTCGCCGAAGAGATCGACAAGGGGCGACCGGAGTGGCCCGTTCGCGCTGCTGCTGGGGGCTCTTGCCGCCCTGCCGAGCATCGTCCACGCCGTGCGGGGTCCGGACCTCATCCACGACGACTTCCGCGTGGCGCTCGACTTCCAGCGCTCCGGGGTGCTGGGCGGGCTCCACCACCTCGCCTTCGAGGCGCCGGCCCGTCCGGGCTCGGCGCTGCACTACCTCGCCGCCTACGAGGGCATCGGCGACCACCCGGTCCTCCAGGTGCTCCTGCTCGGCCTGCTGAACGCCGCCGTCGCCATCGGGGTCTGGCTGGTGGGCCGGGAGCTGATCCCTCCGGAGGTGGCGGCGTGGGCGGCGCTCCTGTTCGCTGTCGCTCCGAACCGGGGAGCGGCGCGGCTGTGGGTGAACATCGGGCCATATCTCACGGCGATGGTGCTGGTGCTCCTGGCTGCGTGGCTGCTGCTGGTCGCCGACCGGGTGGTGGCCGGCTCGCTCCTGCTGGCCGCCGGGGTCCTCACCTACGAGGGGGTGGCGCTGCTCGCCCTGCTGGTGATCGGCGGCTGGTGCGTCCGCCATCAACGGTCACTGGCCCACGGGGTCGCCGTCGCGATCGGCCCGGCGACCGCTGCGGCGCTCCTCTACCTGCTGTCGCCCAAGCACGACTACCCGAGCACGCGACCGTTCGCGAACGCCTGGTCGGTGCTCCCCGCACAGATCGGGACCGGCTTCTGGGGGTCGCCGACCCTCGGAGCGATCGGTGGCGTCCTCCTCATCACCGCAGTCCTCCTCGCTCTGGCGGGGTTGCTCGAGCGCTTCCTCCATGGCGACGTCACCACGGGGCACCAGGTCCTCGGTGGCGTCGCCGTGGCCGCGGCCGGGGCCTTCCCGTTCCTCGTCGCGGGTCTGGTGTTCGGGACCGAGGGGATCGCCGAGCGCCACAACGTCGTTGCGAGCGTCGGTGTGTGCGTGGTCCTGGCCGCTCTCGTCGCCGGCCTGCAGCGCTCGGTCGGCCGTTGGGGGGTGGCGGTCGGGGCCGGGGTGGTCGGCATCCTCCTGGCCGCCAGCTGGGCGGACGTGGAGCGCTATGGCGAGTCGGTCCGTGAGGGGGAGGAGCTGGTGGCCCAGCTCACCGATCGACTGGAGCCACCATCCGACCGGAGGGTGATCGTCGTGCCGGCCCTGCCGCACACCGATGGCGTGGCCCAGTTCATCCACCAGGCCGACCTCGGGCTGGCCCTCCAGTACCGGGACGATCCGCGCTGGCGGGTCTCGATGCCGAGCCGCCCGGAGGACTGCCGGGTGCTGACCGACGACGACCCTCGCGACCTGGTGATCTACGACCGCGTCCTCGACCGCTTCTACGAGGAGCTGCCCGACGAGCGCTGCGGGATGCTCGACCCCTGACGGTCGGGGCGGAGCAGGTGGACGACGATGGCCAGGCCGGCGATCGTCGAGACGACCACGGGCCAGGTGGCGCCCCGACCGGTGAAGACGTTGGTCGCCAGCTCTCCGTCGCGCAGGTGCAGCAGCCAGTCGCGCAGGGCCGGCGCGATGGGGTCGGTGATCGTGGCGGCCGTCATCGCCACCACGCCGATGGCCGTGGTCCCGATCCCCAGCACCGGGTAGCGGCGCCACGCCTCCGCCAGCGGGAGGGCCAGCAAGGGCAGTGCAGGGATGAGGTAGCGCGGCCCCGGTGAGTCCCCGCCGATGCCGTCGATGCCGGTGGAGAGCGCCAGCATCAGGGCGAACCCGGCCAGCGCCACGACGGCATCGCGCCGCATCCGAGCGGTGCCCGACTGCAGGGCCAGCGCGCACCCGGCGAAGGCGAGCAGCATGATCGGGGTGAGCACGAAGAGGCCTCGACCGCCGAACAGGGCTCGGGCGATCTCGTCGAGCTGCGGCACCTCGAGGTTGTAGACGCCGAGCGCTCCCTCGCCCTGGAAGTTGGGGAGGTGGCCCTGGTACGACACCTCGAAGGGGTCCTCGAAGACGAGCCAGTTGTAGAGCATCAGGGGGAGGGTCCCCACCACCGTGCCGACCGAGAGGGCCGCCGCGCTCCGCAGGTGGCGCGCCTGGGTGAGGAGGAAGAGCACGGCCAGCGCGGCCACCGAGTACTCGACGCCGATGCCGAGCCCGAGGCACAGCCCGGCCAGGCCGGCCTCCCGCAGCCCGGACCCGTCGCGGCGCAGCAGCTGCCAGGCCGCGGCCACCAGCAGCGCTGCGAGCACGTGGGCGAAGAGGAGGCTCGAGAACGGCAGCAGCGTCGTGCCGAAGGCCATCGCCGCCGCCACGGGGGTGGCGACGTCCGGGTGCTCGACCGCCACCATCCGCCGGGTGAGCCACGCCAGGGCGATCGCCGGCACCAGCGACGACCACACGGTCACCCACCACAGCCCGAGGTGGCGCCCGTCGAGCAGGGCGTCGACGCCCCGCTCCTCCCACCCCGCCGGGAAGGCGTCGCCACCGGCGAGCCGGAACAGGGCGTACGGCGGGGCAGCCCCGAGCGGCTGGTACGGCGCCTTGTCGGAGTAGAGGTGGTCGCGGTAGCGGGCCTGGTCGATGCCGATGAGGGACTCGTAGCGGTCGAGCTCGAGCGTCCGGTCGTCGACGGCGGCGACGGTGAGCAGGTACCGAGAGGCCGGCTGCGAGCTCCACTCCTGGATGAGGGGCCCGATGAGCACCAGCAGCCCGAGCGCGAGGAGGAGGTCGGCGCGCCGACCCGAGCGGGGGGCGCGGGGTGCTCGGTCAGCCACCCTGCGATGTCTACCAACTCCTCGCCGGCTGGCATGGGAGCCGCCGCCCGTGTCCCTATCCTCCAGCGTGATGGTGCAACGTCCGCCTGCTGGCACGATCCCCGACGCGCCTGGCTCCTACCAGTTCAAGGACGCCGACGGCCGCGTGGTCTACGTCGGCAAGGCCCGGTCGCTGCGCCAGCGCCTGAACAACTACTTCCAGAAGCACCTGCCGCCGCGCACGGCCGCCATGGTGGAGGTGGCCGAGACGGTCGAGTGGATCCAGGTCCGCAACGACGTCGAGGCCCTCATGCTGGAGAACACGCTCATCAAGAGCCACCAGCCGCGGTTCAACGTGCGCCTGCGCGACGACAAGAGCTACCCGTTCCTGGCCGTCACGGTCGGCGACGAGTGGCCCCGCCCGATGGTGATGCGGGGCAAGAAGCGCAAGGGGGTCCGCTACTTCGGCCCCTACGGCCAGGCCTACGCCATCCGGGAGACGCTCGACCTGCTGCTGCGCACCTTCCCGCTGCGCACCTGCTCCGACAACAAGTTCGGCCAGCACCAGCGCCTCGGGCGGCCGTGTCTGCTGTTCCACATCGAGAAGTGCTCGGGGCCCTGCGTCGGGGAGGTGGAGAAGGCCGACTACGACCGTCTCACCCAGGAGCTGCTCGACTTCCTCGACGGCGAGACCGACGGCGTGGTGCGCGAGCTCGAGCGTCGCATGCGTGATGCCGCCGAGCACCTCGAGTTCGAGCAGGCGGCGCGTCTGCGCGACCGCCTCACGAGCGTCCAGAAGGCCATCGAGAAGCAGCAGATGGTGGCCGACCGCTCCGAGGACTTCGACGTGCTCGGCATCGCCGACGACGAGCTCGAGGCCGCCGTGCAGGTGTTCTTCGTGCGCAAGGGGCGGGTGGTCGGGCGCAAGGGCTTCATCGTCGACAAGGTGGAGGACCTCACCGCCGGCGAGCTGGTGAGCAGCGTGGTGGAGCGGCTGTACGACGATCCGCCCCAGGGCATCCCCAAGGCCGTGCTGGTGCCGGTGGAGGCCGACGACACGCCGCTCTACGAGGAGTGGCTGACCTCGATCCGGGGGTCCAAGGTGACGGTCCGGGTGCCGCAGCGAGGCGAGAAGCGGGAGCTGCAGGAGACCGTGACCCGCAACGCCCGGGAGGAGTTCGTGCGCCATCGCCTCAAGCGGGCGGCCGACCACAACAGCCGGGCCAAGGCCCTCAACGAGCTGCAGGACCACCTGGGCCTGCCCGAGGCCCCGCTGCGCATCGAGTGCTACGACATGAGCCACATCCAGGGCAGCGACTACGTGGGCTCCATGGTCGTGATGGAGGACGGGCTGCCCAAGAAGTCGGAGTACCGCCGGTTCAAGATCCAGGGCGACCAGGGCAACGACGACTTCGCCGCCATGGAGCAGGTCCTCACCCGGCGGCTCACCGCCTACCTGATCGAGCGCGAGCGTCCCATCACCGAAGGTCCCGGCAAGTTCTCCTACCCGCCCCAGCTGCTCCTCGTCGACGGCGGCAAGGGCCAGCTCGGGGTGGCCATCCGCGTCGTCGAGCAGCTCGGGCTCGCCGACGAGATCCCCGTGGCGTCGATCGCCAAGCAGTTCGAGGAGGTCTTCGTGCCCGGCCAGGCCGACCCGATCCTGCTGCCTCGGCAGTCGGAGGCGCTCTACCTGCTCCAGCGCATCCGCGACGAGTCCCACCGCTTCGCCATCACGTACCACCGCCAGCTGCGGGCGAAGCGCATGACGAAGAGCGTGCTCGACGACGTGCCGGGGCTGGGGGAGACGCGCCGGAAGCGGCTGGTGAAGGAGCTGGGCGGGGTCACGGCCGTGAAGCGGGCCTCGTTGGAGGAGCTGCAGGCGCTGCCCTGGCTGCCCGACGCCGTCGCCCAGGCCATCCACGACAAGGTCCACAAGGTGGCGAGATGAGCGACGATCCCGACGGCCTGTGGGAAGCGCACGCAGGGTGGTGGCAGGACGGGTTCACCGACGGCGCCGACCCGGAGTACGAGGAGCAGATCCTGCCCTTGGCCGCGCTGCACCTGGCGGGGGCCCGTCGGGTGCTCGACGTCGGCTGCGGTGAGGGCCAGGTGGCGCGCCTCGCCATCGCTGGGGGCGCCGTGACGGCCGTCGGCGTCGACCCGACCTGGGCCCAGGTGGCGGTGGCGGCCGAGCGCGGCGGGGGAGCGGCCTATGGGCGCGCGGGCGCCGCCGAGCTCCCCTTCGCCGACGGCGCCTTCGACGCCGTCGTGGCCTGCCTGGTGTTCGAGCACATCCGCGACGTCGACGCCGCCATCGCCGAGGTGGCCCGGGTGCTCCAGCCCGGGGGCCGGTTCCTGTTCTTCCTGAACCACCCGCTGCTCCAGACCCCCAACAGCGGCTGGATCGACGACCAGGTGCTCGATCCGCCGGAGCAGTACTGGCGCATCGGTGACTACCTGCTCGAGGACGAGACGATCGAGGAGGTGGAGAAGGACGTGTTCATCCCGTTCATCCACCGCCCGCTGTCCCGGTACCTCAACGCCCTGGCCGACAACGGCCTGCTCCTCCAGCGGATGGAGGAGCCGGCCCCGCCGCCGGGGTTCCTGGCCCGCGCCAGCGAGTACGCCGCCGCGGCGACCATCCCCCGCCTGCTCTTCCTGCGCACGGAGAAGGCGGTGGAGGTTCGCGCCTAGCCTCGACCGGGCATGAGCGAGTTCGTGGTGATCACCGGGATGTCGGGGGCGGGGCGGTCGCAGGCGGCGAACGAGCTCGAGGACCTCGGGTGGTTCGTCATCGACAACCTGCCGTCGGAGCTGATCCCGAAGGTGGTCGAGCTGGTGCAGTCGCCCGGGTCCTCCACGCCTCGGGTGGCGCTGGTGGTGGGCGTCGGCGCCCACGAGGGCGAGCTCCTCCCGGCGCTGGCGGCGCTGCGGGCCTCCGGCGGACGGGTGCGGCAGCTGTTCCTCGAGGCGGGCACCGAGGTGCTGGTGCGCCGCTACGAGGGGTCGCGGCGGCGGCACCCGCTGGCCGGTCCGGGCGAGGGCCTGGCCGAGGCCATCGAGCGGGAGCGGGCGATCCTCGAGCCGGTTCGGGCCGAGGCCGACGTGCTGGTCGACACCAGCTCGCTCAACGTGCACGAGCTCCACGACCGCATCGTCGGCCTCTTCGGCGGCGACGAGCCCCACGGCGGCATGCAGACGCGGGTGGTGTCGTTCGGCTACAAGCACGGCCTGCCCGTCGACGTCGACCTCGTGCTCGACTGCCGCTTCCTGCCCAACCCGCACTGGGTGGAGGACCTGCGCCCCAAGACCGGGCTCGACGACGCTGTGCGGCGCTACGTGCTCGAGCAGGAGGAGGCGGGCGACTTCCTCCGCCACCTCGAGGGGCTGCTGGGCCTCCTGCTGCCGGCCTACGTGGCCGAGGGCAAGTCGTACCTGACCATCGCCTTCGGCTGCACCGGGGGGCGGCACCGCTCCGTCGCCATCGCCGAGCAGGTGGCCGCCATCCTGCGGGGCCAGGGGATCGTGCCCGCCGTGGTGCACCGGGACATCGAGAAGTGAGGCCCCCCTCCCAGGTGGTGGCCCTCGGCGGGGGGCACGGGCTGGCCGTGTCGCTGCAGGCCATCGCGCCGTGGGCCGACCACGTCACGGCGGTGGTGTCGACGGCCGACGACGGCGGGTCCACCGGCCGCCTGCGCGAGAGCTGGGACGTGCCCGCCCTGGGCGACGTGCGCCGCTGCCTGGCCGCCCTGGCCGACGGCAACCGCCTCTGGCCGCGGGTGCTCGAGCGCCGCTTCGACGCCGGCGAGCTGAGCGGCCACGCCGTGGGCAACCTGCTCCTGCTGGCGCTCACCGAGGAGCTGGGCGACCTGCAGTCGGCCTGCGACGAGGTGGCCCACACCTGCGGGATCGACCTGCGCCAGGCGCGCGTGGTGCCCGTGACCGACGACGCCGTGGTGCTGTTCGGGCGCACGGCCGACGGGCAGGTCGTCGAGGGCCAGGTGGCGGTGGCCAGCACGCCGGGCATCGACGACGTGTGGGTGTCGCCGGGGTCCACCGCGGCGTCGAACCTCGCCATCGAGGCCATCCGCGCCGCCGACCTCGTGGTGCTGGGGCCAGGGTCGCTGTTCACCAGCCTGCTGGCGACGGCGGTGGTGGGCGACGTCCGCAAGGCGCTGGCCGACACCGCCGCCCGGGTGGTCTACGTCAGCAACCTGCAGGCCGAGGAGTGCGAGGCGCAGGGCTACGACCTGGCCGCCCACGTCGCCGCCCTCACCCGCCACGACGTGCCCGTCGACGTGGTGCTGGCCCACACTGGCGCCGAGCTCGACTGCCCGCCGGGGCTGGAGCTGGTGACCGCCGAGCTCGCCGACGAGCAGGGCCAGGCCCACGACACGACGGCGCTGGGCAGCGCCATCGCCCGCCTCGGGCGCTGAGCGCTCCGGCGGCCCCTGCCAGAATGGAACCTCGGCCCCCGATCTGCTCGGATGGCCTCGATCTCGATCATCAACTCTGAGGAGCATCACACGATGAGCATCCGTGTCGGCATCAACGGATTCGGTCGCATCGGCCGCAACTTCCTCCGTGCGGCCAAGCAGCGGGGGGCCGACATCGACTTCGTCGCCGCCAACGACCTCGGCTCCAAGGAGCTGATGGCGCACCTCATGAAGTACGACTCCATCCTCGGCACCTGGGACGCCGACGTGGCGCTGACCGACGACGGCATCAGCGTCGACGGCGACGAGATCAAGATCCTGGCCGAGCGCGACCCCAAGGCCCTGCCGTGGGGCGACCTCGGCGTCGACATGGTGATCGAGGCCACCGGCATCTTCTCCGCCAAGGAGCAGGCGTCGATGCACCTCGAGGCCGGGGCGCCGTTCGTGATCGTGTCGGCCCCCTCGGCCGGTGCCGACGCCACCTTCGTGGTGGGCGTCAACGACGACACCTTCGACCCCGTTACCCACAAGGTGGTGTCCAACGCCTCCTGCACGACCAACTGCTTCGTGCCGATGGTCAAGGTGCTCGACGACGCCTTCGGCGTGCAGAAGGGCCTCATGACCACCATCCACGCCTACACCGGCACCCAGGCCGTGGTGGATGGCCCCAGCAAGGACCTCCGCGAGGCCCGTGCCGCCGCCATCAACATCATCCCGTCGAGCACCGGTGCCGCTCGGGCCACCAGCCTCGTGCTCGAGGCCATGAAGGGCCGCCTCGACGGCACCTCGCTGCGGGTGCCCGTGCCCGACGGCTCGATCACCGACTTCACGGCCATCCTCGACAAGGACGTCACCGTCGACGAGGTGAACGAGGCCTTCCGGGCCGCCGCCACCGACGGCCCGATGAGCAAGGTGCTCGTCTACAACGAGGCCCCCATCGTGAGCAGCGACATCGTGGGCTCGCCGGCCTCGTGCACCTTCGACGCCCCCATCACGATGGCCATGGGCAACCTGGTGAAGGTGATGGGCTGGTACGACAACGAGTGGGGCTACTCCAACCGCCTGGTCGACCTCATCGAGATCACCGGCACCAAGCTCAAGGCCTGACGCAGCGGTGACCACCGTCCCGGTCCTGGAGGACCTGCTGCCCCTCGAGGGCAAGCGGGTCCTCCTGCGGGCCGACTTCAACGTGCCCGTCCACGACGGCCAGATCACCGATGACCTGCGCATCAAGGCCGCCCTGCCCACCATCGCCTGGTTGCAGGAGCACGGCGCCACGGTGGTGGCCTGCACCCACTTCGGCCGCCCGAAGGGCCAGCCCGACCCGAAGTACGACGTCGCTCCCATCCGGGCCCGCCTGGCCGAGCTGGCGCCCGGCGTGGAGCTGCTCGACAACCTGCGCTTCGACGCGGGGGAGGAGGGCAACGACCCCGCCTTCACGGCTCGCCTCATCGAGGGCTTCGACGCCTACGTCAACGACGCCTTCGGCGCCTCGCACCGGGCGCACGCCTCGATCGTGGGCCCGCCGCAGCACCTGCCGAGCGCGGCCGGCCGCCTGCTGGCCAAGGAGGTGGAGGTGCTGGGCGGGCTGCGCTCGCAGCCGAACCGGCCCTTCGTGGCCGTGCTGGGCGGGTCGAAGGTCAGCGACAAGCTCAAGGTGATCGAGGCCCTCCTCGAGGTGGCCGACGAGGTCCTCATCGGTGGGGGCATGTGCTTCACCTTCCTGAAGGCCCAGGGCCACCAGGTCGGCTCGTCGCTGTGCGAGGACGACATGGTCCCCACCTGCAAGGCCCTGCTCGACGCCGGCGCGGCCATCCGGCTCCCGTCCGACGTCACGGCCCTCGGGCCGGGCGGGGAGATCGGCAACCCGGCGGCGGGTGGCGACGTGCGCCAGCTCGGCGTCAACGTGCCCGACGGCTGGATGGGCCTCGACATCGGCCCCGGCTCCTCGGCCGACTTCGCCGACGCCGTGCTCGACGCCCGCACCGTGTTCTGGAACGGCCCGATGGGCGTGTTCGAGGACCCGCGCTTCGAGGCCGGCACCCGCACCCTCGCCGAGGCGGTGGCCGACAGCCACGCCTTCACGGTGGTCGGTGGGGGAGACTCCGCTGCCGCGGTGGCCCAGTTCGGCCTGGCGAGCCGCATCGATCACATCAGCACCGGCGGTGGCGCCTCGCTCGAGCTCCTCGAGCTCGGCGACCTGCCCGGCCTGGCTGCCCTACGAGGAGAGTGGACCGCATCGTGAGCACCCCCGCCCGCAAGCCGCTGATCAGCGGCAACTGGAAGATGCACCACAACCACTTCGAGGCGCTCCAGCTGGTGCAGAAGCTGAGCTACCTCATCACCGCCGAGGACCACGAGGCGGTGGAGGTGTCGGTCCACCCGCCCTTCACCGACCTGCGCACCGTGCAGACCTACTTCATCAGCGAGAAGGAGCCGATCCCGATCGCCCTCGGCGCCCAGCACTGCCACTTCGAGGACAAGGGTGCCTTCACCGGCGAGGTGTCGCCCGGGATGCTGGCCAAGCTCGACGTGCGCTACGTGATCGCCGGCCACTCCGAGCGGCGGGAGGTGTTCGGCGAGACCGACGAGCTGGTCAACCAGAAGGTGCGCGCCATCCTCAAGGCCGGCATGACCCCGATCCTGTGCTGCGGCGAGACGCTCGAGGAGCGAGAGGCGGAGGCCACCGAGGCCAAGGTCACCGCGCAGGTGGAGGCCGGGCTGTCCGGGCTCACCAAGGACCAGGTGGCCGGGTTGGTCATCGCCTACGAGCCGATCTGGGCGATCGGCACCGGCCGCACCGCCAGCAGCGACGACGCCCAGAGCGTCTGCGCCGTGGTGCGCCAGGTGGTGTCGGCCGGGTTCGGCGCGGCGGCCGCCGACGCCGTGCGGATCCAGTATGGCGGGTCGGTGAAGCCCACCAACGCCGCCGAGCTCATGGGCCAGCCCGACATCGACGGGGCCCTCGTCGGCGGCGCCAGCCTCGACGCCGACGACTTCGCCCGGATCGTCCAGTACCGCCTGTAGACCCCACATCGCGTCACCCTTCCGTCACGAAGTCGACGCAGAAGGGTTACCCCGGGGGGCGTCGCTGTGCGATCCGTCCACCGGCGCCTTCCGGTTTGTGCGATCTGTGCAGCCCGAAGGCCGTTCCGAGCGGTTCTGCGCGCCCGATCGCGTAACACTCGGCACGGGTTGTCCACCGCGGCTGGGAAAGGCTGGGCACCTGCGCCTACGATCGCCCACCGTCGAGGTCGCGCCGTGGTACGGTCTCGCCCCGTTCGGCAGGGGAGGCCAACTCGGGTCTCCTCTGGCGCACACCGCCACCGGGTGGTGCATCCATGGGCCCACCCCACCGGCGTCCTGACCATGTCCTGAGGAGGATCCCCTTTGATTCGTAACCGACGGTTGCTGGCGTTGATCGCCATGCTCCTCGGCTTCTCGCTCGTCGCCGCTGCCTGTGGCAGTGACGACGACGACGATGCCGGCGAGGACCCCGAGACCACCGAAGCCACCGACGGCGGCGAAGACATCCCGGAGGGCGGCGATCTCGTGATCGGCGCCGAGCAGGAGCCCGACTGCGTCGACTGGATCTCCAGCTGCGCCGGGGCGTCCTGGGGCTACTGGACGATGGGCGTCACCACGATGCCGCGTGCCTTCGACGCCGTGAAGGATGGCGATGTCTGGACCTACGTGCCCAGCATCCTGCTCGACGGTGAGCCGGTCCTCGAAGAGGATCCGCAGACCGTGACCTACACGATCAGCGAAGACGCCGTCTGGAGCGATGGCACCCCGATCACCTCCACGGACTTCAAGTACACGTGGGAGCAGATCACGACCGGTGAGGACATCTACGACACCACCGGCTACGCCAACATCTCCGACGTCGACGACAGCGATCCCAAGGTCGCCGTGGTGACCTTCGAGACCAACTTCGCCGGCTGGCGAGGCCTCTTCGGTGGCGGCTACGGCATCTACCCCTCGCACCTCCTCGAGGGTGAGGACCGCAACGCCACCATGGCCAACGGCTACGACTTCTCCGGTGGGCCCTGGCTCATCGAGGAGTGGAACAAGGGCGTCGAGATCGTCCTCGTCCCGAACGACGCCTACTGGGGCGACGTGCCGAAGCTCGACAGCGTGACCTTCCGCTTCGTCACCGACACCGCCGCCGAGTTCCAGGCGTACCAGGGTGGCGAGGTCGAGGCCATCTACCCGCAGCCCCAGCTCGACGTGGTCGACGCCATCAACGCCGGCATCGACGGCAACAGCTCCTTCACCGCCGAGACCGGCAACATCGAGGCGCTGTGGATGAACAACGCGGAGTTCCCGTTCGACTCGGTCGCCGTGCGCCAGGCCTTCGCCTTCAGCCTCGACCGTGACGCCGTGGTGGAGGCCCTCTTCGGTGGCCTCGACATCACCGAGGCCTCGCAGTCGCTGAACCCGCCGATCATGGCGCAGTACACCGACGTCGAAGCCTTCTCCGACTACGTGCTCGACCTCGACCAGGTCGACACCCTCATGACCGGCGACGGTTGGGAGAAGAACGGCGCTGGCTTCTGGGAGAAGGACGGCCAGCAGGCCGACATCGAGTTCATCACGACGGCCGGCAACGCCCGTCGCGAGCTCACCCAGCAGGTGGTGCAGGAGCAGGCTGCCGAGGCCGGCTTCAACATCACCATCGCCAACCAGGAGGCGGGCACCTTCTTCGGTGAGACCCTCCCGAACGGCGACTACCAGCTGGGCCTCTACGCCCAGGTGCTGACCACGCTGGATCCCAGCCTGTGCAACCTGTTCTGCTCGAAGAACATCCCCTCCGAGGAGAACGACTTCACCGGCCAGAACTGGCAGCGGGCCAACGTGCCCGAGGTCGATCCGCTCCTCGAGACCGTCGACAACAGCCTCGACGAGGAAGAGCGCTCGGCTGCGGGCAAGGAGGCCGACGCCATCCTGGCGGAGAACGTCGTGTCCCTCCCGCTCGACCCGCTCCCCAACATCCTGCTGTGGAGCGACGACATCCTCGGCCCGGTCGAGGACAACCCGGTGCTCGGGCCGTTCGCCATGATGCACCTGTGGGGCCTGGCCGGCTGAGGCCGAACAGACCGCACGTGATGTGACGTGACGTGGGGGCCCGGCGATCGGCCGGGCCCCCACCACGTTCCCCGCCCGCTGCTCCCCACCCTGGTGACTGCATGCTCGTCTATGTGATCCGGCGGATCCTGATCTCGATCCCCGTCGTGCTCCTGGCGTCGTTCCTCCTGTTCGCCTTCGTGCGGGAGACCTTCGACCCGACGGCCCGGCTCCGCAACGTGCGGGACCCAGCGGTCATCGCCCGGGAGACGGAGCGGCTCGGGCTCAACGACCCGGTGCACATCCAGTACGGCAAGTGGCTGGGCGAGTTCGCCCAGGGCGACTGGGGCGAGAGCGCCCGCACCCGCGAAGACGTCACCGACATGACCAAGCGGGCGTTCTGGAACACGCTCCAGCTCATCTTCTGGGGCATCCTCGTGTCGGCCGTCCTCGCCGTCTCCATCGGCGTCTACTCCGCCGTCAAGCAGTACTCGATACCCGACTACGTCTTCACCGGGCTCAGCTACCTGGCCATCGCCATGCCACCGTTCTGGTTCGGGCTGATCGCCATCAACGTCTTCGCCTTCAAGAGCCAGGACTGGTTCGGGTTCAGCGAGCCGCCGGTCTTCTTCGTGGGGCTCCACTCGGCCCGCCAGAGCGGGTTCGACATGGACTACCTCAAGCACCTGATCCTGCCGGTCATGACGCTCAGCGTGCAGATCGTCGGCTCGTGGAGCCGCTTCCAGCGCTCCGCCATGCTCGACGTCCTCAACGCCGACTACATCCGCACGGCCCGGGCGAAGGGCGTGCCCCGCCGCCAGGTCATCTTCAAGCACGGGGTGCGCAACGCGCTCATCCCGCTCGTCACGGTGATGGCGGTCGACATCGGCCTGCTCTTCGGCGGCCTGATCATCACGGAGTCGATCTTCTCGGTGCCCGGCATGGGCCGGATGTTCATCCAGGCGCTGCTGCAGGGCGACGTCGCCGTGCTCGAGGCCTGGCTCATCGTGGTGGCCGTGTTCGTCATCCTGTTCAACCTGCTGGCCGACGTCCTCTACGGCCTGCTCGACCCCCGGATCCGGGTCACGTGAGCTCGTTCGAGCCGCCCGACGCCACCGCGCAGGGCACGGGGCTGGGCGGGTCCGCTGCCGTGCTGCCCGGTGCCGAGGTCGACCACGACCTCGACGCCGCCCTGGTCGCGTCCAGCGAGCCCCCGGCGCGGAGCCAGTGGCAGCTCTTCCGCCGTCGCTTCTTCCGGCACAAGCTGGCGGTGGTGGGCCTGTGCCTGCTCGTGTTCCTCTACGTCGCCGTGTTCTCGGCCTCGCTGTGGGTGCCCCAGAGCCCGACCGACCAGGACGTCCTGGCCGGCACCCTGCCGCCGAGCGCCGAGCACTGGTTCGGCACCGACCAGCTCGGGCGCGACTACTTCTCCCGGGTGATCTACGCCGGCCAGATCTCCCTCAAGATCGGCCTCGCCGTCGCCTTGATCTCCACCGCCGTCGGCACCGTCACCGGATCGCTGGCCGGGTACTTCGGGCGCTGGATCGACCAGCTCCTGATGCGGCTCACCGACCTCTTCCTGATCGTGCCGGCCATCGCCGTGCTGGCCATCGCCCTGAAGAAGTTCGGCAGCACCGATGGCGTCATCATCCTCGTGCTGGCCGGCCTGGGGTGGATGCAGGTGGCCCGCGTGGTGCGGGGCCAGGTGCTGGCCGTGAAGGAGAAGGAGTTCATCGACGCCGCTCGGGCGGCCGGGGCCAGCCACACGCGGATCATCACCCGCCACGTGCTGCCGAACTGCATCGGTCCGATCGTGGTCAACGCCACCCTCGCCGTGGCCGCTGCCATCGTGGCGGAGTCGACGCTGAGCTTCCTCGGCTTCGGCGTGCAGAAGCCCCAGACGTCGTGGGGCAACCTGCTCTTCGACGCCAAGGGGAACGTCCAGTTCGACGAGCACCTCCTGTACTTCCCGGGCCTGTTCATCCTGCTCACGGTGCTGTTCGTGAACTTCGTCGGCGACGGCCTCCGTGACGGCCTCGACCCCCAGTCGAGGGCCACGGCCGGCCCCAAGAAGGCGCACTGACCATGTCCACCCCCACCTCTCCCGTCGATCTCCAGGTGGAGTCCGTCGATCCGGACCACGGCTTCAGCGGCCCGGTGCTGCAGGTGCGCGACCTGCGGGTGCAGTTCCCCACCGAAGACGGGCTCGTCACGGCCGTCGACGGCGTCTCGTTCGACCTCGACGCCAACGAGACGCTCGGCATCGTGGGGGAGTCCGGCTCCGGCAAGAGCGTCACGTCGATGGCCATCCTCGGGCTGCTGCCGAGCTCGGCCAAGATCACCGGGAGCGTGCTGTTCCGGGGCCGGGAGCTGGTTGGGCTGAAGGAGCGCGAGCTGCAGCCGCTGCGCGGCCGCAAGATCGCCATGGTGTTCCAGGACGCGCTGGCCTCGCTCAACCCGGTCTTCCGGGTGGGCGACCAGATCGCCGAGGCCATCCAGGTGCACGAGCGCAAGATCTCCGGCAGCGACCTGCGCGACCGGGTGGTGGGGCTGCTCGACGTGGTGGGCATCCCCGACCCCGCCTCTCGGGCCGACCAGTACCCGCACGAGTTCTCCGGCGGCATGCGCCAGCGGGCGATGATCGCCATGGCCATCGCCAACGAGCCCGACATCCTGATCGCCGACGAGCCCACCACCGCCCTCGACGTCACGATCCAGGCCCAGGTCCTGGAGGTCATGGAGCGCATCCAGGACCGCACCCAGTCGTCGATCATGCTCATCACGCACGACCTCGGCGTGGTGGCCGGCGTCGCCGACCGCGTGCTCGTGATGTACGCCGGCCGGGTGTGCGAGCTGGCCGAGGTGGAGTCGGTGTTCTACGAGCCCCGCCACCCCTACACCCAGGGCCTGTTGGGCTCGTTGCCCCGGCTCGACGCCCGCAGCTCCGATCGGCTGGCCCGCATCGTCGGCCAGCCTCCGTCGCTGATCGCCGTGCCGTCGGGCTGCGCCTTCCATCCGCGCTGCCCCCACGCCCGGGTGCCCGGGCGGTGCTCGACCGAGCGCCCCGAGCTCCGCCTGCTCGGCGACGACCAGCGGGCCGCCTGCCACTACGCCGAAGTGATCGAGCCCAAGCCGCTGGAGGCCTCCGAGTGACCGCTGTGACCGAGCCGGCCACCGCCACCGGGACCGTCGGGTCCGGGCCGCTCCTCCAGGTCCGCGACCTGGTGAAGGAGTTCCCCATCCGCGCCGGCCTGCTGCGCCGCCAGGTGGGCGCCGTGCAGGCCGTCTCGGGGGTCAGCTTCGAGGTCCAGCGGGGCGAGACGCTGGGGCTGGTGGGGGAGTCGGGCTGCGGGAAGTCCACCACCGGGCGCGTCGTGATGCGCCTGGCCGAGGCCACCTCCGGCTCGGTGCACTTCGACGGCATCGACGTGCACGCCGCCACGCCGAAGGAGATGCGCACGCTGCGCCGGCGCATGCAGGTGGTCTTCCAGGACCCGTACGCCTCGCTGAACCCGCGCATGACGATCCAGGGCATCATCAGCGAGCCGCTGCGCATCCACGGCGAGTACGACGACGGCGGCGTCGACCGGGTGAAGGACCTGATGGAGCTGGTGGGGCTCAAGCCCGAGCACGTGAACCGGTTCCCGCACGAGTTCTCCGGCGGGCAGCGGCAGCGGATCGGCATCGCCCGCGCCATCGCCCTCAACCCGGGCCTGCTGGTGCTCGACGAGCCCGTCTCGGCGCTCGACGTGTCGATCCAGGCCGGCGTGGTGAACCTGCTCGAGGACATCCAGGACGACCTCGGGCTGGCCTACCTCTTCATCGCCCACGACCTCTCGGTGGTGCGCCACACGGCCGACCACGTCGCCGTGATGTACCTCGGCAAGATCGTGGAGACCGGCACCGCCGACGAGCTCTACGAGCGGCCTGCCCACCCCTACACGCAGGCCCTCCTGTCGGCGGTGCCGATCCCCGATCCCCGCAAGCAGCGCCAGCGCGAGCGGATCGTGCTCGAGGGCGACCCGCCCAACCCGACCAACCCGCCCAGCGGCTGCCGGTTCCGCACCCGCTGCCCCCGGAAGCTGGAGCTCGAGGCCGCCGGCACCGACACCTCCGCGTGCGTCGAGATCGACCCGGAGCTGGCTCCGCGCGACGTCGGCCACCCCACCGCGTGCCATTTCGCGGCCGTCCACTCGGTGCTCTAGCCTCGGGGACCGGCCCCACAGGAGACCTGCCGTGCTCGAACCCATCGTGATCGCCATCCACCTGCTCGTGTCCGGGCTCCTCGTCGGGCTCGTGCTGCTCCACAGCGGCAAGGGCGGCGGGCTCTCCGACATGTTCGGCGGCGGCGTCGGTGCCACCGCCCTCGGCTCGGCCGCCGCGGAGCGCAACCTCGACCGCATCACCGTGGTCGTCGCCCTCACCTTCGTCTTCACGACCACCGGCCTGGCCTTCCTCCTCGATTGACGCCATGAGCGTCGCTGGGGGGCGAGCTCGACGGGCCCTGGCAGCGTCGATCGCCGCGGCCGTGCTGGTCGCCTGCACCGGCGACGGCGACGACCCGCCCACCGACACCACGGCCGCCGCCACCTCCGGACCGGCCGAGGCGGCCACGGTCCGCCTGGGGCTGGGCGGCCCGCTCGTCGTCGACCCGCTGGAGGCCTCGTTGGCCTCGCCCAGCGATCTCATGGTGCTCGACCTGCTCCACGACGGGCTCACCGCCCTCGACGCCGACGGGCAGGCGGTGGCCGGCCTCGCCGTCGAGTGGAGCGCCGACGCGGCCCAGCAGGTGTGGCGCTTCGAGCTCGACCCCGACGCCACCTTCAGCAGCGGCCGGGCGGTCACCGCCGACGACGTCGTCGCCTCCCTCACCCGGCTGGCGGCCGCCGGCGACACCTCGCTGGCTGCGCTCGCCCTGGAACCGGTCCGCGGCTTCCGGGCGCTGGCCGACGGCGAGGCCGACACGTTGGCGGGGGTGACCGCCCCCGACGCCGCCACCGTGGAGGTCGTCCTCGACGCCCCGCTGTCGGTGCTGCCCGAGGTGCTGGCCGGCCCCAGCTTCGGGATCGTCGACCCCGACGCCCTCGATCCCGAGTCGCTCGACCTGACCGGCGACTGGAGCCCGTCCACCGACGACAGAGGGGCGCTGGTGGTGGAGCGGCGGCGCGGCGAGGGTGACGTCGACACGGTCGTCGCCGCCCCGTACGAGGACCCTGACGCCGCCTACGACGCCTTCGACGCCGGGCAGGTCGACTGGGCGCTGGTGCCCCCGAGCCGCTTCGGCGACGCCGTCGAGGCGCACGGCGACGAGCACTTCGCGCCCTTCCACGCCGAGCTCTTCTTCGGCATGAACCTCTCCAGCCCGAGCCTCGGCAACGGTCTGCTCCGCTCGGCGATCGTGTCGGCGGTCGACCGGGAGGCGATCGTGCGCGCCGTCTACGCCGATCGGGCCGATCCGCTGCTCGGCATCGTCCCGGCGGGGGTGCCGGGGCACGCCACGGGCGCCTGCGACGCCTGCGCCCACGACCCGGAGCGCTCAGAGGAGCTGGTCGCCGCCCTCTTCCCCGATGGCGACGTCCCCACCGTGCGCATCGACTTCGACGAGTCCCCGGCCCAGGAGCAGATGGCGACCCTGCTGGCCGACGACCTGGAGGCCGTCGGCATCCCCACCGAGCTCCGGCCCCTCCCCCTCGACGAGTACAAGCGGTTCGTGGTCTCGGGCGGCCAGGAGCTGTTCAGCTTCGGCTGGATCGGGGTCTACACGTCACCCGATGCCTACCTGGCCCCGCTGTTCGTGTCGGACTCCGACGACAACCTGACCCGCTTCCGGTCCGAGGAGGTCGACGGCTTCCTCGCCCGGGCCCGGGCCGCGGCTGACCCTCGCCTGAACGGAGAGCGCTGGACGGGCGCCGAGGCGGGGGTCCTCGGCAGCGGGGTGGTCATCCCGATCGCCCAGTTCCGGACGCAGGCGGTGGTCGCCGACCGGGTCGACGGCTTCGCCCACGCCCTCGACGGCACCGTCGACTGGTCCGCCGTCACCGCCGACGCCGGCTCCTGAGCGGGCTGGCCGCGCCCGACGACCGCCGTGTACGGTGAGCGATCCCCGGGGCGACCCGGTGGCCACGTCGGAGTGGCGGAATTGGCAGACGCGCTAGGTTGAGGGCCTAGTGTCCGCAAGGACGTGGGGGTTCAAGTCCCCCCTCCGACACCAACATCTCCCGATCCAGTGCCCCGTTGCCCGAGCCGGCCCCCGGCGAGGGCAACGTTCGTTGAGGGACCCGAGATGTCGGCCCGTTGCACCACCCACGATCAACAGCGAAAACGCTGCGACAACAGGCGCGGCACGGGCTCCAGTTCGCCCGCCAGGCTTCGATAGTCAGGCATGAGCCTTCTCGTTGACCATGCGCTCGTGGTGCTCGTCCCGACCTCGGCGGTCGGCGTCGGGGCCGCCTGGCAGCTGGCCTGGCGCTGGCGAGCCGAGCAGCGGCAGCGCCGCACCCGTACCTGGATCGAGTCGATCGAGACCGCCATGGTCGAGGAGCGGCTCCGTGCGCTGGTGGAGCGCAGCGACTAGCCCTCGGCCCAGGCCGCGGTGGGTCAGGGCTCGCCTTCGCGGTCCTCGACGAGGTCGGTGAGGGCGTTCTCGATCACCTGGTGCCGGTCGCCCCACTGGCTGATGAGGGCCTGGCCCATGGCGGCGGCGGGCAGGGCCAGCACCGCGCCCACACCGCCGAGCACGGCCGCGCCGCCGAGGGCGGCGGCGAAGGCCAGCGCCGGGTGCAGCTCCATGGTCTGGGCCGTGATCCGCGGCGAGAGCAGGTAGTTCTCGATCTGCTGGTAGACGACGATCGCGCCGAGGACGATCAGCGCCTTCAGCGGCGAGTCGAGGAAGGTGATGAGGACCGGGAGCACGCCGGCGATGTAGGTGCCGACCACCGGCAGGAACTGGCTGATGATGCCCACCCACATGGCCAGGGCGACCGGCGCGGCGATGCCCAGCGACTGGAACACGACCCAGTGGAAGACCGCCGACAGCACGGCGAGCAGCGCCCGGCTGTAGAGGTAGCCGCCCGTCTTGGTGCCGGCCAGCTCCCAGGCGCCGAGCACCCGGGCCTGGCGGGCGGGGGTGAGGCGGCTGCAGATCGCTCGCCGCAGCTTGGGGCCGTCGGCCACCAGGTAGAAGGTGAACAGCAAGACCGAGAACAGCTGGAGGAGCCCGCCGAGGGCAGCGACGGAGAGGCGCACGACGTTGTCTTGCTGGTCGGCGATGAACTCCTGGACGGCCCCGTCGGGGTCGTTGAAGTCGTCGATCACCGCCTGGGCGTCGAGGTTGGTGCCGAGGGCGTCGTTGATGGCGTCGACGCTGTCGGTGATGTAGGTCTCGGAGTCCTGCAGGAGCTCGGCGATCTGGGTGCCCACCAGGGTGCCGATGGCGCCGATGAACAGCAGGAACGCGGCCATCACCCCGAAGAGGATCAGGGCGGTGGCCCGGCCCCGCCGCCAGCCGCGCCGGGCGAGCCGGTTGACGCCGGGCTCGATGGCGAGGGCCAGGAACACGGCTACGGCCAGCAGCACGAACAGCCCGCTCAGCGTGCTCCACAGCGATCGGACGGCGACCGAGGCGAGGAAGCCCCCCCCAGAAGACCGCCACGGCCGGGACCACCCACCGCGGTAGCCGCCGGTCATCGCCGGGGCCGGCGAGGGTGACGTCGCGGGTGCGTGCGCCGGCCACCTCGTCGGCCGGCGCCTGGAGGATGGGCTCAGCGTCGGGGTCGGTGGGCACCTGCGAAGCGTACCGACGGCACCGAGCAGACCCGGTGGTGCCGTCGGGCGCCGCCGGATCCGTCACCTCGAGCGGCGACCTCCGGGAGGCGCTGCGCCTCCTGGCGCCAGGGCTTCCGGATTGTGACCATCGTCACACGACGGCGGCGGCCGGGGTAGGTTGCTGCTGCCCGGCGGGTCGAGCCGGGTCGTGCGCCAACCGGGGGGTCAGCCATGTTCGGACGTTCCACACGTCGTGCCCGCATCGTCGCGCTCACGGGCCTGCTCCTCGCCGGGTCCGTCGGCACCGTGGCCACCGCGCCGACGGCCGGCGCCGACGGCCCGAACGTCGGCACGCCCTGGGTGGTGAGCGTCGGCGACTCCGCGATCTCGGGTGAGGCGGGCCGATGGGCCGGCAACACCAACCAGTCGTCGAGCAAGGTCGACGCCGGCGGCGCCGACGCCTACTTCGACAACGCCGCCAACACCGGCGAGCAGATCGCCGGCTGCCACCGATCCGAGTCGGCGCCCGTGCACCTCGGCGGCGGGGTGAGCTCGTTGAACCTGGCCTGCTCGGGTGCTCGCACCACCACGCACGGCGGGGGGAGCTCCGACTTCAAGCCCGGCCTCGACTTCTACGACGGGCAGTACGGCAAGGGGCAGGCCCTCGCCCTGCAGGAGTTCGCCAGCAGCCACAACGTCGAGATGGTGTCGGTGCTGATCGGCGCCAACGACTACGGCTTCGCCGACATCCTCCAGACCTGCTTCCTCAACTGGTTCTCGTCGCCGTCGTGGTGGCCGAACTACTGCCACGACGACAGCGGCATCAAGGCCCGCTTCACGGCCAGCAACGTGGCCGCCAAGACCACGGCCATCCGAGACGCCCTGCTCCGGGTGCGCCAGGCCATGGCCAACGCCGGGTACACGGACTCGTCGTACACGATCATGGTGCACACCTACTGGTCCCCGGTGCCGAACGGCTCCGCCAACCGCTACTCGCAGAACGGCTACGGGCGGCAGACCATCGGCGGGTGCGGCATGTGGAACCGCGACGCCGACTGGGCCAACAGCACCGTGGTGCCCACCTTCAACAGCTCGGTCCGCAACGCCGCCGCCCAGACCGGGCTGGCCAACATCAAGATCCTCGACCTCCAGTCGTCGCTCAACGGGCGACGGCTGTGCGAGAACACGGTCGGGCTGCTGGAGGAGAAGGGCGTCGCGTCCTGGACGTCGCCGGGCGCCGTCGACAAGACCGAGTGGGTCAACCAGCTCCGCACCGCGACCACGGTGTTCGGTCCCTACCAGCTCCAGGAGAGCGTCCACGCCAACCACTGGGGCCAGCTCGCCATGCGGAGCTGCATGCGCCAGGCCTACAACGGCGGCGCCCCGCGCGGGGGGACCTGCGTGCGGGCCGCCAACGGCCTGAACGCCTTCGGCGAGCCGAACATGGCACTGCGCTAGGCGGCGGCTCGGACGGCCGGTCGTCGGCGGTCGGCGGCCGGGTGGGCCAATCAGCCGAGGTGGTTGGCGAAGAAGGCGAGGGTGCGGGACCAGGCCTGCTCGGCGGCCTCGGCCTGGTACATCGAGGGGGCGTCCCAGTTGCTGAAGGCGTGGCCTGCCGCGTAGCGGTGGAGGGCCATGCCGGGACGGCCGCTGATGGCCTGCTCCACCTCGTCGATCTTCTCGGCGGGGATGAAGGGGTCGTCGGCGCCGTAGTGGAACTCGATCGGGCACGGCACCTGGTCGAGCAGGGGGAGCAGGTCGTTGTTCCCCGAGCCGTAGTAGGAGACGGCGGCGTCGATGCCCCGGCCGTCGACCCGGCTCCGGGCGGCACAGGCGAAGGCCAGGGTGCCGCCCAGGCAGAAGCCGACCGCACCGACCTTGCCCGTGCACTCGGGCAGGGCGAGCAGGTGGGCGTGGGCGGCGGCGATGTCGGCCGCACCGAGCTCCGGGTCGAAGCGCTGCACCATGGCGAAGGCGTCGGCCATCCCGGACTCGTCCTTGCGCTCGAAGCGGGGCTCGAGCCGCCAGAACATGTCGGGCACGAGCACGACGTAGCCCTCGCCGGCCAGGCGCTCGGCCAGGCCCCGCATGTTGTCGTTGATCCCGAAGATCTCCTGGAAGAGGAGGATGCCGGGCCCCGTGCCCGAGGCAGGGAGGGCGCAGTAGCCGGCGAAGGTGCCGCCGTCGTGCGCGGTGATCTCGTCGTATCGGGTGGTGGTCATCGAGGCGGGAGCGTAGACCTGCTCAGGTCTGCCGGCGCCGGAGGCTGCTCTGGCGGTGGGCCAGCAGCATGAGCTCGGCGTCGCTCCAGGTGGCCTCCTTCGGCACCATGAGGTTCTCGAGGGCTGCGCAGGCGCTCTTCGTCATGGCCAGGGTGAGCGGGTCCATCGACAGCAGGCGGGCCGCGATGGCCCGCACCGCGGCGTCGAGCTCGTCGTCGGGGTGGACGTGGTTCAGGAACCCCCACTGCGCGGCCTGGGCGCTGGTGAAGCGGTCGCAGGCCATCGCCAGCTCCTTGGTGCGGGCCGGGCCCAGCTCCCGCATCAGGCGGGGGAGCGCCTGCCAGCTGAGCGGCAGGTCGAGCTCCACCTCGGGGATCGAGAACCAGGCCGACTCGGCGGCGAGGCGCAGGTCGCAGCAGGCGAGGAGCACGACGCCGCCCCCGATGGCGAGCCCGTTGGCGGCGCCGATGGTGACCTGGGGGAGCCGGTCGAGCATCTCGCAGGTGCGCCCGCCGAGGTGCACGCGGGCGCGCCGCTCGATGTCGTTGACGGGAGGCTCGGGGCGGCGGTCGCCGAGCTCGGCGCCGGCCGAGAACGCCCGCCCCGCGCCGGTGAGCACGACCACGCGCACGCTGTGGTCGGTCTCGAGCCGGGCGAACAGGTGCTGCAGCTCGTCGTGCACGGCGACGCTGAGCGCGTTGAGCTTGTCGGGCCGCTGGAGGGTCACGGTCAGGAGCCCATCGAGCTCGTCGTCGGGCTCCGCGCGCAGGTGGTCGTAGGCGTCCATCGGGCGATTCAACACCATCGACGCGGGGGTGTCCTGTGCATGTCGCTGTGGTCAACCGGTGGACAACGGCGCGTGTTCTGGGGACAACGAAAAAGGTTGGTGGATAACCCTGGGGATCTCGCGAAACCCCATTGACGCCCGTCACACGGGGGTCCAGAGTCGCTCCTACCGCAGCGGAACGGAGCGGTGCGAGACCGAGAAGTGACCGGAGGCTTCGGCCGACGGAGAACCCCCGGGATCGGACCGAGACCACCGCAGTGGGAGGACGAGACATCCACCGTCCGCACGGCAGGGAACGGCTTCGGCCGGGTCCGACCGAGCGGCTCGCCAGGTGGTCGGGGGTGACCTCGGCGAACCAGCGGGATGGTGCCCACGAGCTTCGGCGAGACGGGTACCAAACGGGCATCGCCCGCCAGAGCTTCGGCTCCGACGGGCGATGTGGGTGATCGAGATGAGGCTAACGCCGCACCCCGGTCGCTTGGTGGATCCTCGGCCGCTGGTGGCCCCGGTGCTGCCGCTCCGCTTCGGCGGTCCGGCGCCCGGGGCCACCCCCGTTTTCGGGCCGTGGAGGCGGTAGCGTTCCCGGGATGAGCGAACCCGCTGCCCCCGGCGGCGCCCCGGCCACCAGCGATGCCCTGGCCGGCAGCCGCTGGGTGATCCGCACCATCGACGGCGAGCCGATCGCCGGGGGTGCCGTCACGGTCGAGTTCGGGCACGACGGTCGGGTCACGGGCGACACCGGGATGAATCGGTTCACGGCCAGCTACGGGCTCTCGGCCAGCTACCTCACCATCGGCCCGATGGCCACCACCCGGCGGGCCGGCGAGCCCGACCAGATGGCCCAGGAGCAGCGGGTCGTGGCGGCGCTGGCCGGGATGTGCTCGTTCGACCTGGCCGGCTCGACGCTGGCCGTCGAGGGCCCCATGGGATGGGTGGAGCTCGACGCGGTGGTCGCTCCGGCGGCCACCCGCCCCGACGGCTCGTCGGGGTCCGGCGGCTCGACGGCGGTCAGCTCGTCGGAGTGAGCGGGGCGGCCAGCTCGCCGAAGGTGAACGCCTCGGCGGCCCGGCCCGGCAGGCACTGGAAGCACGTGCCGGTCTGACCCGAGCGCAGGGCGTGCAGCACGCCCTCCGCGATCTGCGACGGCGGGATGATCGGGACGCCCACGCCCTCCAGCACGGCCTTCATCTCCGCGCCGAGCATGGCGGTGTCCACGATGCCGGGGCAGACGGCGTTGATGCTGATGCCGAGCGCGGCCAGCTGCGGATCGAGGGCTCGGACCAGGCCGACCACCGCGTGCTTGGACACCGTGTAGATCGGGTCGGCCGACCACCCGATGAGCCCCGCCACCGACGCGGTGGCCACGATGCCGCCACCGTCGGCCATCGCGGGGACGACCGCCCGAGCGCCGTGCACCACGCCCCGGACGTTGACGGCGAGCACGCGGTCGAGCTGGTCGTCGGTGAGGGCCCGCAGGTCGCCCTCGCCGGTCATGACGCCGGCGTTCAGGTGGGCGATGTCGAGGCGACCCTCGTCGCCCAGCACGGCGTCGGCCGTCGCGGCCCACGCGGCCGGGTCGGTGACGTCGAGGTGGGCGTACCGCCCGCCGATCGCCTCGGCGACCTCTCGGCCGGGGCCGTCCTGCACGTCGGCGACCACCACCTGGGCGCCCTCAGCGGCGAGCGCGGCGGCGGTGGCCGCCCCGATGCCCGAGGCGCCGCCGGTGACCAGGGCCACGGCGCCGTCGAGGTCGGCGAAGGTCGGGAGGCTCATGGGTGGCGCCGGCGGGGGGCGCCGGCGCACCGGGCGCAGCTCACGCGGCGTCGGCGTCGGCCAGCGAGTGGAACTCGGCGAGGATGTCGGCGCCTCGATCGCGCTGGAGGCACCAGTGCTCGACCTCGCCGAGCACCGCCTGGCGGGTCTGCGCCCGGCCGGCCCCGAGCGACTGCTCGAGCCCGCGCTCCCAGAGGCGCCCGATCATGTCGGTGCCGGCGTGCTGCTTGCCGCCCTCGCCGATCCAGGTGCGGTCGCGCATCTCCGTGAGCGCCGTCTTGAGGTAGCCGACGTGGGGGGTCTCGTCGGCCCGGATGAACGACACCAGCTCGGCAGCGCGGCCGTCGCCGGCGACGAGGTCGGTGTCGGAGAGCCAGTCCTCGGCCCAGGCGAAGGTGTGGAAGGCCTGCACCTCGATGAAGAGGACCCGGATCATGAGGTTGGCGATCAGCTCGAGGTTCACGTCGATGTCGTCGGGCAGGGCCCGCTCGAGCGCGGCGCCCGGACCGGAACCGGGCTGCCCGAAGCCCATGCGGGCGAGCATGGCGTCGATGTCGATCTTGGCGGTGGGGGACTCGAAGGCGATGTCGCGGGCGGCGAACCACATGTCCTTGTGCCCCGCCTCCTCCTCCCAGCCGGCCTCGTCGCGGCCGTGCGCCTCGAAGAGGCCCGTGCCGAGGTGGTCGATGGCCGTGCCGGCGATCGACTCCTCGAAGTGCTGCTGCATGTCGCCGGGCTGCAGGAAGCGGATGTTGGCCCCGAAGCCCTCGACGGTGCCGATGCGGGTGAGCGTGGCGATCAGGGGCTCGGGCACGCCGGCCCGGATGAGGTGGCGGGCCTGGGCGACGTTGGGCATGTGCCCGGGCCAGGTGTCGAGCGGCACGTGGAGGACCTCGGTGCCGAAGGTCGCCGTGTTCTGGGCCTGCCAGGCCTCGATGGCGGGCACCCGGTGCTTCGTGCGGGGGGACACGTAGGTCCCCGTGTCGTCGAAGCCGCCGTGGCAGCGGACCCCGCCCTCGACCAGCGGCTCGGCCATCTGGTGGTCGGCGAGGAGCTCGGCCTCGGTGAAGGTGACCTGCAGCGTGGTCATGGCGTTCCCCCTGTCGGGCCCGGTCTGGACCGCCCTCAACTGTATACTCACCGGTATACACCGGCAAGGACCGGCAGATCAGGTGCGGTAGGGGAGCACCAGGTCGTGGTGGTCGACCTGCCCGTGGCGCAGGCCGCGCTCCACGACGCTCCGGGCCGCCCACCGCCGGTGCCAGGCCGGGTCGACCGACGCCGCCACCGACTCGACGTGGGCCTGATCGGCTTCCCAGAGGGCGCCCACGCTCCGCAGCGAGGCCAGGTCGGGCAGGCGCAGCGCGCCGCCGCGCACGGAGCGGAGGAGCTCGAGCAGGGCCGCCGCGTCCTCCGCCGAGCGCTCGAGCGTGGCCCGGCGGGGGTCGCCGGGCCCCACCGCGCCGACGGCGTGCTCGAGCAGCTCCTGGGTGCGCTCGGCCCACGCCGCCATGCCGTCGAGGTAGGCGTCGACGGCGACGGGCGCGCCGGGCCCGTCGAGCTCGTCGGGGGCGGGGCGAGATCGCTCCTCCCGGTCCCGGGCCGCCACGACCTGCGACGACCGCGCCGCGACCAGCCCGGCCGCCGTCACGGCGGCGGCCAGCGCCAGCAGCAGCACCGCCTGCTCGAGCGACCCGTCGAGGCCGTGCACGACGATGGCGAGGTTGAGCGCGCCCACCCCGACGGCGACGCCGAGCCACGGACCGACGGCCTCGGCCACGACCGGCATGGCGCTCGGCCGCAGCGAGCGGTGCGCCCGCCCCCGATCGTCGGCGGGCGCACGGGCGGCGAGGTGACGTCCCATGCAGGTGCTTCGACCCGCGCGACCACCGAACTGCCTCAACGGTTCATCAACCCTGCCCCGTGGGCTTCAGCACCCACCGGACCGCTCCGACGTTCACGCTGTGCACCGCTCGCCCGACGGATCCCTCCTCCACGCGCCCTCGCTGGCCTCGGTCACGCCGATCGCTGCGGAGCGCCGCCACGCCAACCGCCTGGCCCGGCTCGACGAGCGGGCCGTCCGGCTCCTGAGCGCGCACTGCGGCCCCGGCTGGGTCGACCTCCCGACCGACCTCGGTCGGACGGCCGCCGCCGCCATGGCCGCGCTCGGCGAGGCGCCGACGGACCTCGACGGCCGGGCGTGGGCGCCGGGGCCGCTGCTGCACCGGGCGAGCCTCCTCGTGGCCGCCGCCCACACCACCGTCGACCTCGTAGCGGAGGAGGTCGACCTGCTGGGGGAGGGCCTCGGGGCCGACCTCGCCCCGCTGCCCCTGCGTCGCCTCCTCGACCTGTGCGGTGCCGTGGTCGACCTGAGCCGAGCGCCCTCGCCGCCCGCCGTGTGGGGCGACCCGGACTCCACGCGGGTCGCCGAGGTCGTGGTGCGGTCGGTGGGTCCCGAGGTCCGCGCCGCCGGCCAGCTCCACCGTCGGGTGTACGCCGACTTCACCGATGCCGTCTGGGACGTCCCGGACGGGCTGCTCCAGCGTGCGACCCAGCGCAGGCGGCTCCTGTCACGCCTGCGGCTGCGACGCCGCCTGGCCACCGTCAGCCGGTCGGGGCGAGCTCCCGGCCGGCTGGTGGAGGTCGCCACGACGCTGCTCGAGGCGGGCCAGGCTCGAGCCCGCGTCGCGGCCATGGCGAGCCTGCTCGCCGGTCACCTGGGGCACCTCGACCGGGGCCCGATGACCGACCTCGACGAGGTGGACGACGCCCTGGCCGCGGTGGGCCGCCTGCAGCGCGCGCTGGGCGATCGGTTGGACCCCCTGCGGTTGCGCGACCTCTTCCGAGCCGAGGCGTTCCGGCGCCGCGAGGTCGTGCTGCCGGCGGTCCAGCTGGTGACGGCGATCGGCGCCTGGGAGCGGGAGGTCACGGCCAACGGCGGTCGAGCACCGCTCGAGGTGACCGTGGGCGACCTCGCCCACTGGGCTGATCGCCTGCAGGCCGCGCTGCCGGCGCTGGCCGCCGGGCACCGAGCGCTGGCGGCCACCGAGGCCGGACCCACCTCCGCGCACGGGCTCGTCGACCAGCTGGTCCTGCGAGAGCACCTCGAGGACCTGGCCCGCACGACCGCCGCCGACGGCCGACGGAGCGTGTCGTGAACCGCATCGCCGTCGTGGCGGTGGCCGCGGTCGTGGCGCTCGGCTCGGGTGCCGGCCTCGTGCGCTACGTGGGCGGGGCCGAGGACCGTGCGGTCGAGGCGGTGGCCGCCACCGAGGTCCTGATGGCGACAGCCACCGTGCCCGACGGGACCACCTTCGAGCAGGCCTGGGCCGACGGCATGGTCGTGGTGGCCCAGACCCTGCAGGCGGCCCGTCCCGAGACCGCCGTCACCGACCCCGCCGCCCTCCGCGGGGCTGTCGCCGATGGCGACCTCCGGGAGGGCCAGCTGGTGGTCGAGGGGACGTTCGTCGATCCGGCGACGCTCGATCGCCCGCCCGGGCCCCCCACCTTCGCCGCGGACCTGCCCGAGGGCACGGTGGCGGTGTCGTTCGACGCCGCTGGCGCCGCGGCCGTGTCCGACCTGATCCGGCCGGGCGATCGCGTGAACCTCCTCGTGCAGGTCCCCAACGCCGAGGTGCTGGGACTGCCCGACTCGGGCGGCCCCGCCGTGGTGCACGTCCTGCAGGACCTCCAGGTGATCGCCATCGGCGCAGCCCTCATCCCGACCGCCGAGGAGGTCGACGGGGAGGTGCCGGCCGCCCCGGCTGTGGCCGGGGGCAGCTACACGGTGGCCGTGGCCCCCCAGGACGCCGCCCGCGTCCTGCTGCTCACCCGCCAGTACGAGGTCCTGCTGACCCTCGTCGGCCCCGGCACCCGGCCCTCGGAGCTCGGTCCGGTCGGCGCCCTCGACGCGCTGCCCGAGGGCCTCACCGCCGAGGCCGCGCTGGGAGGGGCCGGGAGATGAGCCAGCTCCGACAGCGCATCACCGCTGCTCGCAGCGGGCTGGGCGCGGCCGTGGCCGACGTCGAGGGGCCGATCGAGCCTGCGGCGGAGGGTCCGAGCGACATCCTGCTGCCGACGGTGCCGCCGCCCCCGCCCGAGCCGCGCATCAGCCTCCCGCCGGAGGTCCACGCCGACATCCATCGGCGGGTCGTCCGCGACCTCGGGCCGGTGCTCTTCGACGACGCCGTGCGCGACGACGAGCTCGAGGTCCAGCTGCGCGAGGTGATCACGGCGGCGTTCCGCGACGCCCTGGTGGTGGCCGACGGGCCGCTGTACGAGCAGTTCGCCGCCGACATCCGCAACGACGTCCTGGGCTACGGGCCGATCGAGGACCTCCTGGCCGACGACTCGGTCACCGAGGTGATGGTCAACGGTCCGGAGATCGTGTTCGTGGAACGAGCCGGGAAGGTGGTCGAGGTGGCGTCGGGCTTCGTCGACGCCCAGCACGTCCGTCGCGTGATCGACAAGATCGTCTCCCACGTCGGTCGGCGGATCGACGAGTCGTCGCCGATGGTCGACGCTCGCCTCCCTGATGGCTCCCGGGTGAACGCGATCATCCCGCCGCTGGCCATCGGCGGCCCGTTTCTCACGATCCGCAAGTTCGCCAGCGACCCGTTCATGGCGGCCGACCTCGTGCGGTTCGGGACGCTCGACGAGCGCAGCGTCCGGTTCCTGCGGGCCTGCATCGAGGGGCGCCTGAACATCATCGTATCGGGGGGCACGGGGACCGGGAAGACCACCCTGCTCAACGTGCTCTCCTCGTTCATCCCGAACGGGGAGCGCATCGTCACCGTGGAGGACGCCAAGGAGCTCCAGCTCCACCAGCGGCACGTGCTGTGCATGGAGACCCGACCGGCCAACGTGGAGCGCGCCGGCGAGGTGACCATCCGGGATCTGGTGCGCAACAGCCTGCGGATGCGCCCCGACCGGATCGTGGTCGGCGAGTGCCGTGGGGGCGAGGCCCTCGACATGCTCCAGGCGATGAACACCGGCCACGACGGGTCGATGACCACCGTGCACTCGAACAGCCCGCGCGACGCGCTCAGCCGCATCGAGACCCTCACGCTGATGGCGGGCTTCGACCTGCCCATCCGGGCCATCCGCGAGCAGATGGCGTCGGCGGTGGACCTGATCGTGCAGCTCACCCGGCTGCGCGACGGGACCCGGCGGGTCACCCACGTCACCGAGGTCGATGGCATGGAGGGCGACAAGATCACCCTCCAGGACATCTTCCTGTTCGACTTCCACGCCGGGGTCGACGAGCACGGCCGCCACCAGGGCGTGCTGACCCCCACCGGGGTGCGGCCGGGCTTCGCCGAGAAGCTGGAGGACACGGGCGTCGAGGTGGGCGCCGAGATGTTCGAGGCGGTCGGGGCTGACCTGCGCCAGCGGATGGCCGACCTGCGATGAGCGGCATCGACCCGCTGGTGCTGGCCCTCGTGGCCGGCTCCGCCGTGGGAGCCGGGGTGGTGGTGGCCACGCTGCTGGGCCTGAGCGCCGACCGGTCAACCGAGGAGGCGCCGGCCGCGCACCGTCGGCCGGGGCCCGATCAGCGGACCCGCCGCCTCGATGAGGCCCTCGGGCGGTCGGCGGTGCTCCGCCGAGCGGTGGAGGTCACCGCCGACCTCGCCGACCGACGTGGGGCGCTGGGGCGCGTCGAGCGCCAGCTCCGGGCCGCGGACGTGCCCGTGCGACCCGCCGAGCTGATCCTCGGGCACCTCGTGGCCGTGCTCCTCGTGCCCCCGGCGCTCTGGACGGCCACCCGGTCCCTGCCCCTCGCCGCCTTCGCCTTCGTCGTGCTGCTCGGTGGTGGCCCGTACGCCCTGCGCTTCCTCGTGAAGCGGCGGCTCAAGCGGTTCGACCGCCAGCTGCCCGATGCCCTCACGACGCTGTCGGGGTCGCTGCGAGCCGGCCGCTCGGTCGGCCAGGCCATGGAGGCCCTCTCGAGGGAGGTCGGCGACCCGATGGGCCGCGAGCTCCGCAAGGTCGTGGCCGAGGTGCGCTTGGGTCGGTCGCTCCACGAGACGCTGTCGGACGCCGCCGAGCGCGTCGGCAGCGAGGACTTCCGCTGGGCGGTGCTGGCCATGCAGATCCAGGCCGAGGTGGGCGGCAACCTGGCGGAGCTCCTCGACCAGGTCGCGGCCACGATGCGGGAGCGCTCCCGGATGCGCGGCGAGGTCAAGGCGCTGACCGCAGAGGGTCGGGCGTCGGCGCTGCTCCTGGTGGTGATGGTGCCGGCCCTCGGCGGGGTGATGGCGGCGCTCAACTGGGACTACATGGCACCGCTGTTCAGCTCGTCGACCGGGCGGATCATGCTCGGCGTCAGCGCGGTGATGATCGCCGGCGGCTACGCCTGGATGAACAGCATGGTGAAGATCGATGTCTGAGCCGCTCGGCATCGACCTCGGGATGGCGCTGGCGATCGCCGTCGCCGCGTCGCTGGGTGCCGTGGTGGTCACGGCCGGCCTGCTCGCCGTCGACCGCATCACCCTCCGGTCGAAGCTGCGCGACATCGACGACCTGTACCACCTCGTCGACGTGCGGGACCAGGAGCTGATGCTCCCGTTCGCCGACCGCGTGGCCGCCCCCGTGCTGCGCACGCTCTCGGGGGTGGGGTGGCGGTTCTCGCCCGCCGGGCGCGTGGAGGGGATCCGCAGCATGCTGCGACGGGCCGGACGTCCCGAAGCCGACACCGACCGCTACCTCGCCCTGCGGGTGCTCACCGTCCTGGCCGCCCCCTTCGTCGCCTCCGTGGCGTGGTCGCTGGCGGCCTCCCTCGGCGGGCTCCTGCGCCTCGTCTGCACGGGCCTGGCCGTGGCCTGCTGCACGATCCTCCCCAGCCGGAAGCTGCGCAGCCAGGTGGAGGCGCGCGAGGCGGCGATCACGCGGCAGCTGCCCGACGTGATGGACCTCCTGGTGATCTGCATGGAGGCCGGGCTGGGGTTCACCTCCGCCGTGTCCCGCACGGTGGCCAACCTCGAGGGTGAGATCTCCGATGAGTTCGCCCTCGCCCTCGCCGAGATGCGGGCGGGGGCGTCGCGCGCCGATGCCCTCGACGGCCTCGCCCAACGGGTGCAGATCCCCGCGGTGCAGTCGTTCGTCCAGGCCATCCGCCAGGCGGACCAGTTCGGGATCTCCGTGAGCACGGTCCTGCGGGACCAGGCCGAGGACCTGCGCATCACCCGTCGCCAGATCGCGCAGGAGAAGGCGCAGAAGGCCCCCGTCAAGATGCTGGTGCCGATGGTGTTCTGCATCTTCCCGCCCATGTTCATCGTGGTCATCGGGCCCGCGGGCCTGAGCCTCAGCGGCGGCACCTGATGGCCCGGCGACCTGGAGGCGCGGCCGACGACGGCGCCGTGGTCGTCGAGTTCGCCCTCGTGCTGCCCGTGCTCATGGTGCTCCTGCTCGGCATGTTCAGCGGTGCGACCGCGTGGAACCAGAACCAGACCATGGGCCACGGTGCCCGCATCGCGGCCCGTCACGCGGCGACGCTCCCGCTGCCGGCCAGCCCCACGCCCGCTGCCCTCGATGCCTGGCTCGACGGCGTCGCCGACCTGGCGGTGGCGTCGAGCGCCGGAGAGCTCGGTCCCGGTCAGGGCCGCACCGTGTGCGTGGCCTACGTGCACCCCGTCGGCGCGGCACCCCTGGCCACGCGCAGCCGCACCCTCGGGCCGGACGGAACCCGGAGCACCGGCTCTGCCCCGTGCGTCGCTGACGACCAGGCCGCCACCGCTCGGCGGATCCAGGTGGTGGTGGGGCGAGACGCCGTGCTCGACGCCGGCCTCTACCGCCACCCGCTGCGCCTGCACCAGCAGGTGACCTTCGCCTACGAGGCCCACGTTGGCCTCTGACGGCACTTCGGCCGGCGCTCCTGGTGGCGCCACTCCCCGCGGCGACCACGGGGTCGTGGTCGTGCTGGTGGCCGCCATCATGGGGGCGGTCCTGGTGATGGTGGCCCTCCTGCTCGACCTCGGCGGCGCCCGGCGCGACCGTGCGGTCGACCAGCAGGCCGTCGACGCCGCCGCGCTGGCGGCGGCCGGCGACCTCGGGGCGGCGGGGCGTGACGCGTCGCTGGCCTGCCTCGCCGCCTGGGAGCTGCTGCACAGCAACCTGCCGGCGGAGGCGACCGCGGTGGCGCCATCCTGCGCGACCTTCGCCGCGGTCTGCCTGCCCGGCACCGCCCGGGAGGTCACCGCCACCAACGGCGACCATCGCGTGACCCTGACCCACCCGGTGCCCGACGGCAGCCCCCTCCTCGCCGGGCAGGACCCCGGGCCCCTGGACGGCCCGCCGTGCGACCGCTTCGGCGTCCGGGTGCAGCAGGACCGCGAGAACCGGTGGGCGCCCGGGTCGGTGCCGCTCGACGTGTCCGCCGTCGGTCGCCTCGTCCGCGGCGGGGGCAACGTCGACGCTCCCCTGATCATCCTGGAGCGCACGGCGTGCGAGGCGCTGCGGGTCGGTGGCAGCGGCACGCTCGAGGTGCAGATGTCGAGCGGGGCGCCGGGCTACATCGCGGTCGACTCCGACGGCTCCGAGTGCACCAACCCGAAGAAGGTCATCTACCGGCTCGACGGCAGCCCGACGGTCCGGGCCGGCGCCATCGCCATGTGGGCGCTGGCCGGCTCCCGGGTCGACGCGGCCTACAGCTCGTCCGCCGTCGACCCGGTGCCGGTCGCCGCGTCCGCGCCCGTGGGGCGCAACGGCATCGACTGGCGCTACGACTGCAGCCCCGCGGCCGGATGCCCAGGTCCGGGGCCCGCGCACCTGAGCGACCTCGAGGCGGCCTGGGGCACCGGCGTGCCCGCGGGCTTCACCAGCTGGCGGGGGAGCGGTCGGTCGTGCAGCCCCACCGGGGCCACGGCGGTGCCCGCCGGGGACTGGTACGTCGACTGCGGCGCCGGTGGGCTCACGACCAGCGGCAGCCTCACGTTCCAGGGCGGCGACATCGTGAGCGAGGGGCCCATCCGCGCCACCGGCGCCGGCGGCCTGCGGATCAACTGCACCGACGCCATCCCGTACGACACCGTGGCCTCGGGGGCCTGCTCGGAGCCGCTCGAGCCGGCGATCGTCTACCTGCGCTCCGGCGCTCTGGTGGCCGACGCGCACCTCGAGCTGCTCGAGACCTTCGTCCACCTGGCCAGCGGAGCGCTCGACCTCGACGTCACGGCGTCGCAGACCGTGCGCTGGACGGCGCCCGACGACCCGACCCACCCCTTCGACGACCTCCTGGTGTGGGTGGAGGCCGGGGCGGAGGTGAAGCTCACCGGGAACGCCGCCATGGTGCTCGAGGGGATCCTGTTCGCCCCCCAGAGCGACCTCGTGCTGCGGGGGAGCTCCGGCGTGCAGGGCCTGGGTGCCCAGCTGCTCGTCCGCACGTTGGACTCCGGGGGCAGCGGCACCTTCACCCTGCGCCCCGACGAGGACCGCATCCTGCGGGTCGGTCGGGGCCAGCCGATCCTGGTGCGCTAGGGCGTCGAGATGCGGGCCGCCGCCGGCCGCCGCCGGTACCGTGGCCGCAGGACGTCGAGGGAGGGTGGCGATGGTGGAGATCCCGGCCCGGCGGCTGCTCCGGCGAGACGAGCGCCACGCCGCGATCCTGCACGGGGCGGCGGCCGCCTTCGCCCGGTCCGGCTACGCCGCCACGTCGATGGAGGACGTCGCCGACGCCTGCGGCGTCACGAAGCTGATCGTCTACCGGCACTTCGACTCCAAGGAGGACCTCTACCGGGCCATCCTCCAGCGGGTCTTCGACCGGCAGGCGGAGGAGCTGGTGCGAGGCCTCGAGGAGGTGACCCCGGGCCTCGGCACCCGCACGCTGCTGACCGTCGCCCGCGAAGACCCGGCCGCCTTCGTGCTGCTGTGGCGCCACGCTCCGCGCGAGGAGCAGTTCGCCGCCTATGCGCGGGAGCTGCGGTCGATGTCGGTGGGGGCCGTCCGCGACCTGATGGCCATCGCCAGCGACGACCCGGTGTTCGACGCCTGGACGGCCGAGGTGGTCATCGGCTGGCTGGTGGAGTCCGTCCTGACGTGGTTGGAGGTCGGCGACGCCGAGCGGGACGACGACGTCGTCCGCTGGGCGGCCGAGGGCCTGCGCCGGATGCGCGCCGGGTGGGTCGCCGAGGCCATCCCGTTCTCCCCCTGATCGCTCGACCCCGTGGTCGAGCGGCCGGCCGTCAGCCGGGCAGGGGGAGGTCGAGGACGAGCTCGAGGGCGTCGGGGTCGGCGAAGTGCCGCCCGACCGCGAAGCCGTAGGTGCCCGGGACGACCGCCCACGTGTGGGTCTCGACGTCACGCACGGCGAGCGCGGCCAGGGGCACCCGCACCTCCACCTCGACCTCCGACCCGGCGGCGACCGACCGGCGGGCGAAGCCGAGGAGCCGCTGGGCGGGGCGCTCCGGATCAGCCGGACGGCCGCCGTAGACCTGCACGACGTCGGTGCCGTCACGGTCGCCGAGGTTGGACAGCGACACCTGGAAGCGCAGGTCGTCGCCGACCACGTCGACGGTGGCGGCCCGCAGCCCCCACGTCGTGTACGACAGCCCGAACCCGAAGGGGTGGGCGGGTGCGTGGCGGTCGCGAGCCAGCCGCCAGTAGCCGTGCCAGCGGTCGTAGGTGACGGCGTCGGCATCGCGGTCGAACGGCGGCAGGTGGGCCTCGTCGGCGGGGATCGTGCAGGGCAGCCGTCCCGAGGCGTCGACCCGGCCGAGCAGCACGTCGGCCAGCCCGTGGCCGCCCTCCATGCCCGAGTACCAGAGCTGCACGATGGCCGGCACCCGCTCGCGCCAGGCCTCCATGAGCACCGCGCTCCCCGCCACGATGGCCACGACGGTGGCCGGCTGGGCGGCCCCCACCGCCTCGACGAGCGCCTCGTGGGCGTCGGGCAGGCGCAGCGAGCGGCGGTCGCCGCCGGTGGAGAAGCCGCTGGCCTCCTGGGCCGGGATGGAGCCCTCCAGCAGCGGCGCGCCCGGGTCGGCCAGGAGCTCGGCGGCGAAGGCGGCCGCCTCGTCGGGGTCGTCGGGGCCGGGGAGCAGGGCGCGGAGGTGCGTGGTGCCGTCGTCGCCGATGAACTCGCCCTCGTCGTCGCGGGTGTAGCCGACCACCAGGACCGCCACGTCGACCGACGCCGCGAGGTCGGCGGCCTGCGCCACGTCGGCTCCGTCGTGGTGGAGGACCTCGACGCCCGGGAGGGCGGCCCGGAGGCCGTCGAGCGGGGTGGTCACGGCCGGCGCGTAGACGTCGCTGGACCCGCCGTCGCCGAGGTTGGGGGCGTCGACCAAGGGGCCGATGACGGCGACCCGGCGGAGCGTGGCGGCCTCGAGGGGGAGGAGCGGCCGGCCGCCGACGGCCTCGTTGCGGAGCAGCACGATGGCCTTGGCGGCGGCCTCGCGGGCGAGGGCCCGGTGGGCCTCGCCGGCGACCGCCTCGGGGCCGGTGGCCGGCGCCTGCGGAGCGCGGTGCGCGGCGTGGCGGAGCAGGGCCGTCAGCGTGCGGGTGGCGCAGGCGTCGATGTCGGCCCAGGTGGCCTCGCCGGCGGCCAGGGCGGCGTCGAGCCCGGTGCGGCGGATCATGGGCGAGGGCATCTCGACGTCGAGGCCGGCGGTGAGGGAGGGCCCGGCGTCGCGGAGGCCGAAGATCCAGTCGCTGATCACGAACCCCTCGAAGCCCCACTCGCCCCGGAGGACGTCGCGCAGGAGGAGGTGGCTCTGCCCGCACCACTCGCCGTTGACGGCGTTGTAGGCGCTCATCACGCACGCCACGCCCTCGTCGACGATCCGCTTGAAGTGGGGGAGGTAGACCTCGTGGAGGGTGGCCTCGTCGATCGTGACGTCGACCTTGAAGCGGGCGTTCTCCATCGAGTTGGCCGCGAAGTGCTTCACGGTGGCCATCACGTGCCGCTGGACGCCCCGGGTGAGGGCGGCGCCGAGCTCGCCGACGTGGTGCGGGTCCTCGCCGTAGGTCTCCTGGGCCCGACCCCAGGCCGGGTGGCGCAGCACGTTGACGCACACGCCGCCGAAGAGGTCGGCCCCGACCGCCCGCAGCTCGGCGCCGATGGCCTCGCCGATGCGCTCCTCGAGCTCGACGTCCCACGTGGCCCCCCGGGCCATGCTCACCGGGAACGCCGTGGCGTTGCCGACCACGACGCCCCGGGGCCCATCGCTGAAGGCGAACCCGGGGATGCCGAGGCGGGGCACCCGGGCGGCGCGGAAGGGGCGCCGGTGGTAGCCGCCGGCGCCGAGGTCGCCGAGGCCGGCCCAGAAGGGGTGGTCGCCGTCGAGGCAGCCCCGGCGCTCGGCCTCGGTCATCTGGTCGACGAGCCCCGCCGCCGCCTCCCGGGGATCGGAGCCGGCACGCACCGCGGCCACCGCCGCGTCCCATTCGGTGGTCATGGACGAGAGCATGGCCCACGAGGGTCCAGACTGGTGGCGTGCCCGTCACCCTCCCCGCTGCGCCCGCCCGCCACGTGCGCGGCCTGATCGGCTTCGAGGTCGCCGACGACGGCGCCACCATCGTGGCCCAGGTCGCCCCGGCCACCAGCGCTGGCACGGTCACGAACGAGGAGCTCGACGTGCGGATCGACGGCGAGCCCTTCCCCGGGATCGTCACCGAGGTGGCCGGCGAGCACGGGGGCCGGCTCCACGTGCTCGAGGCCGGACCCGGCACCCTGTCCATGGCCTACACGGCGACGGTCACGCCGCACGCGGGTGGCCCGCCGGAGCGGGGGCCGGCCGACGCCATCGACCTCGGGGCCCTCACCTACCTCCGGCAGAGCCGCTACTGCCCGTCCGACGAGCTGCTGGGCTTCGCCCGGGCCGAGCTCGGCCACGTCGCCGACGACGAGGGCGGTGCGACGGCGGTGGCCGAGTGGGCGTTCGAGCACCTGAGCTACGAGTCGGGCACCAGCGGGCCGCTCGACACCGCCATCGACACCCTCGTCAGCCGGCGCGGCGTGTGCCGCGACTTCGCCCACCTCACGGTGGCGTTCTGCCGCGCCCTGGAGATCCCCGCTCGCCTGGCGGCCGTCTACGCGCCGGGCCTCTCGCCCATGGACTTCCACGCCGTGGTGGAGGCGCGGGTGGCGGGTCGGTGGGTGGTCGTCGACCCCACCCGGCTGGCGCCGCGCACCTCGCTCGTGCGGATCGCCACCGGCCGTGACGCCGCCGACACCGCGTTCGTCACGGTGCTGGCCGGCCACGCCGACCTCACGCTCGCCGAGGTGTCGGCCGTGATCGACGGCGACCTGCCCTTCGACGACCACCGGGCCGCCGTCGTCCTGGGCTGACCGCGGGTTCGCGCACTCCGGCCCGGCGCCCGTAGGCTGGCACGCCCCCTGCGCGCAACTGCGCACCTCGCAAAGGAAGTCCCCGTGGAGCTCCGCTCTGACCTACGCAACGTGGCCATCGTGGCCCACGTCGACCATGGCAAGACCACCCTCGTCGACAAGATGCTCTGGCAGTCCGGTGCCTTCCGGTCGAACCAGGACGTCAACGAGCGGGTCATGGACTCCATGGACCTGGAGCGGGAGAAGGGCATCACCATCCTCGCCAAGAACACCTCGGTGGCCTACGGCGACGTGAAGATCAACATCATCGACACCCCGGGCCACGCCGACTTCGGCGGCGAGGTCGAGCGTGGGCTGTCGATGGTCGACGGCGTGCTGCTGCTCGTCGATGCCTCCGAGGGGCCGCTGCCCCAGACCCGCTTCGTGCTCCGCAAGGCCCTCGAGGCCAACCTGCCCGTGGTGCTGGTGGTCAACAAGGTCGACCGGCCCGACGCCCGCATCGCCGAGGTGGTGCACGAGGTGGAGGAGCTGTTCCTCGACCTCGACGCCGCCATCGAGCAGCTCGACTTCCCGATCGTCTACTGCGTGTCGCGCGAGGGCAAGGCCTCGATGGAGCGCCCGGCCGACGGCGCCGGCCTGCCCGACGGCGCCACCCTGAAGCCGCTCCTCGACCTCCTGGTCGAGCGGATCCCGGCCCCGGCCTACGACCCGGAGATGCCGCTCCAGGCCCTGGTCACCAACCTCGACGCATCGCCCTACGTCGGTCGCCTGGCGCTGTGCCGGATCATCAACGGCCGCATCAAGAAGGGCCAGCAGGTCGCCTGGTGCCGGGCCGACGGCACCGTCGAGCGAGCCAAGCTCACCGAGCTCTACATCACCGAGGAGCTCGACCGCGTGCCGGCCGACGAGGTCGGGCCGGGTGAGATCATCGCCATCGCCGGCATCCCGGAGATCACCATCGGGGAGACCCTCGCCGATCCCGAGGACCCCCGGCCGCTGCCGGTCATCCACATCGACGAGCCGAGCCTGTCCATGACGATCGGCATCAACACCTCGCCGCTCGCCGGCAAGGAGGGCAGCCAGCTCACGGCGCGCCTGGTGAAGGGTCGGCTCGACCAGGAGCTGGTCGGCAACGTCAGCATCCGGGTGCTGCCCACCGAGCGCCCCGACACCTGGGAGGTCCAGGGGCGGGGCGAGCTGCAGCTCGCCGTGCTGGTGGAGATGATGCGGCGCGAGGGCTTCGAGCTGACGGTCGGCAAGCCGCAGGTGCTCACCAAGGAGATCGACGGCAAGCTCCACGAGCCCGTCGACCGCCTCACCGTCGACGTCCCCGAGGACTTCATGGGGGTCGTCACCCAGCTGCTGGCGCTGCGCAAGGGCCGGATGGAGCAGATCATCAACCACGGCACGGGCTGGGTGCGCATGGAGTACCTCGTGCCGGCCCGCGGCCTGATCGGCTTCCGCACCGAGTTCATCACCGAGACCCGCGGCACCGGCCTCATCCACCACGTCTTCGAGAAGATGGAGCCGTGGGCCGGCGAGATCCGAGGCCGCCGCAACGGCTCCCTGGTGGCCGACCGCACCGGTCCCACGACCGGCTTCGCCCTCACGGCGCTGCAGGACCGCGGGACCATGTTCGTGGGCCCGGGCGTGCCCGTGTACGAGGGGATGATCGTCGGCGAGAACAGCCGCGCCGACGACATGGACATCAACCCCACCAAGGAGAAGAAGCTCAACAACATCCGGTCCTCGACGGCCGAGGCGTTCGAGAAGCTGATCCCGCCCCGCCCGCTCAGCCTCGAGCAGGCCCTCGAGCTCATCGCCGAGGACGAGTGCGTCGAGGTCACCCCGACGAGCGTGCGCCTCCGCAAGGTCGTCCTCGACCAGACCATCCGGGCCCGGTCCGCCAAGCGGGCGAAGACCGCCGACCAGTAGGCCCCGCCCACCCGGCGACCCCGGTGTTCCTGCGGCGCTCAGCCGTGGTCGTCACGGTCCAGCGCCGCAGGATCTGGGGTGCGCCCGTCAGCGGGTGGTCGCGGCCTCCACGAGCGGCACGAAGGTCTGGGCGATGAGGTCGTGGCCCGTGGCGTTGGCGTGGATGTCGGCGTTCGTGCACATGCGGGTCCAGGCGCAGATGTTGGCCACGTTCTGGGGGACCACCAGGCCGAGGTGGCTCCCGGTCGGCGCGAAGTCCTCGGTGGCGAAGGCGTCGTCGACCTGGGCCACGACGGCGCCATGGGCGGCGTAGGTGGCGTCGAGGGCCTGGTTGAAGGTCACCGCGGCGGCGTTCGAGCTGGTGGCGGCCGCCTCGTTGCCGGTGATCCAGTAGGCGAGGAAGGGGTTGTAGTAGGTCATGCCGATGATCGGCACCCCGGGTGCGGCGGCCTCGAGGCGGGCCAGGATCTGGCTCAGGTTGGCCTGCACGACGGGCAGGCGTGCCGCAGCGCACACTGGGTTGGCACCGGCGCTCGTCACGCAGCCGCTGACGTCGTTGGCGCCGATGTCGATGGTGATGAAGTCCACCGCCCCTCGGTGCAGCGCCAGGAAGCGCTCGGCCGCCGCGACCTGGGTCCCCTCCGGGTAGGTGCAGCCCCCGCCCGCGAGCATCGATGCGGTGGTGGCGCCACCGCAGGCCAGGTTGTGCAGCGTGAGCCCTGGCAGCCCGGCGCGCACCGCGCCGGTGATCCGAGGCACGTAGCCCTGCCCTGCGGGTGCGCCGGCCCCGGCTGCGAGGGAGTCGCCCAGCGCCAGGTGGAAGCGCTCGACCCGGATCGTGGTGGTGGCGGTGCTGCTGAGGTAACCGCTGCCCGCGGGGTCGAACCGCGCCGTGATGGTGCGGGTGCCAGGGGCGAGCGCCGACGTGGTGAGCGTGGCCTGGCCGTCGCTCACCGCCCTCGTGCCCAGGGTGGTGGCGCCGTCGGCGAAGGTGACCGTCCCGCTGATCACCGAGGTCAGGGGCGGCGCCGCCACCCGTGCGGTGAGGGTGACCGGCGCGCCCGGCGCGACGGACGCGGCCGATGCGCTGAGCGTCGTGGTGGTGACGACGGACGGGGTGCAGCCGACCAGCGCGATGGCGGCGATCAGCGCCCCCACCAGGGCGGAGGTGCGACGTGAGGACATGGGTTCCGTGGCTCGGTGCCGAGATGTTGCCACGCGCCGAGCGCCCGCGCCCGAGATCTCTCGACGACCCGTCCGCCACGCGGGCGGACGAGCACCCAGCGCCCGTGCGGTGGGGGGCTCAGTACTGCCAGGGGTAGGGCGACCAGTCGGGGGCGCGCTTCTCGAGGAAGCTGTCGCGGCCCTCCTGGGCCTCGTCGGTCATGTAGGCGAGGCGGGTGGCCTCGCCGGCGAACACCTGCTGTCCCACGAGGCCGTCGTCGATGAGGTTGAAGCTGAACTTCAGCATCCGCTGGGCGGTCGGGCTCTTCCCGTTCACCTTGGCGCCCCACTCCAGGGCCACCCGCTCGAGGTCGGCGTGGTCGACGACCGCGTTGACCATCCCCATGCGGTGCGCGTCCTCGGCGGAGTACTCGTCGCCCAGGAAGAAGATCTCCCGGGCGAACTTCTGCCCGACCTGGCGGGCCAGGTAGGCCGAGCCGAAGCCGCCGTCGAAGCTGGCGACGTCGGCGTCGGTCTGCTTGAACCGTGCGTGCTCCCGCGACGCCAGCGTGAGGTCGGCCACCACGTGGAGGCTGTGCCCGCCGCCGGCCGCCCACCCGGGGACGACGCAGATCACCACCTTCGGCATCATCCGGATGAGGCGCTGCACCTCGAGGATGTGGAGGCGTCCCGTGCGGCCGGGGTCGATCGACTCGGCGGTGTCGCCGTCGGCGTACCGGTAGCCGTCCTTGCCCCGGATGCGCTGGTCGCCGCCGGAGCAGAAGGCCCAGCCGCCGTCCTTGGGGGAGGGGCCGTTGCCGGTGAGCAGCACGCAGCCGACGTCGGCGCTCTGCCGGGCGTGGTCGAGCACGCGGTAGAGCTCGTCGACGGTGCCCGGCCGGAAGGCGTTGCGGATCTCGGGGCGGTCGAAGGCCACCCGCACCGTGCCGTGGGCCTTCGCCCGGTGGTAGGTGATGTCGGTGAGGTCGAAGCCGGGGACGGGGTCCCAGGCGTCGGCGTCGAAGAGCTCGGAGACCATCGCCGGAGCCTAGGGGCGACCCGGGCCGGTCCTCACGGTCACCGCTGGGCGGTGCCGTCCTCCGCCGGTGGTCCGGGGAGGACTGCCGGCGTTCGCCCGGTAGACAGGGCGCCATGGAGCATCGACGACTGGGCCGGTCCGGCCTCAAGGTGAGCGTTCTGTCCTTCGGGTCCTGGGTGAGCTTCGGGAGCCAGCTCGACGTGGGCAAGGCGCGCGACTGCATCGAGGCCGCCCACGACGCCGGGGTGAACTTCTTCGACAACGCCGAGGCCTACGCCGGCGGCGAGTCGGAGCGGATCATGGGCCAGGCCATCGCCGAGCTGGGCTGGGCGCGGGAGTCCTACGTGGTCAGCACGAAGGTGTTCTGGGGCCTCACCGACGGGGTGAACACCAAGAACACCCTGAACCGGAAGTACCTGCTGCACGCGGTGGAGGGGTCGCTCGAGCGCTTCGGGCTCGACTTCGTCGACCTGCTGTTCTGCCACCGCCCCGATCCGGAGACCCCGATCGAGGAGACGGTCTGGGCCATGTCCGACCTCATCGACCAGGGGAAGGCCCTCTACTGGGGCACCTCCGAGTGGTCGGCCGACGAGATCCGCGCCGCCTGGGAGATCGCCGAGCGCCACCACCTCCGCAAGCCGGTGATGGAGCAGCCGCAGTACAACATCTTCGAGCGGCGCCGGGTCGAGCGCGAGTACGCCCGCCTCTACGACGACCTCGGCCTGGGCCTCACCACCTGGAGCCCGTTGGCGTCGGGGCTGCTCAGCGGCAAGTACCTCGACGGCGTGCCGGAGGGCAGCCGGGCCACCCTGCCGGGCTACGAGTGGCTGGCCGAGATGCTCACCGACCCCGAGCGCAACGCGAAGGTCCGCCAGCTGGCCACCATCGCGGAGGAGCTCGAGTGCTCCCTCTCCCAGCTCGCCATCGCCTGGTGCGCGGCCAACCCGAACGTGTCGACGGTGATCACCGGCGCCAGCACGGTCGAGCAGGTGCGGGAGAACATGGGCGCCCTCGACGTGCTGGCCCGCCTCGACGACGACGTGCTGGGCCGCATCAAGGCTGCGGCTCGGTAGCAGGCCGCCGACGGACTAGAACTGGGCCGTGCGCGCCGTCGTCATCTACGAGAGCCTCACCGGGAACACGGCCAAGGCCGGCCACGCCATCGCCGGGGAGCTGACCGCCAACGGGCTCGACACCCGGGCCTACCCGATCACCCAGATCGACTACCAGGCCCTGGCCGATGCCGACCTCGTGATCGTGGGCAGCTGGACCGACGGGCTCATCCTGGTGGGCCAGAAGCCCGGTCGGCTCGGCCGCATCACCTCGATGCCCGCCCTGGCCGGGAAGAAGGCCGTCGTCTACCTCACCTACGCCCTCGAGAGCGGCAAGGCGCTGCAGAAGCTCTCGGCGGCGGTCGAGGGGCGGGGCGCCGAGGTGCTGGGGGGCGTGACCATCCGGCGCGACAAGCTCGACGACGGCGTGCGCGACCTCGTCGACCGCATCCTGTCGGTCACCGCCACCTCCTAGCGCCCCCGCGCTCGGGCGGTCAGCTGGTCCAGGGGCCGACGCCGCCGAGGTGGTCGACGGTGATCCGCACCACCGAGCCGGGAGGCGGATCGTCCATCGGCGGGAAGCGCACGTCGGGACCCAGGTACACGTGGGCCAGCTCCTGGAGCAGCTCGGGCGCGCCCCCGGCGTCCACCCGCGCCGTGCCCTGGATCACGAGGTACTCCCGGAAGCCCATGTCGTTGCTCTCCGGGCCCTCGACCGACAGGGCCACGCGCTCGTCGCGCTCGAGGTTGCGCAGCTTGCGCCACGGCCCGAGCGAGGCGAACACGACGTCGTCGCCGTCGACGCCCACCCAGACGCAGCTGACCTGCGGGCTGCCGTCGGGGTTGAGGGTGACCACGTGGCCGAGGTGCGGGCCCTCGAGCAGGGCGCGAGCGCTGGGCGGGATGGCGGCCATCGCCGCAGCGTAGGGCTCGATCGTCGAGGTGCGGCACGAACCCCGGCGGCGAACCGCCGGGTCCCCTGCAGGCGGGGCGCCTGCGGGCGGCGATCGCCTAGCGGAACTGGGCCAGGGCGGCGTCGGCGCCGGGCTGCACGAGGAAGAGCACGGCCCCGGCCTCGTTGCGCCCGTTCTCGACGGGCAGCTCCACCGGGATGGGGTCGAGCGAGCGCAGGCGCCAGCCGAGCCGCATGGCGTCGACGAGCCCGAGGTCGTCGTCGATGGCGAGGCCGCCGGTGGTGCTCCCGGCGGCCCGGGCCAGGGTGATCGGGTTGCGGGTGCTCCCCAGCTCGCCGAACACCGCCTTCAGGAACTGCTGCTGGCGCAGCACCCGGCCGAGGTCGCCGGTGGGGTCGCGCACCTCCTGCCCGTCGATGACCTCCGTGTACTGGCGGGAGCGGACGAAGGCCAGCGACTGGGGGCCGTCGAGCACCGTCGGACCGGCCTGGAGCACCTCGAGGCCCGAGTTGCGGTCGAAGGCGGGGTGCTCGAACGGGATGGTCACGCCCCCGAGCGAGTCGACCAGCTCGGAGAAGGCGACGAAGTCGACCTCCATGTAGTGGTGGATGGGGATCCCGAGGGACTCCTGCACGGTCGCCACCAGGCGGGTGGGGCCGCCGTTGAAGGCGGCGTTGATCTTCTGGGACCCCCCGGTGCCCGAGATGGGGACGTACAGGTCGCGGGGGATCGACATCAGGCGGCTCTCGCCGTCGACGAAGCGCAGCACGAGCATGGTGTCGGAGCGGTTGCCGCCGCCGTCGGCGAACCCGGCGGGGTCGAGGCCGGCGTCGATGAGGGCCTGCGGATCGCGGGCGTCGGACCCGACGATGAGGTAGTTGGTGCCCGGGCCCCCGGTGGAGAGCGTGCCGGTGAGGTCGATCTTCTCGATCCGGTCGTACATCGAGCGGGCGTAGAGGTAGCCGCCGAGGACGGCCAGCAGCAGGAGCAGGGGCAGGAACAGCGAGGTGAGCAGCAGGATCCGCCGCAGCTTCGGGCGCCGCGGGAGGCGGCGCCCACGGCCGGCGGGCGGCCGGGGCGGCGGGGGCTCCTTGGCGATCGGCGTGGTGGGTCGGGAGCGGGTGGGGGGCGGCGAGGCCGAGGGGGCAGGCGTGCCCGTCGGGGCGAAGACCGACGAGCCGGGAGCCGCCGCGGGCGGGGCCGCAGGAGCGCGCGCGGCGCTGCGGCCACCGGGCGCCGGCGGCGGACCCGAGGGGCGCGTCGAGTCGGGTGCCGGGATGTGGACCTTGCGGGGGTCGCGGGGCGGGCGGTCGCTCACAGCGTGGGCCACGCTACGGGGCAGGAGGCAGCACCGGGGAGATGGTGGGGGAGCACGGACCCTTCGACGTCGCCGGAGACCGGTCCGTTCCCGACGGGCGGCCCGGGTGCGCCGGGCGCGGACCCAGCGCGACGCCTCAGGTGGGGTCGGGGGCCAGGTCGAGCGAGGCGGAGTTCATGCAGTAGCGCTCGCCCGTCGGGCCCGGGCCATCGGGGAACACGTGGCCGAGGTGGGCGTCGCAGCGGGCGCAGCGCACCTCGGTGCGCACCATCCCGTGCGAGGTGTCCGACACCAGCGTCACCCGGTCGCCGCCCAGCGGCTCGGTGAAGCTCGGCCAGCCGCTGCCGGAGTCGTACTTGGTGTCGGAGCGGAACAGCTCTGCGCCGCACACGATGCACCGGTAGGTGCCCGGGTCCTTCGTGTTCCAGTAGGCCCCGGTGAAGGCCCGCTCGGTGCCCCCCTCCTGGGTGACCTGGTACTGCTCGGGGGTGAGGCGGCTCCGGAGCTCCTCGGGGGTGGGGACAGCGGCGTCGGTCATGTCCCAAGTCTGCCGCCATCGTGGCCATCTCGCGCCGCAGGCGCCGCGGCGGCGGGTGGCGGGCGCCCGGGCTACCGACCCGGCGGCTCGGGGTGGCGCAGGGCCCGGACGAGGGCCTCGGTGACCAGGCGGACGGGCGGCGAGGCGACCCGCTCGATGGCCTCGAGGGTGCAGAAGGCGTCGGTGCCGTCGGCTCGGCCCTGGAGGGTGATCAGCAGGCTGCAGACGCCCTCGCCCTCCACCCGCACCAGCGCCTCGAGGATGGCGCACGAGCGGTCGAGGTAGGTGACGTCGCCGATGCGGTGGCAGGCCTCGACCAGGCGGACGAACGCCTCGTCGGGCGGGAGGGGCAGGTGGACGGTGTCGCCGTCGAGCACCTCCGGCGGGTCCGACATCGGGTCGTCGTCGCTCGCCCGCACCGTCACCGGGCCGACGGGGGAGGGGCCGGCCGGTCGCGGCGCCGGGGGTGCCGGCGGCGGCGCGTGGAGGCGCCCCTCGAGGTGGGCGCGCTCCAGGGTGGCGTAGGCGTCGTTGACGGTCGCGGCCAGGGCGGTGCTCCCGCCCGCTCGGTCCGGGTGCGCGGCGGCGATCTGGGCCCGGTAGGCGACCCGGACCTCGATCCACGATGGCGCCGGGCCGAGCCCCAGCGCGGTCCGGGCGGCAGCGACGTCCACCGGCGATCAGGCGGGGGCGAGGAACGCAGCCATGGCCTGGGCGTAGCGCACCGGGTCGACGGCGCCGCAGAGCTCGCGGGCCGAGTGCATGGCCAGCTGCGGCGCACCGACGTCGAAGGTGCGGATGCCCAGCTGGGCGGCGGTGATCGGCCCGATGGTGGACCCGCAGGGCAGGTCGCTGCGGTGCGCGTAGCGCTGCAGCGGCACCTCGGCCTGCTCGCAGGCCAGCACGAACGGGGCGGCGCTCTCGGCGTCGCTGGCGTAGCGGACGTTGCTGTTCACCTTGAGCACCGGCCCGCCGTCGAGGGCGATGGTGTGCCCCGGTTCGTGGCGGTCTGCGTAGTTCGGGTGGGTGGCGTGGGCCATGTCGGCCGAGCAGCACCACGACGCCGCCAGCGCCCGCAGCTGCGCCTCGCGGTCGGCCCCGAGGCCCAGCCCGATGCGCTCGATGACCGCCGGCAGGAGCGCCGATGCGGCGCCCCGGTGCGACGTGGAGCCGACCTCCTCGTGGTCGAACAGCACGAGGAGGGGCACCTGGCCGGGCGCAGGCTGGTCGTCGGCGGTGACGGCGAGCAGGGCTTCGAGGCCCGCCCACGACGAGCAGAGGTTGTCGAGCCGGGGCGCGCTGACCAGCTCGTCGTCGCGCCCGGCCAGCGTGCTCGGGGTGAGGTCGTGGAGCATCAGGTCCCAGGCGAGGATCTGGCTCGGGTCGACGTCGAGCTCGGCGCCCACGAACGAGGCGAACCCGCCGGGCGTGGGGTCGCCGAGGCCCCAGATGGGGCTGAGGTGGGCCTGGGCGTTGAGGAGCAGGCCCGACGACGACACCTCGCGATCGAGGTGGATCGCCAGCTGGGGCACGCGAGCCAGCGGTCGATCGACGAGCAGCAGCCGCTCCTCGGGGCCGGCCGCGCCACGCACCACCACCCGCCCGGACAGGCCGAGGTCGCGATCGAGCCAGGAGTTGAGCAGCGCACCGCCGTAGACCTCCACCGCCAGCTGCCGGGTGCCGCTGCGCCCCGAGTCGGGCCGGGGCTTGACCCGCAGGTTGGGGCTGTCGGTGTGGGCACCGATCACCCGGAAGCCGGCGGCGGGGTCGTGCGCAGCACCGGTGGCCCACGCCACCAGGCTGCCGCCGCGGACGAGGTAGCGCCGCCCCGGGCCGGTGGGCCAGGTCTCGGTCTCGACGACCGGTTCGAAGCCCGCCGCCTCCAGCCGCCGAGCGGCCTCGGCGCAGGCGTGGAAGGGCGAGGGCGAGGCGTCGATGTAGGTGAGCATCCGTCGGACGTCCATGGCCCCAGCGTGCCAGGTCGGGCCTCAAGTGGCTGACCGGGGCCGCCGATGACGTGCGGGTACGGGCGCGCCCCGAAGGTCAGGGCGGGCGGGAAGGGACGAGATGCTTCGCAGGCTCAAGGTGCGCACCCGCCTGGTGGCCGTGATCGCGGTGCCGCTGGTGCTGCTGCTGGCGGTGGCGGTGCCCGAGGCCCTGCGCCGCAACGACCGGGCGGTGGCCGCCGACGGCGCCGCCGACACCACCGCAGCCGCCGTGGAGATGATGGAGGCCATCGAGGCGCTCCAGGGCGAGCGGACCCTGTCCGCCGCGCTGCGGGCCGGTGCCCCCGCCGCCGTCGACGGCGCGCTCCGCGACCAGCGAGCCGGCACCGATGCCGCCATCGTCCGGGTGGAGTCCGCCCTCGGCCGCCTGGCCGAGGACGCCCCCGAGCTCGGCGCCGACCTCGACGCCGCCGGCCGCCGGCTCGAGTCGCTGACCCTGGCCCGCCAGGACACCGACCAGGCCGAGTCGATCGTGCCCTGGGTGGATCCCTTCGAGCCGATCATCGCCGCCCTGCTCGACCTGCAGGAGTCCCTCGGCACGCGGGCGGCCGAGGCCGGGGTGGGCGACGACCTCCGCCTCGCCGGCCTGCTGGCCCGGGTGAAGGAGGCCACCGCGTCGCAGGGCGCCCAGATGGCCGCCGCGGCCACCTGGGGCGAGCTCCGTGGCGACCAGGCCGGGATCCTCAGCAGCCTGCGCTCCGACGAGCTGGCCTTCCGCACCGCCTACCTCGCGTCCTTCACCGCCGAGGAGCGGATCGACCGGCGAGCCGACCTGGCGCGTGGCCCTGGCACCTCGGCGGCCCGCGTGGTCGACGACGCCATCGCCTCGGGCACGATCGCGGCGGCCGGCGACCTCGACAGCTGGCTCGGGCTCAGCGGCGAGCGGCAGGTGGTCCTGCGCGACCTGGCAGCCGGCCACGCCGCCGACGCGCGCGAGCAGGCCATCACGCTCGGCGAGTCCTCGCAGCGGTCGGCCACCGCCTACGTGGTGCTGGCCGGCGGCGGGCTCCTCCTGGCCCTCGTGCTGGCCCTGCTGGCGGCTCGGTCCATCACCCGCCCGCTGCGCCGCCTCACGGTCGCGGCCGACCACCTCGCCGAGGAGCGGCTGCCGAAGCTGGTCGACGCCCTGCGGAACCCGGGCGACGACGACGAGCGCTACCTCGCCGCCACCATCGAGCCCATCCCGGTGCACTCCTCGGACGAGCTGGGCCACCTCGGGCGGGCCTTCAACGCCGTGCAGGCGGTGGCGGTGGAGGTGGCCGCCGAGCAGGCCGAGCTGCTGCGCAAGGGCATCAGCGACCTGTACGTGAACCTCGCTCGACGCAACCAGGCGCTGATCGACCGCCAGATCCAGCTGCTCGACGAGCTCGAGGGCGGGGAGCAGGACCCGGAGGTGCTCCAGCACCTCTTCCTGCTCGACCACCTGGCCACCCGCATGCGCCGCAACGCTGAGAGCCTGCTGATCCTGGCCGGCGCCGAGTCGGGGCCCCGACGGTCCCGGCCCGTGAGCATCGTCGACGTGGTGCGGGCCGCGGTGAGCGAGGTGGAGGAGTACGAGCGGATCGAGCTCGGGACCCTCGCCGACGCGACCCTCCACGGGCTCGCGGTCAGCGACGTCGCCCACCTGGTGGCGGAGCTCCTGGAGAACGCCACGCACTTCTCGCCGCCCGAGACGACCGTGCGCATCGACGGCATCCGCACCGGTGGGAGCTACCAGCTGGTGGTGACCGACCACGGGGTCGGCATGCGCCCCGAGCAGCTCGACGAGCTCAACGCCGTGCTGCGCGACCCTCCGGTGACCGGCCTGGCCCTGGGCCGCTCGCTGGGCTGCCTCGTGGCGGGCCGCCTGGCCCACCGCCACGACATCACGGTGCGCCTGCGCTCGGGTGAGCACGAGGGCGTGGCCGCCTACGTGGTGCTGCCCCGGCACCTGCTCGAGGAGGAGTCGCTCGAGGCGCTGGCGCCGCCGGTGGCGGAGTCGCTGCTCGCTCGCGACGTGGCCTCGCTGCCCGCACCGGAGGACCCCTGGCCGGTGGAGTGGGACGAGGCGCCCGCCGCCGAGGAGCGAGCACCGGCCCCCGCCGCCGCCCCGGCCCTGCCGCCGGCGGTCCCGAACCGGCTGAGCGAGGTGCTGCCCGTGAACCCCGCCTTCGACGCCGGGCTGCAGGCCCTGCTGGAGGGCGATGCGCCGCCGCCGCGGGTGGAGCCCTCGCTCGCCGCCGCGGAGCCCGATGGCCTGCTGCCGAGGCGGGTGCCCGGGGCCAGCGGTGCGGCGACCGTGGCGCCCACGCCGTCGGGGGAGGCGGTGCGCCGATCGCCCGACGAGGTGCGAGCCATGCTCTCCCGCTACCGCTCCGGCCTGCAGGCCGGGCGAGCGAACGACGGTGCCCCCGAGGAGGACCGAGGATGACCGAGCCCACCGACGAGCTCAGCTTCGAAGCGCGCAACCTGAGCTGGTTGCTGAACGGCTTCGTCCGCAAGGTGCCGGGGATCAACGAGGCCGTCGTGCTGTCGGCCGACGGGCTGCCGATGGCGATCTCCGAGGGCCTCGACCGCGAGTCGGCGGAGCGCTGCGCTGCCGTCGCCTCCGGCCTGGTGGGCCTGGCCTACGGCGCGGCTGGCCGCTTCGGCGGCGGCCGGGTGAACGAGGTGATCGTGGAGATGGAGCACGCCTTCCTCTTCGTCACCGGGATCAGCGACGGGTCCGCCCTGGCGGCCGTCGCCGACGCCGGGGCCGACATCGGGATGGTGGGCTACGAGATGGCGGTGTTCGTGGAGCGCGCCGGCACGGTGCTCACGCCCGCGCTCCGGGCGGAGCTCCAGGAGGCGCTGCTGCGGTGAGCCCTCGCGACCTCGGCCCCGACGACGACGACGAGGGGCCCGCCCTCGTCCGTCCCTATGCCCTCGTGCGCGGCCGCACGCGCTCGGCGTCGGCCGTGCTGCCGGTGGAGGCCATCGTGGTCGCCCTCGACCGCCGGGCCGACGGGCTGACCCTCGAGCGGGCGTCGATCATCGACCTGTGCGCCACCCCGCACAGCATCGCCGAGATCTCCGCCCTCCTGCGGATCCCGGTCGGCGTGGTGCGCATCCTCGTGAGCGACCTCACCGACGAGGGGTGGGCCCAGGTGAACCTGCCGCTGCAGCCCCAGGCCGACGGCACCACGGACCGGGCGCTGCTCGAGCGGGTGCTGGCGGGCCTGGAGGCGCTGTGACCGGGGTTCCCGGCGCGGCCGGGGCCTCGCACGACGAGCGGACCGGCGCGCTGCCGGTCAAGCTCCTCGTCTGCGGGGGCTTCGGTGCCGGCAAGACCACCTTCGTGGGGGCCATCTCGGAGATCGTGCCGATCACCACCGAGGCGCCGATCACCGAGGTGGCGGCGACCGTCGACACCGGCAGCGTGGCCACGAAGGTGGCCACGACCGTCGCCCTCGACTTCGGCCGGATCTCGCTCGACACCGGGCTCGTGCTCTACCTCTTCGGCACGCCGGGGCAGGCCCGGTTCCGCTTCGCCTGGGACGAGGTCGCCCGAGGGGCCATCGGCGCCGTCATCGTCGTGGACAGCAGCCGCGTCGACGAGGCCTTCCCGTCGGTCGACTTCTGCGAGGCCCGACGCATCCCGTTCGTGATCGCCGTCAACCGCTTCGACGGTGCCCTGGCCCACGAGCTGGACGCGGTCCGCTCGGCGCTGGTCCTCCCCGCCGAGGTGCCCGTGCTGGGCGTCGATGCCCGGTCGCGGGCCGACGCCAAGGGCACGCTCATCTCCCTCGTGCTCCACGCGCTGCACGCCAGCTCGTAGCGGACCTCCCCACCACGCCAGGATGGGCGGGTGCTGCCCGTCGTGATCCTCCACTGGAACCGCCCGGAGCGGTGCGTCGCCACCGTGGCCCGCTTCCTCGCCCAGGCGGTGCCCGGCGGTGTGCGGGTGGTGGTGGTCGACAACGGCTCGACCGCCGAGGCCCGGGCCACCGTGGAGGTCGGGCTGCCGCCCGGCGTCGAGCTGGTCTGCCTGCCCCGCAACCGGGGCTTCGGGCCCGGAGCGAACGCCGGGTACCGCCACGTCCTGGCCCACCCGCACCCCGACGACGGCGACTGGATCGGGCTGGCGCCGCACGACGCCGAGCCGGCCGACGACTGCCTGGCGCGGATGCTGGCCGCCGTGGCGCAGCGGCCGCGCGCCGGGCTGGCCTGCGCCGACTTCGGCGACGGCGCCACCCCCGTGGTCGATCCCTACTTCGGGGGCATCCTGGCGCCGGCCACCGTCGAGGAGGGCTGGGAGCCGGCGGGCCACCCGCACGGCACGCTGATGCTCGCCCACCGCACCCTCCTGCGCGAGGTGGGGCTGTTCGACGAGCGGTACTTCGCCTACTGCGAGGAGGCCGATCTGGCGCTGCGGGCCGCCGCGCAGGGGTGGGAGACGGGCCTGGTGCGGGGCGCCATCGTGGTGAACCCCGACCTCGGCACCCGGGTGGCGGTCATCGACTACCTGCAGCTGCGCAACACGCTGCTGCTGGTGCGGGAGCACTCGGGGCGCTACCACGCGGGCATCCGTGGGCTCCTGGCCGTCGGGCAGCTGGCGGCCGGCCTGGCGTCGCCGAGCCGCCGAGGTCCCTACTGGGACCCCCGCTCGCGCGTCCGCGCCCTGGCCGACCACGCGAGGGGGCGCTACGGCGCACCGCCGCGGTCGGTGTCGGCGCGCTGATCCGGCGGCCCGTCACGCAGGTCAGAGCTGGCCGTCCTCGGCGGCGGCGATGAGGGGCCGCACCTTGCTGAGGTACCAGCACGACGTGGCCAGGCCGCCGATCACGGTCAGGGCGGAGAACATGATCAGGGCCAACCACACCACCTGCCGTCGGCCGGCCAGGGCCCACGCCCACTGCGGCCGGCGGGCGGCGTCGAGGAGCGACCAGACCGTGAGGCCGAGCGGCACGGCCGCCAGGGCGGCCAGCAGCAGCGCGCCGGCGAGGTCGGACAGGTCCACCGCTCGTGTCTACCGCCTCCACCGGCCGCTACGGTCGGCGGCCGTGCCCCGCCTCAGCCAGCTCAGCCGATCCATCACCGGCCAGGTCGCCATCGTCACCGGCGCGGCCAGCGGGATGGGGCGGGCGACGGCCCACCTCTTCGCCGACGAGGGGGCTCGGGTGGCCTGCGTCGACCGCAGCCCCGACGCCCTGGCCGTCGTGGTCGAGGAGATCCGCGCCGCCGGCGGGGAGGCCGTGGCCATCGAGGCCGACCTCGCCGATGCCGAGGCCCCCGGCGCCGCCGTGGCCGCGGCCCGGGCCCAGCTGGGCCCCATCGACATCCTGGTGAACAACGCCGGCATCAGCGTGGGGGTGCCGCTCGACCACGAGGCCTACGAGGCGGCCTGGCAGGCCACCCTGGCGGTCAACCTGACCGCCCAGGTGCGCACCATCCGCGCGGCGCTCGACGACCTGCGCCGGGCCGGGGCCGGTCGCATCGTGAACATCGCGTCGACCGAGGGCCTGGGGGCCACCGCGTCGATCAGCCCGTACACCGCGTCGAAGCACGCCGTGGTCGGCCTCACCCGGTCGCTGGCGGTCGAGCTGGGCCCGGCCGGGGTCACCGTGAACTGCGTGTGCCCCGGGCCCATCCGCACGGGCATGACGGCCGCCATCCCCGACGAGGCGAAGGAGCGGTTCGCTCGCCGCCGGGTGCCGATGCGGCGCTACGGCGACCCCGAGGAGGTGGCGCACATCACGCTGTCGCTGGTCCTGCCCGCAGCCTCGTTCACGACCGGCGCGGTGGTGGCCGTCGACGGCGGCCTCACGGTCCAGAACACCTGACGTGCTGCGCCGCCGCCGACCGCCCGATCCCCTCGCCGCCGTGGCGCCGGCCCAGGTGCCCGAGCCGTGGCGCACGCCCGTCGCCGCAGCGGTGGCAGCCCGCGCCCGCTACCAGGAGGTGGTGGCCCGGGCCGTCGCGGGCCCGGTGCGCGAGCGCCTGGTGGAGCTGGGCGGGCAGGTCGACGCCGGGGTGCTGGCGGCGTGGGGGGTCGCCACCCGAGCCACCGAGATGACCGAGGCGCTCCGCGCCATCGACGTCGCCGGTGCCACCGCCGAGCACAAGGCGGCGCAGCGCGAGCTGCAGGCCGCCAGGGAGCGCGGCGACGTGAGCCCGGCGGTGCAGGCCCGGGCCGATGCCCTGGCCGCCCGCCACGGCAGCGCCCACCGCCTCCAGAACAGCCTGGAGGACGCCGCGGAGCAGCTTTCGGTGATCGAGGTGCGGCTGGAGGCCTGCGTGGCCCGGGCCGCCGAGCTGGCGTTCAGCGCCGGCGCCTCGGCCGACCCGCTGGCCGCCGACCTCGAGGCGGTGGTCGGGGAGCTGGGCGCGCTGCGCCAGGCCCTCGAGGGGCTCTGACATCGCTGCAGCCTCGGGGGCGCCGACCGCCGGTATCCTCCCCGCCATGCAGTGCCCCGCGTGCGACGTCACCCTGTCCATCTCCAGTCGAGAGGGCATCGAGATCGACTTCTGCCCCCAGTGCCGCGGCGTCTGGCTCGACCGCGGCGAGCTCGACAAGGTGATCGAGCGCAACCTGGCGGCGGTCCCCGCCGCCCCCGCCCCGGCGGGGCCCGACCGCAGCCGGGAGCGCGACGACGACCGGGGCCGCCCGGCGCCCCGCTACGACGACGATCGCCGCCCCGACGACCGCCGCTACGACGACCGGTCCTACGACGACCGCTCCGGGAAGAAGCGCAAGCGGCGCTCCCTGCTCGAAGACCTGTTCGACTTCGACTGACGACGCCCCGATAGCGTCGCCGCCCATGACGGTGCGCATCGGGTTCCTCGGCGGCGGGTTGATCGCCACCTACCACGGCAAGAGCCTCCGGCGGTCGGGGGCCGACCACGTGATCACCGCGGTCCACGACGTCGACCCGGATCGCACGGCCGCGTTCGCCGCCGCCTCCGGCGCCACCGCCATGGCCACGGAGGACGAGGTGCTCGACGCCGTCGATGCCGTCTACGTGTGCACGTGGACCAGCGAGCACCCGCGGCTGGTGGCGGCGGCGCTCGAGCGGGGCCTGCCGGTGTTCTGCGAGAAGCCGCTGGGCACCGACCTCGCCGTCGCCCGGTCCATGGCGGAGGCGGTGGCGGCGGCCGGCGTCATCGACCAGGTGGGCCTGGTCCTGCGATCGAGCCCAGCCTTCCTGGAGCTGGAGCACCAGCTGGCCGATCCGGCCACCGGGCGGGTGCAGGCCGTGGTGCTGCGCGACGACCAGTTCCTCCCCGTCCAGGGCATGTACGGCTCCACCTGGCGCGGCGACGTGGGGCGGGCCGGAGCAGGCACGATGCTGGAGCACTCGATCCACGACGTCGACGCCCTCGAGTGGCTGCTCGGCCCCATCACCTCGCTGAGCGCCCGGTCGGCCTCGTTCCACGGCCACCCCGGCATCGAGGACACCGTGACGGTGGGCATGACGTTCGAGGGGGCGGCGCAGGGCAGCCTCACCAGCGTGTGGCACCAGCTCCTGGAGCGCCCGAGCCTGCGCCGCCTCGAGGTGATCTGCGAGCACGCCTTCCTCACGGTCGAGCACGACGTCGTGGGCCCGGTGACGTGGGTCCGGCCCGACGGTCGCTCCGGGTCGCTGGAGGAGGAGGCGCTCTTCGCCGCCGTGGCCGAGCGCCACGGCGGGCACCTGCCGAACCAGGACCGCGGCTTCGTGGAGGCCGTGGCGAGCGGGGTGCGCGGCCCCGACCCGTCGTTCGCCACCGCCCTGCGGGCGCACGAGGTGGTCGACGCCGTCTACCGGTCCGCGGCGGCGGGGGGCGACGCCGTCACGCTGCCCTGACGTCGGGGCGCGCGCTCAGCCCCAGGGGTGGGTGATGCGCCGGCTGAGGCGCTGCGCGCCCTCGTCGAGGCCGGGCAGGGTCGGCTGCAGCGGGACCCCCGACGCCGAGACGTGGTCGAGCACGAGGGCCTCGGCCTCCGCCCAGGAGCTGGCTCGAGGACCGTCGACCTCTCGGTTGTAGGGCGCGTCGTAGACGATCACGTGGTTGCCGGCGGCCCGGAGCGAGGTGACGTTGTGGGCGGCGTCGTCGATGTAGGCATCGGCCTCCACCTCGGGCTTGGCCCCGAGGAAGCAGATGTCGCGGTAGGGGATGCCGGTGTCGTCGAGCCAGGCCACGGTGTCGGCCACCGCCACCGCGTGGCCCCAGTTCACGCACAGGCGGTGGGTGATGATCCGGATCCACACGCCGGCGTCGGAGAGCCGCCAGAGGCTCTCGGCCACGCCGGGCAGGGCCGGCATGTGGCGGAACATCCGGTGCTCGAGCACGGCGAGGCGGTGGAGCCGGTCGAACTCGTCGGGGCCGTCGATGCCCCACTCGGCGAAGTCCCACGAGCGGGCGTCGCCGAGGGTGACGGGGTCGACCCCGCGATCGGCCGCCACGACGGTCCGGAAGGCGGCCGTGTAGTCGCCGCAGACGCCGTCGAGGTCGACGCCGAGCACGTACCCGTTGCGGCCCATCAGGTCAGAGGGAGGCGCCCAGGAAGTCGAGGGCGGCGTCGATGCACCCGAAGTCCTTCGGGGTGGCGAAGTGGTCGACGTTGCGCAGGGTGACGAGCGTGGCATCGGGCAGCGCCTCGACGAGCGGCTCGCCCGGGCCGGCGAAGTCCTTGTCGCCGAGGATGACCAGGACCGGGATCGTGACCTGGGCCAGGACCTCGGGGGTGAGCGGCGGGCGGGGCGAGCGCAGGCAGGCGGCCAGCGCGGCGCGGTCGACCTCCGGGTGCTCGGCCAGGCCGGCGAAGTACTGCACGACCGGGTTGGTGGGGTCGCCCTCGCCCTCGATGGCCCGCAGCACGAGGTCGCTGCCCTCGCTGCGCAGGAGGTTGGCGCCGACCCCCGTGAGCACCAGGCGGCTGAAGCGCTCGGGCTGCTGGGTGGCCAGGGTGAGCAGCACGCGTGCGCCGAGGGAGAAGCCGATGGCGGCCACGGGCTCGTCGGGCAGCTGGGCCGCCACCAGGGCCTCCATCGCCTCGTAGGCCGCCGGGTCGTGCGGCTTGTCGGCCTCGCCGTGGCCGAGCAGGTCGATCGGGAGGGGGGAGCGGCCGACGTCGGCCAGGAGGTCGAGCCACCCGTTGTCGCCCCACGTGCGGGCGCTGGAGGTGGCGAAGCCGTGGACCAGGGCGACAGGGCTGCTCACCCCGCGCACGTTAGGGCATCAGCGCCGCGACCCGGGAGGGTCGGTCCCCGGCAGGAACAGGAAGTTGTTCACGTACCGGCCGGAGGTGGGGGAGGCCAGGTGGGCGGTCTGGTCGCGCTCGAGGTCGAAGGCGGCCAGGGGCTGCCAGCCGTCCCGGAGGAACCAGCCGCGCAGCCCGTGGGCGTGCAGGGCGTCGAACACGTCGGTGATCGGGTGGTCGAGGTGGCGCTGCTCCACCTCGAGCAGGACCGCCGGTCGATCGCGGGTGAGGAGGTCGGCTGCGCCGGCGATGGCGTCGAGCTCGCGGCCCTCCACGTCGATCTTGAGGAAGCCGACGTCGCTCGCCCCCAGCTCGTCGAGCGGCACGACGGGCACGTCGTGGACCGCTCGGTGGCGGGGGTCGACGCCTTCGACGGACTCGGTGCCCAGCCGGGCCAGGGCGTCGCGCCCGGGCCGCTCGTCGACGATCAGCTCGGCCCGGCCCCGCGTGGCCCCGACGGCCACCTCGTGCACGGTGACGTTGGCCGGGGCGACGCGGCGCAGGAAGGCGGCCAGGGCGGGCTGGGGCTCGACGGCGTGGACCCGGGGCACCCGGCGCGCCAGCGCCCGGGTGTAGGGCCCCCGCCAGGCCCCGACGTCGACGGCCGCGCGCCCGGGATCGACGAAGTCGTCGAGGCGGCGCAGCTCGGGCTCGTGGCGGGCGTGGCGCCACTCGACGAGCGGGAACACGGCCCGATCGGGCAGGCTGCGCACGAGCGCCCGCTGGAGGCTGGCGAGGGGAGCGGGGGAGGAGGTCGGCACGGCGGAGGGGCGGCGCCGGGATCGGACCGCCCGGGGATCCTAGTGAGCGGCGGTGGGGGCGGTAGCCTGGCCAGCGCATGAAGAAGATCGGGATCCTCGTCGTCGCCTACAACGCCGCCTCCACCCTCGCGCAGGTGCTGGACCGGATCCCCGTGGAGTTCCGGTCGAACATCCACGAGGTCCTGATCGGCGACGACCACAGCCAGGACAGCACCTACCTCGTGGGCCTCGGCTACCAGCAGACGGCCACCGACCTGCCGCTCACGATCGTGCGCCACCCCCAGAACCTGGGCTACGGCGGCAACCAGAAGTGGGGCTACCAGTACGCCCTCGACCACGGGTGGGACGTGGTGGTCCTCCTCCACGGCGACGGCCAGTACGCCCCCGAGCTGCTCCCGGCGATGATCGAGCCGATCGTGGCGGGCGAGGCCGAGGCCGTGTTCGGCTCGCGCATCATGAACCGCGGTGAGGCCCGTCGCGGCGGGATGCCGGCCTACAAGTACCTCGGCAACCGGATCCTCACCACCTTCCAGAACACCGTGGTGGGCACCGAGCTCACGGAGTGGCACTCCGGCTACCGCGCCTACGACGTCCACGCCCTCGGCAAGCTGCCGCTCGAGGACAACGCCGACGGCTTCAACTTCGACACCGAGATCATCATCCAGCTCCACGAGGCCGGGTTCCGGATCGCCGAGATCCCGATCCCCACCTACTACGGCGACGAGATCTGCTACGTCGACGGCATCGGCTACGCCAAGGACGTCACCAAGGACGTCCTGCGCTACCGAGCCCACAAGATGGGCTTCGGGCGCGGCACGAAGGCCTTCGCCACCGAGGCCTACGACCTCAAGGAGGGCACCGACACCTCCCACGGCCGCATCCTCCGGTGGATGTCGATGCGACCGCCGTCGCGCGTCCTCGACCTCGGCTGCTCCGACGGCGAGCTGGCGGCTCGGCTGCGTGCGATGGGCCACGAGGTCGTCGGCGTCGACTTCGAGGAGCACGAGGGCGTGCGCGACCGGGTGGTCGAGTTCCACCAGGCCGACCTCGACCGCGGCGTCCCCGATGCCGTCGGCGACGACTTCGACATCGTGCTGGCCGCCGACGTGCTCGAGCACCTCCGCTCGCCCGAGGGGATCCTCGACGACCTCCGCGCCCGCCTCCGCCCCGGCGGCAGCCTCATCACCAGCATCCCGAACTTCGGCCACTGGTACCCCCGCACCCGGGTGGCCATCGGGCGCTTCGACTACGACGCCCGCGGCATCCTCGACCGGGGCCACCTGCGCTTCTTCACCAAGCGCAGCTTCGCGGCCCTCGTCGACGAAGCCGGCTGGGAGATCCGCCGCAGCGAGTCGATCGGGCTCCCGCTCGAGGTGGTCGACCGTGGCGCCTCCGAGGCCTCGGGCGACGGCAAGGGCAAGGGCCTGGTCGGTCGCATCGACCGGGCGGCCGTGAGCCTGCGCCCGCAGCTGTTCGCCTACCAGTTCCTCTACGAGCTGGCCCCGGCCTGATCCCGGCGGCCCGGCAGCATCACCGCTCGGCTCGCTCCACCAGCTCCGGGCACACCGATGCCCGCTCGGGCAGCGGGTCGAACCGCCCGGGGAACACGTCGGCCAGCAGGGGATCGTCGATGGCGTCGGCGGCGAGGGTGACCTCGACGTCGTCGGTGACGCGGTACTGCACCTCGAAGTAGAGGCGGTCGTCGAGCCACACCTGGATGAACTTGATCCGGTGGTCGATCGCCATGTCGAGGGTCCACACCTTGTCGGGCGGCACGAAGTAGCGCTCGCTCGGGAAGCCCTGCCCAGGGCCCTCGTAGTGGAAGATGAGCCCGCCGCCCTCGGGGTAGAACGCGTAGAGCTTGCCGTCACCGCCGGAGCTGCGCATGGTGGCCAGCGGGACCTGGGTGCCCGGCGGCTGGGTGGGGAACGTGACCGTGCGGAGGTAGCGACCGCCGGCCTCTGTGCGCTCGGCGGCGTTCCAGGGGGTGAACTTCACCGAGTTGAGGGTGAGGCCATCGGCCAGGTACATCGCGTCGCAGTCGCCGACGACCACGATCTGGCCCCGCGGCGCATCGAGCGGGAGCTCGTCGACGCGGTGCAGCGGCACGGGAGGGTCGAGGCCCACCGCGTCGCCGATCCGGTAGCGGGCATCGAGGAAGCCGGCGACGAGGTCGTCCTTCACGTTGGGGCTGTAGAGCCGCTGGTAGATCCACGCGTGCGAGAGGTTCACCCAGAACCCGACGACGACGAGCACCAGCAGGGTCGCGGGTGCGGCCCGCAGCCACCGGGGCCGGTCAGCGGCCTCCCGGGCGTGCCGGCCCAGCAGCACCTGCACGCCGATCAGGGCGGTGATCACGAGCACCGGCACGGTGTCGGCGAGGTACCGGTTGGCGATGTAGCCGAACGGCAGGATCGTGAGCGCACCGGCGAGGCCGCCCAGCACGGGCACCCGGAGCGCGCCGATGCCCTCGGCCGGTGGGCCGCTGCGGCGGACGAGGGCGATCACCGCCACCACGGCGAGGACGGCGAACGCCGGCATGGTGGAGGGGGCGCTGCTGGCGAAGTCGACGAGGTCGAACTCGACGTCGTTGAACGGCTGGGCCTTCGCCGGGAAGTCGACGAACGGGAACGTGCGGGTGAGGTCGAGGGCGTCGGGTCGCAGGTACTGGACGACCGTGGTCGGGATGAACTTCAGCCCGAACAGGGTGCCGCCGTTCTCCTCGAGGAAGGCCTGGCGCTGCGGGTCGCCCATCGTGAAGCCCTGGGCGTAGAACGGCACCGAGAACAGCGACCGGAACTTGATCCAGTTGACGGCGGCGTAGGCGGCGACGGGCACGGCGGTGGCCAGCCCCAGCGAGAGCACGGGCAGCCGGCCGTCGGTGCGGGGCTGGGTGCGGGTCCAGTCGAGGCGGGCGCCGACCTGGCGCAGCACGGCGCGGTCGAGCAGGCCGCGCCGGTGGAGCAGGGCGAGGAGGTTGCCGCCGAAGAGCAGGCCGAGGGCGGCGACGCCCACGAGGCCCACCGAGAAGCGGGACCACAGGGCCGCCGTGGTGGCCAGGGCCGCCCACAGGACCCGCCGGCGGCTGGGGGAGGTGACCACGCCGACCGTGGCGTCGAGGGCCACCAGCGACCACGCGGCGCCCCAGATGGCGGCCTCGTGGTACACCCACGGCCGGCTGGCCTCGTAGAGCATGGCGGAGCCGGCCCCGACGGCGAAGGTGGCCACGGCGGCCGTGACGAGGTCGCGGCGCTCGAGGGGCACGTCGCCGCGCACGAGGCGACGGACGCGCCAGTGCAGCCGCGTGGTGCCGGCGAGCCCCACGCCGAGGCCACCGATCATCGACAGCAGCGTGAGGCGCCCGTCGAACCGGTCGGCGACCGCCACCACGGGGACCCGCAGGATGGCCGGCCAGGGGCCCTGGTACATGTAGCTGCGGCCCCGCATGTCGAAGCGCTCGATGGCGAGGATCCCGCCGGAGATGTCCCAGCGACCGTCGAGCCACGATCGGGCCTGGGCGTCGTAGAAGTCGCCGCTGCGCTGCCACTCGAGCACGTCGAGCCGGCCACGGGTGCCGACGGCGGTGAACACGACGAGCGCCAGCAGGGCGCCTGCCGCGCTGGCCAGCACGAACCGGCGGAGGTCGCCCTGGGGGAGCCAGGCCCGGAGGCGGGTCACGAGCGGGGCCCGACCACGCCGCGCAGGACCTCGAGGGCGGTGTGGTCCCACGTGAGCTCCTGGGCCCGGGCGAGGGCGCCCTCGCTGAGGCGCTGGCGCTCGGCGGGGTCGCCGAGCACCCGCCGGAAGGCCCCGACCAGCTCGGCGTCGCCGGTGGCCAGCAGCCCGGAGGTGCCGTCGCGCACGCTGTCGACGTGGCCCGGGATGCGGGAGGCCACGGCCGGGGTGCCGCAGGCGGCCGCCTCGGTGAGGGTCATGCCCCAGCCCTCGTCGGAGGAGGCGCTGGCCACGAGCCAGGCCCGCTGGTAGAGGTCGACCACCTCGTCGTCGCGGATCCGGCCCTCCAGGCGGACCCAGGCCTCCGCACCGAGCTCCGCGACGAGCCGCTCGAGGTTGGGCCGCTCGAAGCCGTCGCCGGCCACCACCAGCTCCAAGCCCGGCACGTCGGCCCGGACGACCGCCAGGGTGCGGATGAGGGCGTCGACCCGCTTGTGCGGCACGAGGCGCCCGACGCACGCCACGAGGGGGTGGTCGGCCTTGGCGGGGCCGGGCCGGAAGCGGGCGTCGATGCCGTTGGGGATCGCCGTCACGTTGGCCGGGGGCAGCCGGAGGCGGCGCACGATGGCATCGCGCGACGACGGTGACGGGGTGAGGATCCGGGTCCGCTGGTAGACGCGGGGGGCCACCCGCACCTCCAGGGCCTCGCCCACGCGGGCCTGGAGCGGCGAGAGGACCTGGCGCCACATGTCGGCGTGGACGTGGTGGACGAACGTGGCGCGCGGGCCGCGCGCCCACAGCGGGGCGAAGAACGGCATGCCGTTCCACACCTCGAGCAGGGCGTCGCGGTGGCGTCGTCGATCGAGCAGCTCGCGGGCGGGGGCGTCGAGGAACACGCCGCGACGGCCCCGGTGCCGGGCGATGTCGTAGCCGTGGCGGCGGACCTCGGGGAGGTGGCCGGGGGCCGTCGACGTGCGCAGCAGCACCGCGAGGCCGGCCGCGGCCCAGCGGCGGGCGATCTCGTCGGCGTGGATCTCGGACCCGCCGGCCTCGAGGTCGTCGAGATCGCGCCAGGCGAGGATGTGGACGCGCTCCACCCCGGCGGCGTCGGCCACATCACCGATCTTCGCTGCGGGGTCGGGGGTGCGGGCCATCGAAGCGGTCAGGTTAGTGCCGGGCCACCGGCGAGCCGGGTACCGGCCTGCTTGACCATCGGGCGCCCGACCGGTGAGCATCGCCCCCGATGTCGACCCCTCCGCCGCCCGAGCTCGCCGCCCTCCTGCACCGCCTGGAGCCCGTGGAGGGGTGGCTGAGCGACGACCAGGCGCAGCGCCTCTGGGAGCGGGCCCGGGCCCTGCCGGCGGGGGCGACCGTGGTGGAGATCGGGTCGTACCGGGGGCGGTCGGCGATCGTGCTCGCCAGCGCGGCGCCCTCGGCGACGGTCGTGGCCATCGACCCCCACGCCGGCAACGACCGCGAGCCGATCGTCGTCCACGGGAGCGCCGACGACGGCGAGGCCGACCACCAGGCCTTCCTGGCCAACGTGGCCGCCGCCGGGGTGGAGGTGCGCCACGTCCGCAAGTTCAGCCACGACGCCGTCGACGACGTCGGCTCGATCGACCTGCTGTACATCGACGGCGCCCACGGCGTGGGCCCGGCCCGGCGCGACCTCCTCGACTGGACCGCCAAGGTGCCCGACGGCGGCACGGTCCTCGTGCACGACGCCTTCAGCTCGATCGGCGTCACCCTCGCGCTGTTGACCACGACGTTCTTCGGTCCGCGGCTGCGCTACGTCGGGAGGAGCCGATCGCTGGTGGAGCTCCGCTGCCAGCCGCTCTCCGGGCCCCAGCGGGCCGCCAACGCCCTGCGCCAGGCGGCCCAGCTGCCGTGGTTCGCCCGCAACGTGGTGATCAAGGCCCTGATCGTGGCCCGCCTCGCTCCGGTGGCCCGGCTCCTCGGCCACCGCGGGTCCACGTGGCCCTTCTGAGCGCTGCCTAGGCTGCGGCCGTGCTCCCCGCCTCCGACGGACCGCTCGTGGTCATCCCCACCTACCAGGAGGCGGAGAACATCGAGACCGTGCTGCGCCGGGTCCGGGCGGCCGCCCCCGAGGTGGCCGTGCTCGTCGTCGACGACGGCAGCCCCGACGGCACCGCCGACCTCGCCGAGGCGGTCGGGGGCGAGGTGGGCCGGGTCTCGGTGCTGCGCCGGGCCGCCAAGTCGGGCCTGGGCAGCGCCTACCGAGCCGGGTTCGACCTCGGGCTCGAGGCCGGCCACGACGTCATCGTGGAGATGGACGCCGACCTCTCGCACGATCCCGCCGACGTGCCCCGCCTGCTCGCCGCCGTCGCGGAGGGCGCCGCCCTCGCGGTGGGCTCGCGCTACGTGCCCGGCGGGGCCACGCCGCACTGGCCGGTCCACCGCCGCTTCCTCTCGCGGGGCGGCAACCGCTACGCCGGCATCGTCCTCGGCCTCGGGGTGCGCGACGCCACCGCCGGGTTCCGGGCCTACCAGGCGGCCGTGCTGCGCCGCATCGACTTCGCCACGACCCGGGCCGACGGCTACGCCTTCCAGGTGGAGATGGCCTACCGGGTGGCGCAGGCCGGTGGTCCCATCGTGGAGCTCCCGATCGTGTTCAGCGACCGGGTGCGCGGCACCTCGAAGATGTCGGGCCGCATCGTGGTCGAGGCGATGGCGCTGGTCACCTGGTGGGCCGTCCGCGACCGCCTCCTGCGCCGCTCCCGCTGAGCGTCAGGAGCGCTTCGGGAGGATGGGGGCGTCGCGCCCCGTGCCGCCCTTGCCGCTGCCGCTGCCCTCCTCGTGGTACTCCTCCTCCACGTTGACCTCCCAGATGTCGTGGGAGGCGCCGAGGATGTTCTCCACGGTCAGCATGGCGGTGTACATCGAGTGGTCCTGGTTGTTGTACTTGTGCATGCCGTTGCGGCCCACGGGGTGGACGTTCGGGGCGTGCTCGCGGAGCCAGCCCCGCAGGACCTCGACGTTGGCGCGGTAGGTCTCGTCGTAGACCGGATAGGCCTTGGGCATGCGCACGACGTAGCCCTTCTCGACGTCCGCCGCCCGCATCAGGCCGAGCGCCTCGAGCTCGGCCTTGCCCTTCTCGATGAGCTCGTCGTCGGAGGCCGTCCACCACTCGTCGCCCTCCTGCACGGTGTACTCGAGGCCGAGGACGTTGCGGCCGTCCTTCACCATGTGCGGTGACCACGAGCCGAAGTTCTGGACCCGCATGGTCTTGACCTCGGGGGCGTGGATGTAGATCCAGTTGTCGGTCCAGGCGACCTTCTCGGCCGGGACCACCAGCGCCACCGACAGGAAGTCGCGGAAGGCGAGGTCGTCGGCCGCCTGCTGCACCTCGGCGGGGACCGGCGGGTCCATGGCGCGGAGCAGGTGGTTGAACGGCATCGACGAGATGACGTGGTCGGCCTCGTAGGTGGCGCCGTCGGCCGAGACCGACACGGCGCGGCCGTCGCGGTGGGCGACCGCGGTGACGGGCGCGTCGAACACGACCTTCGAGCCCTGGCCCTCGACGAGTGACTGGCAGCGCTCCCACATCATCCCGGGGCCCAGCTTCGGGTACTGGAACTCCTCGATCAGGCTGGTGACCTGCGTGCCCTTGTTGCGGCGGCCGGCGAAGCGGGCCCGCAGGGGCTCCCACACCGCCGTCCACAGCGACATGCCCTTGATGCGCTGGGCGCCCCACTCGGCGGAGATCTCCGACGGCGGCACGCCCCACACCTTGGTGCTGTAGGTCTCGAAGAAGTGGCCGTAGAGCCGCCAGCCGTAGTTGCTGGCGACGTAGCCCTCGAGGGTGGTGAGGTCCTTCGGCGGGCGGACCCGCACCCAGACGAACGACAGGCCGCAGCGGATGGCCTCCACGATGCCGAGCGTGCGCAGGGCGCTCACCGGCTTGAGGGGGTAGTCGTAGAACTTGCCGCCGTAGTAGATCCGGCTCGAGCGGGGCCGCTGCATGAAGTCCTCGTCGGGGAGGATCTCGTGCCAGAGCGCCTCGACCTCGTCGACCTTCGTGAAGAAGCGGTGGCCGCCGATGTCGAAGCGCCAGCCGTCGCGCACGACCGTCTGGCTGATGCCGCCGACGACGTCGGTGGCCTCCAGCACGGTGCAGGTGTGGCCGGCCTTGCCGAGCTGGTAGGCCGCGGTGAGGCCGGCGGGGCCGGCACCGATGACGACGACGTCACCGGGATCGGGGGTGGCGCGGCGGGGCTCGTCGGAGGTGGAGGTCATGCGGCGGGGTGGCTCTCTGGGTCGGCGGGGCGTACGAAGTGTAGGGATCGAGGAGGGGCCGGCGGGGGATCGGCGGGCCCTCCGAGCCCTGCCGCTACGGTGACCGGTCGTGCGTTCCCAGAGCAAACCGGAGCTCGTGGGCCTCGCGCTCCTGGCGTACGTGCCGTTCCTGCTGTCGTCGCCCGGGCGGGTCAGCGCCGACAGCAAGCAGTACCTCTACCTCGACCCCGGTCGCTTCCTCGCGCGCGCCGGTGACCTCTGGGACCCGCAGATCGCCGCGGGCACGGTGCCCCACCAGCACCTCGGCTACCTGTTCCCCGTCGGCCCGTGGTTCTGGTCCCTCGACCGCCTCGGGGTGCCCGACTGGGTGGCCCAGCGGCTCTGGCTGGGCACGCTGTCGCTGGTGGCGGTGCTGGGCGCCCGCTGGCTGTTCCGCCTGCTGGGCGCCGGCCCGACGGGCGCGCTGGTGGGGGCCCTCGTGTACCTGCTCACCCCCTACCAGCTGGCCTTCACGGCCCGCCTGTCGGTCCTGCTGCTCCCGTGGGCCGCGCTGCCCTGGCTGGTGGGCCTCACCATGCGGGCCACGCGGTCGGGGGGTTGGCGGCAGCCGGCGCTCGTGGCGCTGGTGCTGCTGGGCGCCGGCGGGATCAACGCATCGTCGCTCCTCCTCGTCGCCCTCGGGCCGGCGCTGTGGCTGGTGCTCGAGGCCGCCGGAGGGCGAGCGGCGGCCGCCCGGGCGGCGGCGACGGCGGCGCGCATCGGCGTCCTGGCCGTCGGGGTGTCGCTGTGGTGGGTCGTGGGGCTGCGCCTGCAGGGGAGCTACGGGCTCCCCGTGCTGCAGCTGACCGAGAACGTGCGCACGGTCGCCGAGTGGTCGACCCCCGGCGACGTGCTCCGCGGCCTCGGCAACTGGTTCTTCTACGGGCGGGACCGCACCGGCTTCGTGCTCGACCAGGCGGCCGCCTACCTCGACGACCGCGTGGTGGTGGCCGCCAGCTTCGCCGTGCCGACCGTGGCCCTGGCCGCCGGGATCGCGCTGCGCTGGCGCTACCGGGCCTTCTTCGGGGCCTTGATCGTGGTGGGGACGGTGGTGGCCGTGGGGGCCTGGCCGATCGACGACCCCACGCCGTACGGCGGCGCGTGGGAGGCGTTCACCTCGGACACGTCGATCGGCCTGGCCTTCCGCAACAGCCCTCGTGCGGTGCCGCTGGTGGTGCTCGGGCTCGCCGGGCTGGCGGCGGCGGCGGTGGGGGCCATCCCGAGGCCTCGAGCGCAGCAGCTGGCCGGAGGCGGCCTGGTGGTGCTGGCCCTGCTGGCGCTGCTCCCGGTGGCCCGCCACGGGTTCCTCTCGGCGGGCCTCGACCGACCCGAGGAGATCCCCGAGCACTGGCTGGAGGCGGTGGCGGCCATCGACGCCGGCGACCACGGCACCCGGGTCCTGGAGGTCCCCGGCGCCAGCTTCGCGGCCTACCGCTGGGGCAACCTGGTCGAGCCGGTGACGCCGGGCCTCACGGATCGGCCCTACCTGGCGCGGGAGGTGCTGCCCTACGGCACCGCACCGTCGGCCACCCTCCTCGACGCCTTCGACCGGCGGCTCCAGCAGGGCACCTTCGAGGCGGCGACGGTCGCGCCCATCGCTCGCCTGTTCGCGGTGGGCACCGTGGTGCTGCGCGCCGACCTCGACCAGAGCGGGCGCTTCGACGCGCCGGCCCCGGGACCGGTGTGGGACGTGCTGACCTCCGAGGCCGCCGGCCTCGGACCGCCCCGGGCCTTCGGCCCCACCGACGTCGATCCCGACCCCGAGGTGCCGTCGGTGGCCCTGTTCGAGGTGCCCGAGGCGCGCCCCATCGTGCGGGTGGCACCGAGCGAGGGCCCGGTCGTGCTGGCGGGCGACGGCGACGGCATCGTCGACGCCGCGGCGGCCGGTCTGCTCGACGGCCGATCGCTGGTGCTCTCCGCCGCCGCCCTCGACGACCCGTCGCTCGAGGCTGCGCTCGGCGCCGGTGCCCAGCTCGTCCTCACCGACTCCAACCGGCGCCGCATCCAGACGTGGTTCTACTCCCTGCGCGACACCCGTGGCCCGACCGAGCAGGCCGGCGAGACCCAGCCCGATCCCACGGGGTACGACTTCCGCCTCGAGCCGTTCCCGGGCCGCGACGACGACAGCCGCACGGTCGTGGAGCAGGTGGGCGGCCGGGTGTCGGCCACGATGGCCGGCGGGCCCGAGCGCCCGGCCGACCGGGCTGCGGCGGCGGTCGACGGGGATCCCGCCACCGCCTGGCGCGTGGGCGGTCGCGACCCACGCGGGGAGCGCCTGGTCCTCGAGGCGCCGGCGCCGGTGCCCACGAACGAGGTGCGCCTCGTGCGGTCGGCGGCCAAGCCCGGCGAGCGGGTCCTCACGCGGGTGCGGGTGACCGTCGACGACCTCGCCCCGATCGACGTGGACCTCGGGCCCGAGGCCGACCGCCCCGAGGGGCAGGCCGTCACCTTCGCCGCCCGCGACGTCACGACGGTCGCCGTGGAGCTCCTCGACACCGTGCCCGCCCCGTTCAGCGGCGGAGCGGAGGAGCCCGTCGGGCTGGCCGAGGTCCGGCTCGGCGACGTGCGCATCGACGAGGTCGTGCGCCTCCCGCTCGACCTCCTCGAGCGATCCGGCTCCCGCGCCGCGGACCCGTCGCTCGACGTCGTGCTGACCCGCTTGCGCGTGGAGCTCCCCGAGACCGACCTGCGCGACGACGAGGCGCACCTCGACCGCCGCTTCGAGCTCCCCACCGGGCGCGCCTTCGGGCTGCACGGCACCGTCCGCCGCAGCGGGCTGGCGTCGACGCCCGACCCCGGCGATGCCTGCCGGGAGGACCTGCTGGAGGTCGACGGCGACCCCGTGGCCGTCCGGCTCGAACCGGCCGCTGGAGCCGGGGCGGGATCGACCTGGACGCTGACGGGCTGCGGGCCGCTGCGCCTCGAGGCGGGGTCCCACCGGATCACGGCGGCCGAGGGGCGGACCACCGGGCTGGACCTCGACCGCCTCGTGCTCTCCAGCACCTCGTCGGGTGCCCCGGCCGACCCGGGCCCACGCGGCACCCCGGCCTCGGCGAGCGGCACCGAGGTCGTGGCGGACCGGTCGGGCGCGACCTCCGCCTCGATCGAGGTGGCAACCGACGGCGAACCGTTCTGGCTGGTGCTCGCCCAGTCCGAGAGCGCCGGGTGGGCCGCGGCGACCGATGGCGCCACCGTGGGGGAGCGCACCCTCGTCGACGGCTACGCCAACGGCTGGCTGATCACGCCAGACGGTCCGGGCGCGCTCACCATCGACCTCACGTGGGAGCCCCAGGGCCTCGTGTGGACCGGTGCGGCCGCGACCGTGCTGGCCGTGCTCGCCTGCGCCGGCATCCTCTGGCGCACCCGGGGGCGCCCGACGCCCCCGCTGGCGGCCGAGGTGGCGCTGGGCGAGCGCCGGGGGCCGGCGGCGCGCTCCTGGGCCGCGGTGGTCGTGGTGGCGCTGGTCGTGGGCGCCACCACCGCGCTCGTGGCGCCGCCGTCGGTGGCGGGGGCCGCGGCCGGGGTGACCGTCGCGGCCGGCGCGCTGCGGCAGGGCCGCCTGCTCCTCCTCGTGCTGGCCCCGGCGGCGCTGGTGCTGAGCCGCCTGGCGCCCAGCCGGCCCAGCCTGGCCTGGCTCGCGGTGGCGCTCCTCGGCGCCGAGCTCCTCATCGACCGTTGGGTCCGCCGGTCCGGGCCGCCGGATGCGCCGGCGGCCGTCAGCGAGGGCTGAGGCGGGCGTCGAGCTCGGCGAGGTCGGGCGTGTCGCGCCACTGCAGGGTGTCGCCCACCTCGAGGCTGCGCTCGGCCAGCCATGGGAGCGCCACCTCGATCCCGGCGTCGACGCTGCGGTAGGGGACGGAGCGGCGCACCACCGGAGCGGCCACCGCCTGCGCCTCGTCGCTCCCGAGCCCGAGGGTGACCACGAGGAGGCCACCGGGGCCGAGGGCGAGGTCGCCCGCGCCGGGACCGGACCGGATGGTGAGGGTCACGTCCTGGCCCGGCCGCACCGTCCGGGCGATGGCGCCGGCGCCGGCGTCGACGGTGACGACGCCCACCGATCCGGCGGGCACCTCCGGCGTGACGGTGAGGACCATGGCATCGGCCGCCAGCACCTCCAGCGGGAGCAGCTCGACCTCGAAGGCTCGGGGGTCCTCGCTCGGGCCGAGGTCCTCGGAGGCCTCCGACGCGCGCTGGAGGTAGACCTCCCGGTCCGGCGATCGGTCGATCAGCTCGAACATCGACGGGTGGCCGTGGGTGGCGTAGAGGACCTCGTCGTCGAGGGCCGGGCTGTTGGTGGAGAACGGGTTCAGGAAGCCCAGGTAGGGCCCGGAGTCGGCCACGAAGACGAGCGACGGCTCGTCGAGCTCGGCCGTGCTGGCCCGCCACGCCGCCTGGTGGCGGCTGATCTCGGCGTTGAGGCCCAGGCGGCTCACCGCGGCGGGCACGGTGACCGCCACGAGCGCCAGCGCGAGGTAGGCCCCCTGGCGCCGGTGCCGGCGCCAGACCTCCACCAGCGGGACCGCCATGAGGAGGCAGGTGCTGGCGTAGGCCGGGACGAGGTAGATGGGGCCGCTCACCCGGGCCGCCTGCGAGGAGAGGTACGTGCCCCAGAAGACGAAGTACCCGATCGGGAACACGGCGGCCACCAGCAGGAGGCCCCAGGTGCCGTGGTCGCGCCGCCCCTTCCACGACCCCCACACCGCCAGCACGGCCCCGCCGTAGGCGCCGACGAGGAACCAGGGGAGCAGAGCCAGGTTCTTGAGGGATGACCGCAGGGCCAGGGTCGGCCCGTAGAGCACCGGCTGGTACTCCGGCATGAGGCGCTTGCGGCCGAAGCCCATCGAGTCGAGCGGGTCGGCGGCGGTGATGGGGAACTCCAGCCAGCCGCCCGTGACGTGGCGGTTGTAGGCGAGGGTCGCCACCACGAGGGGGAGCGAGGCCACCGCCACCGTCGCCACGGGCGCCACCAGGGATCGCCAGCGGTCCCGGTGCAGCACGAGGGCGCAGCCCACGAAGGCGGCGGCCCACAGGATGGCGTCGTAGGGGCGGGTCATGAAGATCCAGCCCACCAGCAGCCCCGCGACCACGAGGAGGCCGCGTCGCCGCTCCCGCACCCCGATGAGGAGCGCGGTCCCGAACAGGAGCCCGAGCCCGAGGGTGAAGAGGTAGCTGAGGTACACGCCGCCCTGCACCGCCAGCAGCGGCGACAGCACCAGGAGGCCGGCGCCGGCGAGGGCGATCGTGCGGTCCCGCAGCAGCTCGAGGCCGATGGCGTAGGTGCCGAGGACGGCCAGCCCGGCGCCCAGCGCCAGCGCGGTCGCCGCCGAGCCTGTGAGCACCTGGGCGGCCAGCAGGACCAGCGGCCAGCCGAGGGTGTACTGGCTGAAGAGCACGCCGTCGCCCCGCGCCGACAGCCACGGGTGGAAGAGGTCCGGGAGGCCGCCGTCGGTGGCCGTCAGCTGGCCGGCCCGCAGGATCTCGACGTGCCAGAGGTACACGGGCTCGTCGCGGTTCCACGAGTAGGCGGGGAAGAGGGCGTGGCGCGCCCACACGGCCACCAGGGCGGCCAGGAGGGCCAGCAGCAGCGCCGGCCAGTGCGCCCGCACGGCTCGATCGAGGGCGGCGACGGGGCGGGGCATGGCGCCCGAACCTACCGTCGGCGCGCGAACCTGGGCACATGCTCCTCGAGTGCCCACGCTGCCACGCCTCGGTCGATCAGCCCTTCTACGGGCCGTGCTCGTCGTGTCGCACCGAGCTGCGACAGACCCTCGGCGGCGAGGCCCGGGTGGTGGAGGCGACGAGCTACGAGCCGGCGATGCACGTCACGCCCAACGCGGTCGCCCTCAAGGACGACTGAGCCCCCTCGCCGGTCAGCGCCGGGCGGTGGGCTCGATGGGCCGGCGGGGGCCGCGGCGGGGGGCGTGGATGCCGGCCGCCTCGATCAGCAGGCAGACCCGCCCGCGGTGCCCGGCGAACGGCTCCAGCAGCTCGAGCATCTCGTCGTCGCTGCCACGGTCCCGGCCGGTCAGGGCGTAGACGACGGTGTGCTTGAGGTGGAAGTCGCCGACGCTCACCGCGTCGGCGTCGCCCGCGGCGATCCGGGCGGCCTCGGCGGAGGTCCAGGGCCCGATGCCGGGCAGCGCCTCCAGGCGGGCGCGGAGGTCGGCCCCGAGCAGCGCCTGGTCGAGGCGGGCGGCGTGGGCGCTCACCCGCTTGAGCGAGTCGGCCCGGCGCTTCTCGACGCCGATGACGTGCAGGTCGTAGTAGCCCAGCTCCGCCAGCTGGTCGGGCGCCGGGACCAGGCTGAGGCCGCCGGGGCCAGGGGCCGGCTCGCCCCACCGCTCGACCAGGAGGCGGAACGAGCGCCGCGCCTCGAACCCCGTCACCCGCTGGCCGAGGATGGCCGGCAGCATGGCCTCGAAGACCCGGCCGGTGCGGGGCAGCCGGTGGCCGGGGGCCTGACGCTGGAGGTCGGCCACCAGCGGGTGGGCGCTGGGGTCGAAGCCCGCTCGGTCGTCGAGGCAGCCGAGCAGGCCGGGGGCGGTCTCGAGGGCCCACTCGGCGCCGGGTCCCCACGCCTCGACCTCGAGGACCTCGCCGGTGCGCTCTGCGCGCAGCGTGACCGGCCCGTCGGGCGAGCGGGTCGCTCGCAGCACCGTGTCGGGGCCCAGGAGGATCGTCGGGTCCTGGCGCCCGGTGCGCAGCGGACGGAGGGAGCGCGCCAGGTCCACTGCAAAGGGCAGGGGGATCGTCCGGCGGCTCATGAGGTGCCGAACGCTACGGCGCACCCGGTCGGCGGCCAAGTCCGCCGGAGCGATCGCTCAGCCCGCCGCCACCTCGGCCGCCCAGCGGTAGTCGGGCTTGCCCGACGGGCTCCGCACCACCTCGTCGACCCGGACGAACGCCTTGGGGACCTTGTACCGGGCGAGGTGCTCGGCGACCGTCCCCGCGAGCTCGGCGTCGTCGGCCTCGGAGCCCGCGCGCAGCTGCACGACCGCCACCAGCTCCTGGCCCCACCGCTCGCTCGGACGCCCGGTGACCACCGCGTCGAAGACCGCCGGGTGGCGCTTCAGCGCCTGCTCGACCTCCTCGGCGAAGACCTTCTCCCCGCCGGTGTTGATCGTGGCGGCATCGCGCCCGAGCAGCTCGAGGCTGCCATCGGCGAGCACGCGCGCCCGGTCCCCGGCGACGGCGTGGCGCACGCCGTCGATCACCGGGAAGGTGCGGGTGGTCTTGTCGGGATCGCCCAGGTACCCCCGGGGCACCCGGCCGGTCTGCGCCAGCCAGCCCGTCGCCGGGTCGCCGGGCAGGAGGGGGGCGCTGAGGTCCTCGGCCAGCACCACCGCGGTGGGTGAGCGGTCGAAGTGCCCGGAGGCCGCCGCGGCGCCGTCGCTGCGGGCCACCCCCTGGCGCCCGGTCTCGGAGGAGCCCAGCACGTCCACGATCTGGAGGCCCGGTGCGCTGCGCAGCAGGTCCTCCTTGACGGTGGGCGACAGGATGGCGCCACCGGTGAGCAGGAACCGGAGCGACGGCGGCGCCGTGCCCCGACGGCGCAGCTCGTCCACGACGGGCCGTGCGAAGGCGTCGCCCACGATCAGCAGGGAGCTGACCCGCTCCGCCTCGATGGTGTCGAGCAGGTCCTGCGCGTCGAGGCGCTCCGGGTGCGACTGCACCACCACCGTGCCGCCGGCGAGCCAGGCGCTCAGGGCGTTCCAGTGGGCCGCGCCGTGCATGAAGGGCGGCGCCGGCAGGGCCCGGAGCGTCCCCGAGCGGGCGGCGTCGACGAGCTGGGCGGTCGTGCGGGCGATGCCCAGGCAGGCGGCCAGGAAGTCGGCCTGGCGCCACAGCACGCCCTTCGGCATGCCCGTGGTGCCGCCGGTGTAGAGGATGTAGAGGTCGTCGGGCGAGAGGTCGACCGGGGCGTCGGGGGTGGCCGCCGCCAGGGCGTCCTCGTAGCGCTGCGCACCGGGGAGCAGCGCCTGGCCCGACCCGTCGTCGACCTGGAGGAGCACCTCGAGGTCGGGGAGGTCGGCCCGCACGGAGGCGAGGGTGGGGGCGAAGCGGTCGTGGTAGACGATCGCTCGGGCGCCGCTGTCGGCCAGGACGTAGCGCAGCTCGTCGGCCACGTAGCGGTAGTTGACGTTCACGGCGGCCGTGCGGGCCTTGGCCGCCCCGAGCATCGATTCGAGGTACTCGTTGCCGTTGTGGAGGTACAGGGCGACGTGGTCGTGGGGCGACTCCCACGGCTCGCACGAGGCGTAGCTGGTGCGCAGGCCCAGCCCGTGCGCTCGCAGCACCGACGCCAGGCGTCGCGAGCGGTCGGTCACGTCGGCCCAGGTGAGGCGGCGGTCGCGCCACACGAGGCACTCCCGATCGGGCACGGCGGCGGCGATCGCCTCGTGCACCGCGGCCAGGTTGAGCTCCTCGGGCACCTCCTGGACGGCCATCGCCGGGGCAACCTAGTACCGCGTCAGGCGAGGTCTGCACCCGGTCATGCCCCGCGCGAGGCTGCGGGCATGCCGACCGTCCTCATCGACCGACCCGCCGCCGGCGTCGTGCAGCTCACCCTGCACCGGCCCGAGAAGCTCAACGCCATGGATGCCGAGCTCGTCGAGGAGCTGCACGACGCGCTGGCGTCGGCCGGCTCCGACCGCACCTGCCGGGCGATCGTGCTCACGGGCGCAGGGCGGGGCTTCTGCGCCGGGCTCGACCTCGGCGGCTACGGCACCGCGCCCGACGGCGACGGCCGGGGCACGGTCGGAGGGGCCTTCGCCACCCAGCAGCACATCGCCTCGCTGGTGCCGCGGATGCGGGCCCTCCACCAGCCCGTCATCGCGGCCGTCAACGGCCCCGCCGCGGGCGGCGGGCTGGCGCTGGCGCTGGCCAGCGACATCCGCCTGGCCGCCACCAGCGCCCGCTTCAACGTGGCGTTCGTGCGGATCGGCCTGTCGGGCTGCGACATCGGGGTCAGCTGGCTGCTGCCCCGCCTGATCGGCGCCTCGCGGGCCTGGGAGCTCATGCTGACGGGCCGCGTGTTCGACAGCGCGGAGGCCGATCGGCTGGGCCTCGTCACCCGGGTGGTCCCCGATGCCGAGCTGCTCGACTCCGCCCTCGAGACGGCCGCCCTGATCGCGGCCAACAGCCCGTGGGGCGTGCGGATGACCAAGGAGGTGGCCTGGTCGCAGCTGGAGGTCGGGTCGCTGCAGGCCGGCATCGACCTCGAGAACCGCACCCAGATCATGTCGTCGTTCACCGACGACATGCGCGAGGCCATGGTGGCGTTCATGGAGCGACGGCCCCCGGAGTTCACCGGGCGGTGACGCTCACCCGGTGACGTAGCGGTCGCGCAGCCGGTTGCAGAGCGGCAAGGGGGCGGTCTGCACCGGCGTGATCTCGACGCCCTCCACCTGGGGCCGGTCGAGGGCGTCGCGGAACACCAGCTCCTGGCGGTACCAGGACTCGTCGGGCAGGGCCGTCTTGATGTCGACCAGGCCCCGCCGCGGGTTGTCGACGTCGATGACGACGTACTGCATCAGCGGGAGCGACACGCCGAGGCGCAGGTTGAGGATCCCGTCGTCGGGGAGCGTGCGCCACTGGCCGATGGGGGCGTCGGTGCCGGTGCCCGAGAGGTCGCGGCCCACGGTGTCGAAGTAGGAGCGGAACCGCCCGTCGCCGCTGAGCTCGAGCACCACGCCGTCGCCGCCCATCCCGTCGGCCCGGGCCAGCGTGATGGTGGCGGGCCGGTCGCCCAGCTCGCGCACGTCGACCGTCCAGGCCAGCTCACGCCCCTCGAGCATCACCCAGGGCGCCAGCGGCTCGCCGGTCGCCACGAAGGCGGCCTGGCAGTCGTCGACCAGCACGATCTGGTCCACCGGCCCCGAGCGCGGCAGCGTGGGGCTGGTGATGATCCGGTCGGCGAAGGGCTCCCCCGGGGTGCGGAGGCTGATCCGCTCCTGCAGGCGCACGAGCTCCTGGAGCGGCGGGCCGGGGTGGCTCATCCGGTTGGCGGTGAGCGACACAGCGAGGTTGGCGGCGAAGCCGAACAGGCCGATGCCGGCCAGCAGGCCGAGGGCCGCCACCCGGCGGCGGCGCGACACGCCCTCGAACCGGCGGGCGAGGTCGACCAGGCCCACGGTGGCGGCCAGGGCCATCACCGGGATCAGCTCGGAGGTGTAGCGGTAGGCGATGTAGCCGTAGAACATGATGGCGCCGGGGATGGCGAGCAGCCCGAGGAGCGGGATCCGCAGCAGGTGGGCACCGGCCACCCCACGGGGCCGGAACGCCGTGACCAGGCCCCAGATCCCGAGCACGGTCAGCAGCGGCATGAAGGCGACGACGCTTCCCGTGCGGTAGGTCTGGTCGAGGAAGGAGCCGCCGTAGCTCTGGGCCGGCTCGGCCGGCAGGGTGATGAACGGGAAGAGCGAGGTGAACCGGATGCCGTCGGGCCGGAAGTAGTTCACGGCCGTGCTGGGGAAGATCTGCAGCGACACGAGGTCGCCGCCGTTGGCCTCGAGGGCCAGGCGCCGCTGCTCGTTGACGCTCGTCCAGATCTGGTCGTCGAGCGGGAACATGTACGGATGGCGGAACTTCGCCCAGTTGAAGGCGATCCCGATGCTGAGCGGCACGAGGCCGGCCAGGACGAGCCGTGGCCACCAGCGTCGGTGCTCGGCCCCGCCGCGCCCGGTGGCGAACCACGCCGCCACCAGCACCAGCGCCCCGGCGCACGCCCAGCCGGCCGTGGTGCGCGACAGGACGGCTCCGAGCGTGCAGAGCGCGGCCCCGACCGCCGCCCCTCGGGTGGGGGGGCGGGTGAGGAGGCCGAGCAGGAAGTAGGCGGCGCCGAGGGAGGTGGCGATCGCCCAGGCGTAGGCCTCGTGGTACACGAAGGGCGACGACGCCAGGTAGAGCAGCACCGACCCCGCCGTGACGCTGAACAGCAGCGCGCCGTACATGCCGGCCTCGACCCGCCCGAGGGCCGCCGAGCCCCGCAGCGTGCAGCGCACCCGCCAGATCAGCAGCGTCATGACCGTGGTGGTGAGGACCCACGCCAGCAGCATGGAGATGGCGGTGAACTGGCCCTCGAAGGAGTCCGTGACCGCGAACAGCGGCACCCGCAGGAGGGCGGGGCCGGGCGGGAAGTACATGAACTCCTGCCCTCGGAGGCGGAAGGCCTCGATGCCGAGCTGGCCGTCGGGCACGGCGAGGTCGCCGTTCAGGAACGCCTTGGTCTGGATGTCGTAGAACGACGAGAAGTCGCCGGAGCTGAGGGCGGTCCGCGTCGGGTCGAGGCCGAAGTCCCACAGGACGGCCACGTAGGCGACGAGGGCGGCCAGCGCCGCCCCGGCCATCCAGCGCGCGTAGCGCTGGACCTCAGGGCTGGCCTGCGCCCAGCGGGCGCGGATCCGGCGGCTGACGGTGCTCAAGGAGCGGCGGCGAGGGGGCCGGCGGGGCGCCGAGCGTCGGACCTGAGGGGCACCGGCCGTACAGTAACGTACGCCGACTTCGACGACCGACCCCGGTGGGGGCTGGAGACGCACCCGTGAGCACCCAGGATCCCCTCGACCTCGCCGCCCTGGAAGCGCAGCTCCCGGCGCTGGCCGAGAAGTACGCGACGGCCGAGCCCTACCCGCACATCGTCCTCGACGACGTGCTCCTCCCCGACGCCCTGGCCCGGGCCTACGAGGAGTTCGACGGCATCCCGCAGGCCAGCTGGACGAACTACCTCCACCTGAACGAGCGGAAGTACGCCAACACCCGCCCCGACACCTGGGGCCCGACCCTGCGCGAGGTGGCGGAGGCGTTCAGCTCCGACCGGTTCGTGGCCTTCCTCTCCCAGCTCACGGGCATCCCGGGCCTGATGGCCGACGACATCATGGACGGCGGCGGCCTCCACCGGAGCCTCGCCGGCGGGTTCCTCAACGTCCACGCCGACTTCACCGCCCACCACAGCAAGCCGGGATGGCACCGGCGGGTCAACCTGCTGCTCTACCTCAACGAGCAGTGGGACGAGTCCTGGGGCGGCGAGCTCGAGCTGTGGTCGGCCGACATGCAGCGCTGCACCACCCGCGTGCCCCCGATCGGCAACCGGGTGCTGCTCTTCACCACCGACGAGCGCTCCTACCACGGCCACCCCGAGCCGCTGCGCTTCCCGGAGGGCCGGGCCCGCCAGTCGATGGCGCTGTACTACTTCACGCAGGACACCTCGCTGCACGCCCGATCGACCGACTACCGGGCCCGCCCCGACGACGGCGGGCGTCGGGCGCTGATCTACCTCGACAAGAAGGCCCTGCAGGTCTACGACGTCCTGAAGCGCCGGCTCCACATCTCCGATGGCGCCGCCAGCCGCGCGCTGGGCTGGCTGGGCGGCGGGCGCAAGCGCCGGTCCTGAGCCGCCGGCTCCGGCGGCCGTCGCTCCGGCTACGTGGTGGTGGTGGCGGCGGGGGTGGGGGAGCGGCGCTGCTCCCAGCGGTCCTGCAGGCGGCGCTTGGCGCGCAGGACGGGCTGCTCCACCAGGAACCACGACGTGAGCGTGCACCCGACGAGCAGGGCCAGGCCGGCCAGGGTGCGCACCGGTGCCGGCCAGCTGTCGCCCCAGCGGCTGATGGCGCGGAACGCCGGGAGCTGCCAGAGGTAGAGCCCGTAGGACACCCGGCCGATCCGCTGGGAGATGTCGGCGAGGGTGCCGGTGGACCAGCGCTCCGGATCACTGGCGAGGTAGAGGACCAGGGCGCACGACGCCAGGACCCAGGCGCTGATCCCGCCGAAGTAGGCGGTCCCCCGATCGCCCTTGACCACCACCAGCGCCACGGCTCCCACCAGCGCCGCCGCCGCGGGCGTCCAGCGAGGGAGGCGGCGGGGCGTGAGGCCCCGCGCGAACAGCGAGGCCGCCAGGGCGCCCCACAGGAGGCCGTCGATGCGGGTGTCGGTCCGCAGGTAGGCGGCCTCCCAGCCCCAGCGCTGGAAGACGACCGCGCGCCACAGCGAGACCACCACCGCCCCCACGGTGAGCGCCACGACGACGCGTCGGGTCGGGTGGCGCCACCCGAGGAAGGCCGCCAGGGCGAACGGCCACACGAGGTAGAACTGCTCCTCGATCGACAGCGACCAGATGGCGGTCATGTCGGCGGCGCCCAGCGGGTTCCAGAGGACGCGCCAGTTCATGTAGTAGAGGGCGGTGGCCTCGACGTTGTCGAAGAAGAAGTCACGGCGCCCGAACGGCGGCCAGTCCGTGGCCTGCGAGTAGATGCCGTAGACGACGAAGAGGAACACCAGCGCCGGGAGCAGGCGCAGGGCCCGCCGGGCATAGAACTGCGCCAGGCGGATCCGGTCGTGGCGGTGCTGCTCCTGCAGCAGGATCGACGTGATCAGGAACCCGCTGAGCACGAAGAACAGGTCGACGCCGAGGAAGCCGCTCCGGCTGAAGCGGGCGTCGAAGCCGCCCACCGGGAGGATGGCTGCGAGGTGGGCGACGAGCACGAGGAGGACGGCGACGGCGCGCAGGCTGTCGAGCGAGGGGACGTGCCCCAGCCGCCGCAGCTCTGCGGGCGCCGGCTCCACCTCAGCCGCTGGTGTCGGTGACGGTGACGGCGGTCATCTTGTCGCCGACCTGGATGGCCTGCGCCACCTCGATGCCGCTGGTGACGTAGCCGAAGAGGTTGTACAGCGGCTGGAGCTTGTCCTGGCAGTCGTCGATGCAGATGAAGAACTGCGAGCCGTTGGTGTTCGGGCCGGCGTTCGCCATGGCGACGGCGCCGAGCGTGTAGGCGCCCTGCACCGGCTCGTCGGCGAACTTGTAGCCAGGGCCGCCGCGACCGGAGCCCTCGGGGTCGCCGCCCTGGATCACGAAGCCGGGCACGACCCGGTGGAAGGTCAGGCCGGTGTAGAAGCCGGCCCGGGCCTGGACCACGAAGTTGTTCACGGTGGTGGGGGCGAGGGCGGCGTCGAGCGCCATCACGATGTCGCCCTTGTCGGTGCTGAGGGTGACCTCGAAGGTGGCGGTGGGATCGATCTCGAAGGCGGGGGCGGAAGGCATGGCGATCTACGCTACCCGCGTGCCCGAACCCCTGGATGCGCGTGAGCGCCGCGAGCTGTGCGACCTGTTCGAGGAGCTGGGCCCCGCGGCCCCCACGCTGTGCGAGGGGTGGGCCACCCTCGACCTCGCCGCCCACCTCGTGGTGCGGGAGCGCGACCCGCGGGCCGCGCCCGGCATCCTGCTGGGCGGCCGCTTCGAGCCGATGCTCGACCGGCTCACCGAGCGCGCCCTCGGCCGCGGCTACGAGGTCCTGGTCGACCAGGTGCGCAACGGTCCGCCGCTGGGGCCGATGGCGGTCCCCGGGCTCCGCACCCTCGTGAACCTCAGCGAGTACGCCGTGCACCACGAGGACGTGCGCCGGGCCAACGGCCTCGAGCCCCGCCCCGATCGGCCCGACCTCCAGGACGCCCTGTGGTCGGTCCAGCGCAAGGCCGCCCGCCTGTCGCTGCGGCGGGTCGACGCCCGCGTGGTCCTCGCCCGCCCGGACGGGCAGCAGATCGTGGTGGGCAAGGGGGCCGAGGTCGTGGTCACGGGCGAGCCCCTGGAGCTCCAGCTCTACCTGCTCGGGCGGCGGGGGGCGGCCGACGTGGCGCTCACCGGCGATCCGGGGGCCCAGCGGGCCCTGGAGCAGGCCGACCTCGGGATCTGAGGCGGGTCGTCAGCTGGCGGCCACGATGCCGCGGGTGCGGAGCCCGGTGAGGCCCTCCCACAGCACCGCGAAGAGCACGTCGGTGGCGCGCTCGAGCCCGGCGTCGCGGTAGTCGACCCAGTCCTGGGCGCCGGCCTCCAGCAGCCCCACCACCCCCCGGGCGACCAGGCGGGGTGTGGGGCCCTCGCCCCAGGCGGCGGCGATGCGCTCGATGCGCTCACGGCGAGCGGCCCGGATGGCCGGGTGGTGCAGGGCGCCGGCGGCCGACATCACGTCCCAGGAGGCCTCGTTGTCGCGGGCGAAGAGGAGGTAGCGGCGGATGATGCGGCGCAGCCGCACCTCGTCGGGGAGGCGGTCGTCGAGGGCCCGGCCGAGCTCCTTGTCCAGGCGCTCCAGGTTGTGGAGGTACACCGCCGCGATGAGCCCGCCGCGGTCGCCGAAGTAGGCGTACACGAGCGAGCGGGACACCCCGCCGGCCTCGGCCACCTCCTCGAAGGACACCTCGCTCGGGTCGCGGCCTCGGAACACCGTGGCGGCCGCCTCCACGAGCAGGGCGCGCCGGGTGGCGGGGTCGAGCCGGGTCTGGGTCTTCGCGTCGTTGACCGGTCGTGGGCTCACGTACCCCCCTCGGGCGAGCCTCGTGGGTGGGGCTAGGCGGTGGGCTCGCCGACCTCGACCTGCGTGGTCGTCTCGCTCGCCTGCTCGCCGAGCAACGGGAAGTGGCAGGCGACGAAGTGGTCGGGCCCGACCTGTCGGACCTGTGGCTCCTCGAGGGCGCACTGCTCCTGGGCCAGCGGGCACCGGGTGCGGAACCGGCAGCCGGCCGGGGGGTCGAGCGGCGACGGCAGGTCGCCGGTGAGCAGCCCGGTCTGGGCGGGGGCGACGGTGGGGTCGGGCACCGGGATCGAGCGCAGCAGCGCGGCGGTGTAGGGGTGGGCCGGCACGGCGTAGAGGTCGTCGGGGCTGCCCACCTCGCAGATCTTCCCGAGGTACATCACCGCCACGCGGTCGCTGATGCTCTTGACCACCGCGAGGTCGTGAGCGATGAAGATCAGCGTGAGCCCGTACCGGGCCTTCATGTCCTCGAGGAGGTTCAGGATCTGGGCCTGCACCGACACGTCGAGGGCCGACACCGGCTCGTCGCAGATCACCAGCTTCGGCTCGAGCACGAGCGAGCGGGCGATCGAGATGCGCTGGCACTGGCCGCCGGAGAACTGGTGAGGCCGCTTGTCGGAGGCGACGTCGGGGTCGAGGCCCACGGCGTCGAGCACCTCCCGCACGCGGGCCTTCTGCTCGGCGTCGGTGCCGCGCTTCCAGATCTTCAGGGGCTCGGCGACGATGTCCTTCACCTTGCGGCGGGGGTTCAGCGACGAGATCGGGTCCTGGAAGATGAACTGCAGGTGGGTGCGGACCTCCCGCAGCTCGCTGCCCGAGAGCTGGGCCAGGTCGGCCCCCTCGAAGAGCACCCGGCCCGAGGTGGGCGGCGGCAGCTGCATGATGGCGCGGCCGGTCGTGGACTTGCCGCAGCCGGACTCGCCGACCAGGCCGAGGGTCTCGCCCTCCCGCACGTCGAGGCTGATGCCCGACACGGCGTGCACGGTGCCGCCAGAGGTGGGGAACTCCACGACGAGGTCCTCGATGCGGAGCAGGGCGCCGTCCTCGCGGAGGTGGGCAGTGCCGGTACCGGCCATCAGGTGTCGTCTCCGTCGGTGGTGGTGGTCGCCGGGCCGGAGGCGTCGGCCTCGACCTCGACGCGCCCTGCGGCGGCGCTGTCGCCGGTGACGGCCGCCTCGGCCGCCGGCACGTGGTGGGCCAGGTTCCGCTCGAGCGCCTCGCGCCCGGCATCGGTCCCCACGGGGAACCAGCAGCGGTAGAGGTGCCCGGGCGTCTCGGCCTCCACGAGCGGTGGCTGCTCCTCGTGGCACTTCGGCTGCGCGTACGGGCAGCGGGGGGCGAACCGGCACCCCTTGGGCGGGTGGATCAGGTCGGGCGGCCGTCCGCCGATGATCTGCAGGCGGGTGTGGCTCGGCTGCTCGAGCTTCGGGATCGACTTGAGGAGGGCCTCGGTGTAGGGCATCCGCACGTTGCTGAACAGCGTGCGGGTGGGGGCGTGCTCCACCACCTGGCCGGCGTACATCACGGCGATCTCGTCGGTGCGGCCGGCCACCACGCCGAGGTCGTGGGTGACGAGGACCATCGCCATGTGGCGCTCCCGCTGCTGCTCGTTGAGCAGGTTGAGGATCTGGGCCTGGACGGTCACGTCGAGGGCGGTGGTGGGCTCGTCGGCGAAGAGCATCTTCGGGCCGCAGGCCAGGGCGATGGCGATGGTGACGCGCTGGCGCATGCCGCCCGACAGCTCGTGCGGGTACTGGTGCAGCCGCCGCTTCGGGTCGGGGATGCCGACCGAGGTGAGCAGCTCGAGGGCCTGCTGGGCGGCGTCGTCGCCCGAGATGTCGTGGTGGTAGCGGAGGCCCTCCGAGATCTGCCGCTCGATGCGCATCACGGGGTTGAGCGAGGTCATCGGGTCCTGGAACACCATGGCCATCTCGGTGCCCCACAGCGCCCGGAGCTCGCTGTTGCTGACCCCGACCAGCTCCTGGCCGTTGTAGCGGGCCGAGCCGGTGCGCCGGACGTTGCGGGCGGTGAGCAGGCCCATGATCGAGCGGGAGAGCACGGTCTTGCCGGAGCCCGACTCGCCCACGATCCCGAGGGTCTTGCCCCGCTCGAGGGTGAAGCTCACGCCGTCGACGGCCTTCACGAGGCCGGCGGGGGTCTCGAAGTGGGTGCGGAAGTCCTCGACCGCCAGGAGCGGGGCCTCGGTGGAGGGGGCGGCGGCGAGGATGCGCCGCTCGCCTCGCTTGGTGCTCACAGGGCGGCGTCCTTGACGTCGAAGGCGGCCCGGAACCGGTCGCCGAGGAAGTTCACCGAGAGCACGGTAAGGAACATCCACAGCGCCGGGAGCATGGCCACGTGGATGATGCGATCGTTCTGCAGGGCGTTGCGGCCGTTGTTGATCATGCCGCCCCACGAGATCGTCTCCGACGACGTGAGGCCGAGGAAGGCGAGGCTGCCCTCGGCCACGATGGCGATGCCCACCACCAGCAGGCCGAAGGCCAGCAGCGGCAGGATGACGTTCGGCAGCACCTCCCGCACGAGGATCCGGGCTCGGGTGGCCCCGGCGGCCTCGGCCGCGGTGACGAACTCCCGTTGCGAGAAGGTGAGGGTGGTCGCTCGGGCGATGCGGGCGAAGGCGGGGATCGACACCAGCGAGATGCCCAGCACCACGTTCTTCAGGTCGGAGCCGAGGAACGCCACGATGGCGATCAGCAGGATGAGCGCCGGGAAGGCCAGGAACACGTCGACGGTGGCCATGAGCAGCGTCTCGACCCGGCCCCGGAAGTAGCCGGCCAGCAGGCCGATGGTGCCCCCCACCAGCATCCCGATGGCCAGCACGCCCACCGACACGATCAGCGACACCCGCCCGCCCCAGACGAGCCGGGAGAGGATGTCGAAGGAGTTCTGGTCGGTGCCGAGCGGGAAGCCCTCGGTGCCGATCGGCTTCAGCGGGAACTGGTTCGGGTTGCTGAAGTCGACGAAGTCGGGCTCGTTGAGCGGCAGCCACGGGGCGATGATCGAGGAGATGCTCACGAAGAGCAGCCAGATGGCGGCCAACCAGCCGCTCAGCCCCAGCAGGCTCTTTTTCTTCCTGGGGGGTGCCTCGTCGGCGGGCGGGCCGTCGGTGGCCTCGGTGGTCAGGACGACGTCGCTCATCGGGCTGAGCTCCTCCGCACGCGGGGATCGAGGATGGAGTAGAGGATGTCGACGAGGAAGTTCACGACGACGAAGGCGGTGGCGATCAGGAGCACGACGCCCTGCACCACGAGGTAGTCGCGGCGGGCGATCGACTCCACGGCCAGCCGGCCCACGCCGGGGATGGAGAAGAAGGACTCGAGGATCACCGACCCGCCGATCAGCGTGCCGAAGTTGATGCCGAACACCGTGAGGAGGGTGAACGACGACGGCCGCAGGGCGTGGCGGACGAGGATGTGCCAGGTGGGGAGCCCCTTCGAGCGGGCCATCAGCACGAAGTCCTCCTGGAGGGTGGCGATGAGGTCGCTGCGCAGGAGGCGGGTGTAGACCGCGGTGAGCCCGAAGACGAGCGTCACCAGCGGCAGGGCGATGGACTTGAGGTTCTCGATCAACCCGTCCCCGAGCGGCACGTAGCCGATGGCGGGGAACCAGCCGAGGCCCACGGCGAACACCGCCACGAGGAGCACGGCGAGGGCGTAGTTGGGGAACGAGATGAGGGCGAAGGCCCCGGTGGTGATGGCCCGGTCGATCCGGGTGTTCGCGCGGTAGGCGCTGAGCATGGCCAGCGGGATCGAGATCAGGATCGAGATGACCTGCGCCATGACCATGAGCTGCAGCGACGGGGGGAGCGCCGTCTTCAGCAGCGTCGTCGTCTGGCGATTGCTGATGTACGACTTGCCGAGGTCTCCCCCCAGCACACCGGTGATGTAGTCCCAGTACTGCCGGAGGAAGCCCTTGTCGAGGCCGAGGTCGGCCACCACGGCAGCTCTCTGGTCAGCGTCCGACGCCTGAGCGCCGAGGAGAAACGTCACGGGATCGCCGGGCAGCAGCTTGGTGAGGCTGAACGTGAGGAAGCTCACGACCAGCACCACCGAGACAAGCTTCAGCGAACGGATGGCGACAGCAGCCAGCCTTGCCATGGATCTCCTCGGCCCTCAGGTGTGCGGTGGGTGGTGGTGGGACGGAACCGCGGCGTCAGCCGACGGCGTAGAGGAGCCCGGGCTTGATGGCCCCGAGCGAGTTCGGCTCTCCGGGGGGCGGCGGGCCCACCCGCTCGTCGTCGTAGACGTTGCCGAACAGGTCGTACGCCGTGGTGATGATCGGGACCTCTTCGGCCGTGATCTCCTGCACCCGGAAGTAGAGCTCCTTGCGCTCCTCCACGTCCGCCGTCTGGCGGGCCTGGTCGAGCAGGTCGTCGACCTCGGGGTTGCTGTAGAAGACCAGGTTGCCCGGGTCGTCGGTGGTCAGGCCCGGACGGATGGCATCGGGCTCGATGAAGTGCGAGCTGCGGAAGCAGGCCGCCTCGTAGTCGCCGCCGCGGGAGAACATGCGGTCGACGAAGGCACCCTGCTCCTGGCTCTCCAGGCTGATGCTCATGCCCACGGCCTCACCCATCTGCTTCACCAGCTGGAGGACCTCGTCGGCCTCCGGGGTGGGGATGCAGATGATGCTGAACTCGAGCCCGCCCAGCTCCTCCACCAGCTCGGCCGCCCGGTCCGGGTCGTACTGCGGGGTGGTGGCGTCGGGGTTGAAGTAGGGCGAGTCGGTGGCGAAGCCGGAGTACGACACCTCGCGCACGCCGTCGTAGACGCGCTCGTTGATGGCGTCCTTGTCCATGGCGTAGGCCACGGCCTGCCGGGCCCGCACGTCGTCGAACGGCGGCTTGGAGCCGTTCATCAGCAGGATGGTGGAGCTGGAGCCGCTGATGCGCTGGGCGGCGAAGCCCCGCTGCTCGGCGGTGAACACGGTGTCGGACACGGCCGTCTGGAACATGTCGATGTCGCCGGTCTCCAGGGCCGCGAGGCGCTGGTTGGCATCGGCGATCGGCCGGAAGGTGATCTTGTCGAGGTAGGGCAGCTGGGTGCCGTCCTCGTCGGTCTGCCAGTAGTCCGGGTTCGCCTCGAGGACGACACGATCGCCCTGCACGAACTCCGCCAGCTCGAAGGGGCCGGTGCCGACCGGGGCGTTCTTGAAGTCGGCGCCGAGGGCCTCCACCGCGGTGGGCGAGGGGAGGTAGCCGCTGGAGCCGGCGAGCAGGTCGGGGAAGGCGACGCTCGGGGTGTTGAGCGTGAAGACCACGTCGAGCCCCTCGGGGCCGTCGGGCATCTCCATCGACTCGATGATGCCGACGCTGCCGGCGCAGGGGCAGGCGGTGGCGGGGTCCTTGAGGCGGTCGAAGTGCTTGACCACGGCCTCGGCGTTGACCGGGGTGTCGTCGTGGAAGGTGATGCCGCTGCGCAGCGTCATGTTCCACACGGTGAGGTCGTCGGCCGTCGCCGGCTCGAGGGACTCGGCCAGGTACGGCTCCACGATGCCGTCGACGTAGGTGGTCAGCGGGTCGTAGATGCCGAGGGTGATGACCTTGTCGGCCGGCTGGGCGGCCACGCCGACGTCGAGGCTCGACACGTCGGACTCGGTGCCGAAGATGATCTCGCCACCCTTCACCGGGTTCCGCTCGGGCTCGTCCGAGGCTTCGGTGGTGGTGGTCTCGCCGGCGGCGTCGTCGGTGCCTCCGCTGCCCTCGTCGTCGCTGCCGCAGGCGGCCGCCACGAGGGTGAGGCCCAGGAGCAGGGCGATGATGCGGTACCACGGTGCGTGGCCGTGCTTGGTCGTCAAGGTGTCCCCCGTTTGCGGCGTTGGTTGCTGGGTGGCGGCGCCCTCGTGGGCCCGCTGCCGGTGACGCCGGTCACACCGGTCAGCGGGACCGTAGGAGCGTTGTTGTCACCGTGTCAACAACCGTCGGTGGAAATGTTGACCCGCGGGTCAGGCGAGATCGGAGGAATGCCGCGAACCGGTCGACCCCAGCGACATCGGGGTCAAGCGGGGCGCTCGGGCACCTCGACCGCCCGCTCGTAGCCGCGAGCGTGGCCGAGGACGCTCTCCACGTAGGCCTCGGAGCGGTTGTAGGCGAGGTACGCCCGCCGGAGCCCGGCGTCGCCCTCGAGGCCGCTGCTGGCGGTGCACAGGTAGCCCGCCGCCGCGAGGGTGGCGTCGTAGAGGTTGAACGGGGACTCGACGCCGTCGTCGTTGCCGTCGGCGCGGAACCGGTTCCAGGTCTGCGGGATGAACTGCATGGGTCCCACCGCCCGGTCGAACTGCGGATCGCCGTCGAGGGCGCCGCCGTCGGAGTCGGCGATCACGGCGGTCTCGTTCGTGCCGTTGAGCTGGATGCCGATGATGCGGCGCGACGTGTCGCCCCGCTGGTCGAGCCGGGCCCCGCCGTAGGTGCCGTGGCGGCCCTCCACCTTCGAGATGCCGGCGATCGCCCACCAGCGGACCCCGCAGGCCGGGCGCACTTCGGCGATGGTGACGGCGGCGCGGTGGTAGGCGTCGAGGGCCACGAGCGGGAAGTCGACGCCGTCGACGGTCGCCAGCACCCGGGCCTCCTCGTAGGCCACCCGCTCGACCGCCACCTCCGTGCCGCGCTCGGCCTCGTCGGCGCTGGCCGCGGCCCGCTGCGCGGGCAGGGCGTCGAGCTCGTCGGCCAGCGTGGCCGCCTCGGCCCGGGCGTCGTCGATCCGCTGCTCTGCCTCGGCGATCCGGGCCTGGTAGGCCGCCCGCTCGGCCAGGAGCACGTCCATCGAGGCCTGGCCGAGCACGGCCCGCCGGTCGGCCTCGTGGATGGCGGGGGTCTCGGAGGTGAGCGCCTCCTCGAGCCGAGCGGACGCCCCGCCGCCGGTGTAGGCCTCGACGGCCAGCGCCGTGATCGCCTGCTCCACCTCGTCGAGGCGGACCCGCAGCCCCTGGGCCCGAGCGGTCGAGGCCACCTCGACGCCCTCGAGCTGGCCGAGGCGGGCCTGCAGCGCGGTGGCCCGGTGGTCGAGCGCGACCCGCTGGTCGCGCGCGGCGCCGTGGGCGGCGTCGACGGCTCCGTAGCGGGCCTCGGCGCTGGAGAACGACGGGCTCGACACCGGGATCTGGGCCAGCTCCAGCGACACCGGCGGCAGCCCGGGGAGGGCCGGCGACGGCGGCGCCAGCAGCGAGGGGGCGGGGGCGGCGGGAACGGGGGGTGCGGCCGGCGTGGCGCCCGAGGTGGCGCCGACCGAGCTGGCGGCCGCGCCGGCCAGGGCCACCAGGGCCAGGGGGGCGAGGCGGCGTCGGGCGCGCCGCAGGCGGAGCGGGGGAGGGGTGGGTCGCATCAGAGGCGGAGGGTCGAGGGGCGTGAGCCCGGAACGGCCGTGGTGGGCGAGCGACGAGTCTGCCCCGAACAGGCGCGCGGGGAAAGCCTTTGGCATGCTGGCGCCATGTCCGACCGCGTCTCCATCGAGGTTGATCTCGGCATCGCCGACGTCCGCCTGAACCGCCCCGACAAGCTCAACGCGCTCGACGGCGCCATGTTCCAGGGCCTCGTCGATGCCGGCGAGGCGCTGAAGGGCGACCCGGCGGTCCGGGTCGTGGTGCTCTCCGGCGAAGGCCGCGGCTTCTGCGCCGGGCTCGACTTCGGGAGCTTCCAGGCGATGGCCGGCGGGGGCGCAGCCGATGCGCCGGCGGCCGGTGCGCGCCGGGAGCGCCGCGAGGGCGACGACGGCTCGCTGGGGGCCATCGGCGACACCGGGGGGCGGATCACGCACCTCGGGCAGCAGGCCTGCTGGGTGTGGCAGGAGCTGGAGGTCCCGGTGATCGCGGCCATCCACGGGGCGGCCCTCGGCGGCGGGCTGCAGATCGCCCTCGGTGCCGACCTCCGGATCGTGGCGCCCGACGCCAAGCTCTCGGTGCTGGAGTCGCGCTGGGGCCTCATCCCCGACATGACGGGCACGGCCATCCTGCCGAAGCTGGTGGGGCTCGACATCGCCAAGGAGCTCACCTTCACCGGTCGCATGGTGTCGGGCGAGGAGGCGGTGGCGCTGGGCCTGGCCACGCGGGTGGCCGACGATCCCCGCGCCGCCGCCCTCGAGCTGGCGGCCGACCTCGCCACCAAGAGCCCCGACGCGCTGCGCGAGGGCAAGCGGCTGCTCAACCTCTCCGGCACCCGACCGATCGCCGAGCAGTTCGCCGACGAGCGGGCCACCATGGCCTCGCTGATCGGCAGCCCGAACCAGGTCGAGGCCACCATGGCCTACTTCGAGCAGCGCCCGCCCCGCTTCACCTGATGGCGGGGCGCTTCCTCGGCCGAGAGCGGTCCACCGCGTGGTGGGTGATGGTGGCGGTCGGGGCGGGGATCCTCGCGGTGTTCCTGCTCCAGCTGGCGGTGGCGGTGTTCGTCGGGCTGGTGCGGCTCCTGCTCATCGTCGTGGCCGTCGTGATCCTGTGGGTCCTCGTCACCCGGGCCAAGCGGAGCGTGCGCCGGCGCTGACCGGTCCGCCGCCCGTCGCTCACGGATCGACGAGCACGTCGGCCTGCTGCCACGCCGCCTCGACGCGGTCGAGGCGCTCGGTGGCCGAGCGGCGCAGGCCCGCCGCGGCCGCCGTCACCACGGCGTTGGCCAGGGCGAGGGTGCCCACGTGGCTGTCGAAGGGCCCGGCGCCCTCGGCGGCCACCACGAAGGTCTCGGTGGCGGCGCGGGCGAGCGGGGAGAGCAGGGAGTCGGTCAGCGCCACCACCAGCCCGCCGGCCTCGGCGGTGGTGGCGGCCGCCTCGACGACCCAGCGCTCGTAGCGCCGCAGGTCGATGGCCACCAGCACGTCGCCGGGCAGTGTGCGGGACAGCGCCGTGGCGGTAGCGACGGGGGAGCCGTCGAGCCGCTCGACGCCGGAGCGGAGCAGGTCGAGGTCGTCGGCCAGCAGCGCGCCGACGCCGGCCTGGGCGGCGCCGGCGACGACGCGCACCGTGCGCCGCCGGTCGGCGAGCAGGGCGGTGGCGCGCTCGAACGAGGCGCGATCCACCGCGTCGAGCGTGCGGTGCACGTTGTCGGCCTCCCGGGTGGCCGTGGCCGCCAGCACGTCGCCCACGGCCGCCTCCCGGATGCGCTCGGTGGCGGGCCGCAGCTGCTGGTCGATCTGGGAGCGGACGTCGGCCTGGAGGCCCAGCCAGCCGTCGTAGCCGAGGCGGGCGGCCAGGCGCACCACCGTGGCTCCGCTGGTGCGGGCCCGGCGGCCCAGCTCCGCCACGGTGGCGAAGGCGGCCGCCCCCGGGTCGGCCAGCACGATCTCGGCCACCCGCCGTTCGGCGGGGGGGAGCTGGTCGGCGTGGGCGGTGATCCGGGTCGCCAGGTCAGGCATGCAACGGATGGTACGGTACGAGTCGTTCGTGCAACAGCCATTGCACCGAGAGGGGACCGAGCATGCCGACCTTCCGCTCCACCAACCCGGCCCGCCCGGCCGAGGTGGTCGTCGAGCTCCCCGAGCACGGCGCCGACGACGTCGATGCCGCCGTGGCCACGGCGACCGCCGCCCAGCGGGCCTGGGCCCGACGGCCGGTGCCCGAGCGGGCCGAGGCCATCGCCGCGGTGGGGGCCGTGCTCACGGCCCGCAAGTCCGAGCTGGCCGAGCTGGTCAGCCGGGAGGCCGGCAAGGTGCGCATCGAGGGTGGGGGAGAGGTGCAGGAGGCCATCGACATGGCGGCCTTCGTCGCCGGCCAGGGGCGCTCGGCCATGGGCGAGGTGGTGCCCTCGGAGATGCCGCAGAAGATGGCCTGGACCACCCGCATCCCCGTCGGCGTGGTGGGGATGATCACGCCCTGGAACTTCCCCGTCGCCATCCCGAGCTGGAAGATCTTCCCTGCCCTGCTGGCGGGCAACGGCGTGGTCATGAAGCCCTCCGAGCTGGCACCCGCCTGCGGGATCGCCTTCGTCGACGCCTGCGTCGAGGCCGGCATCCCCGCCGACCTGGTGCAGGTGGTCCACGGCGGCGCCGAGCCGGCGGCCGCGCTGTCCACCCACCCGGGCGTCGGCGCCGTGTCGTTCACGGGCTCCGTCCCCACCGGGCGCAAGGTGGCGTCGGCGGCGATGGCCGTGGGTCCGAAGCTGGTCAGCCTCGAGCTGGGCGGCAAGAACGCCATGGTGGTGCTCGACGACGCCGACCTCGACCTCGTGGTCGACGGCGCCCTGTTCGGCGCCTTCGGCTCCGCCGGGCAGCGCTGCACCTCCACCTCCCGACTGCTGCTGCAGCGTGGCGTGGCCGCCGAGGTGCTCGACCGCCTGGTCGCCCGGGCCGAGGAGCTGCGCCTCGGCGATCCCACCCTCGCCGACACCGACGTCGGCCCGGTGATCACCTCCGAGTCGGGCGACCGGATCCTGGCCATGGTCGAGGCCGCCACGGCCGAGGGGGCCACCGTCGCCACCGGCGGCGTGCTGCGCCGCGACGTCGACGGCTGCGAGGGCGGCACGTTCGTGACGCCCACCGTGCTCGCCGGCGTCGAGGCCTCGCACCGGATCGCCCGCGAGGAGGTGTTCGGCCCGGTCCTCTCGGTGCTGGAGGTCGACGACCTCGACGACGCCGTCGCCATCGTGAACAGCGTGGAGTTCGGCCTGTCGGCGGCGGTCTACACCGCCGACATCAACGCCGCCCTGCGGGCCGTCGACGCCATCGACACCGGGATCACCTACGTGAACGCGCCCACCATCGGCGCCGAGATCCCGCTGCCCTTCGGTGGCACGAAGCACACCGGCAACGGCTTCCGCGAAGCCGGCACGCGCGGCATCGAGCAGTTCAGCCAGGTCAAGACCGTCTACGTCGACTACTCGGGCCGCCTGCAACGGGCCCAGATCGACAACCGGGAGGAGGCGTGATGACGGCCGTCGACGCCACCACCACGGTCGCCACCGACGCCTGGCTGGCCCGCTACCGCGACGCGGTGGCCCCGGTGCTCCCCGGCTACTTCGACGTGGTCGCCGACCGGGCCGAGGGCTCGTGGGTGTGGGACGTCGAGGGGCGCCGCTACCTCGACCTGGGGTCGGGGATCGCCGTCACCAACACCGGGCACGGCCACCCTCGGGTCGTCGACGCCATCCACCGGCAGACCGAGCGCCTCCTCCACACCTCCGTCGTGCTGAAGCACCAGCCCTACATCGAGGCGGCCGAGGCCATCGCCTCGCTGGCGCCGTTCCTCGACCGCCCGCAGGCGTTCCTCTGCAACAGCGGGGCCGAGGCCGTCGACGGCGCCATCAAGCTCGCCCGCCGGACCACCGGCCGACCGGGGGTCGTGGCGTTCCAGCGCGCCTTCCACGGGCGCACCTTGGCCGCCACCACGCTCACCACCGCCAAGGCCAGCTACCAGGAGGGGTACGCACCGCTGCTGCCCGAGGTGCACCTGGCGCCGTACTGCATCCCCGGGCGCACGGGCGGCCACGACACCGATGCCGACGCCGTGGCGGCAGCCCTGGCCGGGCTCGACGCCGTGCTGGAGCAGCACGGCGCCACCACCGCGGCGGTCATCGTGGAGCCGGTGCTCGGCGAGGGCGGCTACGTGGTGCCGCCGGTGGCGTGGCTCGAGGGCCTGCGCGAGCGCTGCGACCGCCACGGCGCCCTCTTGGTGTTCGACGAGGTGCAGTGCGGCTTCGGCCGCACGGGCCGCCCGTTCGCCGCCGAGGCCTTCGGCGTCACCCCCGACGTCGTCCTCTTCGCCAAGGGCGTCGCCTCCGGGCTGCCCCTCGGCGGGATCCTCGCCGGTGCCGAGCTCATGGCCCGCTGGCCCAACGGCGCCCACGGCTCGACCTTCGGCGGCAACCCGCTGTCGTGCGCCGCGGCCGTGGCCACGGTGGCCGTGCTGCGCGACGAGCGCCTGTGCGAGCGGGCCGTCGCCCTCGGCGACCGGGCGAGGGCCCACCTCGGCGGGCTGGCCACCGATCGCATCGTGGAGGTGCGGGGCATCGGCGCCATGATCGGCGTGGAGCTCGTCGACCAGGCCACCGCCGAGGCCGTGCAGCAGCGGTGCCTGGCCGACGGCGTGCTGGTGCTCACCTGCGGGCCCGAGGGCAACGTCCTGCGCCTGATCCCGCCCCTCACCATGACCGACGACGAGCTCGGCCACGGCCTCGCCGCCCTCGAGCGAGCCCTGATGGGCTGACCCCAGCCGTTCTGTGTGCGCTGAGCACCGCCAGCCGGTTGCCAGTGCACACAGAAGCGAGGGTTTCGGGGCTCAGGGGTGGGCGCGGAGGGCGTGCTTCTGCACCTTGCCGGTGCCGGTCTTGGGGAGCTCGTCGAGGAGCACCACGGCCTTGGGCGCCTTGAACGGGGCCAGTCGGGCTCGCACCCAGGCGATCAGCTCCTCCTCGTCGACGGCGGCGCCGGGCACCAGGGCGACGAAGGCCCGCGGCACCTCGCCCCAGCGCGGGTCGGGCTGGCCGACGACCGCCGCCTCCCGCACCGCCGGGTGGGCCTCGAGGGCGTGCTCCACCTCCACCGACGCGATGTTCTCGCCGCCCGACACGATCAGGTCCTTCGCCCGGTCGACGATCGTGAGGTAGCCCTCGGGGTCCACGACGGCGAGGTCGCCGGTGCGGAGCCAGCCGTCGCGCAGCACCGCGGCCGTGGCCTCCGGCGCGCCGAGGTACTCGGCCATCACGTGGTTCGAGCGGGCGCACACCTCCCCGACGGTCGTGGCGTCCCAGGGCACCTCCACGTCGTCGTCGCCGAGGACGCGCACGTCGACCCCCAGGATCGGGAGCCCGGTGGTCGCCCGCTGCTCGGGGGTGCTGGGCGCCCCCGGCTTGGGCAGGCTGCGGGTGAGGGTGGGACCCGACTCCGTCATCCCGTAGCCGCAGATGGCCTGGCACCCGAGCGCGGCCTCCACCTCGGCGAGGAGGGCGGCGCTCGACGGCGCCCCGCCGATCGACACCTGCCGCAGGCTGGACAGGTCCCGCTCGCCGATGGCCGGGTGGTCGAGCAGCAGCCGGGCCATGGCCGGCACGAGGAAGAGGCGGGTCACGCCGTGCGCCTCGACCAGCCGCAGCACCTCGCCGGCATCGAACCGGGGGAGGAGCACGTGCACGCCACCGAGCCCGGTGACGTAGTGCGGCGTGCCCCAGCCGTTCACGTGGAAGAGCGGGATGGTGTGGAGCACCACGTCGTCGCCGGTGAGGCCCATCGTCAGGGCGCTGTGCACCGCGTGCAGGTAGAGGCCCCGATGGGTGAGCAGCGCCCCCTTCGGGAGCCCGGTCGAGCCCGACGTGTAGAAGAGCTCGGCGGGGGCGCGCTCGTCGACGGGCGGCGGCTCGACCAGCGAGGTGGGCTGGCGGGCGAGGAGCGCCTCGTGCTCGTCGCCGAGCACGACGGTGCGGACCCGGTGGCCCGGGTCGGGCTGGTCGGGGTGGCGGAACAGCACCACGGCGGCGCTGTCGTCGAGGATCGCCCGCAGCTCGGCCGGCGCCAGCCGGATGTTGAGCGGGAGCAGGACGCCGCCGGCGAGGAGCACGCCGTAGTAGGCCTCCAGCAGCTCGTGGGTGTTGCCGCACAGCCAGGCCACCACCTCGCCCGGCCGCACCCCCAGGTCGCCGCGCAGGGCGTGGGCCAGGCGGTGGCAGCGCTCCGCGTACGCCGCGTAGGTCCAGCGCTGGTCGCCGTCGTGCACGCCGACGCGGTCCGGGAACAGCCGCCGAGCCCGCTCGAGCAGGTCGAGCGGGGTGAGGGGCAGCTCCATCAGGCCGCTACTCGTGCCACTGGCCCCGCTCCACGAGGAGGTCCTTCAGCACCTGGGGCCGGTCGGTCATGAGGCCGTCGACGCCGAGGTCGAGCAGGCGCGCCATCTCGGCGCGGTCGTCGATCGTCCAGACGTGGACCTGGATGCCGCGGCGGTGGGCGGCCTCGACCAGCCGCGCCGTCACCAGCGGGACCCGCCCCTGCCCGGGGGGAAGCTGCGCGCACGGCGAGCCCAGCCCGCCGCCGCCCGGGCCACCCTGCGCCACCGACACGAGCCGGGCCACCTCACGGGGTCCCATGGAGGTGCACAGCCCGGGACCGGTGGCGGCCCGCACCCGTGCGAGCCGCTTGTCGCTGAACGCCCCGACGCACACGCGGTCCACAGCCCCCGTGCGCCGGATCGCCTCGGCCAGCGGCTCGGCCGACGCGTCGTGCTTCGGGTCGACGTTGACCCGCGCATCGGGGAAGGCCCCCAGCAGGTCCTCGAAGCGGGGGATCGGCTCCCGCCCGTCCACGAGGGCCGTGCTCACCTCGGCCCACGGCAGCTCGGCGATGGCACCCGTGCGATCGGTGACGCGGTCGAGCCGGTCGTCGTGGAAGGCCACCAGCACGCCGTCGGACGTGAGGTGCACGTCGGTCTCGAGGTAGCGGTAGCCGAGGGCGACGGCGTGCTCGAAGGCCGGCATGGTGTTCTCGGGGGCCTCGCTGGCCCCTCCTCGGTGGGCGAAGGGGATCGGCCCCGGCCAGTCGAGGAACGGGTAGGCAGCGTTGGCGGGCACGCCCGGAGGGTAGACCCCGGTCCTCGTCGATCCGGCGCGCTGCGCCCGGCCACGCGAGGCTACGGATGACGCACAACGGGCAGACCCGGCGTCGGCACGGACGACCCGGGTCGAGGACGAGGGTGGGCACCGATGGCATCTGCACTGCGACCGAAGCACCTGGGTCGATACGCGTCGATCGGCGCGCTGCTGCTCAAGCACCGTGGGGAGGTCACGGTCCCCGACGACCCCGGCGCGCCGACGGCGGAGGTCGATGGGGACGTCGGCAGCGCCTCGGCCGACGACGCCCGGCAGCTGGTCGACGACCTCGAGTCGATGGGCCCCACCTTCGTGAAGCTGGGGCAGCTCCTCTCCACCCGCGCCGACCTGCTGCCGCCGGTGTACCTCGAGGCCCTCAGCCGGCTGCAAGACGACGTGGCGCCGTTCCCCTTCGAGCAGGTCGAGGAGATCGTCGAGGCCGAGGTCGGCGCCCGGATCTCGAGGGCCTTCACCTCCTTCGACCACCAGCCGATGGCCTCCGCGTCGCTCGGGCAGGTCCACCGCGCGGTCCTGCGTGACGGCCGCCCGGTGGCCGTCAAGGTCCAGCGGCCCGGCATCCGGCGGAAGGTCGTGGAGGACATGGAGGTGATCGAGGAGCTGGCCGCCTTCGTCGACGAGCACACGCGCACCGGGGATCGCCTCCGCTTCGCCGCCATGGCGAGCGAGTTCCGGCGCTCCCTCATGGCCGAGCTCGACTACCGGCGGGAGGCCGACAACCTGCGCCTGCTCGGCCAGCAGCTGGCCGCCCACGATCGCATCGTGGTGCCCCAGCCCATCGATGACTACTCCAGCGGCACCGTGCTGACGATGGAGCTGGTGGAGGGCCGGAACGTGGGCGGGCTCGGTCCGCTCGCCCAGATGGAGCTCGACGGCCGGCCGTTGGCGGAGCAGCTCTTCCGGGCGTACCTCGACCAGATCCTGGTGCACGGCTTCGTCCACGCCGACCCCCACCCGGGCAACGTGCTGCTGACCGACGACGGCGACCTCGCCCTGATCGACCTCGGCATGGTCGTGCGAGTGGCGCCGGAGCTCCAGGACCAGCTGTTGCGCCTGTTGGCCTCGGTCAGCGAGGGGCAGGGAGCCGCGGCCGCCGAGGTGCTGGTGGGCATGGGCACCAAGGGGCCAGAGTTCGACGCCGACGGCTACCAGCAGGCGGTGGCACGGCTCGTCTCGGGCCACCAGCACGCGACCGTGGGCCAGATCCAGGCGGGCGCGATCGTGGGCGAGCTGGCCCGCGCGGCGGCCTCCTGCGGGCTGCGCCCCCCGGTCGAGATGACCCTGATCGGGAAGGCCCTGCTCAACCTCGACCAGGTGGCGCAGATCCTCGATCCCGAGTTCGATCCCAACGAGGCGATCCGGCAGCACACCACCGAGATCCTGCGCGACAACCTCCTGGGCTCCGCCTCGCCCGCGAACCTCCTCCACGCAGCGATGGACGCCCGTGAGTTCGCCAACCGGTTCCCCGGCCGCGTCAACAAGGTGATGGATGCGCTGGCCGAGGGCGAGATGACCCTCAACGTGCGCGGCATCGACGAGGCCGAGCTCATGCGGGGCATCCAGAAGCTGGCCAACCGGGTGACCGCCGGGTTGGTCATCGCCGCCCTCATCGTGGGCGCGGCGATGGTGATGCGCATCGAGACCGACGCCGAGCTCTTCGGCTACCCGGCGCTGGCGGTGGTGCTGTTCCTCGTCGCGTCGCTGCTCGGCCTCGGCCTCGTCGCCACCAGCCTCTGGAACGACCTCCCGCAGCGCCGTCGCCGGGACCGGTCGCGATGAGCGATGACCGCTAGATCGTGCGGCCGGCGTCGGCCCAGTACTCGTCCTTGAGGAGGCGCTTGTAGAGCTTGCCGGTGGGGTGGCGGGGGAGCTCGGGTCGGAAGTCGACCGAGCGGGGGCACTTCACGTCGGCGAGGTGCTCCTTGCAGTAGGCGATGAGCTCCCGCTCGAGCTCGGGGCCGGCGTCGGCGGGGTCGATGGGCTCCACGACGGCCTTCACCTCCTCGCCGAAGTCGTCGTTGGGCACGCCGAAGACGGCGACGTCGGCCACCTTCGGGTGCAGCGCCAGCACGTTCTCGGCCTCCTGCGGGTACACGTTCACCCCGCCCGTGATGATCATGTAGGCCTTGCGATCGGTCAGGTAGAGGAACCCGTCGTCGTCGAGGTAGCCGACGTCGCCGAGGGTCGACCAGCCCCGGCCCTTCGGGTCGCGCGAGTCCTGCGTCTTGCCGGGGTCGTTGTGGTACTCGAACGTGGAGGCGGCCTCGCCCTCGAAGTACACGGTGCCCGACTCGCCCGTCGGCACCTCCTCGCCGTCGTCGCCCACGATGTGCACGGTGCCGATCAGCGCCTTGCCGACGGTGCCGCGGTGGGCGAGCCAGTCCTCGCTGTTGCAGTACACGAAGCCGTTGCCCTCGGTGCCGGCGTAGTACTCGTGGATGATCGGGCCGAACCAGTCGATCATCTGGGCCTTCACCTCGGCCGGGCAGGGTGCGGCGGCGTGCACGATGGCGGCCAGCGACGACACGTCGTAGCGGCTGCGCACCTCCTCCGGCAGCTTCAGCATCCGGATGAACATGGTGGGCACCACCTGGCTGAAGGTGATGCGGTGCTCCTCCACCAGGGCCAGGTACTGCTCGGGATCGAAGTGCTCCATCACCACCACGGTGCCGCCGGTGCGCTGCACGGCCCGGCAGAAGCGCAGCGGGGCGGCGTGGTAGAGCGGGGCGGGCGAGAGGTACATGGTGGACTCGTCGGCGCCGAACAGGAGCTGGCCCAGGGTGGTCACGCCGTCGGCGCCCTCGCCGAGCGGTGCATCGGGCAGGGCCACCTTCACGCCCTTGGGACGGCCGGTGGTGCCCGAGCTGTAGAGCATGTCGGTGCCCTCCACCCGGCCCTCGAGCGGCTCCGGCGACTGCTCGGCGATGGCCGCCTCGTAGGGGTCGTAGCCGTCGATGGCGCCGTCGACCATGAGGCGCACCTTCACGCCGGGCATCTGGTCGACCAGCTCGGCCGCCTGGCCGGCCTTGTAGGCCGACGTGATGAAGGCCTGGGCCCCGCAGTCCTCGAGGATGTAGGCCATCTCCTCGGTGGTCAGCCGGGAGCTCATGGCGGTGTAGTAGAGCCCGGCGTAGTGGGCGCCCCAGATGATCGACAGGAACCGTGGGTGGTTCTCGAGGCAGAGCGCCATGTGGTCGCCCGGCTGCAGGCCGGCGGCACGGAACAGCCGGGCCAGTCGGTTGGCCTCGTCGTCGAGCTCGGCGTAGGTGACCACCTGGCCACCCGGGGCCATGATCACGGCGGGCTTGTCGGGGCTGCTGGCGGCGAAGTCTCCGGGGAACATGGCCGCAACCTATCCCCGGTACCGTGGGCCGGGTGGTCGACGACCCCACCGCGCGCTTCGCCGAGCTGGTGGCCCGCCACGCCGACGATCTGCCGCTCGACGACGCCCTGCTGCTGATCGCCGCGCACGCGCTGCCCGACCTCGACGTGCAGGCCGAGCGGGCTCGCCTCGACGAGCTGGCCGCCGCCGTCACCGAGGCCTCGGCCGAGGGCGTGCGGGCCCACCTCTTCGGCACGCTCGGCTTCACCGGCGACCGCGCCACCTACTACGACGCCCGCAACTCCCTCCTGCCGGCGGTCCTCGACCGGCGCCTGGGCATCCCGCTGTCGCTGGCCATCGTGGCGATGGAGGTGGGCCGCCGCTGCGGCGTCGGGCTCCAGGGGATCGGCATGCCCGGGCACTACCTGCTGCAGCCCGTCGACGAGCCCGACCGCTACCTCGACGGCTTCCACGACGGGGCGTGGCTCGACGAAGCCGGCTGCCGAGCGCTGTTCGAGCGGACGGCGGAGGGCATGCCCTGGGACCGGCGGTACCTCCGGCCCGACCCACCGGCCAACCTGGTCGCCCGGACCCTGGCCAACCTCGCCGGTGCCTACCGGCGCGTGGGCGACCGAGCGGCGCTGTGCTGGGCCCTCGAGCTGCGGCTGCTCCTGCCCGGTGCGCCGGTGCGCGACCGCCGGGAGCTGGGCCTGCTGCTCGGCGCGGCCGGGCGGTTCCGGGAGGGCGCCACCATCCTCGAGGCGAGCGACGAGGGCCGCGACCACGACGCCGCCGCACGCCTGCGGGCCCGCATGAACTAGGGCGGGACGACACTTGACCCGCCGGTCAAGTACGGTGCGCGGCATGAGCGTGATCGACACCGCCGCACCCGGGACCGACGAAGCCACCGTCCTCCAGCTCTGCAAGCAGCTGCTCGAGGAGCTCCCCCCGAAGGAGACCGACCCCGTCGTGTTCCTCGGGCGCCAGTTCGACCTCGGCCTCGGCTGGGTCCACTTCCCCGAGGGCCAGGGCGGGCTCGGCCTGTCGCCGAAGCTGCAGCGCACCGTCAACGAGACGCTGTTCCCGGCCGGCGCCCCCGTCGCCGCCTTCCGGAACGTCATCGGCCACGGCATGGGCGCGCCGACGATCGTCACCCACGGCACCGACGAGCAGAAGGCCAGGTACCTCCGGCCGCTGTTCACCGGCGAGGAGGTGTGGTGCCAGCTGTTCTCCGAGCCGGGCGCCGGCTCCGACGTCGCCGGCCTGGCCACCAAGGCCGTGCTCGACGGCGACGAGTGGATCGTCAACGGCCAGAAGGTCTGGACCACGCTCGCCCACCTGGCGAAGTGGGGGATGCTGGTCGCCCGCACCGACCCCGATGCGCCCAAGCACAAGGGCATGACCTACTTCGTGGTCGACATGGAGGCGCCGGGCGTCGAGGTCCGCCCGCTCTACCAGATCACCGGCGAGGCCGAGTTCAACGAGGTGTACTTCACCGACGTCCGCATCCCCGACTCCGAGCGCCTCGGCGCGGTCGGCGAGGGCTGGCGGGCCACCCTCACCACGCTGATGAACGAGCGGGTGGCCATCGGCGGCGGCATCCCCCAGAAGGGCGCCGGCTTCATCGGCGAGGCCGTGAAGGTATGGAAGGAGAGCGGCAGCGACGATCCCGCCAAGCGGGACCGCCTGATGGCGCTGTGGACCCGCGCCGAGGTGCTGCGCCTCACCAACATCCGGGCCAGCCAGATGCGGGCCGTGGGCGATCCCGGCCCCGAGGGCTCGATCGGCAAGGCCATGTCGGCCGACCTCAACAAGGACATCAGCGCCTTCACGGTCGGGCTGCTCGGCGCCGAGGGCATGCTGAAGCCCGACGGCTACCCGATGGAGCGGCCGAAGCACGCCATGCAGTGGGCCAACCCGCAGCAGGCCTTCCTGCGGGCCCGCGCCAACTCGATCGAGGGCGGCACCACCGAGATCGCCAAGAACATCCTCGGCGAGCGGGTGCTCGGCCTCCCCGGCGACGTCCGCAACGACAAGGACGTGCCCTGGATCCAGGTGCCGCGGAGCTGAGCTACGCTCTTCGCAGCCTCTGCTGTGGGGGGCAGTTGCCGAGGGGCCGGTTCGGGGGGACCGGCCCCTCGTCGCGCCCCGGCCCGGCTACAGGCCGCGGAGGTGGCCCGCCTCGTTGAGCGAGGCGATGCTCCGCTGGCCCGTCGAGGCGGCGAAGACGCGGCTGATCGACGTGTAGGTCGGCAGGAAGAACAACGGGTCGTCGACGCCGAGGACGTGCCCGGCGTAGGCGTTCACGACGCCGCCGTGGCACACCACCGCCACGCGCTGCCCCGGGTGGGCGGCGACGATCCGCTCCATGGCCTCGACCACGAGCGCCCGGAAGTGCTCGGGCTGCTCGGGCACCTCCATCCAGCGCGGGTCGTTGGCCGCCTTCAGCTCCTCGATCGGGATGTAGCTCCCGGCGTCGCGGTCGAACTCCGCCAGGCCGTCGTCGACCCGCACCTCCAGGTGGAGGCGCTCGGCCACCGGGGCGGCCGTCTCGAGGGCACGGCGCATCGGGCTCGACCACAGCGCGTCGAGCTGCTCGTCGGCCAGCCACGCCGCCAGGGCGTCGGCCTGGCGCACGCCGAGCGGCGCGAGGGCGGGGTCGGCCGGGCCGTCGGCGGTGCCCTCGTCGATGCGGACGGGCAGGGCGTGGCGGATCAGGAACAGCTCCATCGCCGGAGGGTTCTAGCGTGCCCGCCCATGGCCGACCTCTTCGTGACCGAGCGCGAGGGGGCGGCCGATGCGGCGGTGGTGGTGCTGATCCACGGCTCGCTCGACCGCAGCTCGGCCTTCGCCAGGGTGCAGCGGCACCTCCACGACGCCACCGTGGTGCGCTACGACCGGCGGGGCTACGGGCGCTCGCTGGCGGTGGGGCCCTGCCGTGCCTTCGACGACCAGGTGGCCGACCTCCTCGAGGTGCTCGATGGCCGACCGGCGGTGCTCGCCGGCCACAGCCTCGGCGGGGTGGTGGCGCTGGCCGCCGCCCACCAGCACCCGGCGCTCGTGCGGGCCGTGGTGGCCTACGAGGCGCCGATGCCGTGGAGCGACTGGTGGCCGGGGACGACGGCGGGCTCGCAGGCCACGGCCGACCCCTCGGATGCCGCTGCCTCCGCCGAGCGCTTCATGCGGCGCATGGTCGGCGACGAGCGCTGGGAGGCGCTGCCCGAGCGGACGCGGGCGCAGCGCCGCGCCGAGGGTCCGGCGCTGCTCGGCGAGCTGCGGGCGATCCGCCCGCCGCCGGCGCCCTACGACGCCGCCGCCATCACGGTGCCGGTCGTGGCCGCCCACGGGTCGCGGTCGCAGCCGCACCACCAGGCCAGCGCCCGGGCGCTGGCCGCCGACGCGCCCGACGGCGAGCTGCAGGTCGTGGAGGGCGCGGGCCACGGGGTGCACCTGACCCACCCGGAGGCCTTCGCGAGCCTCGTGGCCCGGGCCTGTGCGCTGGCCGAGCGCTGACGGTCAGAGCCCGAGGTCGGGCTGGCAGGTGGGCACCGTGATGTCCCGGTCGGCGATGCGGCACTCGCAGGTGCGGGCGCAGGCCTCGAGCGGCGCCCGGTTCACGTAGACGAACAGGGCCACGGCCGCGATGACCGCCAGCAACGTGAGGCGCAGCGCCACCTTCTGCACCAGCCGCAGCACGACCACCGTGAGGACCACCAGCGTGCCGATGGCGATCTCCGTGAGGTTCCCGGAGAACCACGTGGGGGTGGCGGCGAGCACGCCCGGACGCTACCGCCCGCCCTGCGACCGGAGCGGGGACGGTCGCCGGGCGGCCGGTGCGGCCCGCAGTACCCTCGACCGTCGATGGGCCGGCTGCGCGACCTCCTCCGCCGACGCACCGGCTCCGTGGCCGTCGTGCTCTCCGGCGGGGGCAACCACGGCGCCGTCCAGGTGGGGATGCTCCGCTCGCTGGTGGAGCACGACATCCGGCCCGACCTCGTGCTCGGGTGCTCCATCGGTGCCCTGAACGGCGCGGCGTACGCCCAGGACCCGTCGCTGAGCGGCGTGGCCCGGCTCGAGGAGCTCTGGCGTGGCCTCGACGACAAGGGGCTGTTCCCGAGCGGCTGGCTGCCCAACGCCGTGGCCATCGCCCGCCGGGGCGAGGCCATCCAGAGCAACGACGGCGTGCGCGCCGTGGTCGAGGGGATCCTCGAGGCCCGCACCTTCGAGGAGCTGGCGCTGCCGTTCCAGTGCGTGGCCACCGCCGTGCTGGAGGTCCGCGAGGAGTGGTTCTCCACCGGACCGCTCCTGGAGCCCATCCTCGCCTCGGCCGCGCTGCCGGCGGTCCTGCCCGCCGTGGAGATCGGCGGCGTCCGCTACCTCGACGGCGCCATCGTGAACGACGTCCCCGTCAGCCGGGCGGTCGAGCTCGGCGCCCGCACGATCTACGTGCTGCACTGCGGCACCATCGACCGGCCCCGCCCGGAGCCGAAGCGTCCGCTCGACGTCGCCGTGCAGGCCTACTGGGTGGCCCGCCACCACCGCTTCAAGCGCGACCTGGCGGCCCTCCCCGAGGGCGTGGAGGCCATCGTGCTGCCCACGGGCCACCGCGAGAGCCTCCGCTTCAACGACTTCAGCCGCAGCGCCGACCTCATCCGGGCCGCCCACGGCGCCACGGAGCGCTTCCTCGACGGGGTCGTCGACGACAGCGGCCCGCTGCCGGCCGACGACCGCCCGCCGGGCGCCCCGACCGGAGACCACGGCGAGCCTGGATAGGTTCGGTCCATGCCTGAGGTCACGCTCACCCCGTCCGGCCCGCCGGAGACCGTCCTCGACCTCGAGCCGGAGCCGGCCCTGGCCGCGCTGGCCGAGGCCCTGCGCGCGCCAGAAGGCGACCGCCGGGCGGCCATCGCCGCCGTCGTGGCCCGCTGGCCGCGCTTCCTCGACGGGTGGGCCCGTCTGGGCGACCACGGGCGCGACGTGATCGAGCGCTACGCGGCCTACCGCATCGGCTACCACCGCGGGCTCGATCGCCTGCGGGCGAACGGCTGGCGGGGGAGCGGCTACGTGCGCTGGGAGCACCCGACCAACCAGGGATTCCTGCGGGCCCTCGACGGGCTCCAGCGCACGGCCGGCGAGATCGGCGAGGACGACGAGGCCGACCGCTGCGCCCACTTCCTCCGCCAGCTCGATCCCGGCTGGCCGCCCGCCGACCTGCGGTGAGCACGGCGGCCTGGTCGGGGGCCGTGCTCTGCGGCGGGGCCAGCCGCCGGATGGGGACCGACAAGGCCGTGCTGCCGATCGCCGGCCGAGCGATGGCCCGGCGCGTCGCCGACGCGCTCGTCGCCGCAGGGGCGTCGCGGGTGGTGGCCATCGGCGGCGACGCCGCCGCCCTGGCCGCCCTCGGGCTGGAGGTGGTCCCCGACGAAGATCCCGGCGGTGGGCCGCTCGGCGCCACCCGCACCGCGCTGCGGACCTCCGGTCACGACGTCGTCGCCGTGGTCGGCTGCGACCTCCTGGACCCCGACCCGGCCGCGCTGCGAACGACCGTGCGCGCCCTGCTGGACGATCCCGACGCCCACGTGGCCGCCCCGATCGTCGACGGCCACCGGCAGTGGGTGCACGCCGCGTGGCGGGTGAGCGCCCTGCCCGTGCTCGACCAGGGGTGGGCTGACGGCACCCGCTCGCTGCGCCGGGTCGCCGACCGCCTGCACGTGGCCGAGGTGAGCGGGCTCCCACCGTCGGCGGTGGCCGACGCGGATGCGCCCACGGACCTCCCCGGGCCGCCGGCCGGGCCGGGGTAGCCTCCTGGCCCATGGAGATCCCTGAGATCGACGTCGTCGGGCTGGCGGCCGCCCAGGCCGCCGGCGCCCCCGTGATCGACGTGCGGGAGCCCGACGAGTTCGAGCAGGCCCACGTGCCCGGCGCCCGCCTGATCCCGCTCGGCGAGGTCGTCGACCGCCTCGACGAGGTGCCCACCGAGGGCACGGTCTACGTGATCTGCGCACGCGGTGGGCGCAGCGCCAAGGCGGTGGAGCTCTTCCGGTCCCGGGGCATCGATGCCGTGAACGTGGCCGGTGGCACCCTCGGCTGGATCGATGCGGGGCAGCCCATCGACGGGACGGCGGGGAGCGGGGCCGGCTCGGCGTGAGCCCCGCCCTCCCGGATCGCCACACCCACACCTGGGTCGCCGACGACCCGTCGTTCGCCTCGCTGCTCGACGAGCTGGCGGCTGCCGACGTCTACGGGCTCGACACCGAGTTCCACCGCGAGCGCACCTACCACGCCCGCCTGGCCCTGCTGCAGCTGTCGTGGCCCGGCGGGGTGGCGGTGGTCGACCCGCTGGCCGTCGACGTGGCGCCGCTCGAGCGGGTGCTGCAGGGCGAGGGACTGTGCGTCATGCACGCGGCCAGCCAGGACCTCGAGATCCTCGAGCGGGTGTGTGGCGGCGTCCCCACCCGGCTCTTCGACACCCAGGTGGCGGCCGGCTTCGTGGGCTACAGCAGCGTGGGGCTCGGCGGGCTCGTCCAGGGGCTCCTGGGCGTCAAGCTGCCGAAGGCCGACCGCCTCACCGACTGGCTGGCCCGCCCGCTGCCGGAGGACGCGGTCGTCTACGCCGCCTCGGACGTCGTGCACCTCCACGAGCTGCACGAGCGGCTGGTGGCCGAGCTCGAGGCGCGCGGTCGGGCCCAGTGGGCCTACGACGAGTGCGAGGTGCACCGCACCCGGGCCGCCGGTGGCACCGTGCCCGAGCGGGCCTGGTGGAAGATCAAGGAGGCCCGCTCGCTGCGCGGCCGGGCCGCGGCGGTGGCCCAGACCCTCGCTGCCTGGCGCGAGCGCAAGGCGGCCGAGGTCGACCGGCCCGTGCGCTTCCTGCTGGCCGACCTGGCGCTCGTCGCCATGGCCCAGCGCCCGCCTGCCGACGAAGCCGACCTGCGCCGCGTGCGCGGCCTCGACGAGGGCAAGCGCAAGGGCGGGGCCGCTCGGGAGCTGCTGCAGGTCGTCGCCGAGGGCGTGGCGCTGCCCCTCGAGGCCGTCCAGGTGCCCCCCACGGAGGGGGTCGACCGCTCCCGCCGGGCCGCCGCCTCCCTGGTCAGCGCCTGGGCCGCCCAGCGCGCCCGAGACCTCGAGATCGACGCCGCCCTCCTCGCCACCCGCGCCGACATCGAGGCCCTCCTGATGGGCGACGGCGGGCGGCTGTCGGTCGGCTGGCGCCACGACGTGGTCGGCGAGCCGATCCGGGCCCTGGCGGCCGGCGAGGCCTCCCTGGCCCTGGCCGAGGGCGGGCGGCTGGTGCTCGAGACCCGCTCCGGGGTGCCGATCACCGAGTGAGGCGCGCCCCTCAGGGGCGGAGCACCACCGCGGTGTCGGGATCGAGGTGCCCTCGGAAGGACTGGCCCTCGCCGACCCCGTCGCTCGCCACCTCGACGAGCCCGGCGACGTCGATCGACGCCGGCGACGCGCCCATGTTCAGGGCCAGCACGCGCTCGTCGGCCGGCGCCGCCGGGTCACCCGACCACCGCCGCCACAGGAGCACGCCCTCCGGCGCCGGCAGGCGCTCCTGGTCGCCGGTGCTGAGCGCCGTCGAGGCCCGCCGGGCGGCCAGCAGCCGACGGTAGAGGTGGAGCACCGAGGTCGGGTCGTCGCGCTGGCGGTCGGCGGCCAGCGTGGCGGCGTCGGGCGGGAACGGCAGCCAGGGCTCCGGTCCCCAGCCGTGGTCGGGGTCCGCCGTCCACGGGATGGGCGCTCGGCACCCGTCGCGGCCGCCGGGGTCGACGACGCGATCCGCGGGCACCTCGGCGTCCTCGAGGCCCAGCTCCTCGCCGGCGTAGAGGAACGGGGTCCCGCGCAGGGTGAGCAGGGCCACGGCCGTCGCCCGGGCCCGGGCCTCGCTGCCGCCGTGGCGGGTGCGGTGCCGCACCACGTCGTGGTTCGACATCACCCAGGTCGGCCAGGCGCCCTGCGGCTCGAGCAGCTCCTCGATGCGCTGGATGCGGGTCGACCAGGCCGCGGCATCCCACGCGGCGTGGGTGGCGGCGAAGTTGAAGGCCAGGTGCAGCTCGTCGCCGTCGCCGTAGTACGGCGCCACCCAGCGCGTCCCCGGCAGCGCCGTCTCGCCCACGATCACGCGGTCGCCGGGGTAGGCGTCGACGAGGTCGCGCATGCCCCGGATGTGGGCGTGGGTGCTGTGGTGCTCGTTCGATGCGCAGTGCGGGATGGCGTCCCAGGGCGGCTGGTCGTCGGGGAAGTCGGGGTCGCGCCCGATGCAGTGCACGACGTCGATGCGGAAGCCGTCGACCCCGAGGTCGAGCCAGAAGCGCATGACCCCGTGCATGGCCTCGACCACCTCGGGGTTCGCCCAGTTCAGGTCGGGCTGCTCGGGCAGGAACTGGTGCAGGTACCACTGCTCGGTGGCGGGGTCCCACGTCCACGCCCGGCCGCCCTCGATGAACGCGCCGACCCAGTTGTTGGGCGGCTCGTCCGGTCCGCCGCCGTCTCGCCACACGTACCAGTCGCGCTTGGGCGAGTCCCGGCTGCGCTTGGACTCCTGGAACCAGGGGTGCTGGTCGGAGGAGTGGTTGGGGACCAGGTCGACGAGGACCCGGATGGAGCGCTCGTGGGCCTCCTCGAGCAGCCGCTGGAAGCCGGCGAGGTCGCCGAAGAGCGGGTCGACGTCGCAGAAGTCGGCCACGTCGTAGCCGAAGTCGGCCATCGGCGAGCGGTAGAAGGGCGACAGCCAGACCGCGTCGACGCCCAGCCAGGCCAGGTGGTCGAGGTGCTGTCGGATCCCCTCCAGATCGCCGACGCCGTCGCCGTCGGCGTCGGCGAAGGAGCGGGGGTAGATCTGGTAGACGACGCCGGAGCGCCACCACGGGGAGGATTCGGGAGACGGCACGACCGGCGAGCCTAGGACCGGTCCCGAGGTGCGCGATGCGCGGACCTCCGCGCTATGGTGACGATCCACCTTCACCCCTGCGAGCCTCGGGAGCCGTTCCGTGAAGAAGGGACGCCATCGCCGCTTCGAAGAAGCGCGCAAGCTCAAGCAGTCGGGACCGGACTTCCTCTTCACCGAGCCTGTCCGCCCCGACGACACCGACACGGATGTCGATGAGGACGACGAGTACGCGGCCTTGGCCCGCAAGTACGGCGCCCTCGACGACGAGCCGGTCGACGACGACGACTCGTGAGCTGACGCTCGCCTCGGCCGGCGCTCAGCCGCCGGCCCGCAGCTCCCGCACCACCTCGGCCACCTGCGACGGGTCGTCGACCGCGGCCCCGCCCACGGCGATGCCCGCGAGGTGCTCGTAGCGCACCGGGCCGCCGGTGAGCCCACCGTCAGCCACCCGCAGGCGAACCGGCGCGCCCGTCGCGCCCTCGATCGAGCGCAGCACCTGAGCGAGCAGATCCAGCTGGGCCAGGGTCCCCGGCTCGGCCGCGCCAGCGAGCTCGGAGCCGGAGATCGGCTCGGCGGCCCGGCGCAGCAGCTCGAGCGCCGGCCGGTAGGTGGATCGCCGGCTGCCCGCCCGCGTGCGGCGCAGCTGGCGGGCATCGGGGCGGACGGTCGGCACGGCGGCGAGCGTCTGGTGCTCGAGCAGGCGCGCGGCATGCTGCCCGTTGTGCCGGGCCTGCCGGATCAGGTCGTCGTCGGCCAGCGGGCTGGGGTGGTCGGCGTCGCGGGCCGCCCGGTGGACGGCGTGCAGGGCGGCCTTGAGCACGCGGTTCTCGTCGGTGTCGTAGGCCTTGGTGGTGGTGGCGCACACGAAGAGCCCCGGGTCGCCGGCCGAGGCCGACCGGCTCGACATCGTCTCCGACCACAGCACCGGGCCCCGCAGCTCGCCGTAGCAGCGCTCGGGGCGGTCGGTGGTGGCGATGGCCAGGGACCGCAGCACGTGCGGCATGGCGGTGAGCAGGTGCTCCGCCTCGTCGCTGGTGGCCAGCCGGGCGCCCACCAGCTGGCGGGCGACCCGCAGGGGCACGCCCAGCAGGGCCGCCACGGCCTTCGTCGGGTCGTAGGGCCGGGCCAGGTGGCCGATGACCGTCGCCGCGCCGGTGGCCACCTGCTCCATGGCGGTCAGATCGGGAGGGGGGTCCCGAGGACCTCGCCGATGGTGCGGTGGGCGTCGGCCTTCTCGGCGTCGTCGAGCAGGCCGGCGACCGTCTCGTACAGCTCGACGCCCTGCTCGTCGTCGATCCCCTCGAACTGCGGGAGGAAGTAGGCGTAGAACACCTCGTACAGCAGCCGGCTGCGGGTGGGCTGGTCCTCCAGGCGGCGCACGGCGAACTTGGCGGCGTCGAGGTAGACGGCCGGGCCGAGGTCGCGGAAGCGGCGCAGCGGGAGCAGCTCCTTCACGATGTCGCCAGGGCCGTCGAGCAGCTCCTCGTAGGCGGCGTCGGAGGGGCAGGTGACCTCGACGAAGGCGAACCGCCGCATGAGGGCGTAGGACATCTCGAAGAGGAGGTTCTTGTCGAACACGTTCATGGTGGCGAGGATCCGCCACGATGCCGGCAGCTTGATGGCGTCGGTGTCGTGCGGGGCCTCGGCGCCGGGCGGCACCAGGGAGATGGGCTGGGCCCGTCCGCCCCGCTTGAACGGCAGCACGACGGGCTGCCCGGACAGGACGGTGAAGAGCTGGCCGAAGGCCCGGTCGAAGTTCGAGCGGTTGAGCTCGTCGATCACGAGCCAGCGCCCGGACTCGATGGCATCGACGAACATCCCGGGGCGGAAGAGCAGCCCCTCGGAGGTCGGCTGGAACCCGCCGATCGTCTCGAAGGTCGTCCACTCGGTGGTGGCCGTGGTGGGGAGGTACCCGGTGCACAGCATCGCCTTCTGGGCCACCTCGGCGGTGAGGTAGGCCAACGACGTCTTGCCGGTGCCGGGCGGACCGGTGAGCACCACGTGCTTGCCGGCGTCGATGGCCGCGACCAGCTGGTCGAGCACGTGGTCGGGGAAGTGCAGCCCAGCTCGCTTGGCGGCGTAGCCGAGCTCCTCGGCGGTGAAGATCATGTGGTTCCCGTCTGTCGCCCGCGTCAGCGGCGCCGGAGCGCCGGATGGGGAAGGTACTGCTCCCGACCGCGCCCTGCCACGTGCTCGACGAACAGCCCGTAGGCCACCTCGCCGACCATCTCGACCAGCTCGTCGCGCATCGTCTCGTACACCGGGCGGCGATCCACGAACGCGTCGTCGTCGTCGGTGCACCACCAGTGGAACTCGAAGCCGCCGGCGCCCCAGTCGCGCCGCTTCCACTCGCGGAGGGTGGAGGTGATGTGGCCGGCGTCGTCGGTGTGGTCGTCGAGGCGCAGCGGGAGCTGCCAGCACACCGCGGGCTTCCAGTCGAGCGGGCGCTCCCCGGCGGCCAGGGCCGCCTGGTGCAGCGCGCAGCCGGCGCCGGTGGGCCACCCGGGGCGGTTCAGGAAGATGCAGGCGCCGTCGACCAGGCGGGTGGTGATCTCGCCCGCCTTGTTGGTCTTGGTGGTGCCGCCCTTGCGCTGCCCGACCGGGTGGAACTGCCACTGCTCGGGGGTGAGGCGCTCGGCGTAGGCGAGCATGGTGGCCTCGTCGTCGCGGTCGACGAAGTGGGCGCCGTAGCTGCAGCACCCCTGCTCCAGCTCGGGGGCGGGACCGGTCAGCACGCCCTGGCAGCCCTCGCCGTAGATGCAGCGCCAGGGGCTGGTCAGGAACGTCACGTCGAACACCCAGGTGCGGTCGTCGGCCGGGTCTTCGAAGGACACCCACTCGTGGAGATCGTCGGGCACCGGTCGCTTCCTCGTCGGGGAAGCCGCAGCGTAGTGGCCTCCGGAGGGACCCGAGACCGATGGGCGATCCGGGCCGTCGATGGCCCTAGGGTGGCCGGCCATGGCCGGTGAGTTCGACGACATCCGGGGGCGGCTCGAGGTGATCTCCGAGGAGCTCGCCGACCTCGCCATCGCCCGGCTGCAGGAGAGCATCGACGCCGGCGGCGACGAGCTCCCCGTCGACGAGCGCCGCCTGCAGCGGGCCCGCCGCGCCGTGGAGAAGGCCATCGGGATCCTGCGCGAGCCCGACGACCTCGACTGATCGCCGCTCACGGGTCGCGCGGGACCTGGTAGAGCCACACGTGGTCGACGCCGCCGAAGCCGGCGGTGAGCACCAGGGTCCCCTCGGTCTCGGCCCACTCGATGAACCTGGCCTTGAGGCCGCGCTGGCGCTGGTTGACGTACACCACGACGTAGTCGACCCCGCCGATGGGGTCGAGGTACGGGAACACGAGCTCGCCGCACGGGAAGACCGGCGGCAGGACGTAGCCGACGGCGATGCGGACCTCGTCGCACCGGCCGACCTCCCGGGCCGCCACCTCCTGCCCCGCCAGCTCCATGCCCTCGCCGCGCCCCCGCAGCAGGATCTCGGTGGCCCGCTCGGGGCCCACGACCGGGTTGACCCAGGCGTGCGCGTGGGGGCTGGCCACCAGCACCGGGAGCGCGAGGGCGGCTGCGGCGACGGCGCCGGCCGCCCGGATCGCCACGGGTCGGCGCTGGGCCGGAGCCGCCGCCCAGCGCTGCCAGGCGGCCCCGAGGCCGAGCCCCGCCACCAGCACGAGGAAGGGGACCACCGGGAGGGCGTAGCGGTCGAACTTCTTGTCGATCAGCGTGATCGAGAGCAGGTAGGGCAGCGGGGCCAGCAGGGCGCAGGCCGTGAGGGCCCGCGTGCGCCGCTCGTGGAGGCCGACGACGAGCCCGACCGCGCCGGCGAGGAGCAGCCACGGCGACAGCCGCACGAGGAGGGCGATCGGGTAGAAGGTGGGCCCCGGGTCGAAGGTGACGGCGCCCTGGAAGAAGTTGATGTGCCCCTCGACGCCCAGGTCGACGCTGTCGGTGATGGCCCGCAGCTGGGTCCGGGGGTCGAGCCACGCGGCCGGCCAGGCGGCGGCCACGGTGACGAGCAGGGCCAGCACCCACGTCGCGGCGAGCGGGAGCGCCCGACGCACCACCACCCCGGCGCCCTGCTCGCGCCGCGCCCAGGCGCACCAGAGCGCCAGCGGCACCAAGCCGGGCAGCAGCGCGATCGCGCTCACCTTCGTGAGGAGGGCCGCCGCCATGAGCGCCCCCGACAGCGCCGCCCACCGGAGCCGGCGGCGTGGCGGCTCGGGGCCGGCCCGACACGCCAGGGCGAGGGCCAGGAAGGCCGTGAGCGCCGGCAGGGCCACGAGGGAGTCGGTGTGCAGCACGGCGCCGTTGCTGACGAGGAAGGGCTCGACCGCCAGCAGGACGCCGACGATCGCCGCGCTGGGCGTGCCTGCCAGGCGACGGACGAGCACGACGGTGAGCGCGACGAGGGCGGCGGTGAGGGCCGCCATGAGGAGGTGGGCGATGCGCAGCCCGGGGGCCGACCCCTCCAGGGTGGGCAGCGGGTCGTCGAGGACCCCGACGGCGTGGGCGATGGAGCCGACCGCACGGGCCAGCGTGCCGACCCACATGGTGGTGACGCCCGGCATGGTGGCGCCGTCGGCCGAGCCGGCCGACGTCAGGTCGGCGAGGCGGCCGTCGACGAGCGCTGCCGAGAAGGCCTGCGATCGCGCCAGCCACAGCTGCTCGTCGGCCACCGCCACCAGCGGACCGGGCTGCCAGGCGCCGGCCACCAGCGCCAGCCCGCCCACGCCGGCGGGGAGGGCCAGGGCCCGGCGACCGGACCGCTGGGTCACCGAGGGTCCGAAGCTGCGCTGGGCAGGAGGTTGACGGCGTCGATGAGGGCGCGGAGGCGGCCGGCGCGGCGCGGGTCGTAGCGCATGACGAGCCGGGGCAGCTCGAGGTGGTCGCGGTCGGACACCTCCGCCGGCAGGGGCTCGGAGCGCTCGATGTGGCCGTCGAGCAGCAGATCGCGGAACTGCTCGTCGAGGCCGGCGAGCTCGGCATCGGTGGGGGCGTGGCGCAGCCGCACCACCAGCCGGTCGCCGACCCACCGGATCGAGTGGTAGCTGCGCCAGAACCGCTCGATCTCGGCGACCGCCGCGTCGACGTCGTCGGTGACGAGGTAGAGCTCGTGGTCCTCCGGCGACACCAGCCCGCCGGCGACCAGCTCCTCCTCCACGTACGCCACCCAGCGCTGCCAGTAGGTGCCGCCCGGCACGTCGAGCAGCACGACCGGGCAGGGCGTGGCCTTGCCGGTCTGGAGCAGCGTGAAGAGCTCGAAGGTCTCGTCCTGCGTGCCGAACCCACCCGGGAGCGACACGAACGCCGACGACTCCTTGATCAGCATGAGCTTGCGGGTGAAGAAGTACTTCATGGCCACGACCCGGTCGCCCCCGGCGAGGATCTCGCTGGGGGCCTCCTCGAACGGGAGGCGGATGCTGATCCCGATGGCGTTGTCGCGGCCGGCGCCCTCGGCACCCGCCGCCATGATCCCCGGCCCGGCCCCCGTGATCACCATCCACCCGGCCTCGGCGAGGCGGCGGGCCAGCGAGCGGGCCTGGTCGTAGAGGGGGTCGTCGGGGTGGGTGCGGGCCGAGCCGAAGATGGTGACCATCGGCGTGCCCTTGAGGGGGGCGAACATGGCGAAGGCCGCCCGCATCTCCTTCAGGGCGGCGGCGGTGATCTTCAGGTCGAGGCGATCGGCGTCGTCGCCGGCGAGCCCGGCGGCCGTGCGCAGGATGTCGCGCAGGACGTCGCGGTTGGCGGTGGCGCCGCTCTCGGCGAGCAGCTGCTGGACCAGGTCGTCGGTCATCGGCCCCAGCCTGGCACGCCGGCCCGGCGCTACGGTCGCCGCGTGCCCGTCACCTGCGCCCGCTGCGATGCCGTGGCCGAGGGGTCCGACGACGCACCGTCCGTCGACGGCGCCGTGCCCCTCGGGTGGTCGTCGACCGCGGCCGATGGGGCCACCCGCCACCTGTGCCCGGCGTGCACGCGGACCCACGTGCGGGCCATCGAGGCCAAGCTCGACGAAGCCTGGTGGTGAACGGCCCGGCCGCTACGCTCCGAGCCGATGGAGCCCGAGCCGTGCTGACCGTCCTGGTGGTCGACGACGAGCCCGACGTCCGGCTCATCGCTCGCCTCGTCCTCACCGCGGCCGGGTTCGAGGTGCGGGAGGTGGGGTCCGGTGACGCCGCCCTGGCCGAGCTCCGCACCGCCAGCGCGCCCGACGTCGTGCTGCTCGACCTGCGCATGCCGGGCCTGCACGGCTGGGAGGTCCTGCGCCACCTGCGAGCCGACGACGTCCTCCGGTCGCTCCCGGTGGTGGTGTTCACGGCCGACCTCGACTCCCAGGCCGATGCGCCCAAGGAGCTGCGCGACGGCGACGTGCTGCTCACCAAGCCCTTCCAGGCCGACGACCTCCTGCGGGCCGTGCAGGACGCCGTCGCCCATCGGGCGTAGCGCTCGCCGCGCTCGGGGAGCTAGACGCGGGCGGGGCGGCCGTAGACCGTGGTGCGCTGCTCCAGCCGGCGGCCCAGGGGCTCGACCCACGAGCGGAAGCCGTCTTCGTCCATCATCGTGCCGTGGCTGGCGCCCGCCGCCCGCGAGATGTTCTCGTCCATCAGCGTGCCGCCGAGGTCGTTGGCCCCGGCCTGCAGGATCTGGGCGGCGCCGTGGTGGCCCATCTTCACCCACGACACCTGGATGCTGTCGATCCAGCCCCGGTAGGCGATCCGCCCGACGGCGTGCATGAGCACGGCCTCGCGGAAGGTCGGCCCACGGCGCGCCTTGCGCTGGAGGTAGATGGGGGCCGCCATGTGCACGAAGGGGAGCGGGACGAACTCGGTGAAGCCGCCCGTCTCCTTCTGGAGCGAGCGGGTGCGCACCAGGTGGCGGGCCCAGGAGCGGGGCTGCTCGACGGCGCCGAACATGATCGTGACGTTGGAGCGCAGGCCGACGCCGTGGGCGATCCGGTGGGCCTCGAGCCACTCCTCGGTGTCGATCTTGTCGGGGCAGAGCAGAGCGCGCACCTCGTCGTCGAGGATCTCCGCCGCCGTGCCCGGCAGGGTCTTCAGCCCGGCGGCCATCAGGCGCCGCAGGTAGTCGGCCAACGGCTCGCCGAGCCGCTTGGCCCCCTCGGTCACCTCGAGGGCGGTGAAGCCATGGATGTGGATCTCGGGCGCCACGTCGTGGACGGCCTGGGCCACGTCGATGTAGTAGTCGCCGTCGAAGTCGGGGTGGATGCCGCCCTGCAGGCACACCTCGGTGGCGCCGTCGGCCACCGCCTCGAGCACCCGGCCCTGGATGTCCTCGAGCGTGAGCAGGTAGGGGGTGCCGCGGAGGTTGAGCGACAGCGGCCCCTTCGAGAACCCGCAGAAGCGGCACTTGAACGTACAGACGTTCGTGTAGTTGATGTTGCGGTTGCGCACGTAGGTGACGACGTCGCCGACGACGGCGCGCCGGAGCTCGTCGGCCACCTGGGCGATGGCGGCCACCTCGGCCCCGCGGGCGGAGAACAGGGTGGTGATCTCGTCCTCGCCGACCTCCTGGCCGAGCAGGACGCCCTCGAGCACCTCGCCGACCGGGCCGTGCCAGCCCTGGCGGCCCGAGGCCGGGACGAGGGTGGTGGGCGAGACCGGCGCACCGGAGTACCACGCCGTGTTGCGACGGCCGATCTGGACCACCTCGGCCCCGGTGCCGGCCTCCACGGCCGCCTTGATCTGCTCGGGGAAGACGCCGCCGGGGTCGTCGCGACCGAGGCCCTCGGCGTCGGAGCGGTCGAGCACCGGGAAGCGGGTGTCGGGGTGCAGCCAGCGCTCGGGGGCCAGCGCCATCTCGGGGTAGACGGTGAGCCGCGGGGCCAACGAGAAGCCACGGGCCTCGGTGACCTCGCGCAGGCGATCGAGGGCCGGCCACGGCCGCTCCGGGTTGACGTGGTCGGCGGTCACGGGGGACACGCCGCCCCAGTCGTCGATGCCGGCGTCGAGGAGGTGGCCGAAGTCGTCGGAGAGGTTGGGCGGGGCCTGCAGGTGGATCTCGCCGGGCAGGATCAGGCGGGCCAGGGCGATGGCCTGCAGGTAGTCGGGCTCGGGGCACGGCGGCGAGGCGTGCATGGCGGTGCCGGCCTTGGGCAGGAAGTTCTGCACGATCACCTCCTGCACGTGACCGTGGCGCCGATGGCTGGCGGCGATGGCCTCGAGGGCGGCGATGCGGTCGTCGACGCCCTCGCCGATGCCCACCAGGATCCCGGTGGTGAAGGGGATCTGGAGCTCGCCCGCCGCCTCGAGGGTGGCGAGGCGGCGGGCGGGCACCTTGTCGGGCGCGCCACGGTGGCAGTCGAGGTCGTCGCGCAGCGACTCGATCATCATCCCCTGGCTCGGGGCCACCGCTCGCAGCGTGGCGAGGTCGGCGGCGTCGAGGGCGCCGGCGTTGGCGTGCGGGAGCAGCCCCGTCTCCTCGAGGACCAGCCGGCACATGGCGGCGAGGTAGTCGACGGTGGAGGTGTGGCCGTGGTCGTCGAGCCACGCCCGGGCCACCGGGTAGCGGTCCTCCGGGCCCTCGCCCAGGGTGAAGAGCGCCTCGTGGCAGCCGGCCGCAGCCCCCTTGCGGGCGATGGCCAGGACCTGCTCCGGATCGAGGTACGGCGCCACCAGGCGAGCGGGCGGCTGGGCGAACGTGCAGTACCCGCAGCGGTCGCGGCAGAGCATCGTGAGCGGGATGAACACCTTCGGCGAGAAGGTGACCCGGCGGCCGTGGGCCTCGTCGCGCACGGCACGGGCCTTGGCCAGCAGCGTGGGGAGGGGCAGGGTCGCCAGGTCTCGGTGGTGCTGCGCCGGCCCGGACATGGCGGCACCCTATCGTCGGCGCCCGTGGGAACGGTGCTGGCGCTGGAGGAGGTGGCGGGGGGCAAGGCCATGACCCGCTTCGTCGAGCTGGCCCAGGGCCTCCACGGCGCGGACGAGCGGTGGGCGCCGGTGGTGCTGGCGTGGGAGCGGTACCGCCTCGACCCGCACCGCAACCCCTACTTCGAGCGGGGTGACGGCGCCTGCTTCCTGGTGCGGCAGCTGGGCCGACCGGTGGGCCGCATCGCCGCGCACCTGCCGGCGCCCGGCGCCGACGGCCGCTTCGGCTTCTGGTCGTGCATCGACGACCACGACGTGGCCGGCCTCCTCCTCGATGCGGCGCAGGCGTGGCTGGCCGAGCACGGCTGCACCTCGATGGAGGGCCCGGTCTCGTTCACCGAGCAGGCCGAGGTCGGCGTGCTGGCCGAGGGGTTCGACGTGGCCGGGGTGACGGGTCGCCCGTGGGCGCCGCCGTGGGAGGCGGCCCTCCTGGAGGCGCACGGGCTCGAGCCGGCCGACCGGTTCCCGCGGTGGCGCCTGCCGGCCGTCGACACCGGCGTGCGGCGGCCCGAGGTGGTCGACCCGCCGGGTCACGCCGGGCGCCATGGCGACCCCCGCCTGGTGCTGGCCGGGATCGCAGGCGTGCCCGACCTGTCGGACGCCCTGCGCTCGGCGACGCTGCGCAGCGCCTGGGACCTGGCCCGGCGGGTCCGGGCGGGCTGCTGGGACACCTGCACCGTCGTGCGGGGGGCCGATCCGCCGGCGGAGGCGGTCCCGGCGCTCCAGAGCGCCGCCGCCGCAGCCGGCTACCGCAGCGTGGTGGCCCCGTGGACGCCGGATCCGGCCCAGGCGCCCGAGACGGTGCACCGCACCTACCGACGCACCTGGTGACGGCGCGGGCGCCGTCGGGTCAGCCGGTGCCGGTGGCGGCGGGGTCGGCGATCCACACCACGCGGTCGGCGCGGATGTGGCTGCCCGGGCAGGCGGGGTCGCCGGCGACCACGCGGGCGAGGGCGTCGCGCTTGTCGGCGCCGCGCACCGTCACCAGCGCCAGGCGGGCCCGGGCGATGCCGGCGAAGGTGAGCGTCATCCGCGGGTGCGGGTTGTTGCCGGCCGGGTCCTCGTTCATCACCACGAGGCGGCCGGGGTCGGCGTCGAGGCCCGGCGAGCCCGGGAAGAGCGAGGCGGTGTGGCCGTCGGCGCCGAGCCCGAGGTGCACGACGTCGAGCCGCCCGAGCTCGCCGAGCCGCAGCTGGTACGGATCGGCGCCCTCGTCGCAGAACATCGGGTAGTTGGCGTTGACGGCGCCCACGCGCTCGAGCAGCGACTCGCGGGCGAGGTGGTAGTTGGAGTCGGGGGAGTCGTGGGGGACGCAGCGCTCGTCACCCCAGTACACGTCGACCTTCCACCAGTCGATCTGGCTGCCGGCGTCGTCGGCCAGCCGCTGGTAGCACGCCCGGGCCGTCTCGCCGCCGGACACGGCCAGGGAGAAGGCGTCGTTGGGGCGGGCGTGGAACGCCTCGATGACGCGCTCGGCGAACTCGCCGGGCACGTCGTCGACGACGATCAGGTCGCCCTGCACGGCCGCTACTCCGCGCCCAGCTCGGCCGACTTGGCCTCGAGGGCGCCGATGAGCTCGTCGAAGGACTTGGCGAACGACGCCACGCCCTGCGCCTCGAGCACCTCGGCGACGTCGGCGAGGTCGACCCCCACCTCGGCCAGCTCGTCGAGGACGGCCTGGGCGCCGGCAGGGTCGGCGTCGACCGTGCGGGCCACCGTGCCGTGGTCGAGGAAGGCCTCGATGGTCTCCTCCGGCATGGTGTTGACCGAGTGCGGCCCGATGAGGCGGTCGACGTAGGAGGTGTCGGGGTAGGCGGGGTCCTTGGTCGAGGTGGACGCCCACAGCGGTCGCTGCACGCGAGCCCCGCGCGCCTCGAGGGCCTCCCAGCGGGGGCCGCTGAAGGTCTCGGTGAAGCGCTGGTAGGCCACCTGGGCCTGGGCGACGGCGGCCTTGCCCCGCAGGGCCCGGGCGGCCTCGGTGCCGAGCTCGTCGAGGCGGCGATCCACCTCGGTGTCGACCCGCGAGATGAAGAAGCTGGCCACGCTCGAGATGCGGCTGAGGTCGCCCTCGGCCGCCTCGAGGCCGGCCAGGTAGGCCTCCATCACCTCGGCGTAGCGCTCGAGGCTGAAGATGAGGGTCACGTTGATGCTGCGACCCTCGGAGATCATCGTCCGGATCGGGGCGATGCCCTCGGCGGTGCCGGGGATCTTCACGTAGAGGTTCGGCTGGTCGATGCGCTCGTGGAGCAGGCGGGCCGCGGCCTCGGTGCCGGGCCCGTCGTGGGCGAGGTCGGGCGCCACCTCCACCGAGACGAAGCCGTCGACGCCGTCGCTGGCGTCGTACACCGGCCGCAGCAGGGCGAGGGCGCCGTCGATGTCGTGCGTGACGAGGTCCCAGTAGGCGTCGGCCACGGTGCTGCCGCCACCGATGAGGTCGCCGAACTGCTCGTCGTAGTCGGTCCCCGAGCTGATCGACTTCTGGAAGATCGACGGGTTGGACGTGAGGCCCCGGATGCCCCGCTCCACCCACTCGGCCAGCTCGCCCCCGGTGAGCCAGCCGCGGCGGAGGTTGTCCATCCACGGGCTCTGGCCCTGGTCGTGCAGGTCGTGCAGGCGGGTGCGGTCGGTCATCGGGTCTCCTGGGGGTCGTCGAGCTCGTCGAGCAGCTGGCGGGCCCGCTCCGCCACGTGCTCCGGGGTGAAGCCGAGCTCGGCGAGCACGCGGCCGCCGGGGGCCGAGGCGCCGAACCGGTCGATCGACACGGTGTCGTCGGCCCAGCGGTCCCAGCCGAGCGACACGCCCGCCTCGACGGCGAGCGTGGGGACCTCCGGCGGCAGGAGCTCGTCCTGGACGGCGTCGGAGGCCTCGTGGAGGAGGTCCCAGCAGGGGAGGGAGGTGACCTGCGCGTAGATGCCGTCCTCGGCCAGCAGCTCGGCCGCGGCCACGCAGAGGGCGACCTCGCTGCCGGTGCCGACCAGCACGAGGTCGGGGTCGGTGGCGGGCACGAGGATGTGGGCGCCGTGGGTGAGGTCGGCGCCCGCCGTGCCGGGCAGCACCGGGAGGTCCTGGCGGGAGAGGATCAGGGCGGTGGGGCCGTCGTGCTCGAGGGCCAGGCGCCAGGCGATGGCGGTCTCGTTGGCGTCGGCCGGCCGGATCACCCGCAGACCGGGGATGGCGCGGAGGGCGGCGATGTGCTCGACGGGCTGGTGGGTGGGGCCGTCCTCGCCGACGCCGACGGAGTCGTGGGTGAAGGAGTAGATCACCTTGGCCCGGGAGAGGGCGGCGAGGCGGACGGCCGGGCGGCAGTAGTCGCTGAACACGAGGAAGGTGCCGCCGACGGGCACCACGCCGCCGTGCAGCGCCATCCCGTTCATCGACGACGCCATGGCGTGCTCGCGGATCCCGAAGTAGAGCTGGCGGCCGGACTGGTCCGCCGCCGTGAACGTGCCGTGGCCCTCGAGCACGGTGCCGGTGTTGGAGGTGAGGTCGGCGCCTCCGGCCAGCAGGCCGGGCACCACCTCGGCGAGGGCCTGCAGCACCTTGCCGCTGGCCACCCGCGTGGCGATGCTCTCGCCGACCTCCCAGGTGGGCAGCGATCCCTCCCAGCCGGGGAGGCCGCCGGCGGCCAGGCAGGCGTCGAAGGCGGCACGATCGCCGCTGAAGTCGGCCAGGCGCTTCTCCCAGGCGGCCCGGGCCTCCCCGCCGCGGGCGCCGTGCTCTCGGTAGAGCGAGAGCACGTCGTCGGGCACGAAGAAGGGCTCGTCGGGCAGGCCCATCACGGCCTTGGCCTCGGTGATCTCGGCGTCCTTCAGCGCGTAGCCGTGGGCGGCGTGGTCGTCGGTCTTGGACGGCGACGGGTAACCGATGTGGCTGCGCACGATCAGCAGCGACGGCCGGTCGGTCACCGCCAGGGCCCGGTCGACGGCGGCCTCGAGGGCATCGAGGTCCTCCGCGGCCTCGCCGAGGTCCTCGACGTGCCAGCCGTAGGCGGTGAAGCGGCCGGCGGCGTCGTCGGACAGGGCCAGGTCGGTGGGACCGTCGATGGAGATGTGGTTGTCGTCGTAGAAGCAGACGAGCCGACCCAGGCCGAGGTGCCCCGCCAGCGACGCCGCCTCGTGGGAGATGCCCTCGGACAGGTCGCCGTCGCCGACGATGCAGAAGGTGCGGTGCTCGACCACGTCGGCGCCGAAGCGGGCCCGCAGCTGGGCCTCGGCGACGGCCATGCCGACGGCGTTGGCGATGCCCTGGCCGAGCGGACCGGTGGTGACCTCGACGCCGGCCGTGTGGCCCCGCTCCGGGTGCCCCGGGGTGGCGCTGCCCCACTGCCGGAAGGCCTTCAGGTCGTCGAGCGTGAGCCCGTGGCCGGTGAGGTGGAGCATGGAGTAGAGCAGGATCGAGGCGTGCCCGGCGGAGAGCACGAAGCGGTCGCGGTCGGGCCACTCCGGGTCGGCGGCGTCGTAGCGCAGCACCCGCGTCCAGAGCACGTGGGCCAGCGGGGCGAGCGCCATCGCGGTGCCCTGGTGGCCCGAGCGGGCGGCGTGGGGCGCATCCATGGCCAGCCCCCGCACGACGTTGATGGCTCGCTGTTCCAGCTCGGGGTCGGTCACCCGGCCCACCCTACAAGAGCCCCATACCGGTACCCTCCGAGCTGTGACCGAGTCGGATCCTGCCCTCTCGACCCGAGACGCCATCCTCGTGGAGGCCCGCCGCTGCTTCGCCGAGCAGGGCTTCGCCGGCACCTCGCTGAACGACATCGCCGCCGGGGTCGGCATCCGCAAGCCCAGCCTCCTGCACCACTTCGCGTCGAAGGAGGCGATCTACCGCGAGGTGTTCGAGACCTCCTTGGGCGACTGGATGCACCGGGTGGAGGATGCCGTCGAGGTGCAGGACCAGGAGGGCTGGACCAAGCTCGACCACGTCGTCACGGCGGCCTTCCAGTTCTTCCGCGAGAACCCCGACTTCGTGCGGATCATGCGGCGCGAGGCGCTCGACGGGCAGAGCCACCTCGGCGTCGACCTCGGCACCGTGCTCAAGCCCCTCTTCGACCGGGCCGTCTCGTTCTTCGAGACGGAGATGGGGGAGGGCCGCTTCCGCAAGCACGACGCCGAGCAGCTCATCATCACCGGCACCAGCGCCATCCTGGGCTACTTCTCCGACGTGCCCTTCTGGCAGGGGGTCCTCGGGCGCGACCCCCTCAGCGACGAGCTCCTCGAGGCCCGCCTGGAGCACTTCCGCAACTTCTTCCGCGCCGCCCTCGAGCCCTACCAGTAGCCAGCGCCCGAGCCTGCCCGGCGCGCTCGTCGACCCTGGAGGTCCGCAGCTTGTGCTGCCCAGTCAGCCTCCGGCTGACTGGGCAGCACAGGCCCGTCAGTGGACCGGGCCGCGGGCGAGCCTGTGCGGCGGGGTCAGCAGAAGGCTGACTGGACAGCACAGGTTGCGGGGGTGGGGGCTCGTCAGAGGGCGGCGAGGGCGAGGTGGACGAGGGCGTCGATGGCGTTCTGGTCGACCTGGATCGACGACGGGTCGACGGCCCAGGTGCCGTCGCCGGCCTGGCCGAACACGGGGCGCAGCGAGCACCGGGGCCCGAACACGGTCACCTCGGCGCGCCGGGAGTCGCGCCACCACGACGCCATGCGCAGGACGGGCTCGAGGCCGCGCTCGCCGTCGAGCACGTCGAGGGCGAGCAGCGCCAGCCTCGCGTCGCGGTGGACCTGGGTGAGCCACGCGGCCGCCTCCTCCTCGAGGCCCGGGGCGGCGCAGACGGACGCGTCGGTGAACAGGGCGCGGGCCGGGCGCAGGTCGCCGCCCGCCGCGGTGGCCACGGCGTCGCGGGCGGCGTCGGTGTCGCAGGCAGACGCGAAGGCGAGCCAGCCGAGGTCGGCGGCGGTGGCCTGCCACGCCGCCTCGGGGTCGTCGCCGCGCAGGTAGGCGGCGATCGACGCCAGCGGCAGGCGGTTGGCGAGGGGCTGCACCATCGGGTTGGCCAGGTAGCCGGAGCAGGCCTCGAGGAGCCCCGGCGCGCGGCCCCGCAGGGGACCGAGGAAGAGGCGGTCGGCCATCATGGCGTCGTTCACCGGGACGTTGTCCCACAGCAGCGGGGGGCGGTCCCCGAGGCTGGCGGCGCGGGCCTCGGCGTCGGCGACGCTGATCGAGTCGTTCACCACGGCACAGCCCGTCCAGCCGATCGGCACCTCCGCAGGGACGCCGGCGGCGAGGGCGTCGAGGTGGGGCGTGGACCGGGTGCCCACGTACTCGGTCGGCACCAGCGCCAGCGCGGCGGCGTCGTCGAGGTGGTCCTGCAACCAGGTGGTCAACCGGGCGTGGGCCGCCCCCTGGTCGCCGCCGCCGAAGGGGATGTCGTCGAGGGTCAGCAGCACGAGCTGGGCGCCAGCGCGCACCACCTGGTCGACCTTGGCGGCCAGGGCGGCGCGGTCGTCGGCGCTGTCGCAGTCCATCGACAGGCCCGGCGAGATGGCGAAGCCGAGGTCGAGGGCACCGTCGGCGGCGAAGGCCTCGAAGGCGGCCAGCTCGTCGGCGTCGTACGGCTCGGCCCAGCGCTCCCGGTGCTTGGGGTCGTCCTTCGGCGCGTAGACGTAGTCGGCCATGCCCCGATCGGCGCACCACCGGGCCAGCGCCCGGCGGTCGTCCCACGACCACGGCGGGCCGTAGAAGCCCTCGATGATGCCAAGGGGGGCGCTGCGCTGTCGGGGAGGCACGGGCCGCTACCGTACGCCCCCATGCCCACCCTCTCCGAGGCCGACTCCAAGCGCCTCCTGGCCGGCTACGGGGTGGCGTTCCCCGACGAGCGCCAGGTCGACACGGCCGAGGCGGCCGTCGAGGCGGCTGCGGCCATCGGCCACCCCGTGGTGCTCAAGCTCGGCGGCGACGCCATCGCCCACAAGACGGAGCGGGGCCTCGTGCGGCTCCGCCTGGGCGACGATGCCGCCGTGGCCGAGGCGGCGGCCGACCTCCTGGCCGCGGCCACCCCGGCCGACGGCGAGGTGCACCTGCTGGTGGCCCCGATGCTGTCGGGCAACCGGGAGCTGATCGCCGGCCTCCACCACGACGAGCAGTTCGGCATGACGGTGATGCTCGGCGTGGGCGGGATCCTCGCCGAGGCCGTGGCCGACGTCGCCTTCCGCCTCGTGCCGGTGAGCCGGCTCGAGGCGGCCGAGATGATCGACGACCTCGCCACCCAGAAGCTGCTGGGCGCGTTCCGCGGGGAGCCGGCGGTCGACCGGGAGGCCCTGGTCGACGTGATCGTCGGCCTGTCCGACGCTGCGCAGGCCGACGCCACCCTGCGAGCGGCCGACCTCAACCCGCTCATCGTGGTCGACGGTCGCCCGATCGCCGTCGACGCCCTGGTGGAGGTGGCCTGATGGTGCGCGACGGCTTCGACGCCCTCTTCGATCCCCGCGGGGTCCTGGTGGCGGGCGTGTCGACCCACCCCGGCAAGTTCGGGTTCGTGTCCCTGCACAACATCCTCGCCTCGGGCTACGAGGGCGGGATCTTCGGCACCAGCCGAGAGGCGGGCGAGGTGCTCGGCGTCGAGATCGTCGACTCCATCGACTCGCTGCCCGACGGCGCCATCGACCTCGTGTTCGTGTGCACCCCGGCGGCGGCCAACCTCGACCTGCTGCGCGCCTGCGCCAAGAAGGGCATCCGCGCCGCCTTCATCGCGTCGGCCGGCTACGGCGAGGCCGGCGACGACGGCATCGCGATGCAGGCCGAGCTGGTGGCCCTGGCCGACGAGCTCGGGATGCTGGTGGCCGGCCCCAACGGCCAGGGCGTGGTGTCCACCCCGGCGAAGCTGTGCGCCCAGATCGTGGCGCCCTACCCGCCGGCGGGCCGCATCGGCATCGCATCGCAGTCCGGCAACTTCATCTCGTCGTTCATGAACTACGCCGTGCAGACCGGCGTGGGCGTGTCGCGGGCCGTGAGCGCCGGGAACGCCGCCGCCGTCACCATCCCCGACTACCTCGACTTCTACGCCGAGGACCCGGCCACCGAGGTGGCCCTGGCCTACGTCGAGGGCGTGCCCGACGGCCGCACCTTCTTCGAGCGCACCCGGGCGGTGGCGGCCCGACAGCCCCTCGTGCTCGTGAAGGGCGGGGCCACCGCGGGCGGCCAGCGGGCGGCCGCGAGCCACACCGGCTCCCTGGCGTCGGACGATCGGGTGTTCGACGGCATGTGCCGCCAGGCCGGCATCACCCGCGCCGCCACCATCGAGGAGGCCTTCGAGGCGGCCGCCACCTTCGCCACCCAGCCCCTGCCCAAGGGCCCCCGCACGGTCGTGCTGACCACCGCCGGCGGCTGGGGCGTCGTCACCGCAGACGCGATCACCCGCTCGTCGCTCGAGCTCACCGCCCTGCCCGACGACCTCCGTGCCGCGCTCGACGCCAAGCTCCCGCCGCGCTGGAGCCGCAACAACCCCGTCGACCTCGCCGGCGCCGAGACCCGCGACACCATCCCCGAGGTCATCGACCTCATCGTCGGCCACCCCGACGTCGATGCGGTGCTCTACCTGGGCCTCGGCATCCAGTCGAACCAGGCCGCGCTGATGCGGGGCGGGCCCTTCTACCCGGACCACGGCCTCGAGCGCATCGTCGACTACCACGAGCGCCAGGACGCCCGCTTCGCCCAGGCGGCGGCCGAGGCCTCCGAGCGCTACGACAAGCCGGTGCTGACCGCCACCGAGCTCGCCGTCACCCACCCCGGCAACGCCGGCCCGGTGGCCGTGCGGGCCAGCGGCCGCCTCTGCTACGCCACGGCCAACCGAGCGGTCACCGCCCTCGACCACCTCTGGCGACGGGCGCGCCACCTGCAGGCCCGCCAGGGCTGAGGTCGCCGTCACGTCGGTCCGTCGTCGCCGCTGGTGGGAGCAGGCCGTGCCGCCGCTGCTCCTCCTCGGCGTGCTCGTCGGGGGTGGGCTCGCGTGGCGATCCGAGGCTGCCGTCCCGGCACCACCCGACGCCACCACCCCCACCTCGGCCGCCACGCCGGTGCTGTCGGTGCGCCGGGCGCCCACCGTGGTGGCGGCACCGATCGCCGAGCGGCGGCTGCGCGCTGACCTGGCGGCCTGGGCGGCCTCGGTGCCCCCCAGCAGCTGCGCGGTTGTGGCCGACGACGAGGAGGTCTTCCTCGAGCAGCGCCGCGACGACGCGCTGGTGCCGGCGTCGGCCACGAAGCTGCTCACCGCCACCGCCGCGCTCCTGGAGCTGGGCCCCGACACCCGCTTCACCACCCGGGTGGTGGCCGCGGCGGCGCCCGCCGACGGGATCCTGGCGGGCGACCTCGTGCTGGTGGGTGGTGGGGACCCGCTCCTGGCCACCGCCGACTACGCCGCCCGCTTCCGCAACCAGCCCCAGACCTTCACCGACCTCGACGCCTTGGCGGCGGCGGTCGCCGAGGCCGGCGTGCGACGGATCGACGGTGCGGTGGTGGGCGACGAGGGTCGCTACGACCAGCAGCGCTACGTGGCCGGGTGGCCGCAGCGGTACATCGACCAGGACCAGATCGGACCGCTCTCGGCCCTGTCCGTGAACGACGGGTTCGCGTCCTATCCGAGCCCGGCCGACACGGCCACGCCGCTGGAGCCGGCCGAGGACCCCCCGGCGACCGCCGCCGCCGTGCTCACCGGGCTCCTCGAGGCCCGGGGGATCGACGTGGTGGGGGAGGGCCGAGCCGGTGCCGCTCCGCCCGACGCCGTGGAGGTGGCCACCGTCGAGTCCGTGCCCGTGCGCGACGTGGTGGCGCAGCTGCTGCGCGAGAGCGACAACAGCACGGGCGAGCTGCTCCTGAAGGAGCTCGGCGCCCGTGCCGGCGACCCCTCGACCGCCGGTGGCCGGGCTCGGGCGACGGAGGTGCTGGTGGAGGCGGGCCTGGACCTCGGCGCCTCGGTGATCGCCGACGGCAGCGGGCTCTCGCTCGACAACCGGACCACCTGCGCCCTGCTGCTCGAGCTGCTGCAGCGCCCGGAGACGGGTCCGGTGCTCGATGCCGGGCTGGCGATCGCAGGGCAGAGCGGCACCCTCGCCCGCCGCTTCGTCGGGACCGACCTCGCCGGGCGCCTGCGGGCCAAGACCGGCTCGTTGAACACCGTCACCTCGCTGGCCGGCGTGGTGGAGGACGACGACCCCCCGCTCACGTTCGCCTTCCTGGTGAACGCCCCGCCGCCGGGGCCGGTGCCTCCTGGGGTCGCCGACGCGCAGCAGGCGCTGGGTGACATCCTGCTGGCCTGGCCGAGGGTCGCCGACGTGGCGGTCCTGGGCCCCCAGTCCAGCGAAGGGTCGTGACGTGCAGCTCCCGATGTTCCCCCTCGGCTCGGTGCTGGTCCCGTCGGCCGGCCTCCCGCTCCACGTGTTCGAGGAGCGCTACCGCCGCATGGTGCGCGACTGCCTCGCCGCCGACGAGCAGTTCGGCGTGGTGCTCATCGAGCGGGGGAGCGAGGTGGGGGGCGCCGACGTCCGCAGCCGGGTGGGCACGATCGCCCGGATCGTGGAGGCGGTCGAGCTCGACGACGGCCGGTGGGCGGTGGGCGCCGTCGGGGTCCGCCGCCTCCGGGTCGTCGCCTGGCTGGCCGACGACCCCTACCCTCGGGCCGAGGTGGAGCCCTGGGACGATCCGCCCGTCGAGCCCGGTCACGCCGCCGAGGTGGAGGCGGCCGTGGTGCTGCTGCGCCGAGCGCTGGCCCTGGCCGCCGAGGTCGGGGACCCGGCGGCACCGGCCACCATCGAGCTGGCCAGCGACCCGGTGGTCGCCGGCTACCAGGCCATCGCCGTGGCGCCGATCGGGCCGCTCGACCAGCAGCGCCTCCTCAGCGCTCCGAGCGCCGAGGTTCGGATCTCCGAGCTGGTGGGCATGCTCCACGACGAGATCGAGGTGCTCGGCTTCCGCCTGGGGAGCCCGCCGGGAGAGGTGTAGGGTCATCCGACCGTGAACAGCCAAGACGACGCCCCCAAGTCCATCCCGCAGGTGGCCTCCGAGCTCTGGGAGCTGTCCACCGCCTACGCGAAGCAGGAGACGATCGACCCCCTCAAGGGGCTCGGCCGCTTCGTGGGCTGGGGCGTGGGCGGCGCCATCGTGCTCGGCATCGGCGTGGTGCTGCTCATGCTGAGCGGCCTGCGAGCGCTGCAGACGGAGACCTCTACCACCTTCACCGGCAACCTGTCCTGGGCGCCGTACCTCATCACCGTCGTCGCCGGGCTCGTGCTCATCGGGCTCGCCCTGTGGCGCATCACCCGACGGAAGGGACCAGGCCTGTGACCGCACCTGCACGAGCGGGCGCCGCCCCGATCCGCCGCACCGACCTCGAGTCCAAGCTCCGAGAGCTGCAGGGCGAGGTCGACGAGACCCGCCAGTCGGCCACCAGCACGCTCCTCACCGTCGGGGCCGTGGTGGCCGTCAGCGTGGTGGCCGTGGCCTTCCTCCTGGGGCGCCGCAAGGGCAAGAAGCGCACCACGGTGGTCGAGGTCCGCCGCATCTGATGCTCCTGCGCCTCCTGCAGATGGTGGCTCGCCGCCAGAAGATCAAGGGCGCCGGCGGTCTCTGGACCGGCCTCTCCCTCGCCATCTTCCTGCTGCGCCGCTACCAGGCGCGCGCCGAGGCCGACGAGGTCGTGCTCCGCGAGGTGCTGCAACCGGGCGAGTCGCTGATCATCAGCGACACCGGCCAGCGCCGAGGCTGAAGCCGCGCCGTCGTGCAGGTCCTGCTGCGCAACCCCAAGCGTGAGGTCGAGGTCGAGGGCCCGGTGCGCGTGCACGCCCTCCTCGAGCGCCTCGAGATCCCCCGGGAGACGGTGATCGTCATCGTGGGCGACACCCTCGTGCCCGGCGACGCCCTGCTCGCCGACACCGACACCGTGGAGATCCGTCCGGTCATCTCGGGAGGCGCGACGTGAAGTGCACCGTGTGCAAGGGCCCGGCGGTGATCGACGTGCGCCGCCACAACGCCAACTTCTGCGCCGAGCACTTCCTGAAGCTGTGCCGTGACCAGGTGGCGAAGGCCATCAAGGAGTTCGCCATGCTGGAGCCGACGGAGCGGGCCCTGGTGGCCGTGTCCGGCGGCAAGGACTCGCTCGCCGTCTGGGACATCCTGCTCGAGCTGGGCTACCAGGCCGACGGGCTCTACCTGGGGCTGGGCATCGGCGACTACAGCGATGCCTCGGGGGAGGCGGCCCGCACCTTCGCTCGGGAGCGGGGCCTGCACCTCGTGGAGGTCGACCTGCCCACCGACCACGGCTTCGACATCCCGAGCGGGGCCAAGGCGGCCAAGCGGGTGCCCTGCTCCGCCTGCGGCCTCTCGAAGCGCCACCTGTTCGACGAGGCCGCCCGCACCGGGGGCTACGACGTCGTGGTGACCGGGCACAACCTCGACGACGAGGCCGCCGTGCTCTTCGGGAACGTCCTGCACTGGCAGACCGACTACCTCGGCCGGCAGCTCCCCGTGCTGCCCGCTCGCCACGGCTTCCCCCGCAAGGTGAAGCCGCTGGTGCGGCTCGGGGAGCGGGAGATGGCGGCCTACTGCGTCCTGCGGGGGATCGACTACCAGGTGGAGGAGTGCCCGATGGCCGCCGGCAACAAGCACCTCGGGTACAAGGAGGCGCTCAACCTGATCGAGGAGCGCTCGCCGGGCACCAAGCACGACTTCTACTTCCAGTTCCTGGCCCGGGCGTCGGAGCGCTTCACCCCCGAGGCCCAGGCGGAGCAGGAGCAGCTGGGCGCCTGCGGGCGCTGCGGCGCCCCCACCCCGGGCGAGCTGTGCGCGTTCTGCAAGCTCGTGGACCGGGCCACTGCGGTGCCCGTCGAGCTCGGGCGCCGAGGGTGAGCCGCCCGCTGCGGGCCGGTGAGCAGGTGCTGCTCATCGACACCAAGAAGCGCAACTACCTCGTGACCCTCGAAGCGGGCAAGGAGTTCCACTCGCACTCCGGCACCGTGGCCCACGACGCCATCATCGGCTCCCCCGAGGGCATGGGGTACCGCTCCAGCCACGGCATGACCTACACGGTCATCCGGCCCACGCTCTCGGAGTACGTCCTGAAGATGCCCCGCGGGGCGCAGGTGATCTATCCGAAGGACCTCGGGCCGATCCTGCTCCTGGCCGACATCTTCCCCGGCGCCCGGGTCCTGGAGTCGGGCGTCGGCTCCGGCGCCCTCTCCATGACCATGCTGCGGGCGGGCGCCGACATCGTCGGCTACGAGCTCCGCGACGACTTCGCCTCCCGGGCGGTGAAGAACGTGACGGGCTTCCTCGGCGAGGAGGTCCTCGACCGCTACAAGGTGGAGCAGCGCGACTGCTACGACGGCATCGGCGAGACGGAGCTCGACCGCGTCGTGCTCGACCTGCCGGAGCCGTGGCAGGTCGTGCCCCACGCCGAGTCGGCCCTCCTGCCCGGCGGCATCTTCGTGGCCTACACGCCCACCATCATCCAGGCCGTGCAGCTGCGGGAGACGCTGGAGCGCTCGGCCTTCGGGATGGCCGAGACCCTGGAGGTGCTCAACCGGGGCTGGCACATCGAGGGGCAGTCGGTGCGCCCCGACCACCGGATGGTCGCCCACACCGGCTTCCTCACCCACGCCCGGCTGCTCGGACGCACGCCCTGAACACGCTCGACCTGCTGCTGATCGCCGCGGCCGTCGGTGCGGCCGTGGGCGGGTACCGGCTCGGCCTCCTGGCGCGCATCACCTCGTGGCTGGGCATGGGCGTCGGCGTCGTGATCGGCGCGCGCGTCCTGCCGCCGCTGCTGCGCTCGCTCGAGGACGCCTCGGGGGCGCAGCTGCTCTTCGTCACGCTCGGCACCCTCTTCGGCATGGCCTTCGTGGGGCAGGCCATCGGGCTGCTGCTGGGCAGCCGGCTGCGGGCGAACCTCCCGGGGGAGAGCATCCGGTCGGCCGACCGCGCCGCCGGCAGCGGCCTGGGGGTGCTCGGCGTGCTGGTCGCCGTGTGGATCCTGCTGCCGCTGATGGCCGACGTGCCGGGCTGGTTCGCCATCCAGGCCCGCACCTCGGCGGTGGCCGGGTTCGTCGACGAGCGCTTCCCCGAGCCTCCTGACACCGTCGACACCCTGCGCCGGCTGGTGGGCGAGGACCAGTTCCCGCGGGTGTTCGACGCGCTGCAGCCGGCCCCCGACCTCGGGCCACCGCCCACGTCGTCGAACCTGCCGCAGGCCGTCGTCGACGCCGTCGTCCCGTCCACGGTGAAGGTCCAGGGCGTGGCGTGCCGGCGGATCCAGGAGGGCAGCGGGTTCGTGGTGGCGCCCGGCCTGGTGGTCACCAACGCCCACGTGGTGGCCGGCGAGCCCGAGAGCCTCGTGCAGCGCAGCGACGGCAGCCAGGTGACGGCCACCGTGGTGGCCTTCGACCCTGCCCGCGACCTCGCCGTGCTGAGCGCTCCCGACCTCGACCGGCCGGCGCTGCCGCGCAGCCGGGCCGAGGTGGGCGACGTCGGCGCGGTGTTCGGGCACCCCGCCGGGGGCCCGCTGCGGGCGGCTCCGTTCCAGGTGGGGCGGGCCGTGACGGCCACCGGCACCGACATCTACGACCAGAACCGCATCGAGCGGGAGGTGCTCATCCTGTCGTCGGCCCTCCAGCCGGGCGACTCGGGCGGGGCCCTGGTGGCCCCCGACGGCAGCGTGGTGGGGGTGGCCTTCGCCATCGCGCCCGACCGCCCGGGGGTGGCCTACGCCCTCGACCTCACGGAGCTCGACGCCGTCCTGAGCGGCGACCTCAGCCGCCCGGTCGACACCGGCCCCTGCCTGCGCTGAGCCGCCGACCGCCGCCGCTGGCGGGCGCCGGCCGCCGGACCGGGCGGATCACGCGAGGTTGAGCGTGGCGATGGCCACGACGAGCGTGAGGGCGCCCACGAGGTCGACGGTGGAGCTGACGAGGGGGATGCCGTAGGTGTCCGGGTCGATCCCGAGGCGGACCGAGCCGATGGTGCCGTAGTAGGCGATCGCCACGACGGCCACCATGGCCGCCAGCCCGCCGAGCAGCGACGCCGCCACCAGCTGCGCCAGCCCGGGGGAGGGCTGGCCCAGCAGGCCGGCCACCACGTGGGCCCCGACGCCGTTGGCCGCGAACACGGGCACGCTGAGCCCGGCGACGAACCACAGGTTCTGGCGGGCCGCCCGGCTGGGCACCGCGGTGGGCGGCGCCAGGCCGAGGAGCAGCTGGCTGGAGAGCCGCCCGGAGAGGATGCCCCCCAGCGCGCCCGCGCTCGAGAGGTGGGCGGGCACGAGGATGAGCAGCGCTGGCAGGGCGGTGAACGTGCCGAGGCGCTGCTCGAGGGTGACGCCGGCCAGGCTGCTGACCACGCCGGCCAGCACCAGGACGGGGAGCGAGGTGCGCACGATCTGGCGCACCGGGCCCACCGACGACACGATCCCGGCCACCAGCGCGGCCACCGCCAGCAGGGCCAGCAGCCAGCCCAGCCCGGAGCTCACCAGCCCGAAGCCGAGCAGCCCGGTGGCCAGCCACAGGGCCGGCAGGGTGAGGACGTCGCCGAGGGTCGAGACCAGCGGGGCGGTCACGTTGTCGAGGTCCCAGCCGTAGCGCACCGCCCCCGCCGCCAGGCCGAGGGTGGCGGCCAGCACCGGGAGCGACGCCACCGCGCCGCCGCCCACCGACACCAGGGCGAGGTCGGCGAGTCCGATCGTCGGCCCGAGCCCGAGGCCCATGGAGATGAACGCCGCCACCAGCACCAGCACCAGCGACATGCCGAGCGTGAGGGAGGCGGCGGCCAGCACGTTCTGGCCGAGGACGGTGGAGCGTCGCAGCCGGAGCTGCAGCTCCCCGGCGTGGATCGACGTGGACACGCGGTTGCCGAGGGACCCGAACACGTTGCCGCGCAGGCCGATCGCGGCGGGGACCAGCACCAGCAGGCCCGGGAGCCGGGTGAACGTGTCGGTCAGCGAGCCGAGGACCGCACCGGCGGCCAGGCTCGTCGACGAGTTCAGCGCGAGGGCGACCAGGCCCTGGCGCGCGTCGGGACCGAGCGGGAGGCGGGGTCGACGGCGGGCCATGGGGGCTTGCCGCGCTTGGCGGGGGTCTGGCGCAGCACGGCGGCAGGCTACCGCCCGACGCGACGATGGGGCCCCATGGGCCCCATCGGCAGCCCGGCGGGCGCTCGGGCCCGGCCGGTCGTATCAGCGGTGCGCGATCACTCCACCTCGATGAAGATGCACTCCCCGGGGCACTCCTCGGCCGACTCGATGGTGGCCTCTTCCTGGCCGGCGGGGATCGGGGCGATGCCCTCCGCGCCGCCGGGATCCGACAGCACCTTGTCGCCGTCCTTCACGTAGGCCAGGCCGTCGTCGAGGAGGGTGAACACGGTGGGCGCGATCTCCTCGCAGAGACCGTCGCCGGTGCAGAGATCCTGGTCGATCCAGACCTTCATGGTGGGGCTACCTCTGGGTGGTCGTTGGGGTCCTGCCACCCTATCCCACGGGCCAATAAACCCGGCAACCATCGGAGAAACCTGGTGGACGTGACGGGCGTGTGAAGTCCGCGCCATGCCTGACGGAGCGCTCGGGGCCCGGTGTAGGGTCCGCGCAGGGTCAGTCCCCGAGGAGGTGGTCACCGTCGACGAGTCGCACGAGCTGGCAGAGCTCCAGGAGCACGCACGAGCCCTCGAGGAGGAGGTGCTCTCGCTGCGGCGCCGGGTGCAGGACGCGCCGAAGCGCGTCCGCACGCTGGAGGAGCGGCTCCTCGAGACGAAGGGGCAGCTCTCGCAGGCGGTGTCGCAGAACGAGAAGCTCACCTACACGCTGCGGGAGGCCCGCGACCACATCGCCGCGCTGCGCGAGGAGGTCGACAAGCTCACCCAGCCGCCGTCGGCCTACGGCACCCTGCTCGGCCACAACGACGACGGCACCGTCGACGTGTTCACCGGTGGGCGCAAGGTGCGGGTGGCCGTCCACCCGGAGCTGGGCGACGAGCCCCTGCAGCGCGGCGCCGAGGTGGTCCTCAACGAGTCGCTGAACGTCGTGCTGTCCCGGGGCGCCGACCTCACCGGTGAGGTGGTGGTCTTCAAGGAGCGGCTCGACGACCACCGCGTCCTGATCGTGGGCCGTGCCGACGAGGAGCGCGTCGTGGAGCTGCTCGACGAGCTGCGCGACGTCCGCCTCCGCAACGGCGACACCGTCCTGCTCGACCCCCGCTCCGGCCTCGTGCTGGAGAAGCTGCCCCGCCCCGAGGTGGAGGACCTGGCCCTCGAGGAGGTGCCCGACATCGCCTACGAGGACATCGGCGGCCTCGACGACCAGATCGAGCAGATCGCCGACGCCGTCGAGCTGCCGTTCCTGCACCAGGACCTGTTCGCCGAGCACCAGCTGCCGGCGCCGAAGGGGATCCTCCTCTACGGCCCGCCGGGCTGCGGCAAGACGCTCATCGCCAAGGCCGTGGCCAACAGCCTGGCCAAGAAGGTGGCCGCCGCCAGCGGCAGCACCACGGCGAAGAGCTACTTCTTCAACATCAAGGGCCCCGAGCTGCTCAACAAGTACGTCGGCGAGACCGAGCGCCAGATCCGCCTCGTGTTCCAGCGAGCGCGGGAGAAGTCGGAGGAGGGCTGGCCCGTCATCGTCTTCTTCGACGAGATGGACTCCATGTTCCGCACCCGTGGCACGGGCATCAGCTCCGACATGGAGAGCACGATCGTGCCGCAGCTGCTGGTGGAGATCGACGGCGTCGAGACGCTGAAGAACGTGATCATCATCGGCGCCTCCAACCGGGAGGACCTGATCGACCCGGCCATCCTGCGCCCGGGCCGCCTCGACGTGAAGATCAAGATCGAGCGCCCCACCGAGGAGGCGGCGGCGCAGATCTTCGCCCGCTACCTCACGCCCGACCTGCCGCTCGACGAGGCCACCGTGGCCGGCCTCGGCGGCGGCGATCCGGCCAAGGCGGTCCAAGCCATGATCGAGGCCACCGCCGCCGAGATGTACCGCACCGACGAGGCCAACCAGTTCCTCGAGGTCACGTACCAGAACGGCGACAAGGAGATCATGTACTTCAAGGACTTCTCGTCCGGGGCCATGATCGAGAACATCGTGCGCCGGGCGAAGAAGCTGGCCATCAAGCGGCTCCTCGACGGCGGCACCCGGGGCATCCAGGTCGACGACCTCATCGAGTCGATCCACCAGGAGTACAAGGAGCACGAGGACCTCCCCAACACCACCAACCCCGACGACTGGGCGAAGATCTCCGGCAAGAAGGGCGAGCGCATCGTCTACGTGCGCACCATCGTCCAGAAGGAGGCCGACGCCACGCCGCAGGGCGGGCGGTCCATCGAGCGGGTGGCCACCGGTCAGTATCTCTAGCCCCGCCGTGGCAGGCTGAGCCCATGGCGATCCAGAAGGTCCTCGGGATCGAGACCGAGTACGGGATCATCGTCCGTGGGGGCGACTCCAACCCGATCGCGGCGTCGTCGGTGCTCATCAACGCCTACGTGCAGGAGCTGGCCCGCGCCGGTGCCGCCACGGGCACGCCGCGGGTCGGGTGGGACTTCGAGGACGAGAGCCCCGGCAACGACGCCCGGGGCTTCAGCGCCGACGGGCAGATGCCCCCCGAGGTGGAGACGCACCTGGTGAACGCGGTGCTCACCAACGGCGCCCGGTACTACGTCGACCACGCCCACCCCGAGCTGTCCACGCCCGAGTGCGCCGACCCGCGCTCGATCGTGGTGTTCGACCGCGCCGCCGAGGTGATCCTCCAGCGCTCGATGCAGGCGGCCACCGCCCTGCTGCCCGCCGGCCAGGAGATCGTCGTCTACAAGAACAACTCCGACCGCAAGGGCAACAGCTACGGCTGCCACGAGAACTACCTGATGGACCGGTCGGTGCCCTTCGGCAAGATCGTGGCCAACGTGATGCCCCACTTCATCACCCGGCAGATCTACACCGGTGCCGGCAAGGTGGGCACCGAGGCGGCCGGCCTCACCAGCGCCGACGTGCCCTTCCAGCTCACCCAGCGGGCCGACTTCTTCGAGGAGGAGGTGGGCCTCGAGACCACGCTCAAGCGGCCCATCGTCAACACCCGCGACGAGCCCCACGCCGACGCCCAGAAGTACCGTCGCCTGCACGTCATCGTGGGCGACGCCAACCTCTCCGAGGTGGCCACCTTCCTGAAGGTCGGCACCACGGCCCTCGTGCTGTCGATGATCGAGGACGACTTCCTGCCCCGGAACCTCGTGCCGGCCCGCCCGGTGCAGGCGCTGCGGGCCGTGTCGTACGACCTCACGCTCGCCCAGCCGATCGAGCTGGCCGACGGGTCGTCGATCACCGCGCTCGACGCGCAGTGGGAGCTGTTCGACCGGGCCCGCAAGTACGCGGAGGAGCACGGCCTCGACTGCGTCGGCGGGGCCGACGTGGGCGGGGAGGTGCTGCGCCGCTGGGAGCAGGCGCTGACCGGCCTCGAGACCGATCCCGGCTCGCTCGCCACCACGGTGGACTGGGTGGCCAAGCACCGCTTGCTCGACGGCTACCGCGAGCGCCACGACCTCCGGTGGGACGACGCCCGTCTGGCCGCCATGGACCTCCAGTACCACGACCTGCGCGCCGAGCGGTCGCTCGCCGCCCGGGTGGGCCTGGAGCGGATCGCCGGCGACGACGAGGTGCTGGCGGCGGTCTCGGACCCGCCGCCCGACACCCGGGCCTACTTCCGCGGCCGCTGCCTCCAGCGGTGGCCCGAGGCCATCGTGGCGGCCAACTGGGACTCCCTGGTGTTCGACGTGGGCGGCGATCCGCTCCGCCGGGTGCCGATGATGGAACCGCTGCGTGGGACCGAGGCCCACGTGGGTAGCCTCATCGATGGGTGCGAGAGCGCCGCAGACCTACTCCAGCAGCTGGGGCAATAGGACGAGGATCGAACCATGGCCGAACGTGAGCAGAAGAAGAAGCAAGCGCCGACCACCACCGACGAGGTCGTGGAGGACGTCCCCACCACGTCCGAGTCCGGCGAGAAGATCAAGGGCGAGCTCGACGACCTCCTCGACGAGATCGACGAGGTCCTCGAGTCGAACGCAGAGGATTTTGTGAAATCATATGTGCAGAAGGGCGGACAGTAGGCGTTAAAGGCACCTACTGTCAGAGGCCCACAATGGGCTCGACCGGCATGCAGACCTGCACGGTTCGTGGCGTCGAGAAGCCCCTGGATGGCTTCTCTCGAGCGAGCGGGATGCGCGAAGAGAACGCCGAACGGCGGGCCGCCTACCAGGCGGAGCACCGCAACCGGCCGGAGCGCAAGCGGGCGGTGCGCGACCTCCTGTGCCTCGACTGCAACCAGGGGCTGGGCGAGCTGCGCGACAGCCCGGACCTCCTGCTGCGGGCCCTCGTGTACCTCCGTCAGCGATCCGCACCGGTGGCCTGACGGACTGCGGCCGCGAGGTCGCTAGCCTCGGCTGTCGTATGACCCTTCCGATCTTCACGGCCTCCGACGACCCGGGCCCCTCGTTCGCCGACCTGCTCAAGCGGGTGAAGCCGGCCGACGCCCTGCCCGGCGGCCTCGAGCCGCTCAGCATCACCCACGGCACCACCGTGCTCGGCGTGCGCTACGCCGAGGGCGTGGTGATGGCAGGCGACCGGCGAGCCACCGCCGGCAACCTCATCGCCCACAAGACCATGGAGAAGGTCTTCCCGGCCGACCGCTTCAGCGGGGTGGCCATCGCCGGGGCCGCCGGTCCCGCCGTCGAGATGGTGAAGCTGTTCCAGCTGCAGCTCGAGCACTACGAGAAGGTGGAGGGCACGGTCCTCAGCCTCGAGGGCAAGGCCAACCAGCTCGCCGGCATGGTGCGCAGCCACCTCCCGGCCGCCATGCAGGGCATGGCGGTGGTCCCCCTCTTCGCCGGGTTCGACCTCCGCCGCCAGGTGGGGCGCCTCTTCAGCTACGACGTCACCGGCGGCCGCTACGAGGAGGCCGACCACGTCGCCTCCGGCTCGGGCAGCCTGCACGCCGGCACCGTGGTGAAGCTCGGCTTCCGCGAGGGGCTCACGCGCGAGGAGGCCATCGGCCTGGCGGTCCACGCGCTGATCCGGGCGGCCGAGGAGGACTCCGCCACCGGCGGTCCCGACCTCATCCGCGGGATCTTCCCGGTGGTGGCCACCATCACCGAGTCGGGCTACGACCGCGTCGACGACGCCGAGCTGCGCAGCCAGGTGGAAGCGATCATCGGGGGAGGTGCGCCGGCATGAGCATGCCCTTCTACGTCGCTCCCGAGCAGGTGATGAAGGACCGGGCCGACTACGCCCGCAAGGGCATCGCCCGGGGCCGCAGCGCGGCCGCCGTCCTCTACGACGACGGCATCCTGCTGGCCGCCGAGAACACCTCCGCGACGCTGCGCAAGGTGAGCGAGATCTACGACCGCATCGCGTTCGCGGGGGTCGGCAAGTACAACGAGTTCGACCAGCTCCGCATCGCCGGCGTGCGCCACGCCGACCTCAAGGGCTTCCAGTACAGCCGGGAGGACGTCGACGCCCGCAGCCTGGCCAACGCCTACGCCCAGATGCTGGGCCAGATCTTCACCCACGAGATGAAGCCGATGGAGGTGGAGATCCTGGTGGCCGAGGTCGGCGCCCACGCCGAGGAGGACCAGATCTTCCACATCCTCTACGACGGCAGCGTGGTCGACGAAGACCGCTACAGCGTGATCGGCGGCGACGCCGAGGCGATCGGCGCCCGCCTCGAGGAGCTCTTCCAGCCCGGGGCCGACGTCGGCAGCGCGGTGCGGGCGGCGGTCCAGGCGCTCGCCGGACCCGACCGTACGCTCACCGGCCCGGACCTCGAGGTGGCCGTGCTCTCCCGGAGCAACGGCCGCCGTGCCTTCCGCCGGATCGACGACGAGGAGCTGGCGTCGCTCCTCGGGTAGTGCCGGTTAGGTTGCAGTGATGGAGCGCCGGATCTTCGGGCTGGAGAACGAGTACGGGGTCACCTGCACGCTCCGGGGCCAGCGCCGCCTCAGCCCCGACGAGGTGGCCCGCTACCTGTTCCGGCGGGTGGTGTCGTGGGGCCGCAGCTCCAACGTGTTCCTGGCCAACGGCGCGCGGCTCTACCTCGACGTCGGCTCGCACCCCGAGTACGCCACCCCGGAGTGCGACTCCGTCCTCGACCTCGTCACCCACGACAAGGCGGGGGAGCGGATCCTGGAGCAGCTCCTCGGCTCGGCGGAGCAGCGCCTCCGCGAGGAGGGCATCCGGGGGGTCATCTACCTCTTCAAGAACAACACCGACTCCGCCGGCAACAGCTACGGCTGCCACGAGAACTACCTCACGTCGCGCCGCGACGACTTCGGCCACTACGCCGAGGTGCTCATCCCGTTCTTCGTGAGCCGCCAGATCTACGCCGGCGCCGGCAAGGTGCTGCAGACGGCCCGGGGGGCGATGTACTGCATCGCCCAGCGGGCCGAGCACATCTGGGAGGGCGTGAGCTCCGCCACCACCCGGAGCCGCCCGATCATCAACACCCGCGACGAGCCCCACTCCGACGCCGAGCGGTACCGCCGCCTGCACGTGATCGTGGGCGACTCCAACATGAGCGAGTACTCCACCTTCCTGAAGGTGGGGGCCACCTCGATCCTCTTGCGGATGCTGGAGGACCCGGGCGTGGTGCTCCGCGACCTCTCGCTGGAGAACCCGATCCGAGCCATCCGGGAGATCAGCCACGACACCACCTGCCGGCGCAAGGTGCGGCTGGCCAACGGCCGCGAGCTCTCGGCGCTCGACATCCAGTCGGAGTACCTGGCCAAGGCCCTCAAGTACGCCGAGACGAAGGACCTCTCGCCGCAGGAGAAGCAGGCCCTGCAGATGTGGGAGCACTGCGTCACCACGATCGCCGACGACCCGCTCAAGCTCGATCGCGAGGTCGACTGGGTGATCAAGCACAAGCTGATCGAGGGGTACCGGGCCAAGCACGACCTCGCCCTGACCCACCCGAAGGTGTCGCTGATCGACCTGCAGTACCACGACATCAGCCGCGATCGCGGCCTCTTCTACAAGCTGCAGGACGCCGGCCTGGTGGAGCGCACCTGCACCGACGCCGCCATCGACGAGGCGGTGGAGACCCCGCCGCAGACCACGCGGGCCCGCCTCCGGGGCGAGTTCATCCGGCAGGCCAAGGAGCGCAAGCGCGACTACACGGTCGACTGGGTGCACCTGAAGCTCAACGACCAGGCCCAGCGCACCGTGCTCTGCAAGGACCCCTTCAAGTCGCACGACGAGCGGGTCGACAAGCTCATCGCCTCGCTGTAGTGCCCAGGTTCCGCACCGCCACCGTCACCGCCCTGCTCTCGGAGCGCCCCGGCCTCCAGCGGGTCGACACCGACGCCGGCCGGGCCTACGTGGTGACCCAGCTGACGGGTCCCGTGGCCGAGGGCGACGCCGTGGTGCTCAACACCACGGCCGTCGAGCTCGGCCTGGGCACGGGCGGGTGGCACGTCGTGCACTGGAACCTGGCCCACGACACCTGGGGCGAGCCCGGGCCGGGCCACATCATGAAGCTGCGCTACACCAGCCTCCAGGTCGACGCGGGCGCCGCCGAGGAGGCCGACGGGAGCGAGCCCGACGGGTCGGTGCTGCCGACGCTCGACGGCCTCCCGGTGGTCGTGGGCAGCCTCCACAGCCAGCTGGCGCCGGTCGCCGCGGCGATCCGAGCCCTGGCCCCCACCGCGCGCATCGCCTACGTGATGACCGACGGCGCAGCGCTGCCGCTCGCCCTGTCGGACCTCGTGGCCTCGCTGCGGGAGGCCGGCCTCGTCGACGCCACCATCACCGCCGGCCACGCCTTCGGCGGCGACCTGGAGGCGGTGTCGATCCCGTCGGCGCTGGTGCTCGCCCACGAGCGGGCGGGCGCCGACGTGGCCATCGTCGCCATGGGGCCCGGGGTGGTCGGCACGGGGACGGCGCTCGGCACCACGGCCGTGGAGGTGGCCGGCGTGCTCGACGCCGCCGCAGCCCTGGGCGGCCGCCCCGTGGCGGTCCTGCGCATGTCCGACGGCGACGCCCGGCCCCGCCACCAGGGGGTGAGCCACCACTCCCGCACCGCCCTCGACCTCACGCGCTCCCGGGTCCGGGTGGCCAGCCCGAGCGCCGATGCCTTCGCCGACGACCGCCACGACGTGGTGGTGGTCGACCCCCCCGACGTGGCGGCGCTGCTCGACGCCGCCGGGCTGCGGGTCACCACGATGGGCCGCGGGCCGGCCGAGGACCCGCTGTTCTTCGCGGCCGCCGGCAGCGCCGGAGCGCTCGCCGCCGCCCTGCTGGCCGAGCGGTAGGTTCGGACCGTGTCGGCCCAGAAGCTGGAGCGCCTCCTCAACCTGACCGCGCTCCTGCTCGACGCCCGTCGGCCGCTCACCGCGGAGCAGATCCAGCGCGAGCTCGAGTACCCCGAGGACCAGACCGCCTTCCGCCGCGCCTTCGAGCGCGACAAGGACGAGCTGCGCTCGATGGGGATCCCGGTGCGGGTGGAGCGGGTGCCCGGCGTGCTGCCGGAGGTCGACGGCTACCGGATCCCGCGCGAGGAGTACGCGCTGCGCGACCCCGGCCTGGCCACCGAGGAGCTGGCGGCCCTCTACCTCGCTGCGTCGGCCATCCAGGTGGAGGGCCTCCCCGCCACCGAGGGGCTCCTCAAGCTCGGCGGGCTGGTCCACGACCCCCGGGCCGAGGTGGGCCTGCCCGTCGCCACCCTCCCGGCCGACCCGAACCTGGCCCGCCTGTTCGCCGCGGTCTCGGCCCGCACGCCGGTGGTCCTGCGGTACCGCGACCAGGAGCGCACGGTCGACCCGCACCGGCTGGAGTTCCAGCGGGGCCGCTGGTACCTGACCGGGCACGACCACGTGCGCGGCGAGGAGCGCAACTACCGCCTCGATCGCATCGAGGGCGCGGTCACCGCCGTCGAGGGGGCGAGCTTCGAGGCGCCGGTCGCGTCGGTCACGGGCCGGGCGCGGGGCGCCTGGGAGCTGGGCGCCGAGGACGCCGTCACCGCCATCGTGCGGATCGACGGGCCGCAGGCGCAGTGGGCCGTGCAGCACGTCGGGCCCGACCACGTGGTGCGGCAGGAGGCCGACGGTGCGGTGGTGGTGAGCCTGCCGGTCACCAACCGGGCGGCCTTCCGGTCCTTCGTGCTGTCGTTCCTCGAGCACGCCGAGGTGCTGGAGCCGGCCGAGCTGCGGGCCGACGTGGTGGCCTGGCTGGAGGCCATCGCGTGAGCGCGGCCGCCCGCCTCCAGCGGCTCCTCGCCATGGTGCCGTGGATCGCCGCGCACGACGGCCCCACCCTCGACGAGGTGGGGCAGCGCTTCGGGCTCACGCCCGACCAGCTGGCCGCCGACCTCGAGGTGATGTGGCTGGTGGGCCTGCCGCCCTACACCCCGGACGCCCTCATCGATGTGGTGCAGGAGGGCGATCGCGTCTTCATCCACTTCGCCGACGTGTTCGACGCCCCGCAGCGGCTCACGCCCGACCAGGCGGTCGCGCTGCTGACCGCCGGAGCCTCCCTCCTCGCCCTCCCCGGGGCCGATCCCGACGGACCGCTGGCCCGCGGCGTCGCCAAGCTCGCCGAGGTGCTGGGCATCGACGCCGCCCAGGTCCTCGACGTGTCGCTCGGCGGTGCCGGGGCGGAGGTGCTGGAGGCGCTGCGCCAGGGCGTGGCCGAGCACCGGCGGGTGCACCTCGACTACTACTCCTACGGTCGGGACCGGCGCACGGAGCGCACGGTCGACCCCTACCTCCTCCACGCCCGCGAGGGCAGCCTCTACCTGTTGGGCCACTGCCACCTCGCCGGGGGCCAGCGGCGGTTCCGTGTCGACCGCATCGCTGCCGCCACGCTGCTCGACGAGCCCTTCGATGCGCCCGTCGACGTGGGCGCCCTGGCCGTCTTCGAGCCCGACGACGACGACCCCCGGGTGGTCCTCGAGCTGGCACCGGAGGCGGCGTGGGTGGTCGACGCCCACCCGATGGAGTCGGTGGAGGAGCGCGCCGACGGCACGCGGGTGGTCACCATGGCCGTGGCCGCGGCGCCGTGGTTCGAGCGGCTGCTCCTCTCCCTCGGCCCGCACGTGCGCGTGATCGAGGCCCCGGAGTCGCTCGCCACGGCCGGCCGCCGCGCCGCTGCTCGGATCCTCGCCCGCTACGGTTGACCCGGCCGTGACCGACACCTCCCGCCCCGACGACCACGAGCCCACCGGGACGCCGATCCCCAGCACCGTCGCCGGCGACGCCGTCGTCGACGAGCCCGTCGCCCACGACGACCTCCCCGCTGCCGCCGGCGACCTCGAGGATCGCGACCTCGACGATCGCGACGTCGACGATCGCGACGTCGACGATCGCGACCTCGACGACCCGGATCCAGGGGCGGCGTCGACGGTCACGGAGCCGGACGGCGCGCCGGCCACCGACGGGCCGCGGCACGCCGCCAAGAGCGAGCGGGACCGCGTGCGCTCGGCCGTGGAGTGGGTGGCCGTGATCGTCGGGGCGCTCATCGTCGCCCTGGTGGTGAAGACGTTCCTCTTCCAGGCCTTCTACATCCCGTCGGAGTCGATGGAGCCCACCCTCGAGGCCAACGACCGCGTCCTGGTGAACAAGCTCAGCTACGACCTGCACGACGTCAACCGCGGCGACGTCATCGTCTTCGAGCTCCCGCCCGACGAGGTGGGCAGCGACGGCATCAAGGACCTGATCAAGCGGGTGATCGGGCTCCCCGGCGACGTGGTGGAGTCGCGCGACGGGGTCGTCTACGTGAACGACCGGCGGCTCGAGGAGCCGTACCTGGCCGAGGGCATGATCACCGGCGACCCCGACGACCCGCTCAACCCCGCCATCGAGCGACAGACGGTGCCCGACGACCACGTGTTCGTGCTCGGCGACAACCGCTCCAACTCGGCCGACAGCCGCTACGCCTACCGGGGGCCGATCCCCATCGACACCATCGTCGGCCGGGCCTTCGTGCTGGTGTGGCCGCCCAGCAAGCTCGGCGGCCTCTAGGACCCCGGGCGATCAGCGGGCGGCGCGGGCCAGGGCGTCGACCATGCGGTCGACGTGGTCGGAGTAGACGGCGTCGATGCCGGCCTCCAGCAGGTCGTCGAGGATGCGGTCGAACTGCGCATCCCAGCCGAAGCAGTGCACGCCGAAGCGGTGGAACAGGGTGGTGAGGCCTCCGCTCCACTCGCTGTGGTGCAGGTTCACGGCGTCGATGCCGGCCTCGGCGAGCTGCGAGGCCCGGTGCTCGGGGCCGTGGGGCATGTGGCCGAGGAAGGTGGAGTCGACGAGGCGCACCTCGGCGCACGCCGCCCGCCAGGCGATGACCTGGTCGACCTCGTGGTGGCACAGCCAGAGGTTCGGCAGGGCCTCCCCGCCGGCCGCCCGAGCGACGGCGACCACGCGATCGAAGGCGGCCGGGTCCTTCACGTCGAGCGACAGCGGGAGGTCGGTCCCGACCTCGGCGTAGAGCTCGTCGAGCGTGGGGAGGTGGGCGGGCAGGGCGGAGCGGTCGAGGTCGGCGATGGGGCGGCGGCGCAGGCCCTGGCGCACGACGCCGTCGTGATCGAGGATCGCCTCGCCGTCGGCCGAGAGCCACACGTCGCTCTCCAGCCCGGTGGCCCCGAGCTTCACGGCCAGCCGGAACGCCTCGAGCGTGTTCTCGGGAGCGTTGGCCCGGGCGCCGCGGTGGGCGAAGCCGATGGGGGGCTGGTGGAGGGAGGGGAGCCGGTTGGGCACGATGGCCCATTGTGCCAGAACGGCTCAAGCCCCAGGATCAGCGGGCCGACATGAACCTCAGGGCACGAGGCCCTGGACGGGCTCTACGGGAGGACCGGGCGAGCGATGGCGACGGTGATCAAGGCGAGCTGCCACGATTGCGGTGATGTCGAGCTGTCGGTGGGCGACCTCGAGGTGCGGGTGTGCACCGAGGGCGACCAGGGGAGCTACGTCTTCCGGTGCCCGACCTGCCAGATGTCGGTGTCGAAGCCGGCCGAGCCCCGCATCGTGGAGATGCTGGTGGCCTCGGGCGTGTCGCTCGTCGAGTGGGAGCTGCCGGCGGAGCTGTTCGAGCCCCGCGCCGGTGCCCCGATCACCCATGACGACCTCATCGACTTCCATCGCCTGCTCCAGGCCGATGGCTGGTTCGACGCTGTCGTAGCATCGGGCTGATGTCGCTCCTCTGGGCCGTGCCGCCGATCGCCGTGGCGGTCGCCGTCGTGCTCGTCCTCACCCAGCTCCGCCACCTCTCGACGGCCACCGTCGCGCTGCGCGAGGAGCTGCGTCGCGTCGATGAGGTCCGCCTCGCCGTGGTGGAGGTGCGGACCGCCTCGGCGGAGGCCCGCGCCACGGTCCGCCGGCTCCGGGGCGCCTGATCCCGCCCGGGGCGAGGTCAGGGCGCCACAGGGTCACCGGTACACTCCCGGCATGTTCAACATCGGGGGTGGCGAGCTCCTCGTCATCATGCTCATCGCCCTGCTCGTGCTGGGCCCCAACCGGCTCCCCGATGCCGCCCGCCAGATGGGCAAGGTCATGGGCGACCTCCGCAAGATGTCCACCGGCTTCCAGAACGAGATGCGCAGCGCCCTGAACGAGGCCGACGACCCCACCCGCACGGCTGCTCGGCGCAACGTGCTGGCGAAGGAGGCCCCGACCCCCGGGGTCCCCAGCTCGGTGACCGAGGCCGTCCAGGCGGTCAGCGCGTCGGCGGCCGCCAGAGCGGCCGGGGGCTCCGGCGACGCCTCGCCCGGCGACGGCACGTCGCCCGCCACCACGGGCACGGCCGCCAAGCCGTCACCGGCGAAGAAGGCGCCGGCCACGAAGGCCTCGGCCAAGAAGGCACCCGCGAAGAAGGCCCCGGCGAAGGCACCCGCGAAGCAGGCACCCGCGAAGCAGGCCACGGCCAAGAAGGCACCGGCCAAGAAGGCGCCGGCCAAGAAGGCGACGGCGAAGCAAGCCCCCGCGAAGAAGGCGCCGGCGAAGAAGGCCCCGGCGAAGAAGGCGGCCAACGACGTCCCTGCGGCGGCCCGGCGCCGTAGTGCCTCCTGATGAGCACGGCTGAAGCGAGCCTCGGGGTCGACGACGACCGCATGTCCCTCATGGAGCACCTCACGGAGCTCCGCGACCGGATCATCAAGGTCGTGGTGGCCGTGCTCATCGGCATGGTCATCTCCTTCGCCCTGTACAACCAGATCTTCGACTTCCTCCTCGGCCCCTACGAGGACGTCGTGCGGGCTCGTCCGGAGACGGCTCTCGACGACAGCGGGCGGCTCCTGCAGATCGACCCCCTCGAGGGCTTCGGGATCCGCATGAAGCTGGCGGCCTACGGCGGCATCGCCATCGCCATGCCGGTCATCCTCTGGCAGCTCTGGCGCTTCGTCACCCCGGGGCTCTACCCGCACGAGAAGCGCTACGCCGTCCCGTTCCTGCTCAGCGCGCTGTTCCTCTTCGTCCTCGGCGCCGGGCTCGCCTACTACACGCTGCCGCGGGCGCTCGAGTTCCTGGTCGACATCGGTGGCTCGGACAACTTCGTGACGGCGTTCGCGCCCGGGAAGTACTTCAGCCTGATCACCTACATGATGCTGGCCTTCGGGATCGGCTTCGAGTTCCCGATCCTGCTCATCTTCTTGCAGATGGCCGGCATCATCGGTCCCCAGCAGCTCCGCCAGGCCCGTCGCTACGCGATCGTCGGCATCTGCGTGCTGGTGGCGGTCATCACCCCGTCGGGCGACCCGATCAGCATGCTGATGCTGTCGGTGCCGATGATGGTGTTCTACGAGGCCTCGATCATCATCGGTCGGATCCTGGAGAAGCGGCGGGCCGCCCCAGCCACGGCCTGATGCCGGTCCCGGAGCCGTCGGTGGAGCACGAGTTCGCCCTCGACGACTTCCAGGTCCGTGCCATCGCCGCCCTCGACGACGGCCGGTCGGTGCTGGTGGCCGCCCCCACGGGGTCGGGCAAGACGGTGGTGGCCGAGCACGCCGTGGCCAAGGCGCTGGCCGAGGGCGGCAAGGCGTTCTACACGGCACCGATCAAGGCGCTGTCGAACCAGAAGTACACCGACCTGGCTCGCCGCCACGGCACGGCTCGGGTGGGCCTGCTCACGGGCGACAACAGCATCAACGGCGACGCACCGGTGGTCGTGATGACCACCGAGGTGCTGCGCAACATGATCTATGCCGGCTCCCCGGCCCTCGACGGGCTGCGCTACGTCGTGCTCGACGAGGTGCACTTCCTGCAGGACGCCTACCGGGGACCGGTGTGGGAGGAGGTGATGATCCACCTGCCCGCCAGCGTCCGCCTCGTGTGCCTGTCGGCCACCGTGTCGAACGCGGAGGAGCTGGCCGAGTGGATCACCACGGTGCGCGGGCCCACCGAGGCCGTGATCGAGGAGACCCGCCCCGTCGAGCTCCAGAACCTGTACCTGGTCGGCGACAAGACCAGCCAGGAGCTCCAGCTGCTGCCGACGCTCGTCGACGGTCGGCCCAACCCCGAGGCCCACCGGCTCGACGACGAGGCCCTCGACGTGCGCCGCGGGTCGGCGCGCGGGCGCCCACGGCGGCGCTTCTTCACCCCGCGGCGCATCGAGGTCATCGAGCGGCTGGGGGAGGAGGGCATGCTCCCGGCCATCACCTTCATCTTCAGCCGCAACGCCTGCGACGACGCTCGCGACGCGTGCCTCGACGGCGGGCTGCGGCTGACCACGGCCGACGAGCGGGCCCGGGTGCGGGAGATCGTCGACGAGCGGACGGCGTCGCTCTCCGACGCCGACCTCGAGGTGCTGCACTTCGATCGGTTCCTCGCCGGGCTGGAGGCGGGGGTGGCGGCCCACCACGCCGGGATGGTGCCGCCGTTCAAGGAGGCCGTCGAGGCCTGCTTCACCGCCGGCCTCCTCAAGGCCGTGTTCGCCACCGAGACGCTCGCCCTCGGGGTCAACATGCCCGCCCGCTCGGTGGTGATCGAGCGCTTGACGAAGTTCACCGGCGAGCGCCGGGAGCTGCTGACGCCGGGGGAGTACACGCAGCTGACGGGCCGGGCCGGCCGTCGCGGCATCGACGACGTCGGGTACGCCATCGTGCTCTGGTCGCCCTTCGTCCCGTTCGACCAGGTGGCCTCGCTGGCCTCCAGCCGCACCTACGCCCTGCGCTCCGCCTTCCGGCCCACCTACAACATGGCGGCCAACCTGGTGCGCCGGTACGACCCCGAGCGGGCCCACCACCTGCTCAACCTCTCGTTCGCCCAGTTCCAGGCCGACCGGGCGGTCGTGCGCCTCGAGGCCCGCATCGAGCGCCAGCAGCAGCGGCTGCAGCGGCTCCAGGGCGAGGCCGCCTGTGAGCGGGGCGACGTCGACGAGTACCGGCGCCTCCGGGCCGAGGTCACGACGGGTCGGCGCGAGCGGGGCCAGGCGGGCGCGCGCGCCGTCGATCGCGTGCAGGCCGCCATGGCCCGGCTCGGCCCCGGCGACGTGGTGGTGCTCGACGGCGTGCGCCACGCTGTGCTCAGCGTGGCCTTCCGCAAGGGCCGACCGAAGCTGCAGGTGGTCGACGAGCGCAGCAAGCTGCGGACGCTCACCACCGACGACCTGGCCGAGCCGCCGACGGCGGTGGGCACCGTGGAGCTGCCGGAGCCCTACAACCCGAACCACCGGGGCTTCCAGCACGGGGTGGGGGAGGCGCTGCGCCGGGCCCGCGTGCAGCGCAAGCGCTCGGGCGCCCCCGACGAGGAGCCCGAGGAGGTGCAGGACCCGACGGCGCAGGCGTTCCTCGCGGCCGAGACCCATCCGGTGGCCGACTGCCCCGATCGAGACCGCCACGTGCGCTCGGCGGTGCAGGCGGAGCGGGTGGCCCGCGACCTCGACGACCTGCGGCGCCAGGTGCGGGGCCGCACCGAGTCGCTGGCCAGGCGCTTCGACCGAGTGCTGCGGCTCCTCGAGGCGTGGGGCTACCTCGACGGCTGGGCCCTCACGGAGAGCGGCCAGGTGCTGGCCCGGACCTACCACGAGGCCGACCTGCTGGTGGCCGAGGCCATGACCACCGGCCTGCTCGACGACCTCGACGTCCCCTCGCTGGCCGCGGTGGCGTCGTGCTTCACGTTCGAGCACCGGGGTCGGGATCGCCCGCCGGAGCCGCAGTTCCCCAACAGCACGGTGCGCGAGCGGGCCCGCGCCCTGGCCCGGCTGTCCGACGAGCTCAACGCCGACGAGGCCGCCGCCGGGCTGCCCCGGACGCGCCTGCCCGACCCCGGGTTCGTGCACCTGGCCCACGCGTGGGCGGCGGGCGGCGAGCTGGCCCTGGTGCTCGAGGACGAGGAGCTCTCTGGCGGCGACTTCGTGCGGAACGTGAAGCAGCTGATCGACCTCCTGCGCGGCATCGGCGACGTGGCCCCGGTGCCGGCCACGGCAGCTCGGGCCCGCCAGGCCGCCGACGCCCTCCAGCGCGGCGTCGTGACGGCCACCTCGGCCCTCGAGGTCGACGACCTGCCCGACGAGGTGGAGGACGCCGGTGACGATCCGCAAGGGTGAGCCGTGGGGCACGCCCGGCGAGCTCCCCGAGGGCGCGGTGGTGGTGCGCTCCGACGCCGAGGCCCGAGCGGTGGTGACCGAGGCACGGCGCTCGAACCAGCCCGTCCCGGCCCTGGGCCTGCTCGGGGGCGACCTCTGCCGCACCCTCGGCGGCACCGGCGACGAGGCCCGCCTGCGCTCGGGCGCCGCCACCCACCTGCCCGTCGACCTCGGCGCGGTGCTGCTCGACGGGCGCCTCCACTGGTTCGTGGCCCACCTGGTCGCCCGCCGCAGCTGGTGGCGAGGTCGGGTGGTGGCCGCCATGAACGCCCAGTTCCTCGGGTCGTGGAACGTGGTGCCGAGAGGTCACCCCAACGATGGCCGCCTCGACCTCTTCGACGCCGATCCGGCGCTGCGCGAGCGCCTGCAGGCCCGGTCCCGCCTCCCGCTCGGCACCCACGTGCCGCACCCCCGGATCGAGGAGCGCCACGTCACCGCCGTGCAGCTGGAGCTGGCCGCCCCGACGCCGATCCGCCTCGACGGCGAGCTGGTGGGGGAGGCGCGGACGCTCTCGATCCGCACCGAGCCCGACGCCCTCCTCTGCGTGGTCTGATCACCCGGGGCAGGGGCTGAGGACGAAGGGCCGGGAGACCCGGGCCTGGTTGCCGGCGGCGTCGGTGGCGACGACCACGAACGAGGCAGCACCGCTGGTGCTGGTGAACGGCCCGAGGGTGGCGGTCCACACGTCGCCGGAGCGGGTCATCGCCCGGCTGCCGGCCGGACTGGCGTTGACCCAGGTGAGGTTGACGGAGGTGGCGTCAGCCACGACGGCGGTGACCGTGCCGGTCGGCTGGGCGCAGCTCAGGGAGGTCGGGCCGGTCACCGTGCCGATCCTGGGTGGGGTGGTGTCGGGGGGCGCGGTGGGGGGCGGCGGGACCACCACGGGGTCCTGGGTGCTGGGCGGGCCGTCCGGGGTCGACGGCGGCGGGGCCACCTCGGGCACCGTGGTGGTGGTCGGGGCCGTGGTGGTCGGCGCCGTGGTGGTCGTGGTGGCGGGGGCGACCGTGGTGGTCGGAGCCGCCGTGGTGGTGCTGGTGCCGTCGACCGCCGCCAGCTGGGTCTCGGGCCCGTCGTCCTGGGTGGCCAGCACCCCGCCCGCCAGCCCGGCCAGGAGCAGGACGACGGCGGCCACGAGCCAGCCCCGTCGGTGGCGGACGGTGGCGCTCGCAGCGTCCGCCGCGAAGCCGTCGCGGGTGAACCGGATGGGCTGCGCGCCGTCGGTGGTGGCGCCGCGGGCCAGGTCGTCGAGCACGAGCGAGCGCAGCGCGGCGGGGGCCGGCACCAGGGGCGCGGCGGCCAGCAGGGCCAGCGGGCTGACGACGGTGGCCCGGCGCTCGGCGCACACGTCGCAGCCGTCGACGTGGCGGGCCACCCGCTTGCGCAGGAGCGGGGAGAAGCGGCCGTCCCAACCCGCCAGGATCCCGTCGAGCACCTCGCAGTCGTCGCGGCCGAGGCGGGCGATCAGCAGCGCGCCCAGGGAGCGCTCGACCTGGTCGCGGAGCCGGCTGAGCATCACGTAGGAGTTGTCGAGCGACGTGCCCATGGCGTCGGCGAGGTCCTGCCCCTCGAGCCCCTGGCGCAGGTTGAGGTCGAGCAGGGCCTGGTCGCGGGGGTTGAGGCCGGCGGCGGCCGCCCACACCAGCTCCTGGAGCTCGCGGCTCCGCGTGCCCTGGTCGAGGTCGACCTCCTGGCCGCTCATGTCGTCGACCTCGTCGGTGAGGTCGACGCGGCTGCGCTGGCGGACCCGGCGCAGCGCCTCGTGGCGGCAGATGGAGTAGAGCCAGGGCCGCAGCCGGCTCGGGTCGCGGAGCTGGTCGAGGTGCTGGGACGCCGCGATGAAGGCGTCGTGCAGCGCGTCGGCCGCCTCGTCGCGATCGCGCAGGATGCGGTGGCAGTGGTCGTGGAGCTTGTCCGCGTAGCGGTCGTAGATCCCCGCCCAGGCGGAGCCATCGCCGCTCCGGGCGGCCTCGACGAGCGCTGCATCATCCATGGGTCGCACACGGGACCTCCTCCTCTTCACCGGGTAGGAGGCCCGTCGGCGCCGATCCTTGCAGAAACTACGGTTCGTCCGATGGAGGCATGGATCCTGGACGCATCGCCCGGCACCTACCGCTGGGGCACCATCGACGACCCGGAGGTCGGTCCCGACGACGTCGCCGTCCGCCCCCGGGCCAGCGCCCTCAACCACATGGACCTGTGGCTCACCCGGGGGCGGCCCCGCCCGGCGCTGCCCCACGTGCCCGGGTGCGACGTGGCGGGGGTGGTCGAGCAGGTCGGGAGCCAGGTGACGACCGTGGCCGTGGGCGACGAGGTGGTGGTCAACCCGGCGGTCTCGCCGATCGAGGCCGTGGTCGCCCTCGGCGACGACGCCCCGCTCGGCCGGGGCTTCCAGATCCTCGGGGAGCAGCGCTGGGGTGGGCACGGGGGCCTCGTGGTGGTGCCGGCGCGCAACGTGGTGGCCCGGCCGCCCGGGCGCACCTGGGAGGAGTGCGCCGCCTACCCGCTGGCCACCCTGACGGCCTGGCGCATGCTCCGGCGGGCCCGCCTCTCGGCGGGGGAGCTGTGCCTGATCGTGGGGATCGGCGGCGGGGTGAGCACCGCCGCCCTGCACCTGGCGGTGCGGATGGGCGCCGAGGTGCACGTGACGTCGCGCGACGGCGCCAAGCGGGAGGCGGCCCTGGCCATGGGGGCCGTGGCGGCCTACGACTCCGCCGGCGACTGGCCCGTGAAGGTCGAGGTGGTGGTCGAGAGCGTCGGGCCGGCCACCTGGGACCGCTCCATCGGGTCGCTGCTGCCCGGTGGCCGGGTCGTCGTGTGCGGCGGCACCTCCGGCCAGACCGTGCAGGTCGACCTGCCGCGGCTCTTCTTCAAGCAGATCGAGGTGATCGGCTCGACCATGGGCTCCTACGGCGAGTTCGCAGCCGTGACCCGCCTCGTCGAGCAGGGCCTGCCGGTGGCGGTCGACCAGGTCCACGGCCTCGACGCCTACCCCGACGCCCTCGCTCGGCTGGAGTCAGGCGCGCAGCTCGGGAAGGTCGTCCTGGCGCACAGGTAGCGTGCCGGGATGGACCTCACCGCCCTCAAGGACCGCCTGCGGGTCGAGGTCGAAGCCCGCGCCGCCGCCCTCGTCGACGCGTCGCACCAGATCCACGAGCACCCCGAGCTCAACTACGAGGAGCACTTCGCCCACGACCTGCTCACCGGGCTCCTCGCCGACGCCGGACTCGACGTCGAGCGCGGTGCCTTCGGGCTCGACACCGCCTTCGTGGCCCGGGCCGGCTCCCGCGGGCCCACGGTGGCCGTGCTGTGCGAGTACGACGCCCTCCCCGGGATCGGCCACGCCTGCGGGCACAACGTCATCGCCACGGCCGGCCTCGGCGCCGGCCTGGCCGCCGCCGCGCTGGCCGAGGAGGCCGGCGGCCGGGTGGTGGTGCTGGGCACGCCGGCCGAGGAGGGGGGCGGCGGCAAGATCCGGATGGCCCAGCAGGGGGCCTTCGAGGGGCTCGATGCCGCCCTCATGCTCCACCCGGCCGGCTACGACCTCACCCGCATGGACGTCATCGCCGTGCAGGAGCTCACGGCCACCTACACCGGGTTGGCCGCCCATGCCGCCGCCGCCCCGCACCGCGGCCGCAACGCCCTCGATGCGGCCGTGCTCGGCTACCTGAACGTGGCCGCCCTCCGCCAGCACATCCTGCCCACGGAGCGGATCCACGGGATCATCACGGAGGGCGGGGACAAGCCGAACATCGTGCCGGCCCGGGCCCAGACCGCCTGGATGGTCCGGTCGCCCACGATCAGCAGCCTCGGACCGCTGAAGGAGCGGGTGGCCGCCGCGCTGCAGGCGGGGGCCGAGGCGACGGGCTGCGAGCTCGAGATCGCCTGGAACGAGATCGTCTACGCCGACATGCTCGACAACCAGGTGCTGGTCGACTGCTACGCCGCCAACGCCCGCGCCCTCGGCCGGGAGGTGCTCGAGCCCGAGCCGGGCCGGATCGTGGTCGGGAGCACCGACATGGGCAACGTCAGCTACCTGGTGCCCTCGATCCACCCGATGATCGGCGCGGCGCCCGACGGCACCGCGATCCACACCGCCGACTTCGCGCTGGCGGCACGGTCCGAGAGCGGCGACCGGGCCGTTCTCGACGGCGCCATCGCCCTGGCCTGGACCGTGGCCGACGTGTGGCTCGGCCAGGGGGTGCCCGACGCGGTCGGCGAGGAGTTCCGGGCCACCATGGCCCGTGTCGGCGAGGGCGCGCGGCGGTCCGCGATCGGCGCGGGGGCCGGGGCCTAGCATCTGGGTCCCGATGGCCCCCAGGACCGCCCGATGACCGTCTACATCGCCGAGGAGTTCACGCCCGACGAGGCGGACGTCCTCCGGCGCTACTTCACGAACCTCGATGGGCCGGTCTTCGCCCTGGTGAACCTCCCCGAGGTGGTGAAGGGCGCGCTCTTCGCCCGGTACTCCCGCAGCTCGAAGAGCCTGCGCCGGCTGTTCCTCGACGAGTTCGTCGGCGACCTCGACATCACCGGCGACGCCACGATCGACGCCACCGTCGGGCTGCGTCGCGCCGAGGAGCTCTACGACCGCGTCTTCTTCGAGTACGGCGACGACTCCGTGGCCCAGCTCGGCGGCGTGCACCTGGCCTGCGAGCAGGCCTCGAACCTCCTCACGAAGGTGCTGGAGTGGGGCCGCCTGATGGCGTACCTCGAGCAGTCGACGCGCTACATCGCCTACGACACCCGCCTGGGTGGCCGCTACCGCTACTACCGCGACCCCGAGGTGCTGGGCTCCAACCTGGGGCTGCGCTACATCGGCGACATGGACCGGCTCTTCGACAGCTACGCCGAGCTCGTCCCGCTCATGGCCGACTTCTACCGTGACCAGTTCCCCAAGGATGTCGCCGACTCCGACTTCGTCTACCGCCAGGCCATCCGGGCCAAGGCCTTCGACGCCGTCCGCGGCGTGCTGCCGGCCGCCTCCCTCTCGAACGTCGGGATCTACGGCACCGGCCAGGGCTACGAGGCCCTCCTGCTGCGGATGCGGTCCCACCCGCTCCCGGAGTCGCGGGCCTACGCCGACCTCATGCTCGGCGAGCTGCGCAAGGTCATCCCCAGCTTCCTCAAGCGGGTCGACCTCGACGACCGGGGGGTGGCCTGGAGCACCTACCTCGCCTCCACCCGCTCGGCGGTGGCGGAGCTGGCCGACGGGCTCTTCCCCGGCGGCGATCCGGCGCCCGAGGAGGGGCCCAGCGTGCAGCTGCTCGACTGGGACCCCGACGGCGAGGTGAAGCTGGTGGCGGCCATCCTCTACGCCCACACCCACGTGGCCGAGGCCGTGCTCGAGCAGCGGGCCCGGGCCATGACCACGGCCGAGCGCCTGGCGGTCATCCAGGCCTACGTCGGCGATCGCGCCAACCGCCGTCACAAGCCCGGCCGCGCCTTCGAGCGCCTGACCTACCGCTTCGACGTCCTCGCCGACTACGGCGCCTTCCGCGACCTCCAGCGCCACCGGATGCTGTCGATCGAGTGGCAGCAGCTCAGCCCCCGCCACGGGTACACCCGGCCCGAGGCCGTCGACCTGGCCGGCTGCGGGAGCCGCTTCGACGAGGCCATGGAGCGCTCGGCCTCCCTCCACGACGCCCTGCTCGAGCGCTTCCCGGCGCAGGCCGCCTACGCCGTGTCGCTGGCCTACAAGGTGCGGTTCTACTTCCACCTGAACGCCCGCGAGGCCATGCACCTGCTCGAGCTGCGCACCACGCCCCAGGGCCACCCCGCCTACCGCGTGGTGGGCCAGGAGATGCACCGCCTCATCGCCGAGCAGGCCGGCCACCACGCCGTCGCCGAGGCCATGCGCTTCGTCGACCACACCCCCGAGCCCAGCCTCGAGCGCCTCGACGCCGAGCGACGGGCCGAGCAGCGCCGCCAGAGCCGCTGACGCCGCGATCGCTCTTGTTGCTCGTGGGGCGCATGGGGCAGAAGGGGGTTGTGGGGCGAAACGCGCATCGGTAGGTTCCATCCCCCGGCGGGCGGAAACCTCTGGAGGACCTCATGCGCGCCCGCACCTCGATCACCACCACGACCTCCATCGTCGTCCTGGCCTTCCTCGCGCTGCTCAGCACCACCACGCACACCGTCAGCCGGGGGGAGACCCTCGCCGGCATCGCCCGCCGCCACGGCACGACCGTCAGCGCGCTGGCCGCCGCCAACCAGATCAGCGACCCGAACCGCATCTACGCCGGGCAGCGCCTCACCATCGGCGGTTCGGCCGGGGCGCCGGCGGCCACCACCGGCGGCACGCACACCGTCGTGCGGGGCGACACCCTGGGCACCATCGCCCGGCGCGCCGGCACGACGGTGAGCGCCCTCGTGCAGCTCAACCGCCTGGCCAACCCCAACCTGATCCGGGTGGGGCAGGTGCTGCGGCTGCCCGCCGGCGGCACCGCGCCGGCGCCCGCCCCGCCGTCGGGCGTGAAGGCCCCGGCAGGCGGCGCCACCACCCACGTGGTGCGCTCCGGCGACACGCTCAGCGGGATCGCCGCCCGCTACGGGATCTCCCAGCAGCAGCTGATCGACGCCAACGGCATCACCGGCGGGCGGGTCTACCTCGGCCAGCAGCTCCGGCTCGTGCCCGCGCCGGGCTCGACGCCGACCGCGCCGGCACCGGGCGGCACCACGCACGTCGTGCGCTCGGGCGAGACCCTCTCCTCGATCGCCCGGCGCTACGGCACCACGATCAAGGCCCTGCAGAGCGCCAACGGGATCACCGACGCCAACGTCGTGGTGGTCGGTCGCCGGCTCACCGTGCCCGGCACCGGCGGGGGCAGCACCGCGCTGCGCTGCCCCGTCCAGGGCGGGGTCACCTTCATGAACGACTGGGGCTTCCCCCGCTCGGGCGGCCGGTTCCACACCGGCAACGACCTCTTCGCCCCCCGCGGGCGGTCGGCGGTGGCCGTGGTCAGCGGCACGGTGACCCAGACCACGGGCCGCCTGGGCGGCAACCAGGTGAAGCTGGTGGGCGACGACGGCGTGACCTACCACTACACGCACCTCGACCGGTTCGGGAAGCGGGGCCGGGTCGCCGCCGGCGACGTGGTGGGCTACGTCGGCAGCTCCGGCAACGCCGCCGGCGGTCCCACGCACGTGCACTTCGAGCTGCACCCGGCCGGCAGCGGCGCGGTGAACCCCTACCCGCGGATCGTCGACGTCTGCCGCTGACGGCAGCCGCGCCGGCGCCCGGAGCGGGGGGTGCCTGGGCGGCGGTGACGGCAGGGGCTAGGTTCCTGTGCCGCTGGTCACGTGGCATCGGTCACGTGCGGCAGGGCTGGGGCCCATGGGTACCGAACCCATACAGACACCGCTGCGCTCCCGAGGAGGGACTCCGCTGGACGCCGTCATCTCGCTGCGAGGGGTAACCAAGTCGTTCGGCTCGCACACGGTGCTGCGCGACATCAGCTTCGACATCCCGCGGGGGCAGATCACGGCGGTGATGGGCCCGTCGGGCACCGGCAAGTCCGTGCTGCTGAAGAACATCATCGGCCTCCTGCGCCCCGATGCGGGCGAGATCTGGGTGGAGGGCGAGGAGACCGTCCGCATGGGGGAGCGCGACCTCTACCGGGTGCGCCGGAAGTTCGGGGTCCTCTTCCAGGACGGCGCCCTGTTCGGCTCCATGAACATGTTCGACAACATGGCGTTCCCGCTGCGGGAGCACACCCGCAAGTCGGAGAAGGAGATCCGCGACATCGTCCTGGCGAAGGCCGACATGGTGGGGATGCTCGACCACATGAAGAAGTTCCCCGGCGAGGTGTCGGGCGGGATGAAGAAGCGGGCCGGTCTCGCCCGGGCGCTCGCCATGGACCCGGAGATCATCCTCTTCGACGAGCCCGACTCCGGGCTCGACCCCGTGCGGGTCTCCTACCTCGACGAGCTGGTCAAGAAGATCCAGGAGGAGACCGGCGCCACCTTCGTGATCATCACCCACAACATCGCCTCGGTGATGCGCACGTCCGACTACATCGCCGTGCTCTACCGGGCCGGACTGGTGAAGTTCGCCTCGAAGCAGGAGATGCGCACGACCGACGACGAGATCATCCGGCAGTTCCTGGCCGGTCGCGCGCTCGGGCCGATCGGCATGGACGAGCTGGCCACCGAGCAGAGCGACATCGAGCGGGAGCTGGTGGAGCGCGAGGTGGCCCGCATCGAGGCCGGCGAGGTCGACGACACCGGCATCCTCACGGTCTGACGAGCGCATGATCGGCAAGGTCCAGTTCGTCCTCCGGGAGACCGGCAACCTCTTCGCCATCTCCCTCGAGGGGATCCGCCGGACGCCCGACGTCCGCGCCTGGTGGAAGGAGTACCTCCGCCAGTGCTGGTTCATCGCCAAGGTGACCAGCATCCCCGTGGTGCTGATCTCGCTGCCCTTCGGCGCGGTGATCGCCCTCCACGTGGGCGCCTTCTCCCGTCAGCTCGGGGCGGAGTCGACCACCGGCGCCGCCATGGTGCTGGCGATCGTCCGTGAGGCCGCGCCGGTGGCCACGGCCCTGCTCATCGCCGGTGCCGGCGGGTCCGCCATGACCGCCGACCTCGGCGCCCGGAAGATCCGCGACGAGCTGGCGGCCATGGAGGTCATGTCGGTCAACCCCGTCCACCGCCTGGTGACCCCGCGCCTGTGGGCGGCCAGCACGGTGGCGGTGTTCCTGGTGTCGTTGGTGTCGGTCTCGGGCATCGCCGGCGGCTACTTCTTCAACGTGGTGATCCAGAAGGTCACCCCCGGGGCCTACTTCCAGGGCTTCACCTCGCTGGTGCAGCTGCCCGACCTCTACTCCTCGCTCGCCAAGGCGTGGGTCTTCGGGTTCATCGCCGCCATGGTCGCCTGCTACAAGGGCCTCTACGCCAAGGGCGGACCGAAGGGCGTGGGCGACGCCGTGAACCAGGCCGTCGTGATCACGTTCATCCTGATCTTCTTCGCCAACTTCGTCATGACCACCCTCTACTTCGCGCTGGTCCCGCAGAAGTTCTGATGGCTGCCGTCGCCCGCCTCACCCGCCCGGTCCGTCGCACCGGCCGCGCCATCGGCGACCTCTTCGAGGACGTCGGCAAGCAGCTGGTGTTCTACGCCCAGGTGCTGGGCGAGGTGTTCAGCCAGATCATCCTGCGCCTGAAGTACCGCAACGTCGTGTTCAACCTCGTCTCCGACATCACGATCGGCGCCGGCGCGCTGATCGTGGGCGGGGGCATGGTGTTCGTGATCTTCTCGATGTCGTTCTTCACCGGCACGAACGTGGGCCTGCAGGGGTTCAAGGGCCTCGAGCAGATCGGCGCCGAGTCCTTCACCGGGTTGATCGGTAGCTTCGCCAACACCCGAGAGGTGACCCCGCTCATCGCCGGCGTGGCCTTCGCCGCCCAGGTGGGCGCCGGGTTCACCGCCGAGCTCGGGGCCATGCGGATCTCCGAGGAGATCGACGCCCTCGAGGTGATGTCGGTCCCGTCGAAGGCCTACCTGGTGGCCACCCGCGTGGCCGCCGCCCTGCTCGCCATCATCCCGCTCTACCTGATCTCCCTGTTCGCCAGCTTCTTCGCCACCAAGCTCGTCACCACCCAGTTCTTCGGCCTGTCCGAGGGCATCTACGACTACTACTTCCGCCTCTACCTGCCGCCCATCGACGTGCTCTACAGCGTGATCAAGGCCGCGGTGTTCGCCGTGGTCGTGGCCCTCGTGCACTGCTACTACGGCTACCACGCCTCCGGCGGGCCGGCCGGGGTGGGGGTGGCCGTGGGCCGGGCCATCCGGCTGTCGATCGTGCTGGTCGTGGTGCTCAACCTCGTCCTGTCGCTCATCTTCTGGGGCGGCGGCAACACCGTGAGCCTGACCGGATGAGCGTGGTCGCGGTCACCCCTCGGCGGCAGCACATCCTCACGGGTGCCATCGCGCTCGTGTTCCTCATGGCCGTCACCACCGTGGGCATCAAGGGTGCCTTCGGCGCCTTCAAGGGCGGCTACGAGCTGGTCGGCACCTTCGACGCCGCCGGGCAGGGCCTGCTCCCCGGCTCCGACGTCAAGATCCGCGGCGTCGACATCGGCGAGGTCCGCCGCATCGAGCTGCGCGGCGGCGAGGCCCTCATCACCCTGCGCATCAACGACGGGGAGCAGGTGCCGGTCGACGCCAGCGCCGTGATCCGGCCCAAGACGCTGTTCGGGGAGAAGTTCGTCGACATCGACCCGGGCACGGCGGAGTCGGCCGGGCCGTTCCTCGGCGATGGCGACGAGATCACCGACACGCAGGGAGGGTTCGAGCTCGAGGAGGTGCTCGGCGACACCCTGCCCCTGCTGGAGGCCATCGACCCGGGCGATCTGGTGACCGTGCTGGGCGAGCTGGCCGACGGCGGCGAGGGCCTCGGCGAGACCGTCAACCGCACCCTCGTGAACAGCGCCGAGCTGGGCGAGGTCTTCGCCGACAACATCGACAACACGTCGCAGTTCCTCGAGGACCTTGCCCTGCTGTCGGGCCAGCTGGCCGCCGACGCCGACGACCTGCTGGCCCTGGCCGACTCCGCCAACGCCGCCCTGCCCACGATCAACGACGGCGAGGAGGACCTCGTCGCCCTGCTCCAGCAGGCGGGTCGCCTGTCCAACGACGTGGCGGACCTGCTGGAGAGCAACCAGCCGTTCGTCGAGAGCGTGCTCGTCGACGGCAGCCGGACCCTGCAGCTCCTCTTCGACGAGCGCGACCAGGTGGTCCCGCTGGTGATCGGCCTCCGGCAGTACGTGCAGACGCTGGCCGAGGTCATCCGCATCGAGGTCGGCGACGGCACGCTCATGGCCGCAGTGAAGGGGGTGCTGGGGGCCGAGGTGTGCGGCGCCATCACCTGTGGTGGCCCGCTCGACCTGAACACCGCCGGCCCGTCGGCGCCGGCCACCGCCCCGCCGCCCAGCGCACCGCTCGACCTCGACCTGCCCCTCGACCTCGACCTCCCGCTCGACCTCGGCACCGGGTCCGCCGGTGGGGGCACAGGTGGCCTGTCCGACCTCCTCACCAGGGTGCTCGGCGGATGATCCGCGACGCCGTCAAGTTCGGCACCTTCGTGCTGGTGTGCCTGGCCTTCCTCGGCTGGCTGGCCTTCACCATCGGCAACATCGACCTCGACGACCCCTTCGGCCGCGACACCTACACGCTGACCGCGACCTTCGACGACGTCACCGGCCTGCTGATCGACGACAACGTGAAGGTGGCGGGCGTGGTCGTCGGCAAGGTGACCGACATCGAGACCCAGGCCGGGCGGGCGGTGGTCACCTTCTCCGTCGACGACGAGCACCGCGACCTGCCGAAGGACTCGGCCGCGGCCATCCGCTGGCGCAACCTGATCGGGCAGCGCTACCTCTACCTCTACCCCGGCGAGCTCGACGTCGCCCTGCAGGACGGCGATGCCATCACCGAGACGGCGTCGGTGGTCGACCTCGGCGAGCTGTTCAACCGGCTGGGCCCGATCGTCGGCTCCATCGACCCGGCCCAGGTGAACGACTTCCTGCAGACCGTCACCGAGGCCCTCGACGGGCGGGAGGACGCCGTGGGCGACGCCCTCGACGACCTGGCCACGCTCACCACGGGCCTCGCCTCGCGCGACGACGCCATCCAGCGCCTCATCACCAACCTCGACACCGTGGCCGACACCGTGAACCGCCGGGACGCCCAGATCGAGGTGATGCTCGAGAACCTGGTGGTGCTGGCCGAGACGTTCGGCGACAACACGGCCACCCTCGACGCCGCCCTCACGGAGCTGGCCTCCTTCGGCACCGAGCTCGACGGCCTGCTCGACGACAACGCCACCGAGATCGACCGCCTCCTCGGGAACCTGGCCCTGGTCACCGACACGGTCGAGGGCAAGCTGCCGGAGCTCGACGCCTTCCTCGCCGAGTTCGGCGACGCCAGCGCCGCGGTGTTCCGGGCCGGGAACCGCGGCGAGTTCCTCAACCAGAAGATCCTGTGCGTCTTCGTGGGCCCCCCGGCATCGAGCGAGGCCGGCTGCCCGACCGGCGATCCCATCCTGGGGCTCGACGACGCCGCGGCCACCACGTTCCAGCCGGCGCCCACCGCCGGGTCCGACGCGGTGACCTCGCTCCTGACGCGGGTGGCCGGCCGATGAGGTCGTTCCGGGACCGCAACCCCTACGCGGTGGGGCTCGTGTCGCTGCTCATCCTGGGCGCCATCACCGGTGGTGCCTTCATGGTGGGCCTGCTGCACCTGCTCGAGCGCACCTACGAGATGGAGGGCACCTTCACCGACGCCGCCGGGCTCAAGACCGGCGACGACGTGCGGGTGGCCGGCGTGAAGGTGGGTCGCGTCACGGGCGTGGAGGCCGACCGCCAGGCCGGGCTGGTCACCGTGGAGTGGGTCGTCGACCAGGGGGTCGACATCGGCGCCGACGCCGGGGCCGACATCGCCCTCGAGACCCTCCTCGGGTCGAAGTTCGTCCGCATCACCGACCCCGCCGCCGGCGACGAGCTGATGGAGGACCTGGAGCGGGAGGAGCGGGTCATCCCGGTGGAGCGCACCTCCACGCCGGTCGACGTGTTCGACCTCACGAGGGACGCCACCGAGCGCATCGACGCCACCGACAACGAGCGGCTCAACCAGCTCATCGGCCAGCTGGCCGAGATCACCGACGGCAAGCGGGGGACCATCACCGACCTCATCGAGGGCGTCGACCAGGTGTCCACCGCCATCAACGAGCGGGAGCTGCAGCTCGACGCCCTGCTGGCGTCGGCCGACGAGCTCTCGGCCAACCTGGCCGAGAAGGACGCCACCCTGGTGCAGCTCATCGACAGCAGCCGCACGATCCTCGACTTCCTCGTGCAGCGCCGCGACGAGCTCACCGCCGCCCTCGGGGCGGGGAGCGACGCGGTGCGCTCCCTCTCGGTGCTCATCGACACGAACGCGGCGGAGCTCGACGCCATCCTCGACGACCTCCACCCCACCCTGGCGGTGGTGGACCAGAACCTGCCCGAGCTGAACCGGGCGCTGGCCATCGCCGGCCCGGCGTTCTACGGGCAGTCCCTGGCGGGCACCCACGGCCCCTGGCAGGACATCTACGTCGCCTCCCTCGGCCCCGACATCATCGGCATCCTCGAGGACGTGGTGCCGTGATGCGCCGCCTCCTCCCGCTCCTCGGCCTCACCCTGGCCGCCACGACCCTCCCCGCCTGCAGCGTGTTCGGCGGCGGCGACACCTACACGCTGTCGGCGTCGTTCCCGCGGGCCGTGTCGGTCTTCCCGTCCTCGGACGTGCGCGTGCTGGGCCTGCCTGCCGGCGAGGTCACCGCGGTCGAGGTGGAGGGCGACGCGGTGCGGATCGAGATGGAGATCCCGACCGACATCGCGGTGCCGGTCGACGCCACCGCGCAGATCGTCCCCCAGTCGCTCATCGGCGAGCGCTACATCCAGATCACGCCCGCCTTCCAGGACGGCATGGAGGCGGCGCAGGACGGCGACGTGATCGAGAACACCATCACGCCGGTGGAGCCCGACGAGGCGCTGGCCTCGATCAAGGAGTTCCTCGACAGCCTCGACCCGGAGGGGCTGGGCGACCTCGTCGACAACCTCGACGAGAGCCTGGAGGGCAACGGCGCCGCGCTGAACGACACCCTCGGATCGCTGTCGACCCTCGTGGCCACCTTCGCCGAGAACGACGACGTGCTGCTGCGCATCGTGGAGAGCTTCGACCAGCTCACGACCACCCTGGTGACCCGCGAGGCGCAGCTCGGCGAGGTGCTCGACGCCTTCGCCCAGGCCAGCCAGGTGCTGGCCGACGAGCGGGAGAACATCGGCGCGCTGGTCTCGGGGCTGGCCGACCTGTCGCAGAACGGCCTGCGCCTGGTGGGGGAGCACTCCGGTGCCCTGCGCCAGGACATCCAGACCCTCGCCGACGCGGCCGCCACCATCGACGCCAACCTGTCGTCGGTCACCCTCCTGCTCGAGGGCGGCGACCTCCTCACGACCGGGCTGCTCGGGGCCTACAACCCCGAGGCCCGGGCCCTCGACCTGCGCAACAACTTCTCGCCGCTCATCACCGACGTCGTCGACGTGCTGCTCGGCCAGCTCGGCCTCCCGCCGGTCTGCCTTCCCGTGCCGGTCCTCGACTGCACGGTGATCGAGGGCCAGGAGGGGTCGACCGCCACGGCGGCCGCGGTCGCGACCTCCTCGACCACCCCGGTGGGCTCGCTCCTCACCCTGCTCGGCGAGCCGACGCTCGAGGCCGCGCCGGCCGAGGCATCGGCACCGGAGCGGGCCGGGGGCTGGCTCCGCGACGCCGCCCAGACGCTGCTGGGGGTGGGGTCGTGAGGCACCTCCGCCGTGTCGTGACGGTCGTCGCGGCCGGTGCGCTGCTCGCCTCGGGCTGCTCGCTCCCGGGCCAGGTCGAGGGCCCGGTCGAGCTGACGGCCATCTTCGACGACGTCGGCGACCTCGTGGCCGGGCACTCCGTCCAGGTGGCCGACGTGCGGGTCGGCTCGGTCGTGGCCATCGACCTCACCGACGACTTCCGCGCCCGGGTCACCATGAAGATCAAGGACGACCTCGAGCTGCCGGTCGACACCGAGGCGGTCCTGCGCACCACCTCGCTGCTGGGGGAGAAGTTCATCGAGCTGAAGCCGCCCGTCGACCTCGCCGGGCAGCCGCTGCGCCAGGCCCCGTTCCTCGTGGACGGCACGGTGGTGGGGGACACGAGCCAGGCCCCGGAGCTCGAGTTCGTCGCCCAGGAGGCCGTGGAGGTGCTGGGGGGCGTCATCAGCAGCGACCTGAGCACCCTGATCGAGACGGGCTCGGTGGCCTTCGGCGGCCGGGCCGCGGAGCTGGGCAGCGTGCTCGACAGCCTCTCCGTGGTCACCTCCACCCTGGCCGACCAGACCACCGACATCGTGGCCATCATCGACGGCCTCGACCAGGCATCGGCCACGCTGGCCGGCGGCAGCGAGCGCATCGACGCCCTGCTCGTGAACCTGGCCCGCACCAGCGAGGTGCTGGCCGACAACCGTGAGCTCACCCTCCAGACGCTGCGCGACCTGACCCGGCTGGCCACCGCCCAGAACGACATCGTGTTCGAGCCGTTCCGCGACGACATCCAGCGCCAGATCGAGCAGCTCGACGCCATCCTCGCCGTGGTGGCCGACCAGCGGGGCGAGGTGGGCGTCCTCGTCGACTGGCTCGCCCGCTTCGCCGACACCACGCCCAAGGGCATCCCCGGCGACTTCGCCCAGGTGTACGCCTGGTTCGAGCTGGCGCTGCTGGGGGAGGCGCCGTGAGCAAGCGCACGCTGATCAACCTGATCTTCTTCAACGCCATCTTCGGCGTGATGATCTTCTGGGCCGTCAACAACATCGTCACCGTCGACGCCATCGAGCGGCCCTACGAGATCACCGGTGACTTCGCCCAGGCCTCGGGCGTGGCCACCAACGCCGAGGTGACCTACCTCGGGGTGAACTACGGGCGGGTGAGCGAGGTGGAGCGCCGCGAGGGCGGCGTGCGGGTCACCATGCGCATCGACCGCGACAAGGACCTCCCGCGGGGCGCCATCGCCCGGGTGTTCCGGAAGTCGGCCATCGGCGAGCCCTACATCGACTTCGTGCCCCCCGAGTCCTACACGGCGGCCGACACCCGTCGGATCGAGCCGGGCGAGCACATCCCGCAGGACCGCACCACCGTGCCGCTCGAGTTCTCCGAGCTGCTCCGCTCGGCCAGCGCCCTCATCTCGGGCATCGACCCCGACGCCGCCGGGGGCCTGGTGGAGGAGCTGGCCCTCGCCCTGGAGGGTCGGGGTGACTCGCTGCGCAGCCTCACCGAGTCGTTCGACGAGATCACGGGCACCTTCGCCGCCCGCACCGACGTGCTCGACCGGCTGGCCGAGAACAGCACCCGCCTCACCCGCGTGCTGGCCGACCGGCGGCTCAGCCTCAGCCAGTCGATCTCCAACCTCCGCACCATCGCCGACACCCTCCGCGACGCCGACGGCGACACCCAGGTGCTGCTCGACGTCGGCCCCGACTTCCTCGGCACCACGGCCGACCTGGTGGCCGACCAGAAGCGCAACCTCGACTGCCTCCTGACCGACCTGGCCACGATCACCCGCACCGCAGGCGGGCCGGAGCAGCTCGACGACCTCGCAGGCCTGCTGGCCAACGGTCCGACGGCCTTCGGCTACGTGGCCAACGCCGTCGACCGGGAGGCCGACGGCCCCTGGATCCGCATCAACCTCGTGGTGCCGACCGACGGCGCGCCTCCCGCGGTGTACTCCCCGCCCCGTAGCCTGCCCGTCGTGCCGACCATCTCGCCGTGCGCCTCGGCCCTCCAGGCCGCCTCCGCCGCTCCCTTCACCCCCGACGTCGCCGGCTCCTCGACGCCGTCGAGCGCCACGGGCTCCGCCACACCGGCCCCGGTGGCCCGCCCGGGCGCCCCCACGGCGGCTGACCCGCTCGCTGGCGGCTCGCCGCTGGCCGACACCGGCGGGGAGCCCCTGGCGGCCCTGGCGGCGTTCCTGGTGGCCGGCGCCCTCGGCACCTGGCGGGCCCGGCGGGCCGCATGAGCCCGGACCGCCCGGCGCCGGCGGACGACGTCGACGAGGTCGACCCCACGGCCGGCGACGACGAGGTGGCCGAGGAGCCGACCGCCGACCCGGAGCCGGCCCGTCGCCCCGGGTTTATCCTGGCCGTGAGCCTGGCGGTGGTCTTCGCCCTCGCCGCCGCCGCCCTCGGCCTGGTGCTGGCGAGCCGCGACGACGGCGACCCGCGGATCGACGAGGTCCGCGCCTCGGCCGGGGAGTTCGGGGCGGCCCTGGTCACCTACGACTTCCGCGAGCCCGAGGTGCACCGCGACCGCGTCCTGGAGCTGGCCACCGGCTCGTTCCGCACGGAGTACGAGGAGGCCTTCGATCGCGGGCTGTCGGAGATCATCACCGAGGTGGAGGCCGTGTCGCAGGGCTTCGTCGACGAGGTCTACGTCTCGGCCCTCGACGAGGAGCGGGCCCAGGCCATCGTGGTCGTCGACATCGAGCACGAGGGGGCCGGTGGGCCGCGGAGCCTGCTCGACGTCTACTTCCTGTTGGCCCTGGTGGAGGTCGACGGGTCCTGGAAGGTCGACCAGGTCACCGACCTGAACTTCGACACCAGCGGCGCCGGCGGGGCCAGCGACCCCGGCACCGGACCGATCGCGCCGGAGTCGACCACCACGTCGGTACCCTGACGGGCCCTCATCAGGGATCTGGTGCTCGGTGTTGCCCGATCGGCGGAGACCGGGCCTATGATCCCGCCCGCAACCGCCCCCCGACACCCCGGCTGCAAGGACTGGCATGGCTGACGACGACGACCTGATCGACGACGACATCGAGGCGATCGACCCCGTCGACGACGAGGACGACCCGGACGACATCGACGAGGTGGACGACGTCGAGGACCTCGACGACGACCTCGTGGTGGCCGACGACGAGATCGACGACCTGCCCGACGAGGTCGACGACGACGAGGACGAGGCCGACGACGCGCCGCCCCCCGTCAAGGCCAAGCGCGACGACGACGAGGACGGCGACGACGACGAGGAGGAGGCCGACCCCGACGACGTCGAAGCCGACCTCGACGCCATCTTGAAGGACCGAATCGCGGCCGCCGAGGAGGAAGAGGACGACGAGGAGGAGGAGGCACCCGAGCCGGAGCCGGGTGGCGACGCCGCCGGGCGCATCCAGCCCAAGCGGCCCGGCGAGTTCGTGTGCCAATCGTGCTTCCTGGTGAAGCACCCCAGCCAGCTGGCCGACGAGAAGCACCAGCTCTGCGCCGACTGCGTCTGAGGGCGCCGACGTGAGCACCGAGGCCTGTCCCTCGTGCCACGCCTCCCCGCCGGCCGGTGCGCGGTTCTGCCCGGCCTGCGGCACCCGGCTCGACACCAGCGCCGCCGGTGAGCGGCGGGTGGTCACGGTGGTGTTCGCCGACCTGGCGGGCTTCACCAGCATGGCCGAGGGCCGCGACCCCGAGGCCGTGAAGGAGCTCCTCGACACCTGCTTCGGCGCGCTCGTGCCGGTGATCGACGAGCACGGCGGCACCGTCGACAAGATCATCGGCGACGAGCTGATGGCGGTGTTCGGCGCGCCGAGGGCCCACGAGGACGACCCGGAGCGGGCGGTGCGGGCCGGTGTGGCCCTCCTGGGGGCGCTCGAGGCCCTCGACGCCTCGCTGGAGATGCGGGTGGGCATCAACACCGGCGAGGTCCTGGCCGGCCCCGTCGGGCCCGGTGGCGCTTACACCGTGACCGGTGACACCGTGAACACGGCCCACCGCCTGGTGGGGGTCGCCCCGCCCGGCACGGTGCTGGTGGCGGGGGCCACCCACGCCGCCACCGCCACGGCCATCGCCTACGGGCCGGCGACGTCGTTCGCCCTCCGGGGTCGCCGCGAGCCGGTGCTGGCCTACGCCGCCGTGGGCGCCCTCCACCGCCCCGGGGCCCGGCTGCCCGGCGACGTCCGCCTGCCCCTGGTGGGGCGCGACGCCGAGCTGGCGGGCCTCGTGGCCCGGGTGGAGGCGCTGGGCGCGCACGGTGGGGCTCACCGGCTCGCCGTGCTGGGGGAGGCCGGTCTGGGCAAGACGCGACTGCTCGACGAGCTCGCCCGCGTGGTGGTCGAGCGCCCCGGCCTCGGGCGGGTGGCGGCGGTGCACTGCGCGCCGTACGGCGGTGCCGGCCCGCTGGCCCCCCTGGCCGACCTCGTGCGGCTGCTGCTGGAGGTGGACGAGACGGAGGCGGTCGACGCCCAGCGGGCCCAGGTGGCCACCCGTGCCGTCGACCTGGCCGAGGCGAGCGGCCTCGACGCCCGCTACCTGGAGCGCCGCCTCGAGCAGCTGCTCGGCCTCGGCGCCCTGCCGGCCCCCCATGCCCTCACCGGGGCTCCGGGGCGCAGCCGCCTGTCCGACGAGCTGCTGAGCGTCGTGCGGGTCGTCATCGACCACCTCGCCACGCTCGAGCCGCTCCTGCTGGTGGTCGACGACGCCCACTTCGCCGATCCGCTCGTGCTCGACCTGCTCGAACGGGCGCCGGTGTGGGCCCGGGCCCGCCCCGTGCTCGTCGTGGTGGCCGGGCGGGAGGAGCTGGGGGAGCGCCACCCCTCGATCGTGGCGGGCGGCCCCGGCGAGGTGCTGCGCCTGGACCCCCTCGACGACGCCGCGGCCGGCGCGCTGGTGCAGCAGACCCTCGCCGCCCTCGACCGGCGGGAGGGCGCGCTGGCCGCCGAGGCCGAGGAGCACGTGCTGCGGGCGGCGGGCGGGAACCCGCTCCTGCTCGACCAGCTGGTGCGCTACCTCCGGGAGACCGACGCCATCGTGCTCGCCGACGGCGGGTGGCGCGCCGACCGCCCCCTGGCGGGTGCCGGCATCCCCGACGGCGCCCGAGCCCTCCTGGGCGCCCGCCTCGACGCCCTGCCCGACGCCGAGCGGGCCGTGCTGCAGCGGGCCGCCGTGGTGGGCCGCTCCTTCGCCCCGGCCACCCTCCGGGCGCTCGGGGTGGTCGCCGACGACGAGGTCCTCGTGCGGCTGTGGCGCCGCGGCCTGGTGCTGGTCGGCGAGGTGGACGGCGAGCTGGCGTTCCGCCACGCCATGGTCCGCGAGGCCGCCTACGCCTCCGTGCCGCTCGGCGAGCGGGCCGCCCAGCACGAGCGCCTCGCCCGGTGGCTCCTGGAGCCGAGCCCGGCCCCGCCGGCCGGGCCCGAGCCGGACGTGACCGGTGTGGCCCACCACCTCGAGCGCGCCGTCAGCCTGCGCCGGGAGGTCCACGACCCCTCGGCGCCGCTGGAGGCGCTGGCCGCCGAGCAGCTGCTGCGAGCGGCTCGCACCGCGCTGGCCCGCGACGAGCTCCACGAGGCGGTGCGCTGGTACGAGCGCCTCGAGGACCTCGACCTCCTGCGCGGCCCGGCGCTGGCCACCGCCGCCCTCGAGCACGGCAGCACGCTGATCACGCTGCGCCGGCTCCCGGAGGCCGAGGCGGTCCTCGGGGCGCTGGTCGCCGACGGGGCCGAGCCCGCCACGGTCGGCGAGGCCGCCACCGGCCTCGGCGTGGTGGCGCGGCTGCAGGGCGACGCGGCCGCTGCCCGGGCCTGGTTCGACCTGGGCCGGCGCTCCTGGCAGGCCGTCGGCGACCTCGCCGGCGAGGCGCGCTCGGTGCGCACCCACGGGTGGGCCGAGCTGATGGCCGGGCGCCCGCGCGCGGCGCTCCCGAAGCTGCTGCGGGCCCGGGACCTGGAGGAGGGGGCGCCAGCGCCGTCCGGCGTCACGCTGCAGTGCTTGGCGTGGTCGGAGTTCCTGGTCGGCGACCACGCCGCGGCCCGAGCCCACCTGTGGGAGGCGGCCGAGGCGCTCTCGCAGACCGGCGACCGCCTCGGCCTCGGCTGGTGCTTCGGCCTCCTCGGCAACAGCCTCTGGCAGGAGGGCCGCGTGGCCCAGGCCCGCGGCGTGGCGGAGAGCCTGCTGTCGGCGTCGGCCAGCGGGCAGGGCGACCCGTGGGGCGCGGGCATGTGCCACGTGCTCCTGGCCGGGTGCCGGCTCGAGGAGGGCGACCTCGACGGGGCCCGGCGCTCGGTCGACGAGGCCCTGCGCACCTTCGCCGAGCTCGCCGACCCCTGGGGCGAGGCCAACGCCCGCCTGCTCGAGGGGATGGTCGCCCGCGTGGCCGGCGACCTCGAAGGCGCCACCCGCGCGCTCGAGCTCGGGCTGCTCACGGCCGCCCAGGTGGCGTCGGTCGGCGCCGAGGCCCGCCTGCGGGCCGAGCTGGCCGCCACGCTCCTCGACCGGGGGGATGTGGCCGGGGCGGCTCGCGAGGCGCGAGCGACCCTCGGCCTGGTGCGGCGAGGGGGCGGCGACCGCGACTCCGAGATCCGAGCCCTCGTCGTGCTGGCCAAGCGGGCCCGGGCCACGGGCGACGACGTCGACGCCGGGCTGCTGCTGGAGGAGGCGATCACCCTGGCCGGCGGGGCCGTGCGCACCTCGATCTGGCGACGGGCGGTGGCGATCTCGGCGCTCCTGGCCGCCGAGACGGGGTCGTTGGAGCGGGCCACCCGCCTGGCCGAGGCGGCCGACGACGGGGCGTGGGAGAGCGCTCGGACCTGGATCCTCGCCCAGCGGGCGCGGGCGGCGGCGGCCGGCGCCTCCGGTGACGCCGCCGGCTCCCTGGCGATCCTGGAGCGGGCCATCGAGCGCTTCGACGGGCGTCCGCTAGCGTTCGTGGAGCCGGCCCTCGAGGAGGCCGAGCACCTGCGGCGGGCGCTGGGAGCACCGACCGCCTGAGCGACGAGCCTGGGGGCATCGATGGGGTACAGCAGCATCGTGGTGGGCACCGACGGATCACCCACCGCGCAGCGCGCCGTGGAGCAGGCCGGCGCCCTGGCGGGTGCCGACGGGGCCCGCCTGGTGATCGTCACGGCCTACGCGCCGGGGGAGGGACCGGCCTCGGAGGTCGGTCCCGACGACGTGCCCTCCGACATCCGCCACACCCTCACCGACCGGGTCCAGGCCGAGGAGCTGGCGGAGTCGGGTCGAGCGGCGGCCAAGGCCGCCGGGGTGGCCAAGGTGGTCGTGCAGGCGCTGCCCGGCGACCCAGCCCACGTGCTGCTGGAGGCGGCCCGCGACTTCGACGCCGACCTCATCGTGGTGGGGTCGCGCGGGCTGACCAGCCACGCCCACTTCATCCTGGGCAGCGTGGCTGCCTCGGTGTCGCACCACGCCCCGTGCGATGTCCTCGTGGCCCACACCACCAACTAGGTTCGCGCCGTGGACGAGCAGGAGAAGACCCCCGTCGAGCAGGCCGTCGAGCAGGCCGTGGAGGTGTTCGTCTACGCCCCCATCGGGCTGCTCTTCGAGGGGGCCTCGCTGCTCCCGCAGCTGGTGGAGCGGGGCCGCAACCAGGTGTCGATGGCCCGCATGATCGGCCAGTTCGCGGTCCAGCAGGGCAAGGGCGAGGCCACCAAGGCCGTGAGCAGGCTGCAGGACCAGGCCGCCGGGGTCCTCGACTTCCTCGGCGACTCCGTCACCCCGCTGCCCGAGGACCCGGCCCCGGCGCCCGCCCCGGCCCCGGCTCCCCGCGCCGAGCCGGCCCCCGCTCCCGCAGCGGCCAAGAAGCGCCCGGCCGCGAAGAAGGCGACTCCGAGCGCGGTGGACGCGGGGAGCCTCGCCATCCCCGACTACGACGGCCTGTCCGCCTCCCACGTCGTCAACCGGCTGGCCGGGCTGTCGGCGGCCGAGCTCGAGGCCGTGCGGGGCTACGAAGCCGCCAACCGGGGCCGCAAGACCATCCTCTCCAAGGTCCAGCAGCTGCAGTCGCGCTGATGGGGGAGCCGGCGCCGGAGGAGGGCTGCCGCCCCGCCACCCCGGCGGACCTGCCCCGGCTGGCCGAGCTGGCCCGCGAGGCCGTCGCCGAGCTGCGCGTCGGACGAGGGGGCGAGGTCTGGGCGAGGCACCAGGGCCGGGCCGATCCCATCGAGGCCCGCCTCGCCGTGGAGGTGACCGACCCCGACCACCGCGTGGTCGTGGGCACCGTCGACGGCACCGTGATGGCCTACGGCGTCGCTCGCGTGGACGTGCTGCGCGACGGCGGCCGCCTGGGGGTGGTGAGCGACCTCTACACGGAGGCCGGCGCTCGCGAGCTGGGGATCGGGGAGCTCATGATGCAGGCGCTGGTCGACTGGTGCACCGAGGCTGGCTGCTTCGGGGTCGACAGCCTGGCGCTGCCCGGCGATCGGCACACGAAGAACTTCTTCGAGTCCTTCGGGCTGGTCGCACGTGCGATCGTGGTGCACCGGGCGCTCCCGTGACCGGCGAGCCGGCACCGGGGGTCGGCGTCGCTGCCCTGGTGGTGGACCACGATCGCCTGCTGCTCGTCCGACGGGGGCGAGGGCCGGCCCAGGGGGAGTGGGCGCTGCCCGGCGGGCGGGTGGAGCACGGAGAGACGCTGCCCGAGGCGGTGACCCGCGAGGTCGCCGAGGAGACGGGGGTCGAGGTGGTGTGCGGCCGCCTGGTCGACTGGACCGAGCGGATCGAGGCCGTCGCCCACTGGGTCGTCCTCGTGTTCGAGGCCACCCTCGTCGGCGCCGATCAGGTCGCGGCGGGCGACGACGCCGCCGAGGCGCGCTGGGTGGAGCTCCACGAGGTCGCGGAGCTCCACCTGGTGGAGGGCCTGGCCGAGCTGCTGCACGCCGAGGCGATCATCGCCACGTTCACCTGACGTGGCGGGGTCGGTGGGGCTAGCGGCCCTTCCAGACCGGCGGGCGCTTCTCGATGAAGGCGGTGAGGCCCTCGGAGAAGTCCTCGGAGCTCATCGCCACGCCCATCCCGTGGGCGGACATCTTCCACCCGACGTCGTCGGGGGCGTTGGTGGCCTCGAGCACGATCTTGCGCGACTCCCGCACGGCCACCGGCGCGTTGGCGCAGATCTGCTCGGCCAGCGCGATGGCCTCCTCGAGGGCCTGGCCCGGCTCGACCAGGCGGTTCACGAGGCCGAAGTGGTGCGCCCGGGTGGCGTCGATCGGATCGCCCGTGAGGGTCAGCTCCATGGCGATGTTGAGGGGGATCTTGCGCCCCAGGCGGAACAGACCGCCGGCTCCCGCCACCAGCGACCGCTTCACCTCGGGGATGCCGAAGGTCGCCGTGGTGGAGGCCACCACGAGGTCGCAGGAGAGCACGATCTCGGTCCCGCCGGCGAGGGCAGGCCCGTCGACGGCGGCGATGATCGGCTTGGTGCGCTCCCGCTGGACGATCCCGGCGAACCCGCCCTTGGCGGTGGCCAGGCCGGCGGCGTTGCCGGAGTTGATCTCCTTCAGGTCGGCGCCGGCGCAGAACACCGGCGGCTCGCCCGTGAGGATCCCCACCCACACGCTGTCGTCGGCCTCGATGCGATCGATGGCCTCTTCGATCCCGGAGGCCACGGCGCCGTTCACGGCGTTGCGGGCCCCGGGGCGGTTGATCTTGATGACCGCGAACGGTCCTCGCTGCTCATAGTCGACGGACATGGCGGGCACGTTAGCCAGGTCGCGGTACCCTCCTGACCAGTCGGAGACACGAGCGCGGGCGCCACCCATGACCACCAACGATCGAGCGGGGCACCTCCAGTGCCCCTTCTGTGAGGCCTACGAGGTCGAGCGGCTCTTCCTCGCCTCGTTGCGCCTGGACTCCTGTGCCTGCAGCTCCTGCGGCGCCCGCTGGGACGAGGACCGCCTGAGCGGCGACTTCGTGGGGCGGGCGAGCAAGGAGTCGGTCGTGCGCCCCCGCAAGGGCTAGCGGACCGACCCCTACTGCTCGACCGCGGGCTCCGCCGGCTCGGGGGCGGGGGCGTCCTGCTCCGGGGTGGTGTCGGCGGTGGGGGCCTCGGCCTCGGGGGCGGGGGCGTCCTGCTCCGGGGTGGTGTCGGCGGTGTCGGCGGTAGGGGCCTCGGGGGCCGGGGCGTCCTGCTCCGGTGCGGTGTCGGCGCCCGCAGCGGGCTCGGTCGGCGCCTCGGGCGCGGCATCGCCCGTGGCCGTCGCCTCGGCCTTCGCCGGGCCGGGCTTCTTGGCCTCGCGCCCGCCCTGGGGCTTGGCCGGCTTCTTGGGGCGCCGGCGCTCCTGCTTCGGGCGGGGCGCGGTGGGATCGGGCTCGATGGCGAAGATCTGGGCGATCTTGGGGATGCGGGTGGCCAGGCGGGCGATGGTCGCCTGGAGGTCGGCGTGGACCTCGACCGGCAGCGACGCCGGGATGACCTTGTCGCGCACCGGCGAGAAGGCCAGCGCGTCGAGGACGGCGACCCACCGCTCGGCGCCGGCGTCGGCCGTGAGGGCGGCGCCGGTGCCCTCGATCAGCCGGGCGGCCACCTCGGGGGGCAGCTGGGCGCCAGCCTTCGGGGGCCGGGAGCTGACGCGCAGGGCGCGGACGATCCGGCCGACGTCGAGCGTGGCCACCAGCTCGGCCAGCCAGGCCGCGTGCTCCGCCTCCACCCGGGCGGTGAGGCCCTCTCGCAGCGCCTGGGCCAGCGCCCGGGTGTCGTCGTCCTTGCCGGCGGCGTCGGCGGCCGAGACGACGGACCGCAGGTCGCGCAGGTCGAGCTGGTCGAGGTCGCGCTGCGCCGCCTCGGCGCGATCGCGCCACTCGGCCGCCCGCACCTTCGGCACGAGCTTCTCCGCCATCTCGAGCAGCGGGCCGGCGGCGATCGCCGGCTCGCCCGAGGCCGCCCGCTCGGCGTTCTGCTTCTCGATGGCCTGGCGCACGGCCGGGAGGCCGCCGAGCACGACCTGCTCGGCGATCGGGCGCTGCTCCTCGGGGAGGCCGTCCATCAGGGCGGTGCGGTGCGCCTTGCCGGGGCGCAGGCGCTTGGCCTTGGGGCGCTCCACGACGGGCATGGGGGGCGGCTCGGGACGGGCCCGGCGCGGCCGCTCGCCGTCGCGCCCGCGATCGGGCCGACCACCGTCGCTGGCCGGGCGCTTGCTGCGGTCGCCGCCACCACGGCGCTCGCCGTCGCGGGCGGGGCGGCTGTCGCGGCCGTCGCGGCTGTCACGGCGCGGGCCGTCGCGGCGGGGCTTGCGGTCGTCGCGCCCGCGGGCGGTGACGGTGGAGGTGACCAGGGCGTCGTCGCTGACCGGCTTGGCCAGCAGCTCGATGCGCTCGGGCTCCTGGCGGGCGCCCTTGGGCGCCAGGACACCGGTGATCTCGATGCCGTCGACGAAGAAGTCGGCGTCGGCCCGCAGCACGTCGCCCACCTTCGCCCCCTCGGGGAGGAGGGAGCCCGGCATGGTGCCCTTGGGGGCCTTGGCCCCGGCGGTGCGCCAGGTCCAGGTGCCGTCGTCGCGCGAGCTGGTGAGCTCGATCTCGATCCTGCGGGGCATGGGGGAGCAGCTCCGGTGCGATGGGCCGGGGGACGGCCGGGTGGGCGCTCCACCGTACTCAGCGCCCGTGAGGTCGTCCCAATGGATCAGGTCCGCGGCGGGACCAGCCGTCGGGCCGGGCCGCCAGCGCCGCCACGTCGGGCGGGAGGGAGTCGTCGGCCACGTCGGCCAGGGTCGTGGCCTCGAGCACCTCGCGCAGCGCCACGCGGGTGGCCACCCACACGCGCTGCAGGGCCACGGCAGCGCCCCCGTACTCGACCTCCTCGGGTGGGGCGCCGTGCACGTCGGCGAGGGGCCCCTCCACCGCTCGGATCACGTCGGCCACGCTGATGGCGTCGGCCGGGCGGGCCAGCCAGTACCCGCCGTCGCTGCCGCGCTGGCTGGCCACCAGGCCCGAGCGCCGCAGCTCGGCGAGGATGCTCTCCAGGAAGCGGCCGGGGATGCCCTGGGCGGTGGCGATGGCGTCGCCCTTGAGGGGGACCTTGGCGCCGTGGCGGGAGGCGTGCGCCGCCAGCTCGGCACCGGCGCGCACGGCGTAGTCGACCTTGGCGGTGATGCGCACGGTCGCTCAGGGGCCGACGCAGGCGGCGGCGAGGCTCGACAGGGCGGTGGTGCGCCGGTGCTCGCGGAGCACGTTGAGGTCGCGCCCGCTGGTGAGGTAGCAGAAGGAGAGCCCGGACGCCGGGTCGGCCCAGGCGACCTGGCCGGCGGCGCCGTTGTGGCCGAAGGCCCGGGGCGAGACCGTGCGGCCCATGCCGCGGAGGTTGGCCTTGCCGTCGTCGCCCGCCACGATGAGGCCGCGCGTGCGGTTGGCGACGTGCCCGAGCATCGGGTCGGGGAAGGTGTTGCGGACCACCCCGGTGGCGTCGGCCAGCACGGTGGGGCTCCACAGCCCGGCGGGGTCGTGCAGGAGCGCCTGGTAGAAGCGGGCCACGTCGGCCGCCGTCGAGACGCCGCCGCCGCCCGGCAGGCCGACGGCGCGGGCCTCCGGGTCGTTGAGCCCGAGGAGGGCGGCATCGGTGACCTCGCCGACCACGAGCTCACGGATGCCGAGGGCGGCCTCCAGCTCGTCCGGGGTGGCCGGCTCGCCGCACAGCTCGAGGTCGAGGATGTCGGTCTGGGCCTCGACGGGCGGTCCGAGGGCGAAGGCCTCCAGGCCCAGCGGCTCGAGGACCCTGGCCCGCAGCGCCTCGGTGTGGTCGAGGCCGGTCACCGCGTGGATCAGCTCGGCCAGGACCCAGTGCGCCGAGGTGGCGTGGTACTCGAAGCGGGTGCCGACGTCCCAGTTGAGGCGCCAGTCGGCGAAGGCGGAGCGCCGACCCTCGTGGGTCGCCCACCGCGGGTGGCCGAGGGGAGCGTGGGGGAAGCCGGCGGTGTGCTGGAGCACGTGGTCGAGGGTGATGGCGTCCTTGCCGTGGGAGCCGAACTCCGGCAGGACCTCGTGCACCGGCTGCGCCACGTCGAGCAGGCCCTCGTCGAGCAGCTGCCAGACCACCGACGCGATGAACGGCTTCGTGGCCGAGAAGATCGTGAACCGGGTGCTGGGGGAGGCGGCGCCGAACGTGGCCTCGGCGACGATCTCACCGTCGAGGCCCAGGGCCAGCTGGGCGGCGGGGAGCAGCCCGTCGTCGATGTCGCGGGCGGCGCGGGCGAGCAGGGCGTCGAGGGCGGCAGGGTCCAGCGTGGGCACGGGGCGACGCTACCGGACCGGTGGTCAGCGGATCTGACGGTGTGTCATAGGGTGATCGCATGGCGCCGTCGACCTCTTCCGCCGAGCCGCCGCTGCCGCGGGGGGAGCGGATCGAGCTCCCGGGTCGGGGCACCACCTTCGTGCGCACGGTCGCCGGCCCGCCCGGCGCCCCCACGGTGCTGCTCCTGCACGGGTGGATCGCCAGCGGCGGGCTGAACTGGTTCACCTCGTTCGGTCCGCTGGCCCAGCGCTACCACGTGGTGGCGCCCGACCTGCGCGGGCACGGCCGGGGCATCCGGAGCCGACGCCGGTTCCGCCTGGCCGACTGCGCCGACGACGTCGCCGCCCTGCTGCGCCACCTCGACACCGGCCCCGTGATCGTGGCCGGGTACTCGATGGGGGGGCCGGTGGCGCAGCTCCTGTGGCGACGGCACCCCGACCTGGTGCAGGGCCTGGTGCTGTGCGCCACCGCCTACCGCTTCGTGGCCGGGGCGCGCGAGCGGTTCGTGTTCGCGTCGATGATGGCCACCGCCGTGGGCACCACCCGCGCCGGTGCGCTGCTGACCCGGATCCCGGTGGCCTCGGCGCGGCGCTGGGGGCCGAAGGGCGCACCGACGCCACCGGCGAGCCTCCGGGCCTGGGCGACGGCCGAGATGCGCCGGCACGACCGGGTGAAGATCATGGAGGCCGGGCAGGCCATCGGCAGCTACAGCGCCCGCCGCTGGATCGGCGAGGTCGACGTGCCGACCACCGTGCTCGTCACCGCCCGAGACCGGGCCATCGCTCCGGCCGAGCAGCGACGGCTCGCCGCGGCGATCCCGGGCGCCGTCGTCCACGACCTCGACGACGGCCACATGGCCTGCGCCAAGCGGGAGTTCGGTCCGGCCCTCGTGCGGGCCGTCGATTCCGTGCAGGTCCGCCTCGGCCACCTCGCGCCCACCGGTCGCTAGTCCATGGGGCCGCTCCAGGGGATCCGGGTGATCGAGGTGGCCGGCATCGGTCCCGGTCCCTTCGCCGCCATGGTGCTGGCCGACCTCGGTGCCGACGTGGTCCGCGTGGAGCGGCCCGGCCCCGGCGATCCCGACGCCGCACGGTTCGACGTGCTCGCCCGCGGGCGCCGGTCGTTGGCGGTCGACCTCAAGGCCCCTGGCGCGGCGGCGCTGGTGCTGCGCCTGGTCGAGGGGGCCGACGCCCTGCTGGAGGGGTTCCGGCCGGGCGTGGCGGAGCGCCTCGGCATCGGCCCCGACCCGTGCCTCGAGCGCAACCCGCGCCTCGTCTACGGCCGCATGACCGGCTGGGGCCAGGAGGGCCCGCTGGCCGATCGCGCCGGGCACGACCTCACCTACGCCGCCGTCGCCGGGGCGCTCGCCCACATCGGTCGGGTCGACCAGCTGCCGACGCCGCCGCTCAACCTGGTGGCCGACTTCGGCGGTGGGGGGATGCTGCTGGCGCTGGGCCTGGTGTCGGGGCTGCTCCACGCCCAGCGCACCGGCGTGGGGCAGGTGGTCGACGCGGCCATGGTCGATGGCACCGCCCTGCTGATGGCGCCCTTCTTCGGGGCCAGTGCCATGGGCTTCTGGTCCGATCGCCGCGGCACCAACCTGCTCGACTCCGGCGCCCCCTTCTACGACGTGTACCGGTGCGCCGACGGCGCCGAGGTGGCGGTCGGCGCCATCGAGCCGCAGTTCTTCGCGGCGCTGCTCGAGGTGCTGGAGCTGTCGCCCGAGGCGGTGCCCGACCAGCACGACCAGGCCCGCTGGCCCGAGCTGCGGGCGGCGCTGACCTGGGCGTTCGCGGGCCGACCCCGAGCGGCGTGGCTGGCCCGGGCCGAGGGGACCGACGCCTGCCTCGCTCCCGTGCTCACCATGGCCGAGGCCGCCCAGCACCCGCACGTCGTCGCACGGGGCACGGTCGTGGAGCACCACGGCGTCCCCCAGCCGGCGCCCGCCCCGCGCTTCTCGGCCACCCCGACGGCCCTCGACCGGCCGCCGGCGGTCCCGGGCGCCCACACCGACGAGCTGCTCGCCGAGCTCGGGTGCGACGCCGATGAGGTGGCCGCCCTGCGGTCAGCGGGCGTGGTGGTCTAGCACCGCGTAGGGGTCGCAGAGCTTGCAGGCGCGCAGGCCGTCGTCCGGCTGCACCACGTGGGTGCCGCTCTTGCCGGCCACCACCACGCACTCGCGGCGATGGGCCATGGAGCCGCGCTCCGTGGCCACCAGGTCGACCGGTGCGTCGCTCGCAGCCGCCGGGCCGTGCCCGTTGGCGGCGACGTGGGCCGAGCGCCCGCTCGCCGGACGGTTGGCCTCGAGGCGTGCCACCTCGTCGCGCAGCCCGCCGATGGCGTCGAGCAGGGCGCGGGACTGCACGCGGTGCTCCTTCACCAGCTGGGTGACCCAGTGGGTGAAGTAGAAGAACGACCCGAGGAACACCAGGCCGAGGCCGAGCACCCCGCCCGAGATGAGGTAGGGCACCTGCTCGAACACGAACGGCGTGCGCGACGCCCCCCACCACCCGAGCAGCACCACCACCAGCCCGAGCGGCGCGATGATCCCGCCGAGCACGAGGAGGATGCGCTCGCTGAGCTGCACCCGGGCGCTGCCGACGCGCAGGGTGCGGACCTCCTCGGCGAAGGGATCGGCGGGCGGCGCCTCCCCGGGGAAGGACGGCGGCAGCGGGGGCGACGAGGCCGCCGGCGCAGCGGCGAGCGGCTGGGCGCGCTTGGTCATCACGGGGTCCTCCCAGAGGGCGGGCGGTCGGCCCCCGTGGGGCACGACGCAGAGACGGGGGCCAGCACGTTGTCGGCCAGGCGGGTGCTCCCGATCCCGAACAGCGGGGCGGTGAGGAGCGCCAGGGCCACGAGGAGGGCGGGCAGGGCGCCGCTGAGCACGGTGGCCGCCTCGTCGAGCAGGAACGGGCCCTCCGGAGCGTCGGGGCCGCCGGCGTCGGGGAGCGCCGGCACAGGGGTGGAGAAGTCGGGAGCGGCGAGGTCGCCGGGCGCACCGGGGTCGAGGGGCAGTGGCGCCGGGGCGGGCGGCAGGGTGTCGACCTCGAAGGCGGGGAACGGCGGCGTGGCCAGCGACGAGACCGAGGCGGGCGCCAGGTTGAGGCCGCCGATGTGGTTCTCGGCGAGGAAGAGCAGGGGGAACGGGATGGGTCCGAGGTCGGGCTTGAGCTCGTCGGGGACGCTGTTGAGCAGGTCGATGAGGGCCTGCTGCTCCCGGCCCTCGTACACGAAGGTGAGCGACACCCCGGCGCTGGCGCGCGTCACCGCGCCGCTCTCCACGACGGCCTCGGTGGGGTCGACGACCTCCAAGCGGATGCCGGCCTGGGCCAAGAGGTCGTCGACCTGGGGGACGGCCTGGTCGAGCACGTCCTCCAGGAGCGCCTGCACCGGCGCCGTGGCGTTGCGCAGGGGGCCCACGACGGGGTCGAGGAGGTCGCCGAGGGGGCCCGCCGGGCCCTCCACCGGCGGCGCCTCGTCGAGGATCAGGCCGTCCTCGGTGAGGGAGGCGGACAAGCCCAGGAACCGGACGCCGCTCACCACGGTGCCGCCGGCCGTCGAGCCCTGCTCGCCGTTGTGGGCCGCCACCACCTCGGTGACGATCGAGTCGATCACGAGGATGCCGCCGAGCACGTTGACGTCGCCGAGCTCCACCCGAGAGCGGCTGACCGCCTTGCCGTCCTCGATCGAGGACCGGGAGGCGCTGCGGATGGACCCGATGTTCACGGCGGGGTCGGCCTCGATGCCGGGGTAGGCGCCAGCCGACTCGACGCCGAGCGGTCCGGTGACGACCTCCTGCACGAGGCCGCCGGGCTGGGAGGCGTCGACCTCGGTGGGGCCCGAGGGGAAGAAGGCCTCGGCCTTGATCGGGTACTCCGGGATGCCCGAGGCGTCGGTGCCGGTCTGCTCCAGGAGGGAGGGCAGGTTCACCAGCAGCCCGCCCGGGAAGGCCAGCGAGGCCAGGCCGTAGCCGGAGCCGGAGGAGAAGCGGGCGAGGGTCTCGGGCACGGTGAGGTCGAGGATGGAGGTCCCGCCGGGCAGGAGCCCCTCGATCTCGTAGGTGGCCTGGAGCCCGACCCCGCGAGCCTCGAGCTCGTAGGTGCCGAAGAGCTCCTCCGGGGCGACCGGCGCCTCCTGGGCCTGGGCGCCGGGCGCGACGCTGCCGAGCCCCAGCAGGCTGCTGGCGGCGAGGAGCCCGATGAGCGCCCTACGCCGGGACATCGGCCGCTTCCTGCTTGGTCCGCCACGAGTAGAGGAGCCCCGCCATGCCGTTGGGCTGCTTGCCGAGGGCGAGCGCCGTGACCGCGATGACGGCGAAGACGAGCCCGGCGAACTCCGGTGCCTCGGACTGCACGAGGGGGAGGGCGGCGAACAGCAGCCCGCCGACGAGGGCGCCGGTGATGGTGGTGATCCCGCCCACCACCGCGAACAGGAACAGCAGCACGTTGAACAGCGGCTCGAAGTCGAGCTGGCCGGCCGTGAAGCCGAGGCCGCCGTGCAGGGCGCCGGCGAGGCCGGCGATGGCGGCCGACAGGGCGAAGACCGCCAGCTTGGTGCGGCGCACGTCGAGGCCGAGGGTGGCGCAGGCGGCCTGGCTGTCGCGCAGGGCGGCCAGCCGGCGCCCGAAGGCCCCGCGCCGCAGCGCCAGCACGCCGACGGCCACGAGGGCGAACACGATGCCGCACAGGGCGGCGAAGGCGCGGTCGCTCGAGAAGTCGAGCCCCAGGACCTGGAGGCGGCCGACCTCGACGCCGCCGAGGCCGTAGACCCGGGTGTCCTGGAAGATCACGTCGCGCGACACCTGGGCGAGCGCGAAGGTGACGAGGGCCAGGTAGAGCCCCTGGAGCCGCAGGGCGGGGAGCGCGATGACCACCCCGAGCGGCACCGCGATCAGCGCGGCGGCCCCCATGCTGAGGATGCTGTCGCCGCCGAAGGTCTTGCCCATGGCGAAGGCGCCGAGGCCGAAGAAGACGTACTGGGCCAGCGAGATCTGCCCGGAGTAGCCGGTGAGCAGCACGAGCGACAGGAGCAGGGTGGCGTAGACGAGGGCACGGGTGAGGTCGAGGAGGTTGTCGCCGGCCACCATGGCGAGGAGCGCCACCGCGGGCACGAAGGCCGCGGCTCGCACGAGGGAGGCCGCCAGGCCCGGCACCGGCGGCGTGTCGCGCCCCACCACCCGGCCGACGCTGAGCTTCGCCTCGGGGAGGGCCAGCAGGACCAGGAAGAGGAAGATGCCCGGCACGCCGACCTGCAGGTGGTTCCAGAGCTCGGTCGACGGGAAGGCGATGGGGGCGTAGCCCTGCACCAGGCCCAGCACGATGGCCCCGGCGAAGGTGAGCGGGAGGCTCCGAAGGCGGCCGAACACCGCAGCGCCGTAGGCGGCCAGCACGAAGAAGGTGAGGTTGACGGCGTCGAGCTTGCCGGCGGTGGGGGAGTAGAGCACGCCGGCGCCGGCGGCCAGCATCGACCCCAGCACCCAGCTGGCCCGGGCGATGGTGACGGGCGGGGCCCCGGTGAGGGCGGCCAGGTCGGGGTTGTCGACGACGGCCCGCATGGCCACGCCGAGGCGGGTCACCCGCAGGAGGTACCGGAGGCCGAGCGCCACCCCGACGGCGACCACGAAGAAGAGGACGTCGTCCCAGCGCACGCTGGCCCCGAGGATCGAGACCCGGTTGTCGCCGAAGAGGAAGGTGGGCGTCTGCGCCTCGCCGTTGCTCTGGAGCCCGTACTGCACCACCCCGATGAGGAGGATGGTGATGGCGATCGTGACGGTGAGGGTGGTGCCGGGCGGGGCGCCGCGGAAGCTGCGCATGACCCGCTCCAGGCCCAGGCCCATCAGCGGTGCGTAGATCCCGAGCACGATCACGAGCCCGATCGGCGCGGGGAGGCCGATCTCGGTGCGCAGCTCGTAGAAGAGGAAGGCGGCCACCATGCCCACGGCGCCGTGGGCGAAGTTGAAGACGCCCGTGGTGGTGTAGGTGAGGACCAGGCCCGAGGCGGCGATGGCGAACACGCAGCCGCCGCTGATCCCGATGAGGGTGAACTCGAGGAAGCTGGCAGCGGAGCCGGCGCCCTCGTAGGCCCGTGACAGCAGCAGCAGCGCGGCGACCAGCCCGACGGCGGCGGAGACGGCGAGCTGGCGGTCGTCGCGGAGGCGAGCCGAGAGGCTCACTGGCACTGGAACCCTTGTGCCGGGAACGTCTTGACCCACTTGCCGCCCTTGACCTCGACCACCTGGAAGCACCGGGGCTGCTTCTTCTGGGCCGGGTTGATGCCGCCGACGAGGCCGTCGCCCGTGTAGTTGGTCACCTTGCGCATCTCGGCGAGGATCTTGGCCTGGGTGGGGTCGGGGCCCGCAGCGGTGAGCGCCTGCACGAACATGTCGGCCGCCACCCAGCTGAGGATGGCGAAGAAGTCGGGGTCGCCGCCGGGCGCGGTGCGCTGGTACCAGGTGGAGAACTCGCCGATGGCGGGCCCGCCCGACTCCGGGACGGCGAAGATGAGCCCGATCTTGGTGCCCTCGGCGGCCGGCCCGGCCTGCTGGAGGAACTTCTGGCCGTACGTCTGGGCGCCGTAGAACGGGACCTTGGGCTGGTAGTCGACGTCGTCGAGGGCTCGGGCCAGGTTGGAGATGGCCCCGACCTCGGCGACCGTGATGATCAGGTCGACCCCCTTCTCCTTGATGTCGGTGGCCTGCGACCGGAAGTTGGTGGCCGTCGGCGCCACCGGGTACTTGGCCACCACGGGGATCCCGGCCTTCTGGAAGTCGATCTCGTAGTTGCGCGACTGGTTCACGCCGGTCGCGACGTCTTGGTAGAAGATCGCCGCCGACTCCACGCCGAACTCGGACTTGAAGTAGCTGAGGATCCCCACGGCGCCGTTGCCGGACCCCGGCGTCGGGTCGATGGGGTTGGGGGAGAAGTTGTTCTTGGCCGCCGTGCGCGGGGCCGTGGTGGTGAGGGAGATGTCGGCGACCCCCCGGGCCTCGATCACCGGCGCGCCGCCGTCGTCGACCACGGTGGTGCTGCCCACGAACGCGATGACCTGGCCGGCCAGCTTCTCGGTCTCGGACCGGTTGGTGGCGGACTGGAAGCGGTCGTCGGCCGTCACCAGCGTGAGCTTCCGGCCGCACACGCCGCCTGCGGCGTTGACCATGTTGAAGTAGGCCCGCACGCCGTTCACGCCCGTCTGGCCGAAGCCGGGCACCAACCCGGTGATCTGGCTGACGTTGCCGACCTTGATCTCGGTGGGCGTCACGCCCGGGCTGGTCGCGGTGCCCGGTCGACAGGCGCCGGGGCCACCTGCAGCGGGCGCCTCACCGCCCGTGGTGCCGCCGTCGCCGCCGCCGGTCGTGTCCCCGCCCGTCGAGCCGCCGCCGGCGTCGGCCGCCGGGTCGACCCCGGTGGCGGTGCCCCCCTCGTCGATCGCCACGTCGTCGCCGCTGACGGCGCCCGTGTCGAGCTCGGCCGCCCCGCCACCGCTGCCCGAGAGCACCAGCGCCCGCTCGTCGTCGCTCAGCCGGGACCCGCAGGCCGCCGTGGCCACGAGGGCGCTGGCGACGAGCGCGATGGCGACGGTCCTGCGCAGCTGCATGGCGACGGCGTTCCTCCACGGTGCGAGCGATCTGCCCGCACCCCACTTCGTCGCCTTGTCTGGTCCTTCCTGCCTCGCTGGAAAAGGATCTGACGATGCGTTAGAAACTACTGGAACACGTTCTACTTTCGCGGCAGGGGGCCCCCGCAGATGTACGTCGCCTACACGGCTGAGCAGGAGGCCCTCCGGCACGAGCTGCGGGCGTACTTCGCCGAGCTCATGACGCCCGAGGTGGAGGCCGAGTGCGCCGACGGCGAGACCGGCGGGCCCGCCTGCCTGGAGGCCGTGCGCAAGATGGGCGCCGACGGCTGGCTCGGCATCGGCTGGCCCACCGAGTACGGGGGCCAGGGCCGCACCGACGTCGAGCAGTTCATCTTCATCAACGAGGCCTGGCGGGCCGGCGCCCCCATCCCGTTCCTCACGATCAACACCGTGGGCAAGACCATCATGGAGTTCGGCTCCGAGGCGCAGAAGCGCGAGCTCCTGCCCAAGATCCTCGCCGGCGAGCTCCACTTCTCCATCGGCTACACCGAGCCCAACGCCGGCACCGACCTCGCCTCGCTCACCACGAAGGCCGTCAAGGACGGCGACGAGTGGGTGATCAACGGCCAGAAGATCTACACCTCGCTGGCCAGCTACGCCGACTACATCTGGCTGGCCGCCCGCACCGACCCCGATGCGCCCAAGCACGCCGGCATCACGATCTTCCTCGTGCCCACCAGCGATCCTGGCTTCTCGATGTCGAAGATCTCCACCATGGTGAACGCCAGCACCTACAACACGTTCTACGACGACGTGCGCGTCGGCGACGACGCCGTGGTGGCCGGGGTCAACAAGGGCTGGCACCTGATCACCAACCAGCTGAACTATGAGCGGGTCTCGCTCGGGCCTCCCGGCACCGTCGAGCGCGTCTACGACGAGGTCCGGGCCTGGACGCAGGACACCAAGCTGCCCGACGGCCGGCGCGTCATCGACCAGGAGTGGGTGCAGGTCAACCTGGCCCGGGTGCACGCCAAGCTCGAGTTCGTGAAGCTGATCAACTGGAAGGTGGCGGCGGCGGGCGGCGCCAACCCCGCCGACGCCAGCGCCACCAAGGTGTTCGCCACCGAGTTCTACACCGAGGCCTACCGCCTGCTCATGGAGGTGCTCGGCCCCACCGCCTACCTCGGGCGGGACTCCTCGGCGGCCCTGTTGGCCGGCCGCCTCGAGCGAGCGTTCCAGGGCTGCCTCATCCTCACGTTCGGCGGCGGCGTGAACGAGGTGCAGCGCGACCTCATCGCCCTGTTCGGCACCGGCCTGCCCCGCGTCCCGAGGCACTGAGGAGCCATGGACTTCACCTACACCGACGACCAGCAGGCCATCAGCGACCTGGCCCGGCGCATCCTCGAGGAGCGCCTGCCCGCCGACCGCCTGCGCCAGCTCGAGCAGACCGACACCTGGTTCGCCGACGACGTGTGGCTCGAGCTGGGCAAGGCCGACCTGCTGGGCATCGCCCTGCCCGAGGCCGACGGCGGCGGCGGGTACGGCATCACCGAGGCGTGCCTGATCGCCGAGCAGATCGGTCGCACCGTCGCGCCGGTGCCTTACCTGTCGGCCGTCGTGGGGGCCGCCCTGCCCCTCGCCGCGTTCGGCAGCGCCGAGCAGCGGGCCGAGCTCCTGCCCGCCGTGATCGCCGGCACCGGGACCCTCACCGTCGCCCTGTACGAGCCGACCGACGTCGACGTGCCCTCCGTGCCGAGCACCACCGCCACGCCCGACGGCGATGGCTGGCGCCTCGACGGCGAGAAGGCCCTGGTGGTCGGGGCGGATCGCGCCGCGGCGATCCTCGTGCCGGCCCGCACCGGCGACGCCACCTCCGCCGTGTTCCTGGTGGCGCCGGACGCCCCCGGCGTGTCGCTCACCCGCCAGGAGGCGGTCACGGGCGAGCCCCAGTGGAACGTGCGCCTCGACGCCGTCGCCGTGGCGGCCGGCGCGCTCGTGGGCGACCCCCACCAGGGCGCCGAGATCGTGGGCTGGATCAGCGACCGGCTCACCGCCGCCATCTGCGCCGCCCAGACCGGCGTCTGCGAGGAGGCGCTCCGGATCACCGCCGCCTACGTCTCCGAGCGCGAGCAGTTCGGCAGCAAGCTCGGCACCTTCCAGGCGGTCGGCCAGCGGGTCGCCGACGCCTACATCGACACCGAGGCCATCCGGCTCACCACCGTCCAGGCGGTGTGGCGCCTCGCCGAGGGCCTCGACGCCCACGACGAGCTGATGATCGCCAAGTTCTGGGCGGCCGACGGGGCTCAGCGCGTCGTGCACGCCGCCCAGCACCTCCACGGCGGGATCGGCGTCGACCTCGACTACCCGATCCACCGGTACTTCCGCTGGGCCAAGGTGCTCGAGCTGACGCTGGGCGGCGCCACGCCGTCGCTCCTGCGCCTCGGCGCCAGCCTGGCCGCGACGCCGGTGGGGGTCTGAGTACGCTCCGCCTCGCTCCAGCGCACCGCACCCACACCACCGTCAGCACACCACCAGCACCACCGTTCACATCCGTACCCAGGGGGGAACCACGTTGAAGATCACCCGAGCCCGCTCGGCCGTCCTCGCGCTGCTGCTCGTCGCCACCGCGGCCTGCTCGCGCGACGACGGCGACACCACCGCCGAGTCCGAGGGCGCCACCACGACGACCGCCGGCGCCGACGGGGGCGAGGGCACCGATGACGCCACCCTGCTCGCCAACGGCGGCTTCGGCGACCTCGAGGCCGTCTGCCAGGAGGGCGACGCCGCCGGCGCCACCGCCCCTGGCGTGACCGACACCTCGATCACCGTGGGCACCATGACCGACAAGGGCAGCGTCGTCCCCGGCCTCAACGAAGAGATGTACGACACCGCGGTGGCCTTCACCGAGTGGTGCAACGAGCAGGGCGGCATCCTCGGGCGCGAGCTGATCCTCTCCGACGTCGACGCCAAGCTCTTCGACTACGAGCCGGCCGTCACCGAGGCCTGTGGGCGCGACTTCGCCCTCGTGGGCGGCGGGGCCGTGTTCGACGAGGACCCGAACGGCGTGCGGGTGGCGTGCGAGCTGCCGAACCTCGCCGGCTACGTGGTGTCGGCCGAGGGCCGCACCGCCGAGCTGCAGGTGCAGCCCATCCCCAACCCGATCTACAACATCGCCATGGGCCGCTACGCGGCCGCCCTGCGGGAGTTCCCCGACAGCGGCGACCGCTACGCGGTCATGGCCTCGGCCATCCCGTCGGTCCTCCTCGTGAAGCAGCAGTCGATCGAGACGGCGGAGTCCCTCGGGATGGAGCTCGTCTACGAGTACGACTACCAGACCCAGGGCGAGACCGGCTGGGCCAACTTCGTGCGGGAGATGGAGGCGGCCGACGTCAAGATCCTCGAGTTCATCGGCCAGCCGCAGAACCTCATCGAGCTGACCGACCAGATGGACATCGCCGGCTGGTACCCCGACACCATCCTGCTCAGCGCCAACTTCTACGACGACCTCTACCGCCAGGGCGCCAGCACCGAGCCCAACCTGTTCATCCAGTCGGTGTTCCACCCGCTCGAGATGGCGGCCGACAACAAGGCCACGCAGGACTACCTCGACCTGATGGAGCAGTACAACCCCGACGGCAAGGTCGCCCTCCTGGGCATGCAGGGCCTCTCCTCGTGGCTCCTCTTCGCCGAGGCGGCCACCGAGTGCGGCTCCGACCTCACCGCGGCGTGCCTCCTCGAGCAGGCCGAGGCCCAGAGCGACTGGACCGGCGGCGGGCTGCACTCCCGCCAGACCCCCGGCAACACCCAGGCCAGCCCCTGCTTCCTCATCCTCGGACTCGAGGAGGAGGGCTTCGTCTACAACGAGCAGGCGACCGCTCCCGACGAGGGCATCTACAACTGCGACGACGAGAACGTCATCGAGATGACCGGCGACTACGGCGTGCCGAGGCCGGAGGCCTGATCGGCGCCGAGGAGCAGGCGCCATGGAAGACTTCCTGAGCAACACGGTCCTGGGGCTGTCCACCGCGGCCGTCTTCGCGCTGGCCGCCAGCGGCCTCGTGCTCACCTACACCACCACCGGCATCTTCAACTTCGCCCACGGGGCGATCGGGATGCTGGGCGCCTTCACCTACTGGCAGCTGCACGTCGACTGGGGCTGGCCGGTGCCGCTGGCCCTGGTCACCGTGCTCCTCGTGGCGGCACCGGCCCTCGGGCTGCTGATCGAGCGCGGGATCATGCGGGGGCTCACGGACGCGCCGGAGACGATCCGGATCGTCGTGACCGTGAGCCTCCTCGTGGCCCTGCTCGGCCTCGGCACGTGGATCTGGCCGGCCCAGTCCGTCTACCGGGTGCCCCTCCTCTTCGCCGGCGAGCGATCGACGATCTTCGACGTCAACATCACCTGGCACGACCTCAGCGCCTTCGCGGTCGCCATCGCGGTGGCGGTCGGACTCCGGCTGCTGCTGTTCCGCACCCAGGTGGGGCTCGACATGCGGGCGACCGTGGACAGCCGCCCGCTCGCCATGCTCCACGGCGCCCGCCCGCACCGCTCCGCCGCCATCGCCTGGGCGATCGGCTGCTCGCTGGCCGCCCTGGCCGGGATCCTGATCGGCCCGCTGAACGGGCAGCTCTCGCACACCAACCTCACCCTGCTGATCGTCAGCGCCTACGCCGCCGCCATGATCGGCCGGCTGCGCAGCCTCCCGATGACGTTCCTCGGGGCGGTCCTGCTCGGCCTGGCCGACTCCTACGCCATCGGCTACTTCCCCAGCGGCAACGCCTACCTCTCGACCTTCCGCTTCGTGATCCCGGTCGTGGTGCTGTTCGTCGTGCTGATGGTGCTGCCCAACCCGCAGCTGCGCACCAAGTCCACCACCAGCTCCCGCGAGGAGATCCCGCTGCCGTCGTGGCGAGGCGCCCTCGTGACGGCCGCCGCCATCGTGGGGGTGGGCCTGCTGCTGGCCTCGCTGCTCGGCGACGCGGATGCCCTGCGGGCGGCCCGGGTGTTCGGCGTGGCCCTCATCGCGCTCTCCCTGGTGCCCCTGACGGGCTTCGCCGGGCAGGTCTCGCTGTGCCAGATGAGCTTCGCCGCCATCGGCGCCCTCGTGATGGCCCACCACGGGCAGGGAGGCGACCCGCTCGCCCTGCTCTTCGTGGCCATCGTGTGCGCGGTCGTCGGCGCCATCGTGGCCCTGCCGGCGCTGCGCCTCTCGGGGCTGTACCTGGCCCTGGCCACCGCGGCCTTCGCGGTGTTCCTCGACCGGTGGGTGTTCCTGTTCCGGTCCTTCGAGCTGGGCCCGTGGACGATCAAGATCTTCGAGGGCGGCGTGGTGGCGGTCGCGCCCCTCGACCTCCCCGGGATCGACACCACCGACCGCCAGACCCTGCTCGCCCTGCTGGCGTGCATCTCCGCCCTTGCGTACCTGCTGGTGGTGGCCGTGCGCCGCAGCGGGTTCGGGCAGCGGCTCCTGGCGATGAAGGACAGCCCGGCCGCCTGCGCCACCCTCGGGCTCGACCTGACCCGCCTCAAGCTGGCCGTGTTCTCCCTGTCCGCCGCCATGGCGGGCGTGGGCGGCGCGCTCTACGCCGGCACGCTCGGCTCGGTCAGCCCGGAGCGCTTCAACCTCTTCGAGAGCCTCCCGCTGCTGCTCATCACGGTGGTCGGCGGCATCGGGACGGCGTCGGGCGCGATCTTCGCCGGCCTGCTGCTCGGCGGCTTCCCGATCGCCATCGCCATCTGGCCGTTCCTCGAGAACCTCAACCGCCTGCTGCCGGGCACCATGGGCATCGCCCTCGGGCGGAACCCCAACGGGGCCGTCCGCGACATCTGGGAGCGCTACGCCATCCTCCGCGACGCACCCGTGGCCCTGGCGGGCCTCGTGGCCAGCCTGCTCCTGGCGGCGGGCCTCGCCGTCGGCGGCGCCCTGACGGGCTGGGGGCTCGTGTTCGCCGCCCTGGCGGCCCTCGTCGTGTGGCCCCAGGTGGCCACCGCGATGGTGGCCCGGGCCACCCCGAGCGACGCCGCCCAGCCGCTGGAGTGGGCGGGCGTGGACCGCCCGCTGACCACGGACGAGCTGCGCGAGCTGGATGCCGCCCTCGGGCTCGAGGAGGTGCGCTCGTGACCGCGCTCGTGGTGGAGGGCGTGTCGGTGAGCTTCGGCGGGCGAGCGGCGCTGGCCGACGTGAGCCTCACCGCTGAGCCGGGCACGGTGACCGGCCTCATCGGCCCCAACGGTGCCGGCAAGACCACCCTGTTCAACGTGGTGTGCGGGTTGCAGCCCCCGAGCCGCGGGCGCGTCCACATCGGTGGCGACGACGTCACGCGGCTCCCGCCGTTCAAGCGGGCCCGGCGCGGCCTGGCGCGGACGTTCCAGCGCCTGGAGCTGTTCGGCCTGCTGACCGTGCGGGAGAACGTCCGGCTGGCGGCCGACATCGCCCGCCGGGACGATCCCGATGCGGTGACCGACGAGCTGCTCGGCCGCCTCGGCATCGAGGCCCTCGGCCACCAGCGCTCGGACCGCCTCCCCACCGGCCAGGCCCGGCTGGTCGAGCTGGCCCGGGCGCTGGCCACCGACCCGTCGGTGCTGCTGCTCGACGAGCCGGCCAGCGGCCAGGACGAGGGCGAGACGGCGGCGTTCAGCACCGTCCTGCGGGAGGTGGCCGCCGGTGGGGTGGCCGTGGTCCTCGTCGAGCACGACATCCAGCTGGTGATGGACGTCTGCGCCCACATCCACGTCCTCGACCTCGGCCGGGTGATCGCCAGCGGGCCCCCCGCCGAGGTGCAGCGCGACGACGCCGTACTCGGCGCCTACCTGGGGAGCGCACCGTGACCGAGGCCCTCCTCACGGTGCGCGGCGTGCGAGCCGGGTACGGCCCCATCGAGGTCCTCCACGGCATCGACCTCACGCTGCCGGCGGGGTCGGTCCTGGCCGTGCTCGGCCCCAACGGGGCCGGGAAGTCGACGCTGCTGTCGGTGCTCGCCGGGCTCCACCCGGCGACCGCCGGCTCCGTGGTGCTGGCGGGCCGCAACGTGTCGGGGGCCCGAGCCGATGCCCTCGCCCGGGCCGGTCTGTGCCTGATCCCCGAGGGCCGCGGCGTGTTCCCCAACCTCACCGTGGCCGAGCACCTCCGCATGGCCCGGCACTCCGGGCGCCGCCTCGCCGACATCGAGGCCGAGACCTACGAGCGCTTCCCCCGCCTCGCCGAGCGGCGCACCCAGCAGGCCGGCACGATGTCCGGTGGCGAGCAGCAGATGCTCGCCCTCGCCCGTGGCCTGGCCACGGACCCGGCGCTGCTGCTGCTCGACGAGCTCTCCATGGGCCTCGCCCCGCTGATCGTCGAGGAGCTCTACGCCCAGGTGGCGGCCATCGCCTCCACCGGGGTCTCCATCGTGGTGGTGGAGCAGTTCGCCCGCGCCGTGCTGGGGGTGGCCGACCTGGCCGCCGTGCTCGTCCACGGCCGCATCGGCGCCGTCGGGACCCCCCAGGAGATCGAGGCCGACCTGGCCACCGCCTACCTCGGCGCCACCGCCGACTGACGCAGACACAACGGAGCCCAGATGCAAGGACAACCCGACCGGATCGAGCAGTTCAAGGCCGACATCGCCGACCTGCGCATCACCGACCCCTCCGCGGGCCGCGACCAGCGCTCCACCAAGCTGGGCATCGCGGCCATGGTGCTGGGCGTCGTGCTCGGCGTCTACGCCTACACGCTCTCCTATGGCGCCTCGTCGGCCAACCCCGCACCCCAGCAGCGCGACGCCATCGTCGTGGCGCTGATCGGCGTCTCGTTGGCCGCGGTGGGCGGTGCCCTCTACCTCAAGGGAGCCCTGTCGTCGTTCCTGCGCTTCTGGCTGGTGCGCGACCTGCACGAGCGGCGGGCCCAGACCGACCGCCTGCTGGCGGGCCTCGAGGGCAGGGATCCGGCCGGCGAGGTCGAACCCACCTGACATGGCTCTCCTCGAGGTCCGTGGCGCGAACGTGCGCTTCGGCGGCCACGCCGCCGTGCGCGACGTCGACCTCGACTGCGAGGCCGGCCAGATCACCGGGCTCATCGGTCCGAACGGCGCCGGGAAGACCACCACGTTCAACGTCATCACCGGCCTGCAGGACACCGTGGCCGGCACCGTCCGCCTCGACGGGCGCGACATCACGAGCACCCGGGCCCACCGCCGTGCCCGACAGGGCATCGCGCGCACGTTCCAGCGCCTCGAGGTCTTCGGCTCGCTGACCGCCCGGGAGAACATCCTCACCGCCGCGGAGATCCGCCGGTCGTGGTCGCGCGACCGCCGGGCGGATCCGCGGGCCGACACGGAGGCGCTGCTGGAGCGGGTCGGGCTGCTGGCGGTCGCCGACGAGCGGGTGGACGCCATGCCGACGGGCCTGGCCCGCCTGGTCGAGCTCGGCCGGGCGCTGGCCACCCGCCCCAAGGTGCTGCTCCTCGACGAGCCGGCGTCGGGGCTCGACGAAGCCGAGTCGGAGGCCTTCGCCGACCTGCTGCTCGAGCTGGCTGGCGAGGGCATGGGGATCCTGCTCGTCGAGCACGACGTGCAGCTGGTCATGCGGGTCTGCCAGCGCATCCACGTGCTCGACTTCGGCGCCATCCTCGCCGTCGGGACGCCCGAGGAGATCCAGTCCGACCAGACCGTGCTCGATGCCTACCTCGGCTCCCCGGTCGAGGCGGTGGAGGCATGACGACGCTCGAGCCGTCACCGGGGGTCGTGGCGGAGGCGCCGGCCCCCGTCCTGGAGCTGCGCGACGTCCGAGCCGCCTACGGCCGCATCGAGGTGCTCCACGGCGTCGACCTCGTGGTGCCCAAGGGCTCGGTGGTGGCGCTGCTCGGCCCCAACGGCGCCGGCAAGACCACCACGCTGAAGGTGGCCAGCGGCCAGATGCCGGCTCGCTCGGGCTGCGTCCACCTCGCCGGCCGCCACGTCAACGGTGTGGCGCCCGACGCCCTGGCCCGCATCGGCGTGTGCACGATCCCCGAGGGTCGTGGCGTCTTCCCGAACCTGACCGTGCGCGAGAACCTGCGCATGGTCACCTTCGGTGGCGTCGGGCAGGCCGAGGTGGAGGAGCGGGCCTTCAGCCGCTTCCCGCGCCTCGGCGAGCGCCGCAACCAGCTGGCCGGCACGATGTCGGGCGGCGAGCAGCAGATGCTGGCCATGGCCCGGGGGCTGGCCGTCGACCCGAAGGTCCTGTTCCTCGACGAGCTGTCCATGGGCCTGGCGCCGCTGATCGTCGAGGAGCTCTACGAGATCGTCGGCGGGATCGCCGAGCAGGGCGTGTCGATCCTGGTGGTGGAGCAGTTCGCCCGGACAGTGCTCGGCGTCGCCGACTACGCGGCGATCATGCTGCACGGCCGCGTCACCGCAGTGGGCCAGCCCGAGGACATCGCCCCCGAGCTCGAGGCCGCCTACCTCGGCACCAGCTGACGACGTCTGTGGTCGGATCCGTCCGCCATCCGGACGAGATCGACCACAGACGTCGATGCGTCAGCCCTGGGGCAGGATGCTCTTCTGCTCGAGGTAGTGCTCGAGGCCTTCCTTGCCGAACTCCCGGCCGATGCCGGAGGCCTTGAAGCCGCCGAAGGGAGCGACGAAGTCCATCGTGTACTGGTTCACGCCGAACGTGCCGGTGCGGACCCGACGGGCGACGTCCATGCCGATGCCGCCGGGATCGCCGGTCCACACGGAGCCGGCCAGGCCGAACTCGCTGTCGTTGGCGATGCGGACGGCATCGTCGACGTCGTCGAAGGGGATGACGGCGAGCACCGGGCCGAAGATCTCCTCCTGGGCGATGCGCATGGAGTTGTCGACGTCGGCGAAGACGGTGGGCTGCACGTACCAGCCCTTGGAGATGCCGTCGGGCCGGCCGTTGCCGCCGACCACCACGCGGGCGCCCTCCTCCTGGCCGAGCGCGATGTACTTGTCGACCCGCTCCTGCTGGCGCTCGGCCACCAGCGGGCCGATCTCGGTGGTGGGGTCGGAGGGATCGCCGATCGTCATGCCCCGCACCATCTCGCCCAGCGCGTCGACCACGGCGTCGTAGTTGTCACGGGAGGCGAGGATGCGGGTCTGGGCCACGCAGGCCTGGCCGTTGTTCATGAGCGAGGCGAACTTGAGCCCCTCCACGGTGGCGGCCAGGTCGGCGTCGTCGAGGATGATGGCGGCGGACTTGCCGCCCAGCTCGAGGCTGACGCGCTTGAGCTGCTCACCGCAGATCGAGGCGATGGTGCGCCCGGCGGCGGTGGAGCCGGTGAAGGCGATCTTGTCGACGCCGCGGTGGCGCACGAGGTGCTCGCCCACCTCCCGGCCGGCGGGGATCACGCTGACGACGCCCTTCGGGATGCCGGCCTCCTCGAGCAGCTCGGCCATGAGCATGGCGTCGAGCGGGGTCTCGGGCGAGGGCTTGATGACGATGGTGGAGCCCGACAGCAGGGCCGGGGCCAGCTTCGACATGGTGACGAACTGCGGCACGTTCCAGGGCACGATCGCCCCGACCACGCCCACGCCCTCCGAGCGCACGATGACGGGCGTGCCCATCATGCCGGTGCGCTCCTCCTCCCACGGGTACTTCTGCGCCTCGGCGATGAAGCTGTTCAGCATCATCCAGGGCGCCGGGGACTGGGCCAGCTGCGAGAACGAGATGGGGGAGCCCATCTCGGTGGTGATGACCTGCGCCATGTCCATCATGCGGGCGGCGTAGATGTCGGAGAAGCGCTGCACGGCGGCGATGCGCTCCTCGGGCGACAGGCGGGGCCACTCGCCCTCGTCGAAGGCGGTGCGAGCCGCGGCGACGGCCCGGTCGATGTCGGCGGTCGTGCCCTCGGGCACGCGGCCCACCACCTCTTCGGTGTGGGGCGAGATGACCTCGATGACGTCGGTGCCGGCGGGATCGACCCACTCGCCGCCGATGAAGAGCTTGTCGTGGACCTGCATGGGGATGTCTCCTGTGTCAGCGGATGTGGGTGGTCTGGGGGTGTCGATCAGGGGTGGCGATCACGGGGTGATCTCGCCGCGGGCGACCTTGCCGGCCCACGGGTAGTCGGGCTTGCCGCTGGGGGAGCGGACCACCTCGGGGACGAGGTGGAGCTCCTTGGGCACCTTGTAGCCGGCAACGTAGCCCCGGCAGTGGGCGTCGAGGGCGTCGAGGGTGGGGGTCTCGCCGTCGCGTGCCTGCACCACCGCAGCCACCCGCTGGCCCCAACGGTCGTCGGGCACGCCGACCACGATGGCGTCGAACACGGCCGGGTGGGCCTTGAGGGCGCTCTCGACCTCTTCGGGGAAGATCTTCTCGCCGCCCGAGTTGATGCACTGCGAGCCGCGGCCGAGCAGCGTGATGGTGCCGTCGGCCTCGAAGATGGCCATGTCGCCCGCGAGGGCGTAGCGCTGCCCGGTGGGGCCCGTGACGAACGTGGCGGCCGACTTCTCCTCGTCCTTGTAGTAGGCGACCGGCACGTTGCCGCGACGGGCCAGGCGCCCGGTCACCCCGGAGCCGGGCTCGATCTCGTTGAGCTGCTCGTCGAGCACGACGGCGTCGCGAGCGGCCGTCACCGTCGGGCCGCCGCCCTTGTTCTGGGTGTCGCCCTTGCCGACCATCCGCATCCCGTTGGAGCCCGTCTCCGACGAGCCGATGGCGTCGATCAGCAGGAGGTTCGGGAAGAGGTCGAGGTACTGGTCCTTCACCGTCGGCGAGAAGATGGCGGCCGTCGAGGCCAGGACGAACAGCGAGCTCAGGTCGAGGGCGTCGGGCCCGCCCATCTCGAGCAGGGCGTCCATCATCGGCCGGGCCATGGCGTCGCCGGTGATCGAGAGGTTGTTGATGCCCTCGCGCTCGACCGTCCGCCACACCTCGTGAGGGTCGAACCGGCGCAGCATCACCACGAGGTTCCCCTCGAAGGCGAAGCGCAGGAACCCCCACTGTGCAGCGCCGTGCATGAGCGGCGGCAGGTTGAGCGACCGCATCGGGGCCTCGACGGCCTTGGCCTTCTCGGCCAGCGACCACTCGTCGGCCACCCGCTCGTTGCTGTAGGCGTCGATGCCGCCGCCGAGGGCGTAGAAGACGTCCTCCTGGCGCCAAACGACGCCCTTCGGCATGCCCGTGGTGCCACCGGTGTAGAGGATGTAGCGGTCGTCGTCGGAGCGGGGCTCGAAGTCGCGCTCGGGCGAGCCGCTGGCCATGGCCTGCTCGAAGTCGACCGAGCCCAGCGCCGCGAGGTCGTCGTCGACCGGTGCGTCCGAGCCGTCGTCGATGTGGATGAGGTGCTCGAGCAGCGGCAGGGCATCCCGCACCGCTCGGATGCGCGGCGCGAACTCCCGGTCGTACACGACGGCCTTGAAGTCGGCGTTGTCGAAGAGGTAGCGGAGCTCCTCCTCGACGTAGCGGAAGTTCACGTTGATGGGGACGGCCCGGACCTTGTAGGCAGCCAGAGCAGCTTCGATCCACTCGACGCTGTTCGAGCCGTAGACGCCGACGTGGTCGCCGGACCCGATGCCCTGGGCGAGGAGGTGGTGGGCGAGCCGGTTGGCCCGCTCCTCGAGCTGCGCGTAGGTGCGCCGCTGTTCCCCCACGACGAGGACCTCGCGATCGGCCACCGAGTCGACGGTGTGCTCGAAGAGGTCGGCGATGTTGTACGCCATGACCTGACGTTACGTCAGAAACGAGAACACGTTCTACTTCGCGGCGGCGGTCCGCTTCCGGGGCGGCTTGCTGGCCGGCGCAGCAGCGGCCTTCGCCGCCGGACGCTTCCGGGCCGGCTTCGACCGAGCGGGCGGGGCGATGGCGGCCTTGAGCTCGTCCATCGACGCCTCCACGTGGTCCACCAGGTCCCAGACGTCGGGCACCAGCTCCCGACAGGCCATGAACCCGATGTCGACGTTGTCCATGTACGACAGCACGGTGATGTTCAGGCCGGCGCCCTCCATGACGGGCCCCATCGGCAGCGTGTACTGGAGCTGTGCGCCCGCGTAGTAGAGCGGGAAGGGCGGGCCGGGCACGTTGGAGATGACCACGTTGTGGATCGGGCGGTGGCGATCGCTCAGGTGGAGGTTGGAGTAGAGCCGGGCGGCCAGCGCGAACGTGGTCGGGGCGGCGTGCTCGGCCCAGTCCTGCAGCAGGTTGGCGCCGATCACGTTGTGGTCCTCCTTGGCGCCGCGGGTGACCTCGCTGATGCGGCGGAGGCGCTCGATGGGGTCGGCGACGTCGGTGGCCAGGCTGGTGAACATGGCGGAGACCTTGTTGTTGGTCTGGCCGGTCTCGGCCTCGCCCCGCACCGACACCGGGCACACGGCCACCAGCGGAGCCTCGGGGACGCCGCCGTGCTCGGCCAGGTAGCGCCGCAGCGTGCCGCCCATCAGGCCGAGCACCACGTCGTTCACCGTGCAGCCCACGTGGTTCTTGATCGCCTTCACGTCGTCGAGGGCCACACGGGTGAAGCTCATCCGCCGGTGCGGCGTGATGGCGCGGTTCCACGGCGTGGCGGGTGCGGTGAGCGGGACCGCTCCCACGATGGCCGAGGGGTCGCGGTGGCGGTTCACCAGGGTGCCGACCGTGCGCGCCGTGTTGCCGAGGAGGGGGAGCAGCCCCACCTGGCGACGGGCCCGCGAGGCCAGGGCGTGCCCGACCAGCTCGGTGTCGGAGGGGATCGGCTCGGGCGTGCGGGGCTCGGGCGGGTCCAGCACCCGGCCGCCGGGCTCGAGGTCGAACAGGTTGACCATCAGCTCGGCGCCCGACACGCCGTCGACCGCGCAGTGGTGCATCTTGGTGACGACGCCGATGTTGCCGTCGGCCAGCCCCTCCACCACGTACAGCTCCCACAGCGGGCGGGTGCGGTCGAGCGGCGTGCTGGCGATCTGGGCGGCCAGCTCGGCCAGCTCGCGATGGCCCCCGGGCGCCGGCGAGCCGATCCGCCGGATGTGGTAGTCGAGGTCGAAGTCGGGGTCCTCCACCCACACCGGGTGGTTCAGCCGGAACGGCACCTCGACCACCCGGCGCCGGAACGGCGGCACGAGGTGCAGCCGCGAGGCGATGAAGTCCTTGATCTTCTCGAAGTCGTAGCCGCCCTCCATGGTCGACGGGTCGAAGATCGCCGTCATCGCCACGTGCATGTGCATGTTCGGCGTCTCGAAGTAGAGAAAGGACGCGTCGAGCCCGGAGAGTCGTTCCATCGCTGTGGAGGTTATGCAGCGGCCCCGGCTTCACCTGCCTGGACCCAGCGGGTCAGACTGGGCCGATGGCCTGGCTCCTCCTGCTGCTCGGTGCGCTCGGCGCCCTCTACAGCCTCAATGCGCTGGCTCCCCGGAAGAGCCGGTCGCCGCTGGTGTTCGCCTGGAGCTTCTTCGCCTCGTGGATCACCCTCGAGCTGGTCTGGCACCACCTCGCCTTCGGGACGCTCCTCACCGCCGTGCTGGTCTCCCAGGGAGCCCTCGACCACCCGGCGGGCCTGGTCGGCCTGGGGCTGATGGTCCTCACCGGCGCCGTGCTGATCTGGATCGGGGTGCGCGGCCGCAGCACCGTCGTGTCGATGCGCGGCGCCCTCGAGGAGCTCGAGGCCGGTCCTGACGCCCCCCGGTTCCCACGCAGCCACGTCGTCTTCCCGTTCCTGGTCAACCACCGCAAGGGGCTGCGCCGCCAGCGCAACGTCGCCTTCCACCGTGTCGCGGGAAAGACCCTGAAGCTCGACGTCACCATCCCCAGCGCCCCGGTCCCCGCTGGTCGCGACCGTCGTCCGGCCCTCCTGCAGATCCACGGCGGCGGCTGGGTGATCGGCGACAAGCGGGAGCAGGGGCTCCCGCTGCTCAACCACATGGCCGCGCAGGGCTGGGTCGGCTTCAACGCGAACTACCGCCTGAGCCCGGGGGCGACCTTCCCCGACCACCTGGTCGACCTCAAGCGGGCCCTGGTCTGGATCAAGGAGCACGCCGACGAGTACGGCATCGATCCCGACTTCGTGTGCGTCACCGGTGGCTCGGCCGGCGGGCACCTCACCGCCCTGATGGGCCTGACCGTCGGCGATCCCCGGTTCCAGCCCGGCTTCGAGGAGGCCGACACCTCGGTGGCGGCCGCCGTCCCGTTCTACGGCATCTACGACTTCACGCCCCAGGGCGCCTTCGGGTCCGATCCAGCGATCTACGAGAAGCTCCTCGAGCCCATCGTGATGAAGGCCTTCGTGGCCGAGGAGCCCGAGGCCTACGAGCTGGCCTCGCCGATCCACCACCTCCACGCCGACGCGCCGCCGTTCCTCGCCGTCCACGGCGACCGCGACACCCTGGCGCCGGTGGACGACGCCCGCACGTTCGTGCAGCGCCTCCGTGAGGTGTCCGACCAGCCGGTCCTCTACGCCGAGATGCAGGGTGCCCAGCACGCCTTCGAGGTGTTCCCGTCGCTGCGCACGGCCCGGGTCATCGAGGGGGTGGAGCGCTTCCTGTCCACCCTCTGGGCCCGCCGCCCCGAGACCGAGGCCGAGGGCGACGCCGTCGAGGCCGAGCTGGCCGAGAGCCTGACCGAGTAGGCCGCCGTGGACCTCGGGATCGCCGGCAGGCGCGCTGCGGTGGCCGCCGCCTCCGCAGGGCTGGGCTACGGCACCGCCGCCGCCCTGGTGGCCGAGGGGGTCCAGGTGGCCATCTGCGGCCGGGATCGGGCCAAGGTGGAGGCGGCCGCCGAGCGCCTCGGTGGGGGAGCGGTGCCGCTCGTCGCCGACGTCGGCAGCGTCGACGGCGCCACCGCCTTCGTCGAGGCCGCCCGCCAGGCCCTGGGCGGGATCGACATCCTGGTGCCCAACGCGGGTGGTCCGCCCGCCGGCGGGTTCGCCTCCACCGGCCCCGAGGACCACCGGGCCGCCCTCGAGCTGAACCTGCTCTCGACGGTCGCCATGTGCCACGCCGCGGTGCCAGCCATGGCGGCGGCGGGCTGGGGTCGCATCGTGGCCATCACGTCGATCTCGGTGCGGCAGCCCATCCCCGGCCTGATCCTGTCGAACACCGCTCGAGCCGGCGTCACGGCGTTCCTCAAGACGCTCGCCCGCGAGGTGGCTCCGACGGGCATCACCGTGAACTCGGTGCAGCCGGGCACCCACGACACCGACCGCATCCGCGCCCTCTACGGCGACGACGTGGCCGCAGCGGCCAAGGCGGTCCCCGTGGGGTTCGTTGGCGACGCCGCCGACTTCGGCCAGGTGGCCGCCTTCCTCTGCTCCGAGCAGGCCCGCTTCATCACCGGCGCCCACGTCCCCGTCGACGGTGGCGCCTACGGAGGACTCCAGTGATCCGTCACGTCGCCATGTTCCGCTGGAAGCGCGGCGTCACGCCCGACCAGGTCGAGGCGGTGCACGCCGCCCTCTCCCGCATGCCGGCCACGGTCGACGCCATCCGCCGCTACGACCACGGCCCCGACGCGGGGCTCGGGTCGCCGCGCTGGGACTACGTGGTCGTGGTGGACTTCGACGACGAGGACGGCTGGCGGGCCTACGACGAGCACCCCGACCACGACCAGATCCGCCGCGAGCTGCTGGGCCCGCTGGCCGAGGAGCGCGCGGGCATCCAGCTGCGGACCTGAGCGCGACCCCCAGGCCTCAGGCCTGGAAGGACACCTCATCGGTGTCGACCACGGCCGCCGAGCGACCGGGCGCGTCCTGCCACCGCCAGTACGAGTTGATGTGGGCGATCACCTTGTCGGGGGTCGGCAGGCCGTGCTCGCTGAGGTCCTCGGTGGTGTGGGCATCGCCCACGAGGGTGGTGTCGTAGCCACGGGTGAAGGCGCCGTGGACCGTCGACCGGATGCAGGCGTCGGTCTGGGCGCCGGCCACGACCAGCCGTCCCACCCCCCGCTGCGCCAGCTCGTCCTCGAGGGTCGTGTCCTCGAACGAGTCGCCGTAGCGCTTGTGCACCACCGGCTCCCCGTCGGCCTGCTGGAGCTCCGGCACGTACTGCCACCCGTCGCTGCCCTCGACCAGCTCCTCGTCGGCGTGCTGGACCCACACGACCGGCACGTCCTGCGACCGGGCCTGGTCCACGAGGCGGGCGATGTTGGCGATGACCTCGTCGCGGCGGTGGGCGTTGGCCACCACGCCGTTCTGCACGTCGATCACCACGAGGGCAGCGTTGGGTCGGTCGGGAAGGGTGGTCATTCGAGGGCTCCTCGGATCGATCGGACCTCTCCACCATCGCACCCCATGCTGACAACCTGTGTCAGGGGTCGCACGGATCTGGGTCGATCACCGGGAGCAGCACGACAGGGCGGACGGCTAGGCCAGCAGGTGCTGCGTCGATGGCAGATCCACGACCCACTGGCGTCCGTCGCGACGGAAGACGGTGATCGCACAGGGCGGCACGCCTTCGGCGATCAGGTCAGCCTGTCGGGCCAGGAGCGGTCCATCGCCGAGGACAGCCCGGATCGCATCCACGGTGACCCCGCCGTGCGCCACCACGACGACATCGCCCTCATCCTCGGCATCGGCGAGCTCCACCAACGCCTGCAGGAAGCGATCAGCAGCTTGTGCGGACGAGTCTCCGCGCCGCCGCGCCTGTTGCATCCCGGCAGTTATGGGCTACCCGTCGCTCGGGGTTCGCCTCCGGCACCGTCCTCGCTTGGTCGTCGCTGCGCTCGTCGGGTGGGTCGTCGAGAAGAGCGGTAGACGGCACCGCTAGCCTCCCGTGCTCTCAATCCGCGCTGCCCGAGCTCGCCGCCGTCACTAATCCGTGCAACGTCTCTTCGAGCACGAAGTCGCGGAGGCCGTTCCACCCGAGCACGCTCCTGCAGGCCAGGCCGAGCGATGCGGCACCGAGCATCATTCCCAACCCCGGGGGCACACCGAAGCCAGACATCCGAGCGGTAGCGGCGCCCTTGGGCTGCGGCACATCCGGGTAATCGATCCCAGCGTGCACGCCGAACCGCGCGCCGTGGGCGGGCGCGCTGAGAATGGCGTAGGTGCTCGGATGGCTGGAGATCCCGCTGACGATCTCGGTGATCTTGGGCGCCTTTACGCGGCCCGTCGTCGCCCAGAAGGGCTGCCGCCTCGATGTCGCCGTTTGGACTAACGATCGTCTCGGAGGCAATCCAGCCAGCCAACGCAACCTGCGCCCGCAAATCGCGCTCGACGATGTCGACCTCGGCTAGCGCCTCGGCGGCGTCCTCGCCGCTCTGATCGAACGACGCGACGAGCAGCCGCATCTGCCGAAGATCTGAGAACTGCCAGGTGAGGAAGCGGCGACAGCGTTCGTTGGCGGACAAGGAGTCGTCGAGCAGCCACACGACCTGGCCACCGATCTCAAGCGCTGGACGCACAACACACGCGAGTGCAGGCGTGTTCACTTGGAAGTCACGTCCCTCGGCCACTTCGAAACAGTCCGCGATGCCGGCCACGATGAGAGTGAGGTTCTGCGCCAGGAGCATGGCGTCGATGTTCAGCTCGTCCAGGAGATCGGCTCGGGCCCTACCGCCGCCGCCCGGCGTTGCGCGGAGACGGTCACGTTCCTGGCGGCGCGGCGAGTTCTTCGTCGCGTCTAGCGGCGTTCGGTTGAGTGCCTTGACGGCCATGTCCACTGCGCGTCGAAGGTCGGCGTGTCCAGGCATTCCCCGAAGTCTGTCGTTCGCGGCATCTCGATGACGCCGGACATTCGTTATGCGTCGGACGTGGTGCACGGCGCGCCCAGGCCGACGCGGTCCAGGTCACCTTCGACAGCGCGGACAACTGCCTCCGCCTCATCTCAGCGACGCCTCGAAGCGTCCCCTCAGCGTGATCGGCAGAAGTGGGTCACGCGCTGATAGCTACGGCTGCAGCCGCTCGAGCATCGCGGGGATCGCGTAGGCGTCGATAGCCGCCATGACCTCACCTGCGAGGTCGTCCGTCGGTCGATCCCGGCTCACGACCCACCACTTGTCGTCGCGGTTCGGCATCAGAAACCCGATGCGCTCCAGCCACTCATCGCCCCCGGCCGCATTGTTCGGGCTTGGCTTCGGACCGATGCGCGGGTTGTTGCTGCACATCGCATCCCATGTCGGCCTGGCAACCACCTTCAGGTTCACGGTGAACATTGCCTCTTCGGCGGTATTGCCTTGGCTTGCTTGGAAGCCAAGGAGCGCCCAGTGGGAGGACGACGGGATCTCGTACCGGGCTCCGCTGCCTCGGAATCCTCGCACCCGTAGTGCGGGAGCGACCTGAGTCCGGAGCATTCCCCTGTACGCGTCAACCGCCTTCGCCATCACTACATGATGCCCGCCAAGGCCACCGCCAAGGCTGCATTCCGGCAGATGAGGGACAGGGCTGGCTGGCGCTGATGATCGCAGCGGGGCAAGCACGGCGGGGTCGAATACTCCTGCGCATCTGGGGCGCACCACGGGTCAACATCACGGCGTGGACCACGCGGACATCTGGGATCATGAGGCGGCTCGTCGCTACGACACGCCCGGCGTAGGCATGTTTGCTCCAGAGGTGCTCGGCCCGACCGTTGATCGCCTGCGTGGCCTTGCCGGCGGCGGTCGAGCGTTGGAGATGGCTATCGGGACCGGTCGGGTTGCGGTTCCACTCGCTGAGGCGGGTGTGGCAGTCGCTGGCGTCGAGCTCTGCCAACCCATGGTCGACCAGCTGCGAACGAAGGCCAGAGTCGAGGAGATCCCGGTCGTGTTGGGCGACATGACGACGGCCAGGGTCGAGGGCGAGTTCGATCTCGTGTTCCTCGTCTTCAACGGCATCAGCAACGTGCTCACCCAAGAGGCACAGATCGCTGTGTTCGAGAACGCAGCCCGCCACCTCGTGGCGGGCGGACGGTTCGTGATCGAGCTGTGGGTGCCCGATCTTCGGTCGCTGCCGCCGGGACGAGACGGATCCGTGTTCGCTGCTCGTCCTGGCTACCTGGGCGCTGACGTCTTCGATCCGGTCGTGCAGCACGTTGTCTCTCACCACGTGTCGTTCGACCGCGACACGGGAACCGACGCGAGGATCTTTCGGAGCCCGCACCGCTACATCTGGCCAGCCGAGCTCGACCTGATGGCCCGCATCGCTGGGTTCAGCCTGGAGAGCCGCGAGGGCGGCTGGTCCTACGAGCCCTTCACCGCCGACTCGCGAGACCACGTCTCCATCTATCGACTCGAACCGGATAGCCAGCGCCGCCCCTAGGGTCCAGGCGCAGTCCGTCGCCGAGATCTCATCACGCTCGCCCATCGCCCGCGACTGAACTGCTCCACGCCGGCAGAACTGCCCTACGTCTGCGGTCGAAGACGTTCGTATGCCGAACGAAGTCGACCAGAGACGTGGTCTCGTCTGCCGCTGAGGGACACCGCCGGTAGCCCCTGAGCGGTTGGGCGTGGCCGAGCCACAGAATTGGTCGGGGCGCGTCGATGGGGCCCGGGTGGGCCTGGGGGTCGGTGGGTTGGTTGCCGGTGGGTGCCGCCCCGCCCCCGGGGTTGGGGGTGGGGCGGTCATGGTCGGGGTGGGGGTGGGTCGCTGGTGCGCAGGGTGCCGTCGGGGGCGGTGACCTCGATGGTGCCGTGGGGGAGGAGCTTGATGTGCCAGCCCTTGAGGTGGATGAGGTGGTGGTGCCGGGAGCAGAGCAGGACGAGGTTCTGGAGGCAGGTGGTGCCGCCGTGCTCCCAGTGCTCGATGTGGTGGCCTTCGGTCCATTCGGCGGGCCGGTCGCAGCCCGGGAACCGGCACCCCAGGTCTCGGAGCACCAACGACGTGTAGACGGCCGGTGGGATGGTGCGGGTCGCCCGGCCGTAGTCGAGGACCGAGCTCTTGCCGTCGGTGATGACGCGGTGCACGCCGGCGTCGCAGAGCAGCCGCCGGATCGTCGGCCCGTCCAATGGTGTGCCGTCGAGGGTGGTGCCGCCGCGGAACTTCTGGAGGTCGGGGAGGGTGATGACGACGTTGAGGTGCGGACGGTGTCGGCGAGCCAGGCCGGCGCTCTGGTGGTCGAGGAACCAGCGCAGCACGTCGACCAGCGCATCAGCGCGCCGCTCCGCCGGGGTGCGGGCGGGTTCGCCTTCCACGTCCTTGGTCTCGGTGACGGCCAGGGCCCGGCGGAGCAGCTCGTGGGCTTCGGGGTCGAGGTCGGCATCCAACCTCCCGCGGCCGTCGAGGGTGGGGGACAGGTGCAGCGCCCGCCGCGGGACGTCGGGGTCGGGGTCGTCGCCGACCAGGCCCTCGGCGCGCACGGCCCAGGCCTGCATCAGGCGGCGGGTCTCGGCCAGGTCCTCGCCGGCCAAGAGGTCGACCACGGCCTCCTCGGTCTGGGTGTAGATCGGCAGGAGCCGGTCGGTGACGCAGGCGGTGATCACGGCGATCTGGCCGCCGTCGAGCGAACCGGTCACCCAGGCGTCCAGCGTGTGGGGGCACGAGCGGAGCTTGCGGGCCGTGGTGGCGAGGCGCTGGGCGTCGGCGTTGGTGAGCTGCCCTCGGTGGCGGAGCCACGCCGTGAGCGACACCGACCCGTCGACATCCCACAGCTCCGCCGCATCGAACTGCGCCACCGCCGCGACGAGCTTGGCCTCGAACCGGTCACGCAGCCGCAGCGCCGCCGCGATCTCCCGGTCGTCGACCCCGATCTCCAGCTCGTCGATGGCCCCAGCCAACGCCTCGAACATGCCCCCATCCTCCCAGGAGGGTGTGACAGTCCTCCGGCCCGCTCGGGGGTGCGGCCAACAGGTTCGGACCGGCTTCGCCGGGCTTCCGGACGGGCCGAGGTGCCACGGCTGTCCGGCCGCGAGGGCTGCTCGTCGAAGCCAGTGGATCCCGCCAGTGGCCGGCGAGTGCTCGGCGGACCGGACGGGACCACCGTGGCCGTCAGCCGCCGTCAGCCGCCGTCAGCCGCCGTCGACGAGGAGACGAGCGCCGAGGTCGTCTGCCCACCGCTCGCGGTCCACGGTGCCGATGTCCTCGGCGATGCGCCGCAGCGTCTCGGCATCCACGCCCCGGGCGCCCAACGCCACCAGGCAGCAGCCCAGGTGGAAGTCGAGGGACAGGGCGCCGTCGTCCTCCACCACCTGGGCGGACTCGAGGTCGAGGGCCGCCAAGGCCTCGTAGGTCTGGGGGCCGTGGTAGGCCGCCGCGCCGACGTTGGCGTACACGATCGGTCCCGTGTCGTCGCCGGTGGAGGCCGACCGATCGGCTCCGGCATCGACGGCCGGCCGCCAGACCAGCGTGTAGTCCACCGGGGGCCCCACCCGCTCGGTGGCGTGCCCGACCGTCCATCCCTCCGGGAGCCAGCCGGCCTCGAGGTAGACGATCTCGTCGGCATCCGGGCGGGCAGCGCCCTGCGGGTCTTCGAGCCCCGCGGCCGTCGTGGCCGTCGCAGCGTCGGGTGGGTCGGAGTCGGCGCAGGACGCCAGCACCAGGCAGGCTGCGACCACCGCCACCATCCGTCGCACCGGTGCGCCACCTCCTCTGCGTCGCCCGCTCGCCATCCGCCGGCGAGGCTCGAGCCAGGGTCGATCATGCCTGCCGCGCCGCTCGCTGTCACCCACGAACCCGCCTCGGCAAGCCACCGGCCAGGCGACGGGTCGTCGCGCGAGGATCTGCCCGTGTCCGCCGTCCCGCCGCCGCACCCGGACCTCCAGCCCGGCGACGAGCGGACGGCGCTCGAGCAGCGGCTGGACCAGTACCGCGCCATCGCGGCGGCTGCCCTCGTCGGCCTCTCGTGGGACGACGCCTCGAGCCGACTGCTCCCCGCCACCGACCTGACCATCGCCGGGATCGTGCGGCACCTCGCCTGGGTGGAGGACCGGTGGTTCCAAGGTCGCCTGCTGGGCCGCCCGATGCCCGGCCCGTGGAGCGCGCCGGGCGCCGACGACCCCGACGCCGCCCTGCGCCTCGGCCCCGACGACGACCTCGAGGGCATCGCGGCGCTCTACGTCGCGGCCTGCGAGCGGAGCCGGGCCGCAGCCGCTGCGTGCGGGGCGCTGGAGCAGGCGGCCGCCGTGCCGTCGTTCGGGCGGGGGCCGGTGAACCTCCGGTGGATCCTGGTGCACCTGATCGAGGAGACGGCCCGCCACGCCGGGCACCTCGACCTCCTCCGGGACGCGCTGGGGAGCGCTCCGCCGCAGGCGGGGTGACCGTCTCAGCCGTCGTGCATCGTCGCCGCTGATCGGCGGGTGCGGTCCACCCGCAGCTCAAAGACGTCCGGGCGCGCGTAGTGGCCGGCGACGTCGAGGGTTCGATGGTCGGCCACCGCCAGGCCCACCTCGATCTCGGCGCGCAGGATCCCGTGCTCCTGGTGCAGCGGGCCGGCGACGACCGCTCCACCCGGGGCGACCACCATGGAGTCGCCGGGGTTGATCCAGCCGGCGGTCGGCCAGAGGTGGTCGAGTCCGGGGAACTCGGGCGGGATGTCGTCGCGGTGCAGGGAGCAGCCGGCTCCGATGACCCAGCATCGGCCCTCGGCGGCGATGTGGCGCAACGTGGCCGCCCACGTCTCGCCGGAGTCCCACGTGGACGCCACGTACACCTCGACGCCCTGCGCGTAGAGGGCGTAGCGCGCCAGCGGCATGTAGCTCTCCCAGCAGATGAGGCCGCCGAGCCGTCCGACCGGTGTCTCCACCACGACGAGCCCGCTCCCGTCACCTGCGCCCCAGACCATGCGCTCCGGGTTGGTCGGGACGAGCTTTCGATGGCGGTTCGCCAGGCTGCCGTCCGGTGCGATCGTCACCAGCGTGTTGTAGAGCGTGCCGCCGCCCGACCCGGCCGCTCGCTCGTGCACGCCCACGACGACGGTCACGCTGCGCTCGGATGCCGCAGCGCGCATCGGGTCGAGATCTCGTCCATCGAGGTCGACGCTGTTGGCGACGAGCAGCGCATGGATCTCGCTGGTGAGCCCGTAGTCGGGTCCGGGCCGCAGCTGCCAGATCCACGCGGGGTAGCCGGGGAGGAAGGCCTCCGGGAAGACCACCAGGTCGCAGCCCAGGTCGGCGGCCTCGTGGACGGCCTCGACGCCTCGGGCGAGGCTGGCCGCGAGGTCGAGGAGGACGGGCGGGCGCTGCACGACACCGACGGCACAGGACTTCGACGTCATGCGGGAACCCCCTGCGATCCGACGGTCGGCACAGACTGGCACAGCAGCGATGAGTCCACGCCGTGGAGGTGGTCTACTCCGGCATGCTCATCATCGCTGGCCACCTCGAGGTCGACCCCACCGAGCGCGACGCCTACGTCGCCGAGTGCCAGGCGGTGGTGTCCGCCGCCCGGGCGGCCGACGGGTGCCTCGCCTTCGCCATCACGGCGGACAGCCTCGAGCCGGGGCGCATCTGCATCTACGAGCGCTGGGAGGCCGAGGCGCCCCTGCTGGCCTTCCGCGGCTCGGGTCCGAGCGGCGAGCAGCAGGCCGCGGTCCTGGACGCCGACGTGCGGCGCTACACGATCTCCGCGGTGGGCGACCCCTGAAGCGGCCTGATCACGCCGGGCAGCGAGCGCGGAGCGAATAGGTGAGCGGGAAGGGGTGCGCACCGGCGGGGAAGCGGTACAGCCGGTCCTCGCCGAGCTCCAGCCAGGCGGTGGGCGCGGGCGTCACGTCGAACTCGTGGAAGAGCTCGACCTGCAGGCCGACGTCGAGCACCGCCGAGAGCACGTCGGCGATCGAGTGGAGGCGCTCGAAGCTGGACCGGTGCTCCAACGGGCGCGAGGGGTCCGCGTAGCTGAAGCGCTCGTCGTCGTCCCACCGGGTGTAGGGGGCGTCGATCGCGGGCTGGCAGATGGTGCGACCGTCCTCGATGAGCGCCACCCACATCGGGTGCAGCTCCACGAGGTAGAGCACCCCACCGGGGCGCAGCAGGGTCCGCACCACCTGCGCCCACGGCTCGAGGTCGGGGAGCCAGCCGAGCGCACCGATCCCGGTGTAGACCACGTCGAAGCTGCGCCCGCCGAGCGCCTCGAGGGCCTGGTGGACGTCGGCCACCACCCACTCGGCGCTGGCCCCGGCCCGGTCGAAGAGGGCACCGGCCGCCTCGATGGCCGTCGGCGAGAAGTCGAGCCCCACGACCCGGGCCCCGCGCCGGGCCCAACCGAGCGTGTCGGTGCCGATGTGGCACTGGAGGTGGACGAGGTCGAGGCCGTCGACCGGCCCGAGCTCGGCGTCCTCCCACGGTCGCAGGTCGTCGCGCCCGGCCAGGAGCCCGTCGACGTCGTAGAGGGCGGTGTCCGGATGGCGGCCCGCCATCTCGTCCCAGAGCTCCCGGTTCACCGCCCGCCACGTCGGCTCGTCATCCGACCGCCCGTCGTGCCCGGTGCCGGCCGTCTCGTCGCGCCCCGTCGGTCCCATGCATCGGATCCTGCCCGACGGGGGCCGGGACCGCCCTGCGGATTGCCGCGTGGCTGCGGCAGATCGTCCCCGATCTAGAACACGTTCTATTCTCGGCGGGTGGACTTCGACGACACACCAGCCGAGGCGGCCTTCCGGGCCGAGGCTGCGGCCTGGTTGGAGGCCCACGCCATCCCGAAGGGCCACCCCGACGACTTCTCCGCCGGGATGTGGAGCACGGAGTACTCCGAGGCCGCCTACGTCAAGCGCTGCCGCGAGTGGCAGGGGGTGCTGGCCGAGGGCGGCTTCGCGGGCATCACCTGGCCGCAGGCCTTCGGCGGACGAGGGGGCAAGCCGATCGAGTCGGCCATCTTCAACCAGGAGCAGGCCCGCTTCGGTGTGTCCAACGGGGTGTTCGCCATCGCCATCGGAATGGTGGGTCCCACGATCCTGGCCCACGGCACCGACGAGCAGAAGGCGCGCTACCTGCCCGCCATGCTCCGGGGGGACGAGGTGTGGTGCCAGCTCTTCAGCGAGCCCGAAGCGGGCTCCGACATGGCCAACGTCACCACGCGCGCCGTTCTCGACGGCGACGAGTGGGTGGTCACCGGGCAGAAGGTCTGGACCTCGGCGGCCCATCGCGCCGAGTGGGGGATCCTGCTGGCTCGCACCGACCTCGACGCACCGAAGCACCGCGGCATCACCTACCTGCTGGTCGACATGGCGAGCCCGGGGATCGAGATCCGCCCGCTGCGCCAGATGACCGGTGACGCCCACTTCTCGGAGGTCTTCCTCGACGAGGTCCGCGTCCCCGTCGCCAACGTGCTCGGCGCGGTGGGGGAGGGGTGGCGAGTGGCCCAGACCACCCTGGCCAGCGAGCGCACCGCGATCGCCGGCGGGTCGGGCGGCGCCGACCCGCCCGGGCTGATCGCCCTCGCCCAGGACCTCGGCCGGGCCGGCGATCCGCTCGTCCGGCAGGCCGTGGTGGAGGCGCACGTGCGCAGCGAGCTCTTGCGGTTCCTGCGGCTGCGCTCGCAGACGGCGCTCTCGCAGGGCACCCGGCCGGGCGCCGAGACCTCCGTGATGAAGCTGGCCTATGCCCGGTTCATGCAGCAGATGACCACCACGGCCATCCACGTCCAGGGCGCCACCGCCATGCTGGCGGCCCCGAGCGAGCTGCCCCGGGGTGGGGTGTGGCTCACCAAGTTCCTCCACTCGCCCTCGCTGCGCATCGCCGGCGGGTCCGACCAGATCCAGGGCAACATCATCGGCGAGCGGGTCCTCGGCCTCCCGGCGGAGGCCCGCGCCGACAAGGACGTGCCATTCCGCGACCTCACCCGGGCCGGCCGGTAGGTTCGCGACGCATGGCCAGCACCGCGGACGCGCTCACGTCGAGCCAGGCCGCCCGACGCCAGCGGGTGCTCCAGGCGGCCCTCCAGCTCGGCGCGGACGGCGGCTACGAGGCGGTGCAGATGCGCGACGTCGCAGCGTCGGCCGAGGTGGCGCTCGGGACCATCTACCGCTACTTCCCCTCGAAGGACGCGCTGCTCGCCGCCGCCATGGTCGAGTGGATGGAGGACCTCGAGCGCCGCGTCACCCAGCGGGCCCCTCGCGGCGCCACCACCTCGGCGCGCGTGTACGACGTGCTGGCCCGGGCGGTGGGGACGATGGAGCGCCAGCCGAAGCTGGCCGAAGCGGTGATCACCGCCCTCACCTCCGACGACCGCGAGGCCGGCGTGGCCTCCACCAACACCACCGAGGTCATGCAGCGGGTGATGCTGCGGGCGTTCCCGCCCGGCACCGATCCCGCCACCGAGGCGGCCATCGCCAAGGTGCTGGGCCACGTGTGGTTCTCGTGCCTGGTCGCCTGGAGCAACGGCGTCGGCGACCTGCCGTGGGTGGCCACCGAGCTCGAGACGGCCAGCCACCTGCTCTGCGACCACCTCGGCTGAGGGCGGGCGCAGGGGCCGGAGCCCCCGACTAGATGGCCCGCTCCCGGCCCTCCCAGAAGGGGTCGCGCAGCTGGCGCTTGAGCAGCTTGCCGGTGGGCTCCCGGGGGAGCTCGTCGACGAAGTCGATGCTCTTGGGCCACTTGAACTTGGCCAACCGGCCCTCGATGTGGGCCATGATCGACGCCGCCAGCTCGTCGCCGGCCTGCTGGCCCGGCGCCGGCTCCACCACGGCCTTGATCTGCTCGCCCATGTCGTCGTCGGGGATGCCGAACACGGCGACGTCGCCGACGCCGGGGTGGGCGAGGATCTCGCCCTCGATCTCGGCCGGGTAGATGTTCACGCCGCCCGCGATGATCATGTCGCTCTTGCGGTCGCACAGGAACAGGTAGCCGTCGTCGTTGAGGTACCCGACGTCGCCGACCGTGAAGAAGCCGTCGGCGTCGTGGTTCTCGTCGGTCTTCGACTTGTCGCCCTTGTACTCGAAGTCCTGCCCGCCCATCTTCATCCAGACCGTGCCCGGGGTGCCGGCCGGCACGACGGTGCCGTCGTCGTCGGTGATCTTCAGCTCCGAGATGGCCCACGGCGCTCCGACGGTGCCGGGGTACTTGAGCCAGTCCTGCGGGGTGGCGGTGGTGCCGCCGCCCTCGGTGGCGCCGTAGTACTCCCAGATCACGGGACCCCACCAGTCGAGCATCTTCTGCTTCACGTCGATCGGGCAGGGCGCGGCCGCGTGGATGGCCCACGTCATCGACGACACGTCGTAGCGGCCCTTGACGTCCTCGGGCAGCTGCAGCATCCGGTGGAACTGGGTGGGGACCATGTGGGTGTGGGTGACCTTGTGCTGCTCGATCTTGGCCAGGGTCTGCTCCGGGTCCCACTTGTCCATGAACACCACCCGGTGCCCGGAGTGCAGCGCGTTGCCGGCGAAGGTGGTGACGGCGGTGTGGTAGTTCGGCGAGGTGCAGAGGTGCACCTGGTCCTCACGGTGGGGGATGCCGAAGAGGCTGAAGAAGCCGGTGAAGAGCTCGGCCATGATGTCGGGGTCGGCGTCGTTGAGCTTGCGCTTCACGCCCTTGGGCTTGCCCGTGGTGCCCGAGGTGTAGTGCATGGCGGCGCCGGCGGCGCGATCGTCGGGGAGCGAGTCGGGCTGGGTGGCCAGCGCCTCCTCCACGTCCCGGAAGCCGGGGATGGCGCCGTGGGCAAGGCGGGCCTCGGCGGGCAGACCGGCCTCGTCGGCGGCGGCTTCGATCACGGTGGCGTAGCGCTCGTGGCTCACCAGCGCCTTGGCGCCGGAGTCGGCCAGGATGTAGCCGATCTCGGGGGCCGACAGGCGGTAGTTGATCGGCACGTAGTACCAACCGGCCTGGAGGGCGGCGAGGTAGACCTCGATCGGGAGCACGCCGTTGGGCAGCACGGCGGCCACCGTGTCGCCGGCCTCGAGGCCCAGCGAGCGCAGCAGGTGCACGTAGCGGTTGGCCCGGCCCAGGAGCTCGCCGGCGGGGTGCTCGGTGCCGTCGGGATCCACCACCGCCACGAAGTCGGGCTCGGCCTGGGCGTACTTGTAGAAGCCTGACATGTGCGAGATCCCCCGGGGTTGCGCATCTGACGGGCCGTCAGACTAGAACGGGTTCCAGTCCGGCTCCAACCGGTACGATCGCCGCGGCCACCACCGGCCGCACCACACCAGGGGGAATGCAACCATGCGCGCAGCGCTGCTCCGCAACATCGGCGACACCGCACTCGAGGTGCGCGACGACATCGAATTGGTGGCCGTCGGCCCCGGCGAGGTGCGGGTCAAGATCGAGGCCACCGGCGTCTGCCACTCCGACCTCTCGGTCATGAACGGCACCATCCCGCAGCCCCCGCCGTGCGTGCTCGGCCACGAGGGCGCCGGCATCATCGCCGAGGTCGGGGAGGGCGTCACGTCCGTCAAGGCCGGCGACCACGTGATCATCGCCTGGAGCCCGCCCTGCGGCGACTGCGCCTACTGCGGCCCGCGCCACCAGCCGAACCTCTGCTCCAACATCCAGATGGTGATGGGCGGCACCCCGCACTTCACCCTCGACGGCTCGCCCGTGTTCGGCATGGCCGGCGCCGGCACCTTCGCCGAGGAGATGATCATCCCGCACCAGGGCGTGGTGAAGATCGACAGCGACATCCCCCTCGAGATCGGCAGCCTGGTGGGCTGCGGGGTGATGACCGGCGTGGGTGCCGCCATCAACACCGCCAAGGTCACCGAGGGCTCCTCGGTCGTGGTGTTCGGCTGCGGCGGCGTGGGCGTGTCCGCCATCATGGGCGCCAAGGTCGCCGGCGCGTCGGTGATCGTGGCCGTCGACCTCAACGACCAGAAGCTCGAGGACGCCAAGAAGTTCGGCGCCACCCACGCCTGCAAGCCCGACGAGCTCGACAGCCTGAAGGCCAGCCTCACCGGCGGCGACGGCTTCGACTACTCCTTCGAGGCCATCGGCCTGCCCAGCACCATGCGCGCCTCCTACGACGCCATCCGCCGAGGTGGCACCGCCTGCATCGTGGGCGTGGGCAAGCTCGACGAGTTCGTGCAGTTCTCCGCCTTCGAGCTCTTCTTCTCGGAGAAGAACCTGGTGGGCAGCTACTACGGCTCCGCCGACGTGCGCACCGACTTCCACAAGCTGCTCGGCTTCTGGAAGGACGGCCAGCTCGACCTCGAGGCCATGATCACCCGCCGCATCAAGCTCGACGACATCAACGACGCCTTCGAGGCGATGCAGCGCGGCGAGGTCATCCGCCAGGTCATCAGCTTCTAGCCCGTGGCTGCGCGCCGGCGTCGGTCGCGCCACCGTCGCCGGCGCAACGAGCGCAGGCTCCTCGCTGGCTGCATCGGCGCCGCCGTGGTGCTCGTCGCCATGCTGGCCACGGGCGTCGGCGTGCGCGACGACGTGCCTGCCGAGCGCAGCGCGCCCCCGCCCACGTTCGCCCCCACCACCACCGCTGCGACCGCCGCCCTCGCCACGGTGTCGACGGTGCCGCGCGCGCCGTCGACGACCACCTCGACCGTCGCGGCGCCTGCCGACGTGGCCTGCTCCGCCGTGGCCGCCATCGCCCAGCTGCGCCCGGTCCACACCCGCTTGTCGTCGACGGTCCGGGCGGCGTCGGCCCGGCCTGACGACGGCGCGCTCGTGGCGCAGGCCCTCTCCCGCATCGACGAGTACCGAGCCCTCCACCTGCCGAGGTTCGCCGCCGCCCTCGACCAGCTCGCCGCCGCCGAACCCGACCTGGGGGCGGCGGCCGAGCGCCTCGGCGCCTTCGTCGACGCGGGGATCCGGGCGCTCGACCTGCCGACCGACGGGGCGACCCTCGCGGCGGCGGCCCGCCAGATCGTCGAGTCGCCCGACCTCGGTGGTGCCGTCGATTCGCTGGTGGCCATCGGGCGCTACGGCACCGACGCCTGCGGCATCGCGGCCTAGCACGGGCCCGGCGGTCGCCGGCCCTGGCTCAGCGCTCCTGGGAGAGCGCCCACCAGCCGGCCCCGGCCGCGCTCCCGGCCACCAACGAGGCCACCAGGGCTCCCTTGCCGCCCAGGTGGCGGCGCCCCCCGGCTGCGGCCACCAGGTCGCAGGTGTCGGCGGCGGCGCCCGCCACGTACCAGGCCCGGGCCTGGGCGGGGTCGGGCGCCACCAGCGCACCGATGCCGAGCACGGCGTCGCGGATCCCGAAGATCCGGCCCAGCCAGATGAAGGAGCCAGACGGCTCCTCGCCCGTCTGCAGCCTGAGCAGCCGCCGCGGGAGCAGGGCCATGGCCACGCCGTAGGCGACGCGGCCGCCGGCGATCGAGCGGAGGACGGTGGGCGGGGTGAGCTCCATCGTCGGAGTCTCGCACCGCTCGCCACCGGGCGAGGGACCACCTCGCTGGATCTGATAGACCATCAGAAACGAGAACGTGTTCTAGTTGTGGAGGCGACGCACATGGCCGAACCGGCCGAACGGGGAGCGGTGCTGAGCGCACCGCTCGTCATCGAGTACCCCTTCTCCCGCACCACCGGGCCCGTCATCGGGGCGTTCCTCACGGGCCTGCGCGAGCAGGTGCTGCTGGGGATCAAGGGCTCCGACGGCACGGTGATCGTGCCGCCCGTGGAGTACGACCCCGCCACGGGGGAGGACCTCACCGAGCTGGTGCAGATCGGTCCCGGCGGCGTGGTCGACACCTGGGCATGGGTGCGCGAGCCGATGCCGAAGCACCCGCTGCCGCACGCCTTCGCCTGGGCCCTCGTGCGGCCCGACGGCGCCGACGTGGGCTTCCTGCAGGCCGTCGACGCCGGCTCCATCGACGCCATGGCCATCGGCATGCGGGTGCGCCCGCGCTGGGCAGCCGAGCGCGAGGGCACCATCCACGACCTCGAGTGCTGGGAGCCCGACGCCTGATGGCCGACATCACGATCCCGGCCGTCCTCGACGGCGTCGAGCAGGTGCGCTCGGTGCGCACCCCCGCCCGGCTCGACTTCACCTACACCGCCGGCGTGGCCACCACCCGCTTCCTCACCGGCCTGTCCGAGGGCAAGATCCTCGGTGAGCGGGCCCCGGGCGGGAAGGTCTACGTGCCCTCCCGCGGCGCCGACCCGCAGCTCGGCGTGCCCACGTCGGAGCCGGTCGAGCTGCCCCACGTGGGCACGCTGGTGAGCTTCTGCGTGGTCAACGTGGCCTTCTACGGCCAGGGCATGGAGATCCCCTACACCTCGGGGCTCATCCTGCTGGACGGCTCCGACCTGCCCCTCATGCACCTGATCCAGGAGTGCCCCGTGGACGACGTCCGCATCGGGATGCGGGTGGAGGCGGTGTGGGTCGACGAGGCCGACCTCGGCCCCACCCTCGAGAGCATCCGCTACTTCCGACCCAACGGCGAGCCCGATGTGCCCGTCACCCAGCCCGGAGCGGGGGTGACCTGGTGATCGATGTCGCTGTGATCGCCGTGGCGCAGATGCCCAACGTGCGGGCCGAGACGGTCCGCAACGACGTCGAGATGCTCATGCCCGTGATCGAGGACGTCCGGGCCCGGGCCGGCCTCGACCAGGAGCAGATCGGCTTCACCTGCTCGGGCTCCACCGACTACCTCTCCGGGCAGGCCTTCAGCTTCGTGTCGACCCTCGACGGCATCGGGCCGTGGCCGCCGATCCAGGAGAGCCACGTGGAGATGGACGGCGCCTGGGCCCTCTACGAGGCCTGGGTGAAGCTCCAGATCGGCGACGTCGACACCGCGCTGGTGTACTGCTACGGCAAGTCGGCGCCCGGCCCCATCCACGAGGTGCTGAGCCGCCAGCTCGACCCGTACCACGTGGCCCCCCTCTGGCCCGATGCGATCAGCCTGGCCGCCCTGCAGGCCCGCTCGCTGATCGAGGCGGGCAAGGCCACCGAGGCCGACTTCGCCGAGGTGGTGGCCCGCAGCCGGCGCAACGCCATGGGCAACCCCAACGCCCAGCTGGCGTGGGACCGCACCGCAGAGGAGCTGCTCGCCGAGGAGCCCATGGTGGACCCGTTGCGCCGCAGCGACTGCCCGCCCATCACCGACGGCGCCTGCGCCGTCATCCTCGCCTCGGGCGACCGGGCGCGCGAGCTCCGCGACCGTCCGGCCTGGATCCGGGGCATCGACCACCGCATCGAGCCGATGGCCCTGGGCCTGCGCGACCTCACCACCTCGGTGTCCACCCGGACCGCCGGCGAGAAGGCGGGGGTGGGGGAGCGGCCGGTCGACGTGGCCGAGCTGCACGCCCCCTTCAGCCCCCAGGAGCTGATCCTGCGGGAGGCGCTCGGCCTGGGCGACCACGGCAACGTGAACCCCTCCGGCGGTGCGCTGGCCGCCAACCCCGTGATGGTGGCCGGGCTCACCCGCATCGGTGAGGCCGCCCAGCGGATCATGGACGGCGAGGCCGGCCGAGGGGTGGCCCACGCCACCTCCGGTCCGTGCCTCCAGCAGAACCTCGTGTGCGTGCTCGAAGGAGACGAAGCCTGATGGGCAAGGAACGAGTTGCGGTCGTCGGCGTCGGCCAGACCAAGCACCAGGCCACCCGCGGCGACGTGTCGATGGCCGGGCTCGTGCGGGAGGCCGCCTCGCGCGCCCTGGCCGATGCCGAGATGACCTGGGCCGACATCGACGCCGTGGTGGTGGGCAAGGCCCCCGACTTCTTCGAGGGCGTGATGATGCCGGAGCTGTACCTGGCCGATGCCCTGGGCGCCACCGGCAAGCCGCTGTTCCGCGTCCACACGGCCGGCTCCGTGGGTGGGTCCACCGCCATCGTGGCCTCCCAGCTCGTGCAGGCCGGGATCCACGAGCGGGTCCTCACGGTGGCCTTCGAGAAGCAGAGCGAGAGCGAGGCCATGTGGGCGCTCTCGATGCCCATCCCGTTCCAGCCGCCGCTGCACGCCGGCGCCGGCGGGTACTTCGCCCCGCACATCCGGTCGTACATGGGCCGCTCGAAGGCGCCCGACCACATCGGGATCCTGGTGGCGCTGAAGGACCGTCTCAACGCCCTCAAGAACCCCTACGCCCACCTGCACGAGCACGACATCAGCTTCGACTCCATCAAGGACTCGATGATGCTGTGGGACCCCATCCGCTACGCCGAGACCTGCCCCAGCTCCGACGGAGCCTGCGCCATGGTGCTCACCAGCGAGGCGGTGGCCGACCGGGCCACCAAGCCGGTGGCCTGGGTGAAGGGCACGGCGATGCGCTCGGAGCCCACCATGTCGGCGGACCGCGACCCGGTGCTGCCCCGCGGCGGCTCCGACTGTGCGGCCGACGTCTACAAGCAGGCCGGCATCACCGACCCCCGTCGCGAGGTGGATGCCGTCGAGATGTACGTCCCCTTCTCGTGGTTCGAGCCGATGTGGCTGGAGAACCTCCACTTCGCCCCCAGCGGCGAGGGGTGGCGGTTCGTGGAAGACGGCGTCACCCAGCTCGACGGCGACCTCCCCGTCAACATGTCGGGCGGCGTGCTCTCGTCGAACCCGATCGGTGCGTCCGGCATGCTGCGCTTCGCCGAGGCGGCGCTGCAGGTGCGCGGCATGGCCGGCGAGCACCAGGTGCCCGACGCCCGCACGGCGGTGGGCCACGCCTACGGCGGCGGCAGCCAGTTCTTCGCCATGTGGGTCGTCGGGGCGGAGAAGCCCTGATGACGGGCCGCCTGGAGGGCAAGGTCGCCATCGTCACGGGCGCCGCCCGCGGGCAGGGGGAGGCCGAGGCGCGCCGCTTCGTGGCGGAGGGGGCCAGGGTGCTCCTCACCGACGTGCTCGACGACGAGGGCCAGGCCGCCGCCGACTCCCTCGGCGACGCCGCCGCCTTCCGCCACCTCGACGTGTCCTCCGAGGCGGAGTGGGTGGCGGCCGTGGCCGACGCCGAGGAGCGCTTCGGCCCGGTGTCGATCCTGGTCAACAACGCCGGCATCCTCGACTTCTCGCCCATCCACAAGCAGGACGTCGATCGCTTCCGTCGGGTGATGGAGGTGAACCTGATCGGCGCCATGATCGGCATGAAGTCGGTGGCCCCGTCGATGAAGCGCGCCGGCGGCGGCTCGATCATCAACATCTCGTCCAACGGTGGCATCTGGGGGCTGCCCGGGCTCGGCGCCTACGTGTCCAGCAAGTGGGCGCTGCGCGGCCTCTCGAAGACCGCCGCCCTCGACCTGGGGCCGATCGGGGTGCGCGTCAACTCGCTGCACCCCGGCGGCATCGACACCCCGATGACGAGCTTCGGATCGGTGCCCGGCGACGAGTCGCCCTTCGCCAAGAGCCTGCCCATCCCTCGGATGGGTCACGTCGACGAGGTGGCCAACGTGGTCACCTTCTTGGCCAGCGACGAGGCGAGCTACGTCACCGGTGCCGAGTGGTCGGTCGACGGTGGCGCCACCGCTGGCGACCGCTTCCTCTTCGGCGCGACGTGACCCCCGCTCGGCTGCTGGCGGGGGCGGCCCTCGGCATCGCCGGGCTGGCGGGCTGCGGCGACGACGACCCCGCCGTGGAGCTGGTGGAGGGCGTGACCGCCGAGGTCGTCGTGGTCGACAACGACTACGAGCCCGAGGCCATCGAGGTGGCGGCGGGCACCGAGGTCCGCTTCTCGAACCGCGGCCGCAACGAGCACGACGTCATCCCGGTCGACGGGAACGACGAGCTGACCATCACCCTCCAGGAGCTCGTGCCCGGCACGACCGTCGTCCGTCGCCTCACGGTCCCCGGCACCTACCCGTACTACTGCAGCATCCACGGCACCGAGACGGCTGGCATGATCGGCTCGATCACGGTCACGGGCGGCTAGCGCGCCACACCACACCAGGGGGAGCACATGGGACGGATCGCACGACGCTGGATGGGAGCACTGGTCGTGACCGGTCTGGCCTTGGCGGCCTGCTCCGACGAGGACGACGGCGGCGCTGGCGGTGACGCGCCATCGGGCGCGGAGGCCGGCGTCATCGAGGTGCCGGGCGACCACGACACGATCCAGGCCGCCGTCGACGCCGCCGAGCCGGGCGACCTCGTGCTCATCGCGCCCGGGACCTACGAGGAGGCCGTAACCGTCGAGACCGACGAGATCGTGCTGCGGGGCCTCGATCGCGACGAGGTCATCCTCGAGGGTGGGTTCGAGCTCGACAACGCTATCCGCGTCGTGGGGGCCGACGGCGTGGTGGTCGAGAACATGACGGCCCAGAACTACACGTTCAACGGCTTCTTCTGGACCGGGGTCGACGGCTACCGGGGGTCCTACCTGACCTCGATCCGCAACGGCGACTACGGGCTCTACGCCTTCGAGTCCGTGAACGGCGTGTTCGAGCACTCCTACGCGTCGGGGAGCCCTGACGCCGGGGTGTACATCGGCGGCTGCTACCCCTGCAACGCCGTGATCGACGACGTCGTGTCGGAGTGGAACGGGCTGGGGTACTCCGGCACCAACGCCGGCGGCGAGCTGTACATCGTGAACAGCACCTTCCGCGACAACCGGGCCGGCGTGCTGCCCAACGTGGGCACCTACGAGCCGTGCTTCCCCCAGCGGGAGACCACCATCGTCGGCAACGTCGTGACCGGCAACAACAACGGCGAGAACGACGTCATCGACATCGCCCAGCAGGCGCTCGGCAACGGCATCCTCATCGCCGGGGGCATCGGCAACGTGGTCGAGCGCAACCTGGTGCTCGACCACGACATCACCGGCATCGGCGTGGTGCCCCTGCCCGAGGACGACCCGGTCCCGGTCGAGGAGGCCGACCTCCAGGGCTGTGGGAGCGACCGCATCCCCGAGGGCCTGGTCGGTCTCACCGAGGAGGAGCTGCCCGACTCCGTGCTCTGGCCCTCGCAGGACAACCGGGTCGTCGGCAACGTGGTGGAGGGGTCTCGGCTGGCCGACATCGGCGTGTCCGACCTCGGCCTGTCGCCGACCCCCGACGGCGGGAACTGCTTCTCCGGCAACACGGCAGGCTCGACCGCGCCCGTCGACCTCGAGTCGCTGGCCCCCTGCGACGGCACCCCGGCCACGGTGGGCTGGGACGTCGGCACCCTCGACGTCGGGCAGCTCATCGCTCGGGACAAGCCTGACCCCGTGGACTACCGCGAGGTCGACCTGCCCGACCCGGGCGAGCAGCCCGAGATGCCCGATGCCGCCACCGCCCCCGCCCGACCGCAGGTGGGACCGCCCACCTTCCCGGACGTGGCCAGCATCGAGGTGCCGGCCCGCCCGTGACGATGCGCCACCGGCTGGCCGCCAGCGCGGCGGTCGTGGCCGCCATCCTCCCGGCGGCCGGGCTCAGCTGGTACGTCCTCGAGCAGCCGACTGCGAGCCCACCGGAGGAGCCGACGCAGCGCACCGCCGCCGGCCAGGGGGCGCCCGGCGATCAGCCCAACGGGCGCTTCTTCGCCGACGGTCCCCAGTTCGCGGTCGACTGCGGGCTGGCCGGGCAGGCGCGCGTGGACCCCATCGTCCACCCGGGCGAAGACGACGCGGGGCACCTCCACGACTTCTTCGGCAGCCAGGCGGTGGGGGCCGACAGCGTCGGAGCCGACCTGGTGGGCACCGAGACGACGTGCCGCGCCCAGGCCGACACCGCCGCCTACTGGACGCCGTCGCTCCTCCGCGACGGGCTCCCGGTGCGGCCCACCGGAGCCAGCGCCTACTACCGGGTCGCGCCGGGCGTCGACCCGCAGGACGTCGAGCCCTATCCACTCGGCCTGGCCGCCATCGCCGGCGACGGCGCCGCCGCAGGTCCTCAGGCACCGTCCGTGGTGGGCTTCGGGTGCGGGCGGGCCGCGGCGGTCGCGAGCACCGCTCCGACCTGCCCGGCGACGTCGCCGCTCAACGTGCGGGCGACCTTCCCCGACTGCTGGGACGGGGAGCGGCTCGATGCGCCCGACCACCGCAGCCACCTCCGGTACTCCGGTGCAGCCGGCTGCCCTGCCTCGCACCCGGTGCCCCTGCCGCGGCTGACGCTCGTGGTGCACTACCCCGTCTGGGGCGAGCCCGACGGGCTCCGCCTGGCCAGCGGCCCGTTGGAGACGGCCCACGCCGACTTCCTGAACGGCTGGGAGCCGGAGGCGCTGGCGCTGGAGGTTCGCTCCTGCCTGCACCGGCAGGTGGTGTGCGCCATCCCCGATCCCGACCGCCCGGGGAGCTGAGCGGGCGCCGCGAGCGCGCTCAGGGGGCGACCAGGCGCCGCACCCCGGCGGTGGTGAGCACCACCAGCTCGCCGTCGTCGAGCTCGCCGAAGGAGATGACGTTGCCGAGGCCGGTGAGCAGCTCGGTGGGTGCCTGCTCGGGGTCGTCGGCCGGGACGGCGCGGACGTAGCCCTGGCAGTAGTCGCTGAAGAGGTACCACCCGGCCAGGCTCGGGTTGGCCTCGCCGCGGTACACGTAGCCCCCGGTGATGGAGCAGCCATCGTCGCGCCCGTAGGTCACCACCGGGGCGGTGAAGTCCGGGGAGGGCTTGCCGTCGTAGTCGTTGTTGCCCTCCACCGTGTTCCAGCCGAAGTTAGGGCGCTCGGCCTCGGGATCGATCACCGTCACCTCCTCGATGGCGTTCTGGCCGACGTCGGCGATCCAGAGCCGGCCCGTCTCCCGGTCGAAGCTCCAGCGCCACGGGTTGCGCAGGCCGATGCCCCAGATCTCGGGGCGGTCCCAGGTGGGGTTGGAGGTGGGGGCCAGCACCCCGCCCTCGGGGTCGGGGACGACGCGGAGCATCTTGCCGAGGAGGTAGGTGTCGTCCTGGGCGACGTCGCCCCGGTCGCCGGCGCCGCCGCCGTCACCGGTGGCGATCCACAGGGCGCCGTCGGGCCCGAACACGAGGTTGCCCCCGTTGTGGTTCTCGAAGGGCTGCCCGATCTCGAGGTGCAGCACCCCCTCGCCGTCGTCCGGGAGGCCGTCGGCCCCGAGGGCCCACGAGCGGATCTCGGTGTCGCCGCCGGTCCCCGTGTAGTCGAGGTAGAGCCGCTCTCCGTCGGGGTCGATGGCCAGGCCCAGGAGGCCCCGCTCGCCGCCCGTGGAGATCCGGTCGCTGACGTCGAGCACGACCTCGCTGGTCCTCGCGTCGAGGTCCACGACGTGCACCCGGCCGTCGAGCGTGCTGACCAGGACTGGACCAGGGCCCGGAGCGTCGGCGACGGCCGAGGGCGACGGGAGCTCGAGCAGGTCGCCGAGGGCCACGGCCGGATCGGTCCCGGTCGCGGAGGCGGCGCCGGTGGACGCCGGCAGGGCCAGCTCGACCGTGGCCCCCGCCGGCCCGGAGGTGCGGTCGGCGGCGGCGGAGTAGGCCGGACCGGGGACGGCCAGCTTGGCGACGAACCACAGCTGGTCCCGGTAGGCGAAGCCGGCGCCGATGAGCGCGACCAAGAGGACGGTCGCGACGACCTTGCTGCGGCGGGAGCGGGGGAGGACGTGCACGGTCGGTGTTCGGCGTCAGCGGGCGAGGTGGACGGCCACCGGGGTCAGGACGGGCGCCGCTTGCGCTGGCGGAGGCCGGAGTCGAGGAGGCGCCGGATCAGCTCGCGGCTGCTCACCGGCACCGCGCCCAGGGCGATGGCCCGCTCCCGGTAGTCGGCGGGGAGGTCGTAGTGATCGCCCTGGAAGGCCCGGCGGGGGATGCCCAGGGCCTCGGCCATGGCGTGCAGCTCGTCGTAGCTCTCGTCGCTGACGAGGTGGGCCCAGCGCCGGTCGCGCCAGGGCCAGACCGCGGGGTCGACGAGGACGGTCAGGCGTCGCCGTACTTCGCGCTGGCGGTGGCCTTGGCCGGGGCCTCGTCGGCGCGATCGGGCCACCACGGGGGCGGGAACACGGTGCGCTCGGCGCTCACGCCCTCGGCGTAGAACTGGGCGGCCCACTTGCGGAACTTCATGAAGGGGCCGTCGTTGTCGGCCAGGGCGGGCCGGACCAGGTGGGCCTTGTGCTCCCAGATCGGCTTGTCCTCGAGGAACTGCTTGTCGACCTCCTTCACGAACGCCTGGCCGACGTTGCGGGTGGTCTGCTCGTCGCCCATCGTCTTGAAGCGGAAGTTGAAGCGGGTGATGCACCGCTCGGCGGTGATCGGCGTGGTGACGGCGAAGCTGAGGGTGTCGACGATGCCGCTGAAGTGCACGATCGACACGCCGGGACCGATCATCTCGGAGTCGATGCGGCCCTCCATCACGCCGCGGGGCGTGGGGAACTTCTGGCTGGAGCGCATCTGCGAGCCGGGGAACCCGCACTCGTAGCTCTCCATCTCGGGCACCTCAGCGGTGTTGTGCACGTAGCGGAAGTGGGCGGAGTCCACGCCGTTCTCGGCCATCTCCTGCCACGGGGCCTCGATGGTGTGCTCCGTTCGGATCACGGTGGACCACTCGGGGTCGCCGGAGAACTCGGGCAGCTCCCGGATCTCCCACATCGGCTCGACGGTGGGGTCGGGGTGGTACCAGACGAGCGACACGCCGTTGCGCTCGGCCACCGGGAAGGTGCGCAGCGTGCCCCTCTTGTTGGTGCGCTCCGAGTAGGGGATCTCGGTGTTGGTCCCCTCCGCGTCGAACTTCCAGCCGTGGAACGGGCAGACGATCTGGCAGTCCTCCACCGTGCCGCCGTGGCCGAGGTGGGCGCCGAGGTGGGGGCAGAAGGGGTCCTGCACGTGGAGCACCTGCTGCTCGTCTCGCCACGCCACCAGGTGCTGGTCGAAGTAGAAGATGGCCTTGGGCTCGCCGGCCGGGAAGTCCTCCGGGTACCCGATGGCGAACCAGCCGAAGGGCACCGGGAACGGCGAGCGGGCGGTGGTGGTGATGGTGGACATCAGCCCTCCAGGTCGAAGACTCGGCGGGCGTTCTCCCGCAGGAACTTGGGCCAGACGTCGTCCTTGAGGGGCACGTTGGGGAGCTCCGAGAAGATCCGCTCCAGCGAGAGGCCCATGGGGAAGTAGCCGGCGTACATCACCTTGTCGGCGCCCCGGGAGTTGGCGTAGTCGATGATGGTCTGCGGGTAGTAGCGGGGCGCGAAGGCCGAGGTGGAGTAGTAGAGGTTCGGCCACTTCAGCATGAGCTTCACGGCCAGGGCGTCCCAGGGCTCGGCGCCGTGGCGCATCACGATCTTCAGCTCGGGGAAGAACCAGCAGACCTCGTCGAGCAGCTCCGTCTTCTGGCACAGCATCGGCACCCGCGGCCCGGGCACGCCGGTGGTGATGCAGATCGGGATGTCGAGCTCGATGCACTTGGCGTAGATCGGGTAGAAGCGCTTGTCGTTGATCGGCACCTGGGGGGTCATGCCGGCCGGGAAGGCGGTGGCGCTCTTGATGCCGAGCGTCTCATGGGCCTTCACGAGGTCGCGGACGCCCTGCATGCCGAGGTTGGGGTTCACCTCGTAGGAGGTGAAGAACCGGTCGGGGTGGTCCTGGGCGGCGCGGGTGGACGTGCTGCGCTCGAAGCTGACGCCGAGCATGGCCTTCTCGATGCCGTAGTGGTCCATCTCGCCGAGGATCACGGCGACGGGATCGGCCTCGGGGTCGACGTCGTCGGGCACGTCCTTGAACATGTACTGGGCCGGGAACTCCATCGCCTTGGACTCGTCGTCCATGAGGCCGGCCCGCAGGAAGCCGTACCACTCCTTCTTGGAGCCCTCCGGGATGCCCAGCATCAGGTCGATGACGCCCACGTCGGAGGGGAAGCTCATCCCGCCAGACTAGAACACGTTCTAGTTCCGGTCGAACCTCTCGCGGTAGGGTCCGCGGCATGGACCTCGGACTCATCATCGGGTACTGGCCGTCGTCGGGCCCGCCGCCGGACGCCGCCGAGCAGATCGCCACCGCCGAGCGGCTGGGCTTCAAGAGCGTCTGGATGTCGGAGGCCTACGGCTCCGACTGCTTCACACCGCTGGCTTGGTGGGGGAGCGCCACCGAGCGGGTGCAGCTCGGCACGGCCATCACGCAGATCTCCGCCCGCACCCCCGCGTCCACCGCGATGACGGCCATCACGCTCGACCACCTCACCGGCGGTCGCTTCATCCTCGGCCTCGGCGTGAGCGGGCCGCAGGTGGTGGAGGGCTGGTACTCGGCCGACTACGCCAAGCCGCTGGCCCGCACCCGCGAGTACATCGACATCATCCGAGCCATCGTGGCCCGCGACAAGCCGGTGGAGTACGTCGGCGAGCACTACCAGATGCCCCTGGTGGGCGGCACCGGCCTGGGCAAGCCGCTCAAGTCCATCGTGCGCCCGCTGCGCACCGACATCCCGATCTACCTCGGGGCCGAGGGGCCCAAGAACGTCGCCCTCGCCGCCGAGATCTGCGACGGGTGGCTCCCGATGTTCTTCTCGCCCAAGGCCGACGACTTCTACCGGTCGGCCCTCGACGAGGGCTTCGCCCGGCCCGGCGCCCGGCGCACGGCCGACGACTTCGAGGTGGCCTGCGTGGTGCCCACCATCGTGGGCGACGACCTCGAGGCCTGCGCCGACCTACTGCGCCCCACGCTCGCCCTGTACGTGGGCGGCATGGGGGCCAAGGACCGCAACTTCCACAAGGACGTCTTCGCCCGCCTCGGCTACGAGGCCGAGTGCGAGAAGATCCAGGAGGCCTACCTGGCCGGCCGCAAGGACGAGGCGGCGGGCTACGTCCCCACCCAGATGGTCGAGGATGTGTACCTGGTCGGCCCCAAGGACAAGATCCGCGACGACCTCGAGGCCTGGCGCGAGAGCTGCGTCACCCAGCTGCTCGTCAGCGGCCCACCGTTCCTCCTCGAGGAGATCGCCGAGCTCGTGCACGGCTGAGCCCGACGAGGGCTAGGTCGCCCCGGTGGCGGGTACCCCGGTGCCGTGCACGACGAGGACGACGGTGAGCTCCCGGGGCTGCAGGTGCCGATCGAGGTGGTCCCCATGGGGCCCGACCTCGTGACCGTGATGGTGCGCGGCGACATCGACCTCCACGAGGCCGGCGAGCTGCGGGCGGTCCTGGCTGATGCCTGCTCCGGCACGCACCGCTCGGTGCTCGTCGACCTGTCCGGCGTGCAGTTCATCGGTTCGAGCGGGCTGGGCGTGCTCGCCCGCACGGGCGACGAGATGCGCGACCACGACCGCACGCTCGTGATCCGGGGCTGCAGCCCATCGCTGCTGCGAGCCTTCGAGGTCACCGGCCTCCGGCGTACCCTCGACGTCAGCTGACGGCGGCGTCCTTGGCGACGCGCCGGGCCCAGAGCACGAGCGGGAGCTGCAGGGGCAGGCGGAGCCAGGCCGCTGCGGCGGTGTCGAGCGGTGGTGGGGCGTCGGCGATGCCGCCGTCGAGGGCGCTCTGGATGTTGGCCGGGAACACCCCGAGGAGCGTCCAGAAGGCGAACCAGCCCCCGAACCGGCGCGTCCGCGGGTTGGCCACCAGTGCCGCCGCGGCCAGCTCCACCGCGCCGCTCACGTAGGTGGTGGTGCGGGCCGAGCCGGGCATCCAGCTCGGCACGATGGCGTCGAACACCTCCGGCCGCACGAAGTGCAGCACCCCGGCGCCGCCGAGCAGCGCCGCCAGCCCCAGTGCCCGTCGATCCTCACGCCCCATGGCGGCGCACCCTACGGGTTCTGTGGACGCATCCGTCCGCAGGGCGGACAGATCCGTCCACAGGACGAGGCGGGGTCAGGTCTCGAAGGCCTCGGGTGGGGGACAGGCGCACACGAGGTTGCGGTCGCCGTAGCCGCCGTCGATGCGGCTGACCGGCGGCCAGTACTTGCCGTCGCGGAGGCTGGCCACGGGGTAGGCGGCCTGCTCGCGGCTGTAGGGTCGATCCCAGGTGTCGACCAGGAGGTCCTCGGCGGTGTGCGGCGCGTGGGCCAGCGCGCTGGCCTCGTGGGCGACCTCGCCCCGCTCGATCTGGGCGATCTCCTCGCGGATGGCGAGCATGGCGTCGACGAAGCGGTCGAGCTCCGCCCGGCTCTCGCTCTCGGTGGGCTCGACCATGAGGGTGCCGGCCACCGGGAAGCTCATGGTGGGGGCGTGGAACCCGAAGTCGATGAGGCGCTTGGCGACGTCGTCGACGGTCACCCCGGTGCCGGCCGTGATCGGCCGGAGGTCGAGGATGCACTCGTGGGCCACCCGGTCGTGGTCGCCGGTGTAGAGCACGGGGAAGGCCCCGTCGAGCCGGGCCGCCACGTAGTTGGCGTTGAGGATGGCCAGCTCGGTGGCCGCCCGGAGGCCGTCGGGGCCCATGAGGGCGATGTACGCCCACGAGATGGGCAGGATCGAGGCAGAGCCCCACGGGGCGCCCGAGATCGGGCCGGGCCCGGTGGTCGGGCCGGCCTCGGGCTGCAGCGGGTGGTTGGGGAGGAAGGGCGCCAGGTGGGCCAGGGCGGCCACTGGCCCCACGCCCGGCCCCCCGCCACCGTGCGGGATGCAGAACGTCTTGTGGAGGTTGAGGTGGCTCACGTCGCCGCCGAACCACCCGGGGCGGGCCACGCCGACGAGGGCGTTGAGGTTGGCGCCGTCGACGTAGACTTGGCCGCCGTGCTCGTGCACGAGGTCGCAGATCTCGGTGATGCGCTCCTCGAACACGCCGTGGGTGGAGGGGTAGGTGACCATGAGCGCGGCCAGGTCGCCGCTGTGCTCGGTCACCTTGGCGTCGAGGTCGGCGACGTCCACGTTGCCGTCCTCGTCGCAGGCCACCACCACCACCCGCATGCCGGCCATCACCGCCGAGGCGGCGTTGGTGCCGTGGGCAGAGCTGGGGATGAGGCAGACGTCGCGCTCGGCCTCACCCCGGGAGGCGTGGTACCCGCGGATCGCCAGCAGGCCGGCCAGCTCGCCCTGGGAGCCGGCGTTGGGCTGCAGCGACACGGCGTCGTAGCCGGTCACCTCGGCCAGCCAGGCCTCCAGCGAGGTGATCAGCTCCCGGTAGCCCTCGGCCTGGTCGATCGGCGCGAAGGGGTGGAGCTGGCCGAACTCGGGCCAGGTCACGGCGGCCATCTCGGTGGTGGCGTTGAGCTTCATCGTGCAGGAGCCCAAGGGGATCATCGACCGGTCGAGGGCCACGTCCTTGTCGGCCAGCGACCGCAGGTAGCGCAGCATCTCGGTCTCGGAGCGGTGCGCCGAGAAGACCGGGTGGGTGAGGAAGTCGCTGCGCCGGGCCAGCGCTTCGGGGAGGGCGGCGGGGGCCTCGGCCGGCACGGCGAGGCCGAGGGCCCGGGCGAGGCGGTCGAGGACGGCGTCGTCGGTGGTCTCGTCCACCGCGATGCCCACCGTGTCGGCGTCGACGCGGCGGAGGTTGATGCCCTCGACCAGGGCGGCGGCCACCAGCTCGTCGGCCCGGCCGGGGGCCACGACGGTGACGGTGTCGAAGAAGGCGTCGTGGGCGGTGGCGAGGCCCGCCTGCCGCAGCGCAGCCGCCAGCCGGGCTGCCTGCCGGTGCACGCGCTCGGCGATGGCCGTGAGGCCCTCCGGCCCGTGGTACACGGCGTACATCGAGGCGATCACCGCCAGCAGCACCTGCGCCGTGCAGATGTTGGAGGTGGCCTTCTCGCGGCGGATGTGCTGCTCGCGGGTCTGCAGGGCCAGGCGGTGGGCCGGGCGGCCGGCGGCATCGACCGACACGCCGACGAGGCGGCCGGGCATCGAGCGGCGCAGGCCCTCCCGGGTGGCCAGGAAGCCGGCGTGCGGGCCGCCGTAGCCGAGGGGCACGCCGAAGCGCTGGGAGGAGCCGACCACGACGTCGGCGCCCTGCTCCCCGGGCGGGGTGAGCAGCGTGCAGGCCAGCAGGTCGGTGGCCACGGCCACCAGCCCGCCCGCGGCGTGGACGGCGTCGATGGTGGGGGAGAGGTCGCGCACCACCCCGCTGGTGCCGGGGTGCTGCAGGAGCGCGCCAAACACCGCGGCGGGATCGAGGTCGGTGGCGGGGTCGCCCACGACCAGCGCGATGCCGATCGGCTCGGCCCGGGCGGCCACCACGGCGATGGTCTGCGGGTGGGTCTCGGCGTCGACGAAGAACGCCTCGGCGGTGTGCTTGGTGGAGCGGCGCACGAGGGTCATGGCCTCGGCCGCCGCCGTGGACTCGTCGAGCATCGAGGCGTTGGCCAGGTCCATGCCGGTGAGGTCGCTCACCATGGTCTGGAAGTTGAGCAGCGCCTCCAGGCGGCCCTGGCTGATCTCGGGCTGGTAGGGCGTGTAGGCGGTGTACCAGGCGGGGTCCTCGAGCACGTTGCGCTGGATCACGCCGGGGGTGTGCGTGCCGCTGTAGCCGGCGCCGATGAGCGACGTCAGCACGTGGTTGCGGTCGGCCAGGGTGCGCAGGAGCGCCAGCACCTCGGGCTCCGAGCGGGCCTCCGGGAGCTGGAGCGGCTGGTCGGTGCGGATCGTCTTCGGGACGGCCTGCTCGACCAGCTCGTCGAGCGTGGCGACGCCGAGGACGGCGAGCATCGCCTCCACGTCCTCGGGGCGCGGCCCGAGGTGGCGGTCGGCGAAGCGGGTGGCGGGGGTGCGGGCCACGGTCATCGGGGGCTCCTCGGGGGCGGGCGTGCAGGAAGGGTGTCCTGCCCCCGCTGTCGCCTGGGCTCCAGCGTCGCCTCACCCCTGCGGTCCTGTGGCCTGAGAGGTTCCGGGGCGGTTGCACCTTCGGCGCCCGACCACCGGCCGGAGCCGACGCCGGGACTCTCCCACAGGGGGTCATCAGCCCCCAGACCCTACCGGTCGCGCGGCCGGCGCCGTGCCATCCGCGTGGCCTCCCGCGAGGTTGCCGGGCCTCGGCCGGGGGAAGGCAGCCCCACATGCCCGTGCGTGCGGTCGTCGACCCGCCCCTCCTCGTGGAGCCCGCCGAGGCGCGAGGCCCTGCGCCCCGCCCCACCGGGCGCTGGAGCTCGCTCGACGTCCTGCGGGGCCTGGCCCTCGTCGCCATGATCGTGCACCACTTCGTCGACTGGACCGGTGGGCGCGCCCGCGAGCGCCTGGTGGGGTTCGACGCCTTCGCGCTCACCGACCTCGCCGCCCCGGCCTTCACCCTCGGCGCCGGGGCCGCCGCCTACCTCGTCGGCCAGCGGATCCGCCGGGCTCCCGCAGCGGGCGCGGGGCCCGACGCCGATCGCTCGGCCCCCGCGGCCATCGATCGGGCCCGGGCGCGCCAGGCTGCCTGGCGGTGGTCGCAGGTCCTCCTGCTGGGCCTCGCCATCGACGTCGCCGTCGGCGGCGGCATCGACGGGGGAGGGGTGCTGCCCAGCCTCGCCGTGCTGGGCGCGCTCGTCACCCTGGCGTCGGCGCTCGGTGCCCGCAGCGTGGTCGCCTGGTGGGCGTCGGCGGCGGTCTGCGCCGCGCTGGCCGTGCCGGCCAAGGCCTGGCTCACCGACGGCTTCGTGGCCGAGCTGGTCAGCGGCTCCTTCTCGATCGTGGTCTACGGGACGTTCGCGGCTGCCGGGGCCGCCCTGGCCGCCGGGAGCGGGTCGGCGGGGGAGGGGGCACTCCCCCTGTGGCGGGCGGCGGCCACCGTGGTGGCCGCCGGCGTCCTGGCGACCTCGATCTGGCCGGGGCTGGCCCCGGACGGCCTGTGGGCACCCAGCCGGCACCCGGGCGACCTGGCCTTCACCGTCTGGGGCCTGGCGGCCTGCCTGGCGGCGTGGGCCCTCGTACGGGCGTTCGTGCCGATCCAGACCCGGGTCGGCGGCGGGCTGGCCCGGGCGGGCCAGCGCACCCTGCTCGTCTTCGGGGCCCACTACGTCCTGAAGCTGGTGCTGCAGCACACCGGCCTGCAGGGCACCCTCGACGGCCCGGTCTGGACGCTGGCCACCTGGCTGGCCATCGGCGGCGCCGTCGCGCTGGCGACCATCCCACCCCGAGGGGCGCTCCGTCGGGTAATACCGTCACGTGACGAAACCACCCCCGACCCGACGGTGCCAGTGGTGCGGGCGCCCGGTGGAGGCGCGGGTCGGTCCGGGCCGCCCGAGGAAGTTCTGCCGGGCCGGGTGCCGCCAGGCTGACTACGTCGCCCGCCAGCGGGTCGCCGAGGTGGGCCTCGGCGAGGCCGAGCTGATCGTCACCCGCCAGGCGCTCGACGAGCTGCGCGACAAGCTCTACGTGCTCGAGGCCGCCGTGGAGGACGTCGAGCGGGACCGCCTGGCCGCCGAGACCGACCAGGACCTGCGCGACGCCCTGGAGTGGCTGCTCGAGGCCGCTCGGCCCCTCGTGGGCGATCCCACCGCCAGCTTGACGTAACGATGATTATGGGCGTCAAGGGGTGAGGGCCCGGCGGCCAGCACGGTGACGGAGGGTGCGGAACTTCCCCACGCTCCGTGAGAACGGGCTCAAGAGGCCCCGGCGACCGGCCGATGGTCCAGCAGCCGCAGCTGTTGCACCACTCCGTCGAAGGGCCCCCGGTCCATGCCTGTCTCCGTGGCGGATGCCGCCCACCTGATCCGTCGCACGGGGTTCGGCGTCACGACGGCCCGGTTAGCCGAGCTGACCGGCCTGGCCGACCGCGAGGCGGCCATCGCCCGGGTCACCGACCTCTCGAGGGCGCCGGCGGCCACCGACATCCCGGTGGGCGGCGGCAAGGCCGCCAACGAGTACCAGTCGATGGTGCAGCTGAGCTGGTGGTGGATGGACCGCATGCGGACCAGCCCGGTGCCGCTGGTGGAGAAGCTGGTGCTGTTCTGGCACAACCACTTCGTCAGCTCCCAGGACAAGCTCTACGACATCGGGCTGCTGTCGACCCAGAACCAGCTGTTCCGCCAGCACGCCCTCGGCGACTACCACGCCCTGGCCCAGGCGGTGGCGATCGACCCGGCCATGCTCGACTACCTCGACAACCGCTCGAACAAGGTGGGGCGCCCGCAGGAGAACTTCGCCCGTGAGGTGATGGAGCTCTTCACGATGGGGCAGGGCCACTACACCGAGGCCGACGTGGTCTCGATGGCGAGGGCGTGGACCGGCCACAGCGTCACCGACGACCGGCGCAGCTACCTGTTCCGCCCCACGTGGCACGACACCGGGAGCAAGGTGCTGTTCGGGCTGCCGGCCCGGGACTGGGACGGGCCTGCCGCTCTCACGGAGATCCTGCGGGGCGTGCGGGCGGTGCCGGCCAGCCAGTTCCTCACCGCCAAGGTGTTCTCCCACCTGGCCTACCCCGTGGCGGTCACCGACCCCGTCGTCGCTCCCCTGGCGACGGTGTTCCGCGAGTCGGACCTCTCGATCCTGGCCCTCGTGCGCGCCATCCTGCGCTCCGACGCCTTCTGGGGGCCGACCGCCCGCTACGGCCTCGTGCGCAGCCCGACCGAGTGGTTCGTGGCCGCCATGGAGGCCGTGGGGCTGGGGCCGTCGATCGCCCACCCCGAGTGGTGGATGGAGGGCACGGGCCAGATCCTCTTCTCGCCGCCCAACGTGGCGGGCTGGAAGCAGAACTCGTACTGGTTGTCCACCGCCTCCGCCTGGGCTCGGGCCGGCTTCGCCGACCACCTGCGCTGGAAGGCCAACGAGGCCGGCGTGTTCTCCGGTCTCCAGTCGCAGACCCCTGCGGCCATCGCCACGGCCGCCTTCGAGCGCTTCGGCATCGTGGACCCCTCCCCCGTGACCCGCAGCGCCATCGAGTCCTGGGCCGCCCGCACCCGGAGCGAGGGCGACGCCTGGTCGATCCCCCCGAACCTCGTGCTCCTCCTGCTCCTCTCCCCCGACTTCCAGCTGGCGTGAGGCCGAACCGATGATCGACGAACCCGACTTCGAGGACCTCCTGCCCCTGCTGTCGGTCCCCGGCGAGGTGCACGACCCCGGGCCCCGCGGCGTGAGCCGCCGACGGTTCCTGCAGGGCCTGCTGGCCTCGGCCGGGGCCGCCTCCCTCGTCGGCACGCGGTGGGCCGACCACGCCTTCGGGTCCCCGATCGCCGCCGGCGACGGCGTGCTGGTGATGGTCATGCTCGGCGGCGGCAACGACGGCCTCAACCTCCTGGCGCCCATCTCCGGGCCCGATCGCACCCGCTACGACGCCCTGCGGGGCGGCATCGCCCTGCCGGCGGCCGAGCTCCTGCCCGCCGCCGGTGGCTACGGCTTCCACCCCCGGATGCCCAACCTCCGTGCTCGCTACGCCGCCGGCCGGGTCGCCGTGGTGCAGGGCGTCGGCCAGCCGGGCAACGACCTCTCCCACTTCACCTCCATGGCGACGTTCATGGCGGGCACGGCCGGCACCTCGCGGAGCTCGGGCTGGCTCGGGCGGTACCTCGACGGCGTGACGGAGTGGGACAGCGGCATGCGCGGCATCTCCTTCTCGTCGTCGGTGCCGCTGCACCTGCTCGGGTCCCGAGCCAGGGTGACCGCTCTGCCCGTGTCCGGCAACCTGTTCGGCTCCAACACGGCCGAGCGCCACAACCGGGCCGTGCACGCCGCCGTCGAGGCGTTCGCCGCCGGCCCGACCGGGCTGAGCGCGTGGGGTGACCGCGTCGCCGGCACGGGCCGTGCCGCCATCACCACCGCCCGGACCGTCAACCCGATCTACCAGCCGACCGTGACCACCCGCGGCCTGGTGCGCGACCTCACCCACGCCGCTCGCCTCATCAACGCCGACCTCGGCGTGCGGGTGATCGGCGTGACGATCGGCGGCTGGGACACGCACGCCAACCAGCTGTACGACCAGGGCGAGCTGCTGGGCGCCCTCGACACCGCCATCGAGGCCTTCTTCGCCACCCTGTCGCCGGCGTTCCGCGACCAGACCGCCCTGGCCACGTTCTCCGAGTTCGGTCGGCGGCCCGAGCGCAACGGCTCGAACGGCACCGACCACGGCACGGCCAGCGTCATGCTCGTGGCCGGCGAGAACGTGCGCGGCGGGCTCCACGGCGCCGCCCCCTCGCTCACGGCGCTCGACACCCGGGGCAACCTCGTGCCGACGGTCGACTTCCGCTCCGTGTACGCCACGCTCCTCGACCGATGGCTCGACGGCGACCCCACGGCGGTGCTGGGCGGCTCCTTCGAGCAGCTCGACCTCTTCACCAACGTGCCCGGCGGTCCCCGCAACCCCGCGCCCCCTCCCCCACCGCCGAACCCGGCCACGCCCTTCGCCGACTGGACCGCGCTCGTCCGCCAGCAGTACCTCGACCTCCTGCTCGTCGACCCGGCCGCCGATCGGGTCGCCACGTGGGTGGCCAACCTCCAGGCCCTGCGGACCACACCGGTCGACCTCATCGTGAGCTTCCTGGCCTCCCCCACCTCCACGGCCGAGGTCCAGCCGGTGCTGCGGGCCTACGCCGCCGCCTTCGGCCGCCCGCCCTCGCGCAGCGAGCTGACGAGCCGGGTGGCCACGCTCCGGCGCTCCGGGCTCGCCGCCGTCTGCCAGGCGATGGTCACCTCCGCGGCCTTCACCGCCCGCAACGGCAGCCTCCGGGCCACCAGCTCCTACATCCGCTGGGTCTACGCCGCCACCCTGCGGACCACCCCCTCCGCCTCCCGCCTGCGCTACTGGACCGACGCCCTCACGAGCCGCCGCCACAGCCGCGGCAGCATGCTGGCCCACTTCCTGGTGCAGTCGAGCTGCGTGGCCGCCCTGGCCCCGGAGGCGGCCGTCGGCCACCTCTACGCCGGGATGCTCCACCGGGTGCCCACCGCAGCCCACTTCGCCGCCCGGGTGCAGCGCCACCGGGCGGGGACCGCCCTGCGCACCCAGGTGGCGGAGATCTTCGGCACCGCCGAGTACGCCCGCCGCTTCGCCTAGCGATACCGTCACGGCATGGAAGGTCAGCGGGACCGGGCTGGGGAGCCCCGCCAACGAGCCGACCGGCGGGCGCTCCGCCGCACCGAGCTCCTCGAGGCCGCCGTCGAGGCGATCCGCGCCCAGGGCCCCGGCGCCACCATGGAGCAGCTGGCCAACGCCGGCGGCGTCACCAAGCCCATCCTCTACCGCCACTTCGGCGACCGCGACGGCCTGATCACCGCCATCGCCGAGCGGTTCGCGGTGGACCTGATGAGCGAGATCGCCGCCCCCCTCACCGCGGAGGCCACCGGCCGGGAGCTGCTGCGCTCCACCATCGACGCCTACGTCGCCTTCATCGAGCGCGACCCGGACCTGTACCGCTTCCTCGTCCAGCAGGCGCCCGGGCGGGCCGAGCGCCTCACGAGCATCAGCGCGCTGGTCGACAACATCGCCCGCCAGGTGGCGCAGATCCTGCGCGAGCGGCTCGGCAGCGCCGGGCGCGACACCGGTCCGGCGGTGGCCTGGGCCTACGGCATCGTGGGCCTCGTGCACCAGGCCGGCGACTGGTGGGTGGACGACCAGACCATGACCCGGGCCCAGCTCGTCGACCAGCTCACGATGCTGCTCTGGGACGGCATCAGCGGGAGCGGAGAGCCCGAAGGGCCAGCCGCCGGCGCCGCTGCGGGGGCGTAGGATCCGGGCACACCCGTGCAGGAGGCCCGCCGTGTCCCGTCCCACCCAGCCCCACCGCTTCCCCACCTTCGCCAGCCCGGCGGAGGAGCGGACCCACCTCAAGCAGCGCATGGCGGCCGCCTTCCGGCTGTTCGACCGCTTCGGCTTCAACGAGGGGGTGGCCGGCCACCTCACGGCCCGTGATCCGGAGCGGACCGACTGCTTCTGGGTGAACCCGTTCGGGCTCTCCTTCGGGCTCATCCGGGCCTCCGACATGATCCTGGTGAACCACCAGGGCGAGGTGGTCGAGGGCGACTGGCCGGTCAACGTGGCCGCCTTCGCCATCCACTCGCAGGTGCACGCCGCCCGGCCCGACGTCATCGCCGCCGCCCACACCCACTCCAAGCACGGCCGGGCGTTCTCCACCCTGGGGCGCCTCCTCGATCCGATCACCCAGGACGCCTGCGCCTTCTTCGAGGACCACGGCCTGTTCGACGACTACACCGGCGTCGTGGTCGACGTCGAGGAGGGCAAGCGCATCGCCCACGCCCTGGGCGACCACAAGGCCGCCATCTTGCGAAACCACGGCCTGCTCACCGTCGGCCACACGGTCGACGAGGCGGCCTGGCTCTACATCACCATGGAGCGCAGCGCCGAGGTGCAGCTCCTCGCCGAGGCCGTCGGGACGACCATCCCGATCGAGGCCGAGATGGCCCGCCACACGCGCGAGCAGGTCGGCGGCCACTTCTCCTGCTGGTTCAGCTTCCAGCCGCTCTTCGACAAGATCGTGGCCGACCAGCCCGACCTGCTCGACTGACGCCCTGGTGAGCGTCACGCCCATCGACAGCAAGGCCCGGACGCAGCGCGAGGCCACCCTCGAGGCGCTCCTCGAGGCGCAGAACCGCCACGACGCGGCGGCGTCGGTGGCCTGCTTCAGCCACCCGCGCTACGAGCTGGTGGGCAACCAGCGCGTGTACGAGGGGGCCGCTGAGGTCGTCCGCTACTACGAGAGCACCTTCGCCACCTTCCCCGACCTCGCCTTCGAGCTCATCACGGCCCACCACGCCGACGAGGCGCTCGTGGTGGAGATGTGGATGAGCGGCTCCCACCTCGGGTCCCGCCGCGACTTCGAGGCGACCGGGAAGCGCTTCCGCTGCCGCATGGCCGCGGTGTTCCAGTTCCAGGGCACCAGCCTCATCGGGGCCCGCATCTACTACGACACCGGCACGATCGCCCGCCAGCTCGCCTGAGCGGCTCGACGCCTTCTTGACCGCTCAGTCAAGTTTGCGCCTAGGCTCCCGATCCATGGATTGGCCCCTGCGCTTCGGCATCTTCCTCGCCCCCTTCCACCCGGTGGGACAGAACCCCACGTTGGCCCTGGAGCGAGACCTCGACCTCATCTCCCACCTCGACGTCCTCGGCTTCGACGAGGCGTGGGTGGGTGAGCACCACTCGGCGGGCTACGAGATCATCGCCAGCCCCGAGGTGTTCATCGCGGCCGCCGCCCAGCGCACGAAGCACATCCGCCTGGGCACCGGCGTGAGCTCGCTCCCCTACCACCAGCCGCTCATGCTGGCCGACCGCATGGTGCTGCTCGACCACCTCACCCGCGGCCGCGTGATGTTCGGCGTCGGCCCCGGCGCCCTGCCGTCGGACGCCTTCATGATGGGCATCGAGGTGGCCCGCCAGCGCGACATGATGGAAGAGGCCTTCGAGGTCATCCTCGAGCTGCTGGCCGGCGAGAAGCCCGTCACCCGCCAGACCGACTGGTTCACGCTCCGCGACGCCCGCCTCCAGCTGCGGCCCTACTCCGACCCCTGCTTCGAGATCGCGGTGGCGGCCCAGGTCTCCCCCTCCGGGCCCCGCCTGGCCGGCCGCTTCGGCACCTCGCTGCTCTCCATCGGCGCCACCAGCACCGGCGGGTTCGACATCCTCGGCTCGCACTGGAACGTCATGGAGGAGCGCTCGGCCGAGTTCGGCACCACCGTCGACCGCCGGAAGTGGCGCCTCGTCGGACCGATGCACATCGCCGACACCAAGGAGCAGGCCTACGAGGACGTGAAGTTCGGCCTCCCGCAGTGGGTCGACTACTTCCAGCGGGTGGCCGCCCTGCCCCTCGGGCCCGACACCACCGACGTGGAGGAGATGGCCGACGCCATGAACGCGTCGGGCTTCGCCGTCATCGGCACCGTCGACGACGCCGCCGCCCAGATCCAGCGCCTGATCGACCAGTCCGGCGGCTTCGGCACCTTCTTGAACATGGCGCACGAGTGGGCCGACCGCAGCGCCACCTGGCGGAGCTACGAGCTGCTCTCGCGGTACGTCTTCCCGCGGTTCCAGGGCTCGGCCACCTCCACCGAGGCCAGCCGCGACTGGGCCGCCGAGAACCGACCCGAGTTCATCAGCGCTGCCACCAGCGCCGTGATGACCGCCGTGCAGTCGCACCACCAGGAGAAGGCCGCCAAGGCCGAGCAGGGCTGACGATCCCGCGGCTGGACGCCGGCAGGGCGCCTCAGCGGGCCACGAAGGGCGTCGGCACCACCCGGGCGGGGACGGCCTCGCCGCGCACGTCGATGGCCACCGCGGCGCCCTCCGCCACCGAGGGCGGCAGGAAGGCCAGCGCGATGCCGTGGCCCAGCACCGGCGAGAAGTTCCCGCTCGTGACCACCCCGACGGGCTGCCCGTCGACCAGCACCACCTGATCGGCGCGCGGCGGGCGCCGGCCCTCCACGGCCAGGCCGCGCAAGCGCCGCGCCACGCCCCGCTCCCGCTCGGCCAGCAGGGCGTCGCGCCCCCGGAAGCCCCCCGGCTTGTCCCAGGCCACGACCCACCCGAGGCCGGCCTGGAGCGGGGTGATGCCGGGGCCGAGCTCGTGGCCGTGCAGCGGCAGGCCCGCTTCGAGCCGCAGCGTGTCGCGGGCACCGAGCCCGGCCGGCACCACGCCGGTGCCGAGCACCGCCTCCCACACCGTCGCGGCCGACGCGGCGGGCACCGCCAGCTCCAGGCCGTCCTCGCCCGTGTAGCCGGTGCCGGCGACCGTGCAGGCCACCCCGGCGACCTCGGCCTCCCCCACCCGGAAGCGCCCCACGGCGGCCGCCTCGGGCGCGACGGTGGCCAGGCGAGCGCGGGCTTCGGGCCCCTGCACGGCGAGGATGGCGCGGGTCTCGGTGACGTCCTGGCCGCCGATGGCCTCGACCACCCGATCGGTGTTGGAGGCGTTCGGCATCACGTCGAACACCTCGGGGGCGATCCACCACACGATGATGTCGTCGAGGACCGACCCGTCGGCGTCGTCGAGCAGGTGCGTGTACTGGGCCCGACCCGGGGCGACCTTCTCCAGGTCGTTGGTGAGGCAGGCCTGCAGGCGGGCGAGGGCGTCGGCACCGGTGACGCGCACCGTGCCCAGGTGGCTGACGTCGAAGACCACCGCGGCGTCGCGGCAAGCGCGGTGCTCGGCCAGCGTGCCCTCGGCGTAGGAGAGCGGCATGTCCCAGCCGCCGAACTCGGTCAGCTTGGCGCCCAGGGCGCGGTGGGCGGCGTCGAGGGGCGAGGTGCGCAGGGTCACCTCGGGGAACCTACTGGGCGAGGGTGGTCGCCTCGGGCAGCTCCGTGTCGAGCGGGCGCAGCTCCAAGATGGCGGCGTCGACCTGCTCCACCACGCCGTCGAGGGCCAGCAGGTTGAGCACGCCCTGCCCCTGGTACTTGTTGACCACGTCGATCAGGTCCTCGCCCTCGCGGACCAGCACGACGCTGTCGCCGGCGATCACCAGCTGTGCCGAGGAGAGGTCGTCGCCGAGGTCGCGCAGGTAGTCGAAGGCCGCCCGGACCCGGTCGAGGCGCTGGCCGGCGTCGAGCAGCGACTTGATCATCTTGAGCTCGATGAGGTCCTGGTAGGCGTACTTCCGCCGCGAGCCGCTCCCCTTGGCGTCGGCCAGGGACGGCCGGATGAGGTCGGTGCGCGCCCAGTAGTCGAGCTGGCGGTAGGTGATGCCGACGATGTCGGCGGCCTCTCGGCCGCTGAAGCCCTCTGTAGCCATGGCGCGCGTCCCTCAGGTTCGGGTTCGAGGTGGTGGGACTCGAACGGGTGACACCGGTGGAGTTACACCGGTGTCGTGGTGGAGGGCAACCTACGACGACCCGCGCGCGGCGTCAACGGGGTCGCGGCGATCCGGCGGTCGAGCGCCCGGTCCTAGGAGGCGAAGTCCTCGGGGTTCGATGCGGTCGAGCGCTGTCCGGATGGGTGTTTCCGCAGGTCAGTCCGTAGCGCTGTGCGAGAGGACTTCCCCTCTCGTTCGACACGAGGAGACCTGATGATCATCACCGACCTGCCCACCAACGTCGATCCGCACGCCGAGGAGCTCTGGACTCGGCTCCGGTGCACCACTCAGGATGTGGTCGACGCAGCCGAGCGCGTCCAGCAGCTGGCCGCCGGCATCGGCGCCTACATGCCCCTGGTCTACGCCGAGAACGTGGAGAGCGTGCCGACCCCGGAGCGCGAGGTCCGCGACGCCGCGATGGTGGCTGCGATGCTCGACCACTTCGACACCTGGTTGGGCTTCCTCACCGCCAACCGCGACAGCCTGCGCCAGCACCTCGACGGCCTGGCGGCGTTGCGCGACTGACCCGCCAGCCTCGAAGGTTCCGCCTGCGGCCCCTGCTTCGGCGGGGGCCGCTCCGCGTGTAGTCACTGCCGGATGCAGTCCGCGAGGCGCTCGAGGATGACCCGCCCCTCGTCGATGCGCTCGGCGAGCTGCTGCCGTGTCTGCGCCTTGGCGTCGGCGGTGGCCGCCTTCCTCACTCGAAGTGATGCGCGTTCCACGGCCAGCAGCGCCTCGGCCAGCTCTTCTGCGCATGCTCGAAGGCCGGCGTCACGCGGGGCTACCGAGAGGGCGGCGAGCGGCTGCTCGAGCTCACTCCATCGGAGCCGCAGTCCGTCCCTCCACGTCACGGGGCGCGCATGCGAGCGGATCGACGTTGGCGGCGGCCGCGCTGCATCGAGGAACGCCTTGGATTGCGCCATCACCGCCACGGCGTCGCGCCGATGCTGTGCATCCTCGGCCGCCTGCCGATCGGTCTTTCGTCCGAGGTAGGTGGCCACGATGCCTCCAAGGCCCACCAGCCCAGAGGTGACGACCGATGCGACTCCGACAGCGTCCACCCCGCGACCGTAGGTCGCGGGTGTGACAAATGAGCCGCTCAGGCGGCGGCGCGTCGGGCGTGCTTGCGCTGGCGCTCGCTCATCCCGCCCCAGATGCCGGTCTCGCCCTCGCCGGCCGCTGCGCAGGGCTCGGCCACCGGGCAGGTGGCACAGACGGCCTGGGCCGGGCGCACGTCGTCGCCACGCCCGGGGAACCATGAGGCTGGCCCAGCACCTCGGCAGGCGGCCTGGGCGTGCCAGGCGGGCCGCTTCAGCAGGCTGGCCAGCTCGGCGAGTGCGTCGATGAGGTCGGAGGGGTCGGCGACGTAGCGGGCCTCGTCGGGATCCTCGCGGAGGTCGATCGCCTGCCAGGTCAGCGCCACGCTCGTGACCGTACCCACATCAAGGGCCATTGATGGCGGATCCTGGCGGGGCCGGCGGGTCTCCGGGGACCTGGTCGAGGAGGCGTACGAGCTCGTCGAACTCGTCGAAGGCTGCTGCCAGCTGCTGGCGACCAGTTGCGCTGAGGTGCTCCATGTGCCGGTCACCGACCTGGATCAGCATGGTGCGGCAGTCGTCGAGGGCTTCGGGGATGAGCGCCGGCATGGGGCGCACGACCAGGCGTCCGAGGCCCTCGAGGAGCTTGTGCAGGAGGGCGAGGTTCTTCTCGAACGTGTCCGGGGAGGGGCCCGGTTCGTCAGCGGTCATGACACGGCGCGGATCCCGCGCCGGTGGCCGGCTTCGATGGCGTCACGGACGCTGCGGGCCATGTGTCGCTCGTCGATCGAGGAGGCCACGATCGTGTAGTTGTACACGACGGTCGCGCCGCCTGCGCCCTGGGTCGCCATGGGGGCGGAGGCGAAGCGTGAGCCGGCGTTCAGAGCTGCCAGGGCGTCGGGGCCAAGCCGCTCCGCAGCCGACTTCTGTAGGACGAACTCGCCTGGGGTGAGCCAGGCGGGGATGGTGTCGGTGCCGACTGGGCCGCCAGGGTGGCCACCAGAGGCGAGGTACTGGGGCACCATGCCGCCGGCGGCGAAACGCAGTCCAGTCGTGCGCTGCGGTGCCGAGGCGGACATGCCGGCGAAGGGGTTCCAGCCGGCGGCCAGGCGGCGAATCTCGTTCATCTTGGCCAGGACCTGGTCGAGCGACCACATGGCCTGGCTGGTGTTGGCCGTCACGGTGGCGTTGTAAGTCCCGGCGTAGCCCTCGGCGGTGCCGGTGAGGATCTCGACCTCGGCGGCAAGCGCGTTGGCCTGCTCCTGGGTGTAGCGGCCCTGCTCGACCCAGGCGGCGAGGCGGGTTCGGAAGGCCTCGATGGACACGTCTCCGACGACCACCGCGTCGCGCAGCGCCAAGGCGGCGGCGTCGGTGTCGACCATCGACCGGGTGAGGGCGTCCTGTGCCGTCGCTGCCTCGGCGGAGGCGGGGCCGTGGGCGGCGATGGCGTCGGTGAGGGCTTGGCGGGCAGCGGTCTCTCCGCTGAGCGCGTCCTGCATGGCGAACACGGGGTCGAAGAGGGCGGCGAGGGCGTCCTGGTAGCCCTGCAGCTCGGAGGAGGCCAGCGCCAGGGCGGCGGCCTCTTCGTCGATGGCGCCGGTGGCGGTGTCGGTGGCCTCCTCCATGATCCCCTGGTTGGTGGCCATGTCGAGGGCCTCGTCGGCGGTGATGCCGAGCTGCTCCTCGAGCTCGGCGGCCCGGGCGGCGACCTCCTCGAGGGGTGCGGCCAGAGCGCGGGTCTCGTCGCGGGCCGTCTTGAGCCGGTCGTCGAGGAAGGGGTTGATGGCCCGGTCGGCGTGACCCTGCATCTCGTCCGCAGCGCCGTTGAGACGGGCGATCTCGTCGCGCAGCTCGGCCATCGAGGCCTTCGACGGGTCGAACTGGCCGGCGAAGCTGGTCGCCCACTCCTCGCCATCGGACTTGGCGTCTCGGGACTGCTTGCCGTACTCGTTGATGGCGGCGCCGACCGCGACCAGGGCGGCGATGGCGGCGGGGGCCGCCAGCGACATGGCACCGAGGCCACCGGTGGCGAAGAGGCCCGCCTGGACCTTCGCCCACGCGTAGGCGGTCCCCATGGCCCTGACGGCGACGGTGAGCCGACCGGCGACGGTGATGGCGGGACCGAGGGCGGCGACGAAGATCCCGAAGGTGACGACCATCGCCTGGGCGCCGTCATCGAGCTCGGTGAACCATCCCGACACGACCGAGGCGAACTCGGCGAACTTGCCGACGAGGGGGATGAGCTGGTCGCCCAGCCCGATGAGAGCGGCCTGGAGCTCGGCAAAGGCCTTCTGGTTCTTGAAGCCCATCGTCTCGGCCCACTTGGCAAAGGCGTCGTCGGTGGCGCCAGCGCTGTCGGCCAGCGCGGCGAACACGCCGCGGGCTTCGTCGGCCTGCGAGCCGGTGAGCTGCAGGGCGCCCTGCAGGCCTTGGACGTCGTCGAAGAACTTCACGAAGCCCGACTCGCCCAGCTGGTCGCGCAGCGTGGAGAGCGTCTCGAGGAGGCCGTTCTCCCGGATGGACTCGCGGATGCTGTCGGTGCTGATGCCGACCTCGGCGAGCGCCTGGGCTCCCTGCTGTGACGGCCTGAGGAGCTTCTGCATGACGCCATCGAGCTGGGTGGCCGAGAGCGACGCATCACCGGAGGCCCGCGACAGGAAGGCCATGCCGGCGCCGACCTGGTCGAAGCTCACGCCGAGCTCGGAGGCGATCGGGATGAGCCGACCGAACTGGGGGGCGAGGTCGGCGGCCTCGGCCTTGCCCTCGCGGGCGGTGGCCACGAGCACGTCGGTGGCCTCGGCGGCGGAGAGGACCTCGGCGCCGTAGCCGTTCATGGCGGAGGTGACGGCGTCGGCGACCTGCTGGGTCTGACCGAGCCCGGCCGCTGCGCCCTTGGCTGAGGCCTCGAGGGCGTCGAGGGCGTCCTGGCCGTCGAGGCCGGCGGAGCGTACGAAGTAGAGCGCCTCGGCCAGCTCCTGGGGAGCCTTGCCGGTCTCGCCGGAGAGGCTGAGGACCGAGTCGCGGAGGCCTTCGACCTCGTCGGAGCTGACCCCGGCGAGCCCTTCCATGCGGGAGAACGACTGCTCGAAGTCCAGCGCCAGCTTCGAGGCGGCGATGCCGACGGCCGCCAGCGGCAGGGTGAGCCCGGTCGTCAGGTTGCGGCCGGTCGCCGAGAGCTTCTCGGCCTTCGTACCGAAGGCCTCGGTGGCTTGGGCGGCCTGGCCCATCTTGGCCTGGTAGTCGCCGATCTCGGCGCGCAGTCGGACGATGATGGAACGGTCAGCCATCAGAGGCTCCTGGTGGGAGTCATGCGACGCTCACGCCGCGCGAGCGTCGGTAGTTGTCCTTGAACTGCGCGGCGGGCAGGGCGGCGCGGTTCTCGCGCTTGGCGGCGAGGCGTCGGGCACGGTCCTTGATGGTCTGGCGGTCGGCCAGGTCGATGGTGGCGCCGGCGCGGACGATGGCCCAGCCATCGGGGCGCAGGCCGAGCTGCTCGAACTGGTCGAGGGACAGGTCGGCCAGGCGGGGCACGGTGGGACTGGTGGACGCGAAGCGGGTGAGGTTGGCCAGCGCGGTCCATCCCTTGTCGATGGTGCGCAGCTGGGCCACGGCATCGCGCGCCCGGGCCCACGCCCCGGACGCGTCGTCGCCCTGGCGGATGATCTTGAGCGACTCGTCGAGGCCGACGTCGCCGAGCACGGCGTGGGCGGCGCTGAGGTGCTGGCCGGCCACGTCGGCGGCGTCGTGGAGGTTGGCGAGGATGTAGTCGACGTGGTCGATGAGGGCCGCGGTCACGCGCTGCTCGGCGTGCCGGGCGACCTGGATGGCGAGGGCTCGGCCGTTGGTGCCGCCCAGCATCCTCGAGGTGGCCATGCGTCGTAGCTGGTCGTCGTCGAGGGGGTCACGCCCGGCGAGGAGGGCGTCGGCGAGGGCCTGGGCGATCTGGTCGTCGGTGGCCTGCGCGAAGAGCTCGCCCTTGCTGGTGAGCTTGTCGAGGTCGCCGAGGGCCTTGGCCACCTTGGTGGGCATGGTGGCGCCAGCGGCGTCGATGGCCTGGCGCAGCAGGTTGATGTGGGCGGTGGTCAGCATGGCGGGCCTCTCAGGCGGGGTCACGGTCGAACAGACGGGCGGTCAGTGCTCGCATCTCGGCGTCAGGCGCGGGGTGGGCCTCGGGGTTCGATCCCTCTCGGGGCACGGCGTTCGGGGTCGGTGGTTCGGCGGGTGCCTTGGGCTCCGGGCGGCCGAACAGCTCGGCTGCCCAGCGGCGCCCGGCCTCCTCCACCTCGGGGGCGGCGAAGCGGGCGGCGATCGTGTCGGCCTCGTCGGCGTCGACCGCCATCGACAGGAGGCCGGCGGCGTCCTGCAGGCTCAGGCCGTGGCGGCGGGCGACGTCGGCGGCTTCGGTCGGGGTGAGGGGCATCGGTGGGGTTCTCCTGAGGGTGCCTGCGAGCTCCGGTGCCTGGGACCCCCTTGGCACAGACACCGGAGCACGTCGGCGGTTCTCGACGTCCTCACCTCACCATTTCCGGTCTTTTCCGGGCACGTGTTCGGCAGGGTTCCGAGCACCATCGACGCGGCCGGCCTCGCGGCCGCTGCTCGAGCGCCGTGCCACAGCCGGCGCAGATCGGCCGGTCGTCGGCGGCGGGAGCGGGCCGGGCGTCCTCGAGCAGCTGGCGGACGACGAGGCGCAGCAGGCCGGCCCGCTGGTCGACGCCCTGGCGGTCGAGCTCGTCGGCCCACCGGTTGAGGTGCTGCACCGCGAAGTCGCGTTCAGCGCTCATCGGGGCCGGATGTGGCGCGCGCTGGGGTGCGTGTTCGTGCTGGTGGGAGGGCCCTTTCTGGCCTGTGGGGGCCCCTGGGGCACGATCCTGGGCCCTGGGCGTTGGTGGAAAAGTTTCCTCGGGGGGAGATTCCGCCTATCCCCTGAGGTACTGGCCGGGCGGGCCGAGGGGTGCCTCCCCCTGGCCCCTGCGTTGCCTCGTCCGCTCATCGGCGGACCGCTCGGCGATGAGCTCGCAGTGCGACGTCCAGGCGGCGGGACGCTTCGAGCAGGGCGTGCGAGGCGACGCTGGCTGCGCTGCCGTCGCCGGTCCACCATCCGAGGTCGTCGAGGCTGGACTCGAACGCATCGATGGCTTCGATGGTCGGTGAGGTGTCGTCCTCGTAGTCGAGGTCGGTGGCGCCGAAGAGTTCGGCGCAGTTGCTCACCCTCGCTCGCAGCGCCGCCCGCGCCTGGGCCAGGTGGATGCAGTCGCCTGGTTCGGTGTGCAGCTTGGCCAGCCGGTGGGCGATGACCGCGCTGGGGTGGTCCATGGTCCCCAGCGGGGAGGCGGTGATGGCCACCAGGGCGTCGTCGAGCTCCCAGGTGGACGCCAGCCGCTCGCCCTCGCAGGCCAGCGCCGGCAGCGTGGCATCGAGGAGGACCTCGAGCCTGGCGCCGAGGTTGTGGATCCACAGCGAGGCCTCTGGGGTGATCGTCGCCACGGCCAGCGGGCCGGCGTCAGCCGGCCCCGCCTGGCCCCCACCACCACCAGAACCTTCGGTTCTGGTTGGTTCGGGTCCACCGGGTGGACCACTCGGGGTCACGGGGTGGACCACTCGTGGACCACTCAGTAGTTCACCGGGTGGACCACTCAGTGGTTCATGGGGTGGACCACTCGGGACGCAAGCCAGGTAGCGCCTCGACTGGCGCCGGCCGCGTGAGATGCGCTGCAGGTAGCCCAGCTGCTCGAGCTGGTTGAGCCTGCGGATGGCGGTCGTCTTGCTCACGCTGCCCTCGCGCCGGATGGTCTCGACGCTGGGCCAGCACTCGCCCTCGGCGTTCATGTGGGCCAGCAGCGAGAGGGTCACGGCCTTGGCGTAGACGTCGAGCTCGCCGGCCGCGGCCACCGCGGTGAGCCACTCGAGGCGGCGCGCCTTCATCGGTCGTCTCGGATCCGTAGCGGCGTCCACTCGCCCACCTCGCGGCGGTGCACCTCGAGGACCACGATGGCGCCGAGGTCGGGCCGGTCGTCGCTGCGCAGCCGGCGCACGAACGCCCGCGCCGCGTGCCGGCGCTGGAACATCCTCACCTGGTTGCTGGTGGTCTCGCCCCAGGTGGAGCGCCGGTAGGTCACCCGCCACTCATGGGTCTGGTTCGGGGGGCGCCTGGTCATGATCGACGCCCTTCGAGCTCGGCCAGGAGCCGCTGGGCGAACTGCCGAGCCCCCATCGGGCCGAGGGCCTCGACGGCGAGCAGGGCGGCCACCTCGGGCTCACGGTGCAGGATCAGGGTTCGTGACGGCAACGGGGGGCCGGCAGTACCGTGGGGGGTGTCGGAGCTGCCCTGCTCGACCTTCCCGCCCGCCCCGGTCACCAGCCGGGGCGGCGGCGCGTCGGGGCTCATGCGGCGCCCTTGCGCCGGGCCTGAGCGGACTTCAGGGCCAGGCGGGCAAAGTAGGCCTTGCGGGCGTGGGCGGCGCGCTTGGCCCGCTCGGCGGGATCGAGCACGCGGTCGGGGTCGACCTGGTGCTCGAAGCGCTCGAGGAACTTCTCGCGGGCGGGGGCGGTGTTGGTGCCGCCACCGGCGTGGAGGGAGTGGGCAGCGAGTCGGGCTCGCTGGGTGCGCTCGGATGGGGACAGGGGCACGGGCACCTCCAGGTGCTCTCGTGCGCTGGTCCCACGCTCCTGGCGCCGCACCCCGCTGCGTGCCAGGACTGCTGGCAGCGGGCCGTACCGACTCGACCGATGATGTTGGGGGTGAGGTTACCCCGCTAGCACAGTGCTCAGGTGGCTTTCCCGATCGGGTGGGCGCGGAGCTTCTTGCCGGCGTGGGCCTTGGCCTCCCACCCTCGCTCGAGCTGCAGGACGCCGCAGGCGTGGCAGTCGGGCAGCGTGGCGATGGCCGGCGGCATCATCAGGTCCTCGACCGTCGCGCCGCTCGGATGGGCAGTGCGCCACGTCACTGCGCTCGCTTCGACGGTGAACTCCGCCACCTTGGTGCCGCAGCGGGCGCAGAGCACGGCGCTCACAGCTGCCCCAGCGGGTTGACCTGGTCGTAGGCGGCGAGGGCGCGGTCGACGGCGGTGGCCGAGCCGTAGCGGCGCATGACCTCGGCGTTCTCCCAGCCGCCGAGGCGCATGAGGTCGCCTTCGGTGCCGCCGCCTTCGAGGAACCGGGAGGCGAAGGTGTGGCGCAGCTGGTGGGCGTGGAGGTGGCCGATGCCGGCGAGCTCGGCGCGGCGGGCCAGCATGATGGGGATGCCCTTCACGCTGAAGGGGCCGAGGCGGGCCAGCCAGAGGGCGTCGAGGTGGGCGTGGCGGTGTCGGGCCCGGGCCCGGAGGTAGCGGTCGACGGCGGTGGCGGTGCCGGGATCGAAGCGGATCCACCGGGCCTTGTCGCCCTTGCCGTGAGGGATGTAGGCGAGGCGCTTGGCCAGGTCGACGTCGCCCACGCGGAGGTTGGCTGCTTCGGCCAGGCGGAGCCCGGTGGAGGCCAGCACTCGGATGAGGGCGAGGTCGCGCCGGTCGAGGAAGTCTCGTCCCTCGCAGGCCTTGAGCAACGCCTTGAGGTCCTCGGCGGTCAGCACCCGGATCGGTTCGGGGTTGGCCTTGTCGACCTTCACCTTGGCGAGGGGGTTGGCGTCGATCTCCTCCTCGTCGAGGAGCCAGCCGTAGAGGTTGCGCAGGGCGATCCACCGCGAGCGGATGGTGGCGGCGGCCAAGCCGGCTTCGCGCATGGACCCGAACCAGGCCTCGGCGTCCTGGCGGGTCACCTCGAGCAGGTCCCCCACTCCCCCATCGGGTCGGCCGTTGGCGGCCAGCCAGTCGGCGAACCAGTTGGCCGTCCGCAGGTAGAGGTTGCGGGTGCCGGGGCTCTTGCCGTGGAGGCTGAGGGCCCACGAGGAGAGGATCGCATCGTTGGGCCGTGGCGTCATGCCGAGGACTTTACTTGTCAGAGCGCTGTGCCGGTGGCATAGTGCCCCTTGACCTGCGGAAATGCCGGGAACCTAGGAGGCGAAGTCCTCGGGGTTCACCTGGTCGATGAACTCCTTGAACTGCTCCACGATGGCCTCGGGGGCGCCCTCGCCCTGCGTGCGGCCGGCCTCCTCGAGCACGCCCTCCTCGGCGAACACGGGGGCGCCGTAGCGGACGGCGAGGGCCACGGCGTCGCTCGGACGGGCGGAGACCGAGTGCACGGCGCCGGCGATCGACACGACGATCTCGGCGTAGAAGGTGGCGTCGCGGAGCTCGGTCACCACGACCCGGTCGATCCGGGCGCCCAGCTCGTCGAGCAGGTCCTTCATGAGGTCGTGGGTCATCGGGCGCGGGGTCTCGACCTCTTCGAGGGCGAAGGCGATGGCCGTGGCCTCGGGGCCGCCGATGAAGATGGGCAGGACGCGCCGGTCGCCCTCCGCCTCCCGCAACAGGAGGCAGGGGATGTTCGGGGGTCGCTCCAGCTCGATCCCGACCAGCTCCATCTCGATCGCCACGGCCTCACGCTACCGAACGCCACCGGTGGTCGCGCCGCGACCCTCGGAGGATCTCGATCGCCGGCGCCGGGCGCGCTCTAGCGGGGGTCGGTGTGCTCGCGCAGGGCCACCCGCAGCAGGGCGGAGCGCAGCTGCTCACCGAGGCCGGCCAGCTCGCCGAGGTTGTCGGCGGCCTGCTGGCGGGCGGTGGGGTTGCGCTGCTTGAGCAGCGGCATGATGACCTGCTCCATGAAGCCGGCCTCGCGCTCGGCCGCCACCTTGTACATGCGCAGGTGGCGGGCCTCGATGCCGAACCGCACGAAGCCGGCGGCCGTCCGGGCGACGATCAGGGCCTCGCCGTCGTAGAAGGTGTCGCCCGCCACCAGGTGGCCGGCCAAGAGCCCGTAGCGCTCGAGCTCGCCGAGCTCCCGCGCCGACAGCCCGCTGGCCTCGCTCAGCTCGGCCAGGGTGAAGCTGATCCCGGTGGGGCCGGCGTCGAGCGGGTTGACGTTGGGGCGCGCCGGCAGCGGCGGCATGGTGGGCGCCGGGCGGGCCGAGCGGGTCGAGACGGGCTCCGGTCGGCTGGGGCGGGCGCTCGGCACGGGTGGCGGAGCGGCGGCAGGCGGCGGCGCCTCCACGGTGGCCGGCGCGGCGTCGGCGCCGCCCGCTGCCGGGGCCGGCTCGGCCTCGGCGACCGGTGCCGGAGCCAGTGCGGCAGCCCGGGGCTCGGAGGTGGCGGACGCCACGGCGACGGGGCCGGCCGGGTCGAGGTCGTGCCCATCCCCCTCCGCACGGGCGGCGGGCTCCTCGAACAGCGACGGCGGGGCAGCCGGCGCCGAGGCCGGCGGCTCGTCGGGCGGGACGGCCACACCGGCCGCCGCGCTCTCCTCGAGCCGGTCCTTCATCACCTTCAGCGGCAGGAAGTGGTCGCGCTGGTGGCGCAGGATCCAGCGCAGGCGCTCGATGTCGTCTTCGTAGAACTTCCGGTACCCCGACGGCGTGCGCTCCGGGTCGAGCAGGCCCTGGCTCTCCAGGAACCGGATCTTCGAGATGGTGACGTCGGGGAAGTCGTCCTGCAGGAGGCTGAGCACCTCACCGATGGACAGGTGCGACCGGTCGGCCATCGAGGAGGTCACCGGTGGCCGGCGAGGAAGAGCAGCTTGAACGTGCCGATCTGCACCTCGTCGCCATCGCGCAGGGGCGACGACTCCACCCGCTCGCGGTTGAGGTAGGTGCCGTTGAGCGAGCCGACGTCGGCCACCCCGTAGCCGTCGGCGGTCTGGCGCACCTCGGCGTGGCGGCGCGAGACGGTGATGTCGTCGAGGAAGATCCCGCTGTCGGGGTGGCGGCCGACGGTGATCAGGGGCTCGTCGAGGGCGAAGCGGGAGCCGGAGTTGGGGCCGCGGGTGACCACGAGCATCCCGACGCCGGGCGGCAGGCTCTCGAGCTCGACCTCCACCGACTCCTCGAGGCCCTCCACCGGCACGGTGACCGACATGGTGGTGTGGTCGCCCCCGGGGCCGATGTCGGCGCCGCACGACGAGCAGAAGTTCCCGCCCAGGGGGTTGAAGTGCCCGCACTGCGGGCAGCGGACCTCGGCCATGGCGCTATCCCTCGACGAGGCTTCGGTAGCCGGCGGCGTCGAGCAGGCCGTCGAGCTCGGCGGGGTCGTCGACGGCGATGATGCAGATCCAGCCGTCGCCGTAGGGGTCGTCGTTGAGGCGCTCGGGGCTCTCCCCCAGGTCGCCGTTGACCTCGGCGATCGTGCCCGACACCGGGGCGTAGATGTCGGACACCGACTTGGTGGACTCGACCTCGCTGATCGAGGCACCGCCCGCCACCGCCGCACCCACCTCGGGGAGGTCGACGAAGACGACGTCGCCGAGCGCATCCTGGGCGTAGTCGGTGATCCCGATCCGCACCCGGCCGTCCTCGAGCTTCACCCACTCGTGGTCGGTGGAGTACCGGAGGTCCTCAGGGATCTGCATGGGCGGAGGCTATCGGAAACCCTCGACGCCCGGTTGAGGGTTCAGCGCAGCAGCTGGCGGATGCGGCGGGCGTACTCCTTGACCAGCCCCTTGGCGTCGGCGTCGGAGGCCGCCTCGCTCCAGATGTGGGTGACGGGCTCCTCCGGGTCGGGCAGCGCGAGGGCCCAGCCGCCGTCGTGGCGCACCTTCACGCCGTCGATGAGCTGCACCTCGCGGTCCTTGCTCATCTCCACCAGCGACCGCATGACCATGCCCTTCTGCTCCCACGGCGTCACGACGGTGTCGTGGGCGATGTGGGGGCGCGGCAGCTGGTCGACGATGGTCGACAGGCGGGTGCCGGAGCGAGCGAGGAGCTCGAGCACCTTCACCAGGGTGGCGGCGGCGTCGAAGGCGGGCAGGAAGCCCGGGAGGATGAAGCCGCCGTCGGTGCTGGCGGCGAAGCCGACCCCGGGCTCGGAGGCCGCATCCATCAGCGCCGGGGTGGAGAGCTTGGTGCGGCGCACCCGGATGTCGTGGACGGCGGCGATCGCCTCGGCGTGGCTGGTGACGGTCACCGGCAGGGCCACGGTGTCGCCGAGGAGGTGGCCGGTCACGAGGGTGAGCAGCGCCAGCAGCGACTCGCCGTCGGTGAGGATGTGGCCGGTGTCGTCGACGAGGGTCAGGTGCTCGCCGTCGGGGTCGAGCACGGCGCCGAGGTGGGCGCCGGAGGCCCCCACCACCGCCGCCACCTGCTCGGCGTGCTCCTGGCGGTCGTAGCTGAGCGCGCCCTTGGTGGCGGCGTAGGGGTTCACGCCGAGGATGTCGGCGCCCAGCTTGGCCAGCACGTTGGGCATCACGAACGACGTGGAGCCGTAGGCGTAGTCGACCACCAGCTTGAAGCGGGCCTCCCGGATCGCCGTGATGTCGACGGTCGCCTCGAGGGCGGCGGTGTACTGCTCGAGGGCGCGCGGCGGGAACCCGATGTCGCCGATCTCCGCCGGGAACACCCGCCGGAAGTCCTCCCGGCCGACCAGGCGCTCCACCTTGCGCTGGGCGTCCTCCGAGAGGTCGGCCCCGCTGCTGTCGAAGAAGCGGATCACGCAGCTCTGCGGGTCGCCCTCGACCAGCCGGATGGTGAGGCCGCCGGCGTGCTCCGGGCGGCGGGTGATGAAGCGGCTCACCGGCACCGACGCCACCTCGAGGTCGAGCACGTTGACGCCGGCCGCGTTGGCGCCGGCCATCATCGCCCGCTTGAGCATCCGAGCCGAGCGGCTGGAGTCGCGGGACGTCACGATCGTGCTGTCCTTCTTGAGGGTGGTGGCGTAGGCCATGGCCACCCGGGTGGCCAGCTCCGGGGTGATGTCGACGTTGGCCAGCCCGGCCACCCCGACCCGCCCGAACAGCGAGCGGGAGCCACGGCTCTCCCAGACGATCGACGAGTTGACGACGGCGCCGGTCTCGACGGTCTTGAAGGGGTAGACCTTCACGCCCGACGCCAGCACCGCGCCCTCGCCGACGAAGCACTCGTCGCCGAGCACCACGCCCTCCTCGCAGCGCACGCCCGAGCGGAGGTCGCAGGAGCGGCCGATGGTGGTGCCCCGCAGGCGCACCCCCTCCCCCAGGTAGGAGTTGTCGTGCACGACGACGCGCTCGAGGTCGGCGTTGGCCCGGACCCGCACGTTGGTGCCGAGGACGGTGTAGGGGCCGAGGCGCACCCCGGCCTCGATGCGGCAGTTCTCCCCCAGCACCGCCGGCCCCACGACGGTGGCCTCCGGGTGCACCTCGGCGCCCTCGCCGAGGTGGACGCCGTCGCCCACCTCGAACCCCGGGATGTCGAGCTGGACGCGCCCGTCGAGGATGTCCTTGTGGGAGGAGAGGTAGCTCTCGAGCGTGCCGACGTCCTCCCAGTAGCCCTCCGCGATGGCGCCGTAGAGCGGCTTGCCGTCGGCCAGCAGGGCCGGGAAGACCTCGGAGGAGAAGTCGACGGACCGATCGGCCTCGATGTAGTCGAAGATCTCCGGCTCGAGCACGAAGATCCCGGTGTTGATGGTGTCGCTGAAGACCTGGCCCCACGAGGGCTTCTCGAGGAACCGCTCGATGGAGCCGTCCTCCCGGGTGATGACGATCCCGAACTCGAGGGGGTTCTCCACCCGCACGAGGCCGATGGTGGCCATGGCCCCCTTCTCGTCGTGCTCCTTGACGATCGCCGAGAGGTCGATGTCGGTGAGCACGTCGCCGGAGATCACGAGGAAGCGCTCGTCGAGCTCGTCCATGGCGTTGCGCACGGAGCCGGCGGTGCCGAGGGGCGTCTCCTCGGTGGCGTAGACCATCCGCACCCCGAAGTCGGAGCCGTCGCCGAAGTAGGTGCGGATGTGGTTGGCCATGAAGGCGACCGTCACCACGATCTCGTCGAAGCCGTGGTGCTTCAGGAGCCGGACGATGTGCTCCATCATCGGCGCGTTCACCAGCGGCATCATCGGCTTGGGGGCGTTGGACGTGAGGGGACGGAGCCGGGTGCCTTCGCCCCCGGCCATGATGACGGCCTTCATGGCGTCGACCGTACCCCCGGGCCGCCGTTCCCAGAACCGGCCCCCGATCGGCCCTCCCGCAGCGCCTGGCGGGCCATGGGCACATAGAGGGCGGCGGAGTACCACGAGAGGGCGAGGCCCGGGATCCCGGCGACCCAGGCCAGCACCTCGGCGGTGTCGGCCCAGCCGAGGGTGCTCTCCGACGCCAGGAACAGGGGGAACGCCAGCATCAGGCCGAACGTGCCGGCCTTGCCGAACCAGGTCACGTCGATGCGCCGGGCGCCCAGTGCGGCCAGGGCGAGGGTGGCCCCGGCCACCAAGACCTCCCGGGTGAGCACCGCGATGGCGAACCACAGCGGCACGGAGCCGTCGACGAGGATGGCGCCGGCCCCGACGAAGAACAGGAGGCGGTCGGCGACCGGGTCGAACACCTTGCCGATCTCGCTCACCTGGTCGAACCGCCGGGCGATCCAGCCGTCGAGGAAGTCGGTGCCGCCGAGGACGGCGAGGAGCCACGCGGCGCTGGCGCGGTCCTCCTGGTCGAACAGCAGCCAGAGGAACACCGGCAGGAGGCAGAGCCGCACCAGCGTGATCAGGTTGGGGATGGTCCACAGGCCGGCGTCGACCGGCTCCTGCTGCTGGATCGGGTTCCCCTGCTCGTCGGCCACGACGCCACCCTACGATGCGCCCATGTCCGACAGCGCTCCCCTGCACGAACACGTGGCCGTCGTGACCGGCGCCGGATCCGGGCTCGGGGCGGCCATCGCCCGCCGCCTGGCCGCGGCCGGCGCCCACGTGGTGGTGAACGACCTGCACGCCGCCGCTGCCGACGTGGTGGCCAAGGAGGTCGACGGCGAGGCGGCCGCCTTCGACGTGGCCGACTCCGCCGCCTTCGACGCCGCCGTCGACGCCACCGTGGCCCGCCACGGCCGGCTCGACGTGCTGGTCAACAACGCCGGCATCGTGACCGACCGCCCCGAGGTGATGGAGCGCCTGATGGCGGCCCAGGTCGCCGCCATGACCGGCGAGGCGGCCGAGCCGATCCGGTGCTTCTCGACCCTCACCGACGAGCAGTTCGACCGGATGATGCGCACGCACGTCTACGGCACCTTCAACGGGATGCGCGCCGCGCTGCGCCACATGGAGCCGGCTCGCGCCGGCGCCATCGTGAACCTGTGCAGCGTCTACAGCTACGGCGGCTCCGTGGCGACCCCGGAGTACGCCGCGGCCAAGCACGCCATCGCCGGGCTCACGAGGTCGGTCGGCGCCGAGGTGGCGCCGCTCGGGATCCGGGTGAACGCGGTGGCCCCCGGGTTCATCGACACCCCGCTGCTCGAGCCGATGGACGACGTGAAGCCGTTCCTGGTCGGCCGCATCCCCGCCGGGCGGCTCGGGCGGGCCGAGGAGGTGGCCGAGGCCGTGCGCTACCTCGTCTGCGACGCCTCGTACTCCTTCGGCGAGATCCTGCCGATCAGCGGGGGGTGGCTGGCGTGACCACGCTCTTCACCCGGATCATCGAGGGCGAGCTGCCCGGCCGCTTCGTGTGGCGCGACGACGCGGTGGTGGCCTTCCTGCCCATCGCGCTGCTGGCGCCGGGCCACACCCTCGTGGTGCCGATCGAGCCGGTCGACCACTGGATCGACCTCGACCCCACCCTCCAGGCCCGCCTGTGGTCGGTGGCCCAGGTGATCGGCCGAGCGCTGGACTCGATCTACCAGCCGTCGAAGGTCGGCGTGCTGGTGGTGGGCGAAGAGGTGCCGCACACCCACGTCCACCTGGTGCCCTTCACCGAGCTCGGGCAGATGAGCTTCGCCAACCAGGACACCAGTCCCGCGCCGGAGGCGCTCGACCAGCAGGCCGAGGCGCTGCGCCAGGCGCTGCGCGAGGCCGGCCACGCCGCCACCGTCCCCCACCCCTGATCGGCGGCCCCGGGCGTCAGCGCCCGAGGGTCAGCCCTCGGCGTCGGCGGGGTCGATCTCCTCGGTGAGCTCCGGCCCCTTGTTCCGCACGTTGTTCACCGCGGTCGACACCGGGTGCATCGAGATGACCTGCGGCGCGCTGGGCACCAGCAGCTTGCCGAGCAGCTCGAGGTCGTCGTTGTCGCGGTCGAGCCAGGTGTCCCACGCGTCCGGCGGGAGGATCACGGGCATCCGGTCGTGGATCGCCGACATCGGCTCGTTGGGCGAGGTGGTGATGATCGTGCAGGAGCGCAGCGGCTCCTGGTCCTTCTCCGGGCCCCGCCACACCTCCCAGAGGCCGGCGAAGGCGTAGGGCTCGCCGTCGGGCCGGTGGATGAAGAACGGCTGCTTCTTGCCCTTGGCCTCGGTGGGGTGCTTGCGCCACTCGTAGAAGCCGTCGGCGGGGATGAGGCAGCGGCGCCGCTTGAACGCCGCCTTGTAGGCGTTCTTCTCCGCCAGGGTCTCCGCCCGGGCGTTGATCATCTTCGAGCCGATCTTCGGGTCCTTCGCCCAGCTCGGCACCAGCCCCCAGTGGAAGGCGTCGAGGTGCCGGGTGCTGCCGTCGGCCAGCACGGCGTACACGTCGTTGGTCGGGGCGACGTTGTAGCGGGGCTCGAGGAGGGCCTCGGGGGCCTCGGTGCCGAAGTAGGCGGCGACCTGGTCGGGCGGGGTGGCTGAGACGAAGCGACCGCACATGGTGCCGAACCTACCGGTCGGCGCGCCCTGCGCTGCTCGCTCAGTCGGCGGCGCGGACGGGCGCCGGGAGCGGGGCGAAGACGGGCTCGCGCTCCTCGAGGGCGACGGCGAGGCCGACGGCGCCCACCAGCAGGAGCACGGCGCCGGCGGGGACGGCCCAGCCCCCGACGGCGCCCACGGCCCCTGCGAGGAAGAGGACGGCGGCGGTGGCGACGATGCCGAGGGCGATGCGCATGGTGGTCTCCGTGGGGTGCGGCTCGAAGCGGACGAGCCGGTCTTGCCCACGCTCTGCGTCGACCAAACCACCCAGGCGCGCTCGGGGCCTCCCCCTAGGGTGCGCCCATGACCACGTGGACCATCGGCGACGTGCAGATCACCCGGGTCGACGATCCCGGGTTCGAGCTGGTGCTCCCGCAGGACGAGGCGGCCGCCGCCCCCCTGCTGGCCTCCGAGTGGCTCCGGCCCCACTTCGTCGACCCCGCCGGAGCGCTCCGGATCGGCTCGTCGGCTACCGTCGTGCGGGCCCCCGGCGCGGTGCTCCTCGTCGACCCCTTCCTGGCCTTCGACGACCCCGCCCGCCTCGGCCCGCGCCTCATGGCGCTGCGGGAGGCCGGCGTCGAGGCCGACGACGTCGACATCGTGGTCAACACCCACGTCGACGGCCTCGGCGTGAACCTCCTGGCCGACGGCTCCCCCACCTTCCCGAGGGCCCGCTACCTCGTGCCCCGCCCGGAGCTGGAGGCGATCCGGGACGGGTCCCACGGCCAGGCAGAGCAGGTCCGGGCCCTGGTGGAGCTCTGGGCGGACGGGCCGGTCGAGGCCACCGAGGGCAGCGAGGCGCTGGCCAGCGGGGTGCGCCTCGAGGACGCCCCCGGGCACAACCCGGGCCACCACGTGGTGTGGGTGGAGGTCGACGACGAGGCCGCGGTCATCGCTGGCCACCTCTTCCTGCACCCGGCCCAGGTGGCCCGTCCCGAGATCGACAACGGCGACCTCGACCCCATCGTCCTGGCCGCCACCCGCCGAGCCCTCCTCGCCGACTGCGCCGAGCGCGGCGCGCTCCTGATCGGCCCGCTGTTCGCCCCGCCCGGCGGCGGCCCGGTCGCGCCAGAGGGCGAGACGTGGCGCCTCGCCCTCTGATCCGACCGCTGGCGCCCTCGGCGCCCGGGTTCAGCCCGTGAAGCGGGGGGCCGCCGTCACCGGCTGCGCTGCACCCGGGACCGGAACCGGCGCCGGGGCCGGCTCGGGCACCGGGACGGGCACCACGGCGGCGTCGGTGATGGCCAGGGCGGCCGTGGCCGGGTCACCCAGGGTGTAGGCCGGCTCGGCGGCGGCGCCGTCGACCAGGGTCACCACCAGGCTGCGGTCTGCCTCGTCGACGCCGTCGTCGAGGGCCTCGACCGGCACGGTGACGCTGCGCGCGCCGTCGGGGATCACGACCGTCCCGGCCAGCGCCGCGAAGTCGTCGTCAGCCACGGCGTCGCCGCCCAGCGTGTAGGTCACGGTGCGGGCGAAGCCCGGGAAGTCGCGGGTGAAGGTCAGCGTGCCGGCCGCGCCCTCCTCCACCACCCCCGGATTGGCGGTGACGCCCACCGCCGGATCGATCCCGGGATCGACGCCGGCCGAGGCCTCGCAGGCCGCACCCACGAGGTCGGCGCCGGCGTAGGAGCCGTTGCTGTCGAAGGTCTCCACAGCGGCGAGGCCGAGTCCGTCCTCGATGTACACCCCGAGGCCGGCTGCGCCCTGCAGGATCTCGTTCACGATCACGTAGGTGACCTCGCGGACCTCCCCCGGCGTGGTCGTGACGACCTCCACCCCGCCCCGGTGGCTCCCGTCGTCCCAGGCGTTGAGGTAGTAGGTGCCCGGGTCCTCGAACTGCACCGTGGCGATCAGCTCGCAGCCCTCCTGCCGGATGTCGAGGAACTCGCCGCCCGGCGCGGCCGAGGCCGGCTGGACGAGCCCGGCCGTGGCCAGGCCCGCGAGACCGAGGGCAGAGATGACGTGACGTGTGCGCATGGGTGCTCCTGAGGGATGGGATGGGGACCGACGGAGCGCGAAGCGACGCTGACACCCCGCCCGGCGTCGAGCGACACGCTACCTCCCGGACGCGCACGCGGGAAGGCCCCAACCACAGAGCGTGGTCGGGGCCCTCCGGTCCCGGTCGGGCCGAGAGGATTCGAACCTCCGACCTCTTGACCCCCAGTCAAGCGCGCTAACCAAACTGCGCCACGGCCCGGGATGGGTCTGTGACCGTACCACCTCGGGCCCGGTCAGCCGCCAGCCGGAGCGGCGCCCGCCTAGGGTCCGCCCCATGGACCGCACCACGCTCGGCACCACCGGGATCTCCGTCAGCCGCTACTGCCTCGGGGCGATGATGTTCGGCGCCTGGGGCAACCGCGACCACGACGACTGCGTGCGGATCATCCACGCCGGCCTCGACGCAGGGATCAACTTCATCGACACCGCCGACGTCTACGCCGCCGGCGAGTCGGAGGAGATCGTGGGCAAGGCGATCAAGGGCCGCCGCGACGACGTCGTCCTGGCCACCAAGTTCGTGGCGCCGATGGACGACGATCCCAACCACCGGGGCTCGTCGCGCCGCTGGATCATGCACGAGGTGGAGAACAGCCTGCGCCGCCTGGGCACCGACCACCTCGACCTCTACCAGGCCCATCGCCCCGATCCCACGACCGACGTCGACGACACCCTCGGCGCGCTGAGCGACCTCGTGCAGCAGGGCAAGGTCCGCGTGATCGGCAGCTCCACCTTCCCCGCCGAGCAGATCGTCGAGGCGCAGTGGGTGGCGGAGCGGCGCGGCCGGGAGCGCTTCCGCTGCGAGCAGCCGCCGTACTCGATCTTCGTGCGGGGCATCGAGACCTCCGTGCTGCCGACCTGCCAGCGCTACGGGATGGGCGTGATCCCGTGGAGCCCGCTGGCCGGCGGGTGGCTGACGGGCAAGTACCGCCGCGACTCCCCCGCCCCGACCACGGGCCGGGCCAGCCGCACCCCCGACCGCTTCGACTACGAGAAGGCGGAGAACCAGCGGAAGCTCGACCTGGTGGAGGCGCTGGTCGCCCTCGCCGACGAGGCCGGCCTGTCGCTCACCCACCTCGCCATGGCCTTCGTGCTGGAGCACCCGGGGGTCACCTCGGCGATCATCGGCCCCCGCACGATGGAGCAGCTGACCGACGTGCTCGCCGGGGCCGGCACCCGCCTCGACGACGCCGTGCTCGACCGGATCGACGCGCTCGTGCCGCCGGGGACGAACGTGAACGCCGCCGACACCGGCTGGGAGGCGGCGTCGCTGCGGCGCTCCCAGCGCCGGCGGGCGCGCCGCTGACCGGACGAGGGGTGGTGCGCTCGGGGGCCGGCTACGGGCGAGCCGAGGTGGCGGGCACCCGCACCGTGTCGGTGGTGGCGGCCGCCAGGCAGGCGCCGATCAGCGGGCTCACGACCACGGACACGGTCGTCCAGGCGAGCAGGAGGCGCACAAGGGTCACCTGGGAAAGATGCCCAGAACGGGCAGGAACACGCCAGAACCAGATCGGAAATGGTCCGGAGTGACTAGTCCCTTCGCGCAGCCCGCTCCGCCCCCTCAGAGGCGCTCGGCCACCCAGATGATGCCCTCCACCAGGCGCCACCCCAGGTAGAGCACGGTCGCGCCGAGCAGCAGCTTGAAGTGCCACGGCGCCTTCGGCACGGGGGCGGCGGGCGCCGGCTCGGCCACCTGGTTGCCGCAGCTCGGGCAGGTGCCGTCGGCGTGCAGGGTGTTCGGGTTCAGGAAGCGGTCGCAGGCCGCGCAGTGCGGCACCTCACCCGCCCTCGTGGAGCCGGGTGCGGGGGCCGGCCGTGGCCACCAGGCTCGGCACCGGCCGACCGACGAGGGTGGAGGCGACGGCGGCCGCCTCGACCAGCGCCTCGACGTCGATGCCCGTGGACACGCCGAGGTCGTCGAGCATCGCCACGAGCTCCTCGGTGGCGAGGTTCCCGGTGGCGCCGGCGGCGAAGGGCGAGCCGCCGAGGCCACCCACCGCGGTGTCGAAGCGGGTCACGCCCAGGGCCATGGCGGCGTACGCGCACACCAGGGCGGTGCCGCGGGTGTTGTGGAGGTGGAGGCCGACGTCCGTCCCGGTGGCCGTCAGCACCTCGGCGATCCGTCGGGGGGTGGCCATGCCGGTGGTGTCGGCGCAGGTGACGGCGGCGCAGCCCAGGTCGCGCAGGCGCTGGGCCATGGCGGCCACCTCGGCCGGTGCCACATCGCCCTCGTAGGGCGATCCGAATGCGCAGCTCATCACCGCGTCGACCGGCACGCCGCCCGCCAGCGCGCAGATGCCGGCCACGTCGTCGAGGGTCTCCTCGATCGATCGCCGGACGTTGCGCTGGTTGTAGGTGGGCGAGAGCGAGGTGGTGACCGTCAGCTCGTCGACCTCGTGCTCGAGGGCCAGCTCGGCCCCCTTGCGGTTGGGGACCAGCGCGCCGTAGCGGACGCCGGCGGTGCGCGGGATGTGCGCCAGCACGTCGCCGGCGCCCGCCATGGCGGGCACGGCCTTGGGCGACACGAAGGCGACGGCCTCGATGTGGCGGACCCCTGCGGCCACCAGCGCCTCGATCAGGCGCACCCGATCGGCCACCGCGACGGGGGCCTCGGGCTGGAGGCCGTCGCGCGGGCCGACGTCGCGGACCACGACCGCAGCGGGCAGCTCGGGCAGCGAGGGCGACACCACGGCTGCAGCCTGCCCGCAGCCGGCGCCGACCGCCAGCCCGCGGCGCCGGGAGGTCAGACCGGCGGGACGCCGTGGCGCCGGCGCGAGAAGTGCCGGTCCTTGCCCTCGGCCCGCTGCAGCCGCGTGACCAGCTCCCGCCGCAGGTCGCCGAAGTCGATCACCGCGTCCACCACCAGCTCCGAGGCGAGGCGGTAGAGGTCGACGTCCTCCTCGTAGACGCGACGCTGCTCGGCCACGAAGGCCTCGCGCTCCGCCGGGTCCTCGATGGCGGCGATCTTGTTCGCGTAGACCGCGTTCACCGCCGCCTCGGGCCCCATCACGGCGATCTTGGCGGTGGGCAGGGCGAGGGTGGCCTCGGGCTCGAAGGCCGGGCCGGACATGGCGTACAGCCCGGCGCCGTAGGCCTTCCGCACGATCACCGACACCTTGGGCACGGTGGCCTCGCTGACCGCGGTGACCATCTTGGCGCCGTGGCGGATGATGCCCTGGCGCTCGACGGCGCTCCCGATCATGAAGCCGGGCACGTCGGCCAGGAACACCAGCGGCACGTTGAAGGCGTCGCACCACCAGATGAACCGGGCGGCCTTGTCGGCGGAGTCCACGAAGAGGGCGCCGCCCAGGGCCATCGGGTTGTTGGCCACCAGGCCGATCGGGCGGCCGTCGAGCAGGCCGAACCCGACGATCAGCTCCGGGGCGAAGAGCGGCTTCACCTCGAAGAAGCTCTCGGCGTCGACGAGGGCGTCGATGACGGTGTGCATGTCGTAGCCCTGGGTGTCGGCCTCGGGCACCAGGTCGGCGGTGAGCTCCCGCACCGGCGCCACGGCCTCGTAGACCGGCGGGGCCTCCTCCCAGGTGCGGGGCAGGTAGGCCAGCACGGCCTTGGCCTGCTCGATGGCGTCGGCGTCGTCGACGGCCAGGTTGTCGCCGCAGCCCGACACCGTGGCGTGCATGCGGGCCCCGCCCATCTCCTCGAGCGTGGTCTGCTCCCCGATCACCATCTCGGCCATGCGGGGCGAGCCGAGGTACATGGAGGCGTTGCCCTCCACCATGATCACGATGTCGCAGAACGACGGGATGTAGGCCCCTCCCGCCGCGCTGGGCCCGAACAGGCAGCAGATCTGGGGCACGCGACCCGAGAGCTTCACCTGGTTGTAGAAGATGCGCCCCGCGCCGCGCCGGCCGGGGAAGAGCTCGACCTGGTCGGTGATGCGGGCCCCGGCGGAGTCGACCAGCCAGACGACCGGCAGCTCGTGGCGCAGCGCGTGCTCGGTGAGCCGCACGATCTTCTCGACGGTGCGGGCGCCCCACGAGCCCGCCTTCACGGTGGGATCGTTGGCCATCACGCACACCGGACGGCCCTCGATGGTGCCCTGGCCGGTCACCACGCCGTCGGCCGGGAGGTCGCTGGCGAGGGTGTTGGCCAGCAGCGCGTCCTCCACGAAGGAGCCGTCGTCGAGGAGCAGGGCCAAGCGCTCCCGGACGAACAGCTTCCCCTGGGCGGCCAGCTTGTCGGCGCCCGTGGCGAGGTTGCCGGCCAGCGCGCGCCCGGTGCGCTGGGCCAGCTCGTCGGCTCCGGCCTCGGGCTCGACGGCGCCTGCGCCGACCTCGTGGTCCATGGCGGGGTGGCTAGCTGCGACGGATCGCCAGGATGGCGACGTCGTCGGTGAGGGGGTCGGTGGCGAACTCCCGGGCCGCCTCGAGGAGGGTCTTGCACAGCACGTCGGGGGCGACGCCAGGGTCGCGCCGCAGCGTGTTGGCCACCCGGTCCTCGCCGAAGAGCTGCTCCCCCGCGCGGGCCTCGGCCAGGCCGTCGGTGTAGAGCAGCAGCAGGTCACCGCTGTCGAGGGGGATCTCGCGGCTGAGGTACTCGCCGTCGGGGTCGAGCATCAGCAGCGGGCCCGTGGAGCGCAGCGGGCGGACCTCGCGGTCGTGCCACAGCCAGGCCGCGGGGTGGCCGGCGGAGGCCACCCGCAAGGTGGCCGCCTCGGTGTCGAACACCACCACGCACAGCGAGATGAACTCCTCGAAGCGCTCCAGCGCCGACATCTGGCGGTTGAGCTCCTCCAGCGCCTGGGCCGGGTCGCGGTACTGGCGCAGGAACACCCGCAGCAGGTACTTGGCCTGGAAGGCCGTGATCGACGGCTCGATGCCGTGGCCGGTCACGTCGCCGATCACCGCGGCGATCCGGGTGGGCGACACCCGGAACACGTCGTAGAAGTCGCCGGCCATGAGGCCGGTGCCGGCCTGGTACACCCGCCCCAGCTCGAAGCCGGCGAAGTCGGGCAGCTCCTCGGGGGCCAGGCGGGCGGCCCACAGGCGAGGCGCCAGCTCCTCCTGGGAGAGCACCTCCTCGGCGCGCCGCTCGAGCAGGCTGCGGTCCTCCGCGAGGCGCGCCTCGCGCCGGAAGTCGCGCCCGAAGAAGGCCGACAGCCCCACCGGGATCAGGATGAACACGAACAGGTAGACCGCCTCGCGCATCTCCCACACGGCCGTGACGGCCGAGGCCACCGCCAGCACGGCGTAGAGCGTGACGGTGTGCAGCTCCTTGCGGTAGTGGGAGCGAGCCAGGACGGTGGCATCGGCGTCGGGGCCGAGCTCGTCCTCGATCCGCAGCCAGACGCGCTGGAGGCGCTGGGCGGACCGGCCCCAGACGAGGGCAGCCCCGAGGGCGGCGACCGCGACGACGGCCAGGATGGGCATGTCCATGTGGGGACCGAGGCTACCTGGCCCGCCCGCCGGGGTTCACCCCCCGGGGATCGGGGTCCGCTCCCCCGTCCAGGCGCTGACGTCGACCCCCAGCTGCTTCATGCCGAAGATCACGGCCTTGGGATCGATGGTGGCGGGGGCCCAGTCGTAGTCCCACATGCGCTCGTCGCCGGTGGCCTTCACGAACCGCGCCGTCTGCTCGATCGTGAGCAGGACGCCACGCCGGCTGGTGGTGCGCTCGAAGCGCTCGGCGTGGTCCTCGCCCAGCACGTAGTTCATCGAGTCGCACTGGTGGACGATGTCGTCGTTGTTCCAGTCCCACGGCGTGGTGCTGACGTGCACCAGGACGCCGTCGGGTGCGGTGACGACGCCGTCGGTGGCGGTGAGGTCGATCGGGCCGAGGCAGCAGGCGCAGTAGCTCCGCAGGGTCAGCTCCCGACCCGCGAACGGCGGCATCTTCGAGATGGCCACCGACTCCAGGGCGCAGCCGGCGTAGGAGTGGAAGGCACCGTCGATCCACACCTCCACCTGGCTGGGGAAGCTCGAGAACGGCTGGAACTTGAGGAGGTTGGCGTTGACGGAGTCCTGATCGACCACGCAGATGATGCCGAGCTGGAGCTCCTTGTAGCCCTGCACGATCTGCCGGCGGTCGAGCCCGGTGCCCTCGTGGACGGCCCGGAGGTTGGGGCCCCGGCCGGTGGCGCACCAGTGCTCGTAGACGAACGCCCGCAGGGCCTTGGCGGTGTCGGAGAACTCGAAGGTGGGCACGTTCTGCGGCATCTCGGGAGTCTGACACACCGTCAGATCGGTAGCGTCAGGGGGTGCCCGGCCTCGACGTGGACCTCGCCCGCTCGCTCACCCCGGGCTGCGCCGAGGTGCTCCACCTCAACCACGCGGGGGCCTCGCTCCTGCCCCAGCCCGTGCTCGACGCCGTCGTGGGCCACCTCGAGCTCGAGGCCCGCACCGGTGGGTACGAGGCGGCGGCCCTCGCCGCCCCGGCGCTGGATCGCACCTACGCCGCGGTGGCCGAGCTGCTGGGCTGCCGCCCGCACGAGGTGGCGCTGACCGACTCCGCCAGCCGGTCCTGGGCGTCGATCGCCTACAGCGTGCCCTTGGAGGCGGGCGACCAGGTGCTCACCAGCCGGGCGGAGTACGGCGCCAACGCCATCGCACTGCTCCACCTCCGCCAGCGCACCGGCTGCGAGATCGTGCTGGTCGACGACGACGAGCACGGCCAGCTCTCGCTCGCCGCGCTGGCGACGGCCCTGGAGGACGACCGGGCGCGGCTGGTGTCGCTGGTCCACGTGCCCACCCAGGGAGGCCTGGTGAACCCCGCGGCAGCGGCCGGGGCGCTGTGCCGCCAGGCCGGCGTGCCCCTGCTGCTCGATGCGTGCCAGTCGGCCGGCCAGCTCCCGCTCGACGTCGAGGAGCTGGGCTGCGACGCCCTCACCGGCACCGGCCGCAAGTTCCTGCGGGGCCCGCGCGGCACGGGCTTCCTCTACGTGCGGGCGTCGTTCCTCGAGCAGCTCGAGCCCGCCATGCTCGACCTCCACGCCGCCACCTGGGTCGCCCCCGACCGCTTCGAGGTGCGGCCCGACGCCCGCCGCTTCGAGATGTGGGAGTTCGACGTCGCCGCCCGCATCGGCCTCGGCGTCGCCGTCGACCACGCCCTCGGCTGGGGCCTGCCCGCCATCGCCGAGCGCAACCGGGCCCTGGCCGAGGGCCTGCGGGCCCGGCTCGGCTCCCTCGCCGGGGTGACCGTGCGCGACCAGGGCGTCGAGCGCTGCGCCATCACCACCTTCACGGTGCACGGCCGAACCGCCGGCGACCTGGCGGCCGCGCTCCGCTCGCAGCAGATCAACGTGAGCGTCACCAGCGCCACCAGCGCCCAGCACGACCTCCCCCACCGCGGCCTCGACCAGCTGGTCCGGGCGTCGGTCCACTACACCACCACCGACGACGAGCTCGACCGCTTCGTCGCTGCCCTCGCCCGGATCTGAGGGCCCCGACGTCCGTCGCGCCGGGTCGCCGTGGCGTCAGCTGCGCTTGCGGACCCGCATCTTCACGGGGGTGGCGCCGAGGTCGAAGTCCTCGCGCAGGCGGCGCTCCAGGTAGCGGAGGTAGGTGGCGGGGATCTCGCGGTTGGCGAAGAGCGTGAAGGTGGGCGGGTCGGTGGCGGCCTGGGTGGCGTAGAGGACCTTCACGCCGTGCGGGGCCGGCTGGGCCTGCTGGGCCATGCGGATGACCTCGTTGACGCGGCGGGTGGGGACCCGGCGGCTGTAGTCCTCGATGCTGATCGACAGCGCCGGCAGCAGCTTGTGCACGCCCTTGCCGCTCAGCGCCGAGATCTTCAGCACGGGGGCCTCCCCGACGAAGCGGAGCTTCTCCTTCACCTGCCAGTCGAGGTCGGCCCGGACCTCGGCGTCGGTGAGCAGCTCGTGCTTGTTGAGCAGCACCACGATCGGGCTGCCCGAGGCGTCGATGCGCTCGGCCAGGCGCTGGTCCTGGGCGGTGATGCCGACGGTGGAGTCGATCACGAGCAGGGCGACGTCGGCCTGGTCGACCGCCTGCAGCGCCCGCACGAGCGAGTAGTACTCGGTGCCCTCGTCGATCTTGCTCTTGCGGCGCATGCCGGCCGTGTCGACGAAGCGGATCGGGCCCTCGTCGGTCTGGACCACGGTGTCGATGGTGTCGCGGGTCGTGCCGGGCATGTCGTGGACGACCGCCCGCTCCTCGCCGATGAGGCGGTTGAACAGGGTCGACTTGCCCACGTTCGGGCGGCCGACCAGCGCCACCGAGAAGATCCGGGGCTCGTCGGACTCGGCGTCGTCGTCATCGACCGCGTCGTCGACGGGCTCGGGGGTCGGCAGCAGCTCCACGAGGAGGTCGAGCACGTCGCCGGCCCCGCGGCCGTGCAGGGCGCTGATGGCGTGCGGGTCGCCGATCCCGAGGGACAGCGCCTCCCAGATCAGGCCTTCCCGCCCGGCGTCGTCGACCTTGTTGACCACCAGGAGCACCTGGCCCTTGGCGGTCTCGCGCACCACCTGGGCGATGCGGGAGTCCTCCTCGGTCACGCCGGTGACGGCGTCGACCACCACGATGACGGCGTCGGCCTCGCGGATGGCCTGCTCGCTCTGGCGGCTCACCTTGTCGTCGAGCGAGCTGCCCTTCGGCATCCAGCCACCGGTGTCGACCAGGGTGAAGGGCACGCCCTGCCACTCGGCGTCGACCTCCTTGCGGTCGCGGGTCACCCCCGGCTTCTCCTCCACGATGGCCACCCGCGAGCCGACGATGCGGTTCACGAGGGTGGACTTGCCGACGTTGGGACGTCCGACGATGGCGACGGTGGGCTGGCTCATGAGGCCCCTTCCAGGGTGGGGGCCCCCACGGCGAGCGCCGTGCGCAGGGCGTGGCCGTCGGTCGGGATGACCTCGACGGGGCGGGGCAGGTCCTCGGGCGCGGTGCCGTCGAGGAAGCGCCCGTTCGACAGGCAGACGTCGGGCAGCAGGTACCGGTGGCCGGTCGGCTCGTCGGCCAGGGTGCGGGCGAGGTCCTCCCCCACCAGCAGGCCGGTCACGCCGGTGGTGCCGCCGAAGAACCGGTTGTCGACCGGGACGATCCGCACGTCGGGGCGCCCCAGGCGGGCCACCAGGGGCGCCAGAACCCGAGCTCCGTAGGCCCCGGTGAGGATGCCCACCGGCGCCTTGCGCGACGGGCGGACCTGGAGCAGCTGGCCCGGGGTGGCTCGGGTGCCGCGATAGGGCTCGTAGTCGGTGTCGGCGGAGCCCACCGCGCCATCGGCGCCGGCGTCGGCCCAGGAGAAGAACCCGTCCTGGCGGCCGGTGGCGTCGGCCTTCTCGCCGAAGAGCTCGAGCTCGAGGGTGCGGGCCATGCCCACGCCGTCCTCGTGCATGTGGAATCCCTCGTAGGCCTCGGCGGGCGGGAACGGGCGCTCGGCCAGGAGGTGGTACTCGTCGCCCACGAACACGAGGCGGCGGCCCAGCACCCGCAGGAAGACGTCCTGCCAGTCCTCGACGCAGTCGACCACCGCCGCGGCCTCGGCGACGGTGTGGGGCCGCATCCGGTCCTCGTGGTTGTAGCGGCTGACGCCGAGCGGCACGACGCACACCGAGGCCAGCTCGGGGAAGCGGTCGAGCACGCCCGCCAGGGTGTCGTCGAGCACGGCGCCGTCGTTGATGCCGGGGCAGACCACCACCTGCCCGTGCACCTCGATGCCGTGGTCGAGCAGGGCCCGGAGCCAGCGCAGGCTGGTCGCCCCCCGCCGGTTGCGCAGCATCTCGGCGCGCACCTCGGGGTCGGTGGCGTGGATCGACACGTTCAGGGGGCTGAGGCGCTCGGTGACGACCCGCTCGAGGTCGGCCTCGGTGAAGCGCGTGAGGGTGGTGAAGTTCCCGTACAGGAAGCTCAGCCGGTAGTCGTCGTCCTTCAGGTAGAGGCTCTTCCGGAGCCCGGGCGGCAGCTGGTAGATGAAGCAGAACTCGCAGTGGTTGTCGCAGGTGCGCACCTGGTCGAACAGGGCGCTCTGCACCTCCACGCCCAGCGGCTCGCCGGCTCGCTTGGCCACCTCCACGCTGCGCTCGAGCCCCCCGCGCGCCACGTCGAGCACCACGTCGGCCTCGTCGGCCAGGAAGCGCCACTCGATGATGTCCCGGGGCACCTGCCCGTCGATGGCCGTCACCTCGTCGCCCACCTCGAGGCCGGCGCGGGCCGCGGGCGACCCGGGCGCGACGGCGACGACACGGGGAGCGGGCATCCGTCCAGGCTACGGCCACCGGGCGCCGGGCCCGCAGTCCGGAGCCCGCCGGGCGGCCGGTAGCGTGGGCCCATGGCCGTCGACCGAGTGCTGCTCGCTGCGCCTCGCGGGTTCTGCGCCGGCGTGGAGATGGCGATCAAGGCCCTGGCCTGGATGGTGCGGGCCTTCGAGCCGCCCGTCTACTGCTACCACGAGATCGTCCACAACCAGCTCGTGGTCGACCGCTTCCGGGAGCTCGGCGTGGTGTTCGTCGACGACATCGCCGAGGTGCCCCCGGGCCGCCCCATCATGCTCTCGGCCCACGGGTCGGCCCCCGAGGTGGTGGCCGCGGCCCGGGCCAGCGGCGGCTACGTCGTCGACGCCGTCTGCCCGCTCGTCACCAAGGTGCACCACGAGGTGAAGGTGCGGGCCGGCAAGGGGTACCAGATCGTCTACGTGGGCCACGAGGGCCACGAGGAGGCGGTGGGCACCATGGCCGTCGCCCCCGAGGCCATCCACCGGGTCGAGACGATCGACGAGGTCGACGCCCTGCCGGCCTTCGAGCAGCCGGTGGCGCTGCTGGCCCAGACCACGCTCTCGCACCGCGACTGGGCGGCGGTGGCCGACCGCACCACCGAGCGCTTCCCCGAGGTCTGGAAGCCGGGCCGCAGCGACCTGTGCTTCGCCACCACGAACCGGCAGTCGGCGCTCGGGGAGATCGCCGAGCGCTGCGACGCCGTCGTGGTGATCGGCTCCGCCAACTCGTCGAACACCCGCGCCCTCGAGCGCCTGGCCCGGGAGTCGGGTGCCGCCCAGGTGTTCCGGGTGAACGACCCCGACGAGCTCCCCCACGACCTCACCGGCACCGTCGGGGTCACGGCGGGCGCCTCCGCCCCCGAAGAGCTGGTGGCGGCCGTCATCGCCCACCTCGCGCCGGCCGAGGGCGTGGAGGAGGTGCGCATCACCACCGAGGACGAGTACTTCCCGCCGCCGCGGGAGCTGCGCGACCTGCTCACCGCCGTCGACGTGCTGGCCACCTTCGCGGCCGGCGGCTCGGTGGCGGAGCGCCCGGCGCTCAAGGACCGGGACCTGGCCGCCAGCAACGTGCTGGCCAGCCTGCGCTGAGCCCGCCCAGCCCCCGTCGCTCAGCCCGTGACGCGGATGGTGTCGGCTCGGCACTGCTCCGGGTAGCTCTCGGCGCACATGCCGTCGTCGGGCACCCAGGAGTCCACCTGCTGCCCCACGGCCAGGTCACCGAAGACGCCCACCGGCGTCCCGTCGGCCGCCTGACCGGTCAGGCCGGTGGCGGTGGTCACCGTGTAGGAGATCTTGCGACCCTCCTGCACGTCGGGCTGCTCCTCCACCACCACGGTGCCGACGACGTCGTTGTCGGCGGGGGTGCACACGGGCGGGTCGTCGGACGACACCGACCCGTTCGGATCGAGGTCCTCCGGTGGCGTGCAGCCCTCCGTGATCGGCTCGAACGGCGTGACGGCGGTGATGGTGCCGACGAGGTCGGCCGGTCGATCGGGCACCTCCACGTCGGTGCCGTCGGGGGCCGGCTCGATCGTGCCGCCGCCGCCGGCGTCGCTGCCGTCGTCGCCCGACGGGGCGCCGGTGTCGACCGTGGCGTCGTCGTCGCTGCAGGCGGCGAGGAGGGACAAGGACACGAGGGCGGCCACGAGGGCCTTCACGACGACCATGCGCCTTGGACGCTAGGCCAGCAGCGGCTGGTTCCCCGGGCTCCGAGACACCTGACCCGCGGGTCAGTACGCTGTCGCGCATGAGCACGGTCAGCAGCTTCCGCAGCATGGACGAGTCCACCGCCGAGCAGTGGGCGGTCATCGGCACCGAGACAGCCCAGAACCAGCCCCGGGTGGCCGAGCGGGTGCTCGACCTGCTCCGATCGCTGGCCGACATCACCGACGGCTTCTCGACCGACCAGCTCACCCACTGCCTGCAGACGGCCACCCGCGCCGAGCGCGATGGTGCCGACGACGAGGTGGTGGTGGCCAGCCTCTGCCACGACATCGGCAAGGCGATCAGCGTCCCGAACCACCCGGAGATCGCGGCGTCGATCCTGAAGCCCTACGTGCGGCCCGAGGTCCACTCGATGATCCGCGTCCACCAGGACTTCCAGGGCGCCCACTACTACCACCACTTCGGCGGCGACCCGAACGCTCGCGAGAAGCACCGCGACACCCTCAGCGACGAGGAGTGGACGCTGGCCTCCCAGTTCGCCGACGACTGGGACCAGAAGGCCTTCGACCCCGACTACGACACCCTCCCCCTGGAGCACTTCGAAGACCGGATCCGCCAGGTCTTCGGCCAGGCGAAGATGTTCTAGGCGACGAAGATGTCCTAGGCGACGCAGGGCCGCTCAACGAGGGGGGTTGGGGCGACCGGCCCGCTCCATGGCCTCGTCGAAGAGGGGCTGGAGCTCGCTGCGGAGCCGGGCGGTGAGGTCGCCCACCGCGCTGCGGGGCACCCGGCCCTTCTCGGTGAGGGCCGGCGCCGGGATGGGGTCGCCGACCACCAGCACCAGCTTCGAGAACCGGAGCATCTTGGCGCCCTTGGGGAGCATGGCCTCGCTGCCGCCGATGCCGAGCGGCACGATCGGCACCTGCGTGCGGGACGCCACGAAGGCCGTCCCGTCGAAGAGCTCCTCGAGCACCGGGCCCGAGCAGCGGGTGCCCTCGGGGAACATCACCAGCGGGCTGCCGCCGTCGACGATGTCGGTGCAGGCCTTCAGCGCGTCGCGATCAGCGCTGCCACGGTGGACGGGGAAGGCACCCAGCATGGTGACGAAGCGACCGAGGGCCTTCGACTTCCAGATCGAGTCCTTGCCCATGTAGCGCATGTGGCGACGGGTGAGGATGGCGGTGAGGGCGAAGTCGATGTTGCTGCGGTGCACCGGCGCCAGGATGAACGCCCCCTCCGCCGGCACCTTCTCGGCACCGATCACCTCCACCCGCCCGAACAGCTTGGCCACGGCCAGGATGAGGCCGCGCACGATGGCGTAGGAGATCCGGGAGCCCCGGGTGGGGGCACCGCGCCAGATCTCGACGTCGTCACCGGGGCGGGGCTCAGCCATCGGCGGCCTCCGCAGCCCCGTCGAGGCGGCCCACGATCACGTCGATGATCTCCGGCACGGTGAGCCCGGTGGTGTCGAGCAGGAAGGCGTCGGGCGCCTCGGTGAGCGGCGACGCCTCCCGCCCCTGGTCGAGGGCATCGCGCCGGGCCAGGTCGGCGGCGACGGTCTCGTAGTCGAGGTCGGTGACCTCCTGGGAGCGGCGCTGGGCCCGGACCTCGGGGTCGGCGGTGAGGTACACCTTGAGCTCGGCGTCGGGGAACACCACGGTGCCGATGTCGCGGCCCTCCAGCACGCCGCCGGCGTGCGCCGACACCCACTCCCGCTGGCGGCGCACCATCTCGGCCCGCACCACCGGGTTGGCGGCCACCAGGCTCACCGCCCGGCTGACCTCGGGGCCGCGGATCTCGATGGTGGCGTCGACGCCGTCGACCAGCACCGCCTCGGGCTCGAGGCGGATGTCGACGTCGGCCACGATGCGGCCGATCACGTCGGCGTCGGAGGGGTCGATGCCCCGGCGCAGCGCCGCGAAGGTCACCGACCGGTACATCGCCCCGGTGTCGAGGTAGGGCAGCTCGAGGCGGGCGGCCAGGGCCCGGGCCACGGTGGACTTGCCCGATCCGGCCGGCCCGTCGATGGCGATGATCCTCACGAGCGCTGCACCATAGTGCCGCCGGCGGACGACCCCCGCAGCTCGTCGAGCAGGGCCCAGTAGCCCGGGAAGGTCTTGGCCACGCAGCCGGGATCGGCGATCGAGATGCCGGGCGTGCGCAGGCCGGCCACCGCGAAGGCCATCGCCATCCGGTGGTCGAGGTAGGTGGCGACAGTGCCCCCGTGCATCGGACCCGGCCGCACCACGAAGCCGTCGGCCTCCTCGGCCGCGTCGATGCCGAGGCCCCGCAGCTCGGCCACCACGGCGCCGATGCGGTCGGTCTCCTTGCCCCGGATGAAGCCGATCCCGGTCACCCGGGTCGGCCCGTCGGCGAAGGCGGCCACCACGGCCAGGGTCTGGGCGGTGTCGGAGGTGGCGGCGAGGTCGGCCTCGATGCCGTGGAGGGCGCCGACCCCGGTGACGGTGGTGGCGTCGGCGCCGCGCTCGACCCGGGCGCCCATCGCCTCGAGCTGGTCGACGAAGGCCACGTCGCCCTGGAGCGACCGCGTCCCGAGGCCCTCCACGGTCACCCGACCGCCCACCACCGCCGCCATGGCCCAGGGGTACGACGCGGCGCTGGCGTCGGGCTCGATCCGGTAGGTGCGGGCGGCGTAGGCCTGCGGGGCGACCACCCAGGTGCGCTCGTCGGGCCGCTCCACCACCGCACCGAAGGCCGCCATCACGGCCACGGTCATGTCGACGTAGGGCTGCGACACCAGCGGCCCCACCACCTCGACGCGCAGGCCCGTGCGCAGAGCCGGGCCGGCCAGCAGCAGCCCGGAGAGGAACTGGCTCGAGACGTCGCCGCGGACCGCCACCTCGCCGCCGGCCAGCGTGCCGCCGACCACCTCCACGGGCAGGTGGCCGGGCGCCCCCACGTCGCGCACCTCGGCGCCGAGGGCCCGCAGCGCATCGATGGCCTCGGCCATGGGCCGCTCCCGCAGCCGGTTGGCGCCGTCGACCCGTCGCAGGCCCTCGCCGAGACCGGCCACCGGCAGCAGGAACCGGCTGGTGGTGCCCGACAGGCGGGCATCGAGCATGGCGGCGTCGGCGACCGGGCGCCCCGCCACCCCGACCACGCGCAGCCGAGCGGCGGGCCAGTCCGCCTCCACGGCCACCCCGAGGGCGTGCAGCCCGTCGACCATGGCGAGGGTGTCGTCGGCCTCCAGGGCCCCCTCGAGCACGCTGGTGCCCTCGGCCAGGGCGGCGCACACCAGCGCCCGGTTCGTGAGGCTCTTCGAGCCGGGCAGGCGCACGGTGACGTCGAGCGGCCCGTCGAGGGGGGTGATCGGGTACGGGTCGGGCAGGGCCACCGGCTACTCCAGCGGGAGCACGGCGGGTCGGAAGCCGTGGTCGACGAGCCCGAGGCGCAGCCGCTCGGCCGCGGCGGCCTCGACCAGCAGGATGAGCACGCCCCGGTCCCCCTCGGCGGAGTGCGCGATCTCCATGTCGGCGATGTTGACGTCGAGGGTGCCGGCGAGTGTGGTGACCTCCGCCAGCACGCCCGGGCGGTCGGGCACCGGCACGCGGAGCTCGGCCAGGTCGCCCGCCCCGGCCAGGCGGGTCGGCAGGTTCGCCCGCGCCGCCCGCGCCTGCTCGAGCACGGCGAGGAGGCCCTGGCGGTCGTCGCCGGCCACCACGGCCCGAACCTCCTGGAGCGAGCGCAGCAGGCCGTCGAGCACGTCGACGATGGCGGTGCGGTTCTCGGCGCAGATGTCGGGCCAGATCCCCGGGTGCCCGGAGGCGATGCGGGTCATGTCGCGGAAGCCGCCGGCCGCCAGGCGCAGCAGCGCCCGGTGCTCGGTCGAGCGATCGTCGGCGAGCTGCATCAGCGCCGCCGCGGTGAGGTGGGGCACGTGGGAGACGACCGCCACGAGCGCGTCGTGGTGCTCCGGGGCCAGGGCCACCACGTCGGCCCCCAGGCCGGTGAGGACCGAGCGCAAGAGGGCCAGGGCGTCGTCGTCGGTGGCGGCGGTGGGCGTCAGCACCCAGACCGCGCCGGCGAAGAGGTCGGGATCGGCACCGTCGATGCCCTCCAGCTCCGATCCGGCCATCGGGTGGCCGCCCACGAAGCGGGGGTGGTCGACGGCGGCCACGATGGAGGCCTTCACGCTGCCCACGTCGGTCACGATGCCCCGGGTGGCGGCCAGCGCAGCCGTGGCCGCCTCGGCCACCGCCCGCACCGGGGTGGCCAGGAAGGTGATCTCGGCGTCGGGGTCGGTGCCGGTGGCGTCGATGGCCCCCAGCTCGAGCGCTCGGGCCAGCCGCCCGGGGTCGTGGTCGTCGCCGGTCACGTGCCAGCCCCGCTGGCGCAGGGCGAGGCCCACGGATCCCCCGATCAGGCCGGTGCCCACCACCGCGGCGCGTCGCTGGGCCATGGCGGTCGGGCTCAACCGGGCAGGTCGTCGCGGAGGCCCACGGCACCCTCGAGGTACACGTGCCGCAGGTCGGCCCGGCTCCGCTCGGTGGTGAGGTGCATCAGCACGCGGATGCAGCGGGGCGTCCCGCCCACGATGTCGAGCTCGCGGGCGCAGATGAGGGGCACGTCGCCCATCCCGAGCTTCCGCGCGCCGGCCGCGGGGAACGTGCTGTGGACGTCGTCGGTGGCGGTGAAGAGGATGCTCACGATGTCGTCGTGGTCGACGCCGTTGCGCTCGCACATCGCCTGCAGCAGCTCCACCACGCGCTCGTGCACGTGGGCCTCCTCGTCGACCTCGACGGTGGTGGCGCCGCGGAGGGCGCGCAGGGCGGCAGACATCGGCGCAGACCCTACCGGCGAGGTCGCGCCACGGCCGCACGCTCGAGCGCCCGCACCTCGTCCTGCGTGAGCACCCGCCAGTCCCCCGGCCGCAGGGTGCGGTCGGTCAGGGTGCCGATCCGGGTCCGGACGAGCCGCAGCACCGGGTGGCCCACCGTCTCGCACATCCGGCGCACCTGGCGGTTGCGGCCCTCGTGGATGGTGATGCGCAGGAGCCGCTCCCCCAGCACCGCCACCTTGGCCGGGGCGGTGCGACCGTCGTCGAGGTCGAGGCCCTCGCGCAGGCGGCGGATCGCACCGGGCCGGGGCTCGCCCTCCACCTCCACCAGGTACTCCTTCTCCACGCCGTAGGAGGGGTGGGTGAGCCGGTGGGCGAGGTCGCCGTCGTTCGTGAGCAGGAGCAGGCCCTCGGAGTCGGCGTCGAGCCGGCCGACCGGGAACACGCGGGGCTCGGCGGGGACGATCTCCACCACCGTCGGGCGGCCGTGGGTGTCGCTGGCCGTGGTGATCACCCCGGCCGGCTTGTTGAGCAGGTAGTGGACCAGCCCGGCCTTCGTGCCGATCTGGGCGCCGTCGACCTCGATGAGGTCGGCCTCGGGGTCGACCCGGCGACCGAGCACGGCCACCTCGCCGTTCACCCGGACCCGGCGGCGGTCGATCAGGTCCTCGCAGACCCGCCGGCTGCCGAGGCCCGCCTGGGCCAGCACCTTCTGGAGCCGGACGCCGTCGTGGTCCTGCTCGACGTCGTCGTCGCCCGGATCGGGCATCGCTCAGCCCTCGTCGTCGAGGTCGAGCGCGTCGATCCCGGCGGGGTCGATCCGGGGCGCCGCATCGGGATCGGCGGGGCCGTCGGTGGCGCGGCGCTCGGCGTTGGCCGTCTCGATCTCGTCGAGGCGCTCCCCCAGCGAGGGCCCAGGAGGCGGGCGGAGGCCGGCCTCGAGGTGCTCCACCATGTCGGCCCCGGGCACGAAGTCGCTCAGCTGCGGGAGCTGGCCGACGTCGTTGAGGCCGAGGCGCTCGAGGAACAGGGGCGTGGTGCCGAAGAGGACCGCTTGGCCGGGGCCCGGGTCGTGGCCCACCTCGGCGATGAAGCCACGCTGGTGGAGGGTGCGCATCACGCCATCGACGTTGACGCCGCGGATGGCGGCCACCTGGGCCCGCGACACCGGCTGCTTGTAGGCCACGATGGCCAGCGTCTCCAGCGCGGCGCCCGACAGGCGGGCCGACTGGCCCTCCAGCACGAACCGCTCCACGTAGGGCGCGAGGTCGGCGTGGCTCTGGAACCGCCAGCCACCCGCCACCTGCACGAGCACGAACCCTCGCTCTTGCTGCTCGTACTCCACCGCCAGCTCCTCGCAGAGCGCCTGGACCTGGGCGACGGGCACCTCGAGCAGCTGGGCCAGCAGCTGGGCCTCGACCGGCATCTCCGCCACCATCAGCACGGCCTCGACGGCGCGCCGGGTCTCGGTGGTGGTGTCGGCCATGGCGTCAGCCATCGTAGGCGTCGACCGGGGCCAGCTCCTCGAGCTCGTCGCGGTCGCGCCCCAGCCACACGATCCGGATGTCGCCGAACGACCGGGGCTGGTCGAGGTCGACGAAGCCCTGCTTGAACAGCTCCAGCACGGCCAGGAAGCGCACCACGACGTCCAACCGGTCGACGAGCCCGCCGGTGAGCTCCCGGAAGGTGAGGGTGCCGGCCAGCGGCAGCTCCTCGAGCAGCTCGGTGACGGCATCGATGACCGACGCCCGGATGGGGGCGATGTGGTGGAGGTCGATGCGGGCCTGCGGCTTCGGGGTGATGGCCCGCAGGTAGGCGTTGCGGAGGTCGGTCGGCGTCACCCCGGCCAGCAGGTCGGGGGTGAGGTCGAGGAAGCGGTCGTCGGGGCCGGCCACGCGGGGGTACGACCGGCCGGCGTCGCCCGCCAGGTGCTCGAGGGCGATGGCGGCGTCCTTGAACGTCTTGCACTCCACCAGGCGGGTGAGGAGGAGGTCGCGCTCGGACCACAGGGCCAGCTCGTCGTCGAGGTCGAGGTCGTCGTCGCCGGGCAGGAGGCGCCGGGTCTTCAGCTCGATGAGCGTGGCCGCGATCAGCAGGAACTCCGTGGCGACGTCGAGGCTGAACGTCTCCATCCGATCGAGCTCCGCCAGGTAGGCGTCGACGATGCGGGTGAGCGACACGTCGTAGAGCTCGACCTGCTCGCGCATGATGAGGTGCAGCAGGAGGTCGAAGGGACCTTCGAACACCGGGGTGGACACCTCGTACGACATCGGGGCAATGCTAATCACATCGGTGTGGTTCGCGGAACCGTTGCCGGTCCGAGGGCCCTCCCCGCCTACGATCGCCCCTCGTGGCCCCCCGCGTGTTCTCCGGCATCCAGCCCTCTGGCGAGCTCACGCTCGGCACCTACCTGGGGGCGCTGCGGCGCTTCGTGGCCGACCAGGACGCCACCGACTCCGTGTTCTGTGTGGTCGACCAGCACGCCATCACCGTGCCGCAGGACCCGGCCCTGCTGCGCCAGCGCACCCTCGACACCGCCGCGCTCTACCTCGCCTGCGGCATCGACCCCGGTCGCAGCACCCTGTTCGTGCAGAGCCACGTGGCCGAGCACAGCCAGCTGGCCTGGTTGATGGAGTGCACCGCCAGCTTCGGCGAGCTGAGCCGGATGACGCAGTTCAAGGAGAAGTCCGACCGGCAGCAGTTCGTGTCGGCGGGCCTGTTCACCTACCCGGCCCTCATGGCGGCCGACATCCTGCTCTACGACACCGACCGCGTCCCGGTGGGCGACGACCAGCGCCAGCACCTCGAGCTCACCCGCGACATCGCCGAGCGGTTCAACAGCCGCTACGGCCCGACCTTCACGGTCCCCGAGGCCGACATCCCCAAGGTCGGCGCCCGGCTGATGGACCTCCAGGAGCCGACCCGGAAGATGTCGAAGTCGATCGACTCGCCCCAGGGCACGGTCCTGATGCTCGACGACCCGAAGGCCATCGAGAAGAAGTTCAAGCGAGCGGTCACCGACAACGACGGCGAGGTGCGCTACGACCCCGCCACGAAGCCGGGCGTGTCGAACCTGCTGGGCATCCTGGCCGCCGCCACCGACACCACCCCCGAGGCCCTGGCCGGGGGCTACGAGCAGTACGGCCCCCTCAAGGCCGACGCCGCCGCCGCCATCATCGAGCTCCTCGAGCCGGTCCAGGCCCGCTACCGCGAGCTGGCGGCCGACCCCGCCACGCTGGCCGACCACCTGGCGCTCGGCGCCGAGCGCGCCCGGGTGGTCGCCGCCGCCACCCTCGAGCGGGCCCAGCGCGCCGTCGGGCTGCGCTGAGCGTGGCCCTGCTGCTCTTCGCCGTCGGCTACCCGGCCTCCATCGCCGTGATCGTGCGGTGGATCCCCGTGGTGCGCGAGCAGCGCTGGCGCTGGTTCGGGATCCACCAGGCGGCGGTGGCCGCCATCGTGGCCGGCCACGCCCTGCGGGAGAACCCGGGCGGGGTCGCCGTGAACGGCGCCTGGTTCGTGGTCGCCGCGGTGTGGTTCCTGGCCGCCGGGGCCCGCCAGCGCCGGGCCGCCTGAGCCCGCCTGCCCGACGTCTCTGGTCGAATCCGTTCGGCATCCGAGCGAGATCGACCAGAGACGTCGTCCTCGCAGCCCCTCAGGGCGCGGCTGGCGTGGGCCGCAACCGGATGGCGATCGCGCCCGAGCCGTGCACCTGGCGGTCCACGACGTCGAGCTGGATGCGCTCGCGCAGACCGGCGAGCAGCGTCGGCCCGTGCCCGGCGAGGACCGGCTGCACGACGAGCTCGTACTCGTCGATGAGACCCAGGTCGGCCAGGGCCAGGGGGAGCGTCACGCCGCCGACCCACAAGCCCTGCCCGGGCTCCTGCTTGAGGCGCTGGACCGCGGTGCCCAGGTCGCCCCGCAGCAGCTCGGCGTTCCAGTCGACCGAGGTCAGCGTGCTCGACACGACGTACTTCTTGGCCTGGTCGATGGCCTCGGCGAACGGGATCTCCCACTCCCCCATCCAGTCGGGCCAGCCCCCCGAGGCCGGCCGTCGCCACGCCGACTCCATCATCTCGTAGGTCACCCGCCCGAACAGCAGGGCATCGGCTCGCTGCATCTCCGCGGTCCAGTGGCGCATCGACTCCTCGTCCGGCGGGAGCCCGGCCTCGTGGTGGCAGCAGCCGTCGAGCGTGACGTTGATCGAGTATCGGAGTGGTCGCATGTGGTGGCTCTTCCTCGTTGCGCGCGCGTTCGCCGGACCGTACCCAGACGACCGCCGGTGCCGCCGCTCATCGGTCCCGAGGGGAACCGCCCCACCGGGTGGGGCCGCCGGCGAGCGGGCGACGCCCGATCAGTCGTCGTCGGCAGCCTTGAGGGCGTCGGCGAGGGCGGGCTCGACGGTCCAGGCGGACCGGGGCTGGTGGTGCTCCCGGGTCCAGGCCACCGTGAGCGGATCGCTGCCGGCCAGCTCGAGGAGGTCGCCGCCGAGGCGGTCGTGGTGCAGGTAGAGGCCCACCCGTCGGGCGAAGCCGCGCTGCTTGCGCCAGGTGGTCGCCATCTCGGGTCCGGCGACCTTGGCCGAGAGGGTGGCGATCACCCGGCCGTAGGTGCCGAGGCCGGCCTCCAGCTTCCCCACATCGTGCAGCAGCGCGGCGGCCAGCACGGGACGGGTGGCCTCGATCCCGAGGGCCCGCTCCACCCTGCGGGCGACGCCCACCGCGTGGCGGCGGTCGGGCCCGGACATCCGGCGCCACAGGTCCTGCTCCCGGTGGAGGAGCAGGTCCAGGGCCCAGGCTTCGTCAGCCGGCGGCGGGCCGCCCGGGCGCAGCGACCCCACGAAGCGCCGCACGAGGTGGGCGGACGTGGCCATCAGGTGGGCGGACCGGAGGCCTCAGGCGTGGTCGATGCAGAAGCGGGCCTGGGGCATCGCCTCCAGGCGGGCCGCCGCGATGGGCTGGCCACAGGTCTCGCAGGCGCCGTAGGTGCCGTCGTCGAGCTTGCCGAGGGCGATCTCGACCTCCTCCAGCTCGGCGCGGAGCTGGCCCGCCAGCACCTTGTTCTCGCCCTGCTCGGCGGCGACCTGGCCGGAGTCGGCGAAGTTGTCGTCGAAGCCACCCTCGCCGACACCAGGGTCGAGGGCGGCGATCTGGCCCGTCAGCCGTTCACGCTCGGCGGTCAGCTCGGTACGAGCAGAGGTCTGGACGGACGACTCGGTCATCCGTGCAGGCTACAGCGGCGTGGTCGCCCGGGGGTGGGCGGAGCGGTAGACGTCCCACAGGCGCTCGGTCGAGACCAGCGTGTACACCTGGGTGGTGCTGATGGAGGCGTGGCCCAGCAGCTCCTGGACGGCCCGGATGTCCGCGCCATGGTCGAGCATGTGGGTGGCGCAGGAGTGGCGCAGCACGTGGGGGCTGAGCCGCCCGTCGAGCCCCACGGTGGCGCCGTGGCGGCGCAGCACGTCCCAGGCGCCCTGGCGCGTCAGCCGCCCGCCGCGGGCGTTGAGGAACACCGCCTCCGCATCGCCCCGTCGCTTCCACTGGGCGGGCTCCACCTCCGGCCGCCCGCCCGGCCCCAGCCAGGCCACCAGGGCGCGCAGGGCGTGGCCGCCCACCGGCACGATCCGCTCGCGGCTGCCCTTGCCGAAGGCGCGCAGGAGGGCGGCGTCGAGGTCGAGGTCGCCCATCGACAGCCCCACCAGCTCCGACACCCGCACCCCCGTGCCGTAGAGCACCTCGAGGATGGCGCGGTCGCGGCGGGCCAGCGCACCGTCGCCCTCCGGCGCGGCCAGCAGCCGCGCCACCTCCTCCTCGGTGAGGGCCTTCGGCAGGCCGCGTGGCACCCGGGGCAGCTCGAGGTGGGCGGATGGGTCGAGCTCGGTCCGCCCCTCCTCCACCAGGAACCGGTGCAGGGAGCGCACCGGCACCAGGGAGCGGGCGATCGAGGCCGGGGCCAGGTCCCGCCCCCGGAGGTCGTTCACGTAGGCGACCAGGTCGTCCTCCGTCACGGCGTCGAGGGCCACGCCGCGCGCCCGCAGCCAGCCGACGTAGCCGCGCAGGTCCCGGCGGTAGGCGGTGAGGGTGGCGGTCGCCCGGCCGCGCTCGGCCGAGAGCCACTGCAGGAGGTCCTCGACCTCCAGCGGGAGCGGCTCCTCCCCGCCGCCCGGCGCGGTGGGGTCGGTCACCCCGTGCGCTGCGCCACCAGCGTCAGCCCGATGATGGTCTTGGCGTCGGTGATCCGACCGTCGCCCACCATGGCGAGCGCCTCGCCCAGGGCAATGCGCTGCACGACCATCGCCTCCTCCTCGGGGCCCTGGCGGGCGTGGGCCACCTCGCTGAGGTCGGTGCCGAGGAACACCCACACCGCCTCGTCGCAGAAGCCGGGCGAGTTGTGGAAGGTCACGAGGTGCTCGAGGCGGCCTGCGGCCAGCCCGACCTCCTCGGCCAGCTCCCGAGCCGCGGTGTCGGCCTCGGGCTCGCCCTCCACGTCGCGCACGCCGGCCGGCAGCTCGAGGAGGTCGGCGTCGAGGGCGGTGCGGAACTGCGACACCAGGGTGACGGTGCCGTCGGCGTGGAGCGGGACGACCGCCACCGCGCCCGGGTGGTGCACGACGTCGCGCAGCATCTCCGTCCCGTCGGGCGCCTCGTAGCGCGCCACGGCCACCTGGATCCGGAAGCCCTGGTGGACGACGGTCTCGCCGCGGAGCGTGAAGTCGCCCATCGACGGGTGCCTAGTGGCCGGTCTCGTGGCTGGTGGCGTGGGCACGGCGAGCCAGGATCGCTGCGGCCGAGGACGCAGGACGACGGCCCAGCCGGACCCTGCGGCGAGGGCGAGGACGCCGGCAGGGGTGATCCTGGCCGGCGTGGACCGCCACGCCGATCGCGAGGCAGCCCACTAGGCGCGCACGGCGCGGCTGGGGTCGTCGTCGAGGTCGAAGAGGTGCGGCGAGCGACCCTCGGCGCGGGTGAGGGCCGCCCGGACCATGTCGCGGAAGAGCGGGGCAGGGCGGGTGGGGCGGCTCTTGAGCTCGGGGTGGGCCTGGGTGCCCACCCAGAACGGGTGGCCACGCAGCTCGATGAACTCCACCAGCCGGCCGTCGGGCGAGGTCCCGGAGCACCAGAAGTCGCTGTCGTCGAAGCGGGCCCGGTAGCGGGGGTTGAACTCGTAGCGGTGGCGGTGGCGCTCCGACACGACGGTCGTGCCGTAGGCCTCGGCCACCTGCGAGCCCTCCGCCAGCTGGGCGACGTAGGCCCCGAGGCGCATGGTGCCGCCGAGGTCGGTGACGCCCCGCTGGGTCTCCATGAGGTCGATGACCGGGTGGGCGGTGGTGGGGTCGAGCTCGCTGGAGTTGGCACCGGCCAGGCCGAGCACGTTGCGGGCGAAGTCGACCGTCATCATCTGCAGCCCCAGGCACAGGCCGAGGCAGGGGATGTCGTGCTCGCGGGCGTAGCCGGCGGCCATGATCTTGCCCTCGCTGCCCCGCTCCCCGAAGCCGCCGGGGATCACGATGCCGTCGAGGTCGCGCAGGCGGTTCTCGGCCAGCAGGCCCTCGACGTCCTCGGCCTGGATCCAGTCGATGTCGACCTTGGCGCCGTGGTGGAAGCCACCGTGCTTGAGGGCCTCGGCCACCGACAGGTAGGCGTCCTGGAGGCTGACGTACTTGCCGATGATCCCGATGCGGACGGTCTTCTCCATCGACTCGATGCGGTCGACGAGGATCTCCCACTCGCTGAGGTCGGGGTCGCCCGCCTCGAGGCGCAGGATCTTGCACACGACGTCGTCGAGGCCCTCCTCGTGGAGGATGAGCGGGATCTCGTAGAGGTTGCCGGCGTCGGCGGCGTTGACCACGGCGTCGATGGGCACGTCGCACAGGTTGGAGATCTTGCGCTTGAGGCCCTCGGCCAGCGGCTGCTCGGACCGCACCACGATGGCATCGGGCTGGATGCCGCGCCCGCGCAGCTCCGTGACGGAGTGCTGGGTGGGCTTGGTCTTCTGCTCGGCGACGATCAGCGGCGCCAGGGTGACGTGGACGTAGCAGACGCGGTCGCGGCCGACGTCGAGCCGGAACTGCCGGATGGCCTCGAGGAACGGGAGGATCTCGATGTCGCCCACCGTGCCGCCGACCTCGGTGATCACGACGTCGATGTCGTCACCGGCCAGGCGGTTGATCCGCCGCTTGATCTCGTCGGTGATGTGCGGGATGACCTGCACGGTCTTGCCGAGGTAGTCGCCGCGGCGCTCGGCGGCCAGCACCGACGAGTAGATCGACCCCGTGGTGGCGTTGGAGTCGCGGGTGAGGTTCTCGTCGATGAAGCGCTCGTAGTGCCCGAGGTCGAGGTCGGTCTCGCCGCCGTCGTCGGTCACGAACACCTCGCCGTGCTCGAACGGGTTCATCGTGCCCGGGTCGACGTTGATGTACGGATCGAGCTTCTGCATCGTGACCCGGAGGCCCCGGGCCTTCAGCAGCCGTCCCAGCGAGGAGGCGGTGATGCCCTTGCCGAGCGACGAGGCCACTCCCCCGGTGACGAAGATGTGCTTGGTCAACGGGGGACCTCCGTGTGCGTTTCCTGCGGTGCAGCCACGGGATCGCACCCTACCCCTGGTCTCGCGGTGCGCCGCGCATCGGCCCCGGGCCACGTCGGGCCTGCCAGCGATCCCAGAGCGACGGCCAGTCGACGAACAGGATCAGCACGGTCCCCGCCCACGCCCAGTAGTCGAGCCCGAGCAGCAGGTAGGTGGTGACGTGCAGCGCCACCGCGATCAGGGCGTAGAGGGGCTGGAGCCGTCGCCAGAGCAGGGCCAGGGGGAAGGTGAGCTCGAACGTGAGGATGAAGGCGCCGGTGGCCTTGGAGGCCCAGAGGCGCTCCCCCACCCAGGTGGCCAGGGCGTCCCACTTCGGCGCCCCCACCGTCGGGCCCCAGAGCATCACGTAGCGCACGTTGTCGCCGATCGCCCAGTCGAGGCCGGAGCGGCGCACCTTGTGGTAGCCGGCGAAGAAGTAGATGAGCGCGGCGATCACCATGGCCGCTCGCACGGGCCAGCCGTGGTCGCGCCGCTGGGCGCGGTCGCGCCAGGTCACGGCCACCGGGGCGAGCAGGAAGGGGGCCGACGTCCACAGCAGCAGCAGGTCGTTGTGCAGCACCTTGCCCCGGCTGCCCCGGAGGCCGGCCAGGACCAGGAAGCACACCCAGGCCACGGCGAACGCCAGCCGCGGTCGCCGACGCAGGACGGCCGCCACCGCGGCCACGCCGCCCACCACCTGGAGGGCGACGAAGGCCCACGCCTCGGGCATGCCCGGGAGCCAGGCGAGGAAGGGCACCGGGTCGAACAGGGGGTCGGGCAGGCCGGCCAGCTGGCGGTAGCTGCCGAGCACGATGCGCAACCCGATCAGGGCCGACAGCGCCGTGTGCACGAGCAGGAGGCGGGCGCCGGTGCCGGGACCCCAGAGCACATCGTGGAGCCGGGCCCGCCACCCGCTCACGAGCCCCCTCCCTCGCCGGAGCCGTCCAGGCCGCAGGCGTGCACGACCTCCGGCTCGGAGCGCACCTCGAAGGCGTCGCCCGCCGCGACCAGCTGCTGGCGGTCGCGCACCACACGGAGCTCGACCGTGCCCGGCACGGCGGCCACCACGGCCTCGAGGAGGGCCTGGCAGACCGCCTCGCGCTGGTCGTCGTCGGCCCCCGGGAGCTCGGCCATCGGCCACTCGGCGTTGCGGTAGCGCAGCGGCAGCTGCTCGAGGCTGACCCGCTCCACGTCGCCGTCGGCGTCGGCCGCGTCGAGCACCCAGCGGGTCTGGCGATCGTCGCGCGACAGGCTGAACAGCCGCCAGGCGCTCAGGGGCCAGGCCTCGAAGCCGATGATGCCCGGCACCAGCAGGAGCACGAGCACGAGCGTGACCAGGCGTCGGGCGCCCGGGGTGGCGCCGTGGTCGGTCGGGGGCCCGGAGGCCTCGGGGTCGGTCACTCCGGCTCCGGCCGGGCTTCGAGCACCAGGTGCACCAGGGCGCCCGTGAGCACGAGGGCCGCGGCGCCGCCCACGATGGCACCCGAGTCGTTCACCATGCTGCCGAGGACGGCCGCCACGACGGCGGCGGCCAGCCCGGCCCACAAGGTCGGGGTCGACGACCGCAGGGCGGCGATCGGCGGCCCGGGGTAGCGGGTGAGGAAGAGCCAGAAGGCCACGGCCAGCGGGATGGCCGCCACCCACATCGACGACGTCGACACCGACAGGTTGGCCAGGAGCTTGCGCTCCATGATCGAGAACAGCGGGCCGAGGCCCTCGTCGCCGACCCGCTCGAACAGGCGACCCAGGTGGGCGCGCTCCTCCGGGGGCCGGGCGAGGTCGAGCAGGCCGAAGCCGGTGATGGCCACCCCCGTGGCGATGCCGGCCACCAGCAGCGTGCGCACCCGGACCCGCCACCCCCACAGCACCACGACGAAGGTGCCGATGGCGGGGGTGAAGGCCAGCACGCCACCCACGTCGGAGCCCCAGATGGGCACGCCGAGGACCACCAGCGCACCCACGAGCAGCGCCACCGCGGCGAACCGGGTGCGCTCCGGCGGCCGGGTGCCGGCGAGGAGGGCGGCCAGCACGCAGATGGCGGCCGAGAGCATGCCGTAGGCGTAGTTGCTGATCCCGTAGAGCCGCGAGTTGCCGGTCGGCGAGTAGCCGAACGCCGCGCTCAGGCTCAGGCGCGAGCCGGTCATCACGTCGAGCACGGGGACCGTCACCACGAGGGCCAGCACGACCACCAGCGCCAGGCGGGGTCGTCCGGCGGCCCGGGCGCCGAGGGTCGCCGCCGCCGCCAGCACCACGGCGCCGCCCAGCACGAGCGACCAGTAGAAGCCGATCCCGCGGGCCTCCAGCGTGAACGCGCGGGCCACGTAGGACATCGGCAGCACGGCGAGCACCCCGAGCGCGGCGGCGCACAGCCAGGGCCGCCAGCGCGCCCCTCCGCCGCGGGCCAGCACGACGGCGGCGGCCGCGGCGATCAGCGCCATGCCGACCACGGCGACCATCGTGGTCGGCACCAGCAGCCGCTCTCGGAAGCGAGAGGCCTCGTTGAGCGACACCAGCCGCTCGATGCGTCGATCGAGGTTGGCCGACGAGGCCACCACCTCCGCCGGGCGCCCCTCCATCTCGACCGGTCGGGCGACGCCGAGCTCCCGCAGGATCGTGGGGGCCACGTCGACGAGGGTGAGGAAGCCGGAGCGCTGCGTCGATGCCGACCGCAGGAACCCCGGCTCGACCTCGGGGCCCTGCAGGCCGATGACCGTGAGGTCCCGGTCCCCGGGGAGGTTGTAGGGCGCCACCACCAGCACGGTGTCGCGCTCGGGGTCCACGCCGGCGAGGAGGCGGGCCAGCAGCTGGTCGGCCTCCACCAGGGCGTCGGCCCAGAGCGTCGCGTAGCGGCCGCTGTCGACCATGGGCCGGTAGCGCAGGGTGCGGGCGAGGTCGGAGGCCTCCACGACCACCACGTGCCCGTCGGGGCCCGTGGGGCCGTCCCACGAGGTGCCGACGGCGGTGACGACGGCGTCGACGTCGGTGCGGACCCCGAACGGCCGGGTGGGATCGGCCACCAGCAGGTCCTCCTCGAGGGCGCCGGCGGCCACGACGCCGTCGGTGTCGGCCAGGGCCAGGCCCACCTGGCGCTCGTAGGAGACGCCGATGGAGTCGGTGCCGTCGGCGTTGCCCACCACGCTCGAGGTGATCCCGGCCTCGTCGAGGGTCTCCACCAGCAGCCCGGGGACGGCGTCGTAGGGCTGCCGGGCGTTGGAGCGCACGAGGGCCGGCCACCCGAGGGCCACGAACTCGCCGTCGGGCACGAGCCCGGTGCGCCGGGTGAAGATCTCGCCGGCGGCCGACCCGGAGCTCTGCTCCTCGAGGGCCAGGACCTGGCCGTCGACCGCACGCTCGGTCGAGGAGCGGGCGCCGGCGGAGATGGTGAGGTAGGCGTCGCCCGGCCCGGACCGCGGCGAGACGCCCCGCGGCGCCAGGTCGGCGAGGGCGGCCTCGGCGAAGAACCCCTCGAGCGCCGGCAGGTCGTGCTCGGCCACGTCGGCCCACGTGATGCCCGGCAGCGACACGACGAGCAGCCGAGGGGGTGGCCCGGCGGGCTCCCCGGCCGCGCCCGGCGCAGGGGCCACGGCACCGGCCACCACCAGGAGGAGCAGGGCCACCAGGGCGACGGGCCGAGCGGCGGTGCGGAGACGGGTCACGGCGAGGGCTCCTCAGGCCGGCGACCGAGGAGGTCGAAGGCTCGTAGCGGGGGGACGGCGGCGATGATCCGGGAGAACGACACGACCTCGGAGAGCAGGGTCAGGGCCAGGAGGACGCCGGCCACGACCGCTCGCACCTCGGGCGACGCCTCCAGGACCGTGGCCACCCCGAGGGCCGCACCCAGGGCGTTGGCGCCGGTGTCGCCGAGCATGAAGCGCTCCCGCAGGTCACCGACGAGGAGCACCACCGCCGAGCCCGCCACCACCGCCAGGGCCACCCCGGTGGCGGAGGTGCCGGCCACCACGGCCAGCGGCACGTAGGCCACCAGGGCCCACTTGGTGGTGCGCCCCGGCGCGCGGTCGAGCAGGTTCCCGAGGTTGGCGGCCAGGGCGATCAGCGCGGCGTCGACGAGCACCCGCCCCGGACGATCGCCGTCGATGGTGCCGGCCAGCACCAGGGCCACGGCCACGCCGCCCCCGAGCTTGATGAAGCCGGTGGTCACGCGGCCCTGGAGCGCGGCGCCCACGTGCCCACGCAGGCCCCGGTCGTCGGCGTCGCCGAGCAGGTCGTCGAGCAGGCCCAGGAAGCCGAACATGACCACCGCGGCCAGCAGGACCAGGCGAGCCGGCGCCGTGCCGGCGTCGCCGATGCCGGCGACCCCCAGGAGGGTCCGACCGCCGTCGACGGCGATGACCGCGGCCACCAGCACCACGCCCACGGCGGTCGGGAGGCGATGGGCGCGGTAGTTCTCCCGCTGCAGAGCGGGCTGGGCCAGCACGGCCGCCGCGCACCGCAAGAGCAGCGCGGTGGCGGCGCCGGCGGCGACGAACGCGGCCACGGCGCTCATGCGCCCACCGCCACTCGCTCGGCCGACGGTCCGGCCGACGGTGGGTCGAGGCGGCGACCGGCGCCGTCCTCGGCGAGGAGGTGGAGGATCAGGGCGGGCACCACGACGATCAGCATGGTGGCCGGGACCGCGATCGAGGAGTCGTTGGCGACCAGCCCCACGGCGGCGAGGACGCTCAGCCCGGCCGCGGCCGCCTGCGGCGGCCCCAGGGCTCCCCGACGGGTGGCACCGGGACCCACGATGCGCCGCGCCACCAGCCCGGCGTAGACGGCCACCCCCAGGATCAGGAGGAGGACGACGCCCCACGCGGCCAGCTCGGCCCCACCGAAGCTGGCCTGGAGGCGACGGGTGAGCGTGTCGACGAAGGCGCCGAAGCGGCCGCCGACGAGGTGCTCGGCCAGCCGAGCCAGGTGCGTCTGCTGCCCCGACGGGCGAGCGCCGTCGACGAACGCGAACAGCAGCACGGCGCCGACCGCGGCCAGCCCGAGCCAGGCGGCATCGCGCGCCGACGGTCGCCGACCGCGCAGCACGATGGCCGTCACGCCGAAGGCGGGGACCATGGAGAGGACCCCGCCCACGTCGGCGCCGAGCATGGGCAGGCCCTCCACGAGCACGACGCCCACGAACAGGGCCACGGCGGCCGGGTAGCCGCGATCGCCGTAGCGCTCCACGACCAGCGCGCCGAGCACCACCGCCGCAGAACCGAACAGCGCGAAGGCGAGGTTGCCCAGGCCGGCGAAGCGCCCGGCCACCGCCACGCTGTAGCCGAACACGGCGTTGACCTGCAGCGGAGCGCCGGCGAAGACGTCGATGACGATGAGCCCCACGATCGCCCCGCACGCCACCAGGGCCCCGGTCCCGGGCCAGCGTCGGTCGGCCAGCAGCGCCGGGGTGGCGCAGAGCGCGGCCAGCACCACCACGGCGAGCAGGTAGGCCGCGGTGGTGCCGGTGACGGCACTGATCTGCGCGGCCAGGAACGTGGCCGGGACCACCCCGAGGGCGAAGAAGGCAGCCGGTCGCAGCAGGGCCCGCCCGCCCGGGCGGAGGCGGTCGCGGAAGGCGGTGGCCAGGGCCAGCAGGGCCAGGCCCCCGATGATGATCGGCACCACGACGGTCATGAGGGAGTCGCGGAAGCCGGCGGCGGTGGCCTCGGCCGCCAGCTCCCCGACGCGGTCGTCGCCGGCGGGCCGGGCGCTGACGCGGAAGGCCCGCCCCTCCACCTCCTCGGGCTCGGGCTCCCCGAGCAGGTCGAGGACCGTCGGCGCCACGTCGGCGAGCTGCACGTAGCCGTCGCGCCGCGTCGTGGGCGAGCGGAGCACGCCACCGGTCACCGACGGCGTGCGGAGCGCCACCACGGCGAGCTCCGGGGAGGCGCTGGCGGCCACGGGCGACACGACCAGCACGGCGTCGGAGGCGGGATCCGTCCGCTCGAGCAGCTCGCCGAGGAGGGCGTCGGCCCGCTCCAGGGCATCGACCCGCAGCGCCCGGCGCTGGGCCGGGGTGGACCGCGGCCCGTAGCCCGCGGCCCGGCTCAGGTCGGAGGCCTCCACCATGACGACGGCGCGACCCGGCAGGTCCCACTCCGCCTCGAAGGCGGTCAGGACCGTGGCGGGGTCGAGCCGGCGGCCGAAGGGCGCCAGCGGATCGTCGACCAGCAGGGCGCGCCCCACGGTGCCGCCCGGCACGATCCCGTCGGAGCCCATGAGGGTCGTCGTGGCGCCTCGGGCGTAGCTGCCGTCGGGTGGCGGCTCGTCGCTGACGAAGCCCTCCGCAGCGTCGGCGTTGGCCACGATCGCCCGGTGGACGCCGGCCTCGGCCAGCAGGTCGCCCAGCCGGCCGGGGCGCCCACCGAAGGGGCCCGACTCGTTGCGGTCGATGGCTGCCCCGACGGCGAGGTAGGCGACGCCGTCGGGCACCTGGCCCAGCCGGCGCTGGAGGATGTCGGCGGTCTGCACGCCGGCGTAGGTCTCGTCGGGGTCCAACGCCACGGCCACGTCGACCGACGGCGCCAGCGCCCGGGTGCCCGCGCCCATGGTGAGGTAGGCGTCGGTGGTCGACGCCCGGGACCGCCCGATGCGGGTGGACAGGTCGCCCACGGCGGCATCGTCGACGAAGGCCCGCAGGTTGGGCAGGTCGTGGTCCTCGAGGTCGTCCCAGGCGACACCGGGCAGCGACACGATCAGGACGCGGTCGACGGGCGCGGCCACGATGGGTCGGCCGTCCGGGCGCGGGACGGCCAGCCCGAGGACGACCACGAGCGCGACGACCACGCCGACGGGTGCGACGAAGCGCCTCACGCCAGGCCCTCGATGCCGGGTGCGACGGCGGGTCCGGCCGAGCGGACGGTGAGCCGGCCGGCGATGCCGAGCAGCCGGTGCCCCAGCAGGACGACCACGGCACCGGCGCCGGCCGCTCCGGCGACCACCGCCACCTCGGTGGCCCGGCCGGCGGTCGAGCCCGACGCCGCGTCGACGACCACCCAGCCGAGCGCGCCGGCGGCGGCCGACACCACCAGCATCCGCCCGATCGCCTGCGGGCGCAGCCCAGCCCCGGTGCGGGCGCCCAGGCCCGCCAGGAGGATGCCGGCACCCACGAGGTGGGCGCCGGAGTGGGCGGCGCCGAGGACGGCGATCCGGGCGACGCCGTCGGCCGCCGCGGCCCCCACGGCCATCGCCACCACGCCGAGCCCGGCCGTGCCGAGCGCGACGAGACCGGGCGTGCGGCTGTCCCCCAGGGCGTAGTAGGCCCGCGCCAGCAGGAGGAACGCGCCGTACGGGAGCAGGCCGAGGCCCAGCCAGGCGAGCGCGGCGGCCAGCAGGGCCGGCCCGTCGCCCGTGCTGGCCTCGCCGAAGGAGACGATCCGCATGGCCGGGACGGCCAGGGCCACCAGGGCCGCCGTGGCTGGCAGCACGAACAGCGCCATCCGCTCGAGCGCCCACCGGACCGAGGTGCGGAAGCGCTCCAGGTCGCCCTGGCCGGCCTCCTGCACCAGCTCCGGGAGGATGGCGGTGTGGATGGGCTGGGCCAGCACGGCGTAGGGCGCCAGGAAGAACACCCAGGCCACCTGGTAGGCGACCACGCCGCCCTCCACCGCCGACCCGGCCACGATGGCGCCACCGAGGAGCAGCCCGGCACCGGTGTGCAGCACCACGCCCCACCCCGAGTGCCCGAGGACGGTGCGCAGCTCGGCGTCACCGAACGGCCACCGGGGCCGGAGGCGGAAGCCGCTGCTGCGCAGCACGAGGAGCAGGCTCCCGACGAAGGCCACCACACCGCCGGTGCCCGCCACCACCAGCAGCCAGCGCTCGCCGCTGGTCAGGTCGAGCCCCGGGCCCGGCCCCGCGACGGCCCGGAACAGCAGCAGCGAGGCCACCATCACGAGCGTGTTCCCGATCGGGGCGGCGGCCGTGATGGCGAAGCGCCGCTTGGCGTAGAGGACGGCGGTGGCGATGGTGCCGGCGGCGTAGAGCACGATCTGCGGGATGAAGAACCGCAGGAGGAAGGTCACCAGCTCGCGCTGCTCCTCCACGATGTCGGCGGGCACGCCCAGCGTCAGCAGGCGGGCCACCCAGGGGGCCGCCACGATCCCCACCAGCGAGACCAGGCCGAGCCCGACCAGCGCGGCGCCCAGCACCCCGCCGGCCATGCGCTCGGCGCCCCGCTCGTCGCCCCGGTCGAGGCGTTCGACGAAGGCCGGCACCAGCACGGCGGACAGCGCCCCGGCCGCCAGCAGCTCGAAGAGCACGTTGGACAGCGAGTTGGCGGCCTGGAAGGCGTTGCCGAGGTAGGTGGTGCCGAGCACGCCGGCGATCACCAGCACGCGCACGAAGCCGATGGCGCGCGACGCCGCCGCGATCGCTCCCATGCCGACCGCAGCACGGGAGGTGCTCACGATGGCGGTCACGTGGAGGGCGGGCCGGGCACCAGCCCCGCGGCGCCGGGCGCCACGCCGTAGTGGCCCACCACGCCGAGGTCGAGGTCGTCGACGGCCAGCACCATCGCCAGGAGCCCCGCCGCGGTGTCGAGGTGGTCGATCGTGGTGACGCGCTCTCGCACGACGTCCGCGGTCCGCAGCGGACCGACGAAGGTCGTGCGGCGATCGTCCTCGGGCGCCGGGGCCTCGTCGGCCAGCTGCAGGGCCGTGTCGCCCTGGGCGGCCACCACCGAGAGGACGTCCTCCTCGGCGACGGTCGCCACCACCGTGCTGGCGGCCTGCTGGGGGCCGCCCCGGCCGACCTGGCCCGAGACCACGACGTAGCGGGTTCCCGCGGCGGGCAGCAGCACCCGCTCGTCGCCGCTGCCCGGCAGGGCCTGGTACTCCACGAACCCGGCCGCGGCCAGCTCGGCCAGCAGCTCGGGCTCCGAGGGCGGCACGACCTCGACGAGCTCCTCGTCGTCGCCGCCGGCGGCGGGGTCGCCAGCAGCCGGGTCGGCGGCGGCGTCGTCGGCCGTGTCGGTCCCCTCCTCGCCGGCGGCGGGGTCGACCAGGACCTCGGCGTCGTCGGCCACCGGCTCGGGCGGCAGGGCGGCGTCGGCCAGCTCCTGGGCCAGGCGGGCGGTGCCGGCGAGGAAGAGCCGCTCGGGATCCTCGCTGGTGATGGCGAGGGCGTCGGCCAGCGCCTGCACCTCCTCGTCGTCGTCGAGCGCCCACCGCTCGGTCAACCACCAGGTCCCGGCCACCTCAGCGCCGCTCGAGGCGAGGGTGGCGACGGCGGCATCGACGTCGGCCTGCTCGGTGCCCTCGGTCGCCAGCACCAGGACCGGCACGTCGGCCAGGCGGCCCTCGACCACGCGCCCGATCCCGGCCACGAGCGCGTCATCGCGCTCGTCCAGCGCCTCGACCCGGGCGGACAGCTCGCCGTTCTGCTGGTCGGTCTCCTGGACCCGCTGCTCGACGTCGTCGAGCTGCTGCTTCAGCGTGTCGACCGTGACCCGGTCGAGGAAGCTGGTGCCCAGGGTCAGGCCGATGCCGAGGGCCAGGAAGACGGCCGTGATGCTGACGATGTGGTAGCGGAGGTTGATCAAGGGGACCTACGACGTGAGGGTGAGCCAGTAGCCGCGCAGGACGAGGCGCACCGGTTCGCTGATGAAGATGATGACGATCAGGGTGAAGATGGCGGACAGCACGAGCAGGGCGAGGTCGCCCTTGCGGACGCTGTGGCGGTAGAGCCGGCTGACGCCCTTGGCGTCGACGAGGATCGGGCCCACCTTCATGCGCACGAGGAAGGTCGACGCCATGCCGGCTCGGCCCTTGTCGAAGAACTCGACCATCGACGAGTGGGTGCCGACCGCCACGATGAGCTCGCAGCCCTTCTCGTAGGCCAGCAGCATGGCGATGTCCTCGCTGGTGCCGGCGGTGGCGTACACCACGTGCTCGAGGCCGAGGGCGTCGAGGCGCTTGGAGCCCGGCGCCCGGCCGTCGGCGTAGCCGTGCACCACCAGCTCGGCGCCGCAGCGCAGAGCCCGCTCCGACACGGAGTCCATGTCGCCGATGATGAGGTCGGGTGTGTGGCCGATCTCGAGCAGCGCGTCGGCCCCGCCGTCGACCCCGATGAGCAGCGGCCGCATCTCGCCGAGGTACCCGCTGCGGCGCAGGGTGTCGAGGTCCTCCTTGTACTCCGCGCCGCGCACGACGATGAGGACGTGGCGGTCCTTCATCTCGAGGTCGATCTGCGGGATGTCGGGCTCGTCGAGGAGGAGGTGGCGCTCCTCGGTGAGGTACGACAGCGTGTTCTCCGCGAACTGGGCCAGCTCGTCGCCCATCGACGCTCGAGCGGTCTCGATGCGCTCCTCGATCAGCGCCATGCTCTGGCGGGTGCCGCGGGCCACCACCACGCCGTCGAGCAGCACCTCGTCGCCGTCGACGGTGACGACCTGGCCCTCCTCGATGGCCGACAGGACGTCGGCGCCCACGCCATCGATCAGCGGGATGCCGGCCGCGCACACGAGGAGCGGTCCGACGTTCGGGTACCGGCCGCTGATCGAGGCGCTGGCGTTGATCACGGCACCGGCCTGCGCCTCGACGATGGTCTCGGCCGCCACGCGGTCCAGGTCGCTGTGGTCGATGACCATGATCTCGCCGGGCTGCACGCGCTTCACGAGGCGCTTCGTGCGGGTGTCGACGCGCGCCACGCCGGAGCGGCGCTCCGGCTCCGAGCCCACGCGCTCCCGCACCGCCCGGGCCATCAGCGCCGACCTCGGCGCTGACGGGTGGCGGAGGCCAGGAGCTCCTCGGCGTGGTCCTGCGCCGTCTGGCTGCCCGGGCTCCCCGAGAGCATGCGGGAGAGCTCCACCACGCGGGTGGAGTCGTCGAGCTGCTCGATGCTGGCCACCGTGGCATCCTCGCCGCTGCGCTTGCGCACGCGCACATGGGCATCGGCGAAGGCGGCCACCTGCGGCAGGTGGGTGACCACGAGGACCTGGTGGTGCGCGCCGAGCTCGGCCAGCGAGCGACCGACCGCCACCGCCGCCTCGCCGCCGATCCCGGCGTCGACCTCGTCGAACACGAGGGTGGGCGGGCCGGCGGTGAGCACCAGGCGCAGGGCGAGCATGGCCCGGGCCAGCTCGCCCCCGGAGGCCACCTTGGCGAGCGGCAGCGGTGGGCTCCCCGGGTTGGCCGCCAGCGCCACCACGACGTCGTCGGCCGGATCGTCGCCGTCGACGGTGACGGCCACCTCGGCGCGCGGCATGGCGAGGCCGCGCAGGTGGGCCTCCACCGCCGCGGCCAGCCCCGGAGCGGCCCGCCGGCGCTCCTGCGCCACCTGGGCGGCCGCCTCGGCCACCTCGGCCTCGGCCGCTCGGCGGGCGTCGTCGAGCTCGGCGGCCCGCCGATCGTGCTGCTCCAGCTCGGCCAGCCGGGCCGCGCTCTCCTCGGCGTGCACCAGGACCTGGGCCAGGGTGTCGCCGTACTTCCGGCGCAGGTCGGCGAGGAGCTGCCGCCGGCGGCGGATGACCTCGAGGCGCTCCGGGTCCTCGCCGATCCCCTCGGCGAGACCCCGCAGCTCGGCGCCGAGGTCGGTCACCTCGGCCGACAGGCTCCGGAGGCGGGCCTCCGCGTCGGCGAAGGGCGACCGCCCGGTGAGCGCCGCGATGGCCTCGCCCACCTGGTCGCCGATGCCGCCGTCGGCGCCCAAGGCCGCCACCGCCGCCGCCGCGGCCTCCCGGTGCGCCACGGCGTCGCCGAGCAGGGTCTCCTCGGCATCGAGGCGCTCGTCCTCGTCGGGGCCGTCGATGCCCGCCTCGGCCAGCTCCTGCACCTGGAAGCGCAGGAGGTCGATCTCGCGCGCGCGGGCCCGCTCGTCGCCCCCCAGGGCGGCCAGCTGGTCGTCGAGGGCCCGCACCCGCGCCCGAGCGGCCCGCAGGCGCTCGAGGTCGATGGCGCCGTAGCGGTCCAGGGCCCGACGCTGCACCGCCGGGGCGAGCAGCGACTGGTGGGCGTGCTGGCCGTGGAGGTCGACGAGGCGCTCGCCCCACTCCACCAGCGCGCCGATGGTCGCCAGGCGACCGTCGACGTAGGCGCGGCTGCGCCCGTGGGCCGGGATGGCGCGAGCGAGGATCACCTCGTCGGCCTCCGGGTCGGCGCCCGGCACCACGAAGCGCCCCTCCACCCAGGCCTCGGTGGCCCCGGGCCGGACCAGCACGGGGTCGGCCTTGCCGCCCACGAGGAGCTCGATGGCATCGACGACGAGCGTCTTGCCCGCGCCGGTCTCGCCGGTGAGCGCGGTCATGCCCGGGGCGAGCACGAGGCGCAGGTCCTCGATCACCCCCAGGTCGCGCACGGCGAGCTCCACCAGCATGAGGTCCCCTACCGGTCGTTCAGACCGAACTTGGTCTTCAGGATCTGCAGGAAGCCTCGCGGCCCGAAGACGACGAGTCGAGCGTTGCAGTCGGCGGCGGTGGCCGTGATGGACGCCCCCTCCCCCAGCTCGCCCAGGTTGCGGCCGTCGACGCTCAGCGTGGCCGTGCGGTGGCCCTGGACCACCAGCCGCACCTCGGCGTCGGGATCGAGCACGAGGGTGCGGTCGAAGAGCATGTGCGGCGAGACCGGGGTGAGGAGGGTCGCCCGGTGGGTCGGCGCCACGATGGGGCCCCGGGCCGAGAAGGCATAGGCGGTCGAGCCGGTGGGCGTGGCCACGATCAGGCCGTCGGCGGCATAGGTGGTGAAGAACTCGTCGCCGACCTCCACGGCCAGCCGCACCGTGTGGCCCATCGGGGTCTTCTCCAGGACGGCCTCGTTCAGCGCCAGGTGCTCCACCACGGCGCCTCGACCGTCGTCGACGCGCACCGAGAGGAGCATCCGCTCCTCGACGTCGTGCTGCCCCGCCAGGAAGCCCTCGAGCGCCCCCAGGGTGGCGTTGGGCTCGATGTCGGTGAGGTAGCCCATCTGCCCGACGTTGACGCCGAGGATGGGCGCCCCGGCGGCCGCCACGAGGTCGACGGTGCGCAGCATGGTGCCGTCGCCGCCGAGGCTGACCGCGAGGTCGAGCCCCGTCGCGAAGGCGGCGTCGTCGCAGCCGTGCCGGGACAGCCCCGCCACCTCGGCGTCGAGGGCGGGGAGGCGCACCTCGTGGCCGCGCTCGAGCAGCCAGGCCGCCGCCTGCGTGGCCAGCTCGACGGCGAGGGCCCGGTGGTGGTGGAGCACGAAGCCGATGGCGCTCACGGGGAGCCCTCCCGCCCCTGCGCCGCCCGGAGGGCGCCGTGGAGGAGCGCCGCCCGCTCGTCGGGTGCCGACCTGCCGCCCCGGCGGGCGTGGAGCAGGAACTCGACGTTGCCGTCGGCACCGGTGAGCGGGGACGCCATGGCCCCCATGATGGCGGCTCCCTGCGCGTCGAGCGCGGCAGCGACCTCCTCGAGGACGCGAGCCCAGATGTCGGGATCGGTGATCACGCCGCGGCCGCGAGCGGCCTCCTGCCGCCCGGCCTCGAACTGCGGCTTCACCAGCGCCACCAGATCGGCCTCGGGCGTGCCCAGGGCGAGGGCCGGCGCCAGCACCGTGCGGAGGGAGATGAACGACAGGTCGGCCACCAGGAGGTCGGCCGGGGCCCCCATCTCGCCGGGGCGCACCGCCCGCACGTTCGTGCGCTCGTGCACCTCCACGCGAGGGTCGACCCGCAGCCGCTCGTGGAGCTGGCCGTAGCCGACGTCGATGGCCACCACCGTGGCGGCGCCTCGTTGGAGCAGGCAGTCGGTGAACCCGCCGGTCGAGGCCCCGAGGTCGTAGGCCCGGCGACCGGCCACCGCCACGTCGAAGCGCTCGAGGGCGGCGTCGAGCTTCTCGCCACCCCGGCTGGCGAACCGTGGCGGCGGGCCGTGGACCCGTAGCGCCTCGTCGGGCGCGACGAGTCGAGCGGGCTTGTCGGCCGGGGCCCCGCCGACGGTGACCCGACCCGCGGCGATGTCGGCCTGCGCCCGCTGGCGGCTGGGGGCCAGCCCTCGGCGGACGAGCTCCGCGTCGAGGCGGCGACGGACCAGGGGCTCAGGCCCTCTTGGCCGTGGTCTTCTTGGCGGCGGTCTTCTTGGCCGTGGTCTTCTTGGCGGCGGTCTGCTTCGCCGGCGCCTTCTTGGCGGCCGTCTTCTTCGCCGGCGCCTTCTTGGCTGGGGCCTTGGTGGCCTTCGCCGCCGCCTTCTTGGTGGCGGTGGCCGCGGTGCTGGCGGCCTGCTTGGCCGGCGCCGTGGCGGAGCCGAGGAGGGAGGCGATGCGGGCCTCGACCTTGTCGAGGTCGGCCTGGCTGGCCAGGCCCAGGTTGGTGATCTGGGCGCGGACCTCGGTGCGCACCGTCTCGATGAGCTTCTCGCTGTTCTTGCGGCTCCGCTCGAGCAGGTCGGCCACGGCGTCGCGGGCCTGGTCGGCCTGCACCTCGCCTGCCTTCACCAGGTCCTTCACCAGCGCCTCGGCGCGGGCCTGGGTGAGCGCCCCGAACTCGAGGCCGGCGTCGATGTAGCGCTTGAAGATGTCGTTCTGAGCCATGGCGGACGAGCCTACGAGCCCTGCCGGCGCGCTTGCAAGAGTTAGCACCGCTAGCGTGACCGCCCGTGCTGCCGCTGAAGGACGAGAACCCGACCCACCACCGTCCCCTCGTGACCCTGGCCATCCTGGCGGCCTGCCTCGGCGCCTACCTCCTCTGGCAGCCCTCCCCCTTCACCGACACCGTCGAGGACCTGCAGTTCAACCTCGAGCAGGCGGCGGTGCCCTGCGAGGTCGTGGAGCAGCGCCCGCTCACCGTCGACGAGGTCCGGGCGACCTTCTCGGAGCTCGGCCGCGCCGACGCCTGCGGCGTGGGGTCGCCCGACAGCCCGCCCTACGTCCCCGACAAGGCGGTCTGGGCGTCGGTGCTGGCGGCCATGTTCCTGCACGGCGGCCTGCTCCACCTCGGGGGCAACCTGCTCTTCCTGTGGATCTTCGGGAACAACATCGAGGACCGGCTCGGCCCGGTGCGGTTCCTCGCCTTCTACGTGGTGGGCGGGGTCGTGGCCACCCTCGCCCACGTGCTGCTCAACCTCGACAGCACCGTGCCGATGGTCGGCGCCTCGGGGGCCGTCGCCGCCGTGATGGGGGCCTACCTGGTGTGGTTCCCCGACGCCCCGGTGCGCACGGCGCTGTTCTTCTTCCTCATCACCGTCGTGCGCATCCGGGCCAAGTGGGTGCTCGGCTTCTGGTTCGTGCTGCAGTTCTTCACCAGCCCCAACAGCGGCGTGGCCTGGGCGGCCCACGTCGGCGGGTTCGTGTTCGGGGTGCTGGTGGCGCTGTTGGTGCGCACCAACCGGCTGGCCCGGCGGGCGCTGTGGACCGGTGAGGTCTCGAGCGCCCCGTGGGACCCCACCGGCGGCGCGGGCTACGACCTCTACCACAGGAGCTGATCCACCGCCGTCGCCAGGTCGGGGGCCACCAGGTCGGGCACCGGGTCCACGTCGTCGTCGACGGCCGTCACGCCCGACAGCACGAGGGCGAACCGGTAGCCCAGCGAGACGGCGAAGCGCCCATCGGTGTCCGGTCGATCGCCGACCATCACGCCGTCAGGGCCCAGCCGCTCGACCACCAGCGCCGCCATCGACGGGTTCGGCTTCCCCGCCACGACGGCGGCCACCCCGGTGGCTCGCTCCACCGCGGCGAGGATGGCCCCGCCGCCCGGGATCGGACCGTCCGGCGTGGGGTAGGTGGCGTCGTCGTTGGTGGCGAGGAGCCGGGCCCCCGCCCACACCGCGGTGGCGGCCGCTCGCAGCCGCTCGAAGTCGAAGTCGCGGTGGAAGCCCACCAGCACGGCGTCGGCCGGCCCCTCCCGCACCACCACCGCGCCGTGGGCCTCGACGGCCTCCACGACCCCCGCCCCGGCGCACACCAGCACCCGCTCCCCCGGCGCCACCAGCGCCATGGCGGCCATGGCCGAGGTGAGCACGTCGCCCTGGGCGGGCACGCCCATGGCGGCCAGCTTCTCCTCCACCACCGCGACCGGCTGGCGCGAGTTGTTGGTGCAGAACACCACGTCCTCGCCGGCCGCCCGCAGCCGCGCCACCGCCTCGGCGCTGCCCGGCAGCGGCCGGTCGCCCAACCACAGCACGCCGTCGAGGTCGAGTGCCCAGCCCACGGCCCCAGGGTGCCAGACTCGGAGCGTGGCCCGCTTCGAACCGTTCCCCGGCATCCGCTACGACCTGGAGCGCGCGCCGCTCGCCGAGGTGATGGCGCCGCCCTACGACGTCATCGACGCCCACGACCGCGCCGAGCTGGCCGCCCGCTCGCCCCACAACGCGGTGCGCATCGACCTGCCCGACGAAGCCGACGGTCCCGACCGCTACGAGCAGGCCGGCCGCGACCTGCAGGCGTGGCTGGCCGACGGCACCCTGGTGGTCGACCAGCGGCCCAGCTTCACCGTGTACCGCATGGTGGCCACCGGCGACGACGGGGTCGAGCGGCGCACCACGGGGGTGATCGGTGCGCTCGAGCTCAGCCCGCCGGGCACCGACATCCTGCCCCACGAGCACACCACCAAGAAGGCCAAGAGCGACCGCCTGGACCTGCTGCGCTCCTGCCGGGCGAACCTGTCGGCGATCTGGGGGCTCTCGTTGGCGAAGGGCCTGACCGACCTCCTCCCGGTGGACGGCCCGCCCCTGGCCGACGTCGTCGACGACGACGGCGTCCGCCACACGATCTGGCCGGTCGACGACCCCGCCACCTGTGCCGCCATCTCCGCCGCGGTGGCCGAGCACCCCGTGGTGGTGGCCGACGGGCACCACCGCTACGAGACCTCCCTCGCGTACAAGGGCGAGCGGGAGGCGGCCGACGGCACGGCCGGCGAGGCCGGCGCCACGATGGCCTACCTGGTGGAGCTGGTGGAGGAGGAGCTGACCGTCCACGCCATCCACCGCCTCCTGTCGGGCCTGCCCGCCGACCTCGACCTCGAGGCGGCGCTGGCGCCCTGGTTCGAGGCGCTGGGCCCGCCCGACGCGGCCGGACCCCTCACGGCCGCCATGGTCGAGGCCGGCGCGCTCGTGCTCGTCCTGCCCGACCGCCAGGTCCTGCTGCGGCCCCGTCCCGAGGCCCTCGCCGAGGCGCGCGACCTCGACTCCAGCCGCCTCGACGTCGCCCTCGCCGCCCTCCCCGAGCACCAGGTGGCCTTCCAGCACGGCGTGGCCCACGTGCAGGCCGCGGTGGCGTCGGGCTCGGCGCAGGCCGGGGTCCTCCTGCGCCCCGCCACGGTCGCCCAGATCGAGGCCACCGCCCACGGCGGCGAGCGGATGCCCCCGAAGACCACCTTCTTCCACCCGAAGCCCAAGACCGGCCTCGTCTTCCGCAGCCTGGGCTGAGCCGGCGCCTCCCGATCAGGGACGTGCGTCGCCGTCGGCGGGCGGGGGGACGAGGCGGCGCTCGAGCACGAAGTCGCCGCCGACGCCCTCGAGGGTCAGGTAGTCGATGGCCACCAGCTCGCCCGCCCGGAACCGCAGCACCTGCGCCTCGTAGGGGCGGGCGGTCTCGACCAGGAAGCTGCCGAGGCCGGTGGCGCCGGTGGAGCCGACGGTGAGCAGGAGGGTGCCGTCGCGCTCCTCGGCCGAGCGCTCGTGCGTGTGGCCGGCCACCACGAGCGGCACCGACCCCGTGCTGTCGGCGGCCTGGCGGAGGTCGTGCACGGCCAGGACGTCGGGCTCGGCCCGCTCCACGGCACGGGCGACCGCCGGTGCCGACTCGTCCTTCGCGGCGTTGGCCTCGGCGGTCGAGGTGCCGTCGTCGGCCGTGAAGGTCGGGTCGGCGATGCCGAGGATCCGCACGCCACCCACCTCCACCGCGTCGCCGTCGACCAGCACGACCGCGTCGAGCTGGGCCAGCTGGCGCCGGTTGGCCGGGGAGTCGTGGTTGCCGGGCACGAGGTAGTAGGGCACCGGCACCTCGGCCAGGGCCTCCCCGAAGCGGGACTCCAACGGCAGCCCGAAGGTGGTGAGGTCGCCGGTGTCGAGCACGGCGTCGACCGCCAGGTCGTCGGCCAGCTCCACCACCAGCGCGGCGGCCAGCGGGTTGAGGTGCAGGTCGCTCACGTGCAGGATCGCCGTCTCCCCCGGCGCCCCGCCGGCCAGCTCGCCGACGCTGATGGCGTAGAGCTCGGCGAGGCGGTCCGACACCACGTTCACCCGGCTGCGCACGGCGTCGAGGTCGGCCAGGTTGCGCTCGGCCACCGCGATGAGGTCGGGGACCCGCCCGATCTCGCCCTCGAGCCGGGGCTCGCTGAAGGCGTCGAGGTCGTAGGGCAGCCACGTGACCGCCAGCAGCCCCGCCACCGCCAGCGCACCGCCGAGGCTCCCGGGGATGGCGTGCCACGGCCGGCGGCCCGGGAGCACCAGCACGGCCGCTGCGCCCACCACCGCGCTGAGGGCCACCGCCCGCAGCGCGAAGCGCCGCAGCACCTCCGGCAGGTCGGCGGTGATCTCGGCCTGCAGCTCGTCGAGCGACGACGCCGACCGGGCCGCCTCCTGCGCCTCCTCCACGTCGATCGACACGATGCGGGCACCGAGGCGGCTCGGCGTCCGGTGGGTGTCGGCCACGATGCGACCGAGGGGCGGCAGCTCGACGACGGTGCCACCCTCGCGCTGGAGGCCGGCGCTGAGCTCGAGGCGGCCCGGACCGACGTCGGCCTCCGTCGTCGCCGTCCACCGCAGGACGCCCAGGGCAGCGACCGCGCCGACGGCGACCAGCAGCGCCCCTCGGAGGACCGCCGAGCGGGTCAGTCCACGTCCCAGGTGGCCCCGCTGCGGAGCAGCGAGGCGAGATCACCGGCACCGCGGGCGGCCACCTCGTCGTCGACCTGGCGGGCCACCTCGGCGCCGTACTCCAAGCGCTCGACGGCCCGGAAGACCCCGATCGGCGTGGGCTCGTAGGGACCCCGGGCCAGGCGGGACAGCATGAAGGCCACGCTGGGGTCGGTGCGGGCCTCGTCGTGCACGAGGAGCGCCTCCTCCCCCACCTCCGCCACCTCGACGATGCGGGCGCCGCTCTGGGCATCGAGGACGACGCCGTGCTGGCCCTCGGCCCCGAAGCGGATCGGCTCGCCGTGGCGCAGCGGGATCAGCATGTCGTCGCGGACCCCCTTGGCGGTGACCCCCTCGAAGGCGGCGTCGTTGAAGACGTTGCAGTTCTGGAACACCTCCACGAACGCGGCGCCCCGGTGCTCGTGCGCCCGCTTGAACGTCTCGAGCATGTGGGCGCGGTCCATGTCGTGGGTGCGGGCCACGAAGCTGGCCTCGGCACCGATGGCCACCGACAGCGGGTTGAACGGGTGGTCGAGGCTGCCGAAGGGCGTCGACTTGGTGACCTTCCCCAGCTCGCTGGTGGGCGAGTACTGCCCCTTCGTCAGCCCGTAGATCTGGTTGTTGAACATCAGGATGGTGATGTTCACGTTGCGCCGCAGGGCGTGGATGAGGTGGTTGCCGCCGATCGAGAGCGAGTCGCCGTCGCCGGTGACCACCCACACGTGGAGGTCGGGGCGGGCCACGGCCAGGCCCGTGGCGATGGCGGGCGCCCGCCCGTGGATCGAGTGCATCCCGTAGGTGTTCATGTAGTACGGGAACCGCGCTGCGCACCCGATGCCGGACACGAACGCGACGTCCTCGCGCTTCACGCCGAGGTCGGGCATGAGCAGCTGGACGGCGGCGAGGATCGAGTAGTCCCCGCAGCCGGGGCACCAGCGGACCTCCTGGTCGCTCATCCAGTCCTTGCGCTTCGTGATCGGGATGAGATCGGTCATCGGAGGCCTCCGAGGGTGTCGAGGATGGCCACTTCGAGCTCGCCGGCCGTGAACGGCACGCCGCGCACCTTGGTGACCGACCGGGCGTCGACCAGGAACTCCGCCCGCAGCAGGCGCGACAGCTGGCCGAGGTTCATCTCCGGCACGAGCACCCTCGGGTACCGCGCCAGCACCTCGCCGAGGTTGGCGGGGAAGGGGTGCAGGTGGGTCAGGTGGGCGCGAGCGATCTTGCGGCCCCGCTGGCGGACGCGCGCCACCGCACCGTCGATGGCGCCCCAGGTGGAGCCCCACCCGACCACCAGCAGCTCGGCGTCGTCGACGTCGCCCTCCACCAGCACCGGCGGGATGTCGGCGGCGATGCCGTCGACCTTGGCGGCGCGGAGGTGGATCATCCGCTCGTGGTTGTCGGAGTCGTAGCTCACGTTGCCGGAGCCGTCCTCCTTCTCCAGGCCACCGATGCGGTGCATCAGGTCGGGGGTGCCGGGCAGCGCCCAGGCCCGGGCCAGCGTGTCGGGGTCGCGCAGGTAGGGCCAGAACACCTCCTCGCCGTCGGGGGTGGTGTGGTTGAACGACGTGGCGAAGGTGGTGGAGATGTCGGGCAGGTCGGCGACGTCGGGCAGGCGCCAGGGCTCGGTGCCGTTGGCCAGGTACCCGTCGGACAGCAGGATCACGGGCGTCCGGTACTTCAGCGCGATGCGGGCCGCCTCGATGGCGGCGAAGAAGCAGTCGCTCGGGCTGTGGGCCGACACGATCGGCAGCGGCGACTCGCCGTGGCGGCCGTAGAAGGCCATCAGGAGGTCGGCCGCCTCGGTCTTCGTGGGGAGGCCCGTCGACGGGCCGCCGCGCTGGATGTCGATCACGAGCAGCGGCAGCTCGAGGCTGACGGCCAGGCCCATGGCCTCGGCCTTCAGCGCCATGCCGGGGCCGCTCGTGGTGGTGACGGCCAGGTGGCCGCCGTAGGCCGCCCCGATGGCCGCCCCGATCCCGGCGATCTCGTCCTCCGCCTGGAGGGTGCGCACGCCGAAGCGCTTGTGCTTCGACAGCTCGTGCAGGATGTCGGACGCCGGCGTGATGGGGTACGAGCCGAGGAAGAGCGGGAGCTTCGAGAGCTGGGACGCCGCGATCAGGCCCCAGGCCAGCGCGGTGTTGCCGTTGATGTTCGTGTAGGTCCCCGCCGGGAGCGCCGCCGGGTTGACCTCGTAGGGGTGGTCGAACAGCTCGGCGGTCTCGCCGAAGGCGTGCCCGGCCTTGAAGGCGGCGACGTTGGCGTCGCGCACCTGCGGCTTGTTCGAGAACTTCTCCTGGATCCAGCGCAGGGTCTCCTCGACCGGCCGCGTGTACATCCACGACACCAGCCCGAGGGCGAAGAAGTTCTTGGACCGCTCGGCGTCGCGCGGCTTGACCCCGAGCGGCTCGACGGCCCCCAGGGTGAGGCTCGACATCGGCACCTCGAACACCTTGAAGCCCTCGAGGCTGCCGTCGGTGAGCGGGTTGTCGGCGTAGCCCGCCTTGGCGAGGTTGCGGGCCTCGAAGGCGTCCTCGTTCACGATCACCGTGCCGCCCGGCTCGAGCCGGCCCAGCTCGTTGCGCAGGGCGGCCGGGTTCATGGCCACCAGCACGTTGGGCGCGTCGCCGGGCGTGGTGATGTCGTGGTCGGAGATGTGGACCTGGAAGGCGGAGACCCCGGCGAGCGTGCCCGCCGGGGCGCGGATCTCGGCCGGGAAGTCGGGCAGGGTGGCGAGGTCGTTGCCGAACAGCGCGCTGGCGCTGGTGAAGCGGTCGCCGGTCAGCTGCATCCCGTCGCCGGAATCGCCGGCGAACCGGATGATGACCCGATCGAGCCGCTCTGGTGCGGACCGATCGCTGGTGCGCTCGACGGTGTCGGACAACGCTGGCCACCCCCCGGTGAAGCCCGCCGCGCCGTTGCGGCGGGGCTGCCGTCGACCCTATCGCCGGCTGCGCCCCGCCGAGCGCCGGCGCGGCCTAGGTGAGGGAGGCCTCGTAGATGCCCTTGATCGAGGCGTCGAGGGCGGCGTCGAACTCGGCATCGCTCTGCTGGGCCGAGAGGCCCTCGGTGAGCGCCCGCGAGAAGCTGGCCACCACCCCGTGGTTCCGCGCCAGTCGGGCGTTGGCGTCGTCGCGCGTGTAGCCGCCGGAGAGGGCGACCACGCGCAGGATGCGATCGTGCTCCACGAGCGGACGGTAGAAGTCGTCGGCCTCGGGCAGCGTGAGCTTCAGCATCACCTGCTGGTCGTCGGCCAGCGCGTCGAGCTGGGCGGTGATGGCGTCGCGCAGCAGCGCCTCCGCCTCGGCCTTCTGCGGGCTGTGGATGTCGACCTCGGGCTCGATGATCGGCACCAGGCCGGCGGCCAGGATCTGGCGCCCCACCTCGAACTGCTGGTCGACGACGGCCTGCACCCCGGCCGGCTCGGCCAGCTTGATGACCGAGCGCATCTTCGTGCCGAACACGCCCTTGGCGACGGCTCGGCCGAGGAGGTCGTCGAGGTCGGGCATGGGCCGCATCACCTGGGCGCCGTCGACCTCGTCGGCCAGCCCCTTGTCGACCTTGAGGAAGGGCACCACGCGCTTGGTCGACCACAGGTACTCGGCCGAGCCCACGCCCTCGATCTCGCGGTCCATGGTGGCCTCGAAGAGGATGGCGCCGAGGATGCGGTCGCCGGTGAAGCTCGGGCTCGTGACGATCCGCGTGCGCATCTCGTGGATGCGGTCGAACATCTCGGCCTCGCCGTCGTAGGCGTCGGCCTCCACGCCGTAGAGCGCCAGCGCCTTGGGGGTGCTGCCCCCGCTCTGGTCGAGCGCGGCGATGAACCCCTGCCCGTCGCGGATCTTATCGAGCTGCTGCTGGTCCATGGAGGTCCGTCCTGTTCGCATCGTCGGCGGTGGGACCCCATCTTGGCGGACCTCGGCGGGGGTGTGCACACCCCCGCCGGGCTCGGGGCGCGCTCAGCCCGACGGCGCCGCGATCTCCGCCACCGCGGCCTGCAGGGCCTTGCGGGCCGCGGCCGCGCGACGGCGGGGCACCACCTGGGCGGCCACCACCTCCGTGGCGCTGCGGGCCCCGCCGGGGCCGCCGAACCACCGGCGGCGCACGGCGCCGACGACCACCACGCCGTCGCCGGCCGCCAGGGCTGGCGCGGCGGCGGGTGGATCGAACCAGGCGACCGGCACCGACGCGGTGCCGCCGCTCGAGCGGGTCGTCACCTCCAGGCGCAGCAGTCGGGTGCCCGATTCGAGCACGGTCTCCCGGGGATCGCTGGACAGGGTCCCGGCCAGCACGGCGGTGTTGAGCCCTTCGGTGGGCGCGTCCATCGCACGCTCCTCTCGCGTGTCGTGGTGTTCCGAAGGGGGAAGGCCCCCCACGCTACGCAGGGGGTGTGACGGTGCTCCCTAGCGCAGCGCGCGCAGCCGGTGCTCCACGTCGCCCAGCTCCGGGTCGGCCGCCGCCACGATCCGGAACAGCTGCCGGGCCCGCGGGACGTCGCCCGCCCGCTCGTGCAGGTCGGCCAGCGCGTACGTGATGCGCAGGTGGTGGTCCTGGGGCCGCTTCGACGGCGGCTTGGACGCCTCGAGCACGGCGATCGCGTCCCCGAGCTGCCCCTGGTCGGCCAGCGAGCCGGCGTAGACGATGCGGCCCTCGGCCACCAGCGGGGCGCTGGGCGAGGCCGCCCGCAGCTCCTCCCACAGCTCGGCCACCTTGCCGTGGCGGCGCAGCGCCCGGTAGCAGTCGGCCAGCACCGGGTGCTGCTCGGTGGTGCCGGCGAGGTCGCGGAAGGCCTCCAGCTCGGTCACCGCCAGCTTCCACTTGCCGAGGCGGTAGTAGGTGAGGCCGAGGAGCTCCCGCACCGACTCCGCGGTCGGGGCCGTCTCGGCGATCGGCTTCAGCAGCTTGCGGGCCTCCTCGTAGCGCTCGCGCCGGAAGGCCTTGCTGGCCTCCTTGACCTTGGCCTCGAGGCGGTCGGCCGCCTTGGCGGCCACGGCCTTGCGCAGCGACGGGTCCACCTCGACGGTGTCGTCCTCGACCACCCGGGCCCGCTTGCGCCCCCGGCCCACGGCACCGGCCGCCTCGTCGCGCACCTCGCCCTCGTCGACCCACACCTCGGGCTCCCAGTCGCCGCCCGGGCGGGCGGCCTCCCGGAACGCCATGGAGGCGTTGCCCGTGCCCTCGTCGCGCAGGCGCCCGGCGCCGCGGCGCGCCACCCCGCCCCAGCCCGCGTCCTTGCCCCGCTGGTCGTCGCCGGCTCGGGCCTCGGCCCGCTTCTTCCACGGCGGCCCCTCGCTCGGCTGGTCCCGACGGGGCGCGCCGGTGCGCCCGCGACCCCCGCCGACGGGGCGACCGGGGGCGCCGGGCTTGCCGCCGCCGGCGCGCGGCGGCCGGCCGCGACGGGAGGGGTCGGACGACGAGGGAGGTGTGGGCATGGGGTGGGCAGCCTATCGATGGGGCGGGAACGAGCGCGAAAACGACGAAGGACCCCCATCGCTGGGGGCCCTTCGCTCGTGAGAACTCGGCGGCGTCCTACTCTCCCAGGGACTCTCGTCCCAAGTACCATCGGCGCTGGAGGGCTTAACTTCCGTGTTCGGAATGGGAACGGGTGTGACCCCTCCGCCATGGCCACCGAAACCTGTTGTCAAGAGAGCGCTGCCAGATGACGGCGCAGCTCCCTGAGGAACTCCATAGCGAGCACGAACTTCATTGTCGATCCAAGCCCTCGGCCGATTAGTACCGGTCGGCTGAACACATTGCTGTGCGTACACCTCCGGCCTATCAACGTGATGGTCTTTCACGGGCCTTACCTGGTTGACCCAGTGGGAAACCTCATCTTGGAACGGGCTTCGTACTTAGATGCTTTCAGCACTTATCCCTTCCGCAGGTCGCTAATCAGCGGTGCCCTTGGCAGGACAACTGACACACGAGAGCTGCGTCCATCCCGGTCCTCTCGTACTAGGGATAGCCTTCCTCAAGTTTCCTCCGGCTGCAGCGGATAGGGACCGAACTGTCTCACGACGTTCTAAACCCAGCTCGCGTACCGCTTTAATGGGCGAACAGCCCAACCCTTGGGACCTGCTTCAGCCCCAGGATGCGATGAGCCGACATCGAGGTGCCAAACCTTCCCGTCGATATGGACTCTTGGGGAAGATGAGCCTGTTATCCCCGGCGTACCTTTTATCCGTTGAGCGACGGCCCTTCCACAAGGAGCCGCCGGATCACTATCGCCTACTTTCGTACCTGTTCGACTTGTAAGTCTCACAGTCAAGCTCCCTTGTGCGATTGCACTCGACGCCTGATTGCCAACCAGGCTGAGGGAACCTTTGCGCGCCTCCGTTACAATTTAGGAGGCGACCGCCCCAGTCAAACTACCCGCCTGGCACTGTCCCCCATCCGGATCACGGACGAAGGTTAGAGACCCGTCATACGCAGGGTGGTATTTCAAGGGTGACTCCACACTGGCTGGCGCCAATGCTTCCAAGTCTCCCACCTATCCTACACAGCGCATAACAAATCCCAATACCAAGTTGTAGTAAAGGTGCACGGGGTCTTTCCGTCCTGCTGCAGCTAACGAGCATCTTTACTCGTACTTCAATTTCGCCGGGTCTGTGGTTGAGACAGTAGGAAAGTCGTTACGCCATTCGTGCAGGTCGGAACTTACCCGACAAGGAATTTCGCTACCTTAGGACGGTTATAGTTACCGCCGCCGTTTACTGGGGCTTAGGTTCAGAGCTTCGCCTTGCGGCTAACCCTTCCCCGTAACCTTCCAGCACCGGGCAGGCGTCACAGCGTATACATCGCCTTACGGCTTGGCACGCTGCTGTGTTTTTAGTAAACAGTCGCTTTCCCCTGGTCTCTGCGGCCCCCTCGAGCTCAGGACGCGAAGTCCATCACCCTGGCGGGGCCCTCCTTCTCCCGAAGTTACGGAGGTATTTTGCCGAGTTCCTTAACCACAGTTCTCCCGATCGCCTTGGTATTCTCTACCTGCCCACCTGTGTTGGTTTAGGGTACGGGCGCCGTGCCAACTAACTAGCGGCTTTTCTTGGCAGCATAGGATCAATCACTTCGCCTGTAACGGCTCGGTATCACGTCTCAGACTTCATGGGGCCCGGATTTACCTGGTCCCCGTCCTACACGCTTACCCCAGGACAACCATCGCCTGGGCTGATCTACCTTCCTGCGTCCCCGCATCGCTTGCGTCCTTCAAGTGGGTCGGTTCGTCCGAAGACAGCCCCTTAGCAACTCGAGCTCAGCATTGGCGCGGGCACGGCGGTACCGGAATATCAACCGGTTGTGCATCGACTACGCCTCTCGGCCTCGTCTTAGCTCCCGACTCACCCTGGGCGGATTAGCCTTCCCCAGGAACCCTTGGGCTTTCGGCGGAGGGGTTTCTCACCCCTCTCTCGCTACTCATGCCTGCATTCTCACTCGACCACGCTCCACGACGGTTCACACCGCCGCTTCGCTGCGAGGTCGACGCTCCCCTACCACTCCTACGTAAACGTAGAAATCCGCGGCTTCGGCTCTGGACTTGAGCCCCGTTACATTGTCCGCGCAGGATCACTCGACCAGTGAGCTGTTACGCACTCTTTCAAGGGTGGCTGCTTCTAAGCCAACCTCCTGGCTGTCTGTGCAATCCCACATCGTTTACCACTTAGTCCAGAATTTGGGGCCTTAGCCGGCGGTCTGGGCTGTTTCCCTTTCGACCAACGAAGCTCATCCCCCGTGGTCTCACTGCAGAGCTCTGGAGTCATGGCATTCGGAGTTTGGCTGGGGTTGGTAAGCTTGTAGGCCCCCGTACCCATCCAGTGCTCTACCTCCATGACTGAACACTCCACGCTGCACCTAAATGCATTTCGGGGAGAACCAGCTATCACCGAGTTTGCTTGGCCTTTCACCCCTACCCACAGGTCATCCCCCATGTTTTCAACCATGGTGGGTTCGGTCCTCCACGGGGTCTTACCCCCGCTTCAACCTGCCCATGGGTAGATCACTCGGCTTCGGGTCTACAACATGCGACTGAACGCCCTATTCAGACTCGCTTTCGCTCCGGCTCCCCATCACTGGTTAACCTTGCCACACATCGTAACTCGCAGGCTCATTCTTCAAAAGGCACGCCATCGAGGCTCGGACAAGTCCGAACGACTCTTTGACTGATTGTAAACCAACGGTTTCAGGTACTATTTCACTCCCCTCCCGGGGTACTTTTCACCATTCCCTCACGGTACTATTCGCTATCGGTCGCCTAGACATACTTAGCCTTACGAGGTGGTCCTCGCGGATTCACGCCGACTTTCACGGTTCCGGCGTTACTCGGGAGACATGACCTGAGGCTGCTTGTGTTTCGTGTACAGGGCTCTTACCTTCTGTGGCGCGCCGTTCCTGAACGCTTCCACTACACAGCAGCTTGGTAACTCAGTGCCGGGTCTGGTGCCCCGACTGTCAGTTCCCACAACCCCGAAGTGGCAACGCCACCAGGCTTGACACCACTTCGGTTTAGGCTGTTCCCTCTTCGCTCGCCGCTACTAAGGGAGTCGCGGTTGCTTTCTTTTCCTCAGGGTACTGAGATGTTTCAATTCCCCTGGTTCCCTCTACCCACCCTATGTGTTCAGGTGGGAGTGACACCCCATGACGGGTGCCGGGTTTCCCCATTCGGATATCCACGGATCAACGCTTGGTCGGCAGCTCCCCGTGGCCTTTCGTGGCCACCCACGTCCTTCATCGGTGCTAGGCGCCAAGGCATCCACCGTTGGCTTTTTGTAGCTTGGAAGAACAAAGATGCTCGTGCTCGCTATGCAATTCTCAAGGAGCTTCTGACCAACAGGTCGTGAACGCAAGGATGCCGACCGGATGCGTGTGCACCAGGCCGGCGTTGCCTTGCAGAGCTCGAGGGAGACACTCCCTCAAAACAGAAGAGAGGACGGAAGGCCCACCACCGTCGTGCGAACGAGCCGGAGCTCGAGTTCGTCGACTGACGTGGAGGACGGAATAGCGAGTGATCAACTCGGGAGACTCCTCGAGATGAGGAGTGGTCTCCTTAGAAAGGAGGTGATCCAGCCGCACCTTCCGGTACGGCTACCTTGTTACGACTTCACCCCAATCGCCGATCCCACCTTCGACAGCTCCTTCCCAAAGGGTTGGGCCACTGGCTTCGGGTGTTACCGACTTTCGTGGTGTGACGGGCGGTGTGTACAAGGCCCGGGAACGTATTCACCCCGGCGTTGCTGATCCGGGATTACTAGCAACTCCAGCTTCACGGAGTCGAGTTGCAGACTCCGATCCGAACTGAGACTGGCTTTATGGGATTCGCTCGACCTCGCGGTTTCGCAGCCCTTTGTACCAGCCATTGTAGCATGTTTGCAGCCCTGGACATAAGGGGCATGATGACTTGACGTCGTCCCCACCTTCCTCCGAGTTGACCCCGGCAGTCTCCTACGAGTCCCCACCATTACGTGCTGGCAACATAGGACAAGGGTTGCGCTCGTTGCGGGACTTAACCCAACATCTCACGACACGAGCTGACGACAGCCATGCACCACCTGTGATAGGCCCAAAAGGACACCATATCTCTATGGCTTTTCCTACCATGTCAAACCCAGGTAAGGTTCTTCGCGTTGCCTCGAATTAAGCAACATGCTCCGCTGCTTGTGCGGGCCCCCGTCAATTCCTTTGAGTTTTAGCCTTGCGGCCGTACTCCCCAGGCGGGGTACTTAATGCGTTAGCTTCGGCACGGAATCCGTTGATAAGACCCCACACCTAGTACCCAACGTTTACGGCGTGGACTACCAGGGTATCTAATCCTGTTCGCTCCCCACGCTTTCGCTCCTCAGCGTCAGTTCCAGCCCAGAGCGCCGCCTTCGCCGCTGGTGTTCCTCCTGATATCTGCGCATTTCACCGCTACACCAGGAATTCCACGCTCCCCTACTGGACTCTAGCCACAGCAGTATCGGATGGCGTCTCCAGGTTGAGCCTGGAGGTTTCACACCCGACTTACTGAGCCGCCTACGAGCTCTTTACGCCCAATGAATCCGGACAACGCTTGCCCCCTACGTGTTACCGCGGCTGCTGGCACGTAGTTGGCCGGGGCTTCTTCTGTGGGTACCGTCTTGGTTCGTCCCCACTGAAAGCGGTTTACGACCCGAGGGCCTTCATCCCGCACGCGGCGTTGCTGCGTCAGGCTTTCGCCCATTGCGCAAGATTCCCCACTGCTGCCTCCCGTAGGAGTCTGGGCCGTGTCTCAGTCCCAGTGTGGCTGATCGTCCTCTCAGACCAGCTACCCGTCGATGCCTTGGTGGGCCGTTACCCCACCAACTAGCTGATAGGCCGCGAGGCTCTCCCGGAGCGGAATCCATTTCCTCACCAAACCATGCGATTCGGTGAGGACATCCGGTATTAGCTTTCCTTTCGGAAAGTTATCCCGGTCTCCGGGGCAAGTTCCTCACGTGTTACTCACCCGTTCGCCACTAGGTCGTCCGCAGTGTTGCCACTGCATGGACCTCGTTCGACTTGCATGTGTTAGGCACGCCGCCAGCGTTCGTCCTGAGCCAGGATCAAACTCTCCATCGAGATCTCGAGCCCGCCACCGAGGTGGTGGGCCCTTCGATCGGTGTTGAAGAGCCGGCAGATCCCGGGATCGTTTGACGGATCCCGTTTCGTTGCCGACTGGCACCAGGAACAGCCAGCTATCTACTGCTGTCCGTTTCAAGTGCATTTCATTCTTTGAACGGCTGCATCGACATCCCGAGGGAAGCCGGTGCAGACGCCCGCACTCGCTTTTTCGTCCTCTCTTCTGTTTTCAAGGAGCGTCGTCCACCTCAGCGAGGTGGCGCTCGACTGGCAGTCGCACTTCGGAACGAGGTCCCAGTGGGGCGGTGGTGCCAGGTCGCCCTTCCGGTGGTGTCTCGGCGCTGCCGAGGCCTCCGTGGGGCGGAGGACCAACCTACCGGCGGGCTCCGAAGGGTGTCAACTCGAGACCGGGGCAATCCCTGTGGCGTCGGTCACAGCCCGACATCGAGGGCGGCCCAGCCCCGCTTGCCCTTGCGCACGAGGACCCAGCGGCCGCCGAGGAGGTCGGACGGGCCCAGGGTACGCCCCGGCTCGACCTTCTCCCCGTTCACGCTGATCCCCCGCTGCTCGAGCTGGCGGCGGGCGTCGCCCGCCGATGACGCCAGGCCGGTGCGCACGAGCACCCCCACGAGGTCGATCCCGTCGGCCAGGGCCTCCCCGTCGGCCGGGCGAGTGGTGGGGACCTCGCCGGCGACCACGGCCAGCGCCTCGGGCGAGGCGGTGCGGGGATCGCCGCCGAAGAGGACCTGCGCCGCCTGCTCGGCCGCGGCGGCGGCCTCGGGCCCGTGCACGAGCGTCGTCACCGCGTCGGCGAGGACCCGCTGGCCCGCCCGCGCCGCCGGCGCCTCGGCGTGGGCCGCCACGAGGGCGTCGACCTCGTCCATCGGCAGCAGGGTGAACTGGGCCAGCATGCGGGGCAGGTCGGCGTCGTCGGTCTGCATGAAGTGCTGGTGGAACGCGTACGGGGAGGTGCGCTCAGGGTCGAGCCACACCCGGGCGCCGGTGGTCTTGCCGATCTTGCTGCCGTCGGCGGCGGTGAGCAGGGGCCAGCACAGCGCGTGGACGGCCACCGAGGACTGCCGGCGGATGAGCTCGACGCCCGAGAGGATGTTGCCCCACTGGTCCGACCCGCCCACCTGCAGCTCGCAGCCCTCGTGGGCGTGCAGCCAGGCGTAGTCGTTGGCCTGCAGGAGCATGTAGCTGAACTCGGTGTAGGAGATGCCGTGCTCGCCGGCCATGCGGCTCTTGACGCTGTCGCGGGCGACCATCTGGTTCACGGTCACGTACTTGCCGACGTCGCGCAGGAAGTCGAGGAGGCGGAGCTCCGCGGTCCACGCGTGGTTGTCGACCAGCGTCCAGGGCCCCACGGGGCCCAGGATCCGGGAGATCTGGGCCTTGATGGCGGCCACGTTGGCCTGGAGGGTCTCGACGTCGAGGAGGTTGCGCTCCTCGGAGCGGCCGCCGGGGTCGCCGATCATGCCCGTGGCCCCGCCCGCCAGGGCGATCGGCCGGTGGCCGGCGTCCTGGAACCGCCGCAGCATGATCAGCCCGATCAGGTTGCCGTGGTGGAGGCTCGGCGCGGTGGGATCGCAGCCGTGGTAGAGGGTGATCGGCCCGTCGGCGAGCCGAGCGGCCAGGGCGGCGCGGTCGGTCGAGTCGTGGATCAGGCCACGCCGGTCGAGGTCGTCGAGGAGATCACCCATGGCTGCATGGTCCCCGCTCGCGGCGCACCGGGTCCAGCCGGTGCCGGCGGGTGCCGCCGCTGGCCGGGTCGGGTGCGAGAGACTGGGGCACCCATGCGTCGCCGACCCCGCGCCCTGGCCGCCCTGCTGGCCGTCGCCGCCCTGAGCGGCGCCTGCTCCTACCAGTCGCGCGTCGCCCTCCCGCCCTCGACCGACGAGATCGAGTCCTCCACCCTCTACGCCGCCGACGGCAGCGCGCTCTACACGTTCCACGCCGAGGAGAACCGCAAGGTCGTCCCGCTGGAGCAGATCCCCGAGCACATGCGCCAGGCGGTCATCGCCATCGAGGACGAGCGCTACTACCGCCACAACGGCGTCGACGTCCGAGCCGTGCTGCGGGCCGTGCGGGCCAACACGGCGGCCGGCGGCGTCGCCGAGGGCGGCTCGACCATCACCCAGCAGTACGTCAAGCAGGAGCTCCTGCGCGACGACTCCCAGACGCTCGAGCGCAAGGCGCAGGAGGCGGCCCTCGCCCTCCAGCTCGAGAAGCGCTACAGCAAGGACCGGATCCTCGAGCTGTACCTGAACGCCATCTACTTCGGGAAGGGCGCCTACGGCATCGAGGCCGCCGCCTTCCAGTTCTTCGGCATCTCCGCCGGCGAGCTCAACGTGGGCCAGGCCGCCCTGCTGGCCGGGCTCATCCAGCGCCCTGGCGCCTACGACCCCTTCGACAACCCTGAGGAGGCCACCCGCCGGCGCGACCTCGTGCTCGACCGGATGCTGGCCAACGACTTCATCAGCGAGGACGAGCACACCTGGTGGACGGCCAGCCCGCTGGCGCTGGCGTCGCCGGTCGTGCCGGCGGCCGAGCGCTACGCCGCGCCGTACTTCGTGGAGGAGGTCAAGCAGTGGATCCTCGACGACGCCCGCTTCGGCGCCACCGCCAAGGAGCGGCGCGACCTGCTCTTCGGCGGCGGCCTGCGGATCCAGTCGACGGTCGACCTCCAGGCCCAGGCCCTGGCCGAGCAGGCCGTGGCCGAGATCCTGCCCGACCCCAACGGGCCGTCGGCGTCGCTGGTGGCCATCGAGCCCACCACCGGGTACGTCAAGGCCATGGTGGGCGGGCGCGACTTCTTCGGCGCCGACCGGACCGCCAAGTTCAACCTGGCCACCCAGGGGCGCCGGCAGACCGGGTCGTCGTTCAAGCCCTTCGTGCTGGCAGCCGCCCTCGAGGAGGGGATCGACCCGCTCAGCGCCATCTCCGCGCCGTCGTGCATCAGCATCGAGTGGGAGCCGGTCTGGCGCCCCTGCAACTACGGCGGCGGTGGCGGTGGGACGGTCACGATCACCGAGGGCACCGTGCGCTCCTACAACACCCTCTACGCCCAGCTGATGATGCTGGTGGGCGTCGACGACGCCGTGGAGCGGGCCGCGGCCTACGGCATCCGCACCCCCATGGAGGCCGTGCCCTCCGCCGTGCTGGGCAGCAACACGCTGACCCCGATGGACATGTCGGCCGCCTACGCCACCTTCGCCAACCGCGGCATCCGGGTGCCACCGGTCCTGGTGACCCGCATCACCCGCTCCGACGGCACGGTGCTGTTCGAGCACCAGCACCGCCAGGAGAAGGTGCTCGACGCCGGCATCGCCGACACCGTCACCGACATCCTCACCCAGGCCGTCGAGCGCGGCACGGGCACGAGGGCCCAGCTCGACCGGCCGGTGGCCGGGAAGACGGGCACCACCAACGACAACATCGACGCCTGGTTCGTGGGCTACACCCCCGAGCTGGCCACCTCGGTGTGGGTGGGCTTCCCCACCAAGTCCGGGGAGAGCCCGGTGCGGATGGTCCCGCCCCGCACGGCCATCTCGGTCACCGGCGGCTCCTACCCCGCCGAGGTGTGGCAGCGGTTCATGAGCCGGGCCCTCGAGGGGCGGCCGGTCACCCCCTTCACGCCGGCCACGACCACCACCACCGTGCCGCCGGTGCGGGTCCAGCCTCCGGGCGGCCCCGACCTCGGTGCGCCCGCCACGGTCCCGCGCGTGGTCGGCCTGCCCCTCGAGGAGGCTCGGCCCATCCTGGAGTTCACCGGCTTCCGGGTGGCCGTGGCGCCGGTCGCCGGGGCCGAGGACGAGGTGGGCACGGTCGTGGCGCAGTCGCCGCCGGCCGGCCAGGTCGCGCCCCGCGGGAGCGTCGTGACCCTCGAGGTCCCGCCGTGACGTCGGCTGGACAGCCGCTCCCCCGGTGACGAGGCTGCCCGGGTGACCGGCGTGCACACCCCCACCGCGACGCCCCCCACCCGCAGGTCCGGGTGGGGCCGCACCCTGCTCTGGCTGGTGGTGGCGGCCATGGTCGCCATGTGGGTCTACGTGCTCTACCTGGCCTTCGGCCCGGGACGGCAGGCGCCACCCGACCGCCTCGACGACCCCGCCTTCGCCGTCGAGGCCCAGGAGCGCTGCGCGGACACGCTCGACCAGGTGGCCGAGCTGCCCCGAGCGGTGGAGGCGGCGACGCCCGCCGAGCGATCGGCGATCGTCGTCGAGGCCAACTCGGAGTTCGCCGCCATGGTCGACGACCTCGAGTCGCTGACCCCGCCCGGCGAGGACGGCGAGCTGGTGACCCTCTGGCTGGCCGACTGGCGCACCTACCTCGCCGACCGGCAGGCCTACGCCGACGCCCTCCTCGACGACCCCGAGGCCCGCCTGCTCGTGACGGCGCGCGACCGGGAGCAGATCACCGAGTACCTCGACGCCTTCGCGGCCGACAACGACATGCCGGCCTGCGCCACCCCGATCGACGTCTGAGCCCCGGCGGTCAGCCTGCTCCGGCCTCGAGCCGGTCGAGGGCCCGGAGGGCGGCGGCCGCCATCCGATGGGTGCCCGCATCCACGTCGAGGGCGCCGAGGTCCCCGACGGCCACCCACCGCTGGCCCTCGGACTCGTGGTTGGTGACCGCGACCGCGCCGGCCGGGGCCAGCACGAGGTGGCGCACGTCGAGGTGGAGGTGGTCGGGCTCGGTGCCGGCGGCGTGGTGGAACCGGTGCACGTCGAGGTCGATGGCCGGCGCGACGACCCGCAGGTCGTCGATCCCGGTCTCCTCCTGCGCCTCCCGCAGGGCCACGTGGGCCAGGTTGCCGTCGCCGTCGGCGTGCCCGCCGGGCTGCAGCCAGCGGCGCACCTTGGCGTGGAAGAGCAGCAGCAGGCGACGGGTGCTCGGGTCGACGACCAGCGCCGAGCCGGTGAGGTGCCCCTCCGTGCACGAGCGGTGCAGCGCGTCGGGGTGGTCGTCGAGGAAGGCGAGGATGCGGCGGCGGTGGTCCTCGTGGTCCGGATCGCCGGCTCCGGCGCCGGCCACCTGGGCCCGGGCGAGGGCGAGGTCGTCGGGGGCGGCCACGAGGTCGGCCGTGCCGAGGACGCGCAGGTCGCTCACGGCTGCCTCGAGAGGTGGTGGCGGTCGGGGGCGCACCAGCGCCAGGGCAGGTCGGCACCGTGGCGCAGGCCGATCCGGGTGGAGCGCACCGGGGGCCCCGGCGCCGGCGCGCCGTCGTCGAGCAGCCGAGGGCCGCGGCGGGCGCCGACGAGCCGGTGCCCGTCGTGGCGGCCCTCGAGGCCGAGGGCGCGGCACAGGCGGCCCGGACCCCGGCAGAGGTCGGCGTCGCGCCGGCAGGCCGGGCGGCGGGCCCGCATCGTGGCCAGGCCCCGCTCCGGGGCGGCCGCCCGCAGCAGGACGGCCATCGGATCGCCCTCGGCGCCGCACACCACGTTGGCGCACCAGTGCATGCCGTAGATCAGGTACACGTAGAGGTGCCCGGGCGGGCCGAACATCGATGCGTTGCGGGGGGTGGGGCCCCGGGCGGCGTGGCTGCCCGGATCCTCGACGCCGCCGTAGGCCTCCACCTCGACGATGCGGGCCGCGGTGCCATCGAGGCCGACGAGCACCTTGCCGAGGAGGTCGGGCGCCACGTCGTGCACGTCGCGCTCGTAGAACGAGCGAGGGAGGGGCTCGGTCACCCGGCGGCTCGCAGGACGTGGCCGTCACCGAAGGGCTCCACCGTGACGTCGCCGAGGGTGGCGGCCAGCTGGTCGGCCGGCGGCGGCGCGGCCGGGGGGAAGGACTCCACGAGCACCACGATCGCACCGTCGGCCACCTGCCGGCGCACCTCGACGAGCGCGTCGGCGAAGGCCGGGTCGGGCTGCCCCGTGTAGGGGTCGACCAGGCGCGGCAGCGGGAAGGCCTCGACCTCGGCCCGCAGGGACAGCAGGGCGACGTCGTTGGTGAACACGACCGATCCCTCGGGGAGGCGTCGGGTGGCCGCCAGGGTGGGCGAGGTGGCGAAGCGGGCCTCGCCGTACTCCACCCCGTCGCGCCGGGCGTCGCGGAGCCACGACGCCGTGCCCTCGAGCTGGGCGCCGAGGACCACGAGCACCGCCACCGCGCCCAGCAGGGCCATCGGTCGGGGCGGGCGGGCCGGCAGGAGCGCCCCGATGGCCACCACGGTGAGCGGCACGAGGGGGAGCAGCAGCCGGTCGTCGGCGACGATGGCGTCGTCGAGGAGGGCCTTGCTGGCGGCCAGGGCCACGACGTGGGCCACCAGCGTGGCGCCGGCGACCAGCGCCAGCGGTGGGACCGCCGCCCCCACGCCCCGGCGGCGGGCGGCGCGCACCGCCAGCACGCCGACGGCCACCGCGAGCAGGGCCACCACGGCTCGCGACGCCGTCGTGCCGAGGCCGTCGGGGAGCCAGTAGCCGGCGAGGGTGTCGGCAGCCTGCCGCAGGTCGCCCCAGCCGGGCGGGTGCCACACCACCGCTCGCCGGGAGCGCGGCGACTCCCCCAGCAGCAGCCACGAGCCGCCGAGCCAGACCACCCCGGTGGCGGCCAGCAGCGCCGCCGATCGCTGGAGCCGGGCCCGCCAGGGCGCGCCGTCCGCCACGAGGAGCACCAGCAGGAGCGCCGCCGCCGTGGCCAGCGCGCCGTGGCGGGCGAGGCCGGCGCCCCCGACCGCGGCACCGGCGACCGCCGTCCACGCCAGCGAGCCGGTCGCCAGGGCCCGGGCACCGGCCACCACCGCCACCATCGTGGCGGCCAGGGCCAGGTGCTCGGCCATGACGTAGCCGCCCCAGCGCAGCATCGAGGGGGAGGTGGCCACCAGGACGACGGCGACGCCGGGCACGACCAGGCGCGCCCACCCGTCGTCGCTCGGGCGCCGGCTCTGCCAGAGCCCCACCGCCACCAGGGCGAGGGTGGCGGCCAGGCCGAGCAGGTTGACCACCAGGGCTGCGTCGCGGGCCTCCGGCGCCGCCACCTGCGCGGTGGCGATGCCGGCGGAGTAGCCGGGCGGGAAGACCCCGTTGAGCACCAGCGGCACCAGCTCCCGGGCGCCCCGGAAGTGCTCCGCGGCCAGCTCGTACGACGCCGAGTCGACGCTCAGGCCGGGGCCGTGGGGGGCCACGGCGACCAGCACGAGCACCGTGCTCACCGCCGCCGCGCCCGCCACCAGCGTCGCCAGGCCAGCGGCGGGCCCCGGACGAGCGGTCACCGCTCGCCCGCCGCGGCTCGGAAGGCGTCGGGGACCCGCACGGTCTCGAGGGTCCCGGTGCGGACCGCCACGTAGGTGAGGACGGCGTCGAAGACGGCGGTCCCGGCGACGGTCCCCTCGAAGCGCACGTCGAAGCTGCTGTTGCCCCAGCGGGCGACCGAGAGCTCGATCCGCAGGTCGTCGTGCAGCCGGGCGGCCCCGCTCCACGTGACGGTGGCGCGCTTCACCATGAGGTCCCACCAGTCGGCCTCGAGGCCGGCGCCCACGGCGCGGAACCAGAGGTCGGCGGCGTCGTCGCAGTAGGCCAGGTAGTGGGCGTTGAAGACCACCTTCTGCATGTCGATCTCGCCGTAGCGAGGTCGCACGTGGTGGACGAAGGGCACCTCAGCCACCGAGGCGGGCTCGGTCCTCGGCCAGCCGGGCCCGGAAGCGCTCCATCTGGACCGCCACGGCGGCCGGGCCGGCACCGCCCGGCGTGGTGCGACGGGTGACGGCCACCCCGGGCTCGAGCAGCGCCGCCCCGGCCGCTCCGAGCTGCGGGTGCTCCGCCACCAGCGTCGCCAGGTCGCTGCCGTCGTCGAGGGAGCGCCGCACGAGCGCGCCGACGATCGCGTGGGCGTCGCGGAACGGCACGCCCTGCACCACGAGGTGCTCGGCCAGGTCGGTGGCGGCGGCATAGGGCGAGTCGGCCGCCGCCTGCATGCGGGCCGTGTCGAAGCGCAGCGTCCGCAGCAGCCCGCTCATGGCCGACAGCGCCAGCGACACCTGGTCGACGGCGTCGAAGAGCGGCTCCTTGTCCTCCTGGAGGTCGCGGTTGTAGGCCAGCGGCAGGCCCTTCAGGGTGGCCAGGAGCCCGGTGAGGTCGCCGATGAGCCGACCGGCCTTCCCCCGGGCGAGCTCGGCGATGTCGGGGTTCTTCTTCTGCGGGAGCATCGAGCTCCCGGTGCTGTAGGCGTCGTCGAGGCGGGCGAAGCCCACCTCGTCGCTCGACCACAGCACCACCTCCTCCCCGATGCGCGACAGGTGGATGCCGATGAGCGTGAGGGCGAAGAGGCCCTCGGCCACGAAGTCGCGGTCGCTCACGGCGTCGAGGCTGTTCTCGAAGCGGGCGGCGAACCCGAGGTCAGCGGCCACGCCGTCGGGGTCGAGGGGGATGGAGGAGCCGGCCAGCGCGCCCGCCCCGAGCGGCGACACGTCGGCCCGCCGACGGGCGTCGAGCAGGCGGTCGACGTCGCGTGCGAGCGCCCAGGCGTGGGCCAGCAGGTGGTGGGCCAGCGTCACCGGCTGGGCCCGCTGGAGGTGGGTGTAGCCCGGGAGGTAGGCGTCGCCGGCGGCCACGGCCTGGTCGAGGAGGACCTGCTGCAGGTCGACGACGCGCCCGGCCACCTCCAGCAGCGCCCGGCGGGCGTAGAGCCGCAGGTCGGTGGCCACCTGGTCGTTGCGGCTGCGACCGGTGTGGAGCTTGCCGCCGGCGTCGCCGGCCAGCTCGGTGACCCGTCGCTCCACGGCGGTGTGGATGTCCTCGTCGGACGGCGCGAACTCGAAGGCACCCGCCGCCAGCTCCTCGGACACCTGGTCGAGGGCCGCCAGCACGGCGTCGCGCTCGGCCTCGGTGAGGACCCCGGCCCGCACGAGGCCTCGCACGTGCGCCCGCGAGCCCTCGATGTCGTCGGGGGCCAGGCGCTGGTCGAAGGGCAGGCTCACCGTGTAGGCGAGCAGCTCGTCGGCCGGACCACCCTCGAAGCGGCCGTGCCAGAGGGTGCCCATCAGGTCGGCGTGGTGGAGCCGGGGTGGTTGAGGTGGCCCTGGATCCCGGCCCAGCGCTCGACGGACAAGCCCCACAGGCGCACGAAGCCGGCCGAGTCCTCGTGGCGGAAGCTGTCGCCGGCGTCGTAGGTGGCCAGCCCGTAGTCGTAGAGGCTGTGGGGGCTGCGGCGCCCGGTGACCTCGCAGGAGCCCGGCGACAGCCGGAGGCGGACCTCGCCGGTGACGTACCGCTGGCTCTCGGCGATGAAGGCGTCGAGGGCCTGCTTGAGCGGGCTGAACCACAGGCCGTCGTAGATGAGCTCGGCGTAGCGGGGCTCGATCCGGGCCTTCTCGCGCTGCAGGTCGCGCTCGAGGCAGATGCCCTCGAGGTCGCGGTGGGCCAGGATCAGGGCGAGGCTGGCCGGGCACTCGTAGGTCTCCCGGCTCTTGATGCCCACGCGACGGTTCTCCACCATGTCGATGCGGCCCCAGCCGTAGGACCCGACCTGGGCGTTGAGGCGCTGGACCACCTCCAGCACCGACAGCGACTCCCCGTCGAGGCTCACGGGCACGCCGGCCTCGAAGCCGACCACGACGTCGACGGGCTCCGTCTCGGTGGGCTTGGTCAGGAGCCACACGCCGGGCGGCGGGACGTTCCAGGGGTCCTCCATCTCGCCGCACTCGATCGCACGGCCCCAGATGTTGTCGTCGATGGAGTACACCTTCTCCTTCGTCGCCATGATCGGGATGTCGTGGTCGTAGGCGTAGAGGATCGAGTCCTCCCGGGTCATGCCCCACGACCGGACCGGAGCGATCACCTCGAGCTCGGGGTTGAGGGATCGGGTCGACACCTCGAAGCGGACCTGGTCGTTGCCCTTGCCGGTGCAGCCGTGGGCCACCGCGTCGGCGCCGTGGAACTTGGCCGCCTCCACCAGGTGCTTCACGATGACCGGGCGGGACAGCGCCGACACCAGCGGGTAGCGGCCCTCGTAGAGCGCGTTGGCGGCCAGCGCCGGCGCGCAGTAGTCCGCCGCGTACTCCTCCTTGGCATCGACGACGATGGCCTCGATGGCGCCGGCGGCGCGGGCCCGCTCCTTCACCACCTCGTAGTCCTCGGCGGCCTGGCCGACGTCGACGGCGAGGGCGATGACCTCCACGCCGAGGTTGTCGATCATCCAGCGCACCGCGACGGACGTGTCGAGGCCGCCGCTGTAGGCGAGGACGACGCGCTTGGCCATGGGTTCCTACTTCCTGGGTTCTCGGGATCGGGGGGACGGGAGGGGAGACGGGGTCCGGCGAGCCGGAGCGGGTGGCGTCGGCGCTGCGGGTGCGGGTGCGGGTGCCATCAGACCAGACCGGCGAGCTCGGAGAGCTGGCCGGCCACCCGCTCGCCGCCGGCGCCCTCGGCGACGACCACGATGAGGGTGTCGTCGCCGGCGACGGTGCCGAGCACCTCGGGCAGGCCGGCGCGGTCGAGGGCCGAGCCCACGACGTGCGCCGACCCCGGTGGCGTGCGGAGGACCACGAGGTTGCCGGAGCTGGTGACCTCGACCACCCAGTCGCCGAACACCCGTCGGAGGTGGTCCTCGGGCGCCCGCTGCTCGGCCGGGAGCTCCGGGATGGCGTACACGGTGTCGCCGCCGGCCACCCGCACCTTGATGGCGCCGAGGTCGTCGAGGTCGCGCGAGACGGTGGCCTGGGTGGCGGCCAGGCCCTCGGCGGCGAGGAGCTCGACGAGGTGGGCCTGGCTGGTGACGGCCTGCTCGGCCAGGAGGCGGGCGATCCGGTGCTGGCGCTGGGGCTTGGCGACCATCAGGCGCTCCCCTCGAGCAGGAACCGCAGCAGGCCGCGGAAGGCGTGGAGGCGGTTGTGGGCCTGGGGGAAGGCCCGGCTCTGCGGGCCGTCGACCACCGAGGCCGCCACCTCCTCGCCGCGGTGCGCCGGGAGGCAGTGGAGGAACACGGCGTGGGCGGGGGCGGCGGCCATCAGGCGATCGTCGACCTGGAAGCCCTCGAAGGCGCGGCGCCGGGCCTCCGCCTCGGCCTCCTGCCCCATCGAGGCCCACACATCGGTGTGCACGGCGTCGGCACCCTCGACGGCCTCCGACGGCCGGTCGGTCACCAGCACCTCGCCCACCAGCCCGGCGGCCGCCACGCGATCGAGGTCGGCGTCGGTGGGCCCGAAGCCGGGGGGCGATGCGACGCGCAGCGCCATGCCGCTGAGCGCAGCGCCCAGCGCCAGGCTGCGGGCGACGTTGTTGAAGTCGCCGACCCAGCACACCGTGCGGCCGGCCAGGCTCCCCCACTCCTGCCGCATGGTGAGCAGGTCCGCCAGCGACTGGCACGGGTGCCCGGTGTCGGAGAGGAGGTTGACGACCGGCACCGACGACGCCGCCGCCATCTCCTCCAGGGCCCGGTGGTCGTAGACCCGGGCCCCGAGGGCGGCGTGGTACCCGGACAGGACCCGGGCGATGTCGGCCAGCGGCTCGCGGCCGCCAGCCGCCTCGTCGGTGCGGAAGGTGAGGGGGTGCCCGCCCAGCTGGACCACCGCCACCTCGCTCGAGTGGCGGGTGCGCAGCGACGGCTTCTCGAAGTAGAGGCCGACGCTCCGGCCGGCCAGCAGCGGCGGGCGGGCGGGGTCGTCGGCCAGGTCGAGCACGCGGGCGACCTCGGCCGCCGTGAGGTCGTCGATCTCGAGGACGTGCCGCACGCTCATGCCAGGGCCGCCTCGAGCAGGGCCAGCGCGTGGTCGAGCTCGTCGTCGGAGATCAGCAGCGACGGGGCCAGGCGCAGCGCGGTGGGCGTGATGGCGTTGACGATGGCGCCGAGCTCGAGGAGCCGGGCGGCCACCTCCTTGGCGCCGTGGTCGCGCAGCTCGATGGCCACGAGGAGGCCGAGGCCCCGCACGTCGGCCACGCCGGGCAGCGTGCGGGCACCGGCCGCCAGCCGCTCCCCCATCGCCTCGGCCCGGGCCACCACGTCCTCGGCCTCCATCGTGGCCAGCACGGCCCGAGCGGCGGCGGTGGCCAGCGGCTGGCCGCCGTAGGTGGTGGCGTGGTCGCCGGGCTCGAAGGCCGCCGCCACCTCCGCCTTGGCCCAGCAGGCGCCGATGGGCACGCCGTTGCCCAGGGCCTTGGCCATCGTGACGACGTCGGGCACGACGCCGAGGCGCTGGTGGGCGAACCAGGCGCCGCAGCGACCGAGGCCGGTCTGCACCTCGTCGACCATGAACAGGATGCCGCGCTCGTCGCAGAGCCGCCGGACGCCCTGGAAGTACTCCGGCGTGGCCGGGTTGACGCCGCCCTCGCCCTGGACGGGCTCGAGGAGCACGGCTGCGACCGATGGGTCGAGCGCGCCCTCCAGCGCCTCGAGGTCGTTCCAGGCGACGTGCCGGAACCCCTCGGGGAGCGGCTGGAAGGCCTCGTGCTTGGCGGGCTGGCCCGTGGCGTGGAGCGTCGCCAAGGTGCGGCCGTGGAAGGACCCGAAGGCGCTCACCACCACGTGCCGGCCCCGACCCCCGAAGCGGCGGGCCAGCTTGAGCGCGCACTCGTTGGCCTCGGCGCCCGAGTTGGCGAAGAAGACCTGGCCCCGGGTGGCGCCGTCGGCGGGCCAGCCGGGCTGCCCGTGGCCGAGGAGCCGGTCGAGGGTGCGGGCCACCTGGGCGCCGGGCTCGGTCCCGAAGAGGTTCGACACGTGCAGCAGGGTCTGCGCCTGCTCGTGGAGCGCGGCGGCGACGGCCGGGTGGCTGTGGCCGAGGCTGGTGACGGCGAGGCCGCTCAGGAGGTCGAGGTAGCGGTTGCCCTCGCGGTCCCAGACCCACGAGCCCTCGCCGCGCACCAGCTGCAGGGCTGGGGCGCCGTAGGTGGGCATCAGCGGGCAGGCCGCCAGGTCGGCGGCGCCCATGGCCTCGGCGTGGGCGCTCACGACCGGCCCCCGCTGGCCGTGATCATGGTGCCGATCCCCGAGTCGGAGAAGAGCTCCAGCAGGACCACGTGGGGCAGCCGACCATCGAGGAGGTGGGCGGACCCGACGCCGCGCTGCACGGCCCGCAGGCAGGCGGCGATCTTCGGGATCATGCCGCCGGTGAGCACCCCGGCGTCGACCATCGACTGCAGGGCTGCGGCGCCGATGGAGCTGATGAGGGAGTCGGGGTCGTCGACGTCGGCCAGCAGGCCCTCCACGTCGGTCAGGTAGATGACCTTCTCGGCATCGAGGGCCACCGCCAGCGAGCTGGCCACCGCGTCGGCGTTGATGTTGTAGGTCTGGCCGCTCTCGTCGGCCCCGATGGTCGACACCACCGGGATGAGGTCCTCCGCCAGCAGGCGCAGCAGGAGGGCCGGGTTGACGGTCTCCACGTCGCCGACGAACCCCAGCGCGGGGTTCCGTGCCGTGGCGGTGATGAGGCCGGCGTCCTCGCCGCTCACGCCGACGGCGAGGGGGCCGTGCAGGTTCAGCGCCCCGACGATCTCGCGGTTCACCTTCCCGACGAGCACCATGCGGGCGATGTCGACGGTCTCGGCATCGGTCACCCGGTGGCCGTCGCGGAACTCGGGCACCATGCCGAGGCGCTCCATCAGCTCGCTGATCTGCGGGCCGCCGCCGTGCACCACGACGGGTCGGAGGCCGACCGAGCGCATCAGGACGATGTCCTCGGCGAAGGTGGCGGAGAGCGCCGGGTCGACCATGGCGTTGCCGCCCAGCTTCACGACGACGACGGCGCCGCGGAAGCGCTGGATGTACGGCAGCGCCTCGATCAGGACGGCGGTGCGCTCCTCGGCGGCTGCCCGGGTGCTCATGAGGTGCCCATGTTCTCGTCGAGGTAGGCGTGGGTGAGGTCGTTGGTGAGGATGTGGGCCCGGCCATCGCCGATCCCGAGGTGGGCGGTGACCTCGATCGACCCCTGGTCCATGTACGCCGCCAGGGCTTCGGCGTCCACGGGCACGGCGACGCCCCGCTCGGCCACCACGTGCTCGCCGTAGCGGATGGACAGCTGGGCCGGCTCGAAGGCGATCCCGGCGCTGCCGAGCTCGCTGGCCACCCGCCCCCAGTACGGGTCCTTGCCGTACCAGCTGCACTTCACCAGCTGGCTCTCGGCGACCTGTCGGGCACCGACGGCCGCCTCGTCGTCGGAGAGGGCGCCCGTGACCTGCACCCGCACCACCTTCGTGTGGCCCTCGGCGTCGCCGACCATCTGCGTCGCGAGGTCGAGGCACACGGCTGCGACCGCGTCGGCGAACGCCGCCGGATCGGCGGGCGGGCCCGCCACCCCCGAGGCCAGGAGGATCACCGTGTCGTTGGTGGAGGTGGCGCTGTCGCTGGACATCACGTTGAAGCTCGTGGCCACGCCCGCCCGCAGCACGGCGGTGAGCGTGGCGGCGTCGACGGCGGCATCGGTGGTCAGGACCGCGAGCATCGTGGCCATGTTGGGCGCCAGCATGGCCGCCCCCTTGGCCATGCCCCCCACCACGAAGCCGTCGCCCCGGGCGACCGCCTCCTTGCGGTGGGTGTCGGTGGTGCGGATGGCCTCCGCGGCGGCGATGGCGCCCTCGGGGTCGTCGCGCCGGCCCGCCACGAGCGGGGCGACGCCGCGGGCGATGGCGTCCATCGGCAGGCGGTAGCCGATCAGCCCGGTCGAGCACACCAGCACCTCGGTCGGCTCGCAGCCCAGCTCCGTCGCCACCAGCGACGCCATCTGCTCGGCGTCCTCCACACCGGGCACCCCCGTGGCGGCGTTGGCGCAGCCGCTGTTGAGCACGACCGCGGCCGCCGCGCCGCCGCTCAGCGCGAGGTGGGCGGCGGTGGTGACCACCGGCGCCGCGGTCATCTTGTTCTGGGTGAACACGGCGGCGGCCGGGACCGGAGCGCCGTCGACCGTGGCCACCAGGCTGAGGTCGAGGTCGCCCGAGGGCTTGATGCCGCAGGCGACGCCGTGCGCGCTGAACCCGGCGGCGGCGGTCACGCTCATCGGGGCCCTCCGGTGGTGCGGTCGGTGCTCACGGGTACACCCCTGCGATCGGGAGGCCGGTGGCCTCGGGGAGCCCGAGCAGCAGGTTGGCGCACTGCACGGCGGCGCCGGAGGCGCCCTTGGTGAGGTTGTCGATGGCGGCCAGGGCCAGCACGGTGCCGGTGCGCTCGTCGAACCGGGCCGTCACGTGGGCGCAGTTCGACCCCAGCGTGGCCTTGGTGGACGGCGACCCCTCGACCACGACCACGAACGGCTCGTCGGCGTAGGTCGCCCGCAGCGCGTCGAGGAGCGCCTCGGTGGAGGTGGCGCCGGTCGGCCGGGCGTAGCAGGTGGCCAGGATCCCCCGGTTCATCGGGGCCAGGTGCGGGGTGAACAGCACCGATGCGCCGAGCACCTGCTCCATCTCCGGGGTGTGGCGGTGGTCGAGCAGGCCATAGGCCGTGAAGTCCTCGTCGACGGCGCAGAAGGTGGTGGTGGCCTTCGGCGGCCGTCCGGCGCCCGACACCCCCGAGGCGGCGTCGACGATGATCCCCGTCGTCTCCACCAGGCCCGCCCGCACCAGGGGCGCCAGGGCGAGCGAGGCGGCTGTGGGGTAGCAGCCCGGCGTGGCCACGTGGCCGGCGGCGGCGATGTCGTCGCGGAAGAGCTCCGGGAGCCCGTAGGCGAAGCGCGGCAGCAGCTCGGGTGCGCTGTGGGCGGCGCCGTACCAGCGGGGGTAGAGCGCAGGGTCCTGCAACCGGAAGTCCGCGGCGAGGTCCACGAGGTGGTCCACCCGGTCGACGAGGTCGACCACGATGGCCTGGCTGGCCCCGTGGGGCAGGCCGAGGAACACGAGGTCGAGGTCGGCTGCTGCGGCGGCGTCGTAGGTCTCGAACACGAGGTCGGGGTAGGCCGCCGCCAGGCTCGGGTAGAGGTCGGCGGCCCGGGTGCCCGCCTGCGAGTCCCCGGTGGCCAGGCGCACCTCGAGGTGGGGGTGGGCCGCGCAGAGCCGCAGGAGCTCGGCTCCCGTGAACCCGGAAGCGCCGACGATGCCCACCTGGTGCATCGGGAGATCATGCATGGAACTGCATGATCATGCAAACTGGTGGTTCGGTACGCTGGCCGGATGGTGACGCCCAGCCACCCGTCGGTGACGACCATCGACCCCGACCTCGACGAGCGCACCGACGAGCGCACCGGGACCGCACCCCCGAAGGCCGCCCACATCGTGAAGACCGATCCGGGCGAGTCGGCCCTGGCCAAGGTCACCGAGGCTCGGATCTACGGCTACCCGGTGGAAGCGCTCTGCGGTGAGCGCTTCGTCCCCCAGCAGGACCCGAAGAAGCTGCCGCTGTGCGGCATCTGCAAGGAGATCTACGACCTCTACCGGCAGATGGGCGACGGCAACCTCAACGAGACGCCCGGCTCCTGACCAGCGGGCCGGCCGGCGGCACGGCTAGCTCCGCAGGGTGGCGGGGAGGGTGGCCTGCACGGCGTCGATGACCTGCTGGCGGACCTGGGCGACGTCGGCGTCGGTGAGGGTCCGATCGGGGGCCTGCAGGCGCAGGCGGTAGGCCAGGCTGCGGCTGCCCTCGGCGACGCCGGCGCCCCGGTAGACGTCGAACAGGGCCACGCTCCAGAGCAGGTCGCCGGCCGACGAGCGGATGGCGTCCTCGACGGTGCCGGCGGGGACGTCGTCGGGCACGGCGAAGGCGAGGTCGATGTCGCTGCTCGGGTAGAGGCTGAAGGGTCGGAAGGTCTTCTCGCCGTGGGGCAGGGCCAGGAGGGTGTCGAGGTCGACCTCGAGGTAGGCCACCCGCTCCGCCACGTCGTGGGCTGCCAGCGCACCCGGGTCGACCTCGCCCACCCGCCCGACCTCGACGTCGCCGAGCACCAGCCGAGCGCCGCGGGTGGGGTGCAGGCCGGGCAGCTCGGCGTTCTCGAGGGCCACCCCCTCGACGCCGAGGACCTCGGCCACGGCTCGCCAGAGGTGCACGGCTGCCGGCGCGTCCTGGCCGGCCAGGACGACGCCGAGGACCTCGCGCTCGTCGGGCAGCTCGGCCCCGGCGTCGGCGGGCCGGTTGTACGTGTGGCCGATCTCGAAGAGGGCCACGCCGTGGTTGCGGTGCGAGGCGTTGTAGGCCACGGCCGCGACGAGCCCGGGCAGCAACGAGGTGCGCAGCACGGACTGCTCGGCCACCAGCGGGTTGGTGATCCGGATCCCGTCGTCGGGCAGGCCGCAGCGAGCCAGGTCGCCCGGAGCGAGGAACGGCATCGGCATGGCCTCGGCCAGGCCTCGACCGGCGAGGGCGCTGCGCAGGCGACGGCGCTCGGCCTGCCGCTCGGTCAGCGCCCCGGTGGTGGCGGCGCGCGGGAGGGTGCGGCCGAGCGCGGTGTAGCCGTGGTGGCGGGCCACCTCCTCGATGACGTCGATCTCGGAGGCGCAGTCGTAGCGCCACGAGGGGATGGCGACGTCGAGGTCGTCGCCGGCCGGCGTGGTGGCGAAGCCGATCGGTGCCAGCACCTCGGCGATGCGATCCCGGCCGAGGTCGGTGCCGAGGAGCTTGGCCACCCTCGCGGTGCGCAGGCGCACCGGTGCCCGCTCCGGGAGCGTGCCCTCGCCCACCACGGCGCCGTCCTCGATGGACGCGCCGAGGAGCTCGGCGAACCGCCGCATGGCGAGGTCGACGACCTCCGGGTCGACGCCCTTCTCGAACCGAGCCGACGCCTCGGAGCGCAGCTTGTGGCGCCGGGAGGACCTCACGATGCCGATCGGGTGGAACCACGCCATCTCGAGCAGGACGTCGGTGGTGCGGTCGTCGATCTCGCTGTCCGCACCGCCCATGATCCCCGCCAGCCCCACCGGCTGGTCGGCGCCGTCGCAGATGAGGAGGTCCTCTGCGGTGAGCGGGCGCTCGACGTCGTCGAGGGTGGTGAGGCGCTCGCCGTCCCGGGCCCGGCGGACCCGGAAGCCCGGGCCGGCCACCTTGGCCAGGTCGTAGGGGTGGTTGGGCTGCCCGAGCTCGAGCATCACGTAGTTCGACACGTCGACGACGTTGTTGATCGATCGCATGCCGAGGAGCGCCAGGCGGGTGGCCAGCTTCGGATCGCCCGGGCCCACCGTGACGCCGCGCACGACGCGGGCCTCGAAGCGCCCGCAGCGGGCCGGGTCGAGCACCTCGACCGACACCGCGCCCAGCCGCTCGGCGGCCACCGTGGTGGGGCGGGGGTCGGGCAGCGCGAAGGGCACGCCGAGGCGGGCCGCGAGGTCGCGCGCCACCCCGGCGATCGACATGGCGTCGGGGCGGTTGGGGTTGATCTCGAGGTCGTAGAGGACGTCGGGCTCGATCCCCATGGCCTCCGTGAACGGCGTCCCCGGCTCCAGGTGGCCCGGCAGGAGGAGGATGCCGCCGTGCTCGCCGCCGAGCCCGAGCTCGGCCGGCGAGCAGAGCATGCCGTTCGACCACACCCCGGCCATCTTGCGACGACCGATCTCCATCCCGTTGGGCATGGTGGTGCCGATGGTGGCCAGCGGGACGAGGTCGCCGGCGGCCATGTTGAACGCCCCGCAGCCGATCTCGAGGGGCTGGCCGTCGCCGGCGTCGACGACGACCTGGTGGATCTTGTTGGCCCCCTCGATGGGTCGGGTCTCCAGGACGCGGGCCACGACGATGCCCTCGAGCCCCTCACCGAGCCGCTCCATGTCCTCCACGGCCATGCCCAGGTCGCTGAGCGTGTCGCCCAGCGCGACCGGGTCGCCCTCGATCGGGGCGAAGTCGCGCAACCAGGAGAGCAGGACCTTCATGGCGGGGCGTTCCTAGAACTGGGAGAGGAAGCGGATGTCGTTGGTGAAGAGCTCGCGGAGGTCGTCGACGCCGTGGCGGGTGATGGCCAGGCGGTCGATGCCGAACCCGAACGCGAAGCCCTGCCACTCCTCCGGATCGAGCCCGCAGCTGGTGAGCACGTTCGGGTGGACCATCCCGCACCCGCCGAGCTCGAGGAAGGAGCCGTCGGGCCGGATGATGTCGTACTCCGCGGAGGGCTCGGTGAACGGGAAGTACGAGGGCCGCAGCCGGGAGGCGAACTCGCCACCGAAGTAGGCCTTGGTGAAGGCGTCGAGGGTGCCGGCCAGGTCGGCGAAGGTGATGTCGCGGTCGATCACCAACCCCTCGATCTGGTGGAAGACCGGCATGTGGGTGGCGTCGGGGGTGTCCTGGCGGAACACCCGGCCCGGCATCACCGAGTAGATCGGCGGCGCGCCGCCGGTCATCACCCGGACCTGCACCGGCGAGGTGTGGGTGCGCAGCACGGTGGAGCCCGGGTCGCCCATCTCGACGTAGAGCGTGTCGTACATGTCGCGGGCGGGGTGGTCCGGCGGGAAGTTCAAGGCACCGAAGTTGTGCCAGTCGGTCTCCACCTCCGGCCCCTCGGCGATGGTGAAGCCCATCCCGAGGAAGACGTCCTCGAGGCGCTCGATGGCCTGGGTGACGAGGTGCAGGTGGCCGGCGCCGGGGCCCGGGGGCACCTCGGTGAGGTCGAGGCGCTCCGCCTGCAGCTGGGCGCGGCGCTCGACGGCCTCGAGCTCCCCTCGCCGGGCGGCCACCGACGACTCGAGGGCCTGGCGGGCCTGCTGGAGGGCGGCGCCGACGGCGCGCCGGCCGTCGTGGTCGAGGCCACCGAGCTTCGCCTTGCACGCCGAGAGGTCCGAGCGCTTGCCGAGGACCTCCTGCTCGATGCCGCGCAGCTCCTCGAGCGTGGCGGCGGCCGCGATGCGGGGTCCGGCCGCGGCTTCGATGGCAGCGATGTCGTCGAGCATGCGCAGCGATGCTCCCCGCTCAGGCGGGGCCGTCGCCAATCGGTTCCCCCGGGAGCCCGAGGTCGCCGAGCTCCCGCTCGAAGGCGTCGGTCGGCAGCGTGAAGCGGAAGGTGCTCCCCTCTCCGGGGACCGACGTGGCGGTGAGCTCGCCGCCGTGGGCCTCCACCAGCCCCCGGCTGATCCACAGCCCGAGCCCCGTGCCGGTGGGACGCCCGTGGTCCCTGCGGAAGAACTTGGTGAAGACCCTCGGCAGGTCCTCGGCGGGGATGCCCTGGCCGGTGTCGTGGACCGACACCGCCACGACGCCGTCGACCAGCTCACCGGCCACCTGCATGCCCGTCGGGCTGCCGTACTTGGCGGCGTTCTCGACCAGGTTGGTGAGGACCTGCTCCACCTTGTCGGGGTCGGCGTAGACGTGCGGGACGTCAGCGGCGAAGCGGACGGCGCAGCCGAGGTCGGGGATGGCCAGCCCCACCTTCTCCACCACCGAGGCGGCCAGGGCCGGGAGGTCGACCATCTGCCGGCGCAGCGTGAGGCGGCCGGTCTCGAGGCGGCTGATGTCGAGCAGCTCGGTCACCAGGCGGGTGACCCGGTCGGCGTCGTGGTGCACCTGCTCGAGCATCGTGCGCTTCTGCTCGTCCTTGAGCCGGTCCCACCGGCTCAGCATCAGCGAGGTGTAGCCCTTCACCGAGGTCAGCGGGCTGCGCAGCTCGTGCGAGACGGTGGAGATGATGGCGATGCCGCTGCGCTCCCCCGACGGGCGCAGGGCGATCACGGTCCGGCCGTCGCCGGTGCGGACGGTGGCGCTGACGGGCACGTCGGTGCCATCGAGGGCCCGGAAGGTCAGATCGGCCTCGGCGCCCGCGGCCGGGGCGTCGTCGCGCAGGCGGGGCTGCCCGCCGGGGCCCCGCACGTCGAACGCCTCGCCGGCCACCTCCCCCACCCGCTCCCCGGCGCCATCGCCCAGGAGGTCCCGGGCCGCCGCGTTGAGCTCGAGGAGGCGGAACCGGTCGTCGAGCACCAGCACGGCGTCGGGCAGCTCGTCGAGGTCGAGCGCGCTCACGACCCCTCCGCACGGCGCTGCCGCAGGGCCTCGAAGCACACCACCGCCCCGGCCATGGCCACGTTGAGCGACTCCGACCGTCCTGCCATCTCGATGGTCAGCGGCTCGTCGACCTGGGCCACCACCGCCTCGGGGAGGCCGTGGGCCTCGCTGCCGAGCACCAGCGCCAGCGGGCCCGTCAGGTCGACCCGGTCGTACGGCCGACCGCCCCGCACCACGGTGGCCGCGGTGCGCACCCCACGCTCCCGAAGCTGGTCCAGCACCACGACGGTCTCCCCTCCGCTGGCCACCGGGAGGTGGAACAGCGCCCCTGCGGAGGCTCGGACGCACTTCCCGTTGCCAGGGTCGACCGAGCTCCCGCAGAACAGTACCGCTGTCGCCCCCGCCGCCTCGGCGGTGCGCACCAGCGTCCCGGCGTTGCCGGGGTCGGCGATGTCGACCAGCACGAGGGCCAGGGGTCCTGCGGCCGCGGCCGAGACGGCGACCTCGACGGGCACCTCGAAGCGGCGGGCGATCACCGCCAGGCCCTGCGGCGTCACCGTGTCGACGTTCTTGGCCAGCACGTCGGGCCGGATGGCGTGCACCCGGGCGCCGGCGGCCTCGAGGGCCTCGACGAGGGCCGGGTCGACCTCGTCGGTGGCGAAGGCCTCCTCCAGCGCGAGGCCGGCGGCGAGGGCCTCGGCGGCCAGCGTGGGGCCCTCGACGACGAACGCGCCGTCGTCGTGGCGCGCAGCGCGGCGCCCCGAGAGGCGCCGCAGCCGCTGCACACTGGGATGTCGGGACCCGAGCGGGTCCCGCTGGTTCAGGCGCTCTCCTTGGCGGAGGCCTCGGTGGCGGCCTGCACCAGCGCGGTGAACGCCGCCGGCTCCCGCACCGCGAGGTCGGCCAGCACCTTGCGGTCGACCTCGATCTCGGCGACCCGGAGCCCCGAGATGAACCGGCTGTAGCTCGTGCCGTTCTCCCGGCAGGCCGCGTTGATCCGCTGGATCCAGAGCGACCGGAAGTCGCCCTTGCGGGCCCGACGGTCGCGGAAGGCGTAGCGACCGGCGTGCATGACGGCCTCGTTGGCGGACTTGAAGGAACGGCTCTTGTTCCCGTAGTAGCCCTGGGCGCGCTCGAGGGTTGCCCTGCGCTTCTTCTTCGAGTGGACGGCGCGCTTGACCCGTGCCATGACGTTCTCCTCCTTGGCCTGGGGCCCTAGCGGCCGAGCATCCGGTTGATGCGGGCGGCATCGCCGGGGGCGACGCTGGTCTCTCCCGCGAGGCGACGCTTCCGCTTGGGAGCCTTCTTCTCGAGGATGTGGTTGTTGTTGACCTGCAGGCGGCGCAGCTTGCCGGTGCCGGTCACCTTGAAGCGCTTGGCGGCGCCTCGGTGCGTCTTCATCTTGGGCATGGGGGTCTCTCTCGGTCGGTCCGACAGCGGGTCAGCTCTCGGTGGGCTCGCTGTCGGTCTCGGTGGGCTCGTCGGCCGGTGCGGGAGCGACGGTGTCGGACTCGCTGGCCTCGGGGGCGGGGGTGCTGGTGTCGGCCGGGCCGGCGTCGTCGGTGCCGGTGGGCTCGGGGGTGGTGGGGGCTGGAGCGGCGGTGTCGGCAGGGGTGTCGCCGGCCTCCTCCGCTGCGGCTGCCGCCGCCGCCTTCTGGGCGGCGGCCTGCGCCCGCTTGTCAGGGGCCAGGACCATGGTCATGTTGCGGCCGTCGATGCGGGGGAAGATCTCCACCCGACCCACGTCCTTCACGGCTTCCTCGACCTGGTCGAGGATCTTCTTGCCCAGCTCCGGGTGGTACACCTCACGGCCCCGGAAGGTCAGCGTGACCTTCACCTTGTGGCCCTCAGCGAGGAAGTGCTGCACCTTGCGGGTCTTGGTGTCGAAGTCGCCGACGCCGATCTTCGGGCGGTACTTCATCTCCTTGATGACGACGTTGCTGGTCTTGCGACGGGACTCCTTCGCCTTCTGCGCCGTCTCGTACTTGTACTTGCCGTAGTCCATGATCCGGCAGACGGGTGGGTTCGCCTGGGCGGCGACCTCGACGAGGTCGAGGTCGAGCTCCCGCGCGAGGGCGAGCGCTTCGGGCAGCGGCTTGATGCCGATCTGCTGCCCGTCGTGGCCCACCAGACGGACCTCTCGAGCGCGGATCCGATCGTTGATCCGTGGCTCGCTGTTGGCCGGGGGCGTGGCTATCGCCTGATCCTCTTCATGTAGGCGCAGCTACCTCCTGTGCGCAAAGGGGTGGATGGGTCCGGGCCCACCGGCATCGAAAACGACGACGGCGGACGCCGGAGGAAGCCGACGTCCGCCAACAGGAGGCGCGAGCGCCTCCTGGGTGACCTGGTCGACCCGGCGCATCTGGTGGTGCTCGATGGCCGGGTGGGGGCGAGCCCCGCTTCCCGATGTAGTTGTGGCGCATAGGGTACGGCCATGCCCCGACGCGCCACAACCCGAGCGGACGAGACATGAGCCTGTGGACCCCGGGCGGCGAGCACCCCGTCGACCCGTCCCGCTCCCCCGACGGTGCTCCGGGCGGTGCCCCGGAGGGCTTCGAGCAGCTCACCCCGGAGCAGGCCGCCGAGATGGAGGCCATGCAGGCGGAGATGGCCCAGGTGCGAGCGCAGCTGCTGGAGGCCCCCGCCTCGGTGGTGCTGGCCAACCACGCGATGGGGATCTACGAGCTGGCCGCCATCCACCTGACCAGCGACTCGCCCCACCTGGCCGAGGCCTCGTTGGCCATCGATGCCCTCGCCGCGCTGGTGGAGGGCCTGGAGGGGCGCCTCGGCGAGCCGGAGGCCACGCTCCGGGAGGCGCTGGCGCAGCTCCGCGCCGCCTACCTCGAGGTGCGCAGTCGCGCCGGTGGCGACGACAGCGGTCCGTCGGCGTAGCATCGTGGCCACGGAACGTGACCTGGAGGGGCTGGCTCGACGCTGAGGCGGCCCCTGATCCGCAGGGGGGACGGGCAGCCCATGACCCAGTCAGCCGAACCGGCGCTGCCGGCAGGTGCTGGAGATGACGAGAGGACGGTCGACTCGACCGCCCTGCGGGCGCTGCTGGCCGACACCAGCGACCTGGCCGCCGTGCTCGAGGTCGATGGCCGGGTCCGCTACCTGAACCGGGCCGGTCGGCGCCTGCTCGGGATCGCCGCCGGGGTCGAGGTGGAGGGCCTGTCGGCCTTCGACCTCGTGGCGGCCAGCGCTCGGGGCACCCTCGATGCCGAGGTGCTCCCCCGACTGCACCTCGACGGCTGGTGGAGCGGCGAGCTCGACCTCATCACCGCGCACCAGATCGACGTCCCCACGCGATCGCTCCTGCGCCTCCACCCCGACGACGGCGCCGCTCCCGCCGGCATCACCTGGGTGGCGCGCGACGTCAGCGCCGAGAAGGCCGTCTACGACCGCCTCCACAAGAAGATCTTCGAGGACGAGCTCACCGGGCTCCCCCACCGCTCGATCTTCCTCGAGCGCCTCGACCTGTCGCTGCGGCGCACCCAGCAGGAGTCGGAGCCGGTCGCCCTGCTGTTCGTGAGCCTCGATCGGTTCAAGGAGAAGAACGACCGCTACGGCCGGGAGGCCGGCGACGAGCTGCTGCGCCTCGTCGCCCGGCGCCTCGACGACCTCCGGGGCCCGGCCGACACCCTCTCGAGGTGGGGCGGCGACGAGTTCGTCTTCCTGTGCGAGGCCCCCGAGGGCGCCGACGGCGCCGGCACGGCGGACCGGCTCCAGACCGCCTTCCTCGACGCCTTCGACGTGCAGGGCACCAAGGTGTTCCTGAGCGCCTCGATCGGGTTGGCCACCGCCCAGCCCGGCGCCGTCGGCTCGCACCAGCTGCTCCACCACGCCGAGGCCGCCGGGCAGATGGCGAAGCACCAGGGCGGCGGCACCATCCACCCCTTCGACGAGGCGATGCGGGCGCGCGCCATGCGCCGGGCCGAGATCGAGGACAGCCTGCGCGGCGCGCCCGACCGGGGCGAGCTCGTGCTGCGCTACCAGCCCGAGGTGTCGCTGCGCACCAACGACATCGTCGCGGTCGAGGCGCTGGTGCGCTGGCAGCACCCGGCGTGGGGGTTGGTGGCGCCCGCCGAGTTCGTGCCCGTGGCCGAGGGGTCGGCCCTGATCCTCGAGCTGGGCCGCTGGGTGCTGGCCACCGCCATGGACCAGTGCGCTCGCTGGCGGGCCCAGTTCGGCGCCACGGCGCCCGTCGTCTCCATCAACATCTCGGCCCGCCAGTTCCTCCAGGACGACTTCGTGGCGCTGGTGGCGTCGACCATGGAGCACACGGGCGCCGACCCGGCCAACATCTGCCTCGAGATCACCGAGGGCGTGCTCATGGACGACATCGAGCTCACCGTGGCCACGCTGCGCCGCCTCAAGGGCCTCGGGGTGCAGCTCGCCGTCGACGACTTCGGCACCGGCTACTCGTCGCTGTCCTACCTGCGCCGCTTCCCGATCGACGTGCTCAAGGTCGACCAGTCCTTCGTGCGGGGCCTCGGCTACGACCCGGAGGACTCCGCCATCGTGCAGGCCGTGGTGCACATGGGTCGGGCCCTGCAGCTGACCACCGTGGCGGAGGGCGTCGAGACGGCGCACCACCTCATCGAGCTGCGCGAGCTCGACTGCGACATCGCCCAGGGGTACCACTTCGCCCGGCCCCGGCCGGCGGAGGTGGTCACCCGGATGCTCGAGGCCGGCCCCGAGTGGCAGCGGGTGACGCTCTAGGGATCCGAGTGGGTCGCCACCTCGATCTGGGTGGCCTCCCAGCGCCCGAGGCCGGCCGGGCGCACCGCGAAGGTGACCGCGGCGCCTACGGCGACCGTGCGGGTGCCGTCGAGCAGGGCGGTGCAGTGGAAGGGGTACGTGGTGCCGTCGTCGGCCTCGATCGCGCCGAGGCCCCGCGGGTCGTCGAACTCCGTCACCCGGCCCTGCACGTCAGTGGACGATCTTGGCCAGGGGGAGCTCGATGATGTCGCTGGCCCCGGCGTCCTTCAGCGCGGGGATGAGCGTGTTGATGGTGTCCTTGGCCACCACCGTCTCCACCGCGTAGCCGCCGTCGCCGAAGAGCTCCGAGACCGTCGGCGCCTTCATCGACGGGAGCAGCTCGATCACGGCATCCAGGTCGGAGCGGCCCACGTTGAGCTTCACGAGGACCTTCCCCCGGGCCTCCATGACGCCGTCGAGCAGCGTCTTGATCTGGTCCATGGCGTGGCGCTTCTCGGGATCGGCACAGGCCTCGGGGTTGGCGACCAGCTCGGTGTAGCTGGTGAGCACCTCGCCGATGATCTTGAGCCCGGCGGCCCGCAGTGCTCGCCCGGTCTCGGTGATCTCGACGATGCAGTCGACGATGTCGGGCACCTTGGCCTCGGTGGCGCCGTAGGAGAGGCGCACGTCGGCCTCGATGCCGAGCTTGTCGAAGTAGCGCCCGGTGATGCCCAGGTACTCCGTGGAGATGCGCACGCCCTGCGGGAGGTCCTCGGCCCGCTCGATCGGGCTGTCCTGGGGCACGGCCACCACCATCTTGATCGGCCGCGAGGTGGCCTTGGAGTACCGCAGCTCGCCGAGGGTCACGACGTCGCTGGCGGTCTCCTCCACCCAGTCGCGCCCGGTGATGCCGAGGTCGAACATCCCCTCGGCCACGTACATCGGGATCTCCTGCGGGCGCAGGATCCGCACGTCGGTGATGCGCGGGTCGTTGATCGACGCCTTGTAGTCGACGGTCGACGACCGCTCGACCCGCAGGTCGGCCGCCTCGAACAGCTCGAGGGTGGCCTTCTCCAACGAGCCCTTGGGCAGCACGAGTCTCAGCACGGTGCCGAGGGTAGGCCAGCGGCTGAGGGCGTCGAAATCGGTTGGGGCGCCGGCCGCGCGGGCCGCGCTCAGCCGGCCGGCGCCTCGGTGGGCACCAGGGTCTGGGTGGCGTGGCCCGCCTCGATGGCGCTCACGTCGTCGACCGGGTCCCCCGCCGGCTCGAGCGAGCAGTCGCTGGTGAAGGGGTCGTCGCCCTCCGGGAAGGCGGAGCCGAGCGGCACCTCCAGCAGCTCCCGGATGTCGCCGGCGGTGCAGCCGGGCACGTTGAAGCTGACGACGCCGTCCGGGGTGCCCTCGGCTGCGCCCAGAGCGCTGCGGTTGGCCTCGATCCAGTCGACGACCAGGGCGGCGGCGGCGTCGAAGTCGGCCAGGTCCCCCAGGCCGGCGCTCCCGGCGACGGCGGGCACCCCCCGCCGGACGGCCGCCCGGCCAGCGCCCACGGTGCCGGAGATGTAGGCGAACGGTCCGTGGTTCTGCCCCTCGTTGACCCCCGAGACGACGAGGTCGGGCTCCACGCCCAGCTCGTCGAGGGCCACGGCGATGGTGTCGGCCGGGAACCCCTGCACGGCGGTGCCCTCGACGCCGCTGGCCGTCTCGCCGGGGGCGTGCTCGACCCCCTCTGGCGTGGTCTTGTCGGACGAGCCGCTCTGGTTCTCGGCCGGGGCCACGATGACGACCTCCACGTCGTCGAGCTCCGCCAGGGCCGTCACCATCGCGTCGATGCCCGGCGCGCCGATGCCGTCGTCGTTGGTGACGAGCACGGTGAGCGGCTCGACGGTCGCGGTGGAGGTGGTGGTCTCCTCCACCGGAGCGCTCGTGCTGGTGCTGGAGCTGGTGCTGGCGTCGTCGTCGCTGCCGCAGGCGGCCACGACGAGCAGGGCGGCCAGGGCCGCGATGGTGGTGCGATGGAGCACAGGTCCCCCCGGGGTGCGATGGTGCGGGGACCGTAGCCCGGATCTGACGGGGCGTCAGGTACCGCGCGGGAAGCGCTGCGCGAGGCGCGCCATCTCGACGGCCACCACGGCGGCGTCCTCCCCCACGTTGTGCCCGCCGAGCCCCTCCGACCGGGCGAAGGCCTGGGCCTCGTCCTCGGTGGTGAGGGCCCCGAAGGCCACCGGCACGCCGGTGGTCAGCTGCACCTGCTGGATGCCGGCGGCGGCCTCGCCGGCGACGAGGTCGTAGTGGCTGGTCTCGCCCCGGATGACGCACCCCAGGCAGATCACGGCGTCGACCTGCCCGGAGGCGGCCAGGATGCGGGCGCCCATCGGCAGCTCGAAGCTGCCGGGCACGACGACGTCGACCACGTCGGCGGGATCGACCCCGAGCTGCGCCAGCCCGCGCCCCACCCCGGCGGCCAGCCGGTCGACGACGTGCGAGTTCCACCGGGCCCGCACCACCCCGATCCGCAGCCCGGCGCCGGACAGCCCCTCGGGCGCGCCGGCCCCCTTGTCACCGGCCGTCACGCCTGCGGCCCCCTCCGCCCGAGGCGGCCGAAGGCCGCCGAGGACGACTACAAGACATCGTCGAGGCCCTCGAGCAGGTGGCCCATGCGCTCGCGCTTGGTGCGGAGGTAGGCCAGGTTCTCGGGGTTCACCGACACCACCGACGGCACCCGCTCGGTGATCTCGAGGCCGAAGCCCTCGAGGCCGCCGCGCTTGGAGGGGTTGTTGGTGATGAGCCGCATGGTCGTGATGCCGAGGTCGACGAGGATCTGCGCCCCGATGCCGTACTCGCGGCTGTCGTCGGGCAGCCCGAGGTCGAGGTTGGCATCGACGGTGTCGCGGCCCTGCTCCTGCAGGCGGTAGGCGGCGATCTTGTGACCGATGCCGATGCCACGGCCCTCGTGGCCCCGCAGGTAGACGATCACGCCCATGCCGGCGTCGGCCACGATCTGCATGGCGGAGTCGAGCTGCACGCCGCAGTCGCAGCGCAGCGAGCCGAACACGTCGCCGGTGAGGCACTCGGAGTGCACCCGCACGAGCACGTCGTCCTCGCCGGCCACCGCGCCCTTCACCATGGCGATGTGCTGCTCGCCGTCGAGGATCGACTCGTAGGCGTAGCAGGTGAAGTCGCCCCACTGGGTGGGGATGCGGGCCTCGGCGATCCGCTTCACCAGCTTCTCGTTCTGGCGCCGGTAGCGGATCAGGTCGGCGATGGAGATCATCAGGAGGCCGTGCTTCTCGGCGAACGCCTCGAGCTCGGGCACCCGCGCCATGTCGCGCTTGTCGTCGTCGACGATCTCGCAGAGCAGCCCCGCGGGGTAGAGCCCCGACATGCGGCAGAGGTCGATGGTGGCCTCGGTGTGGCCGGCCCGCTTGAGGACACCGCCCTCACGGGCCATGAGCGGGTTGATGTGGCCGGGGCGGGCCAGGTCGCCGGGACGGGTCGTGGGGTCGCACAGCGCCTTGAGGGTGGCGCAGCGGTCGTGGCTGGAGATGCCGGTGGAGGTGCCGTGGCGGTAGTCGACGGTGACGAGGAAGGCGGTGCGGTGGCTCTCGGTGTTCTGCTGCACCATCAGGGGCAGGTCGAGCTCGACGGCGCGGTCGGAGGTGATCGGGGCGCAGAGGTAGCCCGAGGTGTGGTGGAGGAAGAAGGCCACGCTCTCGGGCGTGACGAACTCGGCCGCCTGGATGAGGTCGCCCTCGTTCTCGCGGTCCTCGTCGTCGACGACCACGAGGATCTCGCCGCGCCCGTAGGCGGCGACGGCGTCTTCGATCTTGGCGAAGGGCATGTCAGACATCCTTCCAGGAGAGCAATCGCTCGACGTACTTGGCGGTGATGTCGACCTCGAGGTTCACGAGGTCGCCGACGCCCTTGTGGCCCAGGGTGGTCACCGCCATGGTGTGGGGGATCACGGCCACCGTGAGGCCGTCGTCGGTGGGCTGGACCACGGTGAGGCTGATGCCGTCGATGGTGATGGAGCCCTTCTCGACGACGTAGCGCAGCAGCTCCTCCGGCACCCGGAGCCGGAGGTCGGGGGCGGGAGCCACGATCTCGCCGACGCCGTCGACGTGGCCCTGCACCAGGTGGCCCCCGAGCCGGTCGCTCAGGCGCACCGGGCGCTCGAGGTTCACCGGGTCGCCCGGGCGGAGGGCGCCCAGGGCCGTGCGGGCGAACGTCTCGTCGACCGCGTCGCACTCCCACCAGCCGGCCTCGGCGTCCCAGCCCACCACCGTGAGGCAGCAGCCGTTCACGGCGATCGACGCGCCCATCGTGACGTCGTCGAGGACGGTGCGGGCGGCGATGCGCAGCCGACCGCCGTGGCGAGAGGTGAGGGTGCCGAGCTCCTCCACGATGCCGGTGAACATGGTCAGCGCCCTTCCTGGGGGTCGAGGTCGAGGCGCAGGTCCTCGCCGAGCTGGCGGACCGACCGGAGCCGGAGGCGGGTGACGTCGCCGATCGAGCCGGCGCCCGCGCCGGCGAAGAGGCCTCGGGCGTCGTCGCCGCCGAAGAGGGCCGGCGCCAGGTAGAGCACGTAGCGGTCGACGAGCCCGGCGTGGTGGAGCGCGTGGGCCACGGTGGCGCCCCCCTCCACCAGCACCTGCAGGTGGCCGAGCGACCCGAGCTCCTCGAGCACGGCGCCGACGTCGCCCGAGCGCTCGAGGCACGGGTGCACGCGGGCACCGGCCGGTGCGGCGCCGAGGACGACCCGCACGGGGTCGCCGCGGGGGCTGGGGGCGTCGCGCACGGTGAGGGAGGGGTCGTCGGCGCGCACGGTGCCGGCGCCGACGAGCACGGCATCGCTCTCGGCCCGCAGCGCGTGCGCGTCCCGCCTCGCCTCGCTGCCGGTGATCCACTGGCTGGAGCCGTCGGGCGCCGCGGTGCCGCCGTCGAGGCTGGCCGCCAGCTTCAGCACCACGTACGGCCGGCCGAGGCGGCGGTGGTGCAGGTAGGGCGCCAGCTGGTCGACGGCCTCGTCGGCGCCGTCGCCCACGGTCACCTCGACCCCCGACTCCCGCAGCCGGGCCAGGCCGGCGCCCGCCACCTTCGGATCGGGATCCTCGACGGCCACGTGCACGCGAGCCACCCCGGCGGCGACCAGCGCGTCGGCGCAGGGCGGGGTGCGGCCGTGGTGGCTGCACGGCTCGAGGGTCACCCAGGCCGTGCCGCCGGTGAGGTCGTGCCCCGCTGCGGCGGCGAGGGCGGCGGCCTCGGCGTGCGGGCCGCCGACAGGCGCGGTGGCGCCCTCGAAGCGGGTGCCGTCGGCCGCCTCCAGCACGCAGCCCACCCACGGGTTGGGGGGCGTGCTGGCCCGCACCGATGCGCCGAGCTCGAGAGCTCGGGCCATCTGGGGGCTGGGCGGGGCGGCGGGCATGTCGTCTCCGGGACCGGCGGGGCGGCGCGCGGGAACGACGACAGCAGCCGACCCAGGGCCGGCCACGATTCGTCCTCGCTCCCATCCGGACTCTCACCGTCGGCTCCGGGATCTCACCGGATCGGCCGCCCCACTGGCGGTGGGGAGGTTCGCGGGCTGCACCGCCGGTCGGGACTTCCACCCAACCCCGCGAGGGCTTGTTCGATTGTGCGGCCGAGCGTACAACGAGAACGGGTTCTCGCCGTGTGACGTGTGTCGCTCAGTGCGGGCGGCCGCCGGCCATCAGGTCGAGGGCGTGCGGCAGGACGTCGAGCACCGCATCGAGGGTCTCGATGCACCCGCTGGTGGACCCCGGCGTGTTGAGCACGAGGCTGTCGCCGACCGTCCCGGCGAGGCCACGGGACAGGCGCCCGAGCGGGCTGACCAGGCGCATCGCCTCGGCCAGGCCCGGGGCCGGGCGCTCGAGCACGTCGGCGGTGCCCTCCGGCGTGAGGTCGCGCGGGCCGAAGCCGGTGCCCCCGGTGGTCACCACCAGGCCGGCGAAGCCGCGGCAGGCCGACCGCAGCGTGTCGCCCACCGCCTTGGCGCCGTCGGCCGTGACGATGCGCTCGACCACCTCGAAGCCGGCGGCGACGAGGTGCGCCTCCAGCGCGGCACCCGAGCGGTCCTCGCGGCTCCCGTCCACGACGCCGTCGGACACCGTGATCACCTTCGCCAGCAGCCCCATCGCCCCAGTCTGCCCGCCCGACCCCAGCCGGACCGCCACCGCCCAGCCGGTGTTGGATCCCGGCGATCTCCGCAGGACCAGCACACAGGTTGCGGGGGTGCCACCAGCAGGTCCCAACCGGTGTTGGATCCCGGCGATCTCCGCAGGACCAGCACACAGGTTGCGGGGGTGCCACCAGCAGGTCCCAACCGGTGTTGGATCCCGGCGATCTCCGCAGGATCCGCACACAGGTTGCGGGGGTGGGTCAGGGGCGGGTGAGGCGCAGGAGGTACATGCCGTCGGTGCCGGCGCTCTGGGGCAGGAGGCGGGCGCCGCGGCCCAGCGGCTCCCACGGCGCCTCGAGCGGGGGCGCCGGGACCAGCTCCGGGTGGGTGGCGGCGAGGTGCGCGTCGATGGCGGGGCCCTCGGCGTCGGTGAGCGTGCACACGGAGTACACCAGGGTGCCGCCGGGGCGCAGCAGCGGCACGGCGGCGTCGACGAGGTGGCGCTGCACCGCGCCGAGGCGCTCGGGCGAGGCGGCATCGATGCGCCAGCGGGCATCGGGTCGGCGGCGCAGGGTGCCCAGCCCCGAGCACGGCGCGTCGATGAGCACCCGGTCGAGCGACTCCGGGGCGAAGGGCGGCACGGCGGCGTCCGCCACCACGAGCGGCAGGCGGCGCGCCCCGACGTTCGAGGCGATCCTCGACACCCGGCTGGGGCGGATGTCGGCCGCCACCACCTGGGCGCCGGTGTCGGCGAGGAGCGTGGCCTTGCCGCCGGGCGCCGCGCAGAGGTCGGCCACCCGCTCACCCGGACGCGCGCCGACGGCCTCGGCCACCCACTGGGACGCCAGGTCCTGCACGTAGCCGTCGGCTCGCTCGGTGACGCCCGGGGCCGTGTTCATCACCTCGAGCGCCGCCCGCGCCCGTTCCGCACCGAGGTCGGCGTCGAGCACGTCGAGCACCCAGTCGGGGTAGCTCAGGCGGGTGGCGTCGTCGGGCCACACCACCGGGTGGCCGGCCACCTTGCGCAGCACGGCGTTGACAAGGCCGCGTGCCGCCTTGGGGGCCACCTCGACCGTCTCCCCCACGGCGGCGTGCGGCGCCATGGCGAGGAAGTGCAGCTGGTAGGCGCCCAGGCGCAGGGCGTTGCGCACCCGGAGGTCGAGGTCGCGGGTGAGGAAGCGGTCGACCAGGAAGTCGCACGCCCGCCGCATGCGGGTGGTGCCGTAGACGAGCTCCGTGGCGAAGTGGCGGTCGCGGGGTGCCAGGCCGCTGCGGGCCAGCAGCTCCGGCAGCAGCAGGTTGGCGTAGGCGCCGTCGCGGTCGATGCGGTCGAGGGCGTCGAGGGCGATGGCGCGGGCGGAGCGGGTCACGAGCCGAGCCCGTCGGCGGGGGTCCATCGAGCGCCGCGCGCCCAGTCGCCGGCGGCCATGCGGGCCTTCCCCTCCGGCTGGACCTCCACCAGCTCCACCGGGCCGTCGGCGGCGGCGACCGTGGGACCGTCGCCGGCCGGTGGCAGGTGGGTGCGCCACACCTTGAGCCGTCGACCCCGATGGGTCGTCCACGCCCCACCGAGGCGGACGGTGCGGTGGACCGCCACCGCCGGGCCGGTCCAGTCGAGCCGGAGCTCCGCCGGATCAACCTTGGCGGCGTAGGTGGGCTCCCCGACCTGCGGGCGGGCCGGGCCGAGGCCGCCGGCCAGGGCCTCCACCAGCAGCGGCACACCGAGCGCCACCAGACGGTCGCGCAGCTCGGCGAGGGTCTCGTCGGCGCCGATGGGCGTCTCGGCCCGGCGGTAGATCCCGCCGGTGTCGAGCCCCTCCTCGAGGGCCATCAGGTCGACCCCGGTGCGGTCGTCGCCAGCCAGGATCGCCCGCTCGACGGGCGCTGCGCCCCGCCAGCGCGGGAGCAGCGAGAAGTGGAGGTTCACCATGGGGACGGCCGCCAGCACCGGTGGCTTGATCAGCCGACCGAAGGCCACCACCACGCCGAGGGGGACCTCGGCGTCGACCACGTCGGCCACCCGGTCGGTGACCCGGAGCCCGAGGTCGAGGGCCGCCGCCTTCACGGGCGAGGGGGACAGCGCAGCGCCCCGGCCCCGCCGACGGTCGGGCTGCGACACCACCACCGGCACCTCGACGCCGGCGGCCACCAGGGCCCGGAGCGCGGGGACGGCGAGGTCGGGGGTGCCCAGGAACGCCACGCGGTGGACGGGGCCCTCGGGCGGGGCGGCCAACGTCACCGGAGGCTGGTCAGCGGAGGCCGAAGCCGCTGCGCCTCGGCGCGGGAGCGGCCACCTCGGCGTCGGCCAGCTCGGCGGCGGTCACCCGCTGCTCGCGGATGATCTTCATGGCGGCCTTGCGCTGGTCGTCGTCGAGCCGCTCCAGGTAGAGCACGCCGTCGAGGTGGTCGAGCTCGTGCTGGAAGCAGCGGGCGGTGATGTCGTCGGCCTCGATCGACAGCTCGTTGCCGTGGAGGTCGTAGCCCACCAGGTGCACCTCGGCCGGGCGGACCAGCTCGAAGGCCAGGCCCGGGATCGAGAGGCAGCCCTCCTCGAAGGCCCACTCGCCGCGCGCCTCGCGGATCTCGGGGTTGATGACCACCTGCGGGCCCTCGCCCACGTCGTAGACGAAGATGCGCTTCTGCACCCCGACCTGCGGACCGGCCAGGCCGAGCCCGGGGGCGTCGTACATCGTGGTCAGCATGTCGTCGGCCAGCCGGGCCAGCTTGCCGTCGACGTCGGTGATCTCACGGGCCCGCTGGCGCAGGACGGGATCGCCGATGACGCGGATCTCGTACGGCGAGGACATGGCCCCAAGGTTACCCGGCACCGCCCGCACCACCGACCCCCACGGGTAGGTTCGACCCGATGGGCGAACCCGCCGGCCACTACTTCGATCCCGACCCGCAGGCTCGCTCGGCGCCGCGCACGGTCCGCCTCGACCTGCCCGACCGCTCGCTGGTGCTGGCCACCGATCGAGGCGTCTTCTCGGCTGATCGGGTCGACGCCGGCACCAAGTACCTCCTGCTCGAAGCGCCCGATCCTCCCGCCGATGGCACGTTCGTCGACCTCGGCTGCGGCTACGGGCCCATCGCGTGCACCCTGGCCGCCCGGGCCCCGGCGGCCACCGTGTGGGCCGTCGACGTCAACGAGCGGGCCCGCACGCTCTGCCTCGCCAACGCCGGTGCGGCGGGGCTCGGCAACGTGGTGGTCGCCGCCCCCGACGAGGTGCCGGCCGACCTGGCGGTCGACCTCCTGTGGTCGAACCCGCCCATCCGGATCGGCAAGGCGGCCCTCCACGAGCTGCTGGGCTCCTGGCTCGCCCGCCTCCGCCCCGGCGGCCTCGCCGTGCTGGTGGTGCAGAAGCACCTCGGCGCCGACTCGCTGCAGCGCTGGATCGTCGAGCTCGGCTTCGAGGCCGAGCGCCTCGGGTCCCGGGCCGGGTACCGGCTGCTGGCGGTGCGCCGATGAGGCAGCTCGACGGCACCGGCATGAAGCGGCTCCACCGCGACTGGCGACGGCGCACCGAGGGCCGGCTGGGCCTCGTCCTCGACGACGTGCAGGGACCGTTCAACGTGGGGGCGATCATCCGCACGGCCGCCGCGCTCCGCGTGGACGACGTGTGGCTGGCCGGCCGCACGCCCGAGCCCGACGACGTGAAGGTGGGCAAGACCGCCCTCGGGACCCAGCGCTACCTCTCGTTCCACCGGGTCGACGACGCCCCGGCGGCCGCCGTCGCCGCCCGGGCGGCTGGGTACCAGGTGATCGCCGTGGAGCTGGCCGAGGGCGCGGTGCCCTTGCACGAGGTGGCGCTCGGCGACGCCACCTGCCTCGTGGTGGGCCACGAGGACCGGGGGTGTCCGCCGGCCACGCTGGCGGCGTGCGATGCCGTGGCCTTCCTCCCGCTCCTCGGCAAGGTGGGCTCGCTCAACGTCGCCACCGCCGCAGCCATGGCCTGCTACGAGGTGCGCCGCCAGGCCTGGGTCGCCCAACCCCCGGCACCCTGACGCCCTGGGGGCTCGGCGCTCGGAATTGCCGGGCCGGGGCGGGGCGCCGTCGGTAGGTTGCCGCCCATGTCGCCCCCGTCCGTCCGGGTCCTCTCCACCGCTGAGCACCGCCAGGCCGTCGAGGTGGTGGCCCAGGGGATGCTCGGCCCGTTGGCCGACGACGCCCTCGACGCCTGGGCGGCCCGCTTCGCCACCGGTGAGACGCACGGCGCCTTCGACGACGACGAGCTGGTCGGCGTCGCTCGCTGGTTCCCGACCGACGTGTCGGTGCCGGGCGGTTCCACGCGCGGCGGCTGCGTCACGGCCGTCGCCGTCCTGAGCACCCACCGCCGGCGGGGTCACCTGCGCCGCCTGATGGAGGCCCAGCTCACATCCATGGCTGCCGAGGGCGTGGCGGTCGGGCTGCTGGTGGCGGCGGAGTGGCCCATCTACGGCCGCTACGGCTACGGGCCCGCCGCCGAGGCGTGCACCTGGCGGCTCGCCACGCCGTCGGTGGACTTCCTGGCCCCGCCGACCGGCCGCGTGCGGCTCGTCACCCCGGCCGAGGTCCGGCCCCACCTCGAGGCGCTCCACGACGGCGGCGTCTGGCCGCGCTCCCCTGCCGCGGTGACGCGGGTGGGCGAGGTGTGGGACCGCCTGGCCGGCACGGCCCGCCTCCCGGGCCAGAAGGACGACCCGGCCCTGCTCCGGGCCGCCCTCTGGAGCGACGACGACGGCGAGGTGCGGGGCGCCGTGGTCTACCGGGTCGAGGAGCACTGGGCCGACAACAAGCCGGCAGGTCGGGCGGACGTGGTGCTCCTGGTGGGCGATTCTGCGGAGGCGGAGCGCGAGCTCTGGCGGCACCTGTGCGAGCTCGACTGGGTGACCACCGTGACGGCGGGCGATCGCGGCGTCGACGATCCCCTCCCCCACCTGCTCGTCGACGGGCGGGCCGCCGTCCAGGTGGATCGCTTCGACTGCATCTGGGCTCGGATCCTCGACCTCCCCGCCGCCACCGCCGCCCGCACCTCGACCATCGGCGGCCGCTGCGTGGTGGAGGTGGTCGACGACCTCGGCCACGCCGCCGGCCGCTGGCTCCTGGAGCTCGGACCCGATGGCAGCTCGGCGACACCCAGCACCGACCCGGCCGAGGTCCGGCTCTCCATCGACGTGCTCAGCGCTGCGTACTTCGGCGGGGCCTCGCTGGTCCGCTGGCACCAGGCCGGTCGCCTGGTCGAGGAGGTGCCGGGGGCCGTCGCCCGGCTCGGCGCGCTCCTCGGCGCGCCCACGGCCCCCTGGTCGCCCACCACCTACTGAGGGTGCGCGAGGCTGGCGCTCCGAGCGGAGGTCACGGCGTGGGGCGAGGCGACGACAGCGAGGAAGGCGGGCGCATCACCGGCATCGGCGGGGTGTTCTTCCGCGCCCGGGACCGGGGGCGGCTGGCGTCGTGGTACGAGGAGGTCCTCGGCCTGCCCGTGACCGACGCCGCCACCGCCAAGCTGGGCCAGACGGTGTGGGCAGCCTTCGACCAGGAGAGCAGCCACTTCGGTCCGGACCGACCCGCCTACATGATCAACTACCGCGTCGACGACCTCGAGGCGGCCCTCCGGCGGTTGCGCTCGGTCGGGGCGTCGGTGGCACCTCGGATCGAGGAGGACGACTACGGCCGGTTCGCCTGGGGCGTCGACCCCGAGGGCAACCGCTTCGAGCTGTGGGAGCCGGCGCCCGGCCGCTGACCCGACCCCGGGCATCACGCCCGCAGCGGATCCACCTCGATGCGCAGCCGCCCCGGCGGCCGGGGCACCGCACCGAGCGCGTCGCACAGCACCTGGTGGTCGGCGGCGCGCACCAGCCACCGCCGCTCACCGGTCTCCGCCACCTCCACGCCGTCGGGCCGGCCGAGGGCCGCCACGAAGTCGGGGGCGGCCACACCCGACACCTCGGCCACGGCCGCGAAGGGCGGCAGCCGCAGCAGCTCCCGCTGCGCCCGCTCGACCGCAGCGACGCCCGAGACGTCGGCCCGCACCACCGCCCGCACCACCTCGTGGTCGGGGGTGCGGGTCTGCAGGAGCAGGTGGCCGGCCGCCCGTCCTCCGGTGCGAGGGCCCGATGCGGCCACCGCCCGTGCCGCGCGCGCCAGCAGGGCCAGGGCCTGCTCGGCCGCCCGGAAGCGCGGGGCGAAGAGCTCTTGGTCGAGGTCGAGGAAGGCGACGGCGTCGGCCCGGTCGATGCGCTGGAGGACGGCCTCGGTGCCGACGACCACCCGGGTGAGCGCAGCATCGGCCGCCGTGCTGGCGGTCAGCTCGGCCACCGGCTCCCCCACCAGCGCCTCGAGCTCCTCCCGGACGCGGCTCACCCCGGCCCGCACGTTCTTCAGGCGGCTGGCCCCGCAGTGGAGGCAGATCGGCGGGCGGACGGTGCCGCAGCGGCCGCAGTGGAGGTCGTCGGCCGCCTGCTGGACGGCGGCGTCGCAGGTGGCGCAGCGGGCCAGCTCGCCGCAGGCGGCGCACGCCAGCAGGCGGGCACGACCGGTGCGGTTGAGCACGCACAGGACCCGACCCGGCGACCGCAGGAGCCGCACGAGCGGCTCGGAGAACAGCCCCGCCCGCCTCGCGTCCTCGTCGCGCCGGTCGACCACCTCCACGGGCGGCCAGCCGGCCCGGTCGCGGTTGCGGTCGGCCGGCACCAGCGTGCCCCAGGCCAGCGCCTCGAGCGACGGGCAGGGGCTGGTGAGCACGCAGGGCACGCCGGCCCGTTGCGCCCGCTCGATGGCGACGTCGCGGGCGTGCCAGGTGGGGGCCTGCTCCTGCTGGTGGGCCTCGTCGTGCTCGTCGAGCACCACCACGGCGGCCAGCCCCCCGACCGGTGCCCAGGCGGCGGCGCGGGTGCCCACCACGGTGGCGCCCGAGGCGCCGAGGGCCCAGTCGTGCGGGTGGCGGGCCACCGGCACGCCGGCTCGTCGCAGCCGGGTCGCCACGGTGGCCGCCAGGGCGGCCGTGGGGCACAGCACGAGGGCGTGGCCGTGGGCGGCCGCCGCCAGGGCGACGTGCACGAGGTTGGTGGCGGGCGGCAGCCGCAGGACGCTGCGGCGCTCGGCGAACGCCCGGGCGATCAGCTCCGGCGCCTCGCCCAGGTCGGGCCGGGCCGTGGCGGGGGCGGGCAGGGCCGCCACCACCCGCTCCGACGACGCCGTCTTGAGCAGCGAGGCCGGCCGTCCCACCCACCGCCAGGCGGCCCACTCGGCCAGGTCGAGGAGCTCGGGTGGCGGGCCCAGGCCGCGCCGGGCGGCGAGGGGCCGCAGCACCACGCCGGGCGGGGGGTCCACGCCGACCTCCACGATCCAGCCGCCGACGCGGCGCCCGTGCAGCTCGATGCGCACCTGGTCGCCGACGCGCACCTGGGCCCGGAGGGCCTCCGGGACCAGGTAGTCGAACCGCTTCGAGATCGCCGGCACATCCGGCAGCACCCGCACCACCAACGGAGGTGCCGACACCGTCGGCGGCTCGGAGAGGCTCAAGGCTGCGCAGGGTAGAGGAGCACGGACACGATGGGTGGCAGGGCTCAAGGGCGCGACGACGAGCGCCGCAGGAGCGCGGGACGCCCGGCGAAGCCGCTGGGGGGCCTGGGGGGTCTCCCCCCAGACGTGCGCCGCAGGCGGCTCCGCCGCCGAGGACGCCACAGCGGCGCCGCAGGCGTCACCGAACCCTCGGTCGAGGAGCTTGCTCCGAGACCGACTAGAGCCCCAGCGCTGACTTGAGGTCGTCGACCCGGGTGGTGTGCTCCCAGGTGAGGTCCTTGTCGTCGCGGCCGAAGTGCCCGTAGGCGGCGGTCTTCTGGTAGATCGGCCGCCGCAGGTCGAGGTCGCGGATGATGGCCGCCGGGCGGAGGTCGAAGACCTGCTGCACGGCGTCGCTGATCTTGTCGGGGTCGACGGTCTCGGTGCCGAAGGTCTCGACGAGGATCGACACCGGCTGGGCCACGCCGATGGCATAGGCCACCTGGACCTCGCAGCGCTGGGCCGCGCCGGCGGCGACGACGTTCTTGGCCACCCAGCGGGCGGCGTAGGCGGCCGAGCGGTCGACCTTGGACGGGTCCTTGCCGGAGAAGGCGCCGCCACCGTGGCGGGCGGCGCCGCCGTAGGTGTCGACGATGATCTTGCGGCCGGTGAGCCCGCAGTCGGCGTAGGGACCGCCGAGCTCGAAGACGCCCGTGGGGTTGACCAGCACCTGGAAGTCGCTGGTGTCGATGTCGGCCGGCAGCAGCGGGGTGATCACGTGCTCGATGAGGTCGGGCTTGATCAGCGTCTCGGCGTCGATCCCGGGCTGGTGCTGGGTGGAGATGAGCACGGTCTTGAGCCGCTTGGGGACGTTGCCCTCGTAGTCGACGGTGACCTGGGTCTTGCCGTCGGGACGGAGGTAGGGCAGCACGCCGGACTTCCGCACGTCGGCCAGGCGCTCGGCCAGGCGGTGGGCCAGCCAGATGGGCAGCGGCATGAGGTCGGGCGTCTCGTCGACGGCGTAGCCGAACATCATCCCCTGGTCGCCGGCGCCCTGGCTGTTGAGGACGTCCTCCCCGGAGGCGCCGGTGCGGGTCTCCATGGCGGTGTCGACGCCCTGGGCGATGTCGGGCGACTGCGGGTCGATGGAGGTCATCACGCCGCAGGTGTTGCCGTCGTAGCCGACGGACTCGCGGTCGTAGCCGATGCCGATGATCGTGTTGCGGACGATCTGCGGGATCTCGACGTAGGCGGAGGTGGTGATCTCACCGGCGACGATCGCCAGGCCGGTGGTCACCATGGTCTCGCACGCGACGCGAGCCATCGGGTCCTCGGCCAGGATGGCGTCGAGGATGGAGTCGGAGATCTGGTCGGCCATCTTGTCCGGATGGCCCTCGGTCACGGACTCCGAGGTGAAGGTCCACTGGCGGCTCACGGGTTGCTCCTTGTGGTTGCGATCTGGTCGAGGATGGCGCGGGCGACGGCCCGCTTGTCGGTCAGGGCGACCTCTGTCGCCCCGCCGTCGGCGGTCAGGATGACCACCGCGTTGGTGTCGTGCTCGAAGCCCACGCCGGGCGCCGACACATCGTTGGCCACGATGAGGTCGATCCCCTTCCGGGTGAGCTTCTCGGCGGCGTTGGCGCGCAGGTCGTCGGTCTCGGCGGCGAAGCCGACGATGGTCTGACCGGGGCGGCGGGCGGCGCCGAGGGCGGCCAGGATGTCGGTGGTCGGCTCGAGGGTCACGGTGGGGACGCCCGCCGCCTTCTTGAGCTTGGCCTCGGATGCGCCGACGGGCCGGAAGTCGGCCACGGCGGCGGCCATGACCACCACGTCGGCGTGGTCGGAGCGGCTGACCACCGCCTGCTCCATCTCGGCGGCGGTGTCGACCCGCACCACGTCGATCCCCGCGGGGACGGGGAGACCGGTGGTGGTGACGAGGGTGACCTTGGCCCCCCGGGCGTGGGCCTCGGCGGCCACGGCGTGGCCCTGCTTGCCGGAGGAGCGGTTGCCGATGAAGCGGACGGGGTCGATCGGCTCCCGGGTGCCGCCGGCGGTGACGAGCACCTGGAGCCCGGTCAGGTCCTGGGCGGAGGCCCCGGACAGCAGCTGCTCCACCGACGCCACGATCGTGGCCGGATCAGCCAGGCGGCCGGCGCCGACGTCACCGCCGGCCAGCCGGCCGGACTCGGGCTCGACCACGTGCACGCCCCGGCCGCGCAGCAGCCGGAGGTTGTCCTGGACGGCGGGGTGCTCCCACATCTCGGTGTGCATGGCGGGGCAGACCACGACCGGCGCCCGGGTGGCCAGCAGGACGTTGGTGAGGAGGTCCTCGCTGATGCCGGCGGCGTAGAGGCCCAGCACCCGGGCGGTCGCCGGGGCCACCAGCACCAGGTCGGCGGTCTGGCCGAGGTGGGTGTGCGGGATGGGGTGGGGCTCGTCCCAGAGGGAGGTCCAGGCCCGCTCGGAGCCGAGGGCGTCGAAGGTGGTGCGCCCGACGAAGTGCAGCGCCCCCTCGGTGAGGACGGGCACCACGTGCGCGCCCGCGTCGACGAGGCGACGGCACAGCTCGACCGCCTTGTAGGCGGCGATGCCCCCCGACACGCCGAGGACGATGCGTGTGCCCTCGAGCATGGGGCTGGGGAGGAGCAGGCCCTACTCGGCCGGCTCGTCGGCCTCGGGCTCGACCTCGGCCTCGGGCTCCGGCCACACACCGAGGATCTTGTCGGCGTCGATCTCCTCGAAGGCGATCGACAGCGGCTTGCGGGCCGAGGAGGTGACCTGGGGCGGCACGACGGTGCCGAGGCCCTCCGACAGCTGGTTGTAGTACGAGTTGATCTGCCGGGCCCGCTTGGCGCCGAGCGTCACCAGGGTGAACTTCGAGCCGGCTCGCTCGAGGAGGCCCTCGATGGGCGGGTTCATCATCGTGTCGTGGCGCGACGCCATGGCAGCAACCTCTTCTTCACCTGATGGGGGACATCGGATGCTACCAGCGGACACGCCCCCGGCACCGCATCCCGATCAGCTCCGGGCGGCGAGTACCACGGCGTCGGCCAGGTGGGCGGGCGGGGCCTGGGTGGACTCGAGGACGAGGTCGTACGGGCTGCGGTCGGTGAGGTCGATGTCGTAGACGTCGAGGTAGCGCCGGTGCTCGATGCGGGCCCGCTCGGCGTTGTCGCTGCGGGCCTGGTCCACCGTCGTGGCGTCGCGCTCGGCCACCCGCCGGGCCCGCTCGTCGTCGGCGCAGTCGATCCACACCCGGACGGCCGGGAGCCCCGCCCGGGTGACCAGCCACCCCGCCAGGCGCGACTCGATGACGCAGCCACCCTGGCGGGCGTGCTCGGTCAGCCGGTCGTCGAGCTCGATGTCGATCTCTGGGTGGGTCTGGGCGTGCACGCCGAACTCGGCCAGCGTCATGCCGGCCTCGGCCGCCATCTGCCGGAACACCTCGCCACCCGGGATGCGCTCGAGGCCGAGGGCGTCGGCCACGAGGCGCGAGACGGTGGTGGTGCCGGAGCCGGGCAGCCCGGAGATGGTGATCAGCACGTCGGGGGGAGGACGGTGCTGCTCAGCCGAAGGCGGCCAGCAGCGCCTTGCGCTGCTGCTCGCCGAGGCCACGGACCCGCCGGGTGTCGGCGATGCCGATCTCCTCCATCGTGCGGCGGGCCTTGACCTTGCCCACGCCGGGGAGGGCCTCGATGACGGCGAGCACCTTCATCTTGCCGATGTGGTCGTTGTCGCCGGCCTCGGCCAGGAGCTCCGAGAGGGTGACCGAGCCCATCTTCAGCTTCTCCTTGAGCTCGGCTCGGGCGCGGCGGGCCTCGGCCGCCTTGGCCAGGGCTTGCTCGCGCTGCTCAGGGGTCAAGGCGGGAGGCTGCGGCATGGGCGGGACCCTAACAGCGCGGTTCAGGCGGTGAGGGATGCGACGATGTCGGCGGCGGCGGCGGCCGGATCGGCGGCGTGGGTGACCGCTCGCCCGATCACCAGGACGTCGGCACCGGCGGCCAGGGCCGACTCCGGGGTGGCGGCGCGGGCCTGGTCGTGGGTGGGGCTCCCCGAGGGGCGGATGCCCGGCACCACGGCCGTGAGGCGGGGGCCGTACTGCTTGGCCTCGGCGACGTCGGAGGCGGCGCACACGATCCCGCCGCACCCGGCCTCGAGGGCGGCCTGCACCCGCTTCTGCAGGATGTGGGTGGGGGCCCCGGCGTCGCTGGTGAGGATGGTCACCGCCAGCGCGGTGGGGGCGTCGAGGCCGGCGTCGGCGGCGCCTTCGGCCAGCCCCTCGACCCCCGCCCGGAGCATGGCGGTGCCGCCCTGGGCGTGGAAGTTGAGGTAGCTGGCCCCCAGGGCGCCCACCACCCGGGCCGCTCGGCCGACGGTGGTGGGGATGTCGTGGAACTTGAGGTCGCAGAACACCCGGTAGCCCTGGTCGGCGAGGGCCCCCACGATGTCGGGCCCCGCCGCGCTGTAGAGCTCGAGCCCCACCTTGGCCACGCCGAACCACGGCTGCAGCTCACGAGCCAGCCGCAGGGCCGCCACGGCGTCGTCGACGTCGAGGGCGACGGCCAGCTTGGAGCGGACGTCGGAGGGGGCGGCGATGGTGGTCATGGTGTGGTCTCCCGTCGGTGGGCTGCGCCAACGATGGCATCGAGGCGGGGTCGGTGGGTGCGATGGGCCCAGGCGTGCAGCTCGGCCAGCACGCGGGCCGGGGCGCGCGGATCGGCGAAGGTGGCGGTGCCGACCTGGACCGCCGACGCGCCGGCGAGGAGGAGCTCGGCGGCACCGGCGCCGTCGGCGATGCCGCCCACGCCCACGATCGGCAGCTCTGGCAGCGCGGCGTGGACGTCGTGCACGGCCCGCACCGCCACGGGGTGGATGGCGGGACCCGACAGGCCACCGCCGCGCGAGCCCGACCCGAGCCGGTAGGCGCCGGTCTCGGGATCGATCGCCATCGCCAGGACCGTGTTCACGAGCGTGACGGCCTCCGCACCCGCGGCCTGGGCGGCCGCTGCGATCGGGACGAGGTCGGTCACGTTCGGGCTGAGCTTGGCCCACCGAGGTCGACCGCACGCGGCGGTGACCGCCATCGCCTCGGCGGTGGCGGACTCCGAGTGCGCGAACAGGTCCCGGGCGGCCTCCGTGTTCGGGCAGGAGAGGTTGACCTCGACCGCCACCACGGCCGCCGGCGCGTCGGCCAGCAGCTCGGCGGCGGCGGCGTACTCCGCCACGCTGCGCCCCCAGATCGAGGCCACCACCCGCGCCCCGGTGGCCAGCAGGGGCGGCAGGTCGTGGGCCAGCCAGGCGGCCACGCCCGGCCCCTGGAGCCCGACGCTGTTGAGCATGCCCCCCGTCGTCTCGTGGACCCGCAGCGGCGGGTTGCCCGCCCAGGGGGCGGCCGACAGCGACTTCACGACCACCGCCCCGAGGGCGCCGAGGTCGAGGTAGGGCGCCAGCTCTGCGCCGTGCCCCGCCGTGCCCGAGGCGGTGAGCACGGGGTTCGGGAGCACGACCGAGCCGATGCTCGTGGTCAGGTCGACCGGCGCGCCCCCGTCGCCGCTCATGGCTCGAGCGGGAGCCGGGGCCGGTCGCGGTCGATGCCGCGGTGGAACTCCTGCAGGGTCCGCACCCGCATCTCGTGGGTGGCGGAGTCGACGATGCCGTTGGCCGCCGCCAGGCCGGCCGCCGCGGTCGTGAGGCAGGGCACGCCCTCCACCGCCGCCGCGGCACGGATGTGGGCACCGTCGGCACGGGCGCCACGCCCGCGCGGGCTGTTGACCACGAGGTCGACCTTGCCCGACGAGATGAGCTCCACCGCATCGGTGCCGGTCGCCTCCCCCACCTTCGCCACGCGGGCCTCGACGGGCACCCCGGCGGCATCGAGGGCGTCGGCCGTGCCGTGGGTGGCCACGATGGTGAAGCCGGCCTCGACGAAGCGACGGGCGGCGTCGATGCCCACGGCCTTGTCGCGGTCGGCCAGGGACATGAACACGCAGCCCTGCTCGGGGAGGCGGTCGCCGGCGGCCAGCTGGCTCTTGGCGAAGGCCAACCCGAACGTGGTGTCGATGCCCATCACCTCGCCGGTGCTGCGCATCTCGGGGCCGAGCACGGAGTCGGCGTCGGGGAACCGGTTGAAGGGCAGCACCGCCTCCTTCACCGCCACGTACCCGCCGGGCGAGGGCGGGCAGAGGAGCCCCTCGGCCCGCAGGTCGGCCAGGGTGGCGCCCACCATGGCCCGCGCCGCCACCTTCACCAGCGGCACGCCGGTGGCCTTGGCCACGAACGGCACGGTGCGGCTCGCCCGCGGGTTGGCCTCGATCACGAAGACCTGGCCGTGCTTCACCGCGAACTGCACGTTGATGAGGCCCACCACCTGGAGGGCGGCGGCGATGGCCCGCGTGTGCTCCTCGATCACGGCGATCGTGTCAGCGGAGAGCGAGTAGGGCGGGATCACGCAGGCGGAGTCGCCCGAGTGCACCCCGGCCTCCTCGACGTGCTCCATCACGCCGCCGATGATCACCTCGCCGGTGTGGTCGCGGATGGCGTCGACGTCGACCTCGGTGGCGTCCTCGAGGAACCGGTCGATGAGCACGGGCCGCTCGGCCGACAGGCCGCCCTCCTTGCCGAGGCTGCCGAAGTGGGCGAGGTGCTCCATGGCGGTGCGCAGGCTGTCGTCGTCGTAGACGATCTCCATGGCCCGGCCGCCGAGCACGTAGGAGGGCCGCACGAGGACCGGGTAGCCGATCTTGTCGACGATGCGCTGGGCGGCCTCCAGGGTCGTGGCGGTGCCGCCGGCGGGCTGCGGGATCTCGAGGCGGGCGCAGAGCGCGTTCCAGCGCTCGCGGTCCTCGGCGAGGTCGATGGAGTCGGGCGAGGTGCCGAGCACCAGCTCGGGGGGCAGGAGCCCGGCCAGCTTCAGCGGGGTCTGGCCGCCGAGGGCCACGATCACGCCCTTCAGCGTGCCGCTCCCCTGCTCCGCCTCGATCACGTTGAGGGCGTCCTCGATGGTGAGCGGCTCGAAGTAGAGGCGGTCGGAGGTGTCGTAGTCGGTGCTGACGGTCTCCGGGTTGCAGTTGAGCATCACCGTCTCGAACCCGGCGTCGGCGAGGGCGAAGCTGGCGTGCACGCAGCAGTAGTCGAACTCGATGCCCTGCCCGATGCGGTTGGGGCCGGAGCCGAGGATCAGGACCTTCTCCCGGCCGGAGCTGGTCACCTCGTCCTCGTCCTCGTAGGTCGAGTAGTGGTAGGGCGTCTGGGCCTCGAACTCGGCGGCGCAGGTGTCGACCGTCTTGAACGTGGCCCGTACGCCGGCCGCGAGCCGAGCGCGGCGCACCTCCGGCTCGGGGACGCCCCACAGCCACCCGAGCTGGGCGTCGGAGAACCCGAGCCGCTTGGCCCGCCGCCAGCTGCGGCGGTCCATGGCATCGACGCCGAGGTCGGCCAGGGCATGGCGCTCCTCGACGATGGCCAGGATCTGGTCGAGGAACCAGGGGTCGACCTTGGTGCGCTCGGCCAGGGTCTCGACCGAGATGCCCCGGCGCAGCGCGGCCTCCAGCTGGAACGGGCGGTCGGGCGTGCCGATGGCGGCCCGGGTGAGCAGCTCCTCGTCGTCGAGGGCGTCGAAGGCGGCCTCGCCGTGGTCGCAGCCGAGGCCGAGGCGGCCGTGCTCGAGCGAGCGCATGGCCTTCTGGAGGCTCTCGGGGAACGTGCGCCCGATGGCCATGGCCTCGCCGACCGACTGCATCGACGTGCCGAGCACGCCTGGCGCGCCCGGGAACTTCTCGAACGCCCATCGCGGCACCTTGGTGACCACGTAGTCGATGGTGGGCTCGAAGCTGGCCGGGGTGGCCTGGGTGATGTCGTTGGGGATCTCGTCGAGCGTGTACCCGACGGCCAGCTTGGCGGCGATCTTGGCGATGGGGAACCCGGTGGCCTTCGAGGCGAGGGCCGAGGAGCGCGACACGCGCGGGTTCATCTCGATGATCACCATGTCGCCGTTGGTGGGGTCGAGGGCGAACTGCACGTTCGAGCCGCCGGTCTCGACGCCGACGCGCCGGATGCAGGCGAAGGCGGCGTCGCGCATCAGCTGGTACTCCACGTCGCTCAGCGTCTGGGCCGGCGCGACGGTGATGGAGTCGCCGGTGTGCACGCCCATCGGGTCGAGGTTCTCGATCGAGCAGATGATCACGCAGTTGTCGGCCGTGTCGCGCATGACCTCCAGCTCGTACTCCTTCCAGCCGGCGATCGAGCGCTCGATGAGGATCTCGCTCACGGGGCTGGACGCCAGGCCGAAGGCGGCCATGGTCGCGAACTCCTCCGGCGTGGAGGCGATGCCGGTGCCCTTGCCGCCGAGGATGTAGGCGGGGCGGATCACCACGGGAAGGCCGATCGAGCCGACCACGTCCTGGGCCTCGGCCAGCGTGTGGGCCACCGCCGAGGGCGGGACCTTCAGGCCGATGCCCTGCATGGCCGCCTTGAAGGCCTCGCGGTCCTCGGCCGTCTCGATGGCCTCGGCGTTGGCGCCGATCAGCTCGGGCGTGCCGGGGGTGGCGACGGCGCCGCGCTCGACCAGCTGCATGGCCAGGTTGAGCGCCGTCTGGCCGCCCAGCGTGGGCAGGACGGCGTCGGGCTGCTCCCGGTCGATGATGCGGCACAGCACGTCGACGTCGAGCGGCTCGACGTACGTGGCGTCGGCGAACTCGGGGTCGGTCATGATCGTGGCTGGGTTCGAGTTGGCCAGGATCACCCGGTAGCCCTCCTCGCGGAGGACCTTGCAGGCCTGGGTGCCGGAGTAGTCGAACTCGCAGGCCTGGCCGATCACGATCGGCCCGGCGCCGATCACGAGGATCGACTCGATGTCGGTGCGCTTGGGCACGGCTACGCCACCCCCCGATCAGCGGTGGGCAGGCCATCTGGCGCCTGGCGGCGTTCCGTGACGCCGAGCATGGCGGCGAACTGCTCGAAGAGGTAGGCGCTGTCGTGCGGTCCGGGGCCGGCCTCGGGGTGGTGCTGGACGCTGAAGGCGTCGGCGTCGGTGACCCGCAGGCCCTCGCACACGCCGTCGTTGAGGTTCACGTGGCTCATCTCCGCCCGCCCGCCGAGGGAGTCGGCGTCGACGGCGAAGTTGTGGTTCTGGCTGGTGATCTCCACCTTGCCCGTCGCCAGGTTGCGCACCGGGTGGTTGCCGCCGTGGTGGCCGAAGGGCAGCTTCACCGTGGCGGCGCCCAGCGCCCGGCCCAGCAGCTGGTGGCCGAGGCAGATGCCGAACACCGGCACGTTGCCCAGCAGCTCGCCGATGGCGTCGCTGGCGTAGGGCACGGCGGCCGGGTCGCCGGGGCCGTTCGACAGGAACACGCCGGCGGGCTGGCGGGCCAGCACGTCGGCCGCCGAGGTGGCGGCGGGGACCACCTCGACGTCGACCCACGAGGCGAGGTGGCGCAGGATCGTGCGCTTGATGCCGAAGTCGTAGGCCACCACCAGCGGGCGCTGGCCGTCGGCCAGCCGGTAGGGCGACGCCGTGGTGACCTGGGCGACCAGGTCGACGCCGTCGGTGCCCGGCTCCGCCCGGGCGGCCGCCAGCAGGGCGGCCTCGTCGGCGACGTCGAGCGCTGCGAAGGCACCGGGGATGGCCCCCACGCTGCGGATCCGGCGGGTGAGCTTGCGGGTGTCGACGCCGGCGATGCCGGGCACGCCGTAGGCCCGCAGCTGGGCGTCGAGATCGGCCTCGGCCCGCCAGCTCGAGTGCCGGCGGGCGAGGTCGCGCACCACGACCCCGCGGCAGGCGAGCGTGCGGGCCTCGAAGTCGTCGAGGTTCACCCCGTAGTTCCCGATGTGGGGGTAGGTGAAGGTGATGATCTGCCCGGCGTACGACGGATCGGTGAGCACCTCCTGGTAGCCGGCCAGCACGGTGTTGAAGACCACCTCCCCAGTGCCGACGACGTCGGCTCCGATGGCCTCGCCCTCGAACGTGGTGCCGTCGGCGAGCACCAGCAGCGCGTCGCGCACCGTCATCGCCCCACCTCCACGACCAACCCGCCGGTCCTGCGTGCCCACAGCACCGCAGACCGGTCGATGACGCACACAGAAGGGGGACGGTTGTGCATATGCATTCGAATGATCGTATCTCTATTCATCGTTGGGGGGCTCCATCGATCACGACGGGCTCGCCGAGCAAGAGGGTGTGGCGGACCTTGCCGCACAGCTGGCGGCCGGCGTAGGGCGAGTTGCGGCTGCGGCTGGCGAAGGCGGCGGGGTCGACGGTCCAGGTGGCGGAAGGGTCGACCACCACGAGGTTGGCGGGGCGGCCGGGCTCGATCGGGCCGCCGTGGCGGTCGGTCACACCGAGGATCTCGGCCGGGCGCCACGACAGCAGGGCGAGCACCTCGGCGATCGGGAGGTCGAGCTCGGTGAGGGCCAGGGCCAGGGCCGTCTCGAGGCCCAGCATGCCGGGCGGTGCCTGGTCGAAGGCGCCCTCCTTGGCCTCCTGGGTGTGGGGCGCGTGGTCGGTGGCGATGCAGTCGATGGCGCCGTCGGCCAGGCCCGCTCGCACCGCCGCCACGTCGGCGTCGGTGCGCAGGGGCGGGTTCACCTTGAACACCGGGTCGTAGGAGGCGCACGCCGCGTGCGTCAGGGTGAAGTGGTGGGTGGTGGCCTCGCAGCTCACGGGCAGGCCGCCGGCCTTGGCGGCGCGCACCATCGCCACCGAGCCGGCCGTGGAGAGGTGCTGGAAGTGGACCCGGGTGCCCGTGAGCCGGGCCAGCGCCAAGTCGCGCATGACCATGAGCTCCTCGGCCTCGGCCGGCTGGGCGGGGATCCCGAGGCGGGCCGACCACTCCCCCTCGTGCATGTGGCCGCCCGCCGAGAGGACCGGGTCCTCGCAGTGCTGGGCCAGGATCACCTCGCTGGGCAGGCCGCCGGCGTACTCCATGGCTCGCCGCATCAGGCGGGTGTCGGCCACCCCGGCGCCGTCGTCGGTGAAGAAGCGCACGCCCAGGGCGGCCATCTCGCCCAGCGGGGCCAGCTGCTCCCCCGCCCGCCCCACCGTGATGGCCCCGGAGGTGAGGACCTCGCAGGGCGCGGTGCGCCCCAGCTCGAGCACCTCCCGCACGATCCCGGCGGTGTCGATGGCGGGGATGGTGTTGGGCATGGCCAGGATGCAGGTGTAGCCGCCGAGGGCGGCGGCGCGGGCGCCGGTCTCGATGGTCTCGGCCTCCTCCTGCCCGGGCTGGCGCAGGTGGCTGTGGAGGTCGACCAGCCCGGGCGCCACCACGCAGCCGCCGGCGTCGAGCGTCCGGTCGGCGCTGAGGTCGGGCCCCACGGCTGCGATGCGCCCGTCGTCGCCCACCACCACGTCGGCCGTCCGCTCGCCGCTGGCGTCGATGACGGTGCCGCCCTTGAGCACGGTGGTGGGCATCAGCGGCTGGTCTCCTGGAGGTCGGGGGCGGCGGGCGCACTGCTCGGCTCGGCGTCGAGCAGGTCGTCGGGCCCCAGCACCTTGTCGGCGCCGGCGCCCAGCAGCAGGTAGAGCACGGCCATGCGCACGGCCACGCCGTTGCGCACCTGGTCGATGATGACGGTGCGCTCGAGGTCGGCCACCTCGGCGCTGATCTCCACGCCGCGGTTCATCGGGCCCGGGTGCATCACGAGGGCGTCAGCGCGCATGGTGTCGACGCGGCGCAGGGTGAGGCCGTAGCGGGCCGTGTACTCCCGCAGCGAGGGCACCAGGTGCTCGGTCATGCGCTCCTTCTGCATCCGCAGCAGGTAGGCGACGTCGAGGGTGGGCAGCACCGCGTCGAGGTCGTGGGCCACGCGGACGGGCCAGCCGTCGAGGCTCGGCGGCAGCAGGGTGGGCGGCGCCACCAGGGTCACCTCGGCGCCCAGGGCGGTGTAGGCGAGCACGTCGGAGCGGGCCACCCGGCTGTGCTTCACGTCGCCGATGATCCCGATGTGCATGCCGTCGAGCGGGCCGCGGTGCTCCTGGATCGTGTAGCAGTCGAGCAGCGCCTGGGTGGGGTGCTCGTGCCAGCCGTCGCCGGCGTTCACCACGTGCACCCGGTCCTCCAGCCACCGGGCGATCTGCCAGGGCACGCCGGCCGAGCCGTGGCGCACGACCACGGCGTCGACGCCCATGGCCTCGATGGTGAGGACGGTGTCGCGGATCGACTCGCCCTTCTTCACCGACGACGACCCCACGCTGAAGGTCATGGTGTCGGCGGACAGCCGCTTGGCGGCCTGCTCGAAGCTGAGGCGGGTGCGGGTGGAGTCCTCGTAGAAGAGCCAGACGACGTTCTTGCCCCGCAGCGCCGGCACCTTGGGGATGGACCGGCGGCTCACCTCGGCGAAGCTGTCGGTGAGCCGCAGGAGCTGCTCGATCTCGGGGCGGGGCACGTCGGCGATGGACAGCAGGTGCTTCACGGCTTCACCACCTCGCCGAGGTCGACGCCCTGGGGGCTCACGTTCACCATCTCGTCGCGCCGGGTGGGCAGGTTCTTGCCGACGTAGTCGGGGCGGATGGGCAGCTCGCGGTGCCCACGGTCGACCATCACGGCCAGCTGCACGGCTCGGGGCCGGCCGTAGGCGTTGAGGGCGTCGAGGGCGGCGCGGATCGTGCGACCGGTGAAGAGCACGTCGTCGACCAGCACCACGATCGCCCCGTCGAGGTCGACCGGGATCTCGGTGACCGCCTCGGGCAGCACGGGTCGGATGCCGATGTCGTCGCGGAAGAGCGCCACGTCGAGGGAGCCGACCGGCGGGACCAGGCCGTCGATCTCGCCGAGCGCCTCGGCGAAGGCCTCGGCCATCCCGACCCCACCGGTCTGGAGGCCAACCAGCACCAGGTTGTCGAGCCCGTGGTTGCGCTCGAGGATCTCGTGCGCCATCCGCCAGATGGCCCGACGGACGTCGTCGGCGTCCATCACCTGGCTCCGGGCAACGAAAACGCCCCCGTACGGGGGCGTCGAGCGTCGTTCGCGTTCGGCCATGGCCGGTTGTCCTTCCTGCCGTCCGGGCCTCACAGGACCCGCTTAACGTCAGGCGCCGACCATAGCAGCCTGCCGGCTCAGCCCGGACGGACCTCGGTGGCCACCCGCGCCAGCAGCCCGTTGACGAACCGGCCGGAGTCGTCGGTGGAGAACCGCGAGGCCAGCTCCACCACCTCGTTGAGGACCACTGCGGTGGGGACGTCGGGCCGGGTGAGCAGCTCCGCGGTGCCCATCCGCAGGGCGGCCCGGTCGAGGGCGGGCATGCGGGCCAGTGTCCAGCCCTGGGCGAACTCGCTGAGCAGCCCGTCGATGCGCTCGCGGTGCTCGTCGACGGCGGCCACCAGGCCGACCGTGAAGTCGTCGGGCGGCACCGGCAGCTCGGCCAGCAGCTCCGCCCCGGTGCAGCCCTTCGTCTCGGCTTCGTAGAGCAGGCCGAGGGCGCGCTCGCGGGCGTCGCGGCGCTCTTCGGCGAGGGTCATCGGCTCAGGCCCGGGTGATGTACTCGCCGGAGCGGGTGTCGACCTTGATGCGGTCGCCCGGGTTCACGAACAGCGGGACCTGCAGCACGAGGCCGGTCTCGAGGGTGGCCGGCTTGCGGGCGCCCGACACGCGGTCGCCCTGCACGCCGGGCTCCGTATCGGCGACGTTCAGCTCCACGGCGGCCGGCAGGTCGGAGCCCACGATCTCGTCGCCGTACATCTGGAGCACGACGGTGGAGCCGTCGACGATGTAGCTGGCGGCATCGGCGATCGACGTGGGCGGCACGGTCAGCTGCTCGTAGCTCTCGTTGTCCATGAACACGAAGTCGCTGCCGTCGCGGTAGAGGAACTGCATCTCCCGCTTGTCGATCACGGCCTGGACCAGCTTCTCGTCGGCCCGGAACGTGCGATCGGCCGTGCCCCCGTTGCGCATGTTGCGCAGCGTGGTGCGCACGAACGCGCCGCCCTTGCCCGGCTTCACGTGCTGGAAGTCGACGACCTGGAACAGCCCTTCGGGCAGGTCGAGCGACATGCCTCGCTTGAGGTCGTTGGTGGAGACGGCGGCCATGGGTCAGTGCACCTCGGGATCTAGGGCTTTGGGGGCACGCGTCAGGGTGCGGCACCCGGAATCGGTGACCACGACGGTGTCCTCGATGCGGACCCCACCGTGCCCGGGCAGGTAGATGCCGGGTTCGACGGTGACGACGTGGCCGGCGGCGAGCGTAGCATCGGCCGCCCAGGACACCCTCGGGTCCTCGTGGATGTCGAGCCCCACGCCGTGCCCGGTGCCGTGCACGAATGCCTCGCCCCAGCCGGCACCGGAGATCACGTCGCGGCAGGCGGCGTCGACCGCCTTGGTGCTCCCCCCGGCGTGCACGGCGGCCACCCCGGCGGCCTGCGCCTCGGTGACCACCTCGAGCATCCGGCGCTGCGTCGGGTCAAGGGCGGCCAGACCGCCCACGGCGATCGTGCGGGTCATGTCGGAGTGGTAGCCCTCGACCAGCGCGCCGAAGTCGAGGACCACGAGGTCGCCGCGCTCGATCGCCCGGGTCGACGGCCGGTGGTGGGGGCGGGAGCCGTTGGGACCGGAGGCCACGATCGTCTCGAACGACACGTCGTCCGCGCCTGCGACGCGCATGGCGGTGTCGAGGGCCAGCCCGAAGGCCGCCTCCGTGGGACCGGCCTCCAGCATCGGGACGACCTCGGCCAGCGCCGCGTCGGCGATGCCGCACGCCGCCTCGATGCGGGCCACCTCACCGGCGTCCTTGATCGCCCGGAGGCCCTCCACCAGACCGCTCGTCGCCACCACGGCAGCCGCCGGGAACCACTCGGTGGAGTAGCGCTCCTGGTCGGCCCAGCTGACGTGCTCGGCCTCCAGGCCGAGCGTGCCGGGGCTGCGCTCCTGGAGAGCAGCCCGCTGCGCGGCGAGCGTGCGCCCCACCACCACCTCGACCGGCGCCGCGACGGCGGCGATCTGGGCGGCCGCCTGCTCCTCGTACCGGCCATCGGTCACCAGCACCGCCCGGTCGGGGGCCACCAGCAGCAGCCCGGCCGAGCCGGTGAACCCGGTGAGGTAGCGGAGGTTGGTGAGGTGCGTGACGAGCAGCGCGTCGCAGCCGGCGCCGTCGAGGAGGGCGCGCAGGCGCTCGATGCGAGGCGCGACGGCGAGGGCCGGCCGGGGCGCGGTCACGCCAGGAGGCGGGCGACGGCCGCCATCGCCATCGGGTAGCCGTGGCCGCCGAGGCCGGCGATCACGGCGGTGGCCACCGGGGCGATGACGGAGGTGTGGCGCCACGGGTCGCGGGCCGAGGGGTTCGACAGGTGGAGCTCCACCACCGGGCCCTCGAAGGCCGCCAGCGCGTCGTGGAGCGACCAGGCGTAGTGGGTGAAGGCCCCGGCGTTGATCACGATGGCGTCCGCCCGCCCCCGGGCGGCGTGGATGGTGTCGACCAGCACGCCCTCGTGGTTCGACTGGAGGTGCTCCAGGCTGAGGTCGTGGGCCAGCGCCACCTCCTGGGCGGCGGCGACGTGGTCGTCGAGCGTGGCGGTGCCGTAGATCTCCGGCTCGCGCTGGCCGAGCAGGTTGAGGTTGGGGCCGCTGAGCAGCAGCACGATCTTGCTCATGGGTGGGTGAGGTCCTCCAGGGCGGCACGGGCGGTGGTGGGATCGACGTCGGGCACGACCTCGACGCCCTCCGGGCCGTCGAGCACGAACGTGAGCCCGCCGATGGCCTTCTTGTCGCGGTGCATCAGGCCGACGAGGTGGTCGTGGTCGAGGCCGGCGGGGAGGGCGGCGTCGAGCTCGTAGGCGGCCAGCACCCGGTGGTGGTCCTCCACCCGGGACGCATCGATGCGGCCCAGCCGGCGGGCGAGGGCGGCGGCGTAGGCCAGCCCGATCGCCACGGCCTCACCGTGGCGCAGGTCGTGGGCGGTCTCGATCTCGAGGGCGTGGGCGAGCGTGTGGCCGTAGTTCAGCGTGGCCCGACCCCGCCGGTTGCCCGGGTCCTCCCGCTCGTCGGCGGCCACCACCGCCGCCTTGATGCCCACGGCGGCGGCGATCCGCTCGGTGAGGTCGAGGGCCAGCAGGTCGACCTCGGCGAGGAAGTGGTACTTGGCCAGCTCGCCCTGACCGCTGCGCAGCTCGCGGAGGGGCAGGGTGGCCAGGGCGTCGAGGTCGCAGAGCACGGCGTGGGGCTGCCAGAAGGCGCCCACGAGGTTCTTGCCCTCGGGCAGGTTCACCCCGGTCTTGCCGCCGATGGCGGCGTCGACCATGCCGAGCAGCGTGGTCGGGACGTGGACGACCGGCACCCCGCGGTGGAAGGACGCCGCCGCGAAGCCGGCCACGTCGGTCACCAGCCCGCCGCCCACCGCCACCACGACGTCGGCACGGGTCAGGCCCCAGGCGGCCCACCGCCGGCAGAGGTCCTCGACCGTGGCCAGGGTCTTGGCGCTCTCGCCGTCGGGGATCTCGAACACCTGGTGCTCGCAGCCGGGGTCGACGACGAGGCCGATGCCGGCCTGGGTGACCACGGCGGCCCGGGCGGTGGAGGCCGGCAGGACAGCCGCCAGCTCTGCGCTGGCACCGGCGCCGACCAGCACGGGATAGGTGCGGTCGGGCAGCGCGACCTCGACGGTGATCACGAGGCCACCGCCGCCTCGTGGGCCACGACGAGCGCCGCGAGGCGCTCGGCCAGCGCCTTCTTCGGCTTCTCCTCCGAGGCGTGGAACGGCTCGACCGACACCGTGATGTCGGCCACCTCGGCGTACAGCGGCGCCCGCTCAGCGTGCAGGCGGGTGAGCACGTCGAGGACCGGCTCGGCGCCGTGCAGGAGCGGGCGGTGCGGCTTGGCCGCCACCCGGCTGGCCAGGAAGGCCGGGCCGGCGTCGAGGTACACGACCGTGACGCTGGCGCGCTGCAGGCGCGTGCGGTTCGTCGGGCGCAGCACGAGCCCGCCACCGCTGGCGATCACGCACGCCTCGTGGTGCTCGAGGAGCTCCTCGAAGGTGTCCTCCTCGATGTCGCGGAAGCCGACCTCCCCGTCGCGGGCGAAGATGTCGGCGATCGTGCGGTCCGTGATCTCCTCGAGGGCGGCGTCGGCATCCACGAAGCTGCGCTCGAGGCGAGCGGCCAGTCGGCGGCCGACGGTGGTCTTCCCGGAGCCCATCAGGCCCACCAGCACGACGTGCCGCCCCATCGCCGGCTCAGTCCAGCGACGCGAGGAAGGCGTCGCGGTTGCGGCGCAGCTCGTCGACGGAGTCGCCGCCGAACTTGCGGGTGGCCTCGTCGGCCAGCACCAGCGCCACCATGGTCTCGGCCACGACGCCCATGGCGGGCACGGCGGTGACGTCGGTGCGCTCCTTGAACGAGACCGCCTCCTCCTTGGTGGCGGTGTCGACGGTCTTGAGCGTGGGGCGGTTGAGGGTGGCCAGCGGCTTCATGGCCGCTCGGGCCACGACCACCTCGCCCGTGGACATGCCGCCCTCCACGCCCCCGGCGAGCGCCGACTCTCGCTGGTACGCCCCGGCCTGCGCGTCCCAGGTGATCGGGTCGTGGGCCTCGCTCCCGCGCCGCCCGGCCACCTCGAAGCCGTCGCCGATCTCCACGCCCTTCACGGCCTGGATCGACATCAGCGCCTGCGCCAGCAGCGAATCGAGCTTGCGGTCCCAGTGCACGTGGCTGCCGAGGCCCACCGGCACGCCGTAGGCCAGCACCTCCACGATGCCGCCGAGGCTGTCGCCGTCCTTGGCCGCCGCCTTGATCTCGGCCACCATCGCCTCTTCCGCTGACGCGTCGAAGCAGCGCACGGCCGACTCGTCGATGGCGGCCAGGTCGCTCGGCAGCGGGCGGGTCGCGGCCTTCGAGCGGGCGGCGCCCATCTGGATCACGTGGCTGATGATGTCGATGTCGAGCTCGGCCAGCAGCGCCTTGGCCACGGTGCCCGCCGCCACCCGCGCCGCCGTCTCGCGCGCCGAGGCCCGCTCGAGGATGTCGCGCGCGTCGGTGAGGCCGTACTTCTGCATGCCGGCGAGGTCGGCGTGGCCCGGTCGCACCTGGGTGAGCGGCATCTGGGTGGGCCCGTCCTCGGCCCGCACCGACATCTCCCGCTGCCACTTGTCGGGATCGCGGTCCCACTCGCTGTTGCCGACCTGGATGGCCACCGGGGACCCGAGGGTCAGCCCGTGGCGGACGCCGCCGATGATGGTGACCTCGTCCTGCTCGAAGCGCATGCGCGGCCCGCGGCCGTAGCCGAGGCGCCGACGGGCCAGCTCCGCCTGCACCTGCTCGGTGGCGAGTGGCAGCCCGGCGGGCAGCCCCTCGACGATCACGACGAGGGCTCGCCCATGTGACTCACCCGCCGTCAGGAACCGGAGCATCCCGTGACGTTACCGGCCACCCCCCGGCACGACGGAACCCGTTGCCTTGGCCTCGTCCCTGCACCCCCCAGCTCGCCCAACCGATGCTGCAGGGTCGCACTCCGGCAGATGAGGGGGGTCACCTCTCGGCCTGGGACGCGGCTAGCCGGGGCGCCGTACCTCCAGGCCCGGTCCGGGGTCGTCGCAGTCGACAACAGGACCGCCGGAGGCGCTGCTGTCAGCTGGCGCGACGACGTAGCAGAGCGGTTGACCGTCGGCGAACGTCGTGACGAGCTCGCCATCGTCGTCCACGAACTGGCAGTCGGGGTGGCGTCGACCGTACGACTCCCCGTTGGGACCGATGAGCGCGTCCGCAGTGCAGAAGGACACCTCAGGCTCTGTCGTGGCAGCTACAACCCCGGCGGCCGCCAACCCCGACACAGCCAGACCAGCGACCACCCATCGAGCCCGCACAGTGAGAGTCTGCCTGCCAAGCCCTCGGCTCGCGCTGCATCCCGGCAGTTATGCCCGCTCAGGGAAATATCGCTTTGGCTACTTCCCACACGGTCTTGAGGCCGCCCCCGACGGCGACCAGCACGAGGCCCACGATGAACAGGACTGCGCCGAGGATGGCTACCGCTGCTGACGAGACAAGGAACGTCAGCGCCAATAGGAGACCACCGACACCCGTGGACACGATTCCCCAAGACACAACGCGTGGCCGTCGCTCTGCGGGCTGCGCGTCATCTGCCACCCACACACACTGCCCGGAGAGGGGCATGTGCGGCATCGATGCCTCGCCGACGGCGACGAGACCAGCGGCCTTGCATCGTCCAGCGTTGGAGCGACAACTGGGGGCGGCCGGTGCGCTACGGGAGGAGTTGTCGCTCCAACGCTGGACAATGTTCATCCGCCTGCTGCGCTCGGTCAGCCGGACTGCACCTGCTGGCGGATCCCATGGAGCGTCGAGCGCGGAACGTGGCCCGGGCCGTACCTGCCTCGTCCCAGCCGCACGAGGCGACCCTTGCGGACCTCCCATCGGAGGCCGTCGGAGATGGCCTTGCTCGGACGCCCGGGCACCTCGATGCCCATGCGCTCAGCAGCCGCCTGCATCTGACCCAGCGTCATCGGCTGGCCAGCATCGTGCACCACGAGCGTGAGGGCGTAGCGCAGCCGACGGGCCCGAGGGATGGGCCTGATCCGCTCCACCCGCTCATCATGTCGACGGCCTGTGACAGCTACACGTAGAGGTGCTCGAAGAGGCCCCAGCCGGTCTGGCCGTCGCAGGTGAACCTGGCGACGTTGTCGACGATGCCGAACATGGCGCTGCGACCCTCCTCCGTGGAGAGGTCCCACACCTTGCCCTGGACCTCGAGCTCGCCCTGGTAGGCGCCGTGCTTCCAGCCGTCGCCGTCGAAGCCGTAGCCGGTGCCGACGCCAACGTGGACCGGCAGCACGGGCTCGACCTCCACCACCACGTCGCCGAAGCGGATCGTCCCCTTCTCCACCAGGCCGAACAGCCCGGCGCCGCCGGCGTTCCAGGTGAGGTCGTGCTCGGGACGACCGAGGAAGTCCACCCGGCCGTCGGGCCAGAGGCGCACGGCCTCCTCCAGCACCCGGCTGCCGTCGCCGCGCTCCTGGCAGATGAAGACCATGGCGTGGTCCTCCATGCGGAACGGGGCGTAGAGCCAGCGGAAGGGCTGGGCCTCCTTGGTGGCGAGCACGCCTGGGTCCTCGGCCTCGCCGACGGGGCGGATGCCCCAGGAGCGGTCACGGCTCCCCCACCAGTGGTCCGGGGTGACGTCGAAGCGCTCCCCGTCGACGTCGATCCAGCCCACCCACGACCCCAGCTGCGCCAGGCGGCAGGCATCGAGGAAGGCCCGGCCGTTGGCGTTGCGGTCGACGTGGGGCGGTTCCTGCAGCGCCGGAGTGTACCCCTCCCACGTGAGGTCGTAGGACAGGCCGTGCTCGGGAGCGTCGAGCGTGCAGCGCAGCGTCTTGAGGCCCTCGATCACCTCCACGGCGAACGGCCCGACCGTGGTGTCGAGCCGGTCGAGCCCCAGCTCCCGCGACGCTCGCACCACGCGGTGCTCGTCGCCCGTGCGCACGAGGGCGAAGGCGTCCTGCACGCCGAGGTTGGGGTACTGGCCCTGGCCGATGATGAGGAAGAGCTCGTCGGAGCAGGGGTGGCAGTTGAAGTAGTACCGGTCGTAGAAGTTGCGGTCGCTGGTGCCGGGCTGCCGGATGGGCTGGGCCACCTGGTGGATCGGGAGGTCGTCGAGGGGCGAGAGCATGGCGTGGGGGTCTCCTGGGGGGTGCGTCGTGGGGTGGGTCAGGTGCGCTCGTCGAGCAGCCGGGTGAGCAGCTGGCTGCCGGTCTGGTCGTAGGCCATCTCGGCGGCGCCGGGGAACACGCCGCTCTTGTCGAGCAGCTGCATGACCCGGGTCATCACGGCGGCGTACCGGGTGGCGCCGAGGAGCTCGTACCACTCGAGGTGCTCGGCCGACCGGCCGCTGGCCGCCTCCCACCGAGCGATCGACTCCGCCCTCGAGGGCAGACCGGGGAGCCGCTCGGCACCGAACGCGTCGACGTGGTGGCGGTCGATCAGCAGGTACCAGGCGAGGTCCTGCACGGGGTCCCCGGCGGTCACCATCTCCCAGTCGAGCACGGCCGCCACCGACTGGTCGTCGGCGAAGATCATGTTGCCGATGCGGGAATCACCCCAGCACAGCGCCGGCTCGGGCGCCGGCGGCGGGATCGACGCCGCCAGCACCTCGAAGGCCTGGTCGACGGGCGGGTAGGGCACGTCGCCGGCGGCGAAGGTGCGGTACCGACGGTCGAGCTCGAGCTGCTCGTCCGGGGTGACGGGCTCGATCCACCCGAGCCCGACCGCCGCACGGTCGAGGCGGTGGATGCGACCCATCACGTCGATGCCGTCGTCCCAGACGCGGCGCTGGGCCGCCGGGGGCAGGGCCGGCATCCAGCCCTCGACGTGGTAGCAGGGGTTGTCGGCGGGCACCTGGCCGGCGACGCGGGGCATGCAGAGGAACCGGGCGCCGAGGACCTCGGTGCCCTCCTCGAACCACAGCACCTCGGGGACGGGCACCGAGCCCTCGGCGTGGAGCGCCCGCAGCACGCGCACCTGGGTGTCGAAGGCGGTGCTCGGGAACACGGTGTGGCCGGTCGGCTCGACCCGGATCACCAGCGGGTGCACCTCGCCGGCCCAGGTGGCATCGAACAGCAGGGTCTCGTTGGAGAAGCCGGAGAGGCCCGGGATGGCGACCTCGCCCACCTCCACCGGCCCCTGCCCCGTCCGGGCCTCGAGCCACCGGGCGAGGTCAGCGCGCGTGGCGTCCTGGTCGCGCTCGGTCGATACGGCCACTCGGTCCCCCCGGTTCGAGAACTGGAACGCGTTCTAGTTCTGCTGTTGTAGCAGGTCCCCGATCGGCGTGGTCAGTACCGGAGGTCGGCGGCGAAGAGCACCACCACGAAGCACCCCATGGCCAGGGCCGGACCGAACGGGAAGGCGCCGCGCCGGCGCGCCAGGGCGTTGACGATCAGGCCGAACACGACCCCGAGCACGCAGCCGAGCATCAGCGCGTAGAGGACCAGGCGCAGCGGGCTGGCGACCGGGTCCTGCGGGGTCCAGCCCAGCCAGCCGAGGTAGAGGCCCATCACCAGGGCCAGCTTCACGTCGCCGAAGCCCATGCCCGCCGGGTACACGAGGTGCGGCACCAGCAGCAGCAGGAAGTAGGAACCGGCGCCGACGAGGGCGGCCCGGACCGAGCCGGTCACGTCGAGGTGGAGCGACACGGCGGTGATCAGCGGCAGGGCCAGGGCCAGCGTGGGGAAGGTGATGCGGTCGGGGATGCGCAGGTGCCGGAGGTCGATGGCCGACACCGCCACCAGCGAGGCGGCCAGCAGGAGCAGCGGCACGACCACGGAGGAGTCGCCGTAGCGGACGCCGAGCTCGGCGAAGGCCGCCGTGGTCACCAGCTCCACCCAGAGCCACCGCCACGGCAGCGAGCCGGCCGACGAGCGGCCCGCCCGCAGGAGCCACGGCTGCAGCGGCACGCCGAGGGCCGACACCGGCGGGACGGGATCGGCGTCGTGCGGGCCCCGCAGCGGCAGGCGGTCGGGCACGCGCTCCACCAGCACGTTGAGGAAGGCCCCCACCAGGGGCCCGAGCAGGGCGAGGCCCACGACGACGGCGGCGTGCACGGCGGCGAGGCTATTGGCTGGTGGGGCTCAGCCGGTGCCCGAGCAGAGGTAGCGGAGCTCGTCGGGGTCGACGGCGCGGTCGGCGGCGTCCTCGATGTCGACCAGGCCCTCCTGCACCAGCTCGGCCAGCGACTGGTCCATGGTCCCCATCCCACTGGCCATCCCGCCCACGATGGCCTTGGCCAGGCTGGGGCTGTCGCCGGTGCGGATGCACTGGGTGACCTGGGCGGTCGGCAGCAGCACCTCGGCCGCCAGGGCCACGCCGCCGTCGATGGCCGGGACGAGCTGCTGCACGACGAGGCCGCGCAGCGTGGTGGCCAGCTGCACCCGCGCCTGGGGCTGCTGCTCGGCCGGGAACACGTCGACGATGCGCTCGATGGTCTTCACCGCGTCGACGGTGCGCAGCGTGGCCAGCACGAGCTGGCCCGTCTCGGCGGCCGCCAGGGCCAGGCGGATCGTCTCGACGTCGGGGAGCTCGCCCACGACGAGCACGTCGGGGTCCTGGCGCAGCGCGTAGCGCAGGCCGGAGGCGAAGGTGGCGGTGTCCTCCCCCACCTCCCGCTGGTTCACCAGGCCCTTGCGGTGCTTGTGGAGGAACTCGATGGGCTGCTCGAAGGTGAGGATGTGGCAGGCCCGCGACCGGTTGATCTGGTCGACGAGCGCGGCGAGCGTGGTGGAGGTCCCCGAGCCGTGCGGCCCGCAGACGAGGACGAGGCCGCGCTTGTGCTCGACCCACTCCGTGACCTCCTCGGGGAGGCCGAGGTCCTCGGCGGTGGGGATCTCGGCCGGGACCAGCCGCAGCACGGCGCCCACGGAGTCGCGCTGGACGAAGGCCGACACCCGGAAGCGGCCCTTGCCCGGGATGGCGTGCGAGGTCGACAGCTCGCCCTCGGCCAGGAACCGCTCGCGCTGGCGCTGGGTGAGCATCCCGAGCACGAGGCGGCGGACATCGGAGCCGTTCAGCACCGGCACGCCGTCGAGGCGGTGGAGCTGGCCCTGGACCCGCACCACGGGCGGGGACCCGACCGTCAGGTGGAGGTCGGAACCGCCCAACCGCACCACGCGGTCGAGCAGGGTGTCGAGGGTGACCGCCGGCGGGGCGGCCACCGGGGCCGCGGGGGCTGCCGCGGGTGGCGCGTCGGCCCAGTCGCCGTCAGCCGCCGGGGCGGGGCCGTACATCTGCTCGACCAGGCGGAGGAGCTCGTCGCGGCTGGCCACGGCCGGGAGCACGGGGCCGCCGAGGTCTTCGGCCAGCGCGGTCAGCACCGCGTCGTCGCCGGGATCCTCCATGACCACGACCAGCCCGTCGGGCCGGCGCTCCAGCGCCACCGCCAGGTAGCCCCGGGCGAGGTCCTCGGCCACCAGGCCCCACACGTCGGGGAGGATGGAGGACTCGGCCAGGTCGACGTACGGCACGCCGAGCTCGCTGGCCACGGCGGCCATGAGGTCCTGCTCGCTCACCAGGTCGCCGGCCACCAGCAGGTGGCTGAGGTGGCCGTCGCCGGCCGCCTCCCTGGCGAGCAGCTCGTCGAGCACGTCGCGCGACAGGACCCGGCGGGACACCAGGAACTCGCCGAGGCGGCGGGAGGAGATGCGCATCGTCAGAGCATGGCCGCGCCGACCGGCGCCGCGCACGGATCCTGGGTCAGCTCTTCACCGAGGACAGGAACTTGAGCAGGAGGCCGCGGTTCAGCGGCTCGTCGTCGCCGTCGACGGCGGACAGGGCGGCGTCGCGCTCCTCGTCGGTCTCGGCCTGGGCGGCGGCCCGGACCGCGTCGGCCGCCCGCGGCGAGAGCGTGGCCAGCTGGCGGGCCAGCTCGGCGTCGTCCTCCGTGGGCTCCTCGGTGCCCAGCCGGTTGGCCAGGCCCGGGAACGCAGCGGCCAGGTCGTCGACCGCCGGCGGGTCCTCGTGGACCTCGACCTTCGGTTCGTCGTAGGAGGCCGTCATGTGGCCCGGCAGCTCCAGGGGCACGAACCGCTCGGGCTCGGCGGGTTCGGTGCTCACGGCCTTGGCCCGGCGGGCGCGGGGCGCCCGGGCGGCGGGCACGGGCGGCTCCTCGTCGACCGGCTCCTCGGCCGGGGTCGCCGAGGCCAGCAGCGGACGCTCCCGCTCGGCCGGCGCCGCAGCCGACCCCGCGCCGGCGGGCGCCGACGCCTCGATCCGGGCCACGCCGAGGTCGACCAGCTCGCAGATCGCCCGTGAGACCGGCAGCTCGGCCAGGCACAGCTCGTCGGCGATCCTGCGCACCGTCGCGCCCGCCCCCACGGCGACGACCGTGGTCCAACTGGCCTGATCGATGGCGACCTCGCCCTGGGGCAGGTCGGGCCGCAGGGTCACCCAGGCGTCCATCGATGGCACCACGGCCTCGATGGTGCGCCACTCCGCCAGCAGCGCATCGGCGTCGCTCACCAGGAGCTCGACGTCGATCGGGGGCCGGGGGGCGTCGTGGGTGGCCTCGGCGTCGAAGGTGAAGGCCCCCTCCTCGAAGCGCAGGAGCTCGAAGAGGGCGTCGACCGGCTCCGTGGCGTGCGGGGCGTGGGTGGCCTCGACGGCCACGATCTCGCCCTGCGCCACCCACGCGCTGCCGGTGCCGCGGCTGCCGGTGATGCGCAGGCGGCCCGACTTCTTCGTGGCCGCGAGGAGGCGGAGCACGTCGGGTAGGGCAAAGGTGTCGAGGGTCCCCTGCAGGGCCACGCTGACCTCCATCGGCAGTATGGGTCGTTGTACCCATCGGCAGGTCGGCCAGGGGACTTCAGTGCAATTCCGCGGGCGCCGGGATGGGCGCCGCCGGGCTGGTCGCTCAGTCGACGGGGCGGTGGGCGAGCCCGGCGACCGCTGCGGCGCTCATGGCCTCCAGCGGCGGCTCCTCGCTGGTCCACAGGCGGAAGGCGTGGGCGGCCTGGTGGATGAGCATGCCCAGGCCGTTCACGGTGCGCAGCCCCTGCGCCCGGGCTGCGTCGAGCAGCGGCGTGATGGCCGGGTGGTACACGAGGTCCACCACCACCTGGCCGCTCCCGAGCCGGTCGACGTCGAACGGCAGCGGCTCGGCCTCGCCACCGGTGGTGACGACCACGCCCATCCCCAGGGGCGTGGCGTTCACGACGATCTCGGCACCGGCGAGCTGGTCGTGGGTGCCCACGCGGCCGGCCGGTCCGGCCAGGGCGGCCGCCCGCTCCGCCCGCTCGGGTGAGCGGTTCACCACGGCCACCTCCGCCGCACCGGCCGCACCGAGGGCACGAGCCACCGCCCGGCCGGCGCCGCCCGCCCCCACCACCGCGCACCGGCGGCCGGCGGGGTCGAGGCCCTCGTCGAGGCGCAGCGCGTCGACGAGGCCCGGGCCGTCGGTGTTGTCGCCGCGCAGCAGGCCGCCCCGCCGCGAGATGCAGTTGGCGGCACCGAGCGCCTCGACGTCGGGCGACACCTCGTCGAGCGCCGGGAGGACCGCCGCCTTGTGGGGCATGGTCACCGACAGGCCGTCGATGCCCAGCGCCCGCATGCCGCCGATGGCGAGGCCCGCCGCCCCCTCGGGCACCTCGAACGCCAGGTAGGCCCAATCGAGGCCCGCCGCGGTGAAGGCGGCGTTGAAGATCACGGGCGACAGCGAGTGGCGGATCGGATCGCCGATCACGCCGGCCGTCCGGGTGCGGGCGGTGTGCACCAGCTACCCGCAGCCCAGGCCGGCCACTCGGCACCGCTCCTTGGCCTCGAGGAACTCGCTGTTGCTCTCGGTGAAGAAGTGGTTCCCCTCGGCGTCGGCGAGGACGTAGAAGATCCAGGGGCCGTCGGTGGGGTTGAGGGCGGCCTCGATGCTGGCGCGGCCGGGCGAGGCGATCGGGGTCGGCGGCAGGCCCTGCACGAGCCGGGTGTTGTACGGGGACTCGCTGGTGAAGTCGATGTCGTCGCGGCTGCGTCCGGCCAGCTCGGCCTCGTAGCGGGAGGTGGCGTCGATCCCGAGCGGGATCCCCTGGCGCAGGCGGTTGTAGATGACCTGCGCCACCTGGCCCCGCTCGGCGTCGACCTTGGTCTCCTCCTCGATGAGCGAGGCGACGATCAGCACCTCGTAGGGGGTGAGGTTGAAGCGCTCCTGCGCCGAGGCGACGTCGAGCTCGGTCAGGGTGGCGTCGAGCTGCGCCACCATCTGGCGCAGCACCGCCTCCTCGTCGGCATCGGCCGCCACCCGGTAGGTCTCGGGGAACAGGAGCCCCTCGGCGGAGCTGACCGGCCCGATGACCGACGACGTGATCTCGCCGCTGCTCATGAGCTGCTGCAGGGTGGCCAGGTCGAAGCCGAGGCCCTGCTCGGGGTCGGCCAGCCGGGCGAGGATCTCCGGCAGGGTGAACGCCTCGGGGATCGTGAAGCTGCGCTCGTCGGGTGGACGGGGGCCCGCGTCGAGCACGTCGATGACGTCGGCGATGGCGCTGTTCGGGGCCAGCTCGTAGAGCCCTGCCTGGAAGGGTCCGCCCCCGTTGATGCGCAGGTACCAGCCCCACACGAAGTCGTTGGCGATGATGCCCTCGGCCGCCAGCAGCTGCCCGATGTCGTCGGAGGTGGATCCGGCCGGGATCTCGAGCGCCTGCGGCGTGCCCGGCTCCCCCGGCGGGTCGATCTGGCGCTGCACCCACACGAAGGCGCCACCGACCGTCAGCCCCAGGATGAGCAGGAGCACGACGAGGACGGTCAGCACCCGGCGACCGCGCGACGACGAACGCCGCAGGTGCACGTAGTCGCCGTCACGGTCGTCGTCGTCGTAGCCGTCGTCGGCGTAGCCGTCGTCGTCGTAGCGGTCGTCGTAGCCGTCGTCGTCGTAGCCGTCGTCGTCGTAGCGATCGTCGGCGTGGGGGGCGCTGCGCTCGTCGTCGTCGCCGGCCCAGGACGTGCCGGGACCGGGGGGCTCGGCGGCGCGCGGGTCCATCCCGTCGCCGTCGTCGCGACGCCCCGGGCGGCGCGGGCCGGGACGGGGCCCCGGTCGGTCGCCGGCCAGGTGGCTCGGGCGGGCCGGGGCGGGACCTGTGCCCTGGTCGTCGAAGTCGAAGGGCGGGCGATCGCTCATCGGGAGGCTTCCTCGGCGGTGGTGTGGCGGCGGTGGTCGAGCCAGGCCTGCAGCATGATCGAGGCCGCCACCTTGTCGACGACCCGACGCCGCGCCCGGGCGTCGAGGTCGAGGGCGAGCAGCTGGCGGTCGGCGCTCACCGTGGTGAGGCGCTCGTCCCACAGCTCCACCGGCAGGCCGGTGGCATCGGCCAGCTCGATCGCCTCGGCCCGGGCGGCGGTGGCGGCGGGGCCGTCGGTGCCGTCGAGCGAGAGCGGCAGGCCGACGACGATCGCCTCGGCCTCGGCCTCACGGGCCAGCTCGGCGATCCGGCGGTGGTCGCGAGCACGATCCCCGCTGCGGGCGACGACGTCGTACGGGGTGGCCAGGGTGCCGCCGCTGTCGGAGAGCGCCACGCCGATCCGCTTCGACCCGAGGTCGATGCCGAGGGCCCTCACGAGGCGGTGGTGCCGGCCGCCGCCCGAACGGACTCCAGCGCCGGGTCGATGCCCTCGGCGTCCTTGCCGCCGGCCACCGCCAGGAGCGGGTCCTTGCCGCCGCCGCCCTTGATGTGGCGCTTGGCGTCCTCGAGGAGGGCCGAGGCGTCGAAGCCGCTGTCGGGGGTGACGGCCGCCACCAGGGCGGCGCCGCCGCCGTCGGGTGCCGTGCCGAGCACGACCGCCCGCATGCCCGGCTGGTCGCGCAGGGCCAGGGCGAGGTCGCGCAGGCCGTCGCGGTCGAGGCCGTCGACCCGCTCGATCACCACGCCGTCGATGGCCTTGGCCGCCAGCGCACCCGCCTGGCCGCCCGCCGCCTGCCGCTTGAGCGCCTTGACCTCGTCGCGCAGGGCCTTGATCTCCTCGAGCCGCTTGCGAGCGCCGTCGACCACCTCGCCGACGGGCACGTTGAGCACTGTCGCCAGCTCCGCCAGGACGTGCTCCTCGTCGCGGAGCCGCTCGATGGGGCCCGTGCCGGTGACGGCCTCGATGCGCCGCAGGTTCGACCCGATCGACGCCTCCGACACGATCTTCAGCGGTCCGATGTCGCCGAGGGCCTTCACGTGGGTGCCACCGCAGAGCTCGGTGGAGCGGCGGCCGGCCTCGAGGACCCGCACGATCTCGCCGTACTTGTCGCCGAAGAAGGCGATGGCGCCGAGGGCCGCAGCCTCCTCCTTGGTGGTCTCGTAGTGGCGCACGGGATCGTTGGCCAGGATCTCGTGGTTGGCCAGGTCCTCGATCTGGCGGATCTGGTCCTCGGTGAGGGCGTCGGCGGGCCCGAAGTCGAACCGCAGCCGGAGCGGGTCGACGAGCGAGCCCTGCTGCTTGACCGACTCGCCGAGGACCTCGCGCAGCGCCCAGTGCAGGATGTGGGTGCCGGTGTGGTTGCGGCGGATGGCGTCGCGGCGCTCCACGTCGATGGCGGCGGTCACGTCCTGGCCGGGCTCGAGGGTGCCGTCGGTGATGCGCACGTGGTGCCGGTGGAGCCCCGCCAGGCCGAAGGTGGTGTCGAGCACCTCGCCGACGCCGGTGTCGGTGGTGAGGGTGCCGGTGTCGCCCACCTGGCCGCCCGACTCCGCGTAGAAGGGGGTTCGGTCGAGGAAGACCGACACCGTGCCGTCGTCGGCGGGCACGACGGCGAGCACGGTGGCCTTCGACTCGACCTCCTCGCGCCCCACGAACTCGGTGGCGCCGTGGTCGTCGAGGATCTGCTGGAAGCTGGTGCGGTTGGCGTAGACGTCGCCCTTCTTGCCGGCCGCCTTGGCCCGGGTGCGCTGCTCGGCCATGAGGCTGCCGAAGGTCTCGAGGTCCACCCCGAGGCCGCGCTCGGCGGCCATCTCCTGGGTGACCTCCACCGGGAAGCCGAAGGTGTCGTGCAGCTTGAAGGCGACGTCGCCGGGCACCTTGGCCACGCCCGTGGCGAAGGTCTCCTCCAGCAGGGTCACACCTCGCGAGAGGGTGGAGCGGAAGCCGCCCTCTTCGCGCTCGAGGATGCCGCAGACGGTGTCGCGGTTGGCGGCGAGGTCGGGGTAGGCGTCGCCCATGGTGTCGATGCAGGCGGCCGTCAGCCGGGGCAGGACGAGGTCGTCGACGCCGAGCAGGTAGGCGAAGCGCACCGCCCGGCGGATCAGGCGCCGAAGCACGTAGCCGCGGTCCTCGTTCGAGGGGACGACGCCGTCGTTCACCAGGAACGTCATCGTGCGGGTGTGGTCGGCCAGCACCCGCAGCGCCACGTCGGTCTCGGGATCGGCGCCGAGGGCCTTGCCGGTGGCCGACTGGGCCGCCTCGAGCAGCGGGCGCATGATGTCGGTGTCGAACACCGTGCGGCCGCCCTGCAGGAGCATGAGCCAGCGCTCGAAGCCGGCCCCCGTGTCGACGTTCTTGGCCGGGAGGTCGGTGAGGCTGCCGTCGTGGTGGCGGAACGACTCCATGAACACGAGGTTCCAGAACTCGATGTAGCGGTCGCCGCCGCCGTTGGCCGGTCCGCCCTCGGGGCCCCACTCGGGGCCGCAGTCGTAGTGGATCTCCGAGCACGGGCCGCAGGGGCCGGTCTCGCCCATCTCCCAGAAGTTGTCCTTGTCGAGGCGCTGGATCCGCTCCATGGGGATCCCGATCTCCTCGTGCCAGATGGCTTCGGCGTCGTCGTCGCTCAGGTGGACGGTGGGCCAGATGCGGTCGCCGTCGAACCCGCAGGCCAGCACCAGCTCCCAGGCCCACTTGATGGCGTCGAGCTTGTAGTAGTCGCCGAAGCTCCAGTTGCCGAGCATCTCGAAGAACGTGAAGTGGCGGCGGGTGCGACCGATCTCGTCGAGGTCGTTGTGCTTGCCGGCCAGCCGCACGCACTTCTGGATGGTGGCGACGCGAGGCGGGTCGAACGGCACCGGCTCCTCGCCCAGGAAGTACGGGACGAACTGCATCATCCCCGAGTTGGTGAACATCGGGGCCGTCGGGTGCGTGGGGATGAGGCTCGACGACGGCGCCACCGTGTGGCCCTTGTCGGCGAAGAACTCGTTCCAGGTTCGGCGCAGCGCGGTGGCGTCCATAGACCCCGTGGAGCCTATCGGCGCCTCAGGAGCCGACCCTCAGCGGGGTCGGTCGAGCTCGGCCCGCAGCTCGGCCTCGCGCTCGGCCATGGCCGCCCGGCCGTCGGCCACCGCCGCCCGGATGTCGGTGCCCAGGCCCTTGATGGCGCCCGTGAGGTCGGCCGACACCCGCTCGGGGGTGTAGCGGGCAGCCGTCTCGCGCACGAAGCGCATCATCCAGAACGACACGCCGAAGCCGAAGCCGGCGCCCATGATGAGCCAGAACAGGCGGCGGAACACCGCTAGGCCGGCCTGCGGTTGCGACGGAACGCCCGGGCCGCCCGGCCCGTGCCCGAGGCCAGGGCGATGCCCTTGATCATCGGGTTCGAGAAGGCGAGGTAGGCCAGGCGGGAGGCGGAGTCGACGGTGCCGGAGATGGACTCGGCCCGCCCGAGGAGCAGGTCCACGCGCTCCAGCTCGGCGTTGGCGCTGCGGACGGTGTCGCTCAGCTCGGCCATGATCGGCACGGTCTCGGTGCGCAGCAGCTCGACGGTGGAGCGCACCTCCTTGAGCGTCTTGGTGATGGAGACGAGGCCCACCGCCAGGAGCACCACGGCCACCACGCTGGCGATGGCCACGATGAGCGAGGCCAGCTCGGTGGCGCTCATGGCTGGGTGTTCCGATGCATGCGGTCGCGGATCTCCTGCTCGAAGCCGTGGTCGGTGGGGTCGTAGTAGGTGCGCCCGTGGACCTCGTCGGGGAGGTGGCGCTGGGGCACCCAGCCGTCCGGGTGGTCGTGAGGATAGTCGTACCCGGCCCCGTGCCCGAGCTTCTCCGCCCCCTGGTAGTGGGCGTCGCGCAGGTGGGCCGGCACCTCGACCGACGGCCCGTGGCGGACGTCCTCGAGGGCCTTCCAGATGCCGAGGGCGCTCCGGTTCGACTTGGGGGCGGTGGCCAGGTGCACCACGGCTTGGGCCAGGTTCAGCTGGGCCTCGGGCAGCCCGACGTGCTCGACGGCCTGCGCGGCGGCCACGGCCACCAGCAGCGACTGGGGGTCGGCCGAGCCGATGTCCTCGCTGGCCAGGATGATGAGGCGCCGCACGATGAAGCGGGCGTCCTCCCCCGCCTCGAGCATGCGGGCCAGCCAGTAGAGGCCGGCGTCGGGGTCGGAGCCCCGGATGCTCTTGATGAAGGCGGAGATCACGTCGTAGTGCTCGTCGCGCCCGTAGCGCAGGGCCTTCGTCCCCAGCGCCGCCTCCGCCTCGGCCAGCCGCACGGTGGGCCGCTCGTCGCCGACGCCGGCGGGCGGGGCCGCGTCGCCCGAAGGGGCCTGCCCGGGCCCGGCACCCTGTGGGCCGCCGGCCGCATGGGCCCGCTCGCGCTCGTGGCGGGCGCGGGCGATCGCCACCGCCACCTCGAGGCTCGTGAGCACGTGGCGCCCGTCGCCGTTGGCGTGGCCGGCGAGGTGCTCCAAGGCGTCGTCGTCGATGGCGGCCCCCTCGGCCCGCAGGCCCCGCTCGATGAGCGCCCGGGCCGCGTCGGGGCTCAGGGCGTTGAGCCGGAACAGCGTGCTGCGGCTCAGCAGCGGCGGGTTCACCTCGAAGAAGGGGTTCTCGGTGGTGGCGCCGATCAGCGTGATGAGGCCGCTCTCCACGCCCGGGAGCAGCGCGTCCTGCTGCGACTTCGAGAAGCGGTGGACCTCGTCGAGGAACAGGATGGTGCCCTGGCCGCGCTCCCCGAGGCGGTGGCGGGCGCGCTCGAGCACCTCCCGCACGTCCTTCACGCCCGCGCTCACGGCGCTGAGCTGCTCGAAGGCCTTGCTGGTGTGGGCGGCGATGGCCTGGGCCAGCGTGGTCTTGCCCGTGCCCGGCGGCCCCCAGAGGATCACCGACGACAGGCGGTCGCCCTCCACGAGCGTCCGCAGCGGCTCCCCCGGCCCGAGCAGGTGGTCCTGGCCGACGATGTCGTCGAGGGTCCGCGGCCGCAGTCGGGCGGCCAGCGGCGCGTTCGCCGCCAGGGCGTCCTCCGCCGCGCTCGAGAACAGGTCGTCAGCCACGGAGCGACCGTAGCGCGAGTCCCTTCATGCTGTTACGTTCCATCCCAGCCCTTCCCCCGCACACTCGTCACCCACCCCCCCTCGCTTCTGTGTGCGCTCGCCATCGGCATGCGGTGCTGAGCGCACGCAGAAGGGGAGGGTTCGCGAAGGGAGCCGCCGATGTCGGTGGAGCAGATCAGCAAGGTCGATGTCCTCGTGCGGGGCCAGCACGGCCTGATCACCACGAGCCAAGCCGTGAAGGTGCTCGGGCCGAGCCGCAAGCAGCGCTGGGTCGCTGAGCGGAGGCTGGTCTCCGTGCAACCGGGCGTGTTCAGGATGGCCGGAGCACCCGAGACCTGGCACCAGTCGCTCCTCGCCGCCGCCCTGGCCGCCGACGCCGTCGTCTCGCACCGCTCCGCCGCAGAGCTGTGGGGGCTCACCCGACCCGCCGGCTACGTGGAGGTCTCCGTCGTGCCGCCCAGCCAGCCCCGCCTCCGGCCGCCGGCCATCGCGCACCGGATCCTCGACCTCCCGGCCGAGGAGCCGATCGAGCGACAGGGCCTGCGGATCACCGACCCCGTGCGAACGGTGATCGACCTCGGCCTCGTCCTCCCCCACTGGTCGGTGGGGGATGCGCTCAGCCGAGGGTTGAGCACCCGCCTGCTGTCGCTGGCAGACGTGCGCCAGCTGCGGAACGCCCTCGGCCGGAAGGGGCGCAACGGGGTGGGGGTCGTGCGTGAGCTCCTCGAAGCGCGCGCCGCCATCAGCGGGACCGAGGAGAGCTTGCTGGAGAAGCGGCTCCTCGACCTCCTCCGCCAGGCCGACCTCCCTGCCCCGACGCTCCAACACGAGGTGTGGGCGGCCGGCCGGTTCGTCGCCCGGGTCGATGCCGCCTACGTCGATCGCCAGGTGGCGATCGAGGTGGACGGCTACGAGCACCACACGACCCCAGGCGCGTTCCAGCGCGACCGGACGAGGCAGAACCGGCTCGTGGCGCTGGGCTGGACGGTGCTGCGCTTCACCTGGGAGGACGTCACGAAGCGCCCCACGACGGTGGCCGAGGCCATCCGACAGGCGATCGATCGGACGCCCGCCGCCTGAGACCCCCGCTTCTGTGTGCGCCAGCGACCGGCAGACGGTCGTGAGCGCACGCAGAAGCGGAGGGGTGGGTGGGTCAGGTCTTGGGGGGGAGGGTTCGGAGGCCGAGGTCGGCGAGGGGTTCGGGGCCGACGGCGGTGGGCGCGTGGGTCATGGGGTCGACGCCGCTCTGGGGCTTCGGGAAGGCGATGACCTCGCGGATGTTCTCCTCGCCGGCGAGGATGGCCACGAGGCGGTCCATGCCGAAGGCGAACCCGCCGTGAGGCGGGGCGCCGTAGCCGAACGGCGTGAGGAAGAAGCCGAAGCGGCGCTGGGCCTCCTCCTCCGAGATGCCGAGCAGGTCGAACACCCGCTGCTGCAGGTCGGGCTCGTGGATCCGCAGCGAGCCGGAGCCCAGCTCCCAGCCGTTGAGGACGAGGTCGTAGGCCTTCGAGCGCACCGACATCGGATCGGACTCGAGGCGATCCATGTCGTCGGGGTGGGGGCGCGTGAAGGGGTGGTGCGCCGGCTTCGGGGTGCCGTCGTCGGCTCGACCCACGAACATCGGGAAGTCGACCACCCACACGTACCGGTACGGCCCCTCGTGCACCGGCGGGCGGGCGAGGTCGTTGCGCAGCGTGCCCAGCACCTCGCAGGTGGCCAGCCAGTCGTCGGCCACCAGCAGCAGCAGGTCACCCTCCTCCGCCGCGGTGGCCGCCACGAGCGCGGCCTGCTCGGCGTCGGAGAGGAACTTGGCCACGGGGCTGTCGAGGGCGCCGTCCGGGCCGACCCGCATCCACACCAGGCCCTTGGCCCCGGCCTGCTTGGCGCGGTCGGTGAGGCCGTCGAGCTTGTTGCGGCCGTAGTCGGCGGCCGCGCCGGGCAGCCGCAGGCCCTTGATGGCCTCGGCCGAGGCGAAGGCCTTGAACTCGGTGGCGGCGAAGACCTCGGTGAGCTCGATCAGCTCGAGGCCGAAGCGCAGGTCGGGCTTGTCGCTGCCGTAGCGGTCGAGCGCCTCCCGCCACGTCATGCGCGGGATCTCGCCCGGTCGCTCCCCCAGCACCGCCTCGGCGGCGTCGAGCACCGCCTCGGAGATGAACGCCAGCACCTCGTCCTCGGTGGTGAAGGAGGCCTCGGCGTCGAGCTGCATGAACTCGTACTGCCGGTCGGCCCGCAGGTCCTCGTCGCGGAGGCAGCGGGCGATCTGGTAGTAGCGATCGGTCCCGCCGACCATCAGCAGCTGCTTGAACAGCTGGGGCGACTGCGGGAGGGCGTAGAAGCTGCCCGGCACCTGGCGGGACGGCACGAGGAACTCGCGGGCCCCCTCGGGGGTCGACGGCATGAGCATCGGGGTCTCGACCTCGACGAAGCCCTGCCGCTCCATGGCTCCACGGACGGCGGAGTTGACCTTGGCGCGGATGCGCAGGTTGCGCTGCATCCGCTCCCGGCGCAGGTCGAGGTACCGGTAGCGCAGCCGGATCATCTCGTCGACGTCGTCGGCCCGCTCGTCGATGGGGAACGGCGGCGGCGTGGCGGCCGAGAGGATCTCGACCTCGCAGTCGCCCACCTCGACCTGCCCGGTGGCCAGGGCGTCGTTGATGGTGCCCTCCGGGCGCGCCCGGACGGTGCCCGTGATGCGCACGACGTACTCGCTGCGCAGGTCGGCGGCGCCATCGACCACGCACTGCACCACGCCGGTGTGGTCGCGGAGGTCGACGAAGGCCAGGTGCTCGCCGTGCTCGCGACGGCGGCCCACCCAGCCGCAGACGGACACGACCGAGCCGGCGTGCTCGGGGCGCAGCTCGCCGCACAGGTGGGTGCGCATCTTCTCGGTCACTGCGGGCATCTCCAGGTGGTGTCGATGGGACAACGATGGCACTGCGGGCCGGGATCGGCCCAGCCCGTCGGCGCGGGCTCAGGCGAGCAGGGCGTTGACGGAGGCGACGAGGTCGCCGCGTGCGACGGTCTGCTGCTCGCCGGCCCGCAGGTCGCGCACGGCGACGGTGCCCGCGCCCACCTCGTCGGCCCCGACGATCACGGCCACCCGGGCCCCGCTGCGGTCGGCTGACTTGATCTGCGACTTCATGGAGCGGCCGTCGAAGCCCCGGTCGGTGGCGAGGCCCGCGGCGCGGAGCTCCTGGGCGAGCACGACCGCCTCGGCGCCGCCGGTGGTGTCGATGACGTAGCAGTCGATCCGCCGCGGCGGTCCGGCGAACACGCCCTCGGCGTCGCACGTGAGCAGGGTGCGCTCGATCCCGGAGCCGAAGCCGATCCCCGGGGTGGGCGGGCCGCCGAGCTGCTCGATGAGGCCGTCGTAGCGACCACCGCCGAGGATGGTCGACTGGGCGTTGCCGAGGGCCGAGCTCTGGAACTCGAAGAGGGTGTGGGTGTAGTAGTCGAGGCCCCGGACGAGGGTCTCGTCGAGCTCGTAGGCGATGCCGAGGGCCCGCAGGCCGGCCTGGACGCGATCGCCGTGGGCGATCGAGGCCGCGTCGAGGTGCTCGGCCATCCGGGGGGCGTCGGCCAGCACCGCCCGGGTGGCGTCGCGCTTGGAGTCGAGGACGCGCAGGGGGTGGCCGTCGACCTTGGCGGCGTCGTCGGGGGCCAGCTGGTCGAGCCGGTCGCGCAGCCACGCCTGCAGCACCGTGGCGTAGGCCGCCCGGTCGGCCGGGGTGCCCATGAAGTTGAGCACGAGGCGCCACTCCCGCAGCCCGAGGGCGGCCAGGTAGGCGTGGCCGAGGGCGATGACCTCGACGTCGACGTCGGGGTCGGCGGAGCCGATGCACTCCACCCCCACCTGGTGGTGCTGGCGCAGGCGGCCGGCCTGCGGGCGCTCGTAGCGGAACGCCGGGGTGGCGTACCAGACCTTCCAGGGCACGTCGGGGCGGTGCTCCACGAAGGCGCGGGCCACTGGGGCGGTGCCCTCGGGCCGCAGGGCCACGTGGCGGTCGCCCTTGTCGTGGAAGTCGTACATCTCCTTGGCGACCACGTCGGTGCCCTCGCCGATGCGCTGGAACACCCCGATGTCCTCGAACATCGGCGACTGGATCAGGCCGTAGCCGTGGCGGCTGGCCACGCCCTGGAAGGTGGCCAGCAGGGCCTCCCAGCGGGCCGACTCGGGCGGCAGGACGTCCTGGGTGCCCTTGGGGGCACGGAAGTCGCTGCGCTCGGCCATGGCGGCCGAGGGTACCGGAGCCCCTCGGCGGGCCCGAAGTCCGTATCGTCTGGGCCATGGCGATGGGCCGCGGCACCTCCGACGATCCCTGGCAGCTCACCACGGCCCCCGGGTCGTCGAGCTACACGGTGCACCTCGACGGCGACGCCGATCCGCCCCTGCTGGTGTGCCAGGTGGGATCGACGCGCCTCACCTACCTCGCCCGCGCCATCGACGACCTCCACGCCTGGCTCGTCGAGCAGGGCGACTGGGTGGACCTCGGCGCGGCCGACGAGAAGAAGCCGGCGACCGATGGCACCGTGGAGGCCTTCGGTCGTGCGGCCGACAACCCCGTGGGCGGCTGGTACGGGCAGCGCGCGGGCTACCGCGGCCGCTTCGGGATGTACCTCCCGCCGCTCCTCGAGGCGCTCGGTCGGGCCGAGCTGACCCACGAGGCCCGCAACAACCGGGTGCGGGCGATCAGCTGACGCCGAGGAGGTCGACCACGAAGACGAGGGTCTCGTCGGGGCCGATCACGCCGCCGGCGCCCTGGCGGCCGTAGGCCTTGCCCGGCGGGATCACGATGCGGCGGCGCCCTCCCACCTTCATCCCGGCCACGCCCTCGTCCCAGCCCTTGATGACCTGGCCGGCGCCGAGGCCGAAGGAGAAGGTCTCGCCCCGGTCCCAGCTGGCGTCGAACTGCTTGCGGGTGCGCCACGACACGCCCACGTAGTGCACCTCGACCTGGGAGCCGGCGGTGGCCTCGGGGCCGTCGCCCTCCTCGAGGTCCTCGGTGACGAGGTCGGCGGGCGGGGTCTCGCCGGGCGGGACGTAGACGTGGGGCTTGTCGTCAGGCATGGCGGCGACCGTACCGCGACCACCACCGCACCCCCTACGCTCGGCCGCCATGCCCTCGACGCCTCCCGCCGCCGCCCGTCGTCCCCACCCGCTCGTCGCCCACGGCGACGAGCGCACCGACGACTGGTTCTGGCTGCGCAGCGACGACCGGTCCGACCCGGAGGTGCTCGCCCACCTCGAGGCGGAGAACGCCCACGTGGCCGAGGCCCTCGCCCACACGGAGGGGCTGCAGGCCGACCTCTTCGCCGAGATGAAGGCCCGCATCAAGGAGACCGACCTCTCGGTGCCGTACCGCAAGCGGGGCCGCTGGTTCTACAGCCGCACGGTGGAGGGCCAGCAGTACCCGATCCTGTGCCGCACGGACCTGGAGCCACCGGCCGACCTGGCCGAGGACGCCCCCATGCCCGGCGAGGAGGTGCTCCTCGACCTCAACGACCTCGCGGGCGACAGCGACTACTTCGCGCTCGGCGCCTACGACCTGGCGCCCTCGCAGGACCTCCTCCTCTACTCGACCGACCACGACGGCTCCGAGCGCTACACGATGCGCCTGCGCGACCTCCGCACGGGCAGCGACCTCCCCGAGGTGCTGGCCGACACCACCTACGGCACGGCCTGGGCCGGTGACCGCACCGTGTTCTACGTGCGCCCCGACGCCTCGATGCGCCCGTTCCAGGTGTGGCGCCACGAGGTCGGCACCGATCCCGCCGCCGACGTGCTCGTGTTCGAGGAACCCGACGAGCGCTACTTCGTCAGCGTCGGGCTCAGCCTCACCGAGGCGTGGATCCACATCACCGCCGGGTCGAAGGTGACCACCGAGGAGCTCGTGATCCCCGCCGACGAGCCCACGGCCGAGCCGCGCGTGCTCGCCCCCCGGGTGCAGGGCGTCGAGTACGAGGTCACCCACGCACCCACGCCCGACGAGGACCGGTTCGTCGTGCTCACCAACGCCGACGGGGCCGTGAACTTCAAGCTGCTCTCGGCACCGGTGGGCGCCACGGGGCCCGATGCCTGGCAGGAGCTCGTCGCTCACCGCCCCGACGTGAAGCTCGAGGGCGTGACCGCCTTCGCCCGGCACCTCGTGCGCTACGAGCGGCGCGAGGGGGTGCGACGCATCGTCGTCACCCCCTACGGCGACGGGCGAGAGCACGACCTGGCCATGCCGGAGGAGGTCTACGACAGCGGCCCCGCCGCCAACGCCGAGTTCGACACCCGCACGCTGCGGTTCACCTACACGTCGCTGGTGACGCCGGCCACGCTGTTCGACGAGGACCTCGACACCGGCGAGCGGACCCAGCTGAAGCAGACCGAGGTCCTCGGCGGCCACGATCCCGGCGACTACGAGACCGGGCGCCTCTGGGCGACCGCCCCCGACGGCACGCAGGTGCCGATCTCGTTCGTGCACCGCCGCGGCATCGCCCACGACGGCACCGCGCCCTGCCTCCTCTACGGCTACGGCTCCTACGAGGCGTCGATGGACCCGAGCTTCTCCACGCTGCGCCTGTCGCTGCTCCAGCGCGGCTTCGTGTTCGCCATCGCCCACGTGCGCGGGGGCGGGGAGATGGGCCGTCCCTGGTACGACCAGGGCAAGCTCCTCCACAAGCGCAACACCTTCACCGACTTCATCGCCTGCGCCGAGCACCTGGTGGCCGAGGGGTTCACCAGCCCCGACCGCCTCGCGGCGCGGGGCGGATCGGCCGGCGGCCTCCTCATGGGGGCGATCACCAACCTGCGCCCCGACCTCTTCCGTGCCGTGGTGGCCGAGGTCCCGTTCGTCGACTGCCTCACCACGATCCTCGACGACGGCCTCCCGCTGACCGTCACCGAGTGGGAGGAGTGGGGCAACCCGGTGGCCGACCCCGACGTGTACGCCTACATGAAGGGCTACAGCCCGTACGACAACGTCGGCCCGCTCCCCTACCCCACGATCCTCGCCACGGGCGGCCTCAACGACCCGCGGGTGTCGTACTGGGAGCCGGCCAAGTGGGTCCAGGCCCTGCGCGCCGGCACCACCAGCACCAACCCGATCTACCTGAAGACGGAGATGGGGGCCGGCCACCAGGGCCCGTCCGGGCGCTACGACGCCTGGAAGGACGAGGCCTTCGTGTTCGCCTTCCTGCTCGACGCCCTCGGGATCACCCCGGCGAGCTGAGCCCCGGCGCCGGCGGCTCGACCGGCCGCGGGTCGGTCACCCAGGCCTGGACGGCCTCCGCCAGCTCGCCCTGGCTGGCGCCGAACACGACCACGCGGTCGCCGGGGGCCAGCCGGGTGGATCCGACCGGCACGATCACGGCCTCGCCCCGCAGGACCACGGCCACACGGGCGCCGAGCGGCGGCGGCACCTCGGCCAGCGGTCGGCCCACCACCCCGGAGGTGGCGCCGACCTCGATCTCCAGCACCTCGACGCCGGGCGCGTCGAGGGGCAGCGCCTCCGCCACCGACGCCAGGGGGTCGGCCTCCTCGGCCATCCCCAGCCAGCGGGCCACCTTGGCCATCGAGAGCCCCTGCAGCAGCACCGACACCAGCACGACGAAGAACACGACGTCGAAGATCAGCTGGCCCTCGGGGTAGCCGGCGGTCAGCGGGAAGGTGGCCAGGACGATGGGGACCGCGCCACGCAGGCCGGCCCAGCTGAGCAGCACGAGGTCGGCCGGGCGGCGGGTCCACCAGGTGACCGACAGCACGACGGCCAGCGGTCGGGCCACGAACACCAGGACGGCGGCCACGCCGAGGGCGCCGAGCGCCTCCGCGTCGAGGCGGCTCGGGAACACGAGCAGGCCGAGCAGCAGGAACAGGCCGATCTGCGCGGTGGAGGCCAGCCCCTCGTGGAACGTGCGCACGGCGCGCCGCCGTGACGGCGTGCGGGCCGCCACCAGCACCCCGGTGACGTAGGCGGCGAGGAAGCCCGACGTGCCCAGGCTGGCCGCGGCGCCGTAGGCGAAGCCGCCGATGGCGAGGCCGAGCACCGGGATGAGGGAGGCGCTGGTGAGGTGGGCGCTGCGGAGCAGGGCGGCGCCCAGCCACCCGACCACGAGGCCGATGGCCACGCCGCCCACCAGCTGGCGCAGGCCGAACACGATCCAGTCGTCGGCCGACACCGGCCCCTCCCACGCGGCCAGGAGGCCGACGGTCAGGAGCACCGCCATCGGGTCGTTGGCGCCCGACTCGGCCTCGAGGAGGTGGCGCAGCCGGCGCGGCAGCCCGACCCCCCGCAGCACCGAGAAGACGGCGGCGGCGTCGGTGGAGGCCACCACGGCCCCGATGAGCAGGGCGGTGTCGCGCTCGACGCCGAGCAGCGCCGAGGCGGCCACGGACGTGACCCCGGCCGTCACCAGGACGCCGACGGTGGCCAGGGCCAGGGCGGGCCCGGCGATGGGGCGCAGCTGGCGGATCGTGGTGCTGAGACCGCCTTCGTAGAGGATCACCACCAGCGCGACGACGGCGATCTCCTGGGCCAGCTCGGCGTCGTCGAGGCTGATGAGGTTCAGGCCGTCGTCGCCGATGGCCATCCCGGCCCCGAGGAAGAGGAGGAGGCCCGGCACGCGGAGGCGCTCGGCCAGGCCGGCCCCCACGACCCCCGCGAGGAGGAGCAGCGCACCGGCGAACAGCAGCTGGTCGGTGGGCAGCGACAGCTGCACGGATCGACTCAGCCCCCCTGGCCCGGCACGACCCGGTAGGCCTCGTAGACCGCGTCGATGCCGCGGAGCGTCGAGAGCAGCGAGTCGAGGTGGCCGGGGTCGGCGAGCTCGAACTCGAAGCGCATCTTCGACACCCGGTCGGACCCGGTGTTGCTGCTGGAGCTGAGGATGTTCACGTGGTGGTCGCTCATGGCGGCGGCGACGTCGCGCAGGAGGCGACCCCGGTCGAGCGCCTTCACCTCGATGGCCGCCACGAACGTGCCCTCGTGCGCCTCGTCCCACTCGACGTCGATCAGGCGGTCGGACTGGCCGGCGGCGAGCGACACGGCGTTGGCGCAGTCGGCCCGGTGGACCGACACGCCTCGGCCACGGGTGACGAAGCCGAGGATCTCGTCGCCGGGCACGGGGGTGCAGCAGCGCGACAGGCGCACCATCAGGTCGTCGAGGCCCTCGACGTGCACGCCCGCCGGTGGCCGCTTGCTGGAGCCGGGCCGCCGCGGCTGGCGCACCGTGGTGGGGAGCACCTCGTCGTCCTCGTTGGAGGGGTCGACCTCGCGCAGCTTGCGGGCGATGCGGGCCGCGATGGCCTTGCCCGACACGTGGCTCTCGCCGACGGCGGCGTACAGGGCGTCGAGGTCGATGTAGTTGAGCTCGCGGGCGGTGTCCTCGAGGAAGGTGCCCTGCGACAGCTTCTGGACGGGCAGGCCCTCGCGGCGCAGGGCCTTCACCAGCTCCTCCCGACCGTTCTCGACGGCGTCCTCGCGCCGCTCCCGCGAGAACCACTGGCGGATCTTGGCGGCGGCGCGCGGGGTGGCCACGATGTGCTGCCAGTCGAGCGACGGGCCCGCCCCCTCCACCTTGGAGGTGAAGATCTCCACGGCGTCGCCGGAGGACAGCTTGGAGTCGAGGGGCACGAGACGACCGTTCACCCGGGCGCCGATGCAGGCGTGGCCCACCTCGGTGTGGATGGCGTAGGCGAAGTCGATGGGGGTGGCCCCGGCGGCGAGGGTGACGACCTTGCCCTTCGGCGTGAAGACGAAGACCTCGTCCTGCTCGAGGTCGATCTTCAGGTTGGCCATGAACTCGTCGGGGTCCTGCGTCTCCGACTGCCAGTCGATGATGCGGTTCAGCCAGGCGACGTCGGCCGCCGCCGACGCCCCGCCGACGTCCTTGTACTGCCAGTGGGCGGCCACGCCCTGCTCGGAGCGGGCGTGCATCTCCCAGGTGCGGATCTGCACCTCCAGCGGCTTGCCCTGCGGGCCCACCACGGTGGTGTGCAGCGACTGGTAGAGGTTGAACTTCGGCATGGCCACGTAGTCCTTGAAGCGGCCCTGCACCGGCTTCCAGGTGGCGTGGATCGACCCGAGCGCGGCGTAGCAGTCCTTCACGGAGTCGACGATGACCCGGATGCCGACCAGGTCGAAGATGTCGTCGAACTCGCGGCCCTTCACGACCATCTTCTCGTAGATGGAGTAGAGGTGCTTCGGGCGGCCGGTCACCTCGGCGTTGATGCGCAGCTCGGCCAGGCGCTCCCGCACCTGCTCGAGGACCTGGGTGAGGTAGAGGTCGCGCTCGGGGCTGCGGGTGCTCACCATGTGGTCGATCTCGGCGTAGCGCTTCGGGTGCATGGCGGCGAAGGAGAGGTCCTCGAGCTCCTGGCGCACCTCCTGCATGCCGAGGCGGTGGGCCAGGGGGGCGTAGATGTCGAGGGTCTCGCGGGCCGAGCGCTCCTGCTTCCACTCCGGCATGGCGGCGATCGTGCGCATGTTGTGGAGGCGGTCGCAGAGCTTGATGATCAGGACCCGGAGGTCCTTGGCCATGGCCACCAGCATCTTGCGCATCGAGGCGGCCTGCTGGGCCTCCTTGGTGTCGAACTTGATGCGGTCGAGCTTGGTGACCCCGTCGACGATGGCGGCGACGTCGGGGCCGAAGTCGGCCTCGAGGTCCTCGAGGCTGACCCCGGTGTCCTCCACGGCGTCGTGGAGCAGGGCGGCGGCGACCGTGACGTCGTCGAGGCCCAGGTCGGCCACGATGCGGGCCACGGCGAGCGGGTGCTGGATGTAGGGCTCACCCGAGCGGCGGTGCTGGCCTCGGTGGGCGTCGGACGACGCCAGATAGGCCCGGGCGATCAGCCCGGTCGGCGCCTTCGGGTGGCGAGCCCGGTAGGCGGCCAGCAGCGGGGCGACCTCGTCTGCCGGCGGACGCTCGTTGCGCCTCCAGGGCAGGACCCGATCGACCGTGGGCATGGCGGGAGCCTCCTACGCCTCGACGAGCAGCGAACGCACGTCGCGGCCCACCAGTCTCGCCCGTCCGTCGAGGAACCCCAACTCCAGGAGCACGCCGACGCCCACCACGTCGGCTCCGAGCCCCTCGAGCAGCTCGCAGGTGGCGGCGGCGGTGCCGCCGGTGGCGAGCACGTCGTCGACGACCAGCACGCGGGTGCCCGGGCCGACGGCGTCGACGTGGGCCTGGACGGCGTCGCTGCCGTACTCCAGGTCGTAGGCCTGCTCGACCACCGAGCCGGGCAGCTTGCCCGGCTTGCGCACCGGCACCAGCCCGGCCCCGAGCTGGTAGGCGATGGGTGCGGCCAGCAGGAACCCGCGCGCCTCGATCCCGGCGACGGCGTCGATGCCGAGATCGGTCCACGGCTCGACCATGGCGTCGACCACCGTCCGCAAGGCCTCGGCGTGGCCCAGCAGCGGGGTGATGTCCTTGAACGTGATGCCCGGCTCGGGGAAGTCGGGGATGTCGCGCAGGTGGCCACCCACCCACGCTGCGTCGATCGCCATCGCCCGAGCGTAGGGGGCGGCCGACCGCTAGCGGCGCTTGCCCTTCTTGCGGGGTCGCGGCGGGATGGGACGACCCGACAGCGGCGGTGGCGCCTCGGCGCTGCTCCCGGTGGCCGTGGCGCTGGGCACCGACGGCGCCGGCGAGGTCGCCGGACGGACGGCGCCGGCCACCACGGGACCCTGGCGCTGACCGGCCCGCTGGCGGAGGTCCCGGTGGAGCGGCTCGCGCTCCTTGAGCCACGTCACCACGGGCGCCGCCACCGTGATCGAGGAGTAGGCACCGACGAGGAGGCCGACGGCCAGCGCCAGGGCGAACTCCTGCAGGGCCACTGCGCCGAGCACGAACGAGCCGATCCCGAGCAGGGCCAGCACCGGCAGGAGCGAGGTGATGGTGGTGTTCACCGAGCGCATGAGCACCTGGTTGAGCGACAGGCTCACGATGTCGGTGTAGGTGGTCTTGCTGGTCGAGGTCAGCCGGGCGCCGTTCTCCTGCATCCGGTCGAACACCACGATGGTGTCGTAGAGGGAGTACCCCAGGATGGTCAGGAACGAGATCACCGTGGCGGGCGTGATCTCGAACTGGAAGAGGGCGTACACGCCGACCGAGATGAGGAGGTCGTGCACCACCGACACCAGGGCGCCGACGGCCATCTTCCACTCGAGCCGGATCGCCATGTAGGCCGTGATCAGGATGAAGAAGATGACCAGCGCGCGCACGGCCTTGTCCGTCACCTGGTCGCCCCAGGAGGGGCCGACGGTGGACACGCTGATGTCGTCGACCTCGACGTCGGCCGCCCCGGCCAGCGCGGCCGACACCTCGGTGATGGCCGCTTCGTCGCTGGTGGCCGACTGGACGCGGATGATGCGGGAGTCGCCGCGGCCGATGGCCTGCACCTTGGCGCCGCCCTCCCCCACGGTCCCGAGGGCGTCGACGGTGTCGTCGGTGCTGAGCTCGGCCGCGGGGACGTCCCAGGAGGTGCCCCCCTCGAAGTCGATGCCGAGGTTGAGCCCCCGACCGATCAGGCCCACCAGGCTCAGGACGATCAGCACGGCGGAGATGGCGAAGCCGACCCGCCAGACCCGACGGAAGTCGATGTCGTCGTCGAACGAGGCCATCTTGGCGAGGAGGCTCACGACGCCACCGCCTTCGGGTCGGGCAGGCCGAGGAGGCCGGGCCGCTCCTGGACCCGCGGGCTGCGGGCCAGGCGCACCACGAGGGGCCGCATGAAGAAGTAGGAGGCGATGATGTCGAGGATGGTCGACAGGCCGAGGAAGAGGGCGAAGCCGCGCACCGGGCCGACGGTGAGGAAGTAGAGGACGCCGGCACCGATGAGGGAGGCGACGTCGGCCTTGACGATGGTGCTGAAGGCGCTGGCGAAGCTGCCCGACACCGCCGAGCGGACCGATCGGCCCCGGCTCACCGTCTCCTTGAGGTGCTCGTAGAACACCACGTTGGAGTCGACTGCGATGCCGATCGACACGATGATGCCGGTGATGCCGGCGAGCGTGAGGGCCAGGCCCTGCGTCTCGCCAAGCCAGGCCACGACGGTCCACAGCAGGGCACCGGAGAGCGCCAGGCTGAGCATGGCCACGAGGCCGAGGAGCCGGTAGTAGGCGACCATGTACACGAAGACCAGGGCCAGGCCCACGAGGCCGGCGATGATCGCCGCCCGGAGCGAGTCGCTGCCGAGGGTGGCGGAGATCTCCTGGGTCTGCTGGGTCTCGAGGGCCACCGGCAGGGAGCCGTAGCGCAGCACGAGGGCCAGGTTCTTGGCCTCCGACTCGTCGAAGCTGCCGGAGATCACGATCTGGTCGCGGGCGTAGGACGGCTCCGAGATGTTGGGCGCCGAGACCACTTGCGAGTCGAGCACGATGGCCAGCTGGCCGGTGGGGCAGGTCTCGCCGCGGGCGAAGCACTGGGCGGCCACCTGGTTGAACTGGTCGATGCCGGCGGCGGTGATCTCCAGGCGGACCGTCCACTGGCCGTTGAGGTCCAGCTCGGCGCCGGCGTCGGAGACGATCTCGCCCGTCGCCTGGCTGGGACCGAGCTGGTAGGTGCGCACGACGGTGTCGCCATCGACCTCCTGGAGCACGACCGTCTGGGTGGGGTCGTCGTCCTCCCGGGCGGTCACCTCGAGCCCGGGCTCGCCCGCAGCCGGCGCCGTGGTGGTCGTCGTGTCGCCGGCGGCGGTGGTCGTGGTGGTGTCGGCCGGCGCGGTGGTGGTCGGGTCGTCCTGGAACGGCGCCGCACCGCGCCCCTGCCCCTCGACCTCGCCCGCCACGGTGGTGCTGGTGGCCGCCCCGTCGGCGGGCGCGGTGGTCGTCGTGGACCCGTCGCCCGGCGCCGTGGTGGTGGTCGTGGGCTCCAGCTCGAGGTCGGACAGGTCGCCGTCGATCCCGAAGAGGACGGGCCGGAAGCGCAGCTCGGCGGTCTGGCCGACCAGCTCGCGGGCCTGGTCGCGGTCGGTGACCCCGGGCAGGCTGACCACGATGGTGGACCCCTGGCGGAGGATCTCCGGCTCGGCCACGCCGAGGGCGTCGACCCGGGTCCGGATGATCTCGATGGCCTGGTCGAGGGTGTCGTCGCTCGCCTCGTCGACCGGCTGGAGCGTGACCGAGAAGCCGCCCTCGAGGTCGAGGCCGAGCTTGGGGCCCCACCCGGAGGCCAGGGCGCCCACCAGCGCGCCGAAGGTGGCCGCCACCATGAAGATCAGCGGCACCAGGCCCGAGCGGCGGATGCGGCCGGGGCTCATCGGAGGTCGACCGGCCCGCAGCGGGAGCTCAGCGAGCACGTGGACGTCGGCAGCAGCAGGGGCACTCGGTCTCCAGAGCGGGAAGGGCGGCGGGGAGCGAGGTTACCCATATGCCGCAGCGACCCGCGAACGCACGGCGTCGAGGGTCCCGCCGGCGATGGCCGCCCGCACCTCGTCGATGAGGGCCAGGGTCCAGGCCACGTTGTGGAGGGTCAGCAGCCGGGGGGCGGTCGGCTCGTCGACCACGAGAAGGTGCCGCAGGTAGGCCCTCGACCAGCGGGCGCACACCGTGCACGGGCAGGTGGCGTCGAGGGGGCCGTCGTCGGTGGCGTTCTCCGCCCGCTTCAGGTTGTAGCGGCCGGCCGTGGTGAGGATGGTCCCGTGGCGGGCGAACCGGGTGGGCAGCACGCAGTCGAAGAGGTCGACCCCGAGGGCCACCGCCTCCACCATCCCGATCGGATCCCCCAGGCCCATCAGGTAGCGGGGCTGGTCGGCGGGCAGCGACGGCAACGTGGCGGCCAGGGTCTCCAGCATGGCCGAGCGGGACTCCCCCACCGAGAGGCCTCCGAGGGCGTAGCCGTCGAAGCCGACGGCGACCGTCCGCTCCGCGCTCTCGGCCCGCAGCGCCAGGTCGACCCCGCCCTGCACGATGCCGAACTGGTTGAGCTCGGGGCGCTCGAGGGCGAGGAAGGCCGCCCGGGCCCGCTCGGCCCAGGCCGCGGTGCGGTCGACGGCGGAGCGCAGCACCTCGGGCGACGAGGGCAGCGGGGCGCACACGTCGAGGACCATCTGGATGTCGCTCCCGAAGGCGGCCTGGATGCCCACCGCGCCCTCCGGGGTGAGGCGGTGGGTGCCGCCGTCGTAGGTGGAGCGGAAGGTGACGCCGTCGTCGTCGAGGCGCACGTTGCCGCCCGGCTCCAGGGAGAACACCTGGTAGCCGCCGGAGTCGGTGAGCACGTGGCCCGACCAGTCCTCGAAGCCGTGGAGCCCGCCGAGGGCCTCGATCACCTCGGCGCCGGGCTTGAGCATCAGGTGGTAGGTGTTGCCGAGGATGATCTCCGCCCCGAGGTCCTCGAGGTCGGCCGACGACAGCGTGCGGACCGCCCCGCGGGTGCCCACCGGCATGAAGGCCGGGGTGCGGATCTCGCCGCGCGCCGTGCGGATGGTGCCCAGGCGGGCGGCGCCGTGGCCGCCGGTGAGCTGGAAGGCCAGCGTCATCCCCGCCGCCCCTGCAGCACCATGGCGTCGCCGAAGCTGAGGAAGCGGTACCCGGCGGCCAGCGCCTCGTCGTAGAGGGAGCGCCAGCGCGGGCCCACGAAGGCGTCGATCAGCACCAGCAGCGACGACCGTGGCTGGTGGAAGTTGGTCAGCAGCAGGTCGACCACCGCGAAGGGGCGCTCGCCGTGGATGAACAGGTCGGTGCGACCCTCCAGCTGGCCGGAGGCGGCGGCGGACTCCAGCGCGCGCACCGAGGTGGTGCCCACCGCCAGCACCCGGTCGGCGCCCTGGCAGGCGTCCATGGTGGCGGCCGGCACCCGGTAGCGCTCGGCGTGCATGGCGTGGTCCTCCACGCGCTCTGCGGCGATGGGGCGGAAGGTCCCGAGGCCCACCACCAGCTCGACCGGGTGGACCTCGGCGCCGGCGGCCCGCACGCCCTCGAGCACCTCGGCGGTGAGGTGCAGGCCGGCGGTCGGGGCCGCCACCGAGCCGGGCTGCTCGGCGTAGGTGGTCTGGTAGCGCTCAGGGTCGGCCAGCGGGGCCGTGATGTAGGGCGGCAGGGGCACGGCGCCGTGGCGGTCGAGGACCGCCAGCAGGTCGGCCTCCGGCGGCCAGCGGAGCTCGACCGCGCGGCGCCCGTCACCGAGGTCGTCGCCCACCACCACCTCGAGCTCCGCGCTGGCGGTGAGCACGGTGCCCGGCGCCACCTTGCGGCTCGGGCGCACCAGCGCCTCCCACGACGCCCGGCCGGCGGTCGGCGGCGCGGTGGGCTCGAGGAGCAGGACCTCGACGGAGCCGCCGGTGGGCTTGGCCAGCCGGAGGCGGGCGGGGAGCACCCGGGTCGTGTTGACCACCACCACGTCGCCGGGGCCCACGAGGTCGACGAGGTCGGGGATGTGGCCGTGGCGGGGGGCGCGCCCGGGCCCGTCGTCGATCAGCAGGCGGGCTGCCGTGCGCGGCTCGACCGGCACCTGGGCGATGGCGTCGGCGGGCAGCGGGTAGTCGAAGGCAGCGGTGTCCATGGGCGGCGACCAGTGTCACCGACCGTGCGGGCGCACGCGAACTCGCGTCAGCCGAAGAGGCCGGGCGGGGCGTCGTCGCCGCCGACGTGGCGGGGCACGACCAGGCCGAGGTGGGTGTAGGCGGCCGCGGTGGCCACCCGGCCCCGCGGCGTGCGCATGAGGAGGCCGTGCTGGATCAGGAAGGGCTCGTACACGTCCTCGACGGTCTCGGTCTGCTCGCCGACGCTGATGGCCAGCGTGGACAGGCCGACGGGACCGCCGCTGAAGCGCTCGCAGATCGAGGAGAGGATCGAGCGGTCGACCTTGTCGAGGCCGAGCTCGTCGACCCCGAAGGTGGCCAGGCCGGCCGACGCGGTGGCGAGGTCGACGGTGCCGTCGCCGCGCACCTCGGCGAAGTCGCGCACCCGGCGCAGCAGCCGGTTGGCGATCCGGGGGGTGCCGCGCGCCCGGCGGGCGATCTCCGTGGCCCCCGCCTGGTCGACGGCCACCCCGAGGATGCCGGCGGCGCGGGTGACGATCGACTCCAGCTCGTCGGCCTCGTAGTAGTCGAGGCGGGCCACGAGGCCGAAGCGGTCGCGCAGCGGCCCCGTGATCGACCCCGTGCGGGTGGTGGCCCCGACCAGGGTGAAGCGGGGCAGGTCGAGCCGGATCGACCGGGCCGCCGGGCCCTTGCCGAGCACGATGTCGATCTGGAAGTCCTCCATGGCCGGGTAGAGGACCTCCTCGACGACCTTGGGGAGGCGGTGGATCTCGTCGATGAAGAGGACGTCGCCCTCGCCGAGCTGCGAGAGCATGGCGGCGAGGTCGCCGGCCCGCTCGATGGCGGGACCGGAGGTGACGTGGATGGCCACCCCCATCTCCACGGCGATGATGGCGGCCAGGCTGGTCTTGCCCAGCCCGGGCGGCCCGGCCAGGAGGACGTGGTCGACGGCCTGCCCGCGCCGGCGGGCGGCCTCGAGGATGATCTCGAGGTGGTCCTTGAGCTCCCGCTGGCCGACGAACTCGGCCAGGCTGCGGGGTCGCAGGCTCACCTCGGCGACGAGGTCGAGGTCGCCCTCGCCGTCGATGGGCTCCGGGTTGAGCAGCTCCTCCCTCACGGTGCGCCCCTCATCGGCGGGCCACCGCCAGGCGCTGGAGCGCGTCGCGCAGCAGCGTGCCGGCGTCGCCGTCGTCGGGCAGGTCGGCCATCACCTCGCGGATCTCGGCCTCGGTGTAGCCGAGGCCGGCGAGGGCGTCGCGCACATCCGCGCGCGTCGAGCTGGCGGCGATGCCGGACCTGGGGCCACCCGAGGTGACGGGGCTGTCGCCGAGGTCGGGGATCGAGAGGCGGCTCTTGAGGTCGAGCAGGAGGCGGGCAGCGGTCTTCTTCCCGACGCCGGGCACCAGGCACAGCGCGCCGAGGTCGTCCTCGGCCAGGATGCGGGCCAGGGCCACCGGGGAGTGGACCGAGAGGATGGCCAGCGCCAGCGACGGGCCCACGCCGTGGGCGCCCAGCAGCGCCTCGAAGCACGTGCGCTCGTCCTTGGTGCCGAAGCCGTAGAGCGTCACGGCGTCCTCGCGCTGGTGGTGGTGGATCCAGCAGAAGGCGTCGTCGCCGACGTCGCCGAGGGCCACGACGGTGGTGGGGCTGACGCTGATGCGGTAGCCGACGCCGCCCACCTCCAGGGTGACCTCGGACGCGCCGCGGTCGAGCAGGGTGCCGCGCAGCGAGCCGATCACCGGGCCACCGCCCGGGCCACCCGGCCGCGCATGGGGGCGTGGGCGAGGTGGCACAGCGCCAGGGCGACGGCGTCGGCGGCGTCGACCGGCCGCAGCGGCTGGGCGATGCGCAGGAGGGTCTGCACCATCCGCTCCATCTGGTCCTTGCTGGCCCCGCCGACGCCGGCCACGGCCTGCTTCACCTGGTTGGGCGAGTACTCGACCACCTCGGCCCCGGCGGCCACGGCCTCCGCCATGGCGATGCCGGCTGCCTGGGCGACGGGGATGGCGGTGCGCACGTTGACCTGGAACAGCACCCGCTCGATGGCGACCACCTGCGGCTGGTGCTCGCGGAGCAGCGCCCGCAGGTCGACCTGGATCTCGGCCAGGCGCTGGGGGGTCGGGAGCGCCGGGTCGGTGCGCAGCACGCCGACCGCCACGGCGCGCGTGCCGGCGGCCTGCTGGTGGACGAGGCCGTAGCCGCAACGGGAGAGCCCGGGGTCGATGCCGAGGACGTACACGCGTTCGACCGTACCGCGCGCGAGCCCGACGGCGGCGGATGGCGGTCCCCCGGGCGATCTCAAGGGCGGCCACCCATCGGCCGACACCTCAAGCCGTGACCACGCTCCAGACCCCCGCCGCGCCTACCGTCGGCCCGGTGTCCGGTGCCGACGCCATCCAGCTCGCCGGCGTCGGCAAGGCGTTCGGCGACAAGCTGGCCCTGGCCGACCTCGACCTCCGGGTCCCCACCGGGCGCATCACCGTGCTCCTCGGTCCCAACGGGGCCGGGAAGACCACCGCCATCCGGATGATCACCGGGGCCTTCGCCCCCGACGCCGGGACCGTGCGGGTGTTCGGGATCGATCCGGCCGAGCACGGCGAGGAGGTCCGCTCGCGCTGCGGCGTGGTGTCGGCCAAGCCGGCGCTCTACGACCGCCTCTCGGGCTGGGACAACCTGCGCTACTCGGCGGAGCTCTACGGCCTCGGCCGCGGCTCGGCGGTCGATGCCCGGCTGGCCGAGGCGGCCGCCCGCTTCGGCATCGACGCCGCCCTCGACGACCAGGTGGGCAGCTACTCCACCGGCATGAAGACCCGCCTGGCGCTGGCCCGCTCCGTCCTGCACCGGCCCGACCTGCTGCTCTACGACGAGCCCACCTCGGGCCTCGACCCCGAGTCGTCCCACGCCGTCCTGGAGCTGATCCGGGAGATGACCGACGACGGCTCCACCACGGTGGTGATGTGCACCCACCTGCTGCTCGAGGCGGAGGGCCTGGCCGACCAGGTGGTGGTGCTGCAGGACGGCACCTCGCTGGTGCACGGCGCCCCGGCCGAGCTCACCAAGCGCTACTGGCCCGACGCCATGGTGCGCCTCGGGGCGGACGACCCCGCCGCCCTCGACGCCCTGGCCGACCAGCCCGGCGTCCTCGGCTACGAGCGCCACGACGGTGTGGCCCAGCTGCGCCTCGACGGCACCGACCGCGTGCCCGACCTGGTGTTCGCGCTCACCGCGTCCGGCGCCAGGGTGCACCGCGTCGAGCCGCACGAACCGACCCTCGAGGACCTCTACTTCGCGGTGCGCCAGTCGTCGGGCCGCAGCCGGCTCGGCGCCGTCGACGGGAGCGCCGTCTGATGGCCGCCCCCACCCTCGCCGCGCCGACCCGGGGCGTCGGCGGCCTCCGCTGGGCCCACGTGCGCACCGTCGCCCGCACCGACCTCAAGCAGCTGGCCCAGGCGCGCGACTACTGGATCCCCATGCTGATCCTCGGCGGCATCTTCTTCGTGTTCGTGCCGACGGTCCTGCTGTTCACCATCACCCAGATCGGCGAGGTGGGCGCCGTCTCCCAGCTGTCGCAGGCGCTGGAGATCCTGCCGGAGTCCGCCCAGTCGGAGATCAAGGGCGACACGGAGACCGGGCGGGCCGCCTACGCCCTGGCCGTGTACCTCTTCGCCCCCGTCGCGGTGGTGGTCCCGATCACCATCTCGACCGCCGTCGGCGCCGCCACGATCGTGGGCGAGCGGGAGCGAGGCACGGGCGAGTTCCTGGCCCACTCCCCCGCCGGGATCCGCGAGATCTTCGTCGGCAAGCTGATCGCCAGCCTGATCCCCGGCTACGCCACCACCGTGGTCGGCTTCGGCATCTACTCGCTGATCGTCAACACGATCGTCGGCCCCGACGTGGGCGGCTGGTTCTTCCCCACCCGCCAGTGGTGGATCCTGATGCTGTGGGTGGTGCCGCCCTTCCTGGCGCTCACCCTGTCGCTGGTGCTGCGGCTCTCGGCGAAGGTGCAGTCGACGGCTGCCGCCCAGCAGGCATCGGCCCTCGTCAGCCTGCCGCTGATCATGGTCGCCTACACCCAGGCCAGCGGCAGCCTCTACGGCGGCACGAGCCTGGCCTGGTACATCGGCGGCGCCGCCTGGCTGCTGGCGGCGCTGGCCCTCTGGCGGGGCGTCCGGGCCGTGACCCGGGCTCGCCTCCTCGGCGTGGCCGACGAGAAGTAGCTAGGAGGCGGCTCGGACCGCCTCGACCAGCTCGCTGGTGCTGCGGAAGGTGAGGCCGGCGACCGCCCGGTGGGCGTAGCGCAGGATCCCCTCGCCGTCGACCACGAAGGCGGAGCGGCGGTAGAAGCCGAGCGGGCCGAGGATGCCGTAGGCCTCACCGACCGCCTTGTCGGTGTCGGCCAGCAGCGGGAAGGCGAACCCGCCCTGCTTGCAGGAGAACTCGTCGTGGCTCTGCACCGACTGCGGGCTGATGGCCAGCACCTGGGCCCCGGCCTCGGTGAAGGAGTCGATGTCCTCCGTGTAGCTGTTGAGCTGGCGGGTGCACACGGGGGTGCTGTCGCCCGGGTAGAAGACCAGCACCACCGGCGTGCCCCGGTACTCCTCGAGGGAGTAGTCGCGCCGCCCCTCGTCGGTGTTGTCGCTTCCTGGGAGGGTGAACGTGGGGGCGAGCCGCCCGATCTCGATGCCCATGGTCCGACCCTACGCCTCGATCGATTCGAGGATCTCGTCAGGGATGTCGAAGTTCGCGTAGACGTCCTGCACGTCGTCGTTCTCGTCGAGCAGGTCGATGAGGTGCAGCACCTTCTTGGCCGCCTCCTTGCTGTCGAGGGCGATGGTCGCCGACGGCTGCATGGTGAGCTCCGACGACGACACCGCCACGCCGGCCTCCTCGAGGGCGGTGCGCACGGCGTGCAGCTCCGTGGGGGGCGTGGTGATCCGCCACGCCTCGCCGTCGTCAGCGAGGTCCTCCGCGCCGGCATCGAGGGCCAGCAGCATGAGGTCGTCCTCCTCGGCGGCCCGGTCGGCCAGGACGATGCCCTTGCGCTCGAACTGCCAGGCCACCGCGCCCGGCTCGGCCATCGACCCACCGTTCTTGGAGAACACGTTGCGGATCTCCGACCCGGTGCGGTTGCGGTTGTCGGTGAGGACGTCGACGAGCACGGCCACCCCGCCGGGGGCGTAGCCCTCGTAGGTGATGGACTCGTAGATGACGCCCTCGAGGTCGCCGGTGCCGCGCTTCACGGCCCGCTCGATGGTGTCGATCGGCACCGAGGCGTCGCGGGCCTTCTGGAACATCGTGCGCAGCGTGGGGTTGGCGTCGGGGTCGCCGCCGCCCTCGCGGGCCGCCACCTCCACCTGGCGGATCAGCTTGGCGAAGAGCTTGCCGCGGGCCTTGTCGGCGGCGCCCTTCTTGTGCTTGATGGTGGCCCACTTGGAATGCCCTGACATCAGGCGATCTCCTTCAGGAAGCGGTGGTGGAGCCGGAGGTCGTCGGACAGCTCCGGGTGGAAGGCGGCCACGGTGACGTGGCCCTGGCGGCACAGCACGGGATGGCCGTCGACGGTGGCCAGCACCTCGACGTCGGGCCCCGCCCGCTCGACGAAGGGCGCCCGGATGAACACGGCGCGGAAGGGGTCGCCGTCGACGTCGGCCAGCGGGAGGTCGGCCTCGAAGGAGTCGACCTGGCGGCCGAAGGCGTTGCGGCGCACGGAGATGTCGACCGCGGCGAAGCAGCGCTGGTCGGCCCGCCCGTCGAGGACCTCCGCGCCGAGCAGGATCATGCCGGCGCAGGTGCCGAGGGCCGGCAGGCCGGCGGTGAGGCGCTCGGCCAGCGGGTCGAACAGGCCGGAGGACTCCAGCAGCATGGACATCGTGGTGGACTCCCCGCCGGGCAGGACGAGGGCGTCGACCTCGGCCAGGTCGGCGGGGGTGCGGACCTCGCGGGGCTCAGCGCCGAGCTGGCGCAGGCAGCGGGCGTGGGCCGCGAAGGCGCCCTGCAGGGCGAGCACGCCGACCTTCACCTGGGGGCCTCGCTGCGGGGAGCATGGTCTGGCGATGCTACCGGCTGCGGGCCCGCGGCCTACCAGCCCCGCTGGGCGAAGGTGGTCTCCAGCGAGCCGATCTCGAGGCCCGGCATGGCCGAGCCGAGGCCGCGCGACACCTTGGCGATGATCGACGGGTCGGTGAAGTGGGTGGTGGCCTCCACGATGGCCTTCGCCCGCCGGGCGGGGTCGTCGCTCTTGAAGATGCCGGAGCCCACGAACACCGACTGGGCACCGAGCTGCATGGCGAGGGCGGCGTCGGCGGGGGTGGCCAGGCCTCCGGCGCAGAACAGCGGCACCGGGAGCTCGCCCGTCTCCGCCAGCTCCTGCACCAGCGGCAGCGGCGCCTGCAGCCGCTTGGCCCAGTCGAAGAGCTCCGGAGCGTCGGCCTGCGTGATCTTGCGGACGTCGCCCAGGATCGAGCGCAGGTGGCGGACGGCCTCGACCACGTTCCCGGTGCCCGCCTCGCCCTTGGAGCGGATCATGCAGGCGCCCTCGCTGATGCGGCGCAGCGCCTCGCCCAGGTTGGTGGCGCCGCACACGAAGGGCACGGTGAAGGCCCACTTGTCGATGTGGTGGGCCTCGTCGGCGGGGGTGAGCACCTCGGACTCGTCGACGTAGTCGACGCCGAGCGCCTCGAGCACCTGGGCCTCCACGAAGTGGCCGATGCGCGCCTTGGCCATCACCGGGATGGTCACGACCTCCTTGATGCCCTCGATCATCTCCGGGTCGGACATGCGGGCCACGCCGCCGTCGCGCCGGATGTCGGAGGGCACCCGCTCGAGGGCCATGACCGCCACGGCGCCGGCGTCCTCGGCGATGCGGGCCTGCTCCGGGTCGACGACGTCCATGATGACGCCGCCCTTCAGCATCTCGGCCAGCCCCCGCTTGACGCGGGTGGTGCCGGTGTCGTGGGCGATGGGGCGGGGGGAGGCGTCGGCCATGGAGCCGAGCGTACCGCCACCCTCCTCGGCAACCGAAGCGGGATGCGGGTGGGTCAGAGCACGCGGGCGCCGCCCGGCGGGGGCAGGGCGACGAACGTCTGCCCGGGGGTCAGCCGGATCGGGGTGTTCACCGCCGAGATCAGCTCGAGGGGCGCGTCGGGGGCCGTGCGCCGCCACCGGCCCTCGGCGACGTGGCCGTCGGTGAACACGAGGGCGCGGCCTTCACCGACCGTGACGCCGTGCGGCGCCGACTGCCGGTTGGCGCCGGAGAAGTCGTAGCCGATCTCGAGCACCACGACGTTGGCCGGTGCCACCTGCGTCCCAGAGGGGTCGGTGTGGGGCACGCCGCCGTGCGTGCGGAGCCACCGGGCCTGGTCGGCGTTCCACGTGAACTCCGAGATCTGCGGGCCGCCGTAGCTCAGCGCCACGCCCGCGGCCGGCCGGGCGCCGGCGGCGAGCCCGTCGCCCTCCGCCCGGTACTGGAAGAGGGGCGCCGGCGGCGGCGGGAGGTCGGCTCCGGCCTTCTCGTAGAGCAGGAACGTGGAGGTCATGAGGTTGTGCGGTGCCGGCCGGCCCCGGTCGCGCAGGAACCCGCCGCCGCTCACGTTGTGGCCGACGTCGAGCACACCGGCCTCTGCGAGGAGCGACAGCACGCCGCCGTTGGCGCCCGACGACGCGAAGACGGGGCGTCCGAAGAGCCGCTGCAGGTCGATGTCGGTGCTGCGGGTGGAGCGCACCGGCCCCAACGGGTCGGCCTCCTGCGAGTGGAACACCGCGGCGAGGCGCGTCGTGTTCCCCTCGACGCGCTCCTCGAAGAGGATGTCGGCCTGGACGATCCCCGCCTGCGGACGGGCCTGCGGGGCGTTGTCGATCTTCACGAACAGGGCCGGTCGGGCGAGGCGGCGCACGTCGTCGACGGGCAGCCCCGTCAGCGGCGCGACCGGGGCCGGGGCCGCCGTGGTCGTGGTGGTCGGGGCCGTGGTGGTGGTGGTCGTGGTGGTGGCGGGAGCCGCCTCCTCGTCGCCGCCGGCGAGCAGGGCGAGGGCCCCGCCTCCCAGGAGGACCGCAGCAGCGACGACCCCGGCGACGATGCGGGACCTGGGCGATTCGAGCACGACGGGCGACCTCTCTGCGGACGGTGGAGACAGCGCGACCAGGATCGCGGATGGCCGGCGCCGGCCGAGGGACCCTCGCCGCCCCTACAGCTCGCGCAGGAGGGCGATGCGCTCCTCGAGCGGCGGGTGCGTGTCGAACATCCGGTTGACCTTCGCCATCCTGCCCTCGCTCTCCTCGAGCGCCTGGGGCTGCTCGATCCAGAGGTGCGCGGTGGCGTGCGACGTGGAGCCGACGACGGTGTAGTCGTCGCGGAGCTTCTCCAGCGCCGAGATCAGGCCGGGCGGGTAGCGGGTGAGCTCCACCGCGGACACGTCGGCCAGCGTCTCGCGCCGCCGGCTCACGGCCGCCTGCATGGCGCGGCCGATGAGCGGCGAGAGCAGCAGCAGCGCGAAGCCGAGCACCGCCAGGATGGCCTGCGGCCCGCCCCCGGCGCCGTCGTTGCCGTTGTTGCGGCTGCGGCCCATGCCGAACCAGAGGAACCGCACGCCGATGTCGGCGATGATCGCCACGACCCCCACGAGGGTGACCGCCAGCGTGGACACCAGGATGTCGTAGTTCTTGATGTGGCTGAGCTCGTGGGCCACCACGCCCTCGAGCTCCACCCGGTTCAGCTTCTCGAGCAGGCCGGTGGTGACGGCGATGGCGGCGTGCTTGGGGTCGCGACCCGTGGCGAAGGCGTTGGGCGACGGGTCGTCGACGATGTAGATCCGGGGCTTGGGCAGGCCGCCGGCGATGCACAGGCCCTCCACGAGGTTGTGCAGCCGGGCGTACTCCTCGATCGGCGCCGGCCGGGCCCGGCTGACCCGCAGCGCGATGGCGTCGGACTTCCAGTACGACGCGGCCGCCGCGCCGCCGGCGAAGAGCACGGCGATCACGATGAACACCGGGCCGCCGCCGAAGAGGAGGTTGAACGACGCCCCGACGGCGGCCACGAGGGCCACGAAGCCGAACAGGAGGAGGGTGGAGCGGCGCTTGTTCTGGGCGACCTGGTCGTACACGCGGGGTTCAGGGTCCTTGGGGGGTGGGAGGCGGGCGCGTCAGCCGGCGGGCGGGGCGGGCGGTGCCGCCGGCGGCGTCGTGCCGAAGTCGACGGCGACGGTGCCCCGGGCGGCCTCGTCGACCTCGAAGTACTCGCGCTCCACGAAGTGGAACCGGCCGGCGATGGTGTTGGCCGGGAAGGTCTGGATCTTGGTGTTGTAGCGCACGACGGAGTCGTTGTAGAACTGCCGCGCGTAGGCGATGCGGCCCTCGGTACCGGTGAGCTCCTCCTGCAGGTTGAGGAAGTTCTCGTTGGCCTTCAGGTCCGGGTAGGCCTCGGACAGGGCGAACATCGACTTCAGCGCGCCGGTGATCAGGTTCTCGGCCTCGGCCTGGTCGTGCGGGCCCTGCGCGGCCATCGCCTGGTTCCGGGCCTGGATGACCCGCTCGAGGGTCTCCTTCTCGTGGGCGGCGTAGCCCTTCACGGTCTCGACCAGGTTCGGGATCAGGTCGTAGCGGCGCTTCAGCTGGACGTCGATCTGCGCCCAGGCGTTCTCGATGCGGTTCCGCAGCGAGACGAGGCCGTTGTAGGTGATGACGACGTAGAGGCCGACCACCACCACGATGGCCAAGAGGATCCAGATGAGCACGGGCACCGCTCCTTGTGCAGGGTGGGCCCACTCTAGGGCGCAGCCGCCCGGACGCCGAGCCTGCTCAGCGCCCGAGGAGCTCCTGGTAGATGGCCACGTAGCGCTCGGCGAGGTGCGCCATCGACAGCTGGTCGGCCCGTCGTCGGCCGCCTGCCACGAGCTCGGCCCGCAGGTCGTCGTCGTCGAGGACGCGGCGCAGCGCCTTGGCCAGGGCGTGGGCATCGCCGACCGGGGCCAGCAGGGCGTCGACGCCGTCGGTGGCGACGTTGCGGTGGCCGTCGAGGTCGGAGGCCACCAGCGCGCACCCCGACGCCATGGCCTCGAGCAGCACCATGCCGAAGGACTCCCCCCGCACCGACGGCGAGCAGTACACGGTGCACCCGCGCATCCGCGCGGCCCGCTCGTCGTCGCTGATGCGGCCGAGCCACTCGATGCGGTGGTCGTGGCCGAAGCGCGCCCGCAGCTCGGCGTGCTGGGGGCCGTCGCCGCCCACCCACACACGGACGTCGGCCGGCAGCTCGGCGAGCGCCGTCAGCAGCACCTCGAGGCCCTTGCGCGGCTCGTGGCGACCCAGGAAGAAGATGGTCGGGCCGTCGGTCGGGTGGGCCGGCCCGTCGGCGAAGCGCGCCACCTCGATGCCGTTGAAGAGGAGCTCGTACTCGCCGCCGAGCGCGCCCTGCGCCAGGGCCCGGGCGTCGGGGGACACCGCGCAGCGGTGGTCGAGGCGGGCGGCCAACCGGCGCAGCGCCCAGCCCATGACCTTGTACCCGGCGCTCTCCCCGGCGGCGTGGAAGGTGCCGACCTTGGGCGCGTCGGCGAACAAGGTGGCCGTCATGCACGGGCCGGGCGCGATCGGCTCGTGCAGGTGGACCACCTCGAAGCCCTCGTCGCGCAGCGCCCGGATGGTGCGCAGCTGGGCCGACGGGTCGGGCGCCAGCGGGGCGACGGAGCCGTTGGCGGCGGTCGGCACGCTGCGCCCGAGCGGGGTGACCCCGGCGTCGGGCGGAGGGCCGTCGCACGGGCCCAGCACCCGCACCTGGTGGCCGAGGAGCCGGAGCTCGCGGGCCAGCCCGAGCACCTGCCCCTGGACCCCACCGGGGATGGTCAGCGAGTAGGGGCAGACCAGGCCGATGCGCACGCCGGCAACCCTACGACGCGCGGTCGCTGGGCCAGTTGGGCTGCAGGAGGTGCCACTGCTCGGGCGCGACCCGGATCAGCTCCTCGAGGGCCCGGGCGAGGTCCTGGGTGACCCGCTGGACGTCGTCGCGGAGCCGTCCCTGCCGGGTCGTGTCGATCGGCGGGAGGACGACCCCGTTGCGGTGCTCCGGACCGTCGAAGTAGATCGCGGTGGGCAGCAGGGCGGCCCCGGTGCGCAGGGCGAGGGTGGCCGGACCGCCCGGGAGGGTGGTGCGCTCCCCGAAGAACTCCACCTCGGGCCCCGAGCCGGGCAGGTCCCGGTCGCAGAGCAGGGCCAGCACGTGGTTGGCCTTGAGGGCCCGGGCGGTGGCGGCGCCGGCCTCCGGGCCCAGCGCCACGATCTCGAACCCGAACGAGTGCCGGAGCTCGACGAACCAGTCGAACAGGGCGCGCGGCTCCAGCTCCTCGACCACGGCCGTGACCGGGATGCCCTTGACCTGGGTGAGCCAGAAGCCCGACCACTCCCAGCCACCGAGGTGGGGCATCGCCATGATGGCGCCGGTGCCGGCGGCCAGGGCGGCGTCGAGGTGCTCGTAGCCCTCGTGGCGGAACCCGGCGTCGAGCGCCTCCGGGCTGGTCCCCGGGAGGCGGAAGGACTCCTCGTAGTAGCGGGCGTAGGACTCGAACGTCTCCTCCACGAGGCGCTCGAGGCGGCGACCCCCCAGGGTGGGGTCGACCCGGCGGAGGTTGCGCTCGACCTGGGCCCGTCGCTCCCGGGCGACGCGGGCGGCCACCCGCCCGAGCCCGCGGGCCCCGGCGGCGGCCACCGGGGCCGGCGCGATCCGGGCCAGGCCGGCGGCGGCCCGGTACGCAGGGGTGACGAGGTCGACCACGAGGGGGCCGGGGGTGCCTGCGGGTGGCTAGCGGCGCGACGTGCGCTGCTGGCGGCGCCACGCCCGCTCGGTGGGCCGGGCGGCCCGGCGGGCCTTCCACCGGCTGGCGGGCAGGGTGGGCGTCACGACGCTCGCCTGCCGCCACACCTTGACGAACCGCTGGCCGGCGGTGATGAGGGTGAGCACGAGCATCACCCAGAGGATCGGGATGAGCACCGACTCGAACAGGAGGCCGACGCCCAGGGCGATGATCCGCTCGGCGCGCTCCATCAGCCCGCCGCGGGCGTCGAAGCCCAGCGCCTCGGCCTTGGCCCGCTCGTAGGAGATGAGCATGGACGCCCCGAGCACCGCCATGGGGAGCACGGCGATCCGACCGGGGTTGGTGCCGGCGAGGTACCAGGCCACGCCGCCGAGCAGCAGGGCGTCGGTCACGCGGTCGCACACGGAGTCGAAGAAGGCGCCACGGGGCCCTGCCGTGCCGGAGGCCTTGGCGACCGCACCGTCGAGGAGGTCGGGCAGGGCGCACAGGATCAGGAGCAGGAGGCCGGCTCGCAGGGCGCCGTTGGCGATGGCGAACGAGGCGGCCCCGGCGATCACGACGCCCGACGCGGTCAGGTGGTCGGCCGTGATGCCCACCCGGCGGATGTTGGCGCCCACGGGCTTGAGCCCGGCTTCGAAGCTGGATCGCCAGCGGCCGTCGAACATGGTGGTCCCTCAGGTGGTCGGTGCGGAGTGCTTGCTGGAGGCTACCAACGCCTCCCGCTGATCGACGAGATGGGCACCCGCCGCCTCGTCGGCCGAGCCCCCCTGGGCAGTCAGCAGCCGACGTCTCGCCGCACGGCGCGCAGGATCCCGGCCCACCGGGGGAAGAGCAGGTGGTGGCCCGCCCCCACCGAGAGGTCGAGCACGGCGTCGGGCAGCCGGGCCACCAGCCAGGCCCCCACCGCCGGCGGCGAGATGGGGTCGGCGCCACCGTGGAAGGTGCGGACCCGGGCCGTCACCCGCCCCAGGTCGAGCCCGGGCTCGAGCTGCCGCGCCACGTCGGCGGTCAGGGCCTCCACGCCGTGGGCGACGCTGCCCAGCACCCCGCGGGCCAGGGCGGCGTCGGCGCCCGGCACCTCGGCCAGCTCGGCCCGACCGTGCTCGCCGGCCCCCTCGAGCACGTGCTCGAGCGCCAGCTCGGCCGTGATCGGCAGCGGCACGAGGTAGGGCGCCACCTCGGTCGCCAGCTCGGCGGCGGGGACCTCGACCGCCAGCTCGGCGAAGGCCCGACGAGACGGGCCCAGCGCGGCCAGCACCGATTCGTCGCGGTAGGCCTCGACCGGCGGCACCGTGGCCACGAGGGCCAGGCCGGCGGCGCGCGGGCCCAGCACGCTCGCCGCCGCCAGGGCGGCCAGGCCCCCGGCCGACCAGCCGAGCAGGCAGGCGTCGGGCAGGTCGAGGTGGTCGAGGAGGGCGACGAGGTCGTGCCCGAGCGCGGCCAGGTCGCCCGTCGGGTCGGGGTCGCTGTCGCCCGCCCCCGGCCGGTCGACGGCCAGCAGCCGCACCCCGAGCGCCGCCGCCACCGCGTCGTCGGGGTGCCGGGCCAGGCGCGAGTCCGGGGTGCCGTGGAGGTAGACGACCGGCACCCCGTCGGGGGCCCCGACGTCGTCGAAGGCCAGTCGGCGGCCGTCAGGCAGGGTGATCGTGCTCGGGACCGCCACCGGCGCAGCGTAGGACCCGGGTCCGGGCCGCTGGGCCACCCGCGCCGGACCGGGCCCACCGATCGGGGCGCCCGGCGGCGGGGCGACCGCGGTGCGCCACACTGGCCTCGTGACCCCTCGCCCCCCTGCCGACGCCGTCATCGCCCTCCGCTCCCTCGAGCGCCGCTTCCGCACCACCTTCGCCGGACGCGGCGACGACGAGGCGCCCGACGACCTCGCCCACCGCGTGGGCCCGCTCGGACGATCCGCGCTCGAGCACCTGGCGGCGGCGACCCGCGACCTCACCTTCCTCGGGCGGGCCGTCGAGCAGGTGCTCGTCGACGACGAACCCGCGCTGCACCCCGCCGTCGCCGCCCCCGCTGATCGCGAGTGGCCCGACTCCCCCACCGGCACCGTCGAGGAGCACCTCGACCAGCTGGCCGAGTCGGCGAACGCCCTGGCCGACCGCGTGGCGCACGTCGGTGCGGCCGAGTGGGCCCGCCAGGCCGCCGTGGCCGGCAGCGACGCCCGGGTCACCGCGGCCAGCCTGCTGTGGGACGCCGTCGACAGCGCCCTCGAGCACCGGAGCGCCGCCGAGCGGGTCCTCAGCGAGGTGCGGGGCCGGGCCTGACCGACCCGCCCCTCGGGTCAGTCGGTCTCGAGCTCGTCGGCGCGGAGGGCGGCGCCGTCGAGGTCGCTCCAGTCCTCCGGGTTGGCCTCCACGAAGTGGGCCACGATCTCGCCGTCGACGCCATCGACCAGGACGAGGCCGCGCTGCAGCGGCGGCTCCTCGGCGGAGTAGAGCAGGATCCGCCACGTGGGACGGCTGCGCAGGCCCCGCCACCCCAGCTGGGCCGAGGCGTGGCCGACGGCGAAGTCGACCTGGCGGGTGGCCGCCACGAGGGCGTCGCGCTCGTCGACGTCGAGGTCGAACCCGGCCAGCAGGTGGTAGGCGCCGAGCAGCACGAGCAGCACCCCGGCGCCGGCGAAGCCGCCGTTGACGAGGACGCCCTCGCCCGACGTCAGCGCCCAGGCGACGATGCAGGCGGCACCGACGACCAGGTACAGGTAGCCCGGGATCCGGCGGCGGTTGTTGTTCGGGAAGACGTAGGGGCCGACGAACTCCGAGGCGTTCAGGTCGTCGGGGAGCTCGTCGGTGACCTGGTCGTCGCTGGTGGGGTCGTCGGCCATCGCAGCGACGACGGTACCGGTGCGCCCCTCAGGCGGGCCAGGCGGCGCGGATGCGGGCCGCCGCCTCCTCGAGCCCCACGGGCAGGACCCGGGTGTCGGCCGCCACCGCGATGAAGTTGGCGTCGCCGAGCCAGCGGGGCACGCAGTGCACGTGCAGGTGGTCGGACTGCGAGCCGCCGGCCGCCTCGCCGAGGTTGAGGCCGACGTTCACGGCGTCGCACGAGAAGGCCGCCTTGAGGGCCACCACCGCCGAGCGCACCGCCTCCCAGAGCTCGGTGTGCTCCGCCTCGCTCAGCGCCTCGAGGTCGGCCACCGCCCGCTGCGGGAGCACCATCAGGTGCCCGGCCGTGTAGGGGTAGAGGTTGATGAGGGCGAAGCAGGTCGGACCCCGCCACAGGACGCCGGCCTCGACGTCGCCGTGCTCGTCGGCCCCCGCCAGGATCCGCTCGAACAGGCTCCGGCCCGCCGCCTCCTCCGCCGTCGGCAGGGTGCGGCTGTCGACCACCCCGGTGACGTAGGCGGAGCGCCAGGTGGCCCAGAGGTGGTCGAGCGGCATCAGACCTTCGCCGCCACCTCGGCGCCCAGCCGCTCGGCGAAGGCGTCGACGTGGACGTCGCGCTCCGGTTGGTCGGAGCCCCGGGCGTTCACCCCGACCGTGCCGGCCTCGACGTCGCTGTCGCCCACCACGAGGATGTACGGCAGCTTCTCGAGCTTGGCCTTGCGGATGCGGGCGCCCAGCGGCTCGTCGGCGGCCACCAGGTCGGCTCGGAAGCCCTCGGCCCGGAGGCGGTCGGCCACCCGCTCGCCGTAGGCGTGGTGGTCGGAGCGCACGGGCAGGACCCGCACCTGCACGGGGGCCAGCCAGGCCGGGAAGGCGCCGGCGTAGTGCTCCACCAGCACGCCGAAGAACCGCTCGATGGAGCCGAAGAGCGCCCGGTGGATCATGACCGGCCGGTGCCGCTCGTTGTCGGCACCGACGTACTCCAGGCCGAAGCGCTGCGGCAGCTGGAAGTCGAGCTGGATGGTGGACATCTGCCAGGTGCGGCCGATGGCGTCGCGGGCCTGCACGGAGATCTTCGGGCCGTAGAAGGCGCCGCCGCCCTCGTCGAGCACCAGCTCCAGGTCCTTGGTGGACGCGGCGAGGCGGAGCGCCTCGGTGGCCTCCTCCCACTCCTCCTCCGTGCCGACGGCCTTCTCGGGCGGTCGGGTGGAGAGCTCGAGGTAGAAGTCGTCGAGGCCGTAGTCAGCGAGCAGCTCCAGCACGAAGTCGAGCAGGGAGGCCAGCTCGCCCGCCATGTCCTCCTTGGTGGTGAAGATGTGGGCGTCGTCCTGGGTCATGCCCCGGACCCGCGTGAGCCCGTGCACCACGCCGCTCTTCTCGTAGCGGTACACCGAGCCGAACTCGAACATCCGCAGCGGGAGCTCGCGGTAGCTCCGGATGCGCGACCGGAAGATCAGCACGTGGAACGGGCAGTTCATCGGCTTCAGGTAGTAGTCCTGGCCGACCTCGCCGCCCTCGTCGTCGAAGTGCATCGGGGGGAACATGCCGTCGGCGAACCACTCGAGGTGGCCGGACGTCTCGAAGAGGCCGGACTTCGTGATGTGGGGCGAGTTCACGAACTCGTAGCCGCCCTGCTCGTGGCGCTGGCGGGAGTAGTCCTCCATGAGGCGCCGCACGAGGCCGCCCTTGGGGTGGAAGACGGCCAGGCCGGAGCCGATCTCGTCGGGGAAGCTGAACAGGTCGAGCTCGACGCCGAGCTTGCGGTGGTCGCGCTTGGCCGCCTCCTCCAAGCGGGCGAGGTGGGCGTCGAGCGCCTTCTTGGAGTCCCACGCCGTGCCGTAGATCCGCTGCAGCTGCGGGTTGCCCTCCTGGCCCCGCCAGTAGGCACCGGCCACCCGCATGAGCTTGAAGTGCCCGAGGTGCGCCTTGGTGTCGCGGACGTGCGGGCCCCGGCAGAGGTCGACGAAGCCCGGGTAGCCCGCGAAGGGCTGCAGGTCCTTGGGTGCCGGGGGCGGGTTCTCGTAGGTGCGCACCGACTCGGTCGACGACGTGGCCGACATCGGGTCCGTGCTGGCGTCGTCGATGATCTCGAGCTTGAAGCGGTGGCCGGCGAAGACCTTGCGGGCCTCGTCGGCGGAGAGGTGGTCGCGCACGAAGGGCTGGGCCTCGCCGATGATCTCCCGCATCCGGGCGTCGATGCGCTCGAGGTCGTCCTCGACGAACGGGGCCCCGCCCGGGAGCTCGAAGTCGTAGTAGAAGCCGTCGTCGACCGGCGGGCCGATCCCGAAGGTGGCGCCGGGGAACAGGTCGAGCACGGCCTGCGCCAGGACGTGGGCCGTCGAGTGGCGGATGGTGAAGAGGCCCTGGGGGCTGTCGGCGGTGACGATCGCCACCTCGGCGCCGTCGACGAGCTCGGTGGCGAGGTCGCGCTCCTCGCCGTCGATCACCGCGATCACCGCCGCCTTGGCCAGGCGGGACCCGATCGAGGCGGCGAGATCGGCCGCGGTGGTGCCGGTGGCCACGGTGCGCGTGGAGCCATCGGGCAACCGGATCGTGATCTCGTCAGCCATGGGCGGAGGGTATCGGAGCGCGTCGGCGCCCCTGGAACCCGTTGTCGCTCAGCCGGTGCGCGGGGCGAGCACGTCGGCGCTCGAGCGCCGCGGTGCCTCGGGGCCACGGTGCTGGCCGTTGCCCTGCGCCCGCTGGCCCTCGAGGTCGATCACCTGGGTGGGCTCGGCGCTCGGGAACGACTCCGCCTTCTTCGTGGCGTACTCGTCGACGTACTCCTGGCCTGTGAGCTCCCGGATCTCGTACATGACCTCGTCGATGATCTGGCGCAGGACCAGCCGGTCGTCGCCGCGATCGGCGTAGCGGGCCGGGTCGATGGGCCGGCCGAAGCGGACGGTCGCCCGCTTGAACGGCTTCGGGAGGCGGGCGTCGGGCGGCTGGATCTCACGGGTGCCGATGATCCCGACGGGGATGATCGGCACGCCGGTGCGCACCGCCAGGCGGGCGGGCCCGGTGTGGCCCCGGTGCAGCCGGCCGTCGCGGGCCCGGGTGCCCTCGGGGTAGATGCCGAAGAAGCCGCCGTCCTCCAGCACGCGGGCCGCGGTGTTGAGCGCCCGCTCCGCCGCGCTGCCCCCGCTGCGGTCGATCGGGATCATGCCCATCGCCGGGAACAGGTGGCGGGTCTTCCACGAGTCCATGTACTCGGCCTTGCCGACGAACTTGATCTGGCGCGGCAGGGTGACGGGCAGGAAGAACGAGTCGATGACCGAGGTGTGGTTCGGGCAGAAGATGGCGCCGCCCTCGGCGGGCACGTGCTCGAGGCCCTCGACGTTGATCCGCCACAGGCCCTTGAAGATCGGCGTGAGCACGGCCTTCGCGACGGGATAGAGCTTCCCGTACTCGCGGTCGGCCGCCGCCTCGGCTGTGACGTCGGTCTCCACGAGGCGGAGTCTTGCACTCTCGCCGCGCACCCGCGGACCCGCCCCGTCAGAGGGTGATGCCGAGGAGGCGGGCGGCGGTGCCGACCCCCTCCCCTGCGGCCACGGCGGCGTCGATGGCCGCCACCGCCCCGGGGGTGTCGAGGTCGTCGTCGAGGGCCGCCCGGACCTCGCCGAGGGCACCGTCACCTGCGCCGGCCGCCCGCCACGCTTCGAGGCGCGCCGCGTTGCGGGGCATGCGGGTGTCGTCCCACTCCCAGGCGGTGCGGTAGTGGTTCTCCACGATCATGAGGCGGATCGCCATGGCGTCCCACTCCTTGCGGAGCTCCGACACGAACACGAGGTTGCCGAGCGACTTCGACATCTTCTCGCCGTCCATCCGCACCATCGCCTGGTGCATCCAGTGGCGCACGAACGGCTCGCCGGTGGCGGCCTCGGACTGCGCCCGCTCGCACTCGTGGTGCGGGAAGATCAGGTCGGACCCACCGCCGTGGAGGTCGATGGTGGTGCCGAGCTCGCGCAGCGCCAGCGCCGAGCACTCGATGTGCCAGCCGGGCCGGCCGGGGCCCCACAGGGTCTCCCAGGCGGGCTCCCCCTCCAGCGACGGCTGCCAGAGCACGAAGTCGAGGGGGTCGCGCTTGTGGGGGTCGTCGACGTTGCCGCCGCGCTCGGCCGCGTAGGCCAGCATCTCCTCGCGGCTGTAGCCCGAGACCGACCCGAAGTCGGGGAAGCTCGACACGTCGAAGTACACCGCGCCGCCCGCCTGGTAGGCGTGGCCACGGTCGAGCACCATCCCGATGAACCCCCGGATGTCGGCGATGGCCGAGGTGGCCCGGGGCTCGCTCCACGCCGGCAGCATGTCGAGGGCCACCATGTCGTCGTCGAACCGGGCCGTCTCGGCCGCCGCCAGGTCGAGGTAGTGGACGCCCAGCTCCTTCGCCTTGCCGAGGATGGAGTCGTCGACGTCGGTGATGTTGCGCACGCAGCGGGTCTCGTGGCCCCGGTCGCGGAGGCGGCGCTGGAGGACGTCGTAGCCGACGTACACGGCCGCGTGGCCGAGGTGGGTGGCGTCGTACGGCGTGATCCCGCACGTGTACATGCTCACGACCGGGCCCGGCTCGAACGGCACGACCTCGCGCCGCGCCGTGCAGAACAGCCGCATCGGTCCCCCCGGGTCGGTCACGGCTGCGTCACTCCGGGATGCTGGTGAACTTCACGGCGACGCGGGTCTTGTACCGCACGTTGAGCTGGAGCAGCACGGCGGTGAAGGACTCGATCGGCGTGGCCAGCGACAGCTCACCGCAGTCGAGCGGGCGCATGTTCGGGATCTTGGCCACCAGGTCGGAGGTGACGGCGGTCGCCGACGGGTGGTCGGAGCAGATCAGCACGTCGCTCTCGATCGGGTGGTCGAGGTCGCCCAGCTCCTTGGCCGGCACGTGGTGCAGGGCCGCAGCGACGTGGCTCTTCGGGAGCACGGCCTGCACGCTGGCGGCCACGGAGCCCCGCGGCGGCACCAGCGGCTGGAACTCCTTGCCGATGCGGGTGAGGGCGTTGGCCATCGAGATGACGACCTTGCCCCGCAGCTCGGTCTCGACGCTCTGCGCCGTCTGGGTGGCGCCGTCCCACGGGGTGGCGATCACGACCAGGTCGGCGATGGCGGCACCTTCGTTGTCGGCCGCCTCGATCGTGAGCTCGCGGTCGGCCCACTTCTCCTTCAGCCCGTCGACGATCTCGAGGGCCCGGTACCGGGACCGTGAGCCGATGATCGTCTCGAACCCCACCGAGGCGAGGCGGGCAGCGAGCGCGCTGCCGGCCGGGCCGGTGCCACCAAGGATCCCGATGCGCATCTGCGCCACCGTAGCGGCGCGCCCTCCGCCACGAGGAACCCGGCGGACCCGTCGTAACGGCTCCCCCAGCGTGGCAGTCTCAGGGCCATGGCCCTCCTCGACGGCAAGCGCATCCTCGTCACCGGCGTCCTCACGGACGCCTCGCTCGCCTTCGGGGTGGCCCGCCACGCCCAGGAGCAGGGCGCCGAGGTGATCCTCACCGGTGCCGGGCGGGGCCTGTCGCTCACGCAGCGCACCGCCCGCAAGCTCGCAGAGCCGGCCGAGGTGCTCGAGCTCGACGTGACCGACGCGGAGCAGGTGGCCGCCGTGCGGGACGCCCTCGGCGAGCGCTGGGGGCGGGTCGACGGGGCCCTCCACGCCATCGGGTTCGCCCCGCAGTCGTGCCTCGGCGGCGGCTTCATGGAGGCGCCCTGGGAGGACGTGGCCGTGGCCATGCAGGTGTCGGCGTACTCGCTGAAGACCCTGGCCGACGTCGTGGTGCCCCACATGGGCGAGGGCGGCAGCATCGTGGGGCTGGACTTCGACAACAGCACCCAGGCCTGGCCCGCCTACGACTGGATGGGGGTGGCCAAGGCGGCGCTGGAGTCGACGTCTCGCTACCTCGCCCGCGACCTCGGGCCGCAGGGCGTCCGGGTGAACCTGGTGGCCGCCGGCCCGATCAAGACGCTGGCCGCCAAGTCGATCCCCGGCTTCTCCCGGTTCGAGGACGTGTGGGACGAGCGGAGCCCCCTCGGCTGGGACGTGAAGGCCGACGCCGACGCCGTGGCCCGCGCCTGCGTGGCGCTCCTCAGCGACTGGTTCCCGAAGACGACGGGCGAGCTGATCCACGTCGACGGCGGCTTCCACAGCACCGCCACCTGAGGCAGAGCGGGCGGCCGCCTGCTGGCTCGATCGCGTCGGCCCCGCGGCGACGAGCGACCCGAGCGCCGTCGCCTGGCGATCCGCCGCTGGCGCGGAGTCAGTCGGTCAGCCAGCCGGGGTTGGCGACGGCCACCTTCACGGCCACGCTCTGGCCGACGAGGCTGCGGACCTCCTCGGCCCGGTCGGCGAGCTCGCCGGCCCGGATCCGGGCCGCCAGGTCGGCGTCGTCGGTGCAGCCGAGCTCGGCCAGGCGAGCCCGGTGGGCAGCCTCCGGCTCCGGGCCCAGGGCCAGCTCGCGCTCGACCATCCGCAGGGCGTTCACGGCCACCCGGGCGTGGAAGGCGAGGCGGCCGTCGGTGCCCTGCCGGACGTCGCCGTCGACCCACTCCCGCACGGCCTCCACCAGCTCGACCGCCGTCGGGCGACCGTGGAGCGCCGCCGGGGCGACGGCGCCGGTGTCGACGTCGGCGGCCAGCGGTCCGCCGGGGAGCAGCTGGAGCACGTCCCACTCGTTCTCGCAGACGCGCCGGCCGATGGTGGCCAGCTCCACCGACCGGGCGGCGCCGCTGAGGTGGCCCCACGCCTGCATGATGCAGATCACGCCCCACTTGAGGGTGCCGAGCAGCTCCCACCAGCGCAGCGCGTCGGGGTCGACGGGGCGTCCGCCAGCGGCCTCGTAGGCGGCGGCCAGCTGCTCTCGGGTGGCCACCCCCGCCGCGGGCAGCGGCGACCCGAAGCGCCAGGCCCGCACGCACAGCCAGCCGAGGTCCTCCATCGGGTCGCCCAGGTGCGCCAGCTCCCAGTCGAGCACCGCCCGCAGCCCGTCGGGGCCCACCAGCAGGTTGCCCAGGCGGAAGTCGCCGTGGACGATCGTGGTGGCGGCCGCCGTCGGCCGGTGGGCGTCCAGCCACCGCAGGCCCAGCTCGAACGCCGGGTGCGGCTCGCCCAGGCCGTCGAGCAGGGCTCGCAGCTGCTCGAGCTGGTCGGTGGCCCGCAGGCCGGGGACGGCCGCCACCGGCATGGCGTGGATGGCCGCCAGCGCCGCGCCGGCCTGCTCGCCCAGCCGCTCCCGGGCGGTGGCCCACTCGTCGTCGCGCAGGAGCTTGCGGGCGATGGTCTCGCCCTCCAGCCGCTCGACCACCATGCCGGGGCTGCCCAGCGTGGCGCCGTCGGCGTCGATGGCCACGACGGTGGGCACGGCGACCCCGTGGCCGCCCGCCGCCCGCACCAGCGCGGCCTCGACGCCGAGCGGGGTGGCCGTGGTCGAGCCGCCGGCGCCCGGTCGCAGCCGCTGGAGGATCAGCGGCGCCCGGTCGTCGCCGCGCACCGCGTCGAACGACCACGTCTCCCGCGACGCGCCGCCGGAGAGGCGCCGCAGCTCGGCGATGGCGGTGTCGGGGCCGGCTGCCCCGGCCTCGGTCAGCAGCCGGCGCAGCGCCTCCTCGAGCTCGTCGGTCCCCACGGCGCAGGACCCTATCGGCGGGCGCGGCGGGCGCCGGTCAGCAGGCGGCGGCCACTGCGGGGTACGGGTTCACGGCCGCACCGCCACCGGGGTGGATCTCGAAGTGGAGGTGCGGGATGCCGCGGGCGTTGCCGGTGTCGCCGACGTAGCCGATGACCGTGCCCGCCGACACGTGCCCCGCCCCCTGGTTGGCGTAGGCCGACAGGTGGGTGCCGTAGTAGTAGTTGCCGTCGTCGCCGTTGAGGTGCCACGACAGGCCGCCCACGCTGTTCCCGCGGTGGGTGACGGTGCCGCTGACCGGGGCCACCGTGGGCGTGCCGCTGGGCGACATCATGTCGACGCCCTTGTGGGCCCGACCGCCCGAGCGCGGGGCGCCCCAGGTGTCGCTGAAGGCCACCGGGCCCTGCACGGGGCAGATGATCCCGCCGACGGGAGCGCTCACGATGGGATCGGGGCTGGCGCTGCGAGACGGCGCCGGGGCGGACCGGGTGGGCTGCGAGCGGCTGGCGGCGGCCCGGCGGGCGGCCTCCTGGCGCTCGAGCTCCTCCCGGCGCTGGCGCTCGGCCTCCTGGCGCTGGCGCTCGAGCTCCTCGAGCCGCTCAAACTCCCGCTCCAGGGCGGCCCGGCGCTCCCGGAGCTCGCCGATGGCGTCCTCCTGGTCCTCGCGCTTCTCGGCCAGCTCGGCCTGGGCGACCTCGAGGTCCTCCGAGGCGGCGGCGTAGTCGTCGATGGCGTCCTGGTTGCCCTGCGTGGTGTAGCGGGCGAGGGTCTCGGCGCGGGCCTGGGTGTTGATGTCGGGGTCGACGTAGGTGGTGTCGGCGTCGACGTTCACGAAGCGCTGGATGGCCACCTCCCGCACGGTGGCCTCGAGCTCGTCGAGCCGCTCCTGGGCTGCGGCGGAGCGGGCCTCGAGCGACTGGATCTGCGAGTCGAGCTCCCCGAGGCGGGTCTCGGCCTCGGCCAGCTCGGCGGCCGCCCGGTTGGCCCGGGCCCGCGCGTCGGCCAGGTCGTCGGCGCCGGCCTGCGGAGCCGAGACGACGATGCCGAGGAGGAGCGACGCGCCGAGGAGGGCGTGGAGGAGCTGCCTGCGCATGGTGGCCGCAGATCGTAGCGGTCTCGTGACGGTTGTTGCAGTTCCGTGACGCTCGGCGACCCCAGGCGGGCGGCCGGCGGCCACCGCTCCCCCGGTGGGCTCGGCGGGGGCCGGTAGGGTCGGCGCCCATGCCCCGTGGACGCGACGTGCTGCTCGACGTGCTCCGGACCGAGGGCGTGCGCCACGTGTTCGGCAACCCCGGCAGCACCGAGCTGCCCCTGATCGACGCCCTGGCCGAGGCCGACGACCTCGCCTACGTGCTCGGGCTCCAGGAGGCCACCGTCGTGGGCATGGCCGACGGCTACGCCCAGGCCACCGGGCGCCCGGCGTTCCTGAACCTCCACACCTCCGCGGGGCTCGGCAACGCCATCGGCAACCTCACCAACGCCCGCTCGAACCGGACCCCGATGGTGGTGTCGGCGGGCCAGCAGGACTACCGCCACATCGCCACCGAGCCGCTGCTGTCGGGCCCGCTGGTCGAGCTGGCCGGCGGCTCGGTGAAGTGGGGGGCGGAGGTCCGCACCGCCGACGAGCTGGGCACGATCGTGCGCCGCGCCTTCCACGACGCCGCCGCGCCGCCTGCGGGCCCGGTGTTCACCTCCCTGCCGATGGACCTGCTCGAGCAGGAGGCCGCGCCGGCGCCCGGGCCGTCGCAGATCTCGACAGCCAGCCGGGCCGACGGGCTCGAGGAGCTCGCCGACCTGCTCACCTCGGCGCCCGTCGGGAGCGTGGCGCTGGTGGCCGGCGACGCCGTGGCGGCCAGCGGCGCCGTGGCCGCGCTGGTGGCGGTGGCCGAGGCGCTCGGCGCGCCCGTGCACGGCGCCCCGCTGCACGGCCGGGGGGTCTTCCCGCCGGCGCACCCGCTCTGGCGGGGGATGCTGGCGCCGGCGGCCGCTGCGATCCACGGCGAGCTGGAGCGCTACCAGCGGGTGCTGCTGGTCAGCGAGCAGGCCTTCGTGGTGTACCCGCACACGCCCGGCCCGGCGGTGCCGGCGTCGCTCGACCTGCTCCACCTCTCCCCCGATCCCGCCCAGCTCGGTCGCACCTGGCCGGTCCGGCTCGGGCTCGCGGGCGACCCGCGCCGCACCCTCGAGGCGCTCCTGCCCCTGGTGCGGGAGCGAGCCGATGCGGCGGCCGCCGCCGAGGCCGTGACCGAGGCGGCCGCCGATCGCCGCCAGCAGGTCGAGGCGCTCGAGCAGTCGGCCCTCGACCGCTACCCCGCGGCGCCCATGCACCCGATGGCCGCCGCCCACGCCCTCGTGCGGGCCATGCCGGCCGACAGCCTGGTGGTCGACGAGGCCATCACCACCGGCGTCTACGTGCGGGGCTTCCACCACTGGACCGAGCCCGGCCGGTACTTCTTCTGCACCGGCGGTGGCCTGGGCTGGGGCATGCCGGCCGCCTGCGGCGTGTCGCTCGGCCACGAGCGGGCCCCGGTGCTGTGCGTGGTGGGCGACGGGTCGGCCATGTACTCCCCGCAGGCGCTCTGGACGGCGGCCGCCGAGGAGCTGCCGGTGGTGTTCGCGGTGGTCAACAACCGGCAGTACAAGATCCTCAAGGGCTACCTGCGCGGCATGGGCGACGCCTCGGTGCGCACCGGGCGCTACGTCGGCATGGAGCTCGACCAGCCGGCGATCGACTTCCCGGCCCTCGCCACCTCGATGGGGGTGGCCGCCACGCGGGTCGACGCGGCGGGCGACGTGGGCGACGCCGTGCGGGCGGCGCTGGCCAGCGGCCGCCCGCACGTGCTCGAGCTCCCCATCTCGGCATGACGCCCGCCGCGCTGCGGCTCGATGGGGTGCGCCTCGAGCGGGAGGGCACCGCGATCCTCCGAGGGGTGGATTGGACCGTGGCGCCCGACGAGCGCTGGGTCGTGCTGGGCCCGAACGGCTCCGGCAAGACGTCCCTCCTGCGGATCGCGTCGCTGTACCTGCACCCCAGCGCCGGCACCGTCGCCGTCGCCGGGGAGGAGCTCGGCCGCACCGACGTGCGGGCCCTGCGGACCCGGATCGGGCTGGCCAGCCCGGCGTTCGGCGACCTGCTGCGCCCGCAGCTCACCGCCCTCGAGGTGGTGGTGACGGCTCGCCACGCCGCCCTCGAGCCCTGGTGGCACGCCTACGACGACGCCGACCGGGCCAGCGCCCGTCGGCTGCTGGAGCGCTTCGCCGTCGGCCACCTGGCCGATCGGCCGCTGTCCACCGCATCGTCGGGCGAGCGGCAGCGGGTGCTGCTGGCCCGGGCCTTCTCGGGCGATCCTGTGCTCGTGCTGCTCGACGAGCCCACCGCGGGGCTCGACCTCGGCGGCCGCGAGGACCTCGTGGCCCGGCTCGGCGAGGCGCCCGCAGGTCCGCCGGCCACGGTGCTGGTGACCCACCACGTCGAGGAGATCCCCGGCAACACCAGCCACGCCCTGCTCCTGCGCGACGGGCAGGCCCTCGCCCAGGGCCCCATCCACGACGTCCTCGACGACGCCTCGCTGTCGGCCACCTTCGGGCTCCCGCTGACGCTGGCCCGCCAGGCCGGTCGCTGGTCGGCACGGGCCCGCACCCCCTGACGGGTCCGGGCGGCGCCTGCCGGTGCCGGCCTAGGCGGTGAGGCGGGCCAGGAGGCGGGGCCGGGAGCGCTCGATCTCCTCGGCGAGGAGCCGGTCGAGGGCCGGCATCCAGAGGCGACCGCCGTAGTGGAGGCGCATGGTGAGGACGCTGCCGTCGGCCGTGCCCGCCACCTCGGCGTCGAGGATCCAGTCGGAGTGGTCGCGCCCGTCGTGCTCGCGCCGCTCGAAGCGGGCGTGGGCGGGCGCCCGGTGGGCGGTGCGCACCATGCGGAGCCGCTTGGCGCGGGCGAAGGGCCCCAGCCGCCCTCGCAGGTCGACGCTCCAGGCCGGTCCGGCGTCGTCGGGGTGGGCGTCGACGGCGACCGCGCGGGGCACGATGTCGAGCCAGCCGGGGTAGCCGCCGAGGTCGGCCACCAGCGGGAACAGCGCCTCCGGCGGGCAGGGGGCCTCGAGCGAGGCGGTGACGTCCACGGTGCGATCCTGCCCGATGGCGCCCACCGGGGCGCGCCACGGGTCAGCCCTGGCGCTGCCGGGCCCGCTGGTTGAGGTCGTCGACCACCTTCAGCAGCGGGTAGGGGTTGACCGCCGCGCCGCCGTCGGGGTGGATCTCGAAGTGGAGGTGCGGAGCGCCGCCCCGGGCGTTGCCGGTGTCGCCCACGAACCCCACGACGTCGCCGGCCTCGACCAGCTTCCCGTCGGCGATGCCGTCGGCGAAGGCGCTGAGGTGGGCGTAGTAGTAGTACGTGCCGCTCTCGCCCTTCACCCAGAGCGTGGTGCCGCCCAGGACGTCGGAGCCCATGCGGGTGATGAGCCCCCGCTCGGCGGCGTAGAGGGGCGTGCCGAAGGGCGCCATGATGTCGGTCCCCTGGTGGGCGTGCTCGTACGTGCTGCCCAGCATGCGGGGAGCGCCGTAGCTGTCGCCGAAGCTGTGCGGCTCGCCCACCGGGAACACGAACCCGGAGATCACGATCTCCGAGCCGGCCGCGAACACGGCGAGGTTGAACTGGGCGGCCACGTTGGCCCGCCGGGCCTCCACGAGCCGCTCCCTGGCCCCGACCAGCTCCTGGCGGGCCGCCGCCACCCGCTCGGCCACCCGCACCAGGTCGGCGTCGACGCTGTCGCGCACGGCCAGGTAGTCGGTCACGGCGGTCTGGTCGGCGTCGAGCACCGAGGCGATGAGCGTGCGGGCGACGGCGATCTCGTTGGGGTCGTCGGTCATGACGAAGTTGGCGGCGCTGTCGACGCGGCCGCGCACCACGGCGTTGGCGGCGCGGGCCTCGAACAGCCGGCGGGCGGCCTCGACGCGCCGCACCGCGGCCCGGTCCTCGGCGGCGAGGTCGGTGATGGCCACCTCGAGGAAGTTGAGCTCGCCGTCGAGGGAGACGACCAGCGCCTTGGCGGCGTCGTAGTCGGACTCCAGGCCGACGGCCTCGGCCTCGGCCACGCGCAGCTGCTGGCGCAGGAGGCGACCGGCCTGCTGGCCGTACGCCCCCGGGCCGTTGCCGCTCGGGGGCACGGTGTCGGGCACCACGGGCACCGGCTCGGTCGGCAGCTCCTCACCGGCGCCGGGATCCTCGGGGTCGAGCGGCGGGGGTGCGGTCGTCGTGGTGGTCTCGACGATCGGCGGCACGGTCACCACCGGCGGTGCGGTGGTGGTGGTGTCGCCGGGAGGCTCGGGCTCCTGGGCCAGGGCAGGCGCGGCCAGGGTGGTCGCTCCCAGCAGGAGGGCGACGGCGAGGGAGCGGCGGAGGGAGCGGCGGCGAGGGTGCACGAGGAGAGGGTCGGCAGGACGGGCCCGGTACTGGAGGGCCGGCGAGCCCCCCGGGGGCGAGATCGTACGGTGCGGCCACCAGGATGCGGGCATCGCGGTCGGTTCAGGCCGGCAGCACCACCACGGCGCCGGGGTCGACGGCCAGCGCCACCTCGGCACCGGTGGCCGGTGGCGAGCCCGGCCCCACCTCTGCCAGCAGGTCGGGGGCGCCGTCCACCTCCACCAGGAGCCGCAGGTGGGCGCCGGCGAAGGTGGCGCTCGCCACCCGCCCGCGGATGGGGCCCGACGCCGCCACCGCCAGCCCGTCGGGTCGCAGCAGCACCTGCGCCCCCGCGTCGACGGCCCCCGACGCCGGGCCGAGGTCGCCCCAGGCCGTGTGGAGGCGGCCGCCGACCACCGTCACGGGAGCCAGGTTGGTGAACCCCAGGAGGCGGGCGGCCCGCACGCTGGAGGGCTGGGCCCAGACCTCGGCCGGGGGGCCGACCTGCACCAGCTGCCCGCCGTCGAGCACCGCCATCCGGTCGGCCAGGGCGAAGGCCTCTGCCTGGTCGTGGGTCACGGCCACGACGGTGAGCTGGATCTCCTCGAAGAGGGTGCGGAGCTCGCCGACCAGCCGCTCCCGCAGCGGCCGGTCGAGGGCGCCGAGCGGCTCGTCGAGGAGCAGCACCTGCGGTCCAGGGGCCAGCGCCCGCGCGAGGGCGACCCGCTGCTGCTCGCCGCCGGAGAGGGTGGTGACGTCGCGCGGCCCGAAGCCGCCGAGCCCCACGAGGTCGAGCAGCGCTTCGACCGGGGCGGCCGCGGCGCGCCTGGTGCGGCCCTGCATCCGCAGCCCGAAGGCCACGTTGGCGGCCACGTCGAGGTGCGGGAACAGCGCGTGGTCCTGGAACATGAGGCCGACGCCCCGCCGGTGGGGCGGCCGGTCGTCGATGGCCACGCCGTCGAGCAGGACCGACCCGGCGTCGAGCGGCTGCAGCCCCGCGATGGCGCGCAGGAGGGTGGACTTGCCGCTCCCGCTCGGGCCGAGCACGGCCACCACCTCGCCGGGGGCCACCGCGAGGTCGACCGCCTCGAGCGCCGGCGCGCCGTCGAAGGCCACCGTCGCGCCTCGGACCTCGAGCCGCGCCGTCACAGCCAACCCCCTCGCGCGCTGCCCCGGCCCCGCCAGCGGTCGACGAGGAGGACGGAGGTGGCGCTGAGGACCATCAGGACCGTGCTGAGGGCGAAGGCCTGGCCCACGTTGAGCGATCCCGGCCGTCCCAGCAGCCGAGCGATGGCGACGGGGACGGTGGGCGCATCGGCCCGGGCGATCACGGTGGTGGCACCGAACTCGCCGAGCGAGATGGCGAAGGCGAACCCCGCGGCCACCACCACGGCCCGCCGCACCAGCGGCAGGTCCACCGCCACCCAGCGCTGCCACGGCGTGGCCCCGAGCACGGCCGCCGCCTCGTGGAGCCGGCTGTCGATCGACCGGAGCACCGGCAGCATGGTCCGGACCACGAACGGCAGGGCCACCACGGCCTGCGCGATGGGCACCAGCCAGGGGCTGGCCCGGAGGTCCACCGGGCGGTCGAGGGCGATGAGGAACCCGAACCCGACCGTGACCGCCGAGGTCCCGAGCGGCAGCAGCAGCACCGCGTCGATGCTGCGGGCGATGCGCCCCCCGGACCGCGCCAGCCCCGCCGCCGCCAGGCCGCCGAGCACCACGGCGAGGCCCGTCGCCGCCACGCCGAAGCGCACCGAGTTGGCCACCGCCTCCAGGGGTGGCACGAACAGCCCCGTCGCCCCCGGCGGGTCGGCCAGCGCCCGCCAGGCCGCCAGCCCGTGGCCGTCGCTGGTCCGGAACGATCGCTCCACCAGGCTCAGCAGCGGGGCGCCCAACCCGAGGGCGAGGCCGGCCAGGACGGCCACCAGCGCAGCGCGCTCGCCGCGGGTCCGCACGGGCCGCAGGGCGCTCGTGCGCCGGGCCACGCCGCGCACCGCCGTCCGTCGCTCCAGCCGGTCCTGCACCACCAGCAGGGTGCCGACGGCCACCAGCTGCAGCAGGGCCAGCACCGACGCCACCGGCAGGTCGAGCAGCACGGCGGTCTGGCGGTAGATCTCCGCCTCCAGGGTGGTCTGGCCCGGCCCGCCCAGCACCTGGATCACGCCGAAGGAGGTGAACGTGAACAGGAACGTGATGGCGGCCGCCGCGGCCAGCGCCGGTCGCAGGGCCGGGAGCGTCACGTGGCGGAAGGCCTGCCAGCGGCTGGCGCCCAGCACCCGCGCCACCTCCTCCGCGCTCGGGTCGAGGCCCTCCCAGAGCCCGCCCACGGTGCGCACCACCACGGCCAGGTTGAAGAAGGCGTGGGCGAGGAGGATCGCCCACACGCTGCCCACCAGCTCGACGCCGATCGGGCTGTCGGGCCCCAGCAGGGCGAGGAAGGCCGCCCCGACGACGACCGTGGGCAGCACGAAGGGGACGGTCACGAGGGCCTGCACCACCTGCCGACCCCGGAACGAGTGGCGCGAGAGCACCTGCGCCACGGGCAGGGCCAGCACGAGCGTGAGCAGCGTCGAGGCGGCGGCCTGCCAGACGGTGAACCAGACGACCCCCCGCAGCCCGGCGTCGCCCACCACGTCGCCCACGCCCGACAGGTCCCAGCCCCCGTCGCGCCGGAGGCCCTCGCCGATGATGTTGACCACCGGCCAGGCGAAGAAGGCACCCAGGAAGGCCAGCGGGAGGGCCAGCAGGGCCGCCCGCCCCCGGCCTCGGGTCAGCGCAGCACGACGTCGGTCCACGTGTCGATCCACTCCTCCCGGTTGGCGTCGATCTCCTCGGGGGCCAGCTCGAACACCTCGTCGGGCACGGCGGCGTGCTCGCGGAAGACGGCGGGCAGCTCGGCGTCGGGGTGGACGGGGAAGACGAACATCGACAGCGGCACGTCCTCCTGGAAGGTCGGTGACAGCAGGAAGTCGATCAGCTGAGCGGCCTCGTCCTCGTGCTCGCTGCCGCGCAGGATGCCGGCGCCCTCGATCTGGCGGTAGCAGCTGGCCTCGATGACCCCGGTGGGCGCCTCGTCGATGGGCGGGTCGGCGAAGGCGACCTCGGCGGGGGGGCTCGACGCGTACGACACCACGAGCGGACGCTGGCCCTCGCTTCCGCTGCCCCCCGAGAAGGAGCCGTAGTACGCCTCCTCCCAGCCGCCGGTGACCTCCACGCCGTTCGCCCGCAGGTCGGCCCAGTAGGCCTCCCACCCCTCGTCGCCGAAGGCCTCGACGGTCGCCAGCAGGAACGCCAGGCCCGGGGAGGAGGTGGCCGGGTTCTGCACCACCAGGAGGTCGCGGTACCGGGGATCGGTCAGGTCCTCCAGCGACGTCGGCACCTCCAGGTCGGCCTCGGCGAAGGCGGCCTTGTCGTAGTTGAGGCACACGTCGCCGTAGTCGATCGGGGTGACCCGGTGCTCGGGGTCGAGCAGCAGGCCCTCGGGCACCGCGTCGAGCCCGGCGGCCTCGTGCGGCACGAACAGGTCGGCGGCCAGGGCCCGGGAGAGGAAGGTGGAGTCGACCCCGAACAGGACGTCGGCCTGGGGGTTGCCGGCGGTGAGGATCGCCTGGTTCACCACCGTGCCGGCGTCGCCGCCCTGCAGGAGCTCGACCTCGATCCCGGTCTCCTCGGTGAACGCCTCGAGCACGCCGTCGCCGACGGCGAACGAGTCGTGGGTGAGCAGCCGCACGGTGGTCCCGGCACCATCGCCCTGGCTGGTGCCGGGCGACGAGGCGGGGTCGTCGTCGCCGCAGGCGGCCAGCAGCGCCACGGCGAGCAGGGCGGCCAGGAGCGGTCGGAGAGCGGGGGGTGCGGTCATGGCAGGGTCCTCGGGAGCTCGGGGGTGGACGGGCGGGGTTGCACGACGAGGAGCACGCCGGAGCGCAGCGTGACGCGCGCGGTGGGGTCGACGAGCTCGTTGCTGATGCCGCGGGTGGACCCGGGGTGCAGGTCCTCGTGGTCGAGGGGGTAGCGCAGCCCGGCCGTGACGACGCCGGCGGCCGGGCCCTGGACGGGCAGCAGCGTGACCACGTCGCCCGCCGAGCCGGTGAGCTCGAGCCCGCTGCGCACCACCGCGATGCGGGCGGGCCCCAGCTGGGCCACCACCTCGATGGCGGCGTAGGCATCGTGGGCGAGCAGCAGCGCGTTGCCGAGGAGGTGGTCGAGCCGACCCCCGTGGCCGCCCAGCACCACGATCCGTCGGGGGCCGAGGGCCCGGGCGGCGTCGAGGGCCAGCTCGAGGTCGGTGGCGTCCTTGGCGGCGGGGTGGCGCTCGACGAGCGCGCCCTCGGCCTCCGCCCGGGCGAGGGCGTCGGCGCCGACCGAGTCGAAGTCGCCGATGGCGAGGTGGATCGGCAGGCCCAGGGACTGGGCCAGCTCGATCCCGGAGTCGGCCGCCAGGACCGTGGCGTCGGGCGGGAGGACGGGCAGCGGGTCGGGCAGGAGCGCGTCGCCTCCTGTGACCACCACGACCGTGTCGACCAGCGCCTGCGCTGCCATGTGCCGATTCCCTCCGCCGGCATTACCCGGATCAGGTCCTCGGGTCGGTGGCGGTGCCGTCGCCGGCGTGGCCACCCTCTCAGCCCGGCTGCCCCGAGCTCCCCTTCGTGCGCCGACCATCGTAGCGGCGACCTCCGCCCGGGCGCGCAGCGGTACCGTCGGTCCCCATGGAGCGCGACCTCTTCGACGACGAGCACGAGCTGTTCCGGGACTCCGTCCGGGGCTTCATCGCCAAGGAGCTCGTGCCCCACCACGAGGCCTGGGAGCAGGCCGGGATCGTCGACCGGGCGGTGTTCCGCAAGGCCGGCGCCCAGGGGTTCCTCGCCATGGCGGCCCCGGAGGAGCACGGCGGGGGTGGCGTCGACGACTTCCGCTACAACGTGGTGATCGCCGAGGAGGTGCAGCGGGCCGGCGTGAACGCGGCCGGTCTCGGGTGGACTCTGCACAACGACATCTGCCTGCCGTACTTCCTGTCGCTGACCACCCCGGAGCAGCAGGCCCGGTGGCTGCCGGGCATCTGCTCCGGCGAGCTGATCACCGCCATCGCCATGACGGAGCCGGGCATCGGCTCCGACCTGGCCTCGATGACCACCTCGGCCGTGCTCGACGGCGACCGCTACGTGGTGAACGGCTCCAAGACGTTCATCACCAACGGCATCAACGCCGACCTGGTGATCACGGCGGTCAAGACGGATCCCGCCCAGCGCCACGCGGGGATGAGCCTGCTCGTGCTCGAGCGCGGGATGGCCGGCTTCGAGCGGGGTCGGAACCTCGAGAAGATCGGCATGCACGCCCAGGACACCGCCGAGCTGTTCTTCACCGACGTGGAGGTGCCGGTGGCCAACCGGCTCGGCGAGGAGGGCAGCGGGTTCCGGTCGCTGGTGGGGAAGCTGCCCCAGGAGCGCCTCTCCATCGCCGTCACCGGCGTGGCCGCCGCGCGGGTGGCCCTCGACCTCACGCTCGACTACGTGAAGGAGCGCACGGCCTTCGGCCAGCCCATCGGCTCGTTCCAGAACAGCCGCTTCCGGCTGGCCGAGATGGCCACCGAGGTGGAGATCGCCCAGAGCTTCGTCGACCGATGCACGCTGGCCCTGAACGCCGGCGCCCTCACCGCTGAGGAGGCCGCCATGGCCAAGTGGTGGTGCACCGAGCTCCAGAAGCGGGTGATCGATGCCTGCGTGCAGCTCCACGGCGGCTACGGCTACATGCTCGAGTACCCCATCGCCCGGGCCTACGCGGATGCCCGCATCACCACGATCTACGGCGGCACCACCGAGATCATGAAGGAGATCATCGGGCGCGGCCTCGGCGTCTGATCGGCTCGATCCGCCCGATGCCCACCGACACGCGATCGCAACATAGGCTCAGGCTGCGGGCGGGACGTGCCGATGCACATCGGGCACACGGGCGGATGCACCCATCGTCGAACCTGAGGATCCTCATGCTGTCGCTCTCTCGCCGTGGTCGCCGACTGCTGGTCGCTCCCCTGGCCCTGCTGCTCGCCCTCGGCTCGGCCGCCGTGGTGGCCGGCCCCGCCGGGGCCGCCGTCGTGAAGCCCATCGCCTTCCCGGTGGAGGGCACGGTGCGCTACTCCAACGACTTCGGGGCGCCGCGCAGCGGAGGGCGCACCCACGAGGGCAACGACCTCATGGGCGCCAAGATGCAGCGGCTGCTGGCGGCCGTCGACGGCACGGTCACCCGGGTTCGGTTCGACAACCTCTCCTCCGGCGGCAACTCGGTCGTGATCACGGCGGCCGACGGCTGGACGTACCACTACATCCACGTCAACAACGACACGCCCGGCACCGACGACGGTCGGGCCACCCGCGCCCAGGCCTTCCCGCCCGAGATCCAGCTCGGGGCGACGGTGCGCCGGGGCCAGGTCGTGGCGTACATGGGCGACTCCGGCAACGCCGAGAGCACCGCGCCGCACCTGCACTTCGAGATCCGCCAGCCCCCGCCGCCCGGTGGCTACACCGGCGTCGCCATCAACCCCTACGACTCGCTGCGGGCCGCCCAGTCCGTGACCCCCGTCGGCCCGTCCGCCCGCTGGAGCCTCTGGCCGACCACCGCGCCCCAGGCCGCCACCGAGGTGGACTTCGGCCGCCTGGCCGGGGACCTCCCGCTGCTGTGCGACTGGGACGGCGACGCGCTCGACGACCCGGTGATCTTCCGTGCCGGGCTGTGGTACCTGCGTGACCACCCCGGCTCCACCGCCAACGCCCGCACGTTCACCTTCGGCAAGGCCGGCGACAAGCCGCTGTGCGGCGACGTCGACGGCGACGGCAAGGACGAGCCCGTGCTGTTCCGGGGCGGCAACTGGTACCTGCGGGCCGGCTTCGAGGTGGGCGACGGCGTCGCCTGGACCGCCCGCTACGGCACGACCGCCGGCGACCGCCCGGCGATCGGCGACTGGGACGACGATGGGGTCGACGACCTCGCCGTGCTGCGCAACGGCAGCTGGCTGCTGCGCTCCAGCGGCGGCCCCACCGGGTCCATCCTGCGCCAGGTGCGCTTCGGCACCCTGCCGACCGACCTGCCCGTGTCGGGCGACTGGGACGGCGACGGCGTCGACGACCTCGCCATCTACCGCGGCGACGGCGTCTGGTACACCCGCCTCGGCTCGGCCACGTCGGCCACCAACGTGGGCCCGATCGTGCTCGGACCGACCTCGGGCCACCCGGTGGCCGGGCAGTGGTCCGACGCCTCCCGGGCCGGGGTCGGCGTCCGCCAGGGCTAGGGCCGCCGCCGGGTCAGCGGCGGAGCAGGTCCTTGGCGATGTGGGTGATCTGGATCTCGTCGGTGCCGGCGTAGATCTGCAGGACCTTGGCGTCGCGGGCCAGCTGCTCCACCTGGAACTCGCTCATGTAGCCGTTGCCGCCGAAGAGCTGCACCGCCTCCATGGCCACCTCGGTGGCCGCCCGGGCGGAGTAGAGCTTCATGGCCGAGGCCTCGGCGAGGGAGAGCCCGACGCCGGCCGCCGACATCTCGATGTAGCGGAACACCAGGTTCTGCACGTTGAGGCGCGCCACCTCCATCCGGGCGAGCTTGTCCTGGATCAGCTGGAACTCGCCGATCGGCTGGCCGAACTGCACCCGGTCCTTCGAGTACTGCACGGACAGCTCGAGGCACTTGTCGATGATGCCGAGCGCCATGGCCGCCACGCCCGAGCGCTCCATCGAGAAGGTGTCCTTGGCGCCCTCGCGACCGCCCGAGGGCAGGTCCTCGGTCTCGCCGATCAAGCGGTCCTTGCCCACCCGCACGTCGGTCAGGAAGAGCTCCCCGGTGGGTGAGCTGTGCATGCCCATCTTCCGCAGCGGCTTGCTCTGCTCGAAGCCCGGCATGCCGCGGTCGAGCACGAAGCTGAGGATCTTGCGCTCGGCGGGCGGGTTGCCCTCGTCGAGCTTGCAGATGAAGACCGTGGTGTCGGCGAACGGCCCGTTGGTGATGAAGGTCTTCGAGCCGTTGAGCAGGTACTCGTCGCCGTCGCGGCGGGCGGTCGACTTCATCGAGCCGAAGGCGTCGGAGCCCGACCCCGGCTCGGTGATGGCCCACGCCCCCACCTTCTCGAGCGTGAGGAGGTCGAGCGCCCAGCGCTCCTTCTGGGCGATGGTGCCCTTGCTCATGATGGCGGCCGAGGTGAGCCCCATCGACACGCCCATCGCCGTGACCATGCCCGGCGAGTACCGGCAGATCTCGATGATCGGGAGCATCGTCATGGCGATGCTGTTGGGGTCGCCGCCCCCGCGCCGGTCGCCCTTCGGGGCGGCCTCCTCCTCGCCGGCGGCCACCCGCTTCTCGCGCTCGATCTGGCCCTTGAAGCGCTCTCGGGCCATGGCGTCCATGCCGAAGGTGGCGAAGAGCTTGCGCAAGATGTCGTACGGCGGCAGGTCGCCGTGCTCCAGCTCCTCCCGCTTCGGGGCGATCTCGGCCTCCACGAACTGCCGGACGGCATCGCGGATCATGAGCTGCTCTTCGGACCACTCGAACATGACGCCCCCACGGGTTCTCGTTGCACGGACCGTGCAAATGGTACGGGCGGGCGGCGGCGCTGTCAGATCTGGCGCCGGAATGTGGCGCCGGACGCTCGATCTGGCATCCTGGTACGCCCCCAGACCGCTAGCAGGAGATGTGCGCGTGCCCTTCAAGGTCGGCGACAAGGTCGTCTACCCCCACCACGGCGCTGCCGTGATCGAGGGGACCGACACGATCACCATGCCCGATGGGGCGAAGAGCAAGTACTTCGTGCTCCGCATGACCCACGGCGACCTGATGCTGAAGGTGCCGCAGGACCGCGCCGAGGAGATCGGCATGCGGTACCCCATCTCCAAGGAAGACGTGGAAGACGTCTTCGAGGTGCTGGCCAAGAAGGACGTCCGCGAGCCCACCAACTGGTCGCGCCGCTTCAAGAACCACCAGGAGAAGCTGAAGTCGGGCGACGTCTACCAGGTGGCCGAGGTGGTCCGGAACCTCGCCCTGCGCGACGCCGACAAGGGCCTCTCCGCCGGCGAGAAGTCGATGTTCGTCAAGGCTCGCCAGGTGCTCGTCAGCGAGCTGGCCTTCGCGCTGAACATCTCCGAGGACACCGCCCTCGAGCGCTTGAACAAGACCCTCAGCTAGTGCGCCGGGCTTCGGCCGCCGCGCTGCTCGTGCCGCTGCTGCTGGCCTGCTCCGGGAGCGACGACGACGCCGGCGGGACCGACGACAGCACGGTGCGGACCTCTGTCGAGGCAGGTCCCGAGCTCACCACCACCACCGAGGCCCCGGTGCGCGAGGGCGACCCGCTGGTGGTGCGGGAGCAGGGCGTGGCCACCTACCCCGACCCGTTCGACATCACCGCCACCCTCGGCGGCTACGGCGTGGTGCTGGAGAACCCCAACCCCGACGTCATGGCCACCGGGGTGCGCGTCGTGACCCGGATCCTCGACGCCGAGGGCACGGAGCTGCTGGTGGACAGCGCCCTGCTGAACGCCGTCCTGCCCGGCCAGCGCATGGCGGTCGGGCGCACCCTCATCGAGCCCATCGACGGCCCCACCGCCCTCGAGGTCTCGGTGGAGGTCAGCGCCTGGCTGCTGCCGGCCGACCCCGACGGCGCCTTCGCGGCCGAGGGCGCGGTGACCGAGCCCGAGGAGGCCGGCGGCTCGGTGACCCGCTTCACGGTGACCTCCACCTGGGCCACCCCCGAGGAGGGCGTCGACGTGACCGCGGTGTATCGCGCTGCCGACGGACGCATCCTGGGGGCCGAGTCCACCGTCGTCGACGTGGCGCCGGACCGCCCCGCCACCGCCCAGATCCGCCTCCTGTCCCCCATCCCCGACCTCGCCACCACCGAGGTCTTCGTCGGTCGAGGCTTCGCCGCCCAGACCGTCGGCTGACCCCCAAGGACCCCTCGTGCGCCGAAGCGCTGCCCTCCTCCTCTCCCTCACGCTCGCCACCAGCGCCCTCGCCGCCTGCGGCGACGACGAGACCGAGCCCGAAGCCGACGGCACCACCACCACGGTGGCCGAGGACGTCGAGCTGGCCTCGTCGGACCTCGACGACGTGGAGGTCACGGGCGCCGTCGGCGAGGAGCCGGTCCTCGACTTCCCGCAGCCCTTCGGCGTGACGGAGACCGCTCGCAAGACGGTCGCCGACGGCGAGGGCGAGGCCGTGGCGCTGGGCACCACGGTGCAGTTCCACTTCGTGTTCGTCAACGCCCGCAACGCCGAGGTCATCGAGACGTCCTACGGCGGCGAGCCGGCGCAGGTGCCCTTCGCCGAGGACCTCCTCCCCGGCGTGTTCACCGGGCTCGACGGCCTGGCCGCCGGCAGCCGGGCGGTCACCGCCATCGCACCCGTCGACGGCCTCGGCGAGGACCCCACGGTCGGCCTCACCGCCGCCGACACCGTGCTCTTCGTGGTCGACGTGCTCCAGGTCCGCACGCCGCTCACCCGGGCGGAGGGCACCGCCGTGCCGCCCGTCGACGGCCTCCCCACCGTCGTGCTCGGCGACGACGGCGCCCCGACCATCACCGTGCCCGCCGGCGAGCCGCCGGCCGAGCTCGTCACCCAGCTGCTGATCGAGGGCGCCGGTCCGGTCGTGGAGGCCGGCCAGTCGCTCACGGTCCACTACACCGGGGTGCTCTTCGCCGACGGCGAGGTGTTCGACTCCTCCTGGGAGAACGGGAGCCCCGCCACGTTCAGCATCGGCACCGGCAACGTGATCGCCGGGTGGGACGAGGGCCTGGTGGGGCAGACCGTCGGCTCCCAGGTGCTGCTCGTGATCCCGCCCGACCAGGGCTACCCCGAGGGCACCCCCGACGGCTCCATCGGCCCCGGCCAGACCCTGGTGTTCGTGGTCGACATCCTCGACGCCGCCTGACCCGACCGGACCCGACCGGACCCAGGTCCGGGCGAACCACCTGGCTCAGCGACAGCCGGCCGCCGCCACCCGGCTGACGGCGGCCGTCACCCGCCGCTGCGGGATCCGCCCCTGCTCGACCGCCTCCTCGAGGCGGTCGAGCACCGCACCCACGTCGGTGGGCTGGGAGAGCAGCACCACGTCGACCCCGGCGGCCAGCGCCCGCTCGGCCGCCTCCGGCACGCTGAAGCGCACCAGCACGGCGTCCATCGCCGCCAGGTCGTCGGTCACCACCAGGCCGTCGAACTCGTAGCCCCCGCGCAGCAGGCCGATCGCATCGGGCGACAGCGACGCCGGCACGCCTTCGGCCGTGAGCCCCGGCACGTCGAGGTGCCCCACCATCACCCCCACGGGCGGGTCTCCCATCAGGGCCTCGAAGGGCAGCAGGTCGCTGGTGCGCAGGGAGTCGAGCGCCGGCACGGTGCCCGGTCCGTCGTGGGTGTCGGCATCGGCGCGGCCGTGCCCGGGGAAGTGCTTGGCCACGGGCAGCACGCCCGCCGCCCGGAGCCCACGGGCGTACGCGCCGGCGGAGGTCGTGACGGTGCCGGCGGCGTCACCGAAGGAGCGGTCGCCGATCCCCCCGCCGCCCCCGACGTCGACCACGGGCCCGAACACCACCGTGATGCCCAGCGCCCGGAGCTGCTCGCCCCGAGCCCGGGCGAGCGCCTCGAGGTCGTCGGGGCTGCGCTGGGCGAGCACGGCGGCGGCCGGCAGGTCGTCGAGCACGCCGGCCAGCGGCTGGACGCGCCCGCCCTCGTCGTCGACGGCCACGAGCAGCGGCAGGCCGTCGTCGAGCTCCGCCGCCAGCGTCGACTCCTCCCACACCCGCGTGCCGGGCCGGACGAAGACGCCGCCCGGCCGGGCCGGGTCGGCCAGCACGGCGACGGCGCCCTCGGGGTCGTCGCCGTCCACGCCCACCATGAGCACCATGGCCAGCCGCTGGCGCACCGGGAGGTCGAGGGCGGCCGCCGTGCAGGCCGAGAGCTCCTCGGGGTCGGGGGCGCTGAGCCCGATGGGCTCCTCGAGCTCGGCGGCCGTCGCCGGCACCGCCGGTCCCTCGGGGTCCTCCGCGGTGCCGCCCGAGCGGCCGGCCAGCCACCACGGGCCGAGGAAGAGCAGCGACGCCGCGGCGAGGGCCACGATGCGACGGCGCCGGTAGACCGCCGCCCGGCGGGCGGGGGACATGCGGCGCAGGCCCGAGGGGCCTGGTGATCGCCGAGGCGGCCCTCCCGTGCGTTCCATCGACGGTGAGTCTGCCCGCGCCGGGCCAAGATGGCGGGATGCGCTTCGTCGGTCCCGACCACCTCGTGCTCGTCTCCCCCGATCCGGAGCGCCTGGTCGCGTGGTACGTCGACGAGCTCGGCCTGAAGGCGGTGCGCCTCGAGCAGTGGCGGCGCGACGAGGTGCCCTTCGTGTCGCTGCGCGTCAGCCCGACGTTCCTGATCGACGTGACCCGGGGCGAGCGCACGGGGGTCAACGCCGACCACCTGGCCCTCACCGTGGCCGACGTCGACCTCGACGAGCTCGCCGAGTCGGGCCGCTTCGACGTGGAGATGGGCCCCGCCGACCTCTACGGCGCCCAGGGCGTCGGGCGCGGCCTCTACGTGCGCGACCCCGACGGCAACCGCGTCGAGCTCCGCACCTACTGAGCCGCCGGCTTCGCACCCCTCCGGGTCGGTGCCCGGTTTGTCCGCGGGGTGACCGGGGCAAGGGTGGTCCATGGTGATCCACGTCGAACGACGCTTCGAGGCGTTGCCCGGGGCCGTCCGCGAGGCCCGCCAGTTCCTGCAGTCGACCTTCGCCGGCGTCGTCGGGCCGCGCCTCGGGGATGACCTCACCCTGGTCATGAGCGAGCTCGCGTCGAACGCCGTCCGCCACGCCCAGACCCCGTTCTCGGTCGACATCCACATCGACCGGGTCGTTCGCATCGAGGTGGCGGACGGCTCGACCGACCTCCCCACCCCGCGGCCGCCCTCCGGTGAGGGCGGCCGAGGCCTCGGCATCGTCGACCGGCTCTGCGACCGGTGGGGGTCGACGCTCGGCTCCGGCTCGAAGTGCGTGTGGTGCGAACGGGATCGGCAGGTGCCGGACGGTGTGGCATGAGCGGGCACCTCGAGGTCGAGGTGAGCCGCATGGCGGTGGTCACCATCCGCGGCGAGATCGACATGGACGGGCTCGACGCGCTCCAGGGCGCCGTCGAGGCGCACCTCGCCCCCGGCCAGGCGGTGGTGTTCGACCTGTCGGCGGTGACCTTCGCCGACTCGACGCTCCTGCACGTCCTCGACTTCGTGCGCAGCAAGGCGACCGAGCTGGGGGGCGACGTGCTGGTCCGCAACCCGACCCCTCAGGTCCGGCAGCTCCTGTCGATGGCCGACCTGGACGACCTGGTGCAGGCCGAGGTCGACCGCCAGAACGACCTCCGCTGAGCGCCAGGCCCGGTCGGCGCGGCGGCCCCGGTCACTCCGGCTCGGGGCGCTGGCGATCGAGCCAGGCGTCGAGCTCGTCGGCCCAGATCCGCTGGCCGTAGCCCACCCGGACCGTGGGCAGCCCCCGCAGGTCGATCAGGTCCTCCACGGTCGCCTCGGCCACGCCGAGTCGGTGCGACGCCTCGAACACGCTGATGAGCTCGTCGGCCACGTCGCGGTCACCGCACCTTCCGGCGCTGCCCGACGCCAGATCGCCGGTACCCCGCAACGGCGGTCGCCAGACCTCAGCCGTCCCCGCCGGGCATATCTGGTGGGCGCGAAGGGACTCGAACCCCTGACCTCTGCCGTGTGAAGGCAGCGCTCTAACCAGCTGAGCTACGCGCCCCGGGTGGGAGCGGACACGGTACCAGAACGCCCCGGGCGCCCCGCCACCTCAGATCGGGGCGACGGGGTCGAGGGCCAGGACGTCCTCGAGTAGGGCGAGCAGGCGAAGCACGGCGACGTCGGCGTGCTGTGGGCCGACCACCTGGAGGCCGACCGGCAGCCCGTCTCCGGTGAAGCCGGCGCACACGGTGCCGGCCGGCGAGCGGGTCATGTTGAACGGATAGGTGAAGGCCACCCACGACGGCGTCTCGACGCCGTCGACGGTGCCGTTGCCTCCCGCGAGGCCCGATTGGCCCGCCACCGTGGGGGTCAGCAGGAGCGGCACCTGGTGGAACAGCTCGACCAGCCGCAGGTTGGCGTGGTGGCACTCGTCGTTGGCGGCCAGCACCTGGGCGCCGGTCACCTGCCCGAAGGCCTCGATGGCCGCCCGGTGGCCCGAATCGATCTGCTCCCAGGCGTCGGTGCCCCGCAGGTGGCCCAGCGAGCGCTCGCCGGCGGCCATGGCCAGGGTCAGCCAGGCCAGGACCGGGTCGCGTGGGAACACCGGATCGACCTCGATCACCTCGGTCCCCTGGTCGGCCAGGCGCTGCACGGCGGCCTCGCAGACCGCCGCCACCTCTCGATCCACCTCGGCGTAGCCGAGCGTGGGCGCCCAGCCCACGGCGCGCGGCGCACCCAGGTCCTCCAGCGACCGCGTCCAGCTCGTGTCGGGCATCGGCAGGCTGCGCAGGTCGGTGGGGTCGGGGCCCACCACTGCGTCGAGCGCGTACGTGACGTCGCGGATCGTGCGCGCCATGGGGCCCCGCGTCGACAGGTCGGCCCACCCGGGGGCCTCGGGACCGCCCATCGGCACCCGCCCGAGCGACGGCTTCATCCCCGACAGGCCGCACACCGCGGCAGGGATCCGGATCGACCCGCCGCCATCGGAGCCAGTGGCGAGCGGGACCATCCCGGCGGCGATGGCGGCCGCCGTGCCGCCGCTCGAGCCGCCGGCGGTGCGGGTGAGGTCCCAGGGGTTGCGGGTCGAGCCGAAGAGCGGGTTCGTGGTGTCGGCCTTGTGCCCGAGCTCCGGGGTGTTGGTCTTCCCCACCACCACGCACCCGGCCGCCCGCAGGCGCTCGACGAGCGGGGAGTCGGCGGTGGCGACGGGGTCGTCGGCGTGCAGCGCCGAGCCGTGGGTGGTGCGGAACCCCTCGGCGTCCTCGAGGTCCTTGACCCCGATGGGGATGCCGGCCAGCGGGCCCACCGCATCGCCGGCCGCCAGGCGCTCGTCGATGGCCGCAGCGTCGGCCAGCGCCCGATCGCCGTCCACCGCGACGAAGGCGTTCACGTCGCCGTTGACCGCCTCGATGCGGGCCAGCGAGGCCTCCACCAGCTCCCGGGCCGAGAGGCGATGGGCGGCCACCTCGGCGGCCAGGGCGACGAGCGTGGTCCGACGGAAGTCCATGGCCCGGAACCTAGTGGTGGAGGTCGCGATTGGGCGGCGTGGCGCGACGACACGGGCTCGTGGATGCAGGGCGCTCGGCGGGGCGCAGCGCCGAGGCGACGACGCTCGCCGCCGGGGCCGCGTCTGCCCCGGAGGGCTGTCACACCCCCCTGGGAGGATGGGGGCATGTTCGAGGCGTTGGCTGGGGCCATCGACGAGCTGGAGATCGGCATCGACGACCGGGAGATCGCGTCGGCGCTGCGCCTGCGCGACCGGTTCGAGGCCAAGCTCGTCGCGGCGGTGGCGCAGTTCGATGCGGCGGAGCTGTGGGATGTGGACGGGTCGGTGTCGCTCACGGCGTGGCTCCGTCACCGAGGGCAGCTCACCAGCGCGGACGCCCAGCGCCTCGCCACCACCGCCCGC